>Ga0118677_10000068_pt1 | contig 191399 bp, 162 predicted proteins | sample AliMusrvi5mmetaG_FD_86154 | JGI IMG/M metagenome (GOLD analysis project Ga0118677, IMG submission 86154) | reverse complement strand
TCAGTTGTCAAGGATCGTTCCAGTCTTTAACTTACGCTAAAAACCGCGCTGCTTTATGCCGCGAAGAGGTGTTAATTTAATCTATCAAAAACACCCTGTCAATATCTTTCTTCCCTTTCTTGCGTCCCCTTCCAACTCGAATTGAAAAAGCGATAACATCACTCATGCTCGCTCCTCCTCTCCCGCCAGGACCGCGGCAAACTACTTGAACCCGGACGTGTTGTCAATAAGAAAAGTCATCCGACGAAAATAAGTATTGAGTTCTTCAGCAATAGACTATTATGTAGTGCAAATCGTTATAGATGCATAGGAACCAAGATCATTTTTTTGCAAGTAGAGCGTCACCTTCTCTTTTACCTCAATAAATACCGTATGAATGAAAAAAACAGGTTGCTTAAAAGTCTTCCCAAAGTGGATGAATGTATTGCTGTCTTGAGGGGTGATCCTGAGGTCCAAGCCCCTCAACGGATTATAAAAACAGTAGTTCAGGAGACAATCGATCGAGAACGGGAAGCTATTCTGGGCTGCAATCATGAAGGTGGTGAGTGGTCTTTGGCCGAGTGGATTCCAATTTTTAAAAAGAATATTGCCCGAAAAATGCTTCCAAACTTCAGAAGAGTCATCAATGGAACCGGTGTTGTTATTCATACCAATCTCGGTCGATCTATTCTTTCGCAAACAGCCACCGATAAACTTGCAGAGGCCGGCGGATACTATTCGAATTTGGAATTCGATCTGGAAACCGGCAAAAGAGGAAGCCGTTACAGCTTGGTGGAGGAACTGGTTTGTTACCTGACAGGCGCCGAAGCCGCGCTGGTTGTCAATAATAATGCCGCTGCCGTTCTTATTGCATTGGATACGCTGACAAAAAACAAAGAAGCCATTGTGTCGCGAGGGCAACTCGTTGAAATAGGCGGATCTTTTCGTATTCCGGATGTCATGGCCAAGAGCGGTGCAAGGCTGGTCGAGGTTGGGGCGACGAACAGAACCCATCTCTATGACTATGAACAGGCGATTTCCGAAGAGACTGCCTTACTGCTGCGGGTCCATACCTCGAATTTTCGTATAATTGGTTTTACTTCAGAGGTATCTGCCGAGGATATGGTGGCTTTAGCCAAAAAAAATGGCCTTATCACCATGGAAGATCTGGGTAGTGGTAGTCTCATCGATTTTTCCCGTTTTGGTTTTCCCAAGGAACCGACTGTGCAAGAGATTGTTCAGGCCGGTGTCGATGTTGTCACTTTCAGTGGCGATAAACTTCTCGGTGGTCCACAGGCTGGAATCATCGTTGGCCGCAAAGACATTATCAATCGGATTAAGAAAAATCCTCTCAATCGTGCATTGCGCATCGACAAATTTACGCTCTCCTCCCTGGAAAGCGTTCTTCGTGAATACCTTGATCTTGACAAAGCGCTAAAAAATGTCCCGACTTTGAGGATGTTGACCCTCTCCGCCGAAGAATTGAAGAAGCGGGCGCAGCGGCTGGCCCGCCGACTGACAAAAAAACTGGGACAAAGATGTCGGTCTTTTATTGCCCCGACAGTCTCTCGGGTCGGTGGCGGAGCTTTGCCGGAGTTCAATATTGCCAGTTGGGCAATAGTTCTTGTGCCCTCAACGATGACTCTCAATACCTTCGAGAAAAGGTTGAGACATCTGCCGATTCCCATTATCGGACGGATAGAAAATGATCGTTTTCTCCTCGATGTTCGCACTCTTCAGGAACGGGAGTTTGGCGACCTAGGGGTATTATTAGATGAACTTTTCGACACCGGGGCAAACAGTGACTGACACATTTCCTATTTTGCCCAATTTTCGGGGATTGATTGCCGAGGATTTTTCCCGTTTTTCTCAAAGTTACGCAGAGATTCTTAGGAAACGTCTGCCAACCGCTAAATCCATTTATTTCGCAAATTTTGCCGGACAGGCAGATGATTATTCGGCAAAAAAAGGGTTGTCTGCCGATTGGACAGCCCTTTTCGAGGCAATCAGAAAAGGTGAAAAATCTTTTGCCATACATTCACAAAGCCTGATGTTGCCATTTGCAGTAAGAAATGAAAGGCCCGTTGTTGCCGTTGTCGAGGGGGCGGATCCGGTTTTCCTTGCTAAGGTTCGTGAAGATTGGCTGGAGGAGACAAGGGCGGCCGTCGAGCGCGAATTCATCTTGCTCAAAGAGGCCCGTGTAGATGTGCAAACCGGACTACTTAACCTTTGGAACCTTTATTCTCTTCTCGAATCCTTCAGGCAGACCAGTGGCTTGCACCTAATTCTCATTGAACTGCCGCCAAAAAGAATGTCAATTCGATATGTTGTTCGGTATTCGCAAAAATGTGCCGCTTTGCTCCTCAACTTTCTCCAGGGGGATTCAGTCCTCCACTCCATTGGCCCGGCTACCTTTGCTTTGGTGTTGCCGAGCAGGACAGGAGGATCAAAGTCCGAGGTGGAAAGCGCTCTTGTTGCCTATCTTAAACGAGAAGGCTGTCACAAAGTTCACATCGGTTCAAGTTTTTCTCAAGTTGAAGAAAAAAGCGGAAGCAAAACCGGAGGTCGGGAACAAAACCTGCTTGATGAAGCCTGGACCGCTCTTCGACATGCGGAAAAACGCGGGCCGTTCAGTTTTTGCGATTATAACCTTTTGGCTTATCCAGAGAACCACCCCCTCATTTTGCCGGAAAGAAATCTTGTCCGTCGGCTGACGAGAATGTGGCGCAAATCGCAAGCCTTCAGTCTTGTGCATTTTAACAGCCGGAGCCAAGTTGATACGGCAAAGAAAGTTGTCCTGCCGTTCCTTGATCAGGGGATGTCTGTGGCAACAGACAACGATGTCCTGGTCTATCTCGATGGTTTCGATGCCGCTGCCGCATTGTCTTGGAGTCGGGAGGTGATTCGCCGAACACATGATGCTCACCCCGACAAGCAGGTGTCCGCCGGGGTGAGCTGTTATCCGTGCAGCGATTTCAGAAAAAACGAAATGCCTTTTAACTGTCGCAAAGCGCTCCTTCATGCCTCTTTTTTCGGTGATTCGAGTGTGGTGGTCTTTGACTCGGTGAGTTTGAATGTCAGCGGCGACCTCTATTTTGCCGATGGGGATCTGGCAAAAGCCGTCCATGAATACAAAAGAGGCCTGAAGTTTGATAAGGACAATGTCAATCTGCATAATAGTCTGGGGGTCGCCCTGGCGATGATGGACAAACTTGCTCCGGCAATGCAGAGTTTTGAAAATGCCTTGGCCATTGACAGTCACAACTTTATGGCTCTCTATAATTTAGGTCTTGCGGAATTGGCTCGGGGACGACGGGAGGAGGCCTATGATTATCTAGAAAAAGCTTTGTTGTATTATAATGATGAAGATGCCGGTTTCGGTTTTTTGGATGACCTGAAATTGCAATTGGGGATGCTTGCCGGAGATTTGGGAAAACATCGGGCGGCCCTCGATTACCTTGAAGCTTGGCAGAGAAAAAACGAAAAAACGCCAAGAGCCGGTCGGACCCTCTATCATCTCGGCAAGGCCCACCATGGCATTGGGGATAATCGCCGGGCAATGGTTGAACTGCAACGGGCACTGCAGTTCAATGAGTTTGACGACAGGGCCATGGACTTGCTCGGGACCTTGTATTTCCGGGAGGGAGAAGGCAATGAGATTGCCCTTGCCCTGTGCCGTAAAAGTATTGAACTGGAGCCCGGCAACTTTTTTTATCGATGCAATCTGGCGGAAGTGCAGTTGCAGTGTGGTATATTTCCCGAGGCGAGAGAAAATCTCTATCGGTGTTTGAAAAACAAAAGAACAAAGGGGCGGGCGCAGGTGCTTCTTGGCAGGAGTTATGCCCGAGAAGGACAACATAGAAGGGCCGGGAACTGGTTTGAGAAAGCCTTGAAAGATGGAGAGATGTTGTTGGAGTTGTATGAGGAGGCAAAACGTGGAGTGCGGGAAGCGTGAGGACCATGAGGCATTGCCAGGCGAAAGGCATGGGCAGTGTCAATCAAAGAAAATAAAATTCGGGAAATGATATGGCTCAGATAGATGGTTTTTTCAAATTGATGAATGACGAGGGGGCCTCCGATCTGCATATGGTGGCAGGGCAACAGCCACTTCTCCGGATACGCGGCGATATGGAGCGGGTGAAGTTCAAGAAAATGGGTAATGAAGAACTTCGTGCCATGCTCTATGAGATTTGCCCGGAAGAGAAGATTAAACTTTTTGAAGAGACCGGAGATATTGATTTTGGTTATGAAATTCCCGGTCTTGCCCGCTATCGCTGCAACTTCTTTCAGCAGAAATACGGTGTGGGTGCAGTCTTTCGGGAAATTCCCAGTGAGATAATGACGGTCGAACAACTGGGACTACCTTCAGTTATCGCCCGCCTGGCCCATCTGCCCAAGGGCCTTGTATTGGTGACCGGGCCAACCGGTTCGGGTAAATCGACCACCCTTGCAGCCGTCGTTGATGAATGTAATAAAAACCGCAAGGACCATATTCTGACCATTGAAGACCCGATCGAGTTTGTGCATAAGAGTCAGAAATGTATCATTAATCACCGTGAAGTCGGCACCCATACCAAAAGCTTTTCGGCGGCACTCCGGGGGGCGTTACGTGAAGATCCGGATATCATCATGGTCGGTGAGATGCGCGATCTCGAAACCGTTACCCTGGCCATGGAGGCGGCAATGACCGGGCATCTGGTGTTTGCCACCCTGCATACCATCAATGCCATGAAGACGGTCGATCGTATTATTGAGATTTTTCCGGCAGGCCAGCAGGGCCAGGTTCGCTCGACCTTAGCCGATGCTCTGAAGGCGGTAGTGTCGCAAACCCTCTTCAAAAGGATCGATATCAAAGGCCGATGTGCGGCTCTTGAAATCCTCATCGCCACACCTGCCGTGCGGAATCTCATCCGTGAGGGCAAAACCTTTCAAATTTTGTCAACCATGCAGACCGGGAAGAAATACGGTATGCAAACCCTGGACGATGCCATCTTGTTTCTTCTCGAGAAGAAGATGATCGACCCGAACGATGCCTATTCGAACGCCGTGGAAAAAGCAAAATTTCTGAAATATTTAAAAAAAGCGCCTTCCGATTTTACCGAGGTCTAGTTTTTTTCTCACTCACCAGGATCGGTTCATAGGAGCGGAGGGGATTTCCCTGTTTTTTTGCATAACCAAAGACTTGAGACCCTTCCTGGTTGATTATCGTTTCAAGCGTGCCGTACCCTGAGGTGGTCAGGAGAGTGATTCCCTTCTGTGCACAGTCATCCGCCAGGTGCTCGTGGGGGAAATGTCCTTTTCCACTTCGCCCTGCCGACACCATCATAAGAGCCGGGGCAACTGCGTCGAGAAATTCCAGGGAGTTAGAGGTGATCGACCCATGGTGCGGGGCGAGGAGGATGTCGGCGTTCAGGTTATGGCCGTAGTCAATGAGAGAGTATTCTTCAGCCCGCTCTATATCCCCTGGGAAAAGTGCGCAATGCTGTTTTGCACAAGCTTTGATAATAATTCCGGCATTCGCCTGGCGCCGCGATTCTTGGGGACTTGAGGAGGCGGTGCTGTCGGTCGCAAGATTGGCAACACATTCTAAAACCTCCTGGCTTTCTTCCTTTCCCAGTCTGGTATCCGTCTGCGGGGTAACAAGCGGAATGTGTAACTCTTCCGCCAAATGCAGCAGTCGGCGAAAGCCTTCATCATGACCGTGTCTGTCACGGACCCATAGTTGTCCGGGCGAGAAGTGCTGGAGGATGAAGCCAAGGCCATTATAGTGGTCGGCATCGGGGTGGGTTACGGCAACCGCATCGAGTTTTCGAATACCTTTATGCCACAAATACGGAGCGATGACCCGTTCGCCGACGCTGCTTGTCGTCATTGATGATCCTCCCCCATCGATCAACACGGTCATGCCCGACGGAAATTGGGCAAGCGTGGCACTGCCCTGGCCGACATCGAGAAAAGACAGTTGGAAGGAATCGACCGGATTTTGGCGGAGGAAGGCCGGTGGCAGCAACATCAGCAGCAAACAGGCAGTCATCAGTATAACCGACAACCATTTCCACATTCCCGCCAGTTTTTCCCAGAGGTTGCAGCCGAGAAACCCTGTGTAGAAGCCAAGCATCAGCCACAGTGGCGGTGATGGCAGCCAAAGCGTCGAGAAGGGGAGAGCGGAAAAAAAAGTTGTGCCCTGCACTGCCACCTTGAGTCCGACAGCACCGATACGTAAAAGCCAGGTACTGATCTCCGGTTGCAGAAAAATGAAGGGGATGGCGAGAAAACCGGCGGTAAGACTCCACAGGCAGATGAGCGGCTCGACGACCAGATTGGCGACAATACCTACCGGGGAAAAACGGTTGAAAGCATAAAGGGTGAGAGGGGTAGTTGCCAAGGTGGCGACCGTTGAGACCAGGAGTCCGGCGATCAGCCAATTGACGGCAACCTGTTTGCCTGTTGCGGTTTTGCTGGGGGAATCGGGGCGGATGAGCTTTTTTAAGGTCGGAAAAAGGAAAAGGATGGCCATGGTCGCCACAAAAGATAGTTGAAAAGAGGCAGTCAGTAAGGTCAGGGGATCGAAGATGAGAATAATCAGCGCTGCACAGGCGAGCAGCGTCGAAGGAGATTTTGGTCGATCGGTACAAATTGCCACGATGACTATACAACTCATTATCACCGAACGAGAAACCGGCGCATTGAGACCAGCAAGAAGACCATATCCCAGCAGCACCGGCAGGCAGATGATGGTCGCCCATTTGCGCAGAGGATATCGAAAGAGAAGTCTTTCCGAGCGGCTCAGCAGCCAGTAGAAGATGGTGTAGAGAAGGGTGGCGATAACGGTCATATGCGATCCGGAAATTGACAGGATATGAAACGTGCCGCTGCCCTTGAAGGCTTCGAGGGTGGCGCCATCGACGCGGGAACAGTCCCCGATGAGGATCGCCCGGTAGAGCCCCCTGCTTTCGGCGGGTACGGCAAGATCGATTTGCTCGCCGATTGTTGTTCGTATCCTCTCCGGCAGATACCTTAAGGTGTTGAAAACGTCATGTTTTTCTGCAAGTTTTTGCAAAAAAAGGGGAGAACGGATAAATCCGCTCATCCAGATGCCCTTGCGTGCCAGGTGTTGGGCATAATCAAAGACTCCCGGCGCTCGGAAGCTGTCAGGACGTTTCAGCTCGGCGCGGATAATAAGTTTGTCGCCGGGAAGCAGTGCAGCCGGCCAAGGACCCTGGAGATGTAAAAGGATCGTTCCGTCGGTCGGCAGGAGTTCGGGCGATTCATGCAAACGAAGATACTCGGTGGCAAGCAGCGCCTGGCTGTTTTTTTCATCAAACTCAGGAGAAGTTGTCAGGGTACCGATCACCACAACCTCGGTTTTATCGGTAATCCGGTTGAAAATGTGTTCGGCTTCTTGCGGTATCTGCAAGGCCAACTGGCCATGATAGAAGCCGATCGCGGCAAGGAAAGGAAGAGACAGGCACAGAACTGTGCGTCGCCATTGGAAAAAATGCAAAGAAGCCATTAAACCAAAGGCAAGAAAAAGAATGAGGCAGAGGCAGGAGATGGCAATCTTTGTCAGGTCGCAGAGGGAGGCGGCGGCAATTCCTGCGATGAACGACAGGGTCAGATAAACCAGCAGGTGATCGGAAATATGTGCTGCTGGATGTCTCACAGAAATTTTTCAATGAGTTGCAAATGGTTGGCGATGATATCGTGGCGTTCAAAAACACATTTTTGCGCCGCTCGACCCATTTGTAAGCGATAGTCGGGCTTGCTCAGCAGTTCGGTGAGTACTTTTGACATCTTTTGTCCATCATCAATTTCTACAGCTCCACCGGCTTTTAAGAGGGAATCGGCAATTTCACTAAAATCTTCCATGTGTGGACCGAAAAGGACGGGGATGGCCATGGCCGCCGGCTCGACCGGGTTGTGACCGCCTTCTTTGACCAGGCTGCCGCCGACAAAGGCTAGATCGGCCACGGCATAGAAAGCAACCAGTTCGCCGATGCTATCAACGATGAAGATATCGGCCGGCAAAAATACAGCCGCCGACCGCAAGGAGGTGCGCAGGCCGTTCCTTGCCGCCAAGTTGGCGATCTCCCTTGCCCGGTTCGGGTCTCGTGGTGCCAGCACCAGGAAGAGATCGGGGTGGGCCTTGCGTAGCTTACGGTAACAGTCGATGAGTAGCTGTTCTTCGCCCGGATGGGTAGAGCCGGCAATGAAAAGGATACGGTCCTTCGGCAATAAAGCGGCAAGTGCCTCCGATGAGTCAGTGTTGTCCTGGGCGCGGGTAGCAAATTTCAGATTACCGAGTATCGGCAGTTTCTCGGGCAAGAGGCCCAAAAGTTCCATCTTTTCTTTATCACGCAGCGTCTGCATAGCGAGGTAGGAGAAGCATTGAAACATCGGCCGGAAAAAGAAACCCAACTGCTGGTAACGGGTCATCGATTTTTCCGATACCCGGCCATTGACCAGGATCGCCGGAAATCCCTGGTATTTCAGGCAGGCCAGGAGATTGGGCCAGAAGTCGGTCTCGATCAGAATGAAAAGATCGGGACGAATCAGCCTGATAAAGCGGCAAACTACCGGCAGGAGGTCGATGGGACCGTCGATGATGCAGTCGGCGGAGGAGCCGAGAAGACAGTCGGCAACCTTTTTCCCCGAACGGGTGGTGACCGAGACAACGATTCGAGCAGCCGGATATTTTGCCCGCAGGCCGCGCACCAAGGGTACCGCCGAGGTAACCTCGCCGACCGACAGGGCATGGAGCCAGACAGTACGGGTGGCCTTCTTGACAGTTGCCAGTTTTTCGAAAAGACCCGCCCCGAGACGGGCAGGGATGCGATCCCTATTGCTGTGGCTGGCAACAAAGAGGATGAGAAGTGGCCAAAAAAACAGTAAAAAGGCAAACTGGAGAATATTATAGAGTACGAACATAGGAAAAAGGCCTCAAGGTTGTTTAGGCTTTTCACCTTAAAGGAATTCTTGTAAGAAATGCAAGGAATTCAATAGCCAACCCCGGGAGAAAAGCGATGAATATCATTTTGGCGGAGGCGACGGAGGTTGTCGATCGGCAGCTGACTCTGACCGATCATCGTGCCGAGCATATTGTCAAGGTCCTGCGAGCGGCAATCGGCGATCGGTTGCGGGTCGGAGTGATCAATGGACTGCGCGGCTACGGCAGCATTTCAGCATTGCAAAAAAAATATCCGTTTTCCGTAAGTCTTGCCCTTGAGTTGAGTGAACCGCCGGCAGAATTGCCGCCGCTTGACCTGATTCTCGCCTTGCCCCGGCCGATCATGTTAAAACGTGTCCTCAGTCAGGTCACTGCCCTTGGCGTCGGGACGATCCATCTCATCAATGCCAAGCGGGTGGAAAAGAGCTTCTGGGAGGCGGGGCTGCTTCAGCCGCAGGAATATCGGCTGCATTTACAGCATGGTCTCGAACAGGCGGTTGATACCCGTCTGCCGGAAGTCAGGCTGCATCCGAAGTTCAAGCCCTTTATCGAAGATTTTTGCCCTTCTCTTGTCGGTGACTATCGGTATCTCCTGCTTGCCGACCCGGCGGGCGAACATCGACTAGTGGACGCGGTTGCCGACAAATCCGGCAGGATTCTCCTGGCGGTGGGACCGGAAGGCGGATGGGTGGAGTACGAGGTACAAAAATTTCGCGAGCAGGGTTTTTTGTGCTGTAGCATTGGCGAGAGGATTCTCAAAGTCGATACAGCCATAATCGCCCTGCATGCGAGCATCACGGCATTACGCGAATGCGGAAATAGGGGAAATCATCGATAGGCGGCGATGCCGGTCACTTCCTGACCGATTATCAGGGTGTGCATGTCGTGGGTTCCCTCATAGGTATACACCGATTCGAGGTTGTTCATATGGCGCATGATCGGGTATTCGCCCATGATGCCATTGGCGCCCAGCATGGTTCTTGAAGTCCTGGCAATATCCATGGCAATTTTCACATTGTTCATCTTCGCCATGGAAACCTGGGCCGGGCTATAGGTGCCGGCATCCTTTAATCTGCCCAGTTGCAGAACCAGCAGTTGGCCCTTAGTCAATTCGGTAACCATCTCCGCTAGTTTCTTTTGCTGCAACTGGAAGCCGGCAATGGGTTTATCGAACTGGATCCTTTGCAGGGAGTAGGCCAGAGCGGTCTGATAGCAGTTGTCGGCCGCCCCGAGCGCACCCCAGGCAATGCCGTAACGGGCCTGGGTCAGGCAGCCGAGGGGGGCTTTGAGGCCTTTTCCATCCGGCAACATGCACTCTTTCTCGTCGACCACGACATTTTCGAGGATCAGTTCCGAGGTGACCGAGGCACGGAGGCTCCATTTGCCCTTCATCCGCACGGTGGTAAAGCCGGGCGTGTCTTTCTGCACAAGAAAACCACGCATGCCCTCATCGGTTGCGGCCCAGACAATGGCAACATCGGCGATACTGCCGTTGGTGATCCACATCTTCGTGCCGTTGATGGTCCAGGTGCCATCACTGTTGCGGGTGGCGCGGGTCCGCATGCCGGACGGGTTGGAGCCGAAATCGGGCTCGGTGAGTCCGAAACAGCCGATCGCCTCGCCCGCCGCCATCTTCGGCAGCCAGTATTTTTTTTGCTCGACGCTGCCGTAGGCAAAGATCGGATACATGACCAGCGAACCCTGGACCGAAGCAAAGCTGCGGATGGCTGAATCACCCCTTTCCAACTCGTACATAAGGATGCCGTAGGCGACGTTCGACAGTCCGGCGCAGCCGTATTCCTCCGGCAGGGACGGGCCGAGAAAACCGAGGCTTCCCATGGCCTTAACCAGATGGGTGGGAAACTTCTCCTCCTGGGCATAGTTGTCGATAATGGGAATAACCTCCCGGTTGACAAATTCCCTGGCGGATTGCTGCACCAGCCTTTCCTCATCGCTGAGAAGCCCGCGCAGGCCCATATAGTCGGTCATTTCTGTTGTCATGCTCATTTACTTGTTCCTTCCGGTTGTTGGCAATAGAGTATTTTTATTCATTTTTTTCAAAACCTTGCCAAGGATCTGCAGGATCAGCTCCACCTCTTGCCGGGTGATGATAAGGTGGGGGCGGAATCTGATGCTCTTTTCGCCGCAACCGACTACCAGAAGCCGTTCCCGCAAGAGCTTCGCTCTGAAGGCATTGCGCTTCTCACCATCGGCAAGGTCGAAGGCGCACATCAGACCCCGGCCCCTGGCGTTACTGAGAATATCCGGGAATTGCATACATAAATTTTCCAATCCCTGTAGCAGTTCCCGGCCCCGCCGGCAAGCATTATCGACGAGATTTTCCTTGGCAATAATTTTCAAAATGGCCGAACAGCGGACCATGTCGACGAGATTGCCGCCGAAGGTCGAGTTGATCCGGCTCGGTTCGGTGAAGACGTTCTTCTGCACCTCGTCAAGGCGTGCCGAGGCGAGAACGCCGCAGACCTGGGTTTTTTTGCCGAAACTGACCATATCCGGTCGCACGGTGAAGTGTTCATGTGCCCAGAATTTACCGGTGAGGCCGATGCCGGTTTGCACCTCGTCCATGATGAAAAGGATCTCGTGCTCGTCGCAGATTCTGCGCAGGCCGACGAAAAACTCGTCGCGGAAATGGTTGTCTCCCCCTTCTCCCTGAATCGGCTCGATGATCAGCCCGGCAATGTCGTCGCCTTCTCTTGCGATATGTTCCTTGATTGCCGCAAGAGCCTGTTCTTCCAGGGCACAGACCGCAGCCAGGTTTTCCTCGGTGAGCGGAAAGGTGAGTTTCGGATTGATGATTCGCGGCCAGGCAAATTTAGGAAAATAGCAGGTCTTGCGCGGATCAGCGGTATTGGTAAGCGAGAGGGTATAGCCGGTACGGCCATGAAAGGCCTGCTGGAAGTGAATGATTTTGCTGCCGAGTTCCTTTTTTGTACCGCGAGCAAAATTCTTTTTCACCTTCCAGTCAAAGGCTGCCTTGAGGGCATTTTCCACCCCCAGCGCCCCGCCCTCGATAAAAAACACATGCGGCAGATACGATGGCATGGCATGCTCTGCAAAGGTTTGCAGGAATTCGGCCATTGGTGCCGAGTAAGAATCCGAGTTGGCCGGTTTTTGCACGGCAACGGCGCCGAGCCGGTCCTGGATGGCCAGGAGGTCGTCATGATTGTAGCCGACAGCCATGGAGGCGAACATGGCAAAACAATCGAGATAGCGGTCGCCGTTGCGCTGATCGACGAACCAGCTACCCTTGGATTTCTGCAGATCGACAATGAGATCCATACCGTCGGCAAGGAGATGCCGGCTGATTACTTTTTTCACATCTTGAGCGACTATCCCCATTTATTCACCTTCTTCCGGTATCGCAAACTTGATGCCTTGGGCCAGGGGCAAGCCGCTGCCATAATTGACGGTTACCGTCTGGCGGCGCATATAGGCCTTCCAGGCATCCGATCCCGATTCCCGGCCGCCACCGGTATCTTTCTCGCCGCCGAAGGCCCCGCCGATTTCGGCACCGGAGGTGCCGATGTTGACATTGGCGATACCGCAGTCCGAACCCCGGGCCGAGAGAAAGGTCTCGATCTGTCTATGGTTGGTGCTGAAGATCGCCGAAGAGAGGCCCTGATCGACCGCGTTATTGAGAGCGATGGCGTTTTCTATCCCGCCTTCATACCTGATGAGATAGAGGATCGGGGCAAAGGTCTCTTTGTGGACGATGGGAAAGTGGTTTTCGGCGGCAACGAGGGTAGGTTGCACATAACAGCCGGAGGAATAGTCCTGGCCCTTCAGAACATTGCCGCCAAAGAGAAGCGTGCCGCCCTGGTTGACAATGGCCTTGATCGCCTTTTGAAATGTCTTGACCGCATCCTTGTCGATGAGCGGTCCCATGTGGTTTGCCTCAAGGAGGGGATTGCCGATTTTCAAAGTTGCGTATGCCCGGCATAGGTGATCTTTTACTTGATCGTAGAGTGACTCGTGGACGAGCAGGCGCCTGGTAGTTGTGCAGCGCTGACCTGCGGTGCCGACCGCACCGAAGACAACCGCCGGAACAGCCAGGTGCAGATCGGCATGTTCGGTGATGATAATGGCATTGTTGCCGCCTAATTCGAGGATGGTTTTCCCCAGCCGACGGCCGACTCTCTCGGCGACATTGCGCCCCGAATCCACCGAGCCGGTGAAGGAGACGAGGGGAATGCGTCGGTCGCCAAGAATCTTTTCGCCAACGCTGTCCCGGTCGCCGATAACGAGGGAAAAGATACCTTCCGGCAGATCATTTTGTTCGAGCACCCTGGCGATGATTTTTTGCACGGCAATGGCGGCAACGCAGGCCTTGGAGGACGGCTTCCAGATCGTCACGTCGCCGCAGATCGCGGCAATCATCGCATTCCAGCCCCAGACCGCCACTGGGAAATTAAAGGCGGTGATGATTGCAACAGTTCCAAGGGGATGATACTGCTCAAAAAGCCGGTGGTCTGGCCGTTCGGAAACCGTGGTCATACCGTAGAGCATGCGCGACTGACCGACGCAGTAATCGCAGATATCGATGACCTCCTGCACTTCGCCGAGGCCTTCCTGCAAGGGCTTGCCGGTTTCGTAGGAGATGAGAGTGCCGAGCGGCAGCTTGAAATCGCGCAGACGCAGGCCAATCTGCCGCACGATTTCGCCGCGCTTCGGAGCGGGCAGGGAGCGCCAGAGAGGGTAGGCGTTTTCCGCCCGGGCCATGATCTGCTCATAATCGGCGGGAGTGGCCTTGTGAATACCGGCAAAGACCTCTCCGTCCACCGGCGAGGAAGCGATAATTTTCCTTCGGCCCTTATTGGCGAGCCATTCTCTGCCGGACGAGCTGCCGGACATGGTTTTTTCGAGGTAAAGTTCTTCGAGAAAGTTCATGCTGCCTCCGAGAAATGAGAAAAGTGTCACCTATCTTCCTTCTATCTCATGTTCCGGACAGAGAGTCAAGGCCCTGATCCCGATAAACGGGACTCCTTTTGGTCGCCCTTGAGCTGGGCCGGGCAACGGCAGACGCAGGGAACCAGGGTCGTCTCAGAGGCCACTTAGTACCACAGTGACGCGGTCAGCCTCCTTTTTGCCAAGACGGGGGTATTTCAGGTAGGGGGCGATGATTTCGTTCTTGCATCCCCCGGTTCCGTCATAGGTGATGGAAACGACGGGAACTCCCGTGTGTTGTTCAATCCTGGCCTTCATCGCCTCGGTTATAAGCGAGGCGCAACAGAGGGCGGGGCTGGCCTGGACGAGGAGCGACACATCCGGGTAATGTTTTATAATATAATGGATTTTCAGGATGTTGTCCATTGACTCGCCGGTATTCTCGACGGAAATATTGTACCTCGCAAGAATCTCCGCCGGTTCGTCGGAATAACTTTGTTCCGGTTCATCGAGTATGCGGCCGAGGATTTTCGCACAGTTTTTTTCCATGGCACTCATGGCGGTCAGCAGCACCTTGCCGGTGAGAAAGTCCAAATACTTGCCCTCGTTAAACCATTTGCGGAAATAGCTGCCGGCAATCATTTTTCCGAATTCACTATAGGGGGTAGTGACCACCTCGCCGCCGTTTGCCTCGATATAGCCGATCAGATCCTGATTCATCACCCGGTTGTCGCGGGAATAGAGATCGCCGAAGATCGCCACCTTGGGGCGGGGGCGACCGGCGGTTTCAATCCACTCGAACTGGGAGATGACCTCGTCGAGGGTTTTCTCAATGGGACGTTTACCCATAAAGGCATCGGAGAGAACCTTGATACCCTTTGTAAGGATTTTGTCGGTCCGGCCTTTTTCCGTTTCATAGGGGCGGATTTTGCACGCAACCCTCTGCAGCATTCCTCCGAGCATGTAAGCGAAGTAGGCATTTTTGGCGGCAAGAATGGAGATGTCCGAGAAGGTGATATCCCCCTGGTAGATGGCAATATGCTCCATGCCGCCGCCCTGGTCGATAAAAATCTGGCTGATATGATGGGGGTACAGCCGGATATTGCAGGCCAGGTACGATTGGTTGAGCCAAAGGACGCAATTTGCCGGATCAAGGTCGTTTTTCTTAATGAAAACCATGCAGGCCTCGGCAATGGCGTTTAATGGAATGCACTGGCCGGAGTTATGGCGCAGGCTTTCGCGGATTGTCTGGTCGGTCTCTTCGAGGAGGTAGGCATCATAGCCCTCGCGTTTCAAGGTGGCGGTCAGGAGATTACAGGTAATGTGGTCCCAGTTGGGGAAGAGGACGTGTTTGCCGGTGAGCGACCCTGCCGGTCGTGGATTGAGGTTGTGATAAGTGATCGGCAGCGGCAGCGGCAAGGAGTCTTGTTCGCGATGGTTCTTAAAGGCCCGGATGGCCGCCTCTATCCGGGTTTCATAACCGACACTTGAATCATGTCCATCAAGCGACAGGATGAGATAGGGCTTGCTGTGCCTGTCCATGATCTTTTTAAAATACTCCACGGCAAAGGAGTCGGGAGAGCATTTGAAGGAGGTCACGTACACCGGATAAACACCTGGGGTGGCGGCGATAATCTCGGTTGCTTCCAGGATTTTGGCGGCATATTCCCAGTGGATTTCCTGCAGCAAGGGTTGCAGGGCGGCAATGTCCTCGGGGCCGTAACTGAGCATATCCTGGAAGTAGGTATCGATGTCGAGATTTTTGAAAAGTCCCGGGATGTTACTGTTAAGTGTCGGGGAGAGCAGGGTGTAGGGGCGGCCAACGAAGACGACGCTGAGATCGGATTTGGTCTTACCGGCAATCCGCGTTGCGTACAGGTCTTTCAGTTTTTGCCGGTATTCCTGGTCGGTTTCAACGGCGCGGTCATAGGCGGAGGCAACCTCAAAGAAATTCCATTCTCCCGGGGCAATGCCCTGCAGCATTCGGTAGAGCTGCATCTTGGTATGAAACGGGGTGTACAGATATTTGATGATCGGTCGGAGGAAGCGCCCTTCATCCTCCTCCTTCATCCCGGCGGTCAGGGCGGGCAGGAATTGGGTGTAGTAGCAGTATTGGCGCCGACCATCCTTGAACTTATTTTCGAGGTAATAGGGCATAAAGACGTAATCGGCATGATCGAGAAGCCACCGGACATGGCCGTGCATGGCGGCTATGGGGGCGCAGAACTCCGCCTGACTCAGTTTTTTTCCGACTTTTACCGCATCGACGGAAGTTTCGGAGGACAGGGTGGCAATACCGAGCAGGTCAAAAAACCTCTGCCACAGGTGCATATCATCGACCATATGGACGGCGGCGGGCAGGCCGATGACCAAGGCACTTCTTTTTTCCGGAGTCTTTTCGGTATGGCGGCTTAAGCGTTTTCTTTCGCGCAGCAGATCGATGGCGGTGGTTTCCCTGGCAACATAGGCCTGGTCCTCATAGTCACGACCGCAGAGAAAGCCGTAGGCAATCTTTTGGCCATCGACTTCGGCGATGCTGATTTTGCAATGGTTGGTGCAGAGATCGCAGACATCGTTACTGAGACGGATCGACTTTTGGTAAAGATCGATACCGGTAAAGGTGGTGGCGGTTCTTTTTTCGTCGCGGAGGATGAGGGCGGTGCCCAGTGCGCCGGTCAAATGGCAATACTTGGAAACGACAATCGGCTTCTGCAGTCGTTGCTCGAAGGCGGCAACCAGGGCTTTGTTTCTGGCGGTGGCGCCCTGGAATAAAATGGTTGTGCCGATGTGTTTTTCCGTCGCCACCTTCTGCAAATAATTATCCCGCACCGAGTGCAGGGCGGCCGCCAGGACCTCATCCACTTTATAGCCTTCACTTAACAGATGCTTGATATCTCGTTCCATAAAGACGGTGCAGCGATCGCTGGTGAGCGGTGCGCTCGGTTTTTCCGCCCGCTCCGAGTACCGGTCAACCGGACAACCGAGTTGTGCTGCCTGTTCCTCGATAAACGAGCCCGTGCCGGCGGCGCAGACGCTATTCATGGTCGAAAAGGTCACCCGCCCGTTTTTCATGGTTGTAAATTTGGCGTCCTGTCCGCCGATTTCGATGATCGTGTCGACCTCGGGGCATAGCTGGTATGCCGCCCGGGCATGGGCGGTGATTTCATCGACAATGTGATCGGCGCCGATCAGTTTGCCGATGAATTTTCGCCCGGAGCCTGTGGTGCCGCTTTGCTTGATGACAAAATGGAAATCATTTTGTCGCTCTATCTCGTCAATAGCAAAGAAAATATCCTGCACCGCGCTGAGGGGCTGACCGGCGGTTCGGGTGTAAAAACCGGCAAGTACCTCTCCTTTTTCATCCATGAGTACGGCCTTGGTGCTGGTCGAACCGATATCGATGCCGAGATATGCTTCGATATCCTGTTTTCTTTCAAAATGCTGGTAGATATCAACCTCGACCGCCAGACCGTTTTCGCTTCGCTTGGTGCGGTATTGCTGAACACTTGAAAAATCAGGAAATTTCGACAGCTGAAGCTGCAAAGGTGGATAGTAATAGTGTCGCGGCACGACAGCCGTAGTATTGAACAGATCCTCGATATGACCAAGGCTGAGAGGTTTAATGGCACTCTTTTTGCTGCGCAGCTCGGATAACAACAGGAGAGCGGCTCCGAGCGCGCCATAAAGATGACCGTCTTCGGGAGTAATCAGGGCAAGGCCGGTAAGTTCGCTGATCTGTTGTGTTACCGCCTGGTTTTTGGCGACTCCGCCGCAGAAAATAATTTCTCCGGCAGGCAGGTTTGCCCCGGCAAACAGGGTGTCGATGATATTTTGGGCAAGACCGTGGCAAAGGCCGTTGCTGATTTCATCCAGCTGATATCCCTGTTGTTGGGCGTGGATCAGATCAGTTTTGGCAAACACGGCGCAGCGCGAGGCTATCTGCGGACAGTTGCCGGTACAACTGCAGGCCATTTCGGTGAGCGCCTCGCTGGTTTCAAGGTTGAGTCGCTCCGCCTGTTGATCGAGAAAGCTGCCTGTTCCCGCCGCACAGGAGGTGTTGGCGGTGCTGCCGAGATAGTTGCCGAGCGAATCGAAGGTCGACAGGCTAAATTTTTCACCGCCGACGACCAGGAGCCCGTGCATCTTCGGATGTCGTCTTTTGGCTGCGGTGATGAAGGCAATCTGATTGTTGTATCTGGCCTGGGCGCTAAGGATAAGCGGGGTTGAAGCGGTGGCTGCGACAAAATGAACGTCTTGGAGATTAACGCCCTGCATGAGCCGGTGCACCGTCCGGGGAATATCCCCATGGTGCAGTGAATAGCCCTTCTGGAGAATTCGGCGGTTGCCGTCAACCACAACAAAACCGGCACTAACCGATCCGATATCAATTCCCAAGACACAGTATTCTGCGGTCATTTTCTCTTTCCTTTCTTCCTGCTCATATGAGCCCAGTAATCGATGGCGATGGGAAGCCGCTACAGCTTTTCCTTGATCTCTACCCAGAAATATTCAATTCCCTGCTTCCATCCCTGGAGATAATTGAGGAGGTATTCGGAACGGCAATACGTATTGCATTCCCGAAGGTGCTTTGAACTAAAGATTTCGCTAAAATAATGGCCGAGAATTTCATCCTTGGTGGCGTTCTGAAGATCGGTCCAATGCAGGGCGTATTTGAGATGGTCATAATGGGCGGTTTTTGCCCACAAGATGCCGTCGTTTTTGCCGGTTTCCAGATAATTGCCCTCGGACTGCATCTTTTCCCGCCGCAATCGTTCGATAATTTGGCCGAGATCGAGGTCCTCGCGAATGCGTTTTTGAAAATCTTCTTTTCTCTGGATCGCTTCACTTACCGCATCCTGGAACATTTTTGAAAGGTTGAATGATTCCCGCCATTTTTCCAGTTGTTCATGCAGCATGTCGGGGATGCTGATCGTCACCTTTTTGGCCATAACTGACTCCTTGCAGAATAATACGTATAGAGAATGATAATACGTATACTGTTTCGTTGTCTGTGTCAACTGTAGCCGTGGGGAAGTGCGGACAAGAATGAGCCGGGTAATATTTTTCTGTTATTTGGAAATTCCTATCAGTATAATAATGTACTGGACGAAACCAAAACACAGCAACGAACTCCCAATGTTCGTGCAGTCCAACGCGACGATTAGCCGAGAGATAGATTCATTGAGGTTGTGACTATGTCAGACTATATCAAAAACCGACTAATGGAATCATTTACATGGGGAACGAACTTTGAAACGGGGATACAAGAGGTTGACGATCAACATCGTAAACTTGTAGAACTGATCAACACCCTCGGGACCCAACTCGCTGAAAATGATATGGCCAACGGCCATGTCGAAAACCTCCTTCAGGAGCTTGTCAATTACGCTCAGTACCACTTTGAAGAAGAGAAAGGTCTGATGGTCCGCTACGGCCTGGACAAGAGGCACTGCTATCAGCATCTTAGCGAACATAAAGGTTTTATAGCTGATGTGAGCTGCATGGTCCAGAAGCCTATGGAGGAGGATTCCGGCGAGGGAAAATCGCTCCTTGAATTTCTGATCCACTGGCTGGCCTATCATATCCTTGGCCGTGATAAGAATATGGCCAGGCAGATTGCTGCCATTGACAATGGTGCCTCTCCGGCTGAGGCCTACTTGGCCGAGGAAAAGAAAGTCAGCGAATCGACAGAACCTTTGCTGGCGGCCTTGAATGGGCTTTTTCAGCAGGTATCGAGACGCAACAAAGAGCTGTCACTCCTTAATCAAAACCTTGAGGCTATTGTCGAAGAGCGTACCCGCGAATTGGTCAAAGCCAACGCCGACCTGGAGGTTCTGGCTTTGACTGATGTCCTGACAGAACTGCCCAACAGGCGCCACGCGCTGCTGCAACTGCATCACCTGTGGAAGGAGACCAGACAGTCTCGCGGCCACCTCGCCTGTATGATAATTGATGCCGATGGTTTTAAAACCATCAACGACACCTATGGCCACGATGCCGGAGATATTGTGTTAAAGAGGCTGGCTCGCGAGCTACAGCATTCGGTACGCAGCGATGACATCGTCTGCAGAATGGGCGGTGATGAATTCCTCATAATATGTCCGAACACTCCGCTGGAAGGTGCTCTGTATATTGCTGAACAGACTAAGGAGAATATAGCCGGGCTCAGGATCCCGGCCGCTGAAGGTGTCTGGCCCGGCAGTATAAGTGTTGGAGTGGTGGCAAACGGCAATGATATGAGTTCGATAGACGATCTTTTGAAAGCTGCTGATGATGCGGTATACATGGCGAAAAATGATGGTAGGAACTGCGTCAGAACCCGGCAAAAACCAGAGCCCTGAAAAGGAAAGCATGCAAAACCGGGTGAGGTTAAGCGGCGACTTTGAGTTTTTCATCACCCCCCACCCGAATCGTTTCACCTCAACGTGGCGCCAACATTCGTGCAAGGGGAAAAACAATTTATCGATGGGTTCATCTTTGAAGGATGCGGTCGATTTCTACTTCGGCTTCCAGCCAGTCATGTGCCACATCGCCTCCAATAAGATCTCGCTTTTCCGCACGAAAATAGGCTGCCTCTGCGATCATTTGATAACGCTGTTCGGGGGTAATGTACGTTTTCTCCTCGTTTGCAATGACTTCAGCTTTGACTTTTTTTGCAGCAGAGCCTTTGGATTTAACTTTGGACATGGTCGCTACTCCTTGTTGGGGTGTAAGAATTTAGATCTGTCTTCAACTCAGCCGTTTGTTTTTTCTTCCAGGAGAGCATGCTCTCCTTATCCCATCCACCCTTTAAGGGTAATTTTATTTTCTGAAAAAAGTTTCAGGCATGCTTTTACGACGTTGGCATCATAAAGGATATCCTTGTTCTTAGAAATTTCCTCGAGTGCTAAGGCAATGCCAGGTGCTGGCCGATATGGGCGGTGGGAAGACATGGCTTCCACAACATCGGCCACGGCTATAATGCGTGCCTTTAAAAGAATGTCTTCGCCCGACAATCCCAATGGGTAGCCTTTGCCATTCATTCTTTCATGGTGTTGATAAACGATTTCTGCAATAGGCCAAGGGAAGGAAATATTCTGGTTTAATAGCCTCGTTGATTGCTGATTTTAAGTCATCATCCCCACATGGCTTCGTGATAAAATGAAATATTTTACCTTGGTTGATTGCTGATAATATTGAGTCGATTTCAGCATCACCAGATAAAATCATTCTGATAGTATCAGGACATTGAATTCTAACCTTTTCCAGAAATTCTGTACCGGTCATTCCCGGCATCCGCTGATCTGCGACAACAACGGCAATCTCTCTTGTAGCCAGTTCTGCCAAAGCTTTTAACGGATCATCGAATGTTGCAACCTGGTATTGTTCACGCCTGGTGATCCGGACAATAGCTTGAAGGATGTTGGGATCATCATCAATAAAGAAAACAATCGGTCTTGTCATATTAAGAATCGGGGACGGTCCCGTAGTCCTCCTTCAACCACCTGGTTTACTGCCTTACACTCTCCTAAAAAGTTGTATAGCCATATCAGAGTTCATATTCAAATTGGCGAAGAAGACAATCCCATAATTGCTTTCTTCGCGCATCGTCAAAGTCTTCATATTTGATACCAAATCTATCACCCTCTTTTCTGAGGACTCGGCCCTTGATCGTAAATTCATTTTGAAAGGTATCCTGAATATCAAATTGAATCACCATGAGAATTTCTTCATCTATCAAAGGAGAAATCGTGGGTGAACCTACCAAACAACCACTTGTTGAAATATTCAGGATGCAACCTTTTCCCTTTGTGCCATTTACAACATATTCGATCGGCTGTAAGTTCTTATAATGAAAGCGGAGTCCATTCCTTCTGTTGGAATCATTGAGTCTTTCTTCTGCTTCTTCAAGAGTGGATACATATATGGGGATATATCCGCATATTATTGATGATAAATTCATAACTTGCTTAAACAGCAAACTATCTCCATTTATTACTCGAACGACCTCTCCGACTCCGTTTATAATAACATAATTCATTATTTTTTTATAGACCGAAACACCGCTCAGATGAGCAAGACTGCATTCGGAAAGATCAGAGATGACACCAAAGCCTGGTTGCAAATCAGCAACACAAAATCGTACATCGGTATAAAGCCTATTCAATTCAGCTTTTGAAATATTTCCAGAAATATTAAGGTAAAGTCTGTTTTTTTCTATATCCGCCTTAACCTTCATAGTTGCCTTCTTTTGCAAACAACACAGATGAATAAATTATAGATTTTTATAGATCATTTATCCACAAGCAGGATTTTAAACTTTTCCGCTCTCCTGTAATTTCATATACTCAAAACAGAGATTTTGCCATTTCTGCAAGTTTTCGCTCAGGCCGATTTTATGGAGATATTCTTCATTGAATTCGGGCATAGCACCGATAATCTTATCTTGATTGAATCTGTAATACATCACATTGGCGATATGAACGGCCAGGGCCGGATTAAAGATTCCAGCTGGGTATTCTCCTAACTGATGGTGAAATCCTATTGCCTCGACAATGTCACTATTAAACCCCCATAGCCCAGTCAGATAGGCCCCCATATCACAGTGGGTTGCCTTAAATACCATTTTTTCCGCTTGGCGGAGTGTAATATGTTCTTGTCGGGCGAGGACCAAAGCCTCACTGTAATGTGACTCAATCTTGGAGACCAGAATCAGTTTTCCTATATCATGGAGGACTCCGGCGATATAGCTGTTGCCGATGATATCTCTGTCGTCGGTTTCACTCTCGGCAATCTTTTTCGCGAGCGTTCCAACGGTCATACTATGGTTCCAAAGAAATTCAGCTGAAAAGAGACGCCCTGAGATCTTGATTTCAGAAAAAATCTGGGAACCGAGGACCAAGGTTTTAATGGTTTCAAGACCGAGGAGTTTCACCGCCCTGGCCGGGCTTTCGACCTTCTGATAGAGGCCAAAAAACGCGGAATTCACAAGCTGCAGAATTTTTGCAGTCATGGCGATGTCCTCACTGATTATCTCTCCGATATCATCAAGAGTTGCTTTGGGATCCCGAATTTTTTTCTGTAATTTTGCATAAACGCTAGGAAGACTTGGAAGCGTATCGATACTTGAGATGATATCCTTGAGCCTACCGTCGATCATCAGCTTATGCAACGCGCTGGCCCTGAGAAGGATGTTTTTCAATATCTCGGGATTACATGGTTTGGCCAGGAATTGATGGACAACCCCGATCGTCCGCAAGGTCGATGCATCATCAGACTGTCCGGTAAGCATGATTCGAATAGAATGCGGGTATCTTTCCTGGATTTCGGCTAACAGTTCTGCGCCGTCCATCCCTGGCATACGCATGTCCGAGACCACCACATCAAATTCGTTTTCACTCATCAGTTTTAAGGCTTCCTTGGCATTCTCGGCAAAGCATAGCTCAAATTCCTGGCGCATGGATCGAAGCATCCGTTGGAGTCCATCGAGGATATTGGGTTCATCATCGACAAACAAAATCCTTCGTTTATCCATCACCTTGTCCTCTTAATGCTCTAGTGCCTTCCTAACTTTGACGGCCAGATCTTTTATCGAATATGGCTTCTGGATGAAGTTCACACCCTCGCTCAGCACTCCCCTGTGGGCGATCACGTCGGCTGTATAACCGGACATGAACAGAATTTTTATGCTGGGGTAAAGTGATTGAAACCGTTCAACCAGATCCCGTCCGTTCATCTCAGGCATGACTACATCGGTGATAATCAAATTTATCTCGCTTGCGTGTTCCTCGGTCAACTCTATGGCTTTGCCCGGAGTGTCTGCGGCAAGAACCCGATACCCTAATTCTTCCAGTATCCTTTTGCTCATCTTCAGGAGCGCGGGTTCGTCCTCGACCACCATCACTGTCTCGCCGCGGCTACAAGCGATTTCCGCAGTCCTTTCCCGCGGGGTATCGATGGTTTGTCCCGCGTACCGGGGTAGGTAGATTCTAAAGGTCGTTCCTTTTCCCGGTTCGCTGTAGACGTTGATGAAGCCATTATTCTGTTTGACAATGCCATACACTGTAGAGAGCCCTAGACCGGTTCCCTGCCCTATCCCCTTGCTTGTGAAAAACGGTTCAAAAATTAGGGCGAGAGTCTCCTTATCCATGCCGCAGCCATCGTCGCTGACGGCCAGCAACACATAGTTTCCTGCTACAAAACCGGCATGATCAGCGCAGTAGGTCTCGTCAAAGACGGCGCTTCCCGTTTCAATCGTAACCTTGCCGACACCGGCAATGGCATCCCTAGAATTGATGCATAAATTAGCCAGGATCTGGTCAACCTGAACAGGGTCCATCTTGATCGGATACATACCAATTTCGGGTCGCCAGACTAGATCGATGTCCTCGCCGATGAGTCGGCGGAGCATCTTCAGCATGCTCTCCACATTCCGGTTTAGGTCAAGCACAACGGGAATAATTGTCTGCTTGCGGGCAAAGGTCAGCAATTGCCGGGTTATGTCCTTGGAACGCTCTGCGGCCTTAAAAATTTCCTGGAGATCGTTATACAGTGGCTCGGACGGGTTCATCTTGTTGAGGGCCAATTCTGAATAAACCAGGATCACGCTGAGCATATTGTTGTAATCGTGAGCCACGCCGCCGGCAAGCACGCCCACCGCTTCCATCTTCTGGGCCTGCTGAAGCTGGGCTGCCTGGCGAAGATGCGAGGTGATGTCACGGATGGTGCACTGGATGACTTTGCTATGGGCCACCAGGTAAACATTGCTGACAAACTCAACGGCGACGACCTGCCCGGAGCGGGTTTTCAGCGGCAAATCCTCGTAGCGGATGTATTGGTTATCCTGTAGGGCCTTGAAAGCGTTTTTGGACGCGGCAATGTCTTTGAATGTACTGATTTCCCAAACATGTTTCCCACAAAATTCTTCATGAGAATAACCGAGTAACTGTATCAGGAAAGGATTGACATCAACCACCATGCCCGAATCGGCATCGAGAATCAAGATACCGTCCTTGGCTGATTCAAAAAGCCGTCGGTACTGCTTTTCGGAACCTTGGAGCACCTCTATGGTCCTCTCCTTTTCCAGCAACGTTTCTTTCAGTAGCGCAATTTCCCTATTCAGTTCGGTGTTGGTGAGGACAAGCCGGTTTTTGATATTCGTTTTTGACATGGTCACAACCTCGGGAAATTAGTCTTCCGGTTAAACGACCAAGTTGAGTGCCAGCGCGGCCAAGGACAAGGCTGGTGCCAAAGAGGAACATCTTTGGATATTTCGCTCCGGCGGCCAGGGAGTTTTCGATCCGGGCGAGGCGTTCTTCAAGCCTGTCCATCGCCTCCGACAGGTCCTGCCGGTCCTTGGCCCGGGAATAGAAGGCGGGGTTATTCACCTACCAGTCCATGCCCATCTCCTTGACCTAGTCGACAGAGCAGATGACGAGGCGGATCTGCGAGATTCTATCGGCCAATGGCCGCACCATTACCGATTTCCCCTCGGATGAAGTTTGTTACTCTTCTTCAAGTTTATTATAAAACCATAAATATGTTTCATCTCACGCCCCCCCATTCGGGGGGATGTAATTCTCACCCCTTTCATTCAACATTAATTCCAACATTTCAAGAATCTGATCAGACGCCCTTTTTATTTTTTTCAGAGGTGCCACGAACAGCTCTTTTGAATAAGGGAGGGGGAGATAATGCATTGTTTTCTCGATCAAGAATTACGTATGAAAACTTTAATGACAAAGGAAGAAAAAGATGAGGCGTACCATTTACGGCATCAGGTATTTGCAGAAGAACTTGGATGGGTGCCTAGGAATGAGGACTGTATGGAAATGGATGCGTATGACTGTAATTGTACGATGATAGGACTTTTTGCCGACAACCGCTTAATCGCATGTTTACGAATCCTTTTACCGACCCAACGATTTATGATAGAACAAGAATTCAATGCGATAATGAGTGACTACAAAATTTTAAAAACTCCAAACACAATCGAGGTAACGAGGTTCTGTATTGCGAGTGACGTGCGAAAAAGCAAAGTATCCACTAACTTCGGCATGTTTCCAATTATGATGGCTTTAGAAAAAGCCTTCTATAATTGGTGCAGACATAATGAAATGGATATCGTTTATATGGTCGTTTCCAACCACTTTTTTCGCTTGTTAAACTTACTGGGGATGCCTTGTTCCGCTGTTGCTCCGGCAGTAACCATGCCCGATGGTGTTACCGCACTCGCAGCAATATCAAGCTGGACGGCGTTTGAAAAATATAACAGTAAAAAGAATCCCGCACTTTTGACTTGGTTTAGAGATTTCAACCAATTGAATTTGGAACAGGAGGCAGCATAATACTACTACCACTACCCATTATTTTGGAAGTGTTCCATTAACTCGAAGAAAGCAAAAGGTTATATTGCAATGCGACAGCAACAGCATGGGCACGATTACCAACATCCAATTTGCGCAGGATATTTGCCATATAATCTTTGACGCTTTCCTCGCTGATGCTCAAAATTACAGATATCTCCCAATTGGTTTTTCCCTCCATTGCCCAGAGCAATACTTCACGTTCACGGGGAGTTATGCGCGGTATTTTACGGCTTTCTTTTTGGTGTACAAGTTTTGCAGCAAGTTGATGAAAATGAGGTGCAATATTATTGAGTATAGCTCTATTTCTCAAAGACTTCGATAAGTTGTTATCCGCTATGGACATCAACCCAAAAACGTTGTTACTCTTAAAAATATGGGAAAAACCATTGGTGAGGCCGAATGATTTTGCTTGAGAAAGAAATGCGTTATCAGGAGGAAAAGCCCTGTAAACATCTTTCCAATAGAATAGACCGGATTTATCTACATTTGTTATGGGGTCGACCTTGACAAAGCTTTGAGATCTGTAAATATCTGTCCATTCAGTTGGATAGGAGATATTTATTTCTTTTATAGCCGCCGGCGCACGTTTAAACTCAATTTGCGAAGACAGAAAGACAATGTTTCCTGATTGCAACAGATCACCCACCTTGTCGGCAATTTCACGAAATCCCTTCAGAGACGTGCAAGATACGCAATCGGATATGATTTCCAGCAGAATTGCCAGCTCTTTTTTTCTCAGTTCATCCATAAAAAGTATATGCCTATAAACGAGTTAATTATTGTATTGAGTAATTCGACCTTAGCTTTTGATTCCAATATCCTCCCTCAACTCTGGCTGGCGAATAACAAAATTCCGGAACCAGTGATTGATTCATTGCTTACAGCCTTAGAAAATTCATCAGAAGGTCATCCTGATATCCTCGATATTTTGTTGGCAGAATGTGGTAACGCAACCTTTTTGTAAACTAAACACATCCTATAGGCAGTCTGATGAGAAAGGAGGCCCCTTGTCCCACCTCCGATTTTACTTCAAGAGTGCCTCCATGTTTATTGACAATCACATCACGGGCAATGGCCAGTCCTTGCCCCGTTCCCTTGCCCACCTCTTTCGTTGTAAAAAAAGGATCAAAAACTTTGTCTAAAATACTTGCCGGAATGCCGCAACCGGTGTCGGCAAAACAGATCTCGACCTGGTTCCCGACCTGTCTTGTTGAGATGGAGATGCACCCTTTTTTTTCGCTGGGATTCTTCCCTAGCAGCGTAGCAATTGCTTGAGCAGCATTGACCAGCAGGTTGAGAAAAACCTGTCCCAAGTCATCGGAAAGACAGGGGACCTGTGGGAGGGATTCTGAAAAATCCGTCTTAATTTCAGCAACATACTTCCATTCATTGCGGGAAACGGTCAGGGTTGTAGCGATAAGCCGGTTTATATCAAAGGGTTTTTTTTCTTTGCTGCCGGGATGTGAGAATTCTTTCATAGCACGAACGATGGATGAAACCCGCTGAACCCCATCCTGGGACTGGGCAATGGCTAGTGGAAGCTCTTTGGCAAGATACTCCCAGTCTACGGTTTCCAGGGTTTTTTCAACTTCCAGGATTAGCTCCGAGGTTACTTCGTGGCTTTGTTCTGCACTTAACAGTCGGCGATAGGCGTCAACCAGAGTGACCACATCCTTAAAACCATCCTCGAGAAATGCGATATTGGTACCGATGTACTGGGTGGGTGTATTGAGCTCATGGGCAATACCCGCAGCCAACTGTCCGACAGACTCCAGTTTCTGTGTATGCAGGAGTTGAGACTGCAACTTCTCCTTTTCTCTAGCCTCATGCAGTCTCTGACTGATATCACGGACCACGGCGACAAACCGGCCTATTTCACCTGTTGATTTCACGTATTGTAAAAAAACCTCAACTGGAATACGGTCCCCTGTTTTTGTCAGATGTACTGTGGTAAAGGTAAGAGATTTCCTGGTGTCCTCCAGCAGAGGTGCGATCATTGCCCGAAAGCTTTCTTCTGTGAACTCCGGTTTCAGGTCTATTGGAGTCATCTCGAACAGTTCCTCGGCGCTGTAACCTACTTGCTGCATTCCTCCTTGATTTACATAGATGAAATGCAGAGTATCCGGCAGGAACATGAATACGCAATCCATGATTTGATCCAAAGTCATCTTGAACTCGTTGAGATTTTTCTCAATACGTTTGCGATGAGCAAGTTCATGATCCAGAATGGTCATGGTTAAACGCAAACGTTGATTCAATCTGAGAAAATACAGGGTAACTCCACAGCCCAGAACAAGGAACAGACAGATAAACACCAACCACGGCCAGTATTGATGTAGCAACTGTTGCAAAGTAATGTCTTCAACTACATCATAGGGGTCAAATTTGACTTTTTTCAAACAATCATGCACCGATTGATAATCCAGAGGGATGGTCCAGCCCATCATCTTTGCAGACTTTGCCGCTTCATCAGTCGGCTGCATCTGAAGCAAGGCGATAGCGACTTCCCGGGCCAATTCCTCATCGGTATGTTTGACCTTGGCGAAGGCCCATTCAGGGTAAAGGGTCGTAGTATAGAGATGCGGAAAGTCGGAAGATGTCTGTGATTTTTCATCAAGAATCCGGAACTGGTCCAACCTGATCTTTCCTTCCTGGGCCATCTGTTCCAAGGTGCTTGTCCGTACTGTCCCCGCATCTACGCTCTTATCCAGCACGGCCAGCACCACCGCATCGTGGGGACCTCTAAACACAAGCTCTTTAAAATCTTTGTCGGGATCAATCTTCTGATCGAGCAGATAACGCCAGGTCATCTGCCAGCCGCCAAAAGCGTTCTTATCTACTGCCATAAACCGTTTTTCCAGCAGATCCTGGATGGAATGGATGTCTTGACGATCACTGCGGCAGAAAATAACCCCGCCAAATTTAGTCAGTCCCTGGCCAAGTATTTTCGTCTTCATTGTTGCGATTCGCGTATTGCCGTAATGGGATTCCAGGCTCACATACAGACCAGGGTTGGTAACGGTGAAATCAACCTCCCGCCCGGCCACAGCCTTACCCACTTCATCCAAATCCAGGGGGACAATAGTGAAGGTGCGTCCTGAAATTTTCCGGCTCAGATACTCGGCAGTAGCATTCCACTGTTGCAGACATTTGTCCTTGCCGCGCACGACCGCCAGGACGCCGATCTTGACTTCGGTTGGAGCTGTTTGTTGAGTTGTTTCGGCAAAAGAAAAAATGGGAAAGAACAAATAAAGGCAGAGAACCACAAAAGAAGGGCGCAGGGACGGAGAGTAATAAAGCATTATACTGACCCCAAATCATCTATCGGTATCAAGTGTCGCGATAGCGAAACACAAAAAGTGACTCCTGTTGGTTTGACTGGTTCCTGCCAAACTTCACCACCATGCAAGGCTGCGATTTCCTTGACGATGGCCAACCCCATACCGGTTCCCTGAATTTCAGTTGAATTTGTTTTTCGTTTGAACCAATTGAATATATCTGGGGAATCTTTTTCTTTTATACCTTGGCCATTATCTGTAACTGTAAATATATGTAAATCATTATTCAACCGATAGCCAATTTCAATCCTCCCTAATCCGTCACCTCCGTATTTTAGGGAGTTTTCTATAATATTCCTGAAAATTCGAATAATTGAAAGTCGATCGGCAACTATAATGTTAGGGATTTTGTCTGGGATGAACAATTGTATGGAACGGATATTAAGCTGGCTGGAAAATTCCTCTTGAAGCATCAGGAAAATTTCGTTGAGAGAAATTTTCCTGATACTAAGCGGAGTTTCTTTTGCAGAAATAAATAGGTTGATTTTTTCAACAAAAGAAACGATATCCTCCGAGGACCGCTGGATTTGTTCACAGATTTTTTTTCCTCTGTCGGTGAGTTCATTGCCGAATTTTTCTTTGAGAATTCTCGCCAGACCATAAACTGAAATTGCCGGATTCTTGATATCATGAGCAACTGAATAGGCAAAAAGTTTTATTTTTTCAGAATTCCTCTGAAGTTCTTCTTCTACCTTTTTCCGTTCCCTGATTTCGTTAAGGAGATGCAGGTTTTGGGCGGCAAGTTCCTTCGTTCGTTCTTCTACCCGTAATTGAAGCTCATCGTTGGCTTTCTGAAGTGCTTCATCCGCCCTTTTATGTTCAATGATGTGACCGAGCCTTTCTGCAATAGCATTAAGCAGACTTCGTTCTTCTAATAAAAATGGACCCTCACCTTTTTCGGGTTTCTTCTCAATTAAAAAAACTTCTATAACTCCAGTATGTTCTTTGTTAACTTTGATTTCCTGGGATTGAACCCAGTCGGTTTTGATAAATTGTTTTGTCCTATATGATCGATTGCTCAGTTTGATCTGGGCACAGGTACTTTCTGGGTATTGCCAAGAAGGGGGAAGGAGATCAACTGTTCTCTGAGCTATCTCATCAAGAGTAAGATCATCTTCCTCAACAAGTTTCGAGATACCATAAAGACAACTCAGCTCTTTGACACGTTCATGAAGATCAACAGTTGTTTTTTTCAGGGCTTCATCAGCCCGCTTTTGATAGACAATCTCCCAGGTAACATCGGCAAGGTAAGAAACAATTTCCACATCTCTTTGTGTGTAGTCAGATGGCTTATTCCCCACTCCAAGAATAGCAACTGCCTTGTCTTTCCGTATTACCGGCACCACCAGTTCCCGGATCACCTTGGCATGGCCTTCAGGCATTCCCTTCTTATGCGGAAGTGATGAATAGTCATTGTGAATAACTGCTTTTTTCTGATGTAGGCAGTCTACCCAAACTCCAGCTTGGTCGATACTGTAATGAATACCCTTTCCTTCAGCTCGACAAAATTCTTTAAGTGTGCGGGAAGACCATTGTTGCAAAGAAAGGGATTTTTGGTCAGGTTCAACAAAGTGATAAAACCCGATAGGGCTATCAAGCAAAGCCCCGACCTCATCTAAAGACTGAGTTAAAAGTTCATCTAGTGTGTGGGTAATAGCGTATTCGATGAGAGAAAGACGAATTTTAATAAAACTTTGCGACAATTGTTCTCTGGAAATATTGTCGTCTTTTTTCTCATTCATTTAATCGAGTCTCCAATGTTAAATGTTACAAACGTACCTTTCCCCAAATCTCCTTTGTGAGATAAGTCTATCGAACATACATAGACTTATCAAATCGATTTCATAATTATCGTAATTATTTTCTCAAAGATTTGGACCGTAAGGATTTATTCGACCAAAGCTTTCCAAAGGGCATCTTTCCCTGCTGAAATTCTGTTTGAGTAAAAATCCACCGATCCTGATTTAACCTAAATTTACCAAGCCGTTTTCCTTTCAAAGGGAAGTGCTTTGCTTCTGTCTTGACGAACGCAGATGAAACCTATACACCTAGAAATACTTAAATTGGTTAATTCTTGCTAATCCAAAAAACTCATGCAAGAATCTCTTGGATCAACTTCATAACCTTTCGGCAAAAATGAGCAAACAACGATAGATCTATTGAGTCCCTGGAATGATGAAGGGTAGAGCGAAGTTCGACCGCTTCCCCAAAATGGGTGGAAAATGACGGATCATTTAACGGAGTATTGCGGCAAGATTCTTAGCGGCGGGTTTTCGGCGGAGCTATGTCAGCGGCTTACGGAGTGCCTAACTACTTTCGTGGCTTTGGATAAAATGCGCTTGCCCATCATTCCTTACATCGCCGCCTGGCGAAGGGATGTAAAAAATATTTGGTATGAACATGTCGGGACACGTTTCATGACCATCCTTAATTGTCAACCGTCGGAAGTTGCCAAGGTCTTTCGGCAGAGGATTGTCGATCGACGGTTGTATCGCTATGTGGAACAAGAAGCCAATGTTGAAGAAGAGATTGTCACCAAGGACGAGCTGCAGGGTCATCAATGCGGTCTGCGCGAAGAAGTGCAAAACGAGGGTGTGGTTGAATGTATTTACCAGTTGGCCCTGCCAGGGGGAAAAACAATTTGGCTGAAGGATCAGGCTACTATCGAAATATTTGCCGACGACGGGATCTGTCTCTCCATTGGCTACCTGACAGAGGTTACGAAAGAGATGGAACAAAAGGGCTTACTGGAAAAATTTGGCTATTTCGATGAACTCACCAAGTTGCCGAAAAGGGTCATCCTGCAACGTATTATCGAGATGAATATAGGCAACCTTAATCGGGGTTACATTAAGGACTTTGTTTTTTTGCTTCTGGATATTGATCATTTTAAAGCGGTGAACGACACCCATGGCCATCAGGCGGGAGATCAGATTCTGGTAAGGTTGGCGGAAGTAATGTCCTCTGCCAAACGGCAGGAGGATGAAATTGGCCGCTATGGTGGGGAGGAATTTTATGCTTTCTCCATCGGTGGCATGAAGAATGGGCTAAAATTTGCTGAGCGTTTACGATTGACGGTAGAGGCCACCAATTTCGTTTACAACCAGCAGCGGATTCCGGTGACGATCTCCATCGGCTTAGTGGCTGGCAGTCAGTTGGCTAAGGCCGGGGGAATTACCATGGAGGACCTGGTCAGGGTGGCTGATCTTCGGTTATATATGGCCAAGCAAAGCGGACGAAACCGGGTTGTTGGCGAAGATCCGCAATAACCATTCTCCAATGCCATGGAGATAAATGAGCCTGCCAAGGGACACCTGCCCTTATTTTTGGGGTTCATCCACTGCACAATAAAAAGAAAAAGAAAAATTGCAGTCACAACTTCTGCATAACCAGAAATTGGAGTCTATGCGGCAACTGACCGCAGGTATTGCCCACGAGATCAACACCCCCATCCAATACATAGGCACCAATATCACTTTTCTTGAGGATGGTTTCAAGGATGTGGTCACTCTGATTGACGCCTATCACCGACTGCTGAGATTTGGCCCGGTAGAGCAACTCATCCACCTTGGCCACGATGGCCACAACCGTTCCGCCTACGCCAGAACCTCGCGTACCTTGGTGGCGAGATCCTGCCTGGAGAACGGCTTCTGCATGAAATGCAGGCCCTCCGCCAAGACACCGTGGTGGGCAATCACGTCGGCTGTGTACCCCGACATGAAAAGGGTTTTAATATCCGGGTAGAGTGGTTGTAGTTGATCGGCTAATTCGCGACCGTTCGTTTCGGGCATGACCACGTCGATGAGGAGTAGGTGAATTTTCCCTGCATGGGCCTTGACCAGTCGGAGAGCTTCATCCGTCGTGCTTGCCGTCAGGGCGATGTAACCGAGACTTTCGAGCATAACTCTAATCATACTTAGGATCGCAGGTTCATCCTCTACAACCAGGATGGTCTCACCCTGACCTAAGGCGAATTCCATCGAACCCTCCTCCCTAGGAGCCTCAGCATCTCTCTCGTAGCACGGCAGGTAGATCTTGAATGTCGTGCCAAGGCCCGGCTCGCTGTAGACGTTGACAAACCCTTTGTTCTGTTTGACGATGCCGTAAACTGTGGCCAATCCGAGGCCGGTGCCCTGGCCCACTTCCTTGGTGGTGAAAAAGGGCTCAAACACCTTGGCCTGGATCTCCTTGTTCATACCGCAGCCATCATCGGTAACAGTCAAGAGGACATAATCGCCGGGAACAAAGCCAGGGTATCCTTTGCAGTAGACTGCATCAATGGTCGCCATGTTTGTTTGAATGGTGACGTTACCGACATTCGTAATGGCGTCCCTAGCGTTTACGCATAGGTTGGCCAGAATTTGATCAAGTTGCGACGGGTCTATCTTGACCGGCCAAATCCCCGGTACAGGCAACCAGGTCAGGCGGATTCCTTCGCCCATGAGGCGCCTCAGCATCTTGAGCATCCCCTCAACGGTTTCGTTCAAATCGATCACCACGGGGGCAATAGTCTGCTTACGGGCAAAGGCCAGCAGTTGCCGGGTGACCTCCGCGGAACGCTTGCCGGCTTTGAGGATTTCTTGAAGATCGTTATAGATCGGTTCAGCAGGGGTGGTATTGGCCAAGGCGAGTTCCGCATGACCAAGAATGACACTGAGCATGTTGTTGTAATCGTGAGCTACCCCTCCGGCCAGTCGCCCCACCGATTCCATTTTCTGGGCATGCAGAAACCGTGCTTCAAGCATGTGTTGCTCGGTGATGTCCGTAGTGAAACCTTCGATGATGAATGAGCCATCTCCGTCCTGTTGAGCGATGCGGGCATTCATCCGCAGCCAGACGATTTTGCCGTTGGTTGTTTCCGTCTGGTATTCAAAGTTTTCAACGCGGCCTTTTTGCAGCAATATTTCCAGGAGCTGGTCTCGCTGGTCGGGAGAAAGGAAAAGATGTTTCTGCAGATTGATGCTTTCCATCGCCTCTTGGGCCGACCCAAATCCCATAATGTCGGCCATAGTGGTATTGACCGACAAAATCTGCCCGCGTGAGGTGCTGGAGAAGATGCCGACGGGTGCGTTTTCAAAAAGGCTCCGGAATTTCGCCTCACTTTCCTGCAGCATTCTCTCGATCTGTTTTCGTTCAGTGATATCGTGGCCGATACCCATCACACCGATGAGCTCCCCTCCGGCATCGTACATCGGTGTCTGGGTGATCTCCTGCAGGGCACGATGGCCATCGTCTCTGAAGGTGATCCATTCTTCACTGTTGGTTGGTTTCCCGGCTGCCATGGTCTGACGATCATGGTCGCGGAAGAAGTCGGCAAGATCCCGGCTCAAAAAGTCGTAATCGGTTTTTCCAATGATATCCGCTTCTCTGGCACCGAAAAGCCGCTCGAACATTGAATTGCAGGCGAGATAGACGCCATCTTGGTCTTTCAGCCAGATAAGGTCCGGGATAGTCTGCACCAGTGTCCGCAAGCGGCCTTCACTCTTACGTAGCACCTTCACTGCCCTCTTGCGCTCGTTAATTTCTTTTAAAAGCTCGTCATTCACCTGGGCCAGTTCGCGAGTCCGCTCCTTTACGATTATCTCCAGGTTGTCATGGGCTTTTTGCAGCGCATCGCCTAACTGCTTACGGGTCGTGTCATTAACGATTGAGGAAAAGATATACCTATCCTTCTTTTCGGAAGTCTTAAACGTAACACTCTGGAGTTGACCATATATCACCGTGCCGTCTTTTCTCGTGAGCCTGATTTCACATCTCTCTATACCCTGGCCTTGCAAAACGTTTTTTAGGTGATGTGAAAATATTTCTCTTCCAGCGGCATCGGCAATAAAGCTGCTAAAGGATCTTTTGACCAACAGCTCCCGCTCGATCCCCAGCAGTTGCGCGCCGGCAAGATTTGCCTCCCATATCAGCCCGTGCGAATCAAAGGTGAAATAGCCGACGGGGGCAAAATCATAGAGTTCGGAATAGGTGTTTCGCGATACCTCAAGTTCATCCCTGGCCTGGAGGAGTTCTGCATTCTGCATCTCCAGTTCAATCTGGTGGACCTCAAGTTCATGGACAAGCCGCTGCAGTTGTTCCTTGGTCCGGGGTGGAAGCAATGCAGTCGTTTTCGTCCGCAACTGCTCTTCCGCACGACGCCGCAGTTTGGCGACTGTTGATAGGACGTTATCTTGGTCGATGGCCATTACTGTCCTCTTTCTTCTGTCGTTTGATTTTTTTCTCCTCATACATCAGCGTATCCGCCGAGGCAATGAGTTCGTCGAGGGAACTGGGGTTCTCAGGGGCAAAATGGGCAGCGCCCACGCTCAGGGCAAGTTTATATCTTCGTGTTTCAGACGTATTTAAGCTGTCGAGAGTGTCGCGTAAACGTGCGATACTCTGCTGCACTTCATGGTCCGTATCCATCGCCAGGACGGCAAACTCATCCCCACCCATACGACCGATGATGTCCGATTTCCTGAACGTCTGGCGGAGAATCGCAGCAATTTCAACAAGCGCCGTATCGCCTTCCTGGTGCCCCAAGGTATCATTAATCCATTTCATCTGATCAAGATCGATAAAGAGGAGAACCAGGCTCTTCTTGGTTCTCTCGGCAAATTTCAATTGCTGTTCGGAAAGCGCCATAAATCCCCGTCGATTGCATAATCCGGTTAGTTCGTCAACAACCGACAGTGTGCGGAGTTCCTCTTCCAGGCGTTTACGTTCGGTAATATCGCGGACGATTGCCTGCAAAAACATCTCACTGCCCAACTCGACGGTGTTGAGGCTTACCTCCGCATCAAAAGGGGTTCCGTCATAGAGACAATGTTTCCACTCAAAGAACTGCGGATTACCGGCAAGGGCTGCATTTATCTTTTCAAGGGCTTTTTCTTTTGAGTCACGGCCATCAGGCTGGAGTGGCGGTGAAAATCGGTACGGGGGCTGGTCGACAATCTGTTCTCGCGAACACTGAAACATCTGTAAGGTCCTGGTATTGCAGTCGGCAAATAGAGGACCTTTCAAAAGGAAGATGGCGTCGTTGGCATTCTCGAAAAGGGTCTTGAATTTTGTTTCGCTTTCCAGCAGTGCCTCACGAGCCCTGTCCGAAAGGATCATCTGCGATGAAAAATTGGCAAGGCTTGCCAGCAAGCCCTCTTCGATACGAGTGGTGACCTGCTTGCTGAAAAGGGCCAAGACACCGATAGGTTCGCTCTCTGCAGAGGCAAGCCTGAATCCCGCAAAAGAGACCAAGCCGAGGGTATGCGCCCACTCATGGTTGTGAATCCGGGGATCGTGGGTAACATTGTTGGTTACAAACCGGGCATCCTCTCCGGAGGCGACACGACCTATTTTGTAGCAGCCAAAAGGGACTCTGCCATGGTTGCCGTCAAGATGGCTGTAACGACCTGAACTGGCGACAAGGTGAAGACAACGGCTTCGGTCGCGGCAGGCGTCCGGTCCCTCTTTGACCTGCGCATGAAGGCAGACCGTCTTGCAGAGATCACCTTCTCGTATCAGCCAGATTCTGGCAAAATCAGCGCCGAAGATCTCCACTATTCCTGCAGTGATGATTGTCAGTTTCTCGCTGAGACGCAGCGAACCAATGAGGCTGTCTTTCAGTAAACCTAAGCATCTGATCTGCTTTTCCGTACGTTTACGTTCGGTAATGTCGTGATAACTGCTCAGAAACATTCTCTGATTCTTATAAGGGACAAGGGTCGTTGACACGTGGGCATACTGCTGCCGCCCGTCTTTTGTCTGAAATCTCGTCTCGGCCTCGCGTGCCATGCCTATCGAGGTAAGTTCATTGAGCCCTGTCAAAGCTTTTTCTCGATCTTTCGGGTCAGGGAAGAGGATGGTGGTAAAATCAGAGGAGGCATTTGCCTCATCTGCCGAATAACCGGTTAATCTCACCATCTTGGAATTATATATCTCAAAATTGCCTTTCTCGTCGCTGAAGGTGATACCCTCCTGTACCGCCTCAATCACTGTGCGAAACCGGGTCTCGTTCTCCATTAATGCCGCTTCCGCCAGTTTACGCCGGGTGATATCGCGAACACTGGTGCGTAAACCAAGAAAGCCTCCATTTGCAGCAAAAATAGGTTGATAGGAAATTGCTGCCCAGCGGATAGACCCATCTTTATGCCGGACACGGAAGGGGATATCGTTATCGGAATGCCGTTCCTTGAGGCCTTTTTCGTGCAGGGAGAGTACTAAGGCCTGATCTTCTTTGAGGAGTATTTGGGTAAGAGGATGAGGCTGGCCTAACCATTCCTCGCGAGAATAGCCTGTGAATTTTTCTACCGCCGGGTTTACCCAGCGCAAGGTGCCATCCGGAGCGATCCAGCTTTCCCAGTCATAGGTGTAATCTGCTATGGTCCGGAATTCTTCTTTGCTCTCCTGGAGGGCGTCATGCAACCTTTTGCGTTCGCTAACTTCGGTGAAGTAGCCGACAACGCATTCTTTTCCATCGAAAAGCAATGGTGATGCAGCAATGTCCGCATACAGGATTCTTCCGTCTTTCCGCAGACACGGGATATCGATGACCAGCGTCTTTTCGCCGCATGCCTGGGCATGGAGTTCGCCAAGCACATAGGCCAGACTTTCGGCCGGGTGAATATTTTTTATGCCAAGGGCAGGGATCTCTTCCTGAGAGTATCCCAGCATTCTACAAAATGCCGGATTGGCGCGCAGAAACTTCTTGTTTTCCAATTCGACAACGACAATCCCTTCAGCTGCATCCTCAAAGAGAGATCGGTAGCGGCCTTCACTCTCCCGCAGCGCTGCTTCAGCCTGTTTGCGTTCGTCAATTTCCTGTGAAAGCTGCTCATTAACTTTGGTCAGCGCTTGAGTTCGCTTCTCTACGAGTATCTCCAGGTTGTCATGGGCTTTTTGCAGTGCATCTCCTAACTGCTTGCGAGCCGTGCCATCGACGATTGAGGAAAAGATATACCTATCGTTATTTTCGGTAGTATCCAGTGCAACACTCTGGAGTTGGCCATATATCACCGTGCCGTCTTTTCCCGTCAGTCTGAGTTCGCATCTCTCTATACCCTGGCCTTGAAAAACGTTTTGCAGGTGATGCGAAAATATTCCTCTTCCATCGGCATCGGCAATAAAGCTGCTAAAGGGTCTTTTGATCAGCAGCCCTCTCTCGATCCCCAACAGTTGTGCGCCGGTAAGATTTACCTCCCGTATCAGTCCGTGCGTATCAAAGGTGAAATAGCCGACGGGGGCAAAATCATAAAGTTCGGCATAGGTGTTTCGCGATACCTCAAGTTCATCTCTCGCCTGGAGGAGCTCAGCATTTTGCATCTCCAACTCTATCTGGTGGACCTGAAGTTCATGGACGAACCGCTGCAGTTGATCCTTGGTCTTTGGTGGAGGTCCATCAGTCGTTTTTGTCCGCAACTGCTCTTCCGCCTGATGACGCAGTTTGGTAGCTGCCGGTAGGTCAATATTTTTATCGATTCCCATTACTGCCCTCCATCCTCAAGCGGACCGTCTTGCTTGGGGTTACCCACGTAATCAGGATACAGTTGTTTTATACATTCCGGGCAGACGCCATGACTGAACCGGGCATCCGTACGTTCTCGGAGATAATCTTCCACCTGGTTCCAGTAGCCCTGGTTATCACGGATTTTCTTACAGTTTGCACAGATGGGAATGAGACCGCGCAGAGTCCGGATCTCCTCCAAGGACTTCCGCAGTGTCTCCTCTGCCTGCTTACGCTTGGTGACATCGCGGACGAACACCTGAATAAATAGTTCATTACCCAGTTCTACGGTGTTGAGGCTTACCTCCGCATCAAAAGGAGTCCCGTCATAGAGACAGTGTTTCCACTCAAAGAATTGCGGGTTACCGGCAAGGGTGGCAGATATCTTCTCAAGGGCTTTTTCTTTAGAGTCACGCCCGTCAGGCTGGAGTGGCGGTGAAAATCTGTACGGGGGGTGGCCGATAACCTGCTCTCGCGAACACTGAAACATCTGCAATGTCCTGGTATTGCAATCGACAAAAAGATCACCTTTTATAATGAAGATGGCCTCGTTGGCATTCTCAAAAAGGGTCCTGAATTTTATTTCGCTTCTCAGTAGCGCCTCACGGGCTTTGTCTGCCAGGATAATCTGCGATAAATAATTGGCCAGGCCTGCCAGCAGATCCTCTTCGATAGGGGAGATGGCCTGTTTTCCAAAGAGCGCCATTACCCCGATCGGGTCGCCCTCTACAGAGACAAGCCTGAACCCGGCAAAGGAGATCAAGCCGAGTGCCTGTGCCCACTCACGGTCGTGAATCCGGGAATCGTGAGTGACATCGTTGGAGATAAACCGGAAATCCTCTCCGGAGGCGACACGGCCTATTTTGTAGCAGCCCAAAGGGACTCTGCGATGGTTGCCGTCGATATGGCTGTAACGACCTGAACTGGCGACAAGGTGAAGACAACGGCTTCGGTCGCGGCAGACATCCGGCCCCTCCTTGACTTTTGCATGAATGCAGAGTTTCTTGCAGAGATCGCCCTCTTGCAGCAGCCAAATTCTGGCAAAATCGGCACTGAAGATCTCAACTATTTCATCGGTGATGAGCTTGTGTTTTTCACTGAGAGGCAGCGTACCGATGAGGCTTTCCTTGAGGGAACCCAACTTTATGATCTGCCCATTCACCCTGGTCAGCTCTTTAGTCCGCTCTTGGACGATTACCTCAAGTTCCTCTTGGGTCTGGCGCAGCTCTGCATTCTGCATCTCCAGTTCGATCTTGTGGACCTCAAGTTCATGGACGAGCCTCTGCTGTTCGTCCATGGTCCGGGGTGGATGCAATGCAGCCGTTTTCGTCCGCAACTGCTCTTCCGCCTGATGACGCAGTTTGGCTGCTGTTGACCGGCCTTTAACTTTGTTGATTCCCATTACTGTTCTCCCGTCTCAAGGAGACGCTTCAGTCGCGCATTTTCCGCGCGTAGTTCCGCCTCCAGCGCCTTGGCCGCGGTGATGCTCGAAAAGGTGATCACCACTCCGTTGATCACGTCCTCATTGGTGCGGTAGGGCATGATGCGCACCAGAAACCAGCGCCCGTCGGTGGTGGCGATCTGTTTTTCCGAAAAAACCAGCGTCCGCAGTACCTCCCGCGCTTCTTTGGTCATCTCCGGATAGAGCAGGTCGCAGGCAATGTCGGAAAGCGGTCGCCCGACATCGCTTGCGATCAGCCTGAAGAGTGTGTCCGCCCCGCTGGTGAACCGCCGCACATGGAGTTGGTTATCGAGAAACACGGTGACTATTTCCGTGCTGTTGAGGAGGTTTCGCATATCGTCGTTCACTCGCGAAAGTTCGTCCATTTTGGAGAGTTGCTCGGCGTTGACCACATGCAGTTCTTCGTTCATGGCCTGCATCTCTTCCTTTGAAGTGTTCAGTTCTTCGTTGGTTGACTGCAGTTCCTCATTGGTGGATTGTAACTCCTCGTTGGCGGACTTGAGTTCTTCCTGTGAGGATTGCATTTCTTCGCGGGTAGCTTGAAGTGCTTCCCCCAGTTGTTGGAGCTGTTCCTCCAGCTCAAGGACTCCGGCATCGCCGGATGAAGCGATCCTGCTGCGGCCAGGCGTTTTCTTTTCCAGGGGAGGAGGGGGGCACGTCGGTAAAGACGATCATCACCATCCCCCGCAAGGCCGCGGGCTTTTCGATTGCTTTGACCGTGATATTAACGGCCTGCCTGTCGGCGTCCTCCCCGACCCTGACATTCTTGACGGTTATCGTCTCGTTTTGCCGGATTGCCCTCTCGAAGGCGATTCCCAGATCAAATTGCAACTCTTCACGGGCCATGGCATAGATATTCCAATTGGCCTTGCCGGCCGCAGGCTCCAGATATTTGCCGGTTCGACCGCTGATATAAAGGATATCACCCTTGTCGCTTACCAGTATGGCAGGCGGAGAAAACTGCTGCAGGAGCAGTTGGTCGGCAAGCGTCTGGAGATTGGCAGCAGGTTTCAACGTCGTTGACTCCTTGGGAAATCCGGGCCGGACCGGGACAAACGAAGGGGGTAACACAAGCGGTTCGGCCGGCAGGACCGATTTGTAGCGCCGGAAGAGTCTCGACTTGATGTTATGTGGCACAAAGGTATCGGTGGCGGTGCCGACGGTCTCGGCGCTCCCTAAAAACAGAACACCGCCGGGGTTCAGGCTGTAGGAAAAAAGCGGCAGGAGCTTTTTCTGCAGTTCCGGCGTCATATAGATCAAGAGGTTGCGGCAGATAAGGATATCCAGTTTGGTAAAGGGAGGGTCGCAGGTGGCGTTATGGGTGGCGAACGTCACCATCGCCCGGATCACCTTGCCGATCCGGTAGCTGTTCTTTTCTTTGCTGAAAAATCGGTGCAGTCGCTCGGCAGACACATCGGTGCCGATGGTGGCAGGATAGAGCCCCTGGCGGGCCTTGTCGATCGCATCCTGGTTCAGGTCGGTGGCAAAGATCTGCAGGTTGAAATTTTTCGCAGTACCTACCTGTTCCAGCACCTCCTTGAAAGATATGGCCAGCGAATACGCCTCCTCTCCGGTCGAACAGCCTACCGACCAGGCCCGCAGCACCCCACCTTCCGGGCGTTCCGTCAGCAGCGCCGGGATGGCCTCTTTCCGCAGGTGTTCCCAAGCCTCCGGATCGCGGAAAAAGCTGGTCACGCCGATCAAAAGTTCCTTGAAGAGAAGTCCCACCTCTTGAGAATTCTCCTGTAGATAGCGGACATAGGCAGCGATCCTGTCCAACTGGTGAATGGCCATGCGCCGCTCGATCCGGCGGTAGAGGGTGTTTTTTTTATAGAGTGAAAAATCGTGGCCGGTCTTGGCCCGCAGGAGGATGATGACTTTCTCCAAGGCGCTCTCTTGCTTTTCCTCCAGTGGCTGCTCGGTCCCGGCGATGGTGCTGGCGTGCCGGAGATGGTCGATGAGTTTTCCCGGCAGCTCCTCCGCCGGGGCTACCAGGTTGGCCAGTCCGGCATTGATGGCGCTCCTGGGCATGCTGTCGAACTTGGCCGAGGTCGGCTCCTGCACCAGCGTCACTCCCGACTTTTCCTTGATGGCCCGCAGGCCCATTGTACCGTCCGAACCCATCCCGGAGAGAATGACCCCGATGCTGCCCTCCCGCCGGTCCTCTGCCAGGGAACGAAGGAAGAAATCGATGGGGAGACGCAGGCCGCGGGATGCCGTCGGCTCAAACAGATGCAACACCCCATGGAGAATGGACATGTCCTTATTGGGAGGGATCACATAGACACAGTCCGGCTTGACCCGCATCCGGTCCCTCACCTGAAAAACCTGCATGTCGGTGACCCGTTGCAGCAGTTCGGCCATGATTCCTTTGTGGGTCGGGTCCAGGTGCTGGATGATGACAAAGGCTATGCCGCTGTTTTCGGGCACCTGCCGCAGGAACTGCTCCAGGGCCTCCAGGCCGCCGGCGGAGGCGCCGATGCCGACAATGGGAAAGGGGAGGATCTTTTGTTGTACCGGGGTGTCAATTGAGGTTGAAATAGCAAGATTATCGCAATTTATCGCCTGCTTACGTCGCTTTTTCATGATAGGCATCATTGCATTTAAGCACAAAGCCCTTTATTGGCGGATGTTCAGCATCGGAATTATCCGACCATGCTGTTCCCGTTGCTAGTATCTTTGCGGTACAATCACCTGTATAATACTTGGCGTATCACAAACGCACCTGGAAGGCAAGAGGTGATGTTTTACAAGAGCAGTATCAACTATTCTCGAGTATAATGCTTATATCGAACGAAAAAGGGGTCAGGGCACGAACCCTGACCCCAACAACACATGCAGCGCAGCAGCCTCCTAAAATTCCGCAACCTTTTCGACGGTTTTGCCGGCCTCGATCAAAATACCTGGAAAATTTACAGTGGGATTACCGGCATCATCCTGGTTTCTCATTATCAGATCATAGCGTCCCGTAACAAGTTTGATTTCTGTCATGTCATCACCGACGGGGTTGGACGCCACACTTTCCTTTTCGCTGTTTCCTCCCGCCTCCGCCTTGAAGACCTCGTACCATGCACCGATCGGCTTACCGTTTTTCATCGCCTTAACTTTCAAAGTCCCTCCTGAGAAGTTTGCCACCTTTTCGACGATTTTGCCGGCGTCGATGGTAATACCAGCGAAACTCACGGTCGGATTGCCGGCGTCTTCCTGGTTTCTCAGGAGGAGATCATAGACTCCGGGGACGAGTTTGATTTCCGCTTCGCCATCGCCGAGCGGGTTGGAGGCGACATTTTCCTTCTCGTTGTTTCCTCCGGCTTCCGCCTTGAAGACCTCATACCAGGCACCGACGGGCTTACCGTTCCTCATTGCCTTGACCTTCAGAGTTCCTCCAGAGAAGTCGGCTATCTTTTCGACGGTCTTTCCGGCCTCGATGGTAATACCAGCGAAACTCACGGTCGGATTGCCGGCGTCTTCCTGGTTTCTCAGGAGGAGATCATAGACTCCGGGGACGAGTTTGATTTCCACTAGGCCATCGCCGACCGGGTTGGAAGCGACATTTTCCTTTTCGTTGTTTTCTCCCGCCTTCGCCTTGAAGACCTCATACCAGGCACCGATGGGCTTACCGTTCCTCATCGCCTTGACTTTCAGAGTTCCTCCAGAGAAGTCGGCTATCTTTTCGACGGTCTTTCCGGCCTCGATGGTAATACCAGTGAAATTCATGGTCGGATTGCCGGCATCTTCCTGGTTTTTCAGGAGGAGATCATAGACTCCGGGGACCAGTTTGATTTCCGCTTCACCATCGCCGAGCGGGTTGGAAGCGACATTTTCCTTCTCGTTGTTTTCTCTCGCTTCCGCCTTGAAGACCTCATACCAGGCACCGATTGGCTTACCGTTCCTCAATGCCTTGATTTTCAACTTTCCTGAAGACTGCTCCGATTTTTCGACCACTGCCCTGGCTGCAGTTGTAAATTCACCGGCGTTTTTTGCAGAAAAATACGAACCGCCCCCTGCCTCCGCCAGACAGGAGAGTTGCGCTTTCTCTTTGTCGGTCACATCAAAACCGATTACATGCATGACAAATTTGATCCCGGATGCTTTTAGGGTTTTAACCATTGCACAAGGATCACTGTCGCAGGTTTCCTCCCCATCGCTAATCAAAACGATTGTTGTTTCATCTTCCAGCGTTTTCAGGCTCTCTGCGACTATTTGCACGGATCGAGTAATCGGAGTTTTCCCTTTGTGCTCGAGAATCTTGATTTTATCGATGAGGGATTTCTTATCTATTGGGCCAATCGCTGCCAGTTCTTCAACATCATTGCAGTCCGCTTTCTGCCGATGGCCATAGGCAACCAGCCCTACGTTTACCCCTGCCGGGAGATCATTGATGAGTTGAGTGAGGACGTCCTTTGCTATGTCGATCTTCATCTTTCCCTGAATTTGAGCCCCCATACTGCCGGAGGCATCAAGGATGAAAACCAGGTTGCTGGATGGAACTGCCGAGGACCAGCAGCTTCCGGAGCCAATGACACTCAGCAATAGAGCAAGGCAGCAGACTCTTGAGAAAAAACGGTGATTTTTAGAAAGTACGGAATTCAAGGGCATACGATTCTTTCCTCCGTGAAGTGGGTTTTTATGATAGGCATTTCGAAAACTATTCCTCCCTGCAGAGAACCATGATCGAAAGCAATGAGTTATCAGCACTCTGCCTCAATTTTTGAATTTGGCAACGATTTAATTCCTTATTCTTTTTTTCTTGTCCACATTTTCTTGTCCGACCTTGGTCTGATGGAGATAACCGGTGTCGCACAAAAAGATTGTCGGATTTGCCTTGGAAGGGTAGGCTAAAAACATTCATTCGGGGGCTCTGGGTTGACTTGGATAATTTCAATGAACATCAACGAAAACAATTTGTTAGTACTATCATTTTCACCATCTCTCAATAAATATGGATTTTTTCAACAATGGATACCACTCCTTCCTATGATGAGCTGGTGGCCCGGGTCGGTGCACTGCAATCGGAAGCGCGGCGCCTCAGGATGGCCGAGGAGGCTTTTCATCGGCAAAATGCCTCTCTTCAAGCCCTGCATGAAACCTCCCTCGGCCTGATCGCCAAGCTCGACAAGGAAGAACTCCTGGAAAATATTCTTGAACGGGCGGCCTCACTCAGCGGCACGACGCATGGATATATCTACCTGCTGGAAGTCGGCCAAGACTCTATGCAAATGGTTGTGGGTAAGGGGTTTTTTAAGAGTCAGCTGGGCCGGCGGGTGGCTATCGGTCAGGGCATGGGTGGCTGGGTGTGGCAGACCGAGAAACCGGTAGTGGTTGAGGATTATAAATCCTGGCATGGTCGTATTGCCGACAAGGTCCTCGACGGTTTACGATCTATTGTCGGCATTCCTTTGAAAAACGATCTCCAGGTCCTGGGGGTAATTGGTCTTGCCCATGTGGAAATGGATAGGCAGTTCAGCAGCGAGGACATCACCACCCTTGAGCGATTTGCCGCCTTGGCGCTTATCGCTTTGGAGAAGTCGCGATTGTATGCCGATGTTCGTTACGAATTGGCGGAACGTAAACGAACGGAATCGATTTTGCGGGAAAGCGAGGAGCGCTATCGAACCTTTCTTGAATCTTCTCCGGATCCCATTGTTGTCTACGATATGCAAGGTATTGCTACCTATGTCAACCCTGCCTTTGAACAGACCTTTCACCTGTCGCGCGATGAATTGTTGGGCAAACAGATCGACTTTGTCCCGGAAGAAAATTGGCCGGAGACCAAAGAGGCGATAGGGCGGATGCAGAGCGGCCAGAAAATCAATCTCTTTGAAACGAGACGATTGACCAAGGAAGGCAAAATTCTTGATGTTCAGCTCAGCTCCACACTGTATACCGATAGCGATGGGCAGCCGCTGGGGAATATAGTTACCCTGCGAGATATCAGTGCCAGGAAAAAGGCCGAAGAAGAACTGGATAGATATCGCGGTCTCCTTGAAGTACTGGTTGCCGAACGAACCACCGAACTGGCGCAAGCCAACCACCAACTGGAGCAGGAGATCGAAGAACGGCGACGGGCGGAAAAAGCCCTGAAAAAAAGGGAACAGGAGCTGGAGGCCCAGTCGCATCACCTGGAGGAAGTGAATACCGCCCTTAGGGTTCTTCTTCGGCAACGGGAGGTTGACAAGAAAGAACTGGGAGAAATCGTCATGCGTAATATTCAGGAACTGGTCAGCCCCTATCTCCAGAGGATTATGAACGGACGTCTCGACAACCGGCAAAGAACCCTGGCAAAGATTGTCGACACAAATCTCAATGATATTATTTCTCCCTTTGTCAACAAGATGGCTTCCGGACTTACCCATTTGACTCCGGTCGAGATCAGGGTTGCCAGTCTTATCAAGGAAGGTAAGACCAATAAGGAGATTGCCGAGGTGCTGCTGGTGTCGAAAAATACCATCCTCTTCCATCGCTATAATATCAGAGATAAATTGGGCCTGAAAAACCAGAAGATAAACCTGCGCTCGCATCTTATGGCAATGGAATAATAGTGGTTAAAGGCCACTATTATACCGCTATTTTATAAACTTGAATAATTCCTTAAGTTGAGTATGCTGCTTCTATAGGCAAGACCTTGCCCAAGGTTTGCATTTTACAGTCGGTTGCAAAACGTGATGCTGAGACCTCTATGACTCATCTCATTGTTTCTGAGGTTACACTTACCTTCGGTGGCTTGAATGCCCTCACGGGAGTCAACATTGCCATCGAACCAGGACTCATCACCTCGATTATCGGCCCCAACGGAGCCGGGAAAACCAGTCTGCTCAATTGTGTATCCGGTTTTTACCATCCGACTCTCGGAGAAATTCGTTACGGGAAGTACAACCTGACGCATGCATCGCCACATCGGATCTCCACCATGGGCATTGCCCGTGCCTTTCAGAACCTGGAACTTTTTCGCGGTCTCTCCGTTCTCGATAATCTCCTTCTCGCCCGCCATAAACATCTCAACTATTCGATTTTCCATGCCATTATCTATTTCGGCAAGGCGTCGCGGATTGAGGCGGAAAATCGCGCCTATGTGGAAAAGGTTATCGATTTCATGGAGCTTGAGCCGTATCGTAAAAAAATGGTCGGCAACCTCAGTTATGGTGTGCAGAAGCGGGTAGAGGTGGCCAGGGCTCTGACTCTTGCACCTCAGTTGCTTCTTCTCGATGAGCCCATGGCTGGAATGAACATTGAGGAAAAGGAAGATATCGTTCGTTTTATCCTCGATCTGAAGAAAGAATGGGGAATGACCGTGGTGCTGGTTGAACATGATCTGGGGGTGGTGATGGATATTTCCGACCGGATTTATGTACTCGACTTTGGTGTATTGATTGGTTGGGGAAAACCGGAAGAAGTTGCCACGAACCCGAAGGTGATTGATGCCTATATAGGTGAAGAGTAATTTTCCCATGGAAAACAAAGACCATCTCATGCAGTTCAGCATCCCGCAACTCTTGCGGTGGCGGGTTGAAACAACCGGAGAGAAGGTTGCCCTGCGGGAAAAGGATTTCGGCTGCTGGAACTGTTATACCTGGAATGAGTACTATGACCGGGTACGCAACACCGGTCTGGGTTTGCGAAAAATCGGTTTTCAAAAAGAGGATAAAATCGCCATCATCAGCGATAATATTCCGGAAACGCTCTATATGGCCATCGGTGCCCAGGCGGTGGGCGGGATCTCTTCGGCCATTTATCAAACCAGTCTGCCGGAGGAAATCGGCGGCATTCTCAACTATCTCGGAGTTACGGTAGTTTTCTGCAACGATCAGGAGCAGGTCGATAAGGTAGTCGAGGTGCGAGCAACCATCCCGCAGGTCGGAAGGGTCATCTATGAAGACTCGCGGGGCATGCGTGGCTACCGGGAGGACCCTTGGTTTTTGCATATTGAGGATCTTTATACACTGGGAGAGGAACTGCATGGAGAGGATCCGAACCTCTTCAATACCCTCGTGGATGCAGGAAAGCCTGATGACGTCTGTCATCTGTGCCTTACCTCGGGTACCACCGGGCTGCCGAAAGGCGCCATGCTGACCCATCGCAATTATATCAACATGGGCCTCCAGCTCACCAAGGTTGATCCTTTGGAGGAAACCGACGAGTATGTTTCCTTTCTGCCTTTTGCCTGGATAGGCGAGCAGATGAACTCCTTCGGGGTGGCCATGGCTACGGGAATTGCCGTTAATTTTCCCGAATCGGTAGAAACCAGTATGGAGGATTTAAAAGAAATTGGTCCGCACTTCATGTTCGGTGCACCGCGGATCTATGAATCCATCCGTTCGCAGATCTGGTTGAAGATCGACGAGGCCTACTGGTTGAACCGCGTGCTCTACAACTATTTCATGAAAATAGGGGAAGAGGCCGCCGGCTACCGTATGGCGGGCCGGACCATGCCCGGTAAACTCCGCTTTCTCGCTTGGCTCGGTAAACAGATCATTTTCCGGCCGTTGATCAACCAAATCGGTTTACTCAGGTTGCGCCGGGCATACACCGGGGGCGCGGCTTTGGGGCCGGAACTCTTCACCTTTTACCAGGCGATCGGTGTCAATCTCAAGCAAATATACGGCCAGACGGAGATTGTCGGCATCGCCTATATGCACCGCGACGGCGATGTCCGGCCGGATACCGTCGGCAAGCCCCTGCCGGGAACCGAGTGCCGGATCTCGGAAGCGGGGGAGATACTTTCTCGCTCCGCTTCGGTTACTCCTGGGTATTACCAACTCCCCGAAAAAACCGCGGAATTGCTGGAGGGTGGTTGGCTGCATTCAGGTGATGCCGGATATATCGACGCAAACGGTCATCTGGTAGTCATCGACCGGATTTCCGACGTAATGCACAATAAAGATGGTCGTATGTTTAGCCCGATGTTCCTGGAAAATCGTCTGAAATTCAGCCCTTATATAAAGGAGGCGGTGATCTTTGGTAATCAGCAGGAATATGTTGCCGCACTCATCAATGTCGATCCCATCGTTGTCGGCAAATGGGCAGAGGACCGGGGGATCTCTTTCAGTACCTATATGGACCTCTCCGCCCAGCCTGAGGTCGCTGAGCTGATCAGGGACGCTGTCTTGAAGATTAATGACAATGCCGAAAAAGACCATTTTAAGATCCGCCGCTTTGCCATTCTCTATAAGCTGCTCGATATGGATGATGGCGAGCTGACCAAGACCGGCAAGATCCGCCGCCAATTTGTCCGGGAAAAATACAACAATCTGTATGAGGCGCTGTATGACGAGAAGGTGATGGAGAAAAAGGTAGAGGCGCATTTTCAGTATCAAGACGGCCAAACCACGACGGTTGATACATGGATTCGCTTTTACACAATGGAAGAGAAACGATGAGCTATTTTTTCCAACTGGTGGTCAGTGGCATTGTTGTCGGATCGATTTACGCCCTCTCGGCGCTTGGCTTTGTCCTTATTTATAAATCGAGCAGGGTGCTGAATATCGCCCACGGGCAGATCATTGCCGCCGGCGCTTTCATCACTTACGCCCTGACGGTCATGGTGGGAATTCCGATATATCTGGCTTTTCTTATGAGCATGGTGATCACCTTTTTTCTCGCCATGAGCGTAGAAAGAATCTTCCTGCGCCGCTTGATCGGCGAGCCTATCATTTCCGTTATCATGGTGACCATTGGACTCATGTCTATCCTTGACGGGTTGATCTATCTCACACCCTTCGGCACCGAAAATTTCTCTTTTCCGGCATTTTTGCCCGTTACTCCAATTTCTTTGTTCGGAGTCTCCATATCCTGGACGCAGATGGTTGGAGTCATTGTTACTTTCGCCATGATCGGCGGATTTTCCTGGTTTTTTAAGAAATCGACACTCGGCATTTCCATGCGGGCGGTTTCCGATGATCAGCTGGCCTCCATGTCCATCGGCATCTCCGTACCGAGAGTTTTTGGCCTCGCCTGGGCCATGGCCGGCCTCAGTGCCGCCGCGGCTGGGGGGATAATCGGCAATATCACCGGAATCAATTTTGATACCTTGCATGCCTTTGGAATTATTGTCTTTCCTGTGGTTATTCTCGGCGGGCTCGATTCGATTCTTGGCGCAGTTGTCGCGGGGATCATCATGGGACTGATCCAACAGTTTGCCAGCGGCTACCTGGACGGCAGCTGGGGACTGAATGGTACCGGTGAGGTTATGCCCTACATCATTCTTTTGGTGATTCTCCTTTTCAAACCACACGGCTTGTTCGGTATACACGAAATAGAACGGGTGTAAGCATGTCAGTAAATCGTTGGCTTGCCACAGGGAATTATTTCACCTCCTATAAAGAAGAGCAGAGGATTTTTTTCACTAGCCTTGACAGGTCCGCCATGGGGCTCCTTCTCCTTGGTCTTTTCCTCTGGCCGCTGTTCATTCAGCTGGATAACAAGTACATGCTGGTGATCGACAATATCCTGGTGGCAGTTGTTGCCGTCATGGGTTTGAACCTGGTAACCGGCTTTGCCGGTCTTATTTCTATCGGTCATGCGGCATTTGTCGGTGTCGGGGCCTATACCATCGCCTCCTTTGCCAGGGTTATGGGGGAAAATCATATCCTTCTCACCCATGCTTGGCCGCTGATGATCGTGGTCGCCGGATGTATTGGCGCGATATTCGGGGGGATTGTCGGTCTGCCGGCGCTGCGCTTAAAGCACCTCTATCTGGCAATTGCCACCCTGTCGTTCCAGATGATCTTTCAATGGACCATCAATTTCATGGATTTCTTTAATCAAGGCCAGACCATTTCGGTCAGTCGGGTCACCTGGGTGACCGGCCAGGTATCGCGCAGTCAGCACTATACCTTTTGGTACTATGCAATTTTGGGAGTCATTGTTCTCGCCGGTTTTGCCGTCCGCAACCTGCTGCGTACCCGCTATGGTCGCTGTCTCGTTGCCGTTCGCGATAATGACCGGGCCGCCGACGCCATGGGCATGCACCCCGGATTCACCAAGGTCTACGCCTTCGCCCTGGCCGGTTTTCTTGCCGGGGTGGCAGGAGCTTTGCACGCCTACCTCTACCGAGGGGTGGGTGTCGAGTCCTTTACTCTGCATCATTCCATCAGTTTTCTGGCGATGGCGATTGTCGGTGGACTGGGAACCCTGCATGGTTCCTTTTTGGGGCCGCTGGCGATCAAGCTTCTCGATCTTCAAGTAGAGCGACTCTCCGAATGGGTGGGAAATCACCTTACTATTGCCACTAACCTCGCCACTGCCCTGAAACCATTAAGCTTTGGCCTGGTTATCGTTTTATTTTTAATGTTTGAACCGCGGGGAATTGCCAATTGGTGGCGCATTGTCCGGTCGTATGTGAAGCTTTGGCCGTTTAAATATTAGTGTCGTAATCAAATAACCTAATGCCAAGGAGGAGAAATGAAAATGAACAACAAGATCAAGTGGATGTTTCTGCTGGGAGCTGTTTTCATGGTAACCCTTCCCGTCCATGCGCTTGCCGGTAAGGTGTATAAACTCGGGTTGTCCCTGGCCATTACCGGCCCCACCTCGGATGCCGGAAATCCGTATTCAAAGGGGGTGGAAGATTACTTTAACTTTGTCAATGACACCAAGATGCTGGGCGATGATAAAATCGAGTGCATGATTCGCGACGATCAGTACAATAACGATATCACCAAGCGTAACTTTGAAGATTTTGTCTCACAGGGGATTGTATTTTACCTGAACTACTCCACCGGCAGCACACTGGCCCTCAAAAAGGATTTTGAGGAAGAGAAAATCCCTGTTCTGCCGGCCTCGTTTCATGCCGGCAATCTCACTGATTCCAACTATATTTTCCTGCCGATAGCCTCCTATTCGGCGCAGGCCATCGGTCTTGCCGAATATATTGTCAAAACCCATCAGGGGGGAACGCCAAAAGTCGCTCTCTTTATTCACCCTTCAGCCTTTGGGCGAGGACCGGTTGAAGACCTGCAGAAGGCCGTCAAGGCCGGTTTGAAGATGGAGATAGTTGAGGTGGTCGAGCATGGCAAGGATCTCGACAACAGCGCTATGCTGAAGCGCCTTCTCAGTAAAGGTGTGCAGTATGTGATCAGCCAGACCGTTCAGTCGCCGGTTGCCACCATGTTAAAGGACGCTGCCAGTCTTGGACTTACGGCCAAAACCTTTGGCGAAGTCGGCAAACTTACCTTTTTAGGTTGTCATTATACGGGCGGCAATGACCTTGTGGCCCTCGCCGGACCTGCCGCCGAAAACTTCTACTGGACTACTTCCTACATAGTAACCAATGAACCCAGTGCCGGGGCAACCGCGCAACTTGACCTGGCAAAGAAATACAATCGTGACGAAAAGGCTGCAAACTCGCATAACTATGCCAATGGCATGATGGTGGCGCAGGTTGCCACCGAGGTTATCAAGCGGGCAAAAGCCAAAGGCAAGGAAATCAATAAGGCCAATCTCTATGAAGAGCTTCTGGCGATGAACGGCGACAAGGCCTTTTCTCCTGGGACAACCGTCGGCCCCGTCACTTTTTCAAAAACCGATCATGCCGGTGTCGATTCCCTGCAGCTGTATGTAGTCAAAGATGGCCTGTTCAGATCAACCGGAACTCCTTTTATACCGGTTTACACGGACAAGATAAAATAAAGGGGGACAAAGAGTGTGATTTGGTCCGAGTTTATCGAGATTCCCTCTTTCGTGCTTTCGCGGTTATCGGTTTTGGAGGCGCGGAAGAGGAGAGTCAGCTCATTCTCGCACCGGCTTGGTCAATCGCCGGATTTCTGCAAAGTGCCGCTCCATGGAAACTAAAAGAACTGAGAATCAACTGGAAGTCAATAATATCGAAGTGGTATATAATGATATTATCCAGGTTTTGCGCGGCGTGAGTTTGAAGGTTCCGGAAGGGGCCATAGTTGCTCTTCTCGGCACCAACGGGGCGGGCAAGACAACGACCTTGCGGGCCATCAGCGGCTTGTTGAAGCCGGAAAACGGCTTTATCCGCGAAGGGTATATCAAGTTCCGGGGAACGGATATCACCAATAAACTCGGGACTGAGGTGGTTAAGCTCGGTGCGGTCATGGTTCCTGAGGGGCGGCGGGTTTTCAAGCACCTGTCAGTGGATGAAAATATCCGTGTTGGCTCCATTACCAGGCGCGACGGCACCTTGAAGATTCGTGACGATCATGCACTCATGTACAGCCATTTTCCGAGGCTTGCCAATATCACCCATAGGATGGCCGGCTATTGTTCCGGCGGCGAACAGCAGATGATCGCCATTGCCAGGGCGCTGATGGCCTCGCCGCGTATGCTTATGCTCGATGAGCCGTCCCTTGGTCTTGCGCCTTTGCTGGTCAAGGAAATCTTCGCCAACATCCAACTGATCAATAAAGAGATGCAGACCACCATCCTGGTTGTCGAGCAGAATGCCAAGATCGCTTTGGGGATCTCCGATTATGCCTACATCATGGAATCCGGTAAGATTGTCCTGGAGGGACCATCAAAGGAATTGCAGGAAAATCCGGATGTTAAGGAATTCTACATGGGGCTTACCCGGGGTGGTGGCAGAAAATCTTTCAAGGAAGTGAAATCTTACAAGAGACGCAAACGCTGGATGTAAGGGCTGAAAATGTTCTTTTGGACAGGGAGTCGATGATGAAATTTTTGCTGGGCTTTAACGGTTCTGAAGAGGCCAAGGCAGCTCTCGTCTTGGCCGGAACTGAGGCTGAGATTTTTAAGGCCAAGGTTTATATCATTACCTCAATGGGCGGAGGCAGGGGGGAAAAACCTGAAGAAATAGGTAAAACTGCACGAGATCTTGAATTTGCCGAGCAGTTCCTTAAGGAAAAAGGAGTGGCCTGCGAGACCTTTCAGTTGGCACGAGGGAAGTCTCCAGGTGAAGACGTGGTGAGTTTTGCCGAGGAGCAAAATATCGACAAGATATTTGTTGGAGTGGAAAAGAAATCGCGAACCCAAAAAATTATTCTTGGTTCGACAGCACAGTATATTATTCTCAAGGCGCCCTGTCCGGTTGTCAGTATAAACCGCTCCTTTAAATAACCTTGCAATTTTTCCAAATGACGATAAACCACACAGCGAACTGATTGATTGCTTACCAAGTACGATCCGGGAGACTCTTCGCATGGGACTATATGATTTTTCCTTCTATGATCTGATTACTCGTAATGCCGTAGCTTTTGCCGATTGCTCTTGTTGGCGGGAAATTGATGATGGACGGCAAATGACTTTTGCAGAATATAAAAAGCAGGTCGACCGGTTAGCCGCCGGCTTGCGCCGCATTGGCATTGAAAAAGGCGATCGGCTTGGGGTTGTCGGCAAAAACAGTCTCGAATTTTTTCTTGTTTACGGGGCGGCGGCGGCTTTGGGTGCCATAGTTTTGCCTGTCAACTGGCGTCTATCCGCCGATGAAATGACTTATAATCTGAACGATTGCCAGACGAAAATAGCCTTTATCGATGCCGAATTCCAGCCGCAATTGGAGGCTCGACGGGACAACTTGCCGACGGTGTCAACCTTCTACAATTTAAAAGCCGATCTTGGCGGGGCAGCGATCTTTGCCTCACTCCTTGATGCACCGTCACTGTTTGCCCGCACCGAGGTGGCAAGCAGCGACGGCTTTGTCATTATCCACACCGCTGCGGTGGCTGGCCGTCCGCGTGGGGCTTTGCTCAGCCATGGCAATATCCTCCTAGCCGGCATGCATTTTAATTATTATCTGGGCTTAAACGCAGGCGATGTGCATCTCAATCTTTTGCCGCTTTTTCATGTGGCGGGGCTTTTCATGGCGACCAGTTGTTTTCATGCCGGTGCAGTGAATTTGAACATCAGTAAATTTGAGGCAAAAACTGCCGCGAGGTTGATTGTCGAAAGCGGGGTTAGCCTTCTTTTCGACTTTCCACCTATTCTCGACTCCTTGCTGAAGGTCGCCACCGAGGAAAATCTTCATCTCACCTCCTTAAGAGCTGTGGTGGGCCTCGGCACGCCGACTGTGATCGAACAGTTTCAGAAATCGACAGGTGGCTCCTATTATGTCATGTATGGCCAGACGGAGACCTCCTGCCTTACCAGCATGGGAAAATATAACGATAGGCCGGGTTCGGCCGGGAAAATTGTACTGCTGGCGGATGTGCAGCTGGTCGATGACCATGATCGCCCGGTCGCTCTTGGCGAGGTTGGCGAAATAGCCGTCAAGGGGCCAACGGTCTTTAAGGGATATTGGAATTTGCCGCAAGATAACGCCTACGCCTTTCGTGAAGGCTGGCATCATACCGGCGATTTGGGTCGCTTCGATGGAGAGGGGTTTCTCTTTTATGCCGGGCGCAAGGCTGAAAAAGAACTTATCAAACCGGGTGGCGAGAACGTTTATCCGGCAGAGGTCGAAAAGGTCATCCTCCAGCATCCGGCGGTGGCGAAAACGGTTGTTATCGGGGTGCCTGACCCGAAGTGGAAAGAGGGAATAATGGCGGTTTGCCAGCTGCATGCGGGCAGGAATCTGACGGCAATTGAATTGATCCGTTTTGTGGGTGAGCGTATTGCCAGTTTTAAAAAGCCCCAATACGTTGAATTCGTCAGTTTACTGCCGCAAAAAGCGGATGGTTCGGTGGATCGTGAAGCGGTGAAATCCAAGTATGGCAAAGGGTGAAGCGGCAGACTTGCAAAGAGTTAAAATTCCTTTCTTGTTAATGGGGCTTTTTTCTCGAAACTCTGCACAAGAAGGTAATACTCGCAAGGAACTGGCAAGGGTATCCTCGGATGGCGGGGAATTCAGCCATGGACAAGGAGAAAATGGAATTTTCTTCCGATTTCTTGGCTTCTGTGCGAGTTTTCCGCGAACATTCACCGCGTTTTTGCCGTATCTTGCCGATAAATGACGAGACGAAGCACATAAATAGCACCCATTCCTGTTGACAACCACCCAAAATCTGTCTATATCTCTGCAACTAATTTTTCCTTTTTCGGAAATTTTTCCCGAAAAAATCAATGGGTGAGTAAATAATCAATTAATATCGGGTCAATAACAAGAGAAAAGCAGCGAGTCGGCAATTCGCTGTTTTTCGGTTTGTGAGGGTGCTATTGCCCTTTCGCAACTCAAAACGACACTCTGGATACGTTGTAAGCCTCACCTGCAATAAAAACAATCCGCTGCTTCCTGTTTTGACGACAAGATGTTTCGATGTGCCCCGCAGCAAGCTTTTAGGAACACGGAACAGAGGGTTGGTTGTCGAGTATAATCTAATTGAAAGGACGGAATTCAATGAATGTAAATATTGAAGAGATCAGTAGTCTTACTAGAAAAATCACGGTTACATTGCCTGCCGACGGTGTTCAAGCAAAACTGAACGAGGCCTATGATAAACTGAAAAAAGAAGTGCGACTGAAAGGGTTTCGCCGCGGTAAGGTACCCCGGACGATTATCCTCAAGCAATTCAAAGGTCAGGTAGAGGGCGAAACCAGTGAGAAACTGGTGCAGGAAAATTATTTCACCGCCATTGAAAAAGAGGGTGTCGATCCCATTGTTCATCCCGATGTCAAAAGCGTCAAATACAATGATGATGGATCTTTTACCTTCGTTGCCGAAGTGGATGTTCGCCCGCAATTCACCCTTGGTCAATATAAAGGCCTTGAAATCGAGAAAGTAAGTGTCGAGGTGACTGACGAGGAAGTGCAGCTCGAACTTCTCGAAAAACAAAAGAACATGGCTGCCCTGCGCTCGGTAACCGATAGACCTGCCCAGACAGGCGACCTGGTGATTGTTGAATTCCAGGGATTCCATGAGGGGCAGGAAATGCCCCAGGTGAAAAACGATAACTTGACCATCGATATCGGTTCTGGCGAAATGGATGTAGCTTTCGAAGCAATGCTCGTCGGCAAAAACCGGGACGATGAAGGTGCGCACGAAATTGATTTTCCGGCAACTCATCCTAATCCGATCTTGAAAGGCAAAAAGGTCGAGTTTCGTATCAAAGTCAAAGATATCAAGGAACGTGTGTTGGCCGCTCTTGATGACGAATTTGCCAAGGATGCCGGGAAAGAGTTCAATACCCTCGATGAGTTGAAAACATCGATTAGAGAGCACCTCACCAAGCTGCGCCGGGATAGGGCGGAAGGTAGCACCACCGATAGAATTATGCAGAAACTGTTGGAGAGCCATGATTTTGAGGTGCCGGTTCGTCTTGTCGCCTTTGAGATCGAGCAAATGATCAAGCAGACTCAAGAGCAATTGGAAAAGAACGGGATGAGTCTTGAGGCAGCCGGCCTGAGCCGGGAAAAATTGGTCGAACAAAATGCGGAAATGGCGAAAAAGAGGGTACGGGGTGATTTTCTTTTGAAGAAAATTGCCGAGGTCGAAGAGATCAAACTGGTTGATGAAGACATGGAGCGCGGCTTCAAGCGGATCGGCGATATGTATAATATGCCGGTCGCCAAGGTGAAAGAGTATTTTCAGAACCGTGATGATGCTCTGCCCTTCATAAATGAGCTGCTGAATGAAAAAATCCTCGCCTTTTTAAGAGAGCAGGCGGTTTTCGTCGAGACTACGCAACCGGTTGTTGCGGCGGCTGAAGATGCTGCTGCGAATAACTGATAGGCCAGCTTGCGCCCGGCGAGAAAGATCTTATAATGGGCATAGGATCAGTGGGGAGCCTCACTGTCTGTGCTTTGGCGGATTTTTAAAGAATAGCGACTGTAAAAGGCTCCGAGCCTTTTACAGTCGTACCTATTTAAGGAGTGTGATTGATGAATCTTGTGCCGATGGTAATCGAGCAGAGTCCGCGAGGCGAGCGTGCCTACGATATTTATTCGCGGCTGCTCAAAGAACGCATTATTTTTCTTGGTTCGGGGGTTAATGATGACGTGGCCAGTGTCGTTGTTGCCCAATTGCTGTTTCTTGAGGCAGAGGATCCTGAAAAAGATATTACTTTTTATATCAATTCCCCGGGAGGCTCGGTAACCGCCGGAATGGCGATTTACGACACCATGCAGTACGTGAAGTGCGATATCGCCACGCTCTGCATGGGCCAAGCTGCTTCGATGGGGGCTTTTTTGCTGGCGGCCGGTGCCGATGGCAAACGCTACTCGTTGCCGAATGCCAGGATTATGATTCACCAACCGATGGGCGGCTTTCAGGGCCAGGCAACGGATATCGATATTCAGGCCAAAGAGATTTTGCGGATGAAAAAGGATTTGAACCGACTCCTTGCTCACCATGCCAAAAAGAGTCTTGAAAAAGTCAGTGCCGACACCGAACGCGATTTCTTTATGAGTGCCGAAGAAGCACAGAAATATGGCATCATAGATAAGGTGCTTACTAATCGGGAAGAGCTATCTGAGGGAAAATAGTATGGACGATGTTGTGAGTAACGGACCTGATAGCCGGTGTTCTTTTTGCGGAAAAAAACAGGATGACGTTGATAAACTTATTGCCGGACCGGATGTTTTTATCTGCGACGAATGTATTGAGCTGTGTAATGAGATAGTTCAGGAAAAAAAGGAAGTCATCCTGCCATTGATTGCGCCGGAAGTCGTCAAGCCGGTATCTCTCAAACCGATGGAGATCAAACGCTATCTCGACGATTATGTCATCGGTCAGGAATTTTCCAAGAAGGTGCTGTCGGTAGCGGTTCATAACCATTACAAGCGTATCGATGCACCGGTCGAGGACGATTCGGTGGAATTGCAGAAGTCGAATATTATCTTGATTGGTCCGACAGGCTCCGGCAAAACCCTTATTGCCCAGACCCTTGCGAGAATTCTTAACGTGCCTTTTTGTATGGCCGATGCCACGACGCTTACGGAAGCGGGCTACGTCGGAGAAGATGTCGAGAATATCCTGGTAAACCTTCTGCAGGCCGCTAACCATGACCTGGAAAAAGCTGAGCGGGGTATTATTTATATCGATGAAATTGATAAAATTGCCCGGAAATCAGACAGCCCATCGCTAACACGCGACGTCTCCGGCGAGGGAGTGCAGCAGGCTCTGCTGAAAATAATCGAGGGCACCAAGGCCTCGGTTCCGCCAAAAGGGGGAAGGAAGCATCCCCAGCAGGAGATGATTCAAATCGATACCACCAATATTCTCTTTATCTGCGGCGGGGCTTTTGTCGGCTTGGATAATGTGGTGAGTCGTCGGCAGAATGCCAAATCGATCGGTTTCGGAGCCAAGGTTACCGGCAATGAGAAAAAGAAAATCGGCGAACTGTTAAAAGCGGTGCAACCCGAGGATCTCTTGAAATTCGGTCTCATTCCTGAATTGGTCGGCAGATTGCCGGTGATTGCCACCATGGAAGAGCTGGTCGAGGACGATCTCATCCGCATACTGAAGGAGCCGAAGAACGCCCTCACCAAGCAATATCAAAAACTTTTTGAGTTTGACGGCATCACCCTCAGATTCACGGAAGGCGCCCTCGTGGCTATCGCCCGTAAAGCGCTGAAAAGAAAATCTGGGGCGCGAGGTCTCCGCTCGGTTATGGAAGAGGCAATGCTCGACGTGATGTACGATCTGCCATCGAAAAACGGTGTGCAGGAGTGTGTGATAAGCGAACAGGTGATTACTCAGGGTGACTATCCGGTTGTGCTGTATCATAGCGCGGTGGAAGAGAGACTGAAAACCGCTTGATAATGGTACCTGTTTAACCCTTACGAAATATCGAAAGGAGATTTTGTGACAAAGCTTTACCCTTTGATGCCACTTCGCGATCTGGTGATTTTTCCGCATATGGTAGCCCCCTTGGTTGTCGGTCGGAAGAGATCCATTCAGGCGCTGGAAGATGCCATGGAGAAGAAAACGGATATCCTCCTGGTAACGCAGAAGAAATCGACCGTCGATGACCCGGAAATCAATGACCTTTACGCTTTTGGTACTCTGGCCACGGTGATGCAGTTGTTGCGCCTCCCCGATGGCACGATCAAGGCCCTTGTTGAGGGAAAATCGCGCGCAAAAATAATATCTTACGTACCTCACGTTAATTTTCTCCAGGCCGAAGTCGAAGAGCGTGTCGACATTCCCGAACATAGCGCAGCCCTTCAGGCTTACGAACGGGAGTTGCGTAAATTCTTTGATGAATTTGCCGCAAGCAATAAAAAAATCGGCAGGGAAGTGCTCAACTCGGTCAAAGCCATCGAGAATCCTTTCAAGTTGCTGAATATTATCTGCGCCCACTTACCGTTAAAAAGCGACGAAAAGCAGACAATCCTTGAGACGGAGCCGCTGACTACCCGCATGGAGAAGGTCCTGGAGATTCTCAACCGGGAAATCGAGCTGGCGGAAATTGAGAAAAACATCAATGCCAAGGTCAAGATGCGTATGGGCAAGACCCAGCGCGACTATTATCTTGGCGAGAAAGTTCGGGAGATCCAGACGGAGATCGGCCAGAATGCCGACGGCCTTGATGAATTGGGCGAGCTTGAGCTGACCATAAAGAACAAGGAAATGCCGGCTCCAGCCAAGGAAAAGGCCCTGAAGGAATTTAAAAAACTGAGAAGTATGCCGCCCATGTCGGCAGAAACGACGGTAGTCCGCAATTATATCGATTGCATTGTCAGCCTGCCCTGGGAGAAAAAGAGCAAGTCAAAGATCGATATCAATAAGGCCGAGAAGATTCTTGATGAAGATCATTTCGGACTCGCCAAACCAAAGGAGCGTATCCTTGAGTATCTTGCGGTGCAGAGCCAGGTAAAGAAAATCAAGGGACCTATCCTTTGTCTGGTCGGTCCTCCAGGTGTGGGGAAAACCTCCATCTGTCAATCGATTGCCAGGGCAATGGGCAGGAAATTTGCCCGTTTGTCTCTGGGCGGAGTCCGTGACGAGGCTGAAATCAGGGGCCACAGGCGAACCTATATCGGGGCAATGCCGGGAAAAATTATTCAGTCCATGCAGAAGGTCGATGTTGCCAATCCGGTATTTTGTCTTGATGAAGTCGACAAAATGTCCATGGATTTTCGTGGCGATCCGTCATCGGCGCTGCTCGAAGTCCTTGATCCTGAACAGAATGTTGCCTTTAACGATCATTATCTCGATATTGATTATGATCTTTCCGAAGTGTTTTTTATCACCACCGCTAACAATCTGCATGGTATTCCTGTTCCCTTGCAGGACCGGATGGAGGTAATCCAGATCAGCGGTTATACCGAGGAAGATAAGCTGAGGATCGCCGATGGCTTTTTGATTCCCAAACAACTGGAACAAAACGGCTTCAAGAGCGGCGACATCCAGTTGACCGACGGGGCTATTTTTGAGATTATCCGCCGCTATACCCGTGAAGCGGGAGTGCGGAATCTGGAGAGAATCATTGCCTCCCTCTGCCGGAAAATAGCCAGGGAGCGATTAAAGAAAAAACTCAAAGGCAAGAAGCATCAGGTCAACGCCCAATCGGTTGCTAAATATCTGGGAACTCCCAAATACCGATATGGTTTGGCTGAAGAAAATGATGAAATCGGACTGGCTACCGGACTCGCCTGGACCGAGGTCGGAGGCGAATTGCTGCAGATCGAAGTTAGCCTCATGACCGGATCGGGAAAGCTCACCATTACCGGCAAGCTTGGGGACGTCATGCAGGAATCGGCGCAGGCGGCCTTGAGTTATGTGCGTACCAGAGCCAAGGTCCTAGGGTTGGAAGAGGATTTTTACCAGAAGCTCGATATTCATATCCATGTTCCCGAAGGGGCTATCCCGAAAGATGGGCCGTCTGCCGGAATTACCATGGCCACCTCCTTGGTTTCAGCACTTATCAAGACACCTGTCAAACACCATCTGGCCATGACCGGGGAAATCACCCTGCGCGGCAGGATTTTGCCCATCGGAGGCCTGACCGAAAAGCTTTTGGCCGCCAAACGAGGGAATATTACCCACGTTCTGGTGCCCAAGGATAATGAACGGGATCTTAATGATGTTCCCACGAAAATACGTAAATCTCTGAAAATTGATTTAGTCAATCATATGGACGAAGTACTTGGGCATGCACTTGCGACAGGGGCCGGAAAGGCCCTCTTCGAACAGTAGCAACATTTTGAAATGGCAGGTGAATATGGAATGTTGTCGGATATTTACCGTGCTTGATGTTTTTCCTTGACGTGACTGGGTGAAGTTGGTAAATAGTCCTTCACGTTTGCTTGCGAGGGGGCGACTAGCTCAGCTGGGAGAGCATCGGCCTTACAAGCCGAGGGTCACAGGTTCAAGCCCTGTGTCGCCCACCACCGTAAACGTCGTTGGAGCGGTAGTTCAGTCGGTTAGAATGCCGGCCTGTCACGCCGGAGGTCGCGGGTTCGAGTCCCGTCCGCTCCGCCAGTACGTGCACCCTGGGAACCGATAGAACCTCGGTTCCTTTTTTTTATTGTGTCCGCATAGACCGACCCGACGATTTATCGTTGCCAAGGGAAAGTTCATCATGCAGGGGGCGACTAGCTCAGCTGGGAGAGCATCGGCCTTACAAGCCGAGGGTCACAGGTTCAAACCCTGTGTCGCCCACCACCAATGGTCGTTGGAGTGGTAGTTCAGTCGGTTAGAATGCCGGCCTGTCACGCCGGAGGTCGCGGGTTCGAGTCCCGTCCGCTCCGCCATTCATTGGAATACCAAGAGGCTTGCAGCATTTTCATGCTGCAAGCCTCTTTTTTTGTTGCCGCTCTAAAGTGTTCTTTCGCCGAGCTTATGTTTGAATTTGTTGTTCACCTGATAGACAAAGGCGAGAACTTCGGCCACCGTCTTATACAACTCCACCGGTATCTCTGTGCCTAAGGGGATCTTGGCGAGGATTTCCACGAGGTTGGGGTCTTCCTGGATATGAATACCCGCCTCTCTGGCGGTGGCAATAATCTTTTCGGCGACGATGCCTTTGCCGCTGGCCACAACCCTCGGCGCTGCCGACTGTTTTTCGTCATAGACAATGGCTACGGCTTTATTGATAACTTTTTGTTCAGCCATCTCAAACCTTCGTGTCGAGCATTGAACTTCCCTCAGGAACGATGCTGCGGATCAGGTCATTGATCGGATCGGAAGCATCGCCCGAAAAAGCCAGGCCGATGAGTGGCGTATTGGTGATGACCGCCTTCAAGTCCTCGCCATGGGCTGCGAGGAAAGCTGCCTTTTCCTCGGAATCTGCATGAAATCTGATAAATAAACCTTCAGAGTTGTGGAGAAAATTGATACGCAGATTGCCGAGATCGGACATTGTCAGGTGCAGAGAAAAACGGCTCTCTTCCGCCTCTGACCCACTTGATTTACTCCCTTCTTCCTGCTGTTCAATGATCAGATAACCCTGCTCGACAAAGGGCAGAGGTAATGGAAAGATAAACTGAGAAGTACTGCCGGGTTGCAGTTGGGCAAACTGAAAAAGTTCAAGAGTAGTGAGAACTTTTTGCGTAGCCTCGGCGAGGTGTTCTGCGGAAGAGAAGCTATGCGCCATTTCCAGGAGGGCTGCTTTGAGAGTGTGTACAGCCGCGTCTTTATCGCCTTTTGCCAGCATATGTTCGAGCCCCAGGCCGAGACCGTCGATCAGCTGTTTGAGGATGGCTCCGCCGTCCTTTTCAGCAAGGCTATTTTGCTGCAGAGAATAAAAACTCTCGAGAACACTGCGGCTTGTTGGGGTGAGCAGTTGCAAGGGTGGCGGGTTAAAATTCTCGACCGCCGCAAAGAGGGCGGAGAGGTCTATATTTTTGCCGAGGAGGGTGAGAGACCGACCGGCAAAACGGTTGAGGGTATCGGTGGTAACGATTTTCAATTCAATCTGCGGTTCGGTCTTGGTTACCTGGAGTCGGAGAATCTGACCGGGAGTGAGCTTAGCCTCGGAGCTTGCGGACAGGCGATTGCCGCCGATATCGAGAACGAAACGGTTGTTGCCGTTTGCTTCGAGGACTACAGCTTTGAATGTTTGGCCGGCAGCGGGAAGCTGTTGACCGTGACTGCGTCCTTGGCTTTGAGATGTGGTGGAACCAATGGGTAAGATGGATGAAAGGGGGGTAATGGTATCCATACTTCTCTATCGACAGAGGATTCTGAAAAATTAGGAGCCGTTACTAAATAACTTATTCATTGTCTCATTTGTTTCTGCTCCGTGCATTTCCCGGGCAGACCTTGGCATCAGTAGGTTTGCCCCTTGTCTCTCAGTTGTCGCCGCTGCTCGGCAAAGCAGTTCTGGGCGATGGTATCCCGGTCCGAGGACGAAATTTCATCAAAGTGAAAAGAAATGAGCCAGCGATCCTTTTTTAGTCGTTGAGAGCGGACGACATGGCCGGAGCAAAACACCTTCTTCGCTGGATTGACCAGGGCTATTTCAAAGTCAAGACCGCTGCTATTACGACAGTCGGCAGGAAGGAGGGCCAGAAGACCGGACTGGGAAATATCCACCGTTTCTCCTGTCATCTCCCATTCTTGTTGATTGCTCTCGGGATTTTCGGGGAAGAAACGAATTGCCATACGGGTGCGCAGGGTTACCCGGAAAAATTGGCGAAGATCCTGTTCAGACATGGCGGTATCTCATGAGAAGCGGCAAAGATCCCTACTTATTTTTCCAGGATCTGCACCCTAAGACGTAATAATTTTCTTTGTAATATAAGACAGCAACCAATAATTTTATCTCTATCTTCGGGAGTGATATCATCGAAGTGGTAGGCCACTTCATAGCGGCCATCATTTTGTTGCTGCACCCGTACCTGGTGGGCGACCACCTTCACCGTCTCGGGTACGGCGGAGGGGATGGATATCTCAAGTTGCACTTGTTTCTCGGTGGGAGGTGGACTCGGGAAGATGGCCAGAATCCCGCTGCCGCTGAGGTCGACCGTCTCGCCTTGAATCGACCAGGGCTCGTTGTTTTGATTGGCGAACTGGGTATGAAAAGAGCTTGAGATTACTCTCGTTACCGCATCGATGCGAAAGAAATCCCGCATCTGTTCATGGCTGATGGATTTCTGTAAAATCATCTTCAGGGTCTGCTGATTAACGATTTCCTGAATCTTTGCTTCCAGCGAAAGGGTTGGGCCTCCCATGTCGATACTGATAAGACAGGCCTGCTGAGCATCAATTTCATCGACCGGAAGCATACCCGATTTGAAAATCAGGGAAAACTTTGGTGGAACAATATCCTGGCAGATACAATGCGCTCTGAGTCGTTCCTGTCGATCGCGAAGAGGGAGGAAGATCCGTACCGGCTTGCCATTTGCAATGTTTTGTAAAATGTTGGGGTCGGTGCTCATTTTTATTGCTTACCTCCGGCAACGAAAAAGAGAAAAACGTTTTAAAGTCCGATTCTTATCAGAAAACAATAGTAGCATCAAAAATGGTTCTCGGCAACAGGGTAACTGGTAAAAGCGAGTATTGTGTCTAGAATGCCTTCTCGAAGGATGATGTGGGTAAAAATGAAGGCAGAATTGAACAGTCGGTCATGGATTGGCAAGAGGAGTGTTTTCAGTGCAATATTTAGTAAGTCCAGCTCGATAAGTGAGAATCTCTGCATAGAGAGCATCACAGGCATGGATAGATTTTTCCAAGGCCCTTTGGAATTCACCGATGCAAGAGGAGTCAAGTATTCCCGGACCAACAAACTCTATGAGATCGAAAATGTGGTTTTTGTTTTCGGTCAGTTCCTTATGCATTCTAGCCAGTTCTATACTGCGGAGCTGGATATCATCAGGCGTCAGCAAGGGAATCTCCTGCTTAAGCAAGAGAGTGGTCTGTTCGAAAAGGCTGTACTTTTCGATGGCGGAGTTCAAATACATTTCGATGGTCTGCATTTGTCTGTTCTCCTTCCCTGGAGATTGATCAGTAAGCAACAACCGGGGAACACTCGCAAAATTCTTTACGAAGAGCTGTCAACGATCCGTCCCGGGGTGTATTGATGTTGTCGGTAGCCACTCAAGGCTGAAAGACCATTCTGCAGTTTGCCTAACTCATGGGCGATAAGAGATTTGATCCCCGATGCCTTTATGGCTATACTCCCATTGAGAAGAAGGATATCACCGATAAGAAACTGACGTTTGTCGATAAGGTATTGAATTTCCTCATTTGGCGACGAGTCACTCTGCATAAAATGCAACAAATTTTGGTCGGTTTGGGTTGCAAGGTTCTGGAGATTCGCCAAAGATTTCCCCATTTTCAGCAGCTCGGTGGGAGAGGCGACTCCAACCTCCAAATCTATTATCTGCAGGTGTTCCAAGATATGTTCATACTGTTGAATCGATAGCTTGAGACCTGTTTCCATCTGCTGTCCTTTTTCCATTGCATCCATTCCCAATGGTTAACGAGTTACTGAAAATGGGACATAATCTTCAGCCATAGCATGGTTTGTTGGTGCCTTTGGCGGAACAGGCACGCCAGGTAATGCCATCTGTTCCCTGTTGTTTGTTTCGACTGCTTCTCCCCATGTAGCACGCAGGTCAACAAGGAGTTTCTCCACAACCCTTAATTTCTCTACATCTTTGCGAATATTGGCCTTTGTCAGCTCGCGGATCATAAAGTCGTACAGGGCATCAAGGTCTTCTGCAATCTTGCCGCCAATGGAATGATCAAGAGAGTTGGAAAATTCGGTAATAATCGCCAGAGATTTCTGGATTCCGTAATGGAATTGAAGGAGATCGTTTTCTTCAATTCCCTTAATGCCTTGGCGGGTGAAACGTATTGCCCCGTCATAGAGCATCAGGAGTATTTGCTCCGGAGATGCCGACATAACCTGAATTTGCTGGTATTGGTTGTATGGATTCATTTGATACAGCTCCGCACTGTAGTGTTTACGGTCAAGGCAGTTATTTTACTAACTTGATTTGGTGGTAGTGGACGAAAAACTACTGGCCCATTGCGTCAAGAAACTGCTCTGCGAATTCAGGTTGCTGACAAGTAGCTCCATGGCAGTAAATCGTGCCTTCATGGTAGCTTGGGTTTTGTCAAGTAATGCCGTCTTTTGAGTGATCTGGTTATCCAGACTATTCACCTTACTTTCATAACGAGTTCTTTTTTCCGCATACATACCATCTGTAACCGAGGTTACATTGACCAAATATGCGTTGAATTTCTTCATTACTCCATCGGTGGTGTTCTCTCCAGCCAGTAGTTTTGTCATTCCGTCAAAATTAGTGGAAAGTGCGGTATCGAGTGTGCTGCTGTTGAGATTGAGAGTGCCATCTTCATTAGTTTTGATCCCGATTTGACTCAAAACATGCAAGGAACCACTGGTATTGACCGCATTCGTCAGAATGTTTTGCAAACCACTTTTAATGGTGTTGACGGTTGCATCGCCTCGCAGAATCTGGCTGAGTTGGGCGTCAGTCGGATCGGTTGGTGTAGCCGTTGTCGAGGTGGATGTGGAAGTTGTTGTGCTCGTTGAAGCAATTGCCGGAATATCCTTGGCGTAGCCGGCAACTATCCAGTTCATAATTTTGTTATAGCTGCTGACAAAAGTGGTTACTTTATCTTTCAAAGAGCTGGTGTCAGCTGATATATCCAATTTTGTAGGTGTATATTGCGTTGGGTTTGTGGGATCGGGTACCGGGCTTATGGCGTTGAGATTGAGAGTAACGCCGGAGATTACGCCGGTGACAGTGTTGGAATTACTGACAACCGTATGGCCGTCGATCGTCATTTCCGCTTGTTGAGCAAGTTGGCCTGACGAGGTATTAAAACTCGCGGTGCCGCCGGTCAGACTGCTGCTTACAGTGAAATTGGTGGAGGCATCTTTGCCGGTCAAGATAAGACGGTAAGGGTTTGTTGCACTGCCGTCATTGATAATACTGGCGCTGACACCTGTTGTGTCGGAGACTGCGTTGATCGCCGAGGAAAGACCTTGAAGGGAATTGTTACTGGAATCGACGCTGATTGCCTGACCACCCAGAGTAATTGTGCCGGTTCCAAATACACTGTCGGTATTAGAGGCATAACCATCGCTGATATTTTTTTGAACCTGAGCCAGTTTTTTGACGACTATACTGTAACTTCCAGGGGACGCACCATCGGAGGTCGCAGTAAGGGCGGTTTCCGAGCTGACAGTAGCCTTGGTGGTTCGAACCTGGCTGGTAAGGTTCATTGCAGCAACCGAATCCTTGAGACCGCTCAACAGGGTGTTCAAGCCCCCGAAGGCCTTGAGCCGATTGGTCTCAGAGTCTTTTTGGGCATTCAAATTATCGAGTGGTTGACGCTCGACTGCCATCAATTTGGTGACGATGTCATCAGTATTGACGCCTGATGCTAAACCACTGAAGGTAATATCGGCCATACCTGCCTCCTTGTCCGGTTACGGGGTACTACAAGAACTTGAAAAACTTATGATTTGGTATCCACAAAATTGCCCTCATATTTCGAGAGTGCCTCTCTCAGTCCCAGCATTGTTTCAGCGGGGACCTGACGAATAACCTTTTGGGTTGCGCTGTCGACTACTTTCACAACCAGTTGATGCGTTGCGTCATCGGTTTCAAAGCGAACACTGTACTGGCCGTTTTCCGTAAGGGCCTTGATTTTTGTAAGAAGTTCCTCAGGCGGGATACCAGGATTTTTTTGCGGATCAGCTTGGGCCTTGTTGGGATCTTCCTGTACTTTTTTTCTGCCTGTATCAATCTGCTCGGATGTGGTGGGCATCTTTTGCAAACCGGTACCAGTAACATTGAGACTTTCACTTATCATTACCGTCACCTCCAGTTCACATCATTGTCATTTGTTGCCGCTGCATCAAGGGGCCTGGAGGGCCAAAAAGCGACCCTCCAGGGAAGACGTTATCTTACTTTAGCAGTGACAAAGCCAACTGCGGAGCCTGATTTGCCTGGGCCAAAATCGCCACACCGGCCTGCTGCAGGATATTGTTCTTGGTCATTGCCGAAGTTTCCTGGGCAATGTCCGCATCCAGAATCCGGCTGCGGGCAGCGGAGAGATTCTCGGAGACGTTCGACAGGTTGGCAATGGTGGACTCGAAACGGTTCTGGATAGCACCGAGGTCACCGCGGATATTGTCTACCTGGCCGAGAGCGCCGTCGATAGTCTTGATGGCATTGGCAGCACCGGCAACAGTGGTGATGTCGACATTGTCAACAGAAGCCAAGGTACTGACGTTGGCATGTCCGGCAATGCCGCTGAAGATGGAGCCGCCGGCATTGGTGGAGGCGATATCGCTGGTAACGTTGAAATCGCCGCTGCCAAAGAAAGACACCTCGCCACCGACAACAGTGGAATCGGCAGCTGTTCTTTTGCCGCCATCGTAGAGCACGGTGGCGCTTGCGTCATTACCCTCATTGCCAAGGACCTTCAGAGACTGCTCTGTACCGTAGGCATTGATAGCCGTACCGGTGCCAGTGGTCAGGGCGGTCACCTGATTCTGCCCATCAACGGCGGCGGTATGTGTAAAGTTGCCGATTTTGATGTCTTGTCCTTCCGCCTGGGTGAGGACAATTCTCGTGTTACTGCCGGCCAGGGTTGCGGTGATGCCGGTACGTCCAGCCTCATCGTTGATGGCTTTTGATAGAGCGGAAAGATCGGCGGAGGTGACGGTTGCACTAATATTGATGGCGGTAGTATTGCTCCCCATTAGTGTGAAACCGACGGTACCATCGGCCGAAAGCCCAAACAGGGTTGCAGTCGTACTGGCGGTAGCAGTGACACCTGTTGTTGCAGAATTGGTATTTACTGCAGTGGCAATACCGGCTGCCGTAGAATGAGCGGCAATTGCGGCGGTTGCCGAGCCTTGCGGCCCAATGATCGTCAAGTTCTGGAGACCGACGGCGTTACCGCCGGTTGTATCGGCATAGCCAGCCTTGGTTGTGGTTTGAACTCCGGAAGCGGTGAACAATTGATTTGTTGCACCGGTTGAGATTGTATAACCCTGGCTCATGTCAAGATTTAACGATCCGCCAGCTGTCATTTCTCTAGTGCCAGCAACAGCTCCAGTAAGCCCAACGGCTGCGGCACCATCGGCGCCTTGTGCATTCAGTGTTCCTGCGACGGTGAGATTTACAGTGATGTCAGCACCGGTGTTATTGTAAAGAAAGGCGTTCGTCCCATCACTTTTTGCGAAAACGCCCTGGGCCTGCAATGTGGCGTTAGCATTGACGGCAGTAGCCATAAGGTCAGCGCTAGTAAGAAGTCCCGCACCTAAGGATTGCCCATTAATCGTAAGAACTCCAGTGCCGCCGCCATCAACACCACCAGACAATTTTACTTGATTTGTGCCTGTTGCCGCAACGCCGGTGACGCCATTCAACGCTGCTTTTACTGCGCTCATTTGCTCGTTGCCTGCGACTACTACACTTCCCACTGTATTGCCGGATGCATCGGCAATGGTGAGTGTTTCACCTGTTACACCGTTTACCGAGGCGCCGGTAGCAGCTAAGGCACCAGTGTTGCCGGATTGAGCACCATTAGTGGCGACGTCTCCTCTGTAAGTGGCTACCTCAATACCATTGGCGTTGTTGGTGGCCAGGCTGTTGCTGCCCAGGTTGACGGCTTTTGCGGAAGCGATACTGAAAGAGATGGTTTGGTTGGAATTGGCTCCTACTTGGAACTGGGCATTGGACATCGTTCCGTCGAGGAGGTTCTTACCGTTGAAGGTTGTCGTATTGGCAATCCGGGTCATTTCCTGTTTCAGCTGGTTGACCTCAGCTTGCAGGGAGGTACGGTCGGATGCGCTGTTGGTATCGTTAGCCGATTGAACGCTCAGCTCACGCATACGCTGCAGGATGTTGGTCGTTTCCTGGAGCGCGCCCTCAGCGGTTTGTGCGAGGGAGATACCGTCGTTTGCGTTTCTACCTGCCTGATTCAAACCGCGGATCTGCGAGGTCATACGGTCGGAAATAGACAATCCGGCTGCATCATCTTTTGCTGAATTGATGCGGAGACCGGAAGAGAGACGCTGCATGGATTTTGCCAACGCGGATTGAGATTGACCCAAGTTACGTTGAGCATTGAGAGACATTACGTTTGTATTGATAGTAAGACCCATGATATTCCTCCTTGAATATGTGTTATGGGGTACTGCTTGGGCGTCCGTGCCCTGTTGTTACACAGTTCTGCAAATGCGATTTAATTGTTTCTTCTTCTGGGGGGCACCTCCTTTTTGTGAATTTTTCGGTTGTCTTCCAACCGCTTTTTTCTTTCCTGCAGTCTTCATATCGGATGGTATCTGAAATGAGTTTAGAAAAAAAGGCAGCCGAGATAAAAATAATTCAGGGGAGGCGTTTTTGCCGGTCGCCGTCCCCTGAATGCAGAGTTTTACAGTTAAGAATTATCCTTTCAGCAGCTGCAGTGCCAACTGCGGCGTCTGATTGGCCTGGGCGAGGATGGCCACCCCGGCCTGTTGCAGGATATTGTTCTTGGTCATGGCCGAGGTCTCCATGGCAATGTCGGCATCAAGTATCCGGCTGCGGGCGGCGGTAAGATTTTCCGAGACATTCTGGAGATTGGAGATGGTTGACTCGAAGCGGTTCTGGATGGCGCCGAGATTACCACGCAGACTGTCTATCTGCCCCAGCGCCCCATCGACGATCTTGAGGGCTTTGTTGGCACCTGCAACCGTTGAGATATCGATGCTATCTACCGAATAGAGAATACTGGTGTTGGCAGTACCGGCCACTCCGGAGAAGATTGACCCTCCTGTTGGCGTCGCATTGCTGTCACTGGTTACATTGAAGATGCCGTTGCTGAAAAAGGTTACCTCGCCACCGACAACGGTGGTATTGGCGTTGGTGTTTGCTCCTCCATCAAAGAGCGTCGTGGCGTTGGCATCGCCATAGGAGGGTAATCCGGCATTTTCATTGCCCAGTACCTTCATTGAGACCTCGGTGCCGGTGGGGGTGAGAACCCCTGGATCAGAGGCGGCACTACTGGTGAAGCCGGATACGATAATATTATTTCCTTCCGCCTGGGTCAGGACTATTCTGGTATTGCTGCCTGCAAGCGAGGCCGAGATACCGGTTTGTCCCGCTTCGGCGTTAATAGCCTGGGCCAGTGAACTCATGTCGCTGGTGGTAACCGTGGCACTGACAGACACGGGAGTTGCATTGGTGCCGAGCAGGCTGAATCTGACGGTGCCATTGGCGGAAAGGCCAAAGAGAGTGGCTTGGGTCCGCGATGTAGCCGTGACCCCGGTGGTCCCCGATACGGCATTGACCGCCGTGGCAACACCATTTGCTGAGGCACCTGCGAGGATAGGAGCGGTGCTTGAACCTACTGGACCGACAATAGTAAGATTTTGCGAACCTACCGCATTACCGGCGGCGTAGTTTGCCAAACCGGCCTTGGTGGTGGTGACTGGGGTTGCGGCCGTGCCCGAAGAAAAATACCCGGTATTGATGCTCGATTGTATAGTGTAGCCACTGGCAAGAGAGGCATCAACTTGGCCCGATACGGTTACCGATCCGGCTGTAACAACTGTAGGAGCACCTCCTTTAAGGCCGACAACGGTCGCGGTCATGCCCGCACCTGTGGTTACATTGAAATCGTTACCGGTGGTATTGTGCAGTGATACCCCGGTTCCGGCAGCATTGAGGGTGGCAGTGAAGCCGGATGTGGCATAGTTGACGTTGCCGGTGATCGCCGAAAGCAGTGCCGTTCCACTGGTGACGTCGACACCGGCACCGACCGTCACCGTTGCGCCGCCGCCGCCTATGACGAGGGTTGTGGCGGCATCCGTAGTTCCAACCAACTCAATGGTGTTCGAGGCGGTAGTGCCGGTTGCGCCGGTAATAGCGCTGAGGGATGCGGCAATGGCGGAAGCCTGGTCATTCGCAGCTGTAGTATAGGTTCCGACGGTAGCACCGCCCGAGTCTTTTACGGTCAGCACTTCGCCCGCGGCAATACCGTTGAGTGTGGCACTGGCATTGACTGCACCCATTGTCGGACCGTTGGCGCCGAAGGTAAATCCGCCGTAGGTTGCCGTTTCAATTCCGTTGGGGTTGCTGGTGGTGAGTTCATTGCTGCCGAGATCGACCGCCTTTGCAGAGCCGATTGAGAAGCTGATCGTCTCGTTGGCATTGGCGCCTACCTGGAACTGGGCATTGCTGAGGCTGCCGTCCAAGACATTGCGATCGTTGAAGGTGGTGGTGTTGGCGATCCTGGTGATCTCTTGTTTCAGCTGGTTTACCTCGGCCTGCAGAGAGGATCGATCGGAGGCGCTGTTGGTATCGTTGGCCGACTGGATTCCCAGTTCACGCAGGCGTTGCAGGATATTGGTAGTCTCCTGGAGAGCGCCCTCAGCGGTCTGGGACATGGAGATACCGTCATTCGCATTTCGGGAGGCTTGGTTGAGGCCTCGTATCTGCGAGGTCATGCGATCGGAGATGGCAAGACCAGCTGCATCGTCCTTGGCCGAGTTTATTCTCAAACCGGATGAAAGCCGCTGCATGGAGCGGGAGAGGTCAGCCTGGGATTTACCTAAATTTCTTTGAGCGTTTAATGATGATACGTTTGTATTGATTGTGAGTGCCATTGTAATAATCCTCCATGATGGGGTGCATAGGCGTCGGTTTCAATCATTTTATACAAACGTAAAGTCTCGTCTTTTCTTTTACCTCGCAGGTAAGATACTTTTCGTCTTGAAAGAGATTTTTCTTTAGGAGAAAAATCACTCGTTCAATAAAAAATGGACTAATAAGCAAAGATAAGTGCGCCTGGATAAGGCAAGGAGCTTGTACTGATGAACAGGCGGGAGGGAAAAAGCAGCCAACCTGGCTATTAATTGTGGTTGACTGCCGGCTTTATATCGGAAATGAATTATTTTGGAAGAGGGGTTCTTGAGGAATAATTGGTGCCTTCAAGGATGACTTGAATAGCTCTGTTAGTCTTTGCAGCAAAAAGAATAGGGGCGGCGAGATTCAAAGTAATATTCTGATCAGGAGGGACAGTGACGACAGTGAGGACAAAATACTCATCATTATCCTCAAGATGCAGGCTCTGTCGTTCGGATGTGTCCGGTACCGCCAGATAATCGAGAAAAAAATTGGTCGGATCGGTGAGCACGAATGCGATCTCGGGGTCGTCAACGCTCTGAATCCAAAAGAGTGGGCCTTGCTTTTTATTCGGCATGACAATGAAGTGGCGAAGATTCGGCAAACCTATCAATCCAGCAGGAAAATGGAGAAGATTTTCCGGGTCATATTCGACTTCACCAAAACGCGTATTAATTTTTTCCATTTTTGTCTTTTCTCACGGTTAGGTTATCGCTGATTGTATCAAGATCCATCATATTCCAACGAGCGGCCTCGCGATTTTCCTCAACGATCCGAGCATAAACTTCCTGACGGTAGATTTTCTTGCTGCGCGGGGCCTCGATACCAATCCTGACATTCCCGCCCTTCATTTCGACAATGGTGATTGTTACATCGTCACCGATGAGGATACCTTCACCGAGTTTTCTGGTAAGAACCAGCATATTTGACACCGTGTGACGGTTTGTTCCGTCGGATAATTAAGATGGTTGGCAACGGATTTTTAGCTCCCTTGTGCGTGGTAGGAACAGCACCTTTTGCATCTGTTCACTTATATGATAGTAACCGATGGTTATAAATAATCAAGAATCGAAATTTTCGAAATTTTGGCGGTAATGCTCAAGGCGGCTTGCAAAGCACTTTCTTTCTGCGTTATATCGTTGAAGGTTTGTATCATGTCGGCATCTTGGTACCGGGAAAGGATTTGCTTGAGATCGGTTTGTGCGGTTTGCTGTTGGGTAATTGCCGAATCAACATGTTGTGCTTTGGCACCGAGAGAGCTCCGCAGGCCGCGGTTTTGATTGGCAGCGACCTCCAGGTTGTTGATCTGTGCCTGCAACGACCCGCCTGGACCGTTGATGTTGTCGATATTGCCTGCCCGGATGGCCTCTTCCACATGTGTCAGAACCGTAAAAAGATCGACTTTGCCCGACGCGCCATTAAGAGTCTGGGCGGTGACACCGACACTGGTTAGTCCGGTCCCGGCAAGGGTAACATTGGTCGGGGAATTGGTGGCAATATTAATTGTGCCATAGACAGTTTGGTTGCCGCCGGTAATTCCCCCGGAGGGCAGAGGTGGTGGCGGGCCGACCACCACGCCGTCGGTGATTGTTTCATTCAGTCCTATCTCCGAGCCGTTGGCCGGTCCGGTGAGGACTAAAGCACCGCTGGAAATATCATAGGAGACTCCGTTGGCGAGGGTGCCGCTTTTGGGGGTCAGGTTGGTAGCCCCGGCAGTGTTGGCAAGGGCTGATGCCATGCCATTCAAGGTAAAATCATAGCCGCTGGTGGGGCCATTGAGGGCCACTGAAACCGTGGTGCCGCCCGAAGTGATATTGAGGCCGTAAGTATCTTGCGTGTCAACGAAATTGTTGAGTGTCAAGGCACCGAGATTAACCTTTGCCGCATTGGCCGTGCCGATCAAGCCGGTACCTGCCTGACTGAAAAGGCCGGCCACTTTGGCGGCGTAGTTGTTATCGGTGTCGGTAAGAGCGGTCCCGGGAATAGTGGTGACCACCGGTGGTGTGGCGCCGGTGGTTATGGTGATATCATTGCCGGGGGTACCGACGCCGATCGGCCCGGAGGTCACCGATTGACCCTGGTAAGGGTTCGAATAACCGTTGGCCGCTATTTCATTGGTAACACCCATAAAGAGTTCATTGCCGGTGAGATTCGTTTTGAGAACCTCGCCGGGGCTAATTTCCAGTTGGGTTGGATTGTTATCGCCATGATACTGGTAGGGCCAGGTAGTCACATCATTTGCATTATACAGAGCTGGGTCGTAGGTTGGGTTGGCGGTAAATGGCTTAGTATCTACCTTATATCCTGCATAAATATACTTGCCGTCAACGACTGCATTGGCGGTGTCGAGAAGTTGATTGCGAAGCTGGGCAATTTGGTCTCCAAGAGTCGCCAGATCGGTTTGGCTCAGACCACCGTTAACCGCATTCAGGGCGGTTTCTTTGGCACTGACAAGGATATTCTCAACCTGGGAGAGATAGCCGTCGGAGGCAGCCATCTTATCCCCGGTCGTTCCCATGGTTTCCAGAAACCGGTCATTCTCTTGGATTTGCGTTCTTGTAGAGAGCACTGGTTGAATCGAGCCGGGATCGTCTGAGGGATTATTGAGTTTCAACCCGCTAGCTCCTTGGTTGCGAAGGGACGCCAGATCATTGGTAATTCGATCAAGGTTGGTCTGCATTAGTCGGTAAGTTGAACTGTCTGTTACTCTCATGATGCACCATCCAGCTTTTATGGAATTATTTTATCAATGACCGTCGACATCATATCATCGACGGTGGAGAGGAATTTGGCGGATGCCTGGAAACCGCGTTGAAATTGCATGAGGTTGACCATTTCATCCTGTAGCGATACGCCAACCAGACTGCTGCGGAAATTTTCCAACTGGTTCAGTGAATCCTGCGCACCTTTTAGGGAGAGTTGGTTTTGGTTGCTCTCAAGGCCAACTTTGGCGGAGATCTTGCCGTAAAGTGATGCGAAACTGTCGGTTCCGTTAATTAGGTATGTATCATTTATGCCAGCAAGAGTGAGGGCATTGCTGTTGTCGCCGGGGGCAACGGTGCCCGGTGGTGGACCAGGATCGGGGGCTGCGCCGGCGGCTATCTTTGCTGGATCGGTTATAACGACGCTGATGCTTCGAGCTGCATCGGCATATTGCGTAGCAGTGGGAGCCGGACCCGGAGGAGAGGCGACATAATTTGGCGGCATGTTGAAAAAGAGATTGCCGGTGCTTGAATCGAGGCCGCCGCCGGCCTGGTGTTGGAGATTGACTTGTGTACTCAGTTCATAGGCGAGTTTGTTAAGATCACCCTTCATATCGGGAATAAGGGTATCGCGAATATGCACCAGCCCCTGAAAGGCACCGCCAAGATTTTTTTCACTAAGATCCCTGGTGACTCCACCGGCGTGGAGCCGCAGGGTCATAGTACTGCCGGATGTATCGGCGGAGATGGACATTGCCATTTGGCCTTGCACCAGCGGCAAACCGCCGGGAAGTTGTACCGATAACATGCCGTTTTGATCTTCGTGGGATTGGGCACCAATCGACTGTGCTAGATCCTTGGCGACCAAATCGCGTTGGTCCCTGGCGCTGTTGGCAGTTTGGCCCTGGATTTCAATAGTATGAATACGGTCGTTGAGGTCGGCTATTTGCTTGAGTTGCGAGTTGATGGTATCGACCTGCGAAGTGATGTTACCATCAATGTTTTGTTGAATGGAATCGATTTGATCAATCGAGTTATTAAATTTGGTCGCAACAACCCCACCTTGGAGAATAACGTTGTTTCTCAGTACAAGATCGCTCGGATCGGTGCTGAGCTTTTGCAGTGAATCGAAAAAACCGTTAATGTCTGTGGAAAGGTTATTGTCGGTAATCGGGACAACGCCCTCCAGGTCGGAAAGAGGGGTGGTCTGCGCATCTTGATAACCCAAATCAGTCGCTTTTTGTTTCAACTGTTGTTCAATGAAGACATCGTGTTCACGGCTGACATTGGAAATTTTTACACCCTGACCGATAAAAAAGTCTCCAAAATTTATCGCCGGATAGGTCTCATATACGGCCTTTTGCGCGGAATACCCTTCGGTATTGACATTGGCGATATTGTTGCCGGTGATCTCTATCGATTTTTGGCCGACATCAAGAGAAGTTTTGGCTGAGTTGAGTGCACTGATGAGACCGGACATAGTTCAAATCCTTCCTGAAAGGAGGCGGCCATTTACCTGGGAGGCAACTGTATAGCCATGCGCTGAATATGTAGAGGTTACGGTTTTCTGGCCAAAAAATTCCATGGTTTGTCTGATCCAGCCGAGAGCCGATTTGAAGAGGAAGGCGTTGCGGCGATTCTCGGCACGAATCTGGGCGGCGATCGGTTTGTCCTCTTCGTCGATAACCTTGATATGGACCAGCACCTTGACGATTTCTTCTTTGGTATTCATGGCCTCGGTCATTCCTTGCATGTCAAGAGTTTTGGCGCACTCTCTCTCATAGAGGATGACGTCGCGCAGGCGGATAAGATAGTCGTGGGTGGTTCCGGTATCCATATTATTTATTCTCAACTAAGAATTGTAACAATGAGGCGGAGACCTTCTGCAGATCAGGCTGGTAGGAACCTTCTTTAATCTGAGCTTGCAGTTCCTGAACCCGTGCAGTTCGTTCCGCATCGCCACTTGCCGTTGCCGCTTTTGCCCGATTGACATCCTGGAGTACTGAAGAAAACTGGACTTTGTCTTCTCCCGCACCTTCGATCTTTTTGTCGCCTTGAATTTTCTGCGACTTTTTTAGACTGCCGATTTGTCCCGGACCGCCGATTCCAAAGAACTCTACGCTCATGACGTCACCTAATTTTACGATTGCTGACTGCTATTTGCCCCTGCCCAGTCATCCAGTTTTTTCATAACGGCATCATAGGTTTTATAGGATATGTCTGGAAGCGAGCCGCCGAATGCCTTCTTTGCTTCCTGAAAACCTTTTTCCACCCCAGCCCGAACAGCATCAACCCTTGTCGGATCACCGCCGGCGATGCCGACAGCCAGATCGAAAATACGCTGTGATGTCTTTTCTACCCCGAAATACCCGTCACTTGCAACTAAGTCTTGAGCTTGTGTCGGGGTTATCGTGTTGATATCGATATTTGTGTTGTCGCCTGTTGCTATCTTCGAGTCGATGCCCTGTTCCTTTAACATGTTAAGGACCAGCCCGCGCAAGAGGTCGAAACCGTCACCCTTATTGCCTTGCAGGGTCATGGTGCTGTCATAGGTCAATACCGATTCGCTGCTGTAGGAAAGGGTCACCTTATCGGTGGAAAGATTAAAATTTTCTTTCTCGGTGACTTGGCCGCTCTGCTGGTATGTGGTTACGTTGCCGATTTGTTGATTAGGGTAATTTACGGCAGGTTGATATGCGCTGATTGTGGAATTTGCTAACATTTTATTGGCCTCCCTGCGAATTTAATCGTGCGTCCCTGCACTGTTATTCAAACCTTGTACCCTTTTTGCTGTCTTTCGTGTTGGGCAGAAGGTCTTTCTTCATCACTATTATCGGAGGCGAGACAAAAAAACTTTAGGAGTCGTTATAAATAACTTGGCCAAGTTTTATTTTTGTAAGAAAAAGCGAAGATCAAGTGAAGCAATCAGTCAGGCGGAGTCATTTTTTCTTTTCGATCTGGGCGGCCATTTGCTTATACATGGCTTCACCGATTCCCAGGCCCTTGCCGCGACTGGCCGCCTTTGCCGTTTCGCTGTCGAGCATATCGCGAAAAATTTCGGTGGAATTGTTTTTCTCGAAAAGTCCACCGTCCGGAACAGACTGGCGCATCGACTTCAGCATCTCCGTCAGGAGAAGCGCTTCAAAGTCTTGGCTGGATTTGCGGAGGGATGCAAGATCTTTGGTTTTTTTGTCAGTTGGTTGTGTTGCGCGACTGGAGACGATGCGCGGATCAATTTGCAAATCCATAAAGCTCCCGATGCAAACATTAAATAATGATCAGCTCGCCATGGAGGGAGCCGGACGCCTTGATGGCCTGGAAAATGGCGATGAGATCCCTGGGGGTAGCGCCAATGGCATTGAGGGCATTGGCAATTTCACCAATGGATACACCTTTTTTCATATCCAGAAGGACGAGTTGCCCGTCATCCTCAACCACCTTTGCCTTGGTTTTTGGGATGACGACGGTTTGTCCTTCAGCTAAAGGATTGGGCTGCGAAACACTGGCATCTTCGCGGATAATAAGGCTCAGGTTGCCATGGGATACGGCCACAGTCGACAGTCTGACGTCTTTTCCCATGACAATGGTGCCGGTTCGTTCATTGACCACCACCCTGGCCGGAGAATCGGTTTCTACGTCGAGGATTTCGACGGAGGCGATGAAATCGACAACATCTTCCTTGAATTGCGAAGGTATTGCCACCTTAACTGTTCCCGAGGTTTCTGGAAAGGCAGAGCCTTGGCCGAATCTTTTATTAATGACCTCGGCCATATTGGAGGCGGTGGTAAAATCGGCGTTCCGCATTTGGTACTCCAACTTGCCGCCGACACCCAATTGAGTTGCCACCGACCGCTCAATAGTCGCACCTCCGGAGATGGTGCCGACGGTCGGATGATTTTTTTGCACCTGGGCAGCCTTGCCGCCGAAGGCAAAGGAGCCGGTCGACAGCGATCCTTGGGCCAACGCATAGACCTTGCCGTCCGGTCCGATGAGTGGAGTCATAAGGAGGGTGCCGCCGGCGAGGCTTTTCGAGTCGCCCATTGATGATACCTGGATGTCAATGGTTGAACCGGACTTGGCAAACGGCGGGAGGGTGGCGGTAACCATTACGGCGGCGACGTTTTTCAACTTGATGGCATTGATGTTGTCGGGATTGAGGGTGATGCCCTGCCGGGTCATCATATTGTATACAGCCTGCAGGGTGAAGACCGATTTAGTCATATCGTCGCCGGTGCCGTTGAGGCCGGTTATCAAGCCGTAACCGAGTAACTGGTTGTTTCGGACTCCGCGCAATTCCGCCAAATCCTTTATCCTTGCCGCATCTGCTGGGGGAGTTGTAAGGAAGAATGTGCAAAAGATGAGGGTTGTGAAAAATATGAGCGAAGATTTCATGCCGGATACCAGGGAATTTGTGTTTTTATGACTTTTGAAAATCTCGCAATCGATCGCTTAAAACGGCCAGATATTGTCAATTACGCGCATTGCCCAGCCCGGTTCTTGTTTGTCGCTGAGCGCTCCTTTACCTGTATAACTGATTCGGGCATTGAGTATCTTGTTCGAACTGACGGTATTGGCGGCAGTGATATCGACCGGTCTGACAATACCGGTCAGATAGATAATTTGCACCTCGTCGTTGACCATAACCTCCTTGCCGCCACGAATTTTCAGCTGGCCATTGGGATAGCGGCCGATTACTTGAGTGGTGAGAAAGGCGCTGAGGTCTTCTTTCCTGGTTGTGGTGCCGGAGCCGTCAAATCCATTGGTAAAATCGGCTTTTACCAAGTTTGCAGGATCAATCGGATCACGGATTTGTTTCAAGAGTTTGTCATTTTCCAGGCCGAAGAAATTAGGGATTGAGGCCGCCATATTGCTTTTTCTGCTGGTCGAGGTGGTTGCCTGTTTTGAGGCGCTGGCTGTTTCAGAAATAATTACCGTGACTATATCGCCCACGTTCCTGGCCTTTTGATCGGCGAACATTGAATTGGTGTCTTCCCGCCACAGCGACCCCGGTTCGTGGGTTTTTTCATCGGCTGTTTGTATTTCCTCAAGTGGTTCATGAATGACCAGCGGTGGTTTCTGCTGGGCGGAGCATGCTGCCAGCAGCACAATTGCAAGGAGGGGGAAAATTAACTTTTTCATATTAAAGGATCACCTCCACGACACCCGGCCCTGTAACTCTGCCTTGTACCGTTTTATTCGAATTGATATTTTGTACCCTGATCATCTGCTCGAGTTTGCCGTCAGTGTCGGCCAAACCGGTTGCCGTCAGGTGCAACGCGCCTGTTTCGATGATTATTTTCACTTTTTGACCGCGTTTTACCAGAGGTAAGGCCTCAACGTTCGACGCAAGAATTGGGACACCGGCAAACAGGGTTTTGGTCAGTTGCATACCTATCAAGGCACGCGAATCGAGTTCCGGGTGGGCGATTTCGCTGATGTCCATTTCAACGAGAGTTACGTGTTGCGGCCTGAGAATAAGTCCTTTCGTCAGTGTTTCAGCGGCAACCGCGACCTTGGCAAGGGCCTCGATTTTTCCCCGCACCGACATGTTTTTTACAACCTTGTTGTCCACCTTGAAAATTATTGAAAAGCTGGAACTGCCGAGTATGCCGGGATTTGCGGGAATGACATCGTAGGTGAGATCACCCTTTGTTACGGTAAACGGCAGGGGCTGGGAATTCGGAATAAACCTGATATCAGCCTCGGGAAGATTCTTTTTATTGCTGCTGATATATTCCGTAATAATGGCCTGGATTCTCTCAGCGCCAATGACAACACCCTGGCGACTTATCCGGATGGTTGGTGACCCGCTCCAGCTTATGTCACTCTGCAGAGAACGATTGCTGGATAGAATGTTTTGTTTGATGGTTTGCGAGCGGAGAAAAAGGGTTTCACCGGGGGCTGGAGCTTGACCAACTATTTGGGTTGCAAGCGCTTCCGCCATAGGGGATTGCTCGTCGCACTTTGCCACATCGCCCAGCCTGATGATTGCAGCATCGACCTGGGCGCTCTGGTTGAAAGTGATTTCAAGCGCCTGGGAGTTTTCCAGAAGCGTGAGAAGAGTGACTATTATGAGCAGAAGTCTTACCATAATTAGATGAGGGCGTTGGTTGTTTTCATCATTTCATCAGAGGTTTGAATGGACTTGGAATTAATTTCATAAGCCCGCTGGGTGGTGATCATGCTGGCCAGTTCTTCGACGATGTTGACGTTGGAACCTTCCAGGTAATTTTGCAACAGGGTGCCGACGCCGTTAGTTCCCGGGGTGCCGTTCTGAGGGCTTCCGGAGGCGGAAGTCTCTGTGAAAAGGTTTTTGCCGATGGCAGAGAGTCCGCCATTGTTGGTGAAAGTGGTAAGTTCCAGGGTGCCTATTTGCGTGCTGGTTGTGGCGGCGCCGATGATGCCGCTGACGATGCCGCCCTCACTGATGGTGATCTGCCGAGTACCGTCCGGAATGGTTATGGTGGGGAGCACTGGATAACCATCGGAATTGGTCAAACGACCGGTGCTGTCTCGCTTTAAGGCTCCCGATCTGGTATAACCAGTGTTGCCGTCCGGCATTTCGATCTGCAGGAAACCCTCGCCCTGAATGGCAACGTCGAGTTCATTCAGGGTCTGGATGAGATCTCCTTGGGTGAATATCTTGGACACGGCCGCGGGTTTAACTCCCAGGCCGATGAGAATACCGGTCGGAGATTCGGTGGTGGCGGAACTTTGACTTCCGGGAACCTTCATGGTCTGATAGAGAAGATCCTGGAAATCGGCCCTGCTCTTTTTAAAACCGTTCGTACTGACGTTAGCGAGATTGTTGGAAATGACGTCGAGATTCAGCTGTTGGCTGTGCATGCCGGTGGTGCCGGTCCAGAGTGAGCGGATCATTGTTTTTCCTTTTAGTAATTACACCCCTCAAGAGAGTGCGGAAAAGATCCCCGTTTATCGGGGTTGAGGGTATACGGGTGAATATTATGCCAGGGTTCCAAGTTCATCTTGGGTGTCACCTATGGTTACATAACTTTTAAGCACCTTGTGATAGGTCTCAAAGGTCCGATAATTATCAATCATCTGCGTAAGTTCCGATGACATATTAATATTTGCCAGTTCAAGACTCCCCTGAACCACCCGAATGTTTTCGGTTGGTTGTTCGGCTCCCCCTGCGGCTAGTGCAAAAGCCGTATCGGATTCACGGGTCAATTTTTTCTTATCGTTTATGGCCACAATCGCCATCTTGCCAACTTCCGAACGTGTACCCTTCGGATCGATAAGGGAAATTGTGCCATCGTCGGCAACGGAGATTTTGTTGACATTGGTGTCCGGGATGGTAATTTGGCTATTCCCCTCGTCGAGAATCGGCAGGTTGGTGCTGGTTGTCAGTACGCCGGTGGCATTAACCTTAAAGTCGCCGCGCCGGGTATAGAGAGGTCCCTTGGCTCCCTGAATCTTGAAGAATCCGTCGCCGCTTATGGCAAAATTGAGCGGATCTTCGGTTTGCCGCATCGGACCTTCAGAAAAATCACTGAAATTCCGGCTTACCCTGCTGTAATTAATACCCGCGGCCTCTTTGGTTTGCCGTTCGCCGCGGAGAATTGCTTCAAAACTGACTTGTGATCGGCGGTAGCCGGTTGTACTGATATTAGCCAGGTTATTGCTAACGTTGCCGATAGCCTGTTCTCTTGCTATGGCCCCGGAAAGGGCGCTGTATTTTCCTGATACCATGGGTTTCTCTGTATGAGTTGGAGTTGGGTGAGTGGCTCCGTCGCTGATCTTCTTATCGGTTGGCGACGGCTAAATCTTAACCATCGAATAATAACTTTATCCTTTTAATTTCCTTGGGCAATTTTTGTTAAAGTTACCAGCTGACTGGCTTCGTGCGTTGAGATTGTCAAGATGGAGGCGATCTCTTCGACGGATAAGCCTTTTTCCGCCAACGAATGGATATAACTGTATCTTTCCGGAGTGTTGCGCGGCCTTTCCGGGGCATGGGCCTTGCTGGGTTGTGGTTTTTGTGATTTTGTCGTCAATTCGGCCTCCCCGAGGCTGTTTTGAAACTCGACGATTTTCTCATGTTTTTCCTGGAGCTTTGCAAGGCTGTGCCGGGTTCGTTCGAGGGAGACCGTGGTTTCAGTGAGCTGCTCGGCGAGGAGGTTGTTTTCCTTTTTTAAGGCAAAGGCCTTGAGCGATGCACCAAGGAACAGAAGCAGGAACAAGATGAAAAGATAGAAAGAAATGGTCAGCGTGGCCATGATTTCTCCGGGGTTTTGGGGAGGCAAAAGAAGGCCTGAAGGAGACGTATGATGGTTAGAGCCGAGTATCCAGTTTGGTTTTCAGCTTGATCAGTGCCTGACTGTGTAACTGGCTTACTCGTCCTTCGGAAAGTTCCATGGCCTCGGCGATTTCCTTTTGGGTGAGTTCTTCATAGTAATAGAGAGAAATCACCAGACGTTCCTTTTCCGAAAGCTGACCAAGGACCAGGGCAATAATGCCGGTCAGTTGTTGGTCCTCAATCCGCGCACCCGGCGAGGTCTGCGGCCGGTCATCGGTCAGGCTGTCGAGAAAGGACCGACCTTCCTCGGAATGGTCAAGGGTCTCATTGAGGCTGACGCAACCGAGATGACTTACCTCAATGAGAATCCCTCGATATTCCTCCAGTGTCATATCCATAGCCCCAGCAACCTCATGGTCTTCGGGGTCTCGTCCCAGTTGCAATTCCAGGTCACTGATGGTCCTTCCTATCTTGTTTTGCTTGTCTCGCAGCGACCTGGAAAACCAGTCGAGCTTGCGCATTTCGTCGAGAATGGCGCCGCGGATGCGATATTCGGCAAAGGTTTTGAAAAGGATATTCTTAGTTGGATCAAACTTGTTGGCCGCATCAAGGAGGCCTAGCATTCCAGCACTTTTGATGTCATCCCTGTTCATAAACGCCGGAACTTGGGTAACCATCCTTCTGGCGATGATATCGACAAGATAGAGATGGTCATGGATGAGCTGGGTGCGATTTTCAATATGGGGATTTTGATTGTAGAGCATGGACCTCTATCCCCCCATATGCAGCAATTTCTTCCAGAAAAACTGGAGATTGCCCTTCGGCGAGGCCTGGGTCGGTTCGGAGCAGATCCTGCCGGCCAGCAGATGGAAGGCCTGGGTAATTTTTGATCCCGGATAGAGTTCGCTGATAACCTTTTGTTTACGAATGGATTCGACCATCTGCCGATCATTCGGGATCGAGCCGAGATAATCGATGGAAATATCAAGATATCTATTGGCAACCATGGTCAGTTTTCGATATACGTCAAGGGCATCGTCTTCGCTCTCTATCTGGTTGACAACCAAGTTGAAATTTTTTTCGTGATACTGGGTGGAAAGCAGCTTCATCAAGGCGTAGGCATCGGTGATCGCCGTCGGTTCGGGAGTAGTTATAACCAGTATCTCTTGGGCCGCGGTATTAAAATAGGTAACATTTTCGGAAATGCCCGCTTCGGTATCGATCAGGACAAAATCGAAATGATTCTGCATGGCATCGAGTCCGTCCAAGAGGCGCATCTTCTGCTGCGAATCAAGGTTGGTGAAGTTCTGGATGCCGGAACCGGCGGGAAGGATTTTAATTCCCATCGGCCCGTCGCACATAATTCCCTGGAGATCTTGCTCCCCGGTAAAAAAATGGTTGAGATTAAAGGTTGGAGAAATGCCGAAGACGACATCGATATTCGCCAGACCGAGATCGGCATCAAGGATAAGCACCCGTTTGCCCATGGAGGCGAGGACGTAGGCGAGGTTGGCAGCCACGGCGGTTTTCCCGACTCCGCCCTTGCCGCTGGTTATCGAGTAGACGCTTGTCGGCTGTTCAGTCTTCTGTGGCAACGGACCGGGGAGCTGGGAATTAAGATCCCGGAGGGTTTTGGCTTGGTCGGCTGCCGGGCGGGAGATATTAGTCATGCATTGATCCTTCCTTTTGCGACATGATCAGTTCTGCGGTTATTTTCGGGCCGGCTTCGAGTAAATCTTCCGGAACTCTTTGGCCGTTGGCAAAATACGACAAGGGGTTGGCGTTCTGGATCTGCACGTTTAACAATATCCCGAGGTTGGCGCACTCGTCAATCTTGGTGAAAATCGTATGGGTTATGCCGAGGCTCTGGAAACGCCTTATGGCATCGAGAAGCTCATGCTCCCGGGTAGTCGCCGACAGCACCAGATGTTTGTCGATATTCAGTTCCGGTGTAAGGAAGGTGGCGAGTTCCTCGATGCAGAAACTGTCTCGAGGGCTTCTTCCGGCGGTATCGATAAGGATGAGTTCCTTGTCGCGGTGCCGGTCAATGGCTTTTTCCAGCTGTTCCGGGGTGATGACCACGTCCACCGGCAGGTGCATAATCTCCCCGTATACCTTCAGTTGTTCAACAGCGGCAATGCGGTAGGTATCGATGGTGATCAGGGCGATGGAATTGGAGTATCGGCTCAGATACAATGCGGCAATCTTCGCAAGCGTCGTGGTCTTGCCGACGCCGGTGGGACCTACCAGGGCAATGCGCTGTTGGTCTTTTCGGTCTGCAAAGGATGGCGGGCTCACCTGAATGAGATCCTCGATGGTGCCCATGATCGCCGACCGGATTATGTCCGGGTTGCCGAGCTCCTGATCAGTAAGGCTTTCCCTGAGGAATCCGGCTATAGTCCTCGATGTTTCGACGTTTACTCCTCTATCAATTAGCATTGAGAGAATGTGGTCGCCATGAATGGTTGCCGCATTATAACGATTGCCGAAATCGCTGTCTTTGATTTTCAACTGCCGCGCTTGTTGTGCTGTGTCCTCTTTTTCGGCGAGATGGGCAATTTTCCCGGCCAGATTTTTCACCAGGTCTTTCAGTTCATTGACCTCGTTTTGCAGGTCCGGTTGCTGTTTCGTTTCAACCGTTTCAAGGCTTCTGTCATTTTTGCTGCCGGATGGGCCGTAGTTGTTGGCGAGCGCGGCTCGGCTTTGACTCTCATTTTCGCCGGAGTCATCGACCACATGTCGAAAGCCGCCAATTCTCCTGTTTCCGGTATTTTCCGGTTGCTGGTGACGAGCCATCCTCTCCTGTTCCGAGTCAACGGGTGTATGCGGATAATTCGCATCAAAGGCGGCAGTAATCTCCAACACCGGTTTGCCCATGAGACCAAGTTTGCCGTTGCGAATGGTCCTGGTCGACAGTATCAGGGCGTCGGGGCCAAGTTCTTTTTTGACCATTTTCAAACCGGACGCCATATCCGTTGCTTCAAAGACTCTAACTTGCATCGAGGGTCACCGTGCCGAGAGATCTGACTTTGAGGTTAGGAGTGACTTCGTTGTGGGAAATGATCGCCAGTGCCGGGTAGTAACGTTCCGTCAGGCTGCGCACGTAAGGACGTATCTGCGGTGCCGACAGCAGTACCGGCCTGCTGCCGCCTTCAAAGAGAGTAATGCTCTTACCTATGGAATCGAGAATTCGCTGGGCGATAATCGGATCAATCGCCAGATAGCTGCCGGTTTCTTTATGCTGGATGGAGTTGCGGATAGCATCTTCGGCAGGACGTGACAGGGTGATGACCGGAATAATGCCGTTCACCGCCAAATCGCTGCTGATGGTCCTGGCCAGTGCATGGCGGACGTATTCGGTGAGAACATCGGTGTCCTGCGTTGCCGATGCCCAATCGGCCAAGGTTTCCAGGATGGTTCGCAGGTCACGGACGGAAACGCCTTCCTTCAAGAGGTTCTGCAGCACCCGCATGATGGTTCCAAGGGACAGAACGGTCGGAATCAGGTCTTCCACGAGTTTCGGATAGGTTTTGCTAAGATTATCGAGCAGGCCCTGAACTTCCTGGCGGCCGATCAGTTCGTGCGAGTGTTGCTTGATAATTTCACTGATGTGCGTGGCCATGACGGTAGTGCAGTCTACCACCGTGTATCCGGCAATTTGGGCCCGATCTTTCTTGTCCGAGGAAATCCATATGGCCGGCAGACCGAAGGCCGGTTCCATGGTGGCGATACCCTTGATTGTCTCCGTCACCATTCCCGGATCCATGGCCATGAAATGACCGGGGAGCATCTCCGCCTCGGCGACTCTTACGCCTTTTAGGGAGAAGGTATATTGATTGGGGTTTAGCTGCAGGTTGTCCCTGATGTGCACGGGCGGGACGATAAAGCCGTTGTTTATGGCAAATTGTTTGCGAATCGATTGGATGCGGTTGAGGAGTTCACCGTCCTGCGCTGAATCGACGAAGGGGATAAGGCCGTAGCCCACTTCAAGCTGCAACAAGTCGACATGAAGCATTTCTTCATAATTCTCTTCTTTTCGTGTCGGTGCCTGCGGGGGCTTTTCGACAATCTCCTCTGTCAAAGCTTTTGTTTTTTTATCAAGTTGAAAGGCCAGAGCCCCCATAGAGATGGCAAGGAGGAGAAAAGGGAAAAAGGGCATGCCGGGAATGATGGCAAAGACAACGAGAATTCCGGATACCACCCACAGGGCAACCGGACTGGTGGAAAGCTGTTTCTTCAGGTCGGTGCCAAAATCCTTTTCCCCGGTGGTGCGTGTGACCAGAAGACCGGCGGCTGTTGAGATAATGAGCGCCGGAATCTGGCATACAAGGCCGTCACCGACTGTAAGGATGGTGTAATTGGCAGCGGCATCGGCCATGGCCATATTTTTTTGGGCAACACCGATAACAAAGCCGGCACCGATATTGATGAGGGTGATGATGATGCCGGCGATGGCATCGCCCTTGACAAATTTCGAAGCACCGTCCATTGCCCCGTGGAAATTGGCTTCTTTCGAGATGTTTTCCCGCCGACTCCGCGCTTCATCTTCGTTGATAAGGCCGGCATTGAGGTCGGCATCGATGGCCATCTGTTTGCCGGGCATGGCATCGAGAGTGAAACGGGCGGCCACCTCGGCCACCCGGCCGGCGCCCTTGGTGATAACCATGAAGTTGATTATTACCAGTATGACAAAGATGACTACGCCAACCACATAGTTGCCGCCGACCACGAATTGCCCGAAGGCCATGATGACCGTACCGGCGGCGCCCGGGCCTTCATCTCCATGTAAAAGAATGAGACGGGTGGAGGCAACATTTAAGGATAATCTGAACAGGGTGGTAACGAGAAGGATCGAGGGGAAGACCGAGAAGTCGGTCGCTTTGACGGTATACAGGCTGAGAATGAGAATGAGCAGAGCGATGGTGATGCTCAAGGTCAGGAACAGGTCAAGGACGATCGATGGCAAAGGGATGATCATCATCATCAGGATGGAGACAAGGCCAACGGCTGCGAGTATGTCACTGCGCCCGAAAAGTTGCTTGAAATCCAGGTTTGCCAGAGAATTTTGGACGTTGGTCAGTTCCATTAATGCATCTTGCCTTTCAGTGAATAAACATGGGCGAGAATCTCGGCAATGACCTTAAAGAGATTCTCGGGAATGTGTTCTCCTAAATCCAATTTATGCAATAATCGAGCCACGGGCGGGTCCTCGATAATCGGAATTTCGTGTGCAGCAGCGATCTCGCGGATTTTCAAGGCCACTAAATCGGCCCCCTTAGCGACCACCAAGGGGGCATCCATCTCTTTGGCATTATAACGGATGGCAATTGCAAGATGGGTAGGGTTGGTAACCACCACATCGGCCTTCGGCACTTCGGCCATCATCCGTTTGCGGGCCATTTCCTGCTGGATCGAACGTATTTGCGCCTTGATATGCGGATCGCCTTCACTCTCCTTGAATTCCTCCTTCAATTCCTGTTTGGTCATTTTCATTTTTTCCTCCATCTCCCACCTGACGAAAAGAAAGTCAAGAAACGCCAAAAGGACGAGAATGGTGCAGATCTTCGCCATGATGAGGGCCGAGACCTTGGCGAGATAACGGAGGGTGGTGCCGATGTCGGTGTCGATGAGGATGAGGGCTTCGTTGAAATGGTCGAGAACGGTGGAAAAGGATATCCAGCCGATGAGGAGCACCTTCAACAGGGATTTGACCAATTCGAGTAGGGACCTTTTGGAAAAGAACCGCGCCATTCCGGCAATCGGGTCGAGTTTTGCAAAATCGGGGATCAGCGGGTTACTGGTCAACAGCCAGCCGAATTGGAAAAAGCTTGAGAAAAAAGAAACGAGCATCACCAGAAGAAAAAGGGGTGCGAGGAGCAGGCCGATCTTCTGCAGAAGGAAAGTTGCCAGGGAGATGATTGAGGTTGGGGTGATTTGGTATTCACCGCTCGCCTGCCAGAGAGAAAAAATGATTTCGGTTAAGGATTTCCAGAAGACCGGCAGATACATCAGCCAGAAGAGCAGGCTGATCGTTAAGAGAGCGGCGGTCTGCACCTCTTTGCTCTGAGCGACCTGGCCCTTTTTACGAAAATCTTCTCGCCGTTTCGATGACGGTTCTTCCGTCCGTTCTCCCCCGGCGGGGCTTTCTTCGGCCATAGGTTATCTAAGGATTGAGATAGCTGAGAAGGGTAAAAATGCGTTCTGCAAGAGTGTCAAATTCTTGTCTGATAAGGGCCGATACCATATTGAGTGTCAAAGCAATGACTATAAAACCGATTCCGATATTGAGGGGGAAAGACAGCAGGAAGACATTCAACTGTGGAAATACGCGAGCCAAAATACCAAGAATGAGGCCGGAAAAAAGGAGGACGGCAAGCACCGGGGCGCTGAACTGCACCCCGATAGTAAACATGTGCGATGCCAGCTGCATGAGGTAAGGGATGGCCTCTCCGGAAACATCGAACTTACCGGGAGGCAGAAGCTCATAAGACAAAACGACGGTTCGCAGAAAGATATGGTGGCCGTTAATGGCCAAAAAAATCAAAATGGCAAAGACATTTTGAAACTGAGAAATGAGTTCTACCTGCCTTTCACTCTGGGGATCGTAGACGTTTGCCGAAGCAAAGCCCATTTGAAAGCCGATAACCGTTGCACCGAATTCGACAGAGGTAAAAATCAGCGTGGCGACAAGTCCTAAGAGAAGACCAAGGAGAACCTCGGAGAGGATGAGCAGGAAGAAGGGGAGGGGGGAAAAACTCACCTGGGGAATAGCCCCGGCCATGACCGGGAAGAGCATCAAGGAGCTGACAAAAACCAGGGCGGTTTTTACTTGCCCTGGGGTCTGAGCGGAGGCAAATACTGGAATGCCGGCCATGAATCCGGCGACCCTGGCAGTAACGACAAGAAAGGTTTGGATCTGTTCTATAGGAAGAAGAGGGATTTCCATGGACAGATTTACAGGGTGACCATGGTTTCAAAGAGACCGATGGTAAAAAGAGTGAGGAGTTTGATAAGCCATGGGCCAAATAACAAAATGGTGAGAAAGACGGCAACTATCTTCGGAACGAAGGAAAGAGTCTGTTCATTGATCTGGGTTGCTGCCTGGAAAATAGAAACGAGCAGGCCGATGACCAGACCAATGATCAACATTGGTGCCGACCCCAGCAAAATGGTCTCGATAGCCTTGCGACAGACATCGATAGCCAATTCAGGGGTCATGGGTTCTCTCCACGGATAAGAGGTTGGATAGAAGGAGGAGTAACGAGCCAAGCAAATTCTTATTCCGAACGACTTAGTTAAAACTTTTAATCAGTGATCCGACTACAAGAGTCCAGCCATCGACAAGGACGAAAAGCAAGAGTTTGAAGGGCATGGAGATGATGACCGGCGGCAGCATCATCATGCCCATGGACATAAGAACCGATGCAACAATCATGTCAATCACCAGAAAGGGGATATAAATCATGAAACCCATCTGGAATGCACGTTTCAACTCCGACAGCATAAAGGCGGGGATGAGGGTCATCGTCGGGATATCCTCCTGGCGAGACGGCTGGTTTTTCATGGTGATTTCGGTCAGGAGGGTCAGTTCCTCCTCACGAACCTGGCTCAACATAAACTCCCGCAGGGGGGCAAGACCTTTCTCCAGAGCGTCGGCCTGACTGATCTGTTCCTTGAGATACGGCTGCAGTGCCTCCTCGTTCATTTTATTGAGGGTCGGCGACATGATAAAAAAGGAGAGGAAAAGAGACAAGCCGAGAATAATTTGGGTAGGAGGCATATTTTGCGTCCCCATTGCCTGGCGGATAAAGCCCAAAACGATAACGATCCTGGTGAAAGAGGTCATCATTAAAAGGATCGCCGGAGCCATCGACAGGACGGTCAAAAGTAAAAGCACCTGGAGAGCGGTGGAGATCTGCTTGGGGTTCTGGGCGTCGTCGACGCCAAAGGTAACGGTTGGCAGGCCGATTGCCAGGACACTGTCGGCGAGGAACATCACCCCGAATATCGCGACAAGGAGGGCGATGCAGGCGGAGAGGGATGAACTCGACCGCGTCATGGCTGCCGGTCCGCTTCAGTAGATCGCAGAGTTGCTGCGAAGGACAGGTCCGTCTTGCTCGGCAAGGTGGCGAGATGGCTGATCCGGTCCCCGCATATACCGAGGAGATATTCGTTGCCCTTGACCGTGATCAGGCAAAGGCTCTTTCTGCCCATAAGTGGCTTGACCTCAAGAATCTTGATATTTTGTTCCGGGGTGGTGGCAAAGAGGGAAAAACGTTTCCGCAGGAGGGCATACAAGGCAAGGATTATCCCGAGGACGACAAGCAGACCCCAAATCACCTTGAAATAGCTCTCCATTTCGATCATTTGCGATGAAGCGGCTTGGACCACATCCGGCACCCGGCAAAAACAAACGAGAGCCAGGGCGAAGATCTGTCTGCGGATTGCTGCAGGGACCATTGTTTTCTCCACTTAGCCGAGATTTTCTATGCGATCGGAGGTGCTCACCACATCGGTGAGACGGATGCCGAATTTGTCTCCGACCATAACCGCTTCACCCTTGGCGATAAGACGCGAATTGACGTAGAGGTCTAAGGGCTCGCCGGCGAGCTTGTCGAGTTCGATGACATATCCTTCGCTCATTTTCAGGAGATCTCGGAGAAGAATTTTGCTCCTCCCGACTTCAACGGATATCTGCAGAGGGATGTCATAGAGGAAGTCAAGTCCGCGACCATCTCTCTGGTCCGAGGAAATGGTCTTTTTCGAACCGCTTTGCGCATCATTCTGCAGAAGTTCTTTGATTTCTTCCGGAGCCGGACGGGTATTTCCTGGTGTCGCCATATCTCTCTTCCTTTATTATTGGTAAATGCCGGTGAGACTGATGGCCTTTTTGCCATTATGTGTTCCGGGAATCGCCAAAAATTTAATTTTGTCTTCAACCAGAACCTTCAGTGGTACATTGGGATCGTAGTCGAGATCAAGGATATCGCCTTTCCGGAGATCGAGGATCTGCTTAATGGAGAGGGTAATATTGCCGGAAAGGGCGGTGATCGTTGCTGGAACCTCCTGGACCTCATCCTCCAGGACACTCTGCCAGGTACTCTTGATTATTGTCGGAATATTGAGGAGTTCTCTCAAGGAATCTCGAAGCGGCTCAAGGGTGGCAAAGGGGAAAATCAGATGTATTTCTCCGGAATGCTCGCCCACCTTGAGCATAAAGGTGCCGACAATAACCTCCGCCTCGGGTTCGACAATCGATACCAGCCGGGCATTGTTTTCCAGCTTGATAAGGGCGGAGTGCATTTCCAGCAATTGCGAAAATGCCTTGTTCAGGTCGTTGCAGGCATCGGAGATAATGGCCTTGAGAATAGTCAGTTCGAGGGCGGTCAGCCTTCTTTCGAGGTGCAGGGTTTGCAGTTCAGCCGAGGCACCCAGCATGATCTCCAGTACCGAAAATGAGATAACCGGGTCAAGAATGATCATGGCGCCATATTTCAACGGATTCATGTCGAGGATGCCGATGGCCCCGGGGTTGGTTTTGTCGGCCATGAATTTTTGGAACTCAAAGCTTTCGAGCTTTGTGCGACTTATCGATAAGGAGCGTTGCAGTTGGTTGCTGAGCGTGGTGGAATAGGATCTGCAAAAAGCGTCGAGGATGATATCAAAATTGGGGATTCTGAATTGTTTACTGTCCGGCCGAGTCAACTGGAAGAGATTAGCCGGAGTGCAGTGGAGGAACTGCGTTTGCTGTTTTTCGTCAAGTTCGAGGGACACCCGGCCTTCATGGATGGCTTTCAGGAGGTCTGTGATTTCGGTTTTGCTGAGAATCGGTTCCATGCCTTTCCCGTCGCCTTATTGCACCACGAAGTTGGTGAAATAGACAGCTTTCACCTTACCGGTTTTCAGAAAAGAATTAATCTTACTGGTGAGTTCCGCTTTCAGTTGTTTCTTGCCCTGGAGATCCTGCAACTCTTCGAAGGTTTTATTGCCTATCAACAAGAGAATGGAGTCGCGCATCTGCGGCATTCTCTTTTCTACCTCTCCTTTTACCTCTTCATTGGTCAACTCGACGGTTAAGGATGCTTTGACATAGTGAGGGGAATCGCCACTAATGATGTTGACAATGAACTCTTCAATATTCACCTGCGGACCGATATCCGCCTGTTGATGAATGTCCGGCACCGGCACATGCTTTGCCGGATCTTTGGTTTCTTTAGGCTCTGGAGCCTTTTTCAGCATTAAAAAGGCGGCCGTACCGCCTCCTGCAAGAAGGACAATCGCAAGCAGGCCGACAATCAAAAATAGTTTTTTCTTACTGCCGCTCTGCGGTGCCTCCGCAACTTCTTTTTTCTTTTCAGCCATGTATGTCTGCCTCAATTACCTGAAACTGCATATTCTTCTCAGAGACCGTGGAATTTAAACTCAAGATAGCAAAAACCATTCCAGGTTGAAAAGCACCTTCGTAAGCAAGGCGTTAAGCAACTATTCGGAAAAAAGAAGGCAAGTGGCAAAAAACGAATAAAAGCAAGAGGAAGGGGGAAATTGAAACGGCATTGATCAGCACATGGCGGAAACGTCATGGGGAGGCGCAACAACTCCATGGCAAGTGGGCCAGGTAATTACTTGCGGCTCCCCGTGGGCAAACTGGTGTCAATAAATTGACTATTAAGTTTTGAGATTAATCAGTTCGCCAAGCAGTTGGTCAACGGTTGTTATAATCTTTGAATTGGCCTGAAAGCCGCGTTGCACGGTGATCATTCTGACAAACTCCGCACCCATATCGACATTTGACTGTTCGAGGGAATTGGTAAACACCTTGCCCAGTTCCGGTCCCGGCAGACCGGTACGGGCCGCACCGGAAGCGAGTGTTTCGTTATAGAGGTTACTGCCGGCCAGGGACAGTCCGTTGGGGTTGACGAATCTTCCCAATATCAATTGGGCTTGTTTGGTTTGTTGGCCATTGGAATATGAAGAGATTACTATGCCATTTGGGTCGATCGTCGTCCCGGTAAGGCTACCGGCACCGAAACCGTTTTGGTCTTGCGAGATAACCACCGATGCGCTGTTAAACTGCGTTGTATCAAAGGTGACGGCTATGCCTGTGTTGGTCGTGTTGTTGGCCCAATTTAAGCTGCCCGCAGGTATAGTGGCGGTGGTTGGCACGGGAGGAACGGCAGCGGCACCTGTCAGAACACCGTCGGAAGTGAAGGTAAGATTAGGTAATGCTCCCGTCAAGACTACGGGAGGTACAGCCGTGTTCTCGGCACTCCAGTTCACACCCCAGGTGTTGGCGGCGGTTTTGGTAAAATAGGTGGTCAAGAGATGTGGGTTGCCGAGAGAGTCAAAGACCTGTGCTGAAGAAGAAAAGTTATAGGTGGTAGGGTCGGTGACGCTGAAAGCAGTTGCAATTATCGGTTCAGAGGCATTGAGATTGGTGGTGATCTTCATGGTGGATGTGGCTTGTCCTTGAATCAACCCGGTGTCGGCCACCTGGATATCAGTGGCATTTCCCGGGTTCAAGACGCCGGTGGTGGCATTAAAGGTTTTTCCCTGGACCCGATACCCTTCAGGGTTGACGAGATATCCATCCTGGTCAAATCTGAAGGACCCGGCTCGAGAGTAGAAGGGAGTTTCGTTTCCTTTTTGTTTAAGGATAAAAAAACCCGGGCCCTCAATCGCGACATCGAGTTTCGAGTCCGTTGATTCGAAGGTGCCTTGACTGAATACCTGGTCTACCTTCGACATGCCGACACCGCGACCCACCTGGGATTCGCCACCCGAACCGTTGATCGTGGAAGAGAGGAGATCGGCAAATACAGTCCGTGAACCTTTGAAACCAACGGTGTTGGTATTAGCCAGGTTATTACCGATAACACTCATGGCCTGGGAGTTGGTGTTAAGACCGCTGACTCCACTGTATAACGCACTTGACATACCCATAATTTTCTCCTTTTATTCAGCAAGAGTCAGATCGTATAACCAGGTTTGTCTGGTTTTGCGATACTCATTAGTATCTATTATAGTGTTGTTGTGCCCGGGTCATAAACCCCGACAACAGACGTGTAGGCAGCTTCCCCGGCTTTGGTGATAAGGGTTCCACCCGATTGTCCGCTCAGGTCGACACCGGTTACCTCCGACTTGATCAATGGCGAGGCTGTAACAGTTGTTCCATCTGCAGCTGTCGCCTTGGCAACGATATTATAAATGCCGGATGGTGCTTTAGCGCCATCATTGGTCAAGCCGTTCCATGTGATAAAATGATTGCCCGTACTGAGGTCTGTCCCTTTGAGGGTGGCAACGGTGGTACCGTTTTGTTGCAGGGAGAGGGTGACTGCCGAAGCCTGAGCATCCAGTTTATACCCCAAGTCCATCGATGACCCGGTTAAGTTGAAACTGCTTCCGGTATATGCCACATCTTTGCCGATTGTGTTGAGGGTCGCAAGGTTGCCGGAATTGGTGTTTGAAGTTATCAACTTATCCATACTGGCATTCAGGGTGGTCAATTGTTCAAGAGAGCTGAACTGGGCCAGTTGAGCGGTGAACTCCGTCGGGTTGTCGGGGGTTAAAGGATCTTGATGCTGGAGCTGAGCCACCAATAGCTTGAGGAAATCCTCCTTGCCCATGCTCACGTCGGTCTTCTTGGTGGTGCTCGTGCCGCTGGATGCTGTTGTTGCCTGGTTTATCGAATTAATGTCAGTGCTCATTTGGTATCCTTTTAAAACTCTGAATTGCCATCAGCCATCAAGAATTTTTACCCCTCAAGGGGTTACTAAAGAGAGTCCTGTCGATGGTTAGATTTTTACATTTACACCGGTTGCTGCAGCCTGGACGTTCGCACCGCTATCTTCCATTGTGAAAAATCCTCCGGGGGGACGGGTAGTTTTGGTCGAAGATGGAGTGTAATCGTTTTGGCTGAAGAGTTGTTTGTCAAAGAGATTGAATTCTTTTGTTGTATCGGATTTGGCAGTGACCGAGATATCGTCAATGGTAAACCCCTGACTCTCCAGGATCGTTCTCAGTTTACCCATGTTTTTTTCTATGATTTCCTGAGCGTATTGGCTACTGGCAACGACGTTTGCACGAACCGAACCTCCTTTCAAAGACAAATCGATTTTTAATTCGCCAAGCTCCGCCGGATAAAGTTTGATATTAATTTGGGTATCATTATCTCTTCTCGAGATTTGAAAATGTTCGGTGATCTGCCGGATGACGTCTTGTTGCTGGACGACATTGCCCGATGGCAGAGTCACAGGCCGCAACGCTTCAACGGTCGGCTGTTTTTGCCCTTCTATTGCCAATACCAAAGGTTGATCAAAGGTGCTGGTTTGATCTTGCTTCAAAGAAGAGAGAGCCGTTCCCTCTAAGGTCGGCGAACCCTTGGGGGTAAAGGTGTTGTCTTGTTGGGCGTTTTCTGAAGAAGTTTGCTTTTCTTTATCGTTTTGCAGAGCAAATTTCCCCTCATAATACTGCTGCTGGATGCTGTGTCGCAGCGAGGTCAGGCTCTGGTTGGCTTTGTCCACAGGTATGTCGGAGCTGTTTGGTAAGAGGGTTATGGAGCTACCGGCAGCAACCTCAGTAAAACTGGGAGAAGTAACTGCCGGCGGCAATGAATTGCTTGCTGAAACTGCTCCTGGAATTGTCGTTTGCATGCCATTCAGTCCGGATGGTTCTTTCCCGGTGTTCCCTGTTACGGTAATTGATATATTGCCGGATTCATTGCTATTATCAATTATTTTCTGGAGTTGTTGTAAAAGGCCGTTACTTTCCGATTTTGCTCCTGATGCTTGTACCCCAAGAGGCACAGAGGCTTTTTTTGCTGCTGATACGCCCATCGCTTCAGCAAGGGGAGAAGAAAAAAGACTTTCCTCGGAAGAGTTTTGCAAGGATTTTTGTGACAGGGTTTCCTGTTGACCGCTTACTCCGGTACCGTTTGCAGTATTTTTTGCTAGAAACTCGAAAAGTGGTGATGAGTTGTTGGTAAGCTGCTGATTGAGTGTTTGAATTGCAGAGCTATCAGTTTGGATTTTGCATACCGGCTGGTTTACTGTCTGGACCGCCGTCATGAAAATAACTATATTGCTTTGTTCTGTAGTTTGCTCCTTGTTCTTGGTGTTGTCAACAGCTGCTTCCGAGACTTCTTTGGCGTTGGCGGTGTCTCGTCCTGACTCGGTTTTGTTCGTGGCAGTATCAGGTAGTTCATTATTACTGATATTTTTCTTGTCACTTGCTGTCTGTTCATTGGCTTTGTCGGCACTTTCGCGGCTGGGCGACTGATCTTTTCTGCCGGCTATAGCTTGATTGAGATGGGGAGAAAAATTCCGGTTATCATTATTTGCTGGAGGGCTAGGTGGGGGAACTTGAGGAGCGGCTGGTTGGATCAGAGCTATCTGGGGCATAATGTCACTCAAGTTGCAAAGTTGAAAAGGTTGTGCTCAGTTCAGAGGCTTTCTGTTTGGCGATTTGATCTAAAATCTTAGCAGCTGCTTTGGCTTTCATACCCGCCAGAAGATCGGCAGCCAATTTTTGCTCTAAACCGGACAAGGCAAGTGCGGCTTTGGCCGGGACCATTTTTTCATATATGCCGGCCAGATTTTCTATCCGCTTTTTCTCTACCGCGGTTTTTGCCGCAAGCAGGGTTTCGATTTTTTTTTGCAGATTTCTCAGCTCTTCCAGCTTGCGGTCTATGTCGGCAAGTTTCTTATCGACACCCTCTTCAAGGGACTTTAGTTCCTTTTTACGCAGATCGGTATCTTCACGTTCTTTACGGATATTGGCACGTTCCTGGAGAATAGTATTGTCTATCCGCCGCTCTTCTACCGAACTAAAGGTGTCCTGTTCAACGTCTTCAGCGGCTTGGGCATTTTGCGAAAGGATCAAAACAGTGGCAATTGTCAAGAGAGTTTTGGTTATGGTTGTCATGGTTTTATTTTACCGGATGCAGGATTGTTTTTTGCTACTGTTCTTCGGAATCATGGTGAAGTATTGCGATTTCATCGAGCATGGCCGTCTCCTTTTTATTGAGGAAGGCAGTCCAGGCCTTGTTTTGTCGTTCTTTCAGGCGTTCCATTATTTGCCGTTCTTTGGCTCGGTTGATGAGATTCTGACGTTCGCGTAAAACGATTTCAGTCTTTTCCGCGAGGGTTTTGACGATTGCCTTGACGTTGGCTTTGACCTGGAGAATTCTCTCTTCATAACGAATCAACTCGGTAATGTTCACGCCTTCGACTTGCAGGTGTTCGCTGCGACGGCTGAGTTCGGCGAGGATTTTATTCTCATCCGCAAGTATTTGCTCGACCTGCTGTTGCACCTTTTGGGCCTCGGAGAAACGATACTGGGCTATATCTTCCAACCGCTTTCGATAAGAGAGGACATTTTCCAAGGTGAACGGTTTCATCGGTCGGGATATTCCTCACTGGTGTGAGCTGTCGGGCAATTTTTTTCTTCCCCCGAGGCGGGAATAAAAGGCACCCCGTTTTTCGGGGGGTTGGTTTATGTTTTATCGGACTGGCGACGATTTTTTTTAGCTGGTTCTTCGTCTTTTCGTTCCGTGAGAAGGCTGCCTAATTGTTCCACGGAATGCTGTAGATTGTTGGTTTCAGTATAGTTTTGTCGTAGAAAGGTGTTGATAGCATCGATCTTGCTGATGGCATAATCGATTTTCGGATTTGAGCCTTTGACATAGGCACCGATATTGATAAGATCCTCCGCTTCTGTGTATCTGGCGAGAACCTCTCGGGCCTTACCGGCGAGCTCCTGGTGGCGTGGAGAGACGATATCGCGCATGACCCGGCTGGTCGAGTTGAGGATGTCGATTGCCGGGAAATGATTTCTTGCCGCTATTGCCCGGGAAAGGACGATGTGGCCGTCGAGGATGGATCGCACGGAATCGGCTACCGGTTCGGTCATATCATCGCCATCGACCAGGACGGTATACAGACCGGTAATCGAGCCTTTGTCGCGGAATCTTCCGGCTCTTTCGAGAAGTTTGGGAAGGGTGGCAAACACGGAAGGGGTGTAACCCTTGGTGGTCGGCGGTTCGCCGATAGCCAGACCGATCTCGCGCATGGCCATGGCAAAGCGGGTCACCGAATCCATCATGAGCAGTACGTTTTTTCCCTGATCACAGAAATATTCGGCAATTGCCGTGGCCACGAAGGCGCCCCTCATCCGAAGAAGGGGCGACTGATCGGAGGTGACGACAACGATTACCGACCTGGAGAGGCCTTCTTTTCCCAGGTCTCTTTCAATGAATTCGCGTACTTCTCTGCCGCGCTCACCGATCAGGGCAATGACGTTGATATCCGCCTTGGCATATTTCGACATCATGCCGAGGAGCACACTTTTGCCGATACCGGAACCGGCCATGATGCCCATCCTCTGCCCCATGCCGCAGGTAATCATGCCGTTTATGGCGCGTATACCAAGATCGAGAGGATCAGTAATATTCTGTCTCTCCATAGGGCCGGGAGGGAGGGAGTAAAGCCCGTGTTCTTCAGTGAGAACGGGTTTTGGCGAACCGTCTTGGGGTACTTCCATGGCATCGATGACTCGTCCGAGCAGGTTGTTGCCGACTCCGATTGTGGCACTGTCTCGGACCACGCGAATAAGGCTGCCGGGTCCGAGACCGCGGATTTCCCCCAGAGGCATAAGCAGGGCCTTGTTGTCTTTGAAACCGACTATCTCGGCAAAAATACCCTCTTTCCCGGTCAGTTGCGTGATTTCGCAAAGAGAGCCGACAGTGGCATGGGGGCAGTAGCCTTCAATCACCAGGCCGACAATTCGGGTGACCTTGCCCCAAACCTTGATGACATTGAGGTCTCTAATATGCCGAGTATTGAAAATCATGCGTTTTTATTTTTCATTTCCTCTCGTATCGCTTCGAACTGGCTGGCTATTGTTGCATCTATCATACAATTGTCGGATTCTATGCGTGCACCGCCGCGTTCAACGGTAGGGTCTTTTCTCACCACGATATTGTTCAAGCCACTCAGTCCGGCAACGATTTCCGCCGATTTTGCAGCGAGGCTGTCATAGTCGTCCGGATGTATATGGATGGTGAATTCATCCGACTTGACGGCGCGGCGCAACGCCTCTTCAACGGTGGCAACGATGGTATGATCCTGTTCCCGTACCGAAAAGCGCAGAATCCGTTCGGCAATGGCCAGTGAAAAATCCAGGAGTTCCTTACTGCTGTTGCCGATAATCGTTGCCCGCAGGGTATCCAGTTGTTGACAAGCGAGGAGCAGTGATCGCGCCGCCGTCCCAAAATCTTCTTCAGCTTTCTCCCGGCCTACCTCTATGCCTTGTCGGTATGCCTCGGTGGCCTTTTCTTCGGCTTCTGCGCGGTCAAGATAATTGTCGAGATCGACATCTTTTGCTAGGAGTGGTCCAGCGTTATTGCCTTCTTCCGATGTCGGTGGTTGACTATCGCTTGCTCCTCGACTTTCAAAGGAGTCGCGTTGAGGGGAGGCAGATCCCTGGTCGGCAATGGGGTTTGATGCTTTGATTGGCGGGGAAACCAGCTGTGTCCGGAAAGGGTGCTGGTCCTTCTTCGGATTTGGAGTCCAACCCGGAGATATCTTGTCTGCCTGTTTGACCAGATCCTCCGCCTGGAAAGAAGGGGCGTTCTTATAATACCTAGACAAGCTCATCCCCACCTCCAGATCCCAACACCAGTTTGCCTTCTTCCTCCAGTTTCATGGCTATCTTGACGATTGATTGCTGCATAAGTTCGACCTCGGAAAGGCGAACCGGCCCCATGGCCTCGAGGTCGTCCTTGATCATATCGGCGGCCCGCGACGACATGTTGGCGTAAATTTTTTCTTTCATCTGCTCGGATGCCGTTTTGAGGGCAAGGGTCAGGGAATCGTTATTGACTTCCCGGAGAATCATCTGCAGCGACCGGCCATCAAGGGCAATTAAGTGCTCGAAGGTGAACATCTTCTTGCGGATCTCTTCCGCCATCTCGGCATCGCTTTGTTCCATCTCCTCAAGGATCTCGGTTTCCAGGTTATTTTTCATGTGATTGAGAATACCTACAACCGCATCCAGGCCACCGACCTTTTTATGGGCTTTGCCGGAAACCAGGCCGATTTCTCGGTGCAGGGCATCTTCTATGCGGCTGATTACCTCCGGCGAGACTTTTTCAATCTTGGAAATTCGGTAAACGACATCGGCACGCATGGTTTCCGGCAGGTTGGTGAGGATTTCAGCGGCGTGTTCGATATGTTGGGTAGAAAGTACCAGGGCTACCGTTTGCGGATGCTCATGTTCCAGGAGCCCGGCAACCATTCGCGGGGCCATCAGGGCAATGGTTTCCAGGGATTTTGACTCAGTCCCGGACATGAACTGATCGAGGAGAAAATTCGCCCGTTGCTCGCTGGATGTTGCTGTTATGGCGTTTTTGGCGAATTCTTCGCCCTTGACGAACAGGCCGGCAAAGCGTTTCTGGGAGTCACGGAAATTGGCGAACACCTTCTCCTTGATATCTAACGGGATATGATCGATGGTGGCCATGGTTCTGGTGACCTGGCGGATTTCGTCGTCGGACAGTTCCTCAAAAATCTTCGAGGTAGCCTCTTCGCCGATACAGATCAGCAGAACTGCCACTCGGTTAAGTCCGGTAAGTGTTTCAATGCCCATGCCCTATCAACCTTCCTGAATCCAATTCTTAAGAATAAAGGCAGTTGGTACCTGATTTTGGAATACTTCCCGGCGCAGGGCGGTAATAGCTTCATCGACAGGCAGCGGCGGTTCTTCCGGTTCGACTTCAATCTGTTTTTGCAGCTGTTGTTGTTCCTGCTCCAGTTGCTGAACGGTTTTATAATGCTTTTTCACTTCACCTTTCATGGTCTTAATAACAGGTCGTACCAGGAGAAAATACAGCAGCAGTATCCCGAGGCCGATCAAGCCATACTTAACCAAAGGGAGGTACTGATACAAGAAATTGGCCGGAACCTGTTCTCCTTCGCTTTGGGGTTTACCTGGATCGATAAAAGGCATGGAGGTGATGTTGATCATGTCGCCACGATCAGGTGCCAGGCCGATTGCCGACGCTACCATGTTTTCAATAGACTTCAATTCCTCAGCGCTTCGAGGAGTGGTTGAGGGGGGCGTACTGCTGTCATCCTGTTTGACTTTATCGGCAACCAGTACGGAAACCGAGAGTTTATTGATTGTTCCGATTGGGTTGGTGACCTTGCTGATGGTTTTACTTATTTCGTAATTGGTGGTACGGGAATTTTTACTGGAAGGCGGAGATGCGGGGCCTTGTTGGAATTCATTGCCCTGCAGATTCGACTGTACCCCGGGAATCCCGCCGGTATTATCGGCACCGCTCGATTCCTGGTTTACTTGCTCGCTTCTGACTACCGGGTCGTCGGCATTGAAGAGTTCTTGGGTCTTTTCCACCTTGGAAAAATCAAGGGTGGCCGAAACCCTGACCATTGCATTGTCTTTGCCCATGGTTTTGTCGAGTAAATCCTGAGCGCGCATTTCCAGGCTATGTTCCACGTCACGCTGGTAGGTGAGGGTATCGAGGGAAACCGCATTTTCTTCCGGTCCTTGTTTCTGGCCTTCCAGGACAACACCATTGGAATCGATGACTTTGACATTTGCCGGTTCGAGATCGGTGACGGAGCCGGCAACCAGGTGGATAATCCCTTGAACTTGTTGTTTATCAAGGGTTTTGCCCGGTCGAAGGGTGACGATTACCGATGCGGTGGCATTCTTTTGCTGGTTCTTCAGGAGCCTTTTTTCCGGCAGGGCGAGATGGACTCGAGTTGACTCAACCGGAGCAAGAGACGTTATCGTTCTTGCCAGTTCACCCTGTAATGCTCTTGTATAATTAACTTTTTGCACGTAATCGGAAAGGGCAAAGCTCTGCTTGTCAAAAATCTCAAAACCAACACCACCGCCGGCGGGAAGGCCATTTGCCGCCAATTCAAGACGTGTCTGATAAAGCTTATCGGCTGCGACCCAAATATCTTTGCCTTCATGCCGCAGGCTGTATTCGATTTTCTGGCTTTTCAGCCAATTAACCACCGATCCGGCATCATTCACCGAAAGGTTGGCGTAGAGAAGTTGTTGGTCCGCCGTTCTCGCCTGAATAACAAGGATGGCCGAGAGGACCAATGCAATCAGCAGCACCGCAGCGGTGGCAATTTTTCGTGACAGCGGCCACTCCTGCACCAGCATCATCAGGGTTTTTCGCTCTGGACGCACAATGTCAGGGGCGTTGACCGTTGCTGGAACAGAGATACTTTTATTTTCCACTGCCATTATTGTACCTTTTTAGTATCATGCCCCCGGTAAACCGGAGAAATTGTTTGCTGTAGAGAGAACATTGACGATCAAATCTGCATACGCATAATTTCATCATAGGCGGTTAACGCCTTGTTGCGCATCTGCACCAACATACGTAAGGAAACATCGGCTTCTTCGACGGCAATCATCACCTCATGCAGATGTTTGGCATCGCCGCTTTGCAGGTTCCTGGTTGCCTGATCTCCGGCTATCTGCGTCTCGTTGACTTTGTCGAGCATTGTTTTCAACATATCACCAAAACCGGAAGTTGCTTGTCCAACCGCACTGGTGTCTACAGGCTTAATAGTTTGCGGCATGATACCGGTGATACCGTTAATGCTGTTCATGATAGCTTACCCCCCTATTGCCAGGGCCTTGAGGGCCATTCTTTTAGCGCTCTTAATGACCGTTGCGTTGGCCTGGTAGGAGCTGGTCGCGGACATCATGTCAACCATTTCTTCCATGACGTTGATGTTTGGCATCTCCACATATCCCTCGGCATTGGCATCCGGATGAGAAGGGTTGTAAACCTTCCGTGGAGTACTTTGGTCTTCGATGATTTTGGTTACCTTGACACCTTGAGTTGCATTGCGAAGATTACCCTCAAGCTGCTCCTGAAAGCTTAAAGGAGTGCTCTGGAAATACACGGATTTCTTTTTATAGGGACCGCCTTCTGGAGTCGAGGTGGTTTCGATGTTGGCCAGGTTCGAGCTGATGGTGTCAAGTCTCTGACTCTGCGCCCGCATGGCTGAGCTGCTTATCTTAAAGGTATTGAGAATATCCATAGTTATTCCTTCATCTCCTTGGAAGTGAGTGTCCGATTATTGCCCGCCGGAGACTACGTAATTGATTTGAGTGAGTTTCTTTTTCAGTAACTGGGCGGCGGTTTCATAAAGCAGTTCGTTTTCCGACAGGTCAATCATTTCCTGGTTTACTTTGACATTGTTTTTGTCACCTATCCCGGTTTTATCTTTAACAGTAACTATCTTTCCGCTCACGGAATTGAAATTGGTCGGTCCCAGTGGTATATGGGCGGCGTGCGATGTGGTGAGTCTGAAACCTTTACCGGTATGGATTGCCTGGGCCAGATCCTCTTCGAAATCAAAGCGGTTGGCCGCATATCCGGGGGTTTCGGCATTGGCAATATTGGCGGAGATCACCTGTGCCTTCTGGGCGCGGAGATCAAGCACCTTGCTGAGCAACAGCATGTTTGCATCAAACGGTTTTAGCGGATCCATACTTTGTCCCTGCCCATTCTCATAATACGATACTATGCAATTTCTCCATCCTCCTTAACGGCTGCGGGTGGTTACTTTTGCAAATTGCAATTCCCGTTCCGCATATTTCTTCCATTGAGGACTTTTCCCTGTTTCGACAATTTTTTTAAAGAGGCTTAGGGCGTTTTGCTCATTTCCTTTTTTTCGTTCAAGACCGGCGAGGCGGAAAAGTGACTGTTCATAGAAGGGGTGCTCTTCTGTTATGGTTTGAAAAATCGATTCTGCCTCGTTAAAAGCACCTGTCTGGAACAGGCTTTCTGCCAACATAAATTGTTCATTTGCCGGTAATGGTGTCTCTAGAAGTGCCAGTTTTTTCAAGACGACCAGGCATTTTTTATAATCGTCGGTGCGAAAATAGAGTGTGCCGGCGATGCCGTAGAGTTCCTTATTATCCGGAAGAGGCGACGGCAGCAGCTTGAGCGCATCCTCCAAACGTTCGTCATCTATCAGGGAATGGAGCCGAATAACCAGCACCTCCGCGCTATTCGCTCCTTGCGGGTAATTGTAGAAGTATTGAGCAGAGTAATCTTCAACGAGGCCATAGTTGCCTTGATCGAAGGTTGATTGGATCATCGGCAAATAAAACCGTTCACGTTGATCGACCGGCATAATCTCGATGAGATAAAGATAGAGTTTCTGGGCTTCATCAAAAAGACCGATACGAGTATATGCCTCGGCGATATCGGCCAAAAATTTGCCGTTTATCCAGTTTTTTTGAAAAAGATCTTTGTGTTTTTTTGCCAAGACAAGGGCTTTCACATACTCTTGATGATCTACCAGTCTTTTGATTTCACCGGGCAAAATATCAATGAGCAAGGCTTGTGCCGAAATTCTGACATCTCCGGTCTGAAATTCTCGGAGAAACTGCTGCAGTAATTGGACACTCTTCTCATTCTCCCCCAGCTGCGAATGTATCAGTGCCTGTTTGAAAAAGGCTTCTTCTCGGACCGCGCGGTCGCTGGAATTGTCGGCAATTTCCCCGTATTTTTCAAGAGCTTGTTTCGCATAATTGCGGTCTTGGCCATACAGCAGATCAATTTTTTTCATGGCTGCACGAAAACCGGCTTCAGTCCCGGAATATGCATTTTCGATCTGGGCAAAGTCATTGAGGAGAGAGACAGCTTCCTGGTTTTTCATTTTTGCCATATTCTTTCTGTAGGCAATGAGCCCGAGGAGCGACTTGTCCGTCACTACAGCGCCGAGCTGTTCATAACATATTGCTGCATCACGATATTTTTTCTGTTGATAGGAAGACGAGCAGTAGCCGTTCAAGGAATAGGGAAGGGTGCGGAGAATTGTTGAATTGGCAAGTAACTTGTAGGCGGCAAAGGCCTTGATCGGTTGTTTTATGGCATACCAGTAATCGGCCTGGTGAATTTGCACGATTTCCTGCAAATCATCGGGCAAAGCAACATCGTCACGATGCAGGAGTTTGTTCAGCCGGGTGTATTTTGCCGATGCCAGAGCTGCCTCAATCTGGGCAAGAAAGAGGAAAGGGGTCAGGAGGCTTTTACGACCTAAGGTCGATTCGAGAGTTTGTAACTCATATTCGGCGACATTCGGGTCTTGATACTTTGCTTTCAGATGAATGAGAAGAAAATCAGCGTAGGTGCCGAGCAATTCTTCATGGTATTGCTCTTTGAGCAGATACAGTTGCTTATAGGCTCCTTCAAAGTCGCCCTGGTGCAGCAGTGCTTCGCCAAAGGTAAGAGCCAGCATTTTTTGGCTTTCTAAATTCTGGGATAGTTGCAGTTTTTCAAAGATTTTATCGCTAAGCTGTGCCCAAGCCTCCTTTTCGGCCAGTTCGAAAATGTCGGAGGGGAGGAACTGCAGATTCATTTCCCGACCGGGCGGGAGAAAACGAATAATAGGGAAAGGCGGAGGCGTGAATTTTACCGCAACATTGATCTCCACAGGTGATTCATAGTTTGAGAAAAAAGACATCCAATCTTTTTTATACGGAGATTGGAATGTGGGATTAGTGAAATCGAGGGATACTTTCTTAATTTCACCGATACCCTTGAGCCGCTCGGCAAGTTCATGATATGTTTTACTGTATTCGTTACTGAGAAGAGTTTCAAAAACGATTTTGCCGTCGGGACTCTTCGTTAGTTTATAGTTCTGCGGTTTATAACGGAAGAAGAGAGAAACGATAAGTTCAGTTTTTCCCGGTCGTGGCAATATTTTGACTATGTTTTGGTCGGGAGGAGGGAAGGTAACTTCAGAAGTAAATGTCGAATCTGCAAATACCAGGTCGACACGGCGATTGATACTTGTTGCCTTAAAAGTCGGTGCCTTATCAAAACTGAAATAGAACTGCACTAGATCCTCTGAAATATCCAGGCGTACCACCTTAGTGAGGTGGGATGCCCCGGCATCTATCCGGAAAACGCTGATCAGCAGAATTATGGCGAGTATCAAAGGTCTCATGAAAAATCATTTGCAATATGAATGCCAACCATAAACTGCAATAGAGAAGCGGGCTCTCGAGTTGTTTATGGAGCATGCAGAATCGGTTGCATTAATGTGTGCCGGAAATTTGACACAAGGGCGGTTCCCATGGCAGCTATATGGAGTCGTAACTGAATGAGTGAAAATGGCCTATATTGGGTAACGGCTCCTAAATATTTCTGTCTGCAACTTTTTTTGTATAACTTGTTTGATTTTTCCAATTGCTTCTTGGTAAGATTGACCATCACGGTTTTGCGACAATCGAGGCGATAATTGTTTTGAGGTTATTGTTATAAGGAACGGAGGTGTTACCTCACGCTACTTCAGGTGTGGCTTAAAGGACGACGCCGGCACTTAATACAGGAGAGAGTAATGGGAAAAAACGTACTGCTAGTAGACGATTCAAGCACCATGAGAAAGATCATCGGACGTTCACTGCGCCAGGCCGGGATTGATTTTGAAAACATATATGAAGCCGCCGACGGCTTGGAAGCCCTGGAGATTCTGGAGAGCAAAAAAGTCGACATCGTCCTCAGCGACATCAACATGCCCAATATGGATGGGATTTCTTTTCTCAGAGAGAAAGCCAGCCGTGCTGCTATAAAAGATATTCCGGTCTTAATGATTTCCACGGAAACAGGCGATGATATCATCGGCGAAGCCAAATCTCTCGGTGCTGTCGGATCGATAAAAAAACCTTTTACTCCAGACAAGGTAAATGAAATACTTGGACCGCTGCTTTAATCTCTTGGAAAGGATATCTCTACCCATTATCAAGTTATAAACTTCAGTACGCCTCCAAGAATTTTGTGCTCTTGAGAGCTGGCATTGCAGGACAACAAAGAGGAGGGAGTTGAAGTGCGAGAAAGAATAATCGAATCTGCCAAAGAGATCTTTTCTTCCATGCTGATGATGGATCTTTCCGCAATAGAGGAAACGACAACAGAAGCACATCCTCTTGTAGACAGTATTTCCGGGGTGATCGGTTTGGCCGGCACCCATAAAGGAGTTCTGGCCATTCATCTTCCTCATCGGGTGGCGATTGCCATTACCAGCAATTTTCTCGGCATGGATGTCGATGCGATGAATTCGGATGTTGAAGATGCGGTAGGTGAATTGGCAAATATGCTTGGGGGCAATGTCAAAGCAATACTCTCGGAGAAGGGCCGGGACATCAACCTCTCGATGCCGACCACCATATCCGGTAGGCATTACGACTACCAGCCGAACAAGGATGCAGAGAGAATCTTTATTCAGTTTCGCTGTGAACCAGGGGAATTCGCAATCGAGTTGCAGTTGGAAAAATAAGAATCCGTGCCAATGACAAAGAGGAAGAAGAGGAGCATCAAGGAATATCTCTATGGAAGATGAATTTGATATTGCGAGTGAAATCGTAAAAGGTGCTCAGGATGTGTTTTCAACCATGCTGATGATCGAACTCGAAAGTGAAGATGCTCTTTTCAATAAAGGGTGCGAAATTCAATCCAACCTTACCTCAATGATTGGTTTGGGCGGAGGGATTCGTGGGGTTTTGGCTATTCATTGTCCGGCAACAGTGGCCAAAGCGATTACCAGCGGTTTTCTTGGCATGGAGGTGCTGGAACTGGACGATGATGTTAAAGACGCCATTGGAGAAATTGCTAATATGGTTGCCGGCAACCTGAAGGTTGCATATGCGACAATTGCCATAAATATTGAACTCGCTATTCCTACCTCGATCGTCGGGGAATCATTTAATATGTCTGGTGCAGCCAAATCGCAAAGAATAATTGTTCCTCTGAAAATGAACGGAGAACAGTTTTGGATAGAATTAATGTATGTCGTGAACTGATGAACGACAACTTGCCTGTTAAGTAACCAGTCATCCCTGCCGATAAAGAGAAATACGGCTGGAATAGTATTCCGGTGTGCATTTCTTCTCTCTTTTTAGAATTTTCCACATGGATCAGCGAAAACGAATTGACAAGATACTGGAAGCTGTTGAGGCCAGGATTCAAGATGAGGTAGGAAACCTTCTTGGAAGCAATTTTTCTGTTACCACGGGCAGTAGGGAACTTATCAGCAAGGCTGATGCCTTTGAGCGGTTGCCGGGAAAGCAGATTTGTGCCCGTCTCGACATTACTGGTGATATTAGCGGCAAAGGCTGCTTGCTGATCGGTATTAAGGATGCGATCCGTTTGGGGGGCACCCTTATCATGTTGCCGGACCAGGAGTTGCAAGAAGTTATCGGCAGGGAAGAGTACCGGGAGGAAGTCGAGGACTCGTATGGCGAGATAGCCAATATTATCGCCGGCTCCATCACCAAGGCTTTTGAGGAAATGTACCCGAAAACCTGCCGTTTTGTCCGTAAGGAGCAGGAAATTCTTGTCCCCGCAAAGGCGGTTATCGATTCCGATGATCCTGTAGCCAATCAGACCTTCTACTTCATGTCGAGTGCCATGCTCATGGACGGCCGGCAGATGGGAGAATTGGTTATTCTTTTTCCCGCCTTGACCTTCGAGCTAGAGGAAGAGGCTGCTGCTCCTGCCCCAGTTCCGGAACCGCCGCTGCAACAATCCGAAGCAGCAAAAAATCCACCGCCACCACCGAACGGCACACAGATTGTGACCCAAGCGGATACCGCTACGAACCAAGAAGAGGGCGCTGTTCAGGAGCAAAAGAAAGAACAAAAATCGAAGGTTAATCCGGAAAAACAGAAAAAGAAAATTGATCGCCTTCTTGCCGATTGCCGGCAGAAGCTTACTGAAGAAGTCAGTGCTCTTCTGGGTGTCGACATCACCTTCGATGGCCTTGAAAATCAAATAATCAGCAAGGAAGATTTCTTTTCCGAACAAGTGGCCGGCAAACAGATCCTGACAAACATGGAGGTCGTCGGAGAACGCCGGGATACTTGCTACTTTTCTCTCGGAATTAAGGATGCTATCCATCTTGGTGGCGTACTCATCATGCTGCCGCCGTCGGAACTCGTAAATGTCATAAGTGAAGAGGACTTCAGCGATGACGTTCGTGATGCTTTCGGCGAGGTGGTGAATATTGTTTCCGGAGTATATACAAAAATATTCGAAGAACAATACACGGAAAAGCTCAGATTCATTAAGAAGGCACTTTTGGAGGTTGTCCCTCAGAAGGTAGTCACTGACTCTGACGAACCGATACCGAACCAAGCCTATTATCGTCACAGTCTGCAGTTGCTGGTTACCGGCAAACAGCTGGGCTCCGTTCATATGCTTTTCCCCGCGCAACTGCTGCAGCTTGACAGCGAACCGGTGGAAGAAGCTGCACCGGTGAGCAAGGAACAGCCTCCTCTTGCATCAACAGCGCTGCAACAGGCGCCCAGAGAAACAGAAGGTGAAGGAGAGCAAATCGTCTCTCTGGCGGAAAAAAATAAAAAAAATCCATCCCAGGCCAAGGAAGCTGCGGAAAAACAGAAAAAACTGGTGGATAAACTTCTTTCCTCTTGTCGAGATAAGGTGGCGGGGGAAGTAGGTGCACTTCTTGGTGCCGAGGTGCAGCTCAGCAATCTGCACAATAGAGTTGTCGGCAAGGAGAGTTTTTTTTATGAAGAGGTGTCAGGAAAGCAGGTAATCGCCCATATGGATGTAGTGGGTGACTTGGAGGGTAAGAGCTATCTGGTTGTTAATCTCCGGGATGCCATACGCGTCGGCGGGGTGTTGATCATGCTGCCCTCCCAAGAGCTTGAGTCGGTTGTAAGCGATGAAGTTTTCGGCGAGGACACCAAGGATGCCTACGGCGAGATTGCCAACATTATCACCGGGGTATACACTGCCATTTTCGAAGAACAATACACGAAAAGGATTCGCTTTGTAAAAACCGAGCTGCAGCAGGTTGTGCCGATGAAGGTTGCAACCGATTCGGACGATCCCTTTGCCAACGGTTACTATTACGTAAGTACCTCGGATCTGGCCATCGGAGAGGGTGTTTTCGGCAAGGTGCATCTTGTATTCCCCTTGAGCCTTCTTGAGTTGGAAGGTCTCATGGCAGCCGACGAAGAGATCGCCAAGGTTGAGGAAAGAGAGCAATCGGCAATTCGGCAGTCAGTCGGAGGGGCGGCGGATGCAGCCCTTGATATCCTGCTGATTGGTGACGACGAAGCGGAAACGGCAAAAATCGCCGCTGTGCTTGGAGGAATGGATTTTGTCGTCAAGTCCTTGTCTTTCAAGGATAATGTACACAACTATATCCCCGGCGGACTAAAGGCGATTTATCTGGTGATGCAGGATGTGAATGAGCAGGCCTTTGGTGCCGCAATAAAAATCAGTGCTTCTTGTTCCTTACCGCTGATTGCCGCCGGGCCGGGCTGGACCAGAACAAAAGTAATCAAGGCTGTGAAGTACGGAATAAGAGATATCCTCCTTACGCCGGCCACGAAGGCAGACATTGAGGAAAATGTTACCAATAATCTCTTGAAGCTTGCCGCCTGACAGCAACCGTCAAACGTTCGGACGGCCTCCTTATTTCTGCCATAATCCTTCGATATCCTTCTTTTTGATTTTTTCAAGAAGGGTCGTTCGCTTCAGGTTAAGGAGACGAGCGGCTTCTTTTTTATTGCCTTCCGTCAGTTTCATCGCCTGGACAATGAGTTGCGTTTCGAAATCATTGATTAACTCATTAAAATCGATCCGGCCATTCTCCCAAGCAAGTGCCTGTGGAGACCTTTGCATACCCTCTTGTGGCGGAGGAGAAGCAGCTTTTTGTTCATCTTCGGTTGTATCTTCGGCAGGGAGGATAACATCATGAAATTTTTCCGGAAGATCCTCCAGTTGTAAGGTTTTACCGCTGTAGAGAATGCTCATGTGTTGGATGAGGTTTTCCAGTTCTCTGACATTGCCACGCCATTCGTAGTGGGTAATGGCAGCCATTGCCCGTGGCGACAAGGCAAACGGTTCTCGGCCCCTTTGACGGGTATATTTTTCCAGAAAGGTATCGATGAGAAGAGGTATATCGGCGATTCTTTCTTTCAATGCCGGGATATTCAGCGGGATAACGCTGAGACGGTAATAAAGATCCTCTCGGAATTTTCCTTCGCCGACCAGTTTTTCCAGATCACAATGCGTAGCCGCGAGTACTCGGGTGTTTACCGGGATCGATTTCAAGGCACCGACCGGTTCGAATTCTTTTTCCTGTAAAACCCGCAACAATTTGGCTTGCAAAGATGCCTTCATGTCACCTATTTCATCGAGAAAAAGGGTACCCTGATCGGCATATTGGATCCGGCCGATTTTATTGCCCGTTGCCCCGGTGAACGCACCTTTGGTGTACCCGAATAATTCACTTTCCAGGAGGTCATCGGGGATAGCCGCACAATTGACGGGCACAAAATTTTTATCCCTCCGCCTGCTCTCGGCGTGTATGGCTTTTGCTACCATCTCCTTGCCCGTACCGGATTCGCCGCGGATAAGGACTGTTGAGACATCGTCATCGGCCACCCGAGTGATCATGTCGAAGAGCTGTTGCATGAGCGCGGTCGAGCCGATCATGCCGTGAAAGGAGTTACGATTCGATTCCTTCGTGACGGCTATTTGTTGAGTCGGTATTACAGCCATGGCCATTTCTGCGGGCAACTATCGAGAAAAGAGGTTTTCATCATCTTTTTTACAGTGACGATTGCATGAGATCCGCGAGTTTGCTCGAAGTCCGCCGCATGTTGAGGCTCAGGAGCCTGGCAACCTTTCTTATCACCTTTATGCCAAGGGCGGGATATTTGTCGGCAAGCAGATCAAAGCCGCGGTCGGTAAGCGTCACCATAATCGCCGCCTGTTTGGCGATGACTGTTGCCGATCTGGGTGATTTGTCAATAAGGGCCATCTCCCCTATGGAACTGCCTTTTGTCAGTCGTGCCAGGGTGATGTTTTCGCCGGTTTCGCTTCTTTTTTGCACTTCGAGAATGCCATTGACAACAAATCCCATGAAAGTTCCCTGATCGCCTTCAACAAAGAGGTGCTCACCTCTTTGTAATTGGATATAACTCATATGTCGGGCGAGAACGGAAAGCTCATCCACATTTAAGCTGGAGAAGATTGGCAGGTTTTCGAGGAAAGACCTGGTCTGCTCCTCACTTTTTCTCATCGCATTCAGGGGCATAACAGCAGTCGGTGGGGAAAATGTTTTTTGTGCTCAGGTAATCGGACAAGGATTCTCATTACCTGGAAAAATCAACAAAGATCACAAAATATGTTCTAAGAATTTTAGCATATCATATCAAAAGGACATAAAACAATAGTGTTTTCTGATTATTATGGCAATCGGAGGGGTGTTACCAGAGAGGCAATTGTCGAAACCGGCAAGTGACTGTGTTCGGAAAACCCGGTTTGCCTGCTCCTCGATCATTTCTTAAAAGGCATTCTATCATGATCAACAGATTATTGGTAATTATCGCAGTATTTCTTGTTCTTCCCGCTCCTGTTGCCGAAGCCGGAGAACCATTTTACGCTACGGTTAAAAGAGTTATCGATGGCGATTCTCTGCTTGTCACTGCGGGAGGGCGGAACGTTGAAATTCGCCTGTACGGCATTGATGCACCGGAATATAAACAACCTTTTGCCGAAGAGGCAAAAATATATGTCAAGCATTGGGTCGGACGTCAACGGGTAATGGTTCAACCGGAAGATGTGGATATGTACGGAAGAACCGTAGCAGTGATAGTTCAAGGAGATCAGGTGCTGAACAGTGATCTGGTCCGGGTCGGTTTGGCATGGGTATATCCGCGCTACTGCCGCAAAGATGTGTGTAAGACCTGGAAAGAGCTGGAAAGTGCTGCGCACAGTGCCAAATCAGGGCTATGGCATGATAGGCAACCGATTGCACCCTGGCAATGGAGGAAGTTGGAACACGGCAGGTAGGCGGTTGTCGGCGAAGTGAATTCGTTCAGAGCATTTCTTAAACCAAAGTGTTTTTTTGATAACGGCTTATTTGTAGTTGCATGTCATTTCGCGTTTACCCTGGCTGGTTGTAAGATTCTTCTTTTCATTCGGCGATGCTTGCATATACAATTATTTTGTGAGGAGAAATACGATAATTTGCCGGCCTCGAGGGTTTGTTGAACATGGAAATACGCGTATTACTTTTTGTCCAGGATGGAGAAGCAAAGCAAAAATATCTCGACACTCTGACCGATTGTGGCGTCCGAGTTTTTGTCTCGACTTCCTTCTTTCATTTAAGTGAAGAAATCTGTAGCCAGACCTATCATGGGCTATTTTTTGATCTGTCGACCAAAATGAAGGCGATAAAGGAAAACAAGGTTGAAGTCTATCGCCTGGCTGAAAAATTTCCGGTCGCCCATCTGCAGATGGATCGTGGTAGTGGCGCAATACGCTGTTTTCATGTCGGTCGGCAAACGGGCCGTTCCCTGCATGATTTCATCGATTCTCAATGTCGCCCCTTTGAGCCTCAGAAACTTAGGACATCGATGAGAAGGGAGATGCATCTACCGGTCCTGCTTTTCCGCCATCCCGCAAGCAAATGTCCGGAGCGCTCAATCACCAAGGATATCTCACCCGGCGGGTGTTTCGTTATCACTACACGTCGTTTCACCCAGGGAATCGAAATTTTTCTTGGCTTTCCGGAGTTGACCGACAGCACGCCCATTCGGGCTCAGATCCGCACTGTGGTAAAGTGGGGTATGAGGTATCAGATTCCCGGTATCGGGGTAAAATTTGAGGCCTTGTCGATGACGCAAGCCGCTGAGCTGGAGAGAATGTGCCGACCGGCGGCTGGCCGCTAACAACATTTACGAAGCCCCACCAGTTTTGGCCAACGGCAGCCGGATGATAAAGGTCGTGCCGCACCCCGGGTTGCTTTCAAATTCAATACTGCCGTGGTGCGTTTCAGTAATTATAGCCCTAGCGATTGCCAGACCCTGACCGGTTCCCTTGCCTACATCCTTAGTGGTGAAAAAGGGATCGAAGATCCGGTTTTTTATGTTTTCGGGGATGCCGCTCCCGGTGTCGCTCACCCTGATTTCCACAAAATCGTCACAATTCCTCGTCCGGATGGTAATTTTCCCTTTTCCCTTGCCGCCATTTTCGGTGATGTCGGCGATGGCATGGGCGGCATTGACAATCACATTTAAAATTACCTGATTGATAGCTGAAACGATACAGGGCACCTGAGGCAGGGCAGGATCCAGGTCGGTATCGATATCGGCGACGTATTTCCACTCGTTGGTTGACACAGTGATGGTGCTGATGATGGCCTCATTCAGGTCGGTGGGCGCGGTGGAATCCTTGCCGGGATGCGCAAAACGTTTCACTGAACTGACTATTTTGGTTATCCGGTTGATTCCTTCGAAGGTGTCGCGGAAGGCGGACGGTACCTCAGCGATGAGGGATTCGATCTGCAGGCGCTCTCGGCTCTCTTCGATCGCTTGTAAAGCTGTGGCTGATGCTTCTCCATTCTTAATCGCGGCGAAGAGCGATTCATGGGCGGCAAGAACTTCCAGGGTTTCCTTAAAGGCATCCTCAAGGAAACCGACATTATTGCCGACATACTGGGTGGGGGTGTTGATCTCGTGGGCAATACCGGCGGCAAGCTGGCCGATTGATTCCAGCTTTTGCGCATGCAGCAGCCGGGTTTGCAGCTGTTTGAGGGTGGTAATATCCGTCACTACCGCAAAGGCGCCTTTATAGCTGCCATCCGTGTTATAGAGGATGGTCGGGCTGATCAGGGTATGGACGTTGTGATCGTCGGCACGGGCGAAGGTCATTTCAAATCGATCGGCAGATTGCCCGCTTGGGACACTCAGTTTGGCGATGAAGTTATCCCTTAGGAGGACATCGATAAAATCGAGAAAATTTTTGCCGATCATGTCCGGCGGATCGAGTCCGAGCATAGTGCTCATCTGTTTATTGACAAAGGTTAGCCGACCTTCATGGTCGACGGTCAGTATCCCTTCTTGAATGGTTTCCACCAGGTTGCGGTAACGTTCTTCACTGGCAATCAACTCGGTGTTGCGGCGATTAAGCTGTTCTGTGCGTTGTTCAATCAGGTTTTCAAGATTGTGATTGAGACTGGCCAACTGTTCTTCCGCTTTTATTCTCTCGGAAATATCGATGAGGGAACCTTCGAGATGCTTGATTTCTCCCTGTTCATTGCGGATCGCATAGAGTGAAATTAAGCAGTAAATAGTGTGGCCCTCTCTGTGACGCAGGGCTATCTCGCGGCGGGTGACGTAGCCCTTCTCCGTTACGTCGGCAATCAGTTCCCGGCGTTCGGTACCATCGAGAAAGAGCTGATGACCGATATCGGTGAAAGAGGCGCGCAGATCTTCGGACGAACTGTACCCCAGCATGCCGGTGAGGGCCGGATTCGCTTTGATAAAACTGCCATTAAGAGAAGTTTGAAATATCCCTTCCAGCGAATTCTCAAAGATTGAGCGATATCCTTTTTCGGAATTCAGCAGGGCAGTCACCATGACAACAATAGATTGGCGGAGATTTGTCAGTTCCTTGGTGAAAATTGCTCTGGGAGGCTCCGGCAGGGTGATGGTCTCGGAGCTGATTGCGGCGGCGTAATTTTCGATGGCTTTGATCGAGGAGATTATTGTTTCTTTGAAGAGCAGGTAAAGGGTCATCACCTGTACACAGGTTAAGACAAAAATGCTGGCAAGTAAGCTGATAAGATAGTGATGCAGGCTGTTATTGGCCTGTTCCGTAGAAAGTTCCACCTCGACAAAACCGAGAACCGTTTCGACATGGACGATCTCTCGCCGTGGCGCCTTGACGGTATCTCTGTGGTCATTCATGCTGCCGAGAATTTTGCTGTAGATAGTCTTGCCATTTTCATCAGTGACGGATATTCGATACACAGAGGGGATGAGGGTAAAGTTGTGGACTATCTGCCCGACTTGCGCAGTATCCATAATCCACAGAGGGTGAGCCAGAGTGCGAGCCGCTTGCTCGCTGAGCTGTTGGACTTGACTTTCAAGATCCTTATGCTGCGATGTATATTGTTGGTTATAAAAGAATGCGCCTACAGCGGCCTGGAAAAGAATTGTGGTAACCAACAGGATGACAACGACACCGGTGGTAAGTGACATTGATGTGCGGAGTTTCTTGAGGGCGTTGCGCACAGTTCTTGACTCCTGTCAGCAGTAACGGGATTGGCAGAAAACCCCAAAAGTTCTACAGATATTGTAGGTGTTGGACAGTAAGAATGCCAAGAACTATTTTATACAAAAGTCGTAAAATACCAGCCGCACTGTCATTGATCATCCTTGCGGCGAAGCTGCCGATGTTTGAGGGTTTAAATTTCTCTCGACAAGAAAAAAGTCTCAAGAAATTTGACTATTATCATAAAAATTAAGATACTTTGATGAAGGCATTTTGCTGTTCAAAATACCATCCTCTTTCTTCAACCGATAATGGATAAAGATGAGTGATAAAATCCTCTTCGTTGATGATGAAGAAAACATCCTTCAATCGATCAAACGGGAATTACGCAAGCGTTTTGAGGTATTTACGGCTTGCGGTGGCACTGAGGCTTTAGATGTTCTCAGAAAAGACGGGCCTTTTGCGGTCATTGTCTCGGATATGCGTATGCCGGTCATGGACGGAATCCAGCTGCTGACGACGGTCAAGGATATCTATCCCGAAACCGTCCGTCTGATGCTCACCGGTAATGCCGATCAAGAAACAGCCATTGAGGCGGTAAACAAAGGTGCAATCTTCAGATTTTTAAATAAACCCTGCCCGACCCCTACCTTGGCCATGGCTCTGGCCCTGGCCGTGCGCCAATACCGCCTTATCACCGCCGAGAAGGAACTGCTCAATAAAACCTTGAAAGGGAGTATCACCGTTCTCTCGGAGGTGCTCAGTTTGGCAAATCCTATTGCCTTCAGTAGTGCCTTACGGATCAAGGACTTGGTTGTTGAGTTTGCCAGGCTTTTGCAGCTCACCAATATCTGGCAATTTGAAATTGCCGCCCTTATGTCGCAGATCGGTTGTATCACAATACCAACTGATATTCTCAATAAAATATTTGCCAACCAGGCCATCGACCAGGATGAAGAGGCGATCTATAAAAACCATCCGCTGGTCGGCGCCAAACTTCTCGAAAAAATTCCCCGTCTTGAAACAGTAGCAAAAATTATTGCCCATCAATTTCTGCCGTACGAGGCATTCGCCGGCTTCCAGGATTTGAACGAAGATATCTGCCTTGGTGCACAGCTTCTGAAGCTTGCCGGGGACTTCGATACCCTGCGCCATCGTGGCATAAAACGTCCGCAGATTCTTCGCCAATTCGAGGAACAAACCGGTGCGTATAATCCTGAAATGATAGCAATCCTATCCCAACTGAAACTCGACAGTGAACACGAACTTACCCTGTCGATTGAGCTGAAGGACATGGAGGTAGGCATGGTTGTCGAACAGGATATCAAGGCTTCGAATGGCGCGTTGATTGCCCCGAAGGGCATGGAGGTGACGTGGGCGCTCCTTCAAGGGTTAAAGAGTTTTTCCCGCCAGGTTGGAATTCACGAGCCGATTTTAGTCAGAGTGAAGCAATAAAATGCTGCTCTCCGCCAAGCCGAAGTGTCACAGAACCAAGGGGATATGAATGGACAAGAAAAGGGTACTCTTTGTTGATGACGAGCCGAATATTCTCGATGGCTTGCGGAGAATGCTGAGATCCTTACGCAATCACTATGACATGCACTTTGCCGGCGGCGGCCGTGAAGCACTGGAGTTGATGGCCGAGGATCGTTACGATGTAGTTATCTCCGATATGCGTATGCCCGGCATGGATGGGGCCGAACTGCTTGAAAAGATACAGCAGCAATATCCGCATACCATCAGGATAATGCTGACCGGCCAGGCCGATGAGCAGTCCATTATGCGCACCATCGGGGTGGTACATCAGTTTTTAGCCAAACCCTGCGACCCTGAACTTCTGAAATCCATCCTCATACAGACAGCGGCCCTGCAGAATATTCTTTCCGATGGCGGCCTGAAGGATCTCATCTCGCAGATCGGCACCTTGCCGAGTCTCCCGGCTACCTACGACAAACTGCGAAAGATCATTAACTCGGTCGATGTCAATATAGACATGTTGGGGGCGATCATCGAGCAGGACATGGCCATGAGCGCCAAGGTTCTCCAGCTGGTCAACTCAGCCTTTTTCGGTATCTATTCGAAAGTCGACAGTCCCACTCGGGCGGTACAATTATTGGGGTTGGAAACCATAAAGGTGTTGGTGCTCGGGCTGGAAATATTCACCCAAATCAAGATTCCGACAACTATCCTGTCACTGGAAACACTCTGGTTCCATAGTCTCACCGTCGGCAAGATTGCTAAAGCGATTGCCGCCCGGGAAAGTCAAGACAATGATCTGATCGGCAATGCTTTTCTTGCCGGAACCCTGCATGATATAGGAAAATTGGTTCTCGTTTCCTATCTTCCGGAAAAGTATAAGCAGGCGATTGCTGTCGCCCAGGAGAAAAATATTTCCCTGCAGGATGCCGAGCAGGTCATTTTCGGTGCAAGTCAAAGCGCGATTGGAGCCTATCTCATCGGCCTGTGGGGCTTTTCCACCCCGATTATCGAAGCCATCTGTTTTCAATCGGCCCTGGACAGTTATCCGGTAACCTCCTTTACTCCGGCTTTGGCAGTTCATGCCGCCAACGTCCTCTATTACCGAAACCGTCCAGAGGAGATTATCGGACGAAGAATGGAATTGAATTTACGGATATTGGAAGGACTTGATCTGCAGGACAGGGTGGGGGAATGGCAAGAACTCTGCCTCCAAAATTTACAGACTGAAACAGAAGGACAAAAAGAGGAGTGACGGAGAAGATGGCGACGGAAGAAACAAGTGATTACGCACATCTCCAGAAAAAGATTGAAGGCTTGCTTGAGACTCTCAAACAGGTGGGCTATCAGAATTCGATGATGCTTCGCTGGGTGAACGGCGCGGTGGTGACGGTCGATCGGGAAGGCAAGGTCATTCAGGCTAACACTGCAGCTCTGACAGCTCTCGGCTGGTCGGCCGAGGAATTCATTGGCCGCCATAAACATGAGACCATCCACCACAGCCAGAGCGATGGCAGTGAGTACCCCTGGGATTTCTGCCCTGCTTTTGCGGCGATTGAAGACGGCTCTTCGCATCATGTCGATGGCGATGTATTTTGGCACAAGAACGGATCGAGCTTTTCAGCCGATTATATTGTTTGTCCGACCCGCGATGAGAATAATCAAATCACCGGCGCAGTGATGACCTTTCGCAATCTCACCGAACAGCGGCTGAAAGAGGCCAACCGAATTCACAGTATGAAATTGGAATCGATTGGTGAGCTGTCAGCCGGAATTGCTCATGAAATTAATACCCCCATTCAGTTTATCGGCAGTAACCTGTCCTTTCTCAGGGAGAGCTTTCAGGATCTGCAAAACCTCATTGCCGTGTATGGTCAATTGAAGGAGGCGGTCGTCGGATTACCGCAATTCGAAAAATTTGTTCATGAAATTGAAGAATTGGAAGATCAGGCCGATCTTGAATATCTTCAGGAGGAGACGCCCAAAGCATTCGATCAGACCATGGGTGGGGTAGAACGGGTAACCAAGCTTGTCCTCGGCCTCAAAGGCTTTGCCCATGCCGGCGCCGGTGAAACCAAACATCCCGCCAATATCAATGAAATTATCAGCAATAGCCTGATCGTTTGTCATAACGCCTACAAATACGTGGCGGAAATGGAGACGGATTTTGGCGAGCTGCCGCCGGTTCAGGTTCATCCGGGTGATATCGGTCAAGTTATCATCAACCTGGTGGTGAATGCGGCCCATGCCATAGCCGATGTGAAAAAAGACAGCGGCGAGATGGGCAAAATCCGGATAAGTACGTCCTGCGTGGACAAGGTCATCACCATCTCGATTGCCGATAGCGGTGGTGGTATTCCTGAAGGCGTCCGGCAACGGGTCTTCGATCCCTTTTTCACCACCAAGGAGGTGGGGCGCGGCTCCGGTCAGGGGCTGGCCATCTCCCGGACCATTGTCCACGATAAACATCAGGGCGAACTCAGCTTTGAGTCGACGGTGGGCAAAGGGACCACTTTTTTTATCAAACTCCCTCTCTAAACCGAACCCCTGGTAAATCTGTGGATAGAATCCAGGCGGAAAACAACTTCTAAGTTGAGCGAGCTCTGCAGATAAAAATCCTTATCTTGACACTGTTTTGCCAAATATTGTATGGTTTCGTTTTTTGGCCAGAAATGGTTTCTCTATTGGCAGCACTGTTATCGACAATACCTACGTGGAAATAATATGAGCAATGGGTTTACTATGAAAAAGTATCTGCAAACAAGTATTCTGGTTATGGCCTGTACCTTACCCGTTTCCATATATACGGCCGGGCCGATCTGTGCGACCGAGAACACCAAGGCACAGGAAAATTTGGAAAAACTTGTTAAAACTAAAAGTTGTAAGGGTTGTGATCTTTCCGGCCTCACCTTGAACAGACTGGATCTGGCCGATGCTGATTTGGAGGGAGCGGATCTTTCATCGGCAAAAATCTCTCTGACTAATCTTACGAGGGCTAATTTGCGAAATACCAACCTGCGTGGTGCAATGTTTGGCGGGACCGATCTGAGTGATGCCGATCTGCAAGGAGCCGATCTACGTGGGGCATCGCTAGACAGCTCTTATCATCAAGGGGCGCGAGTCGATGGGAAATTCATTGACGCCAAATCAAATGAAGAAGCAGGTGATACTGAGGTAAAAAAGGAAGTGTTCATCGCCGATCCTGTAAAACCCAAGCCAAAGCCCGAGACAAGAGAGGTGAAAGTTGGTGAGCGGCGGGATTTTATTGAGCCTGCCCCTGTTGCCGCCGTGAGTGAGGCCAAACCTGAGGTAGTGCCGGAAAAACCGCAAAAGGTCGAAAAAGAGAGTCAAACCTCTGCCTCTCTTTCTTCTGCACCCACTGAAAAAAAAGTTGCTCTCGTACAACAGGCGATAGTCGATGTCCCGGTACAGGATGAGAAGATTGCCGTAGTTCCTGTCACAGCACCGGTTACTGTCAAAGAAGAGGTAAAAAAACAAGCGGCGGTCGAACCCGTAACTGCAACTCCGGAGAAAATGCCGAAAGAAAGTGTGTCCGAACAAAAAACTAAGAGTGCGGCGACCGTTTCAGCTCCGCAAACTGCAACCAAGGCGCAACAAAACCCTGTTGCGGGCAAGAGCAAAGAAGACAATCTGCAGGTTCTTCTTGATAAAAAGAAATGCTTTGGCTGCGATCTCTCAGGCCTTGATCTTGCCGGAAAAAATCTGGACAGTGCCGACCTGGAAAAGGCTAATCTGACCGGCTGTAATCTTGAAAAGGCCGATTTGGAGAACGCCAATCTGAAGGGCGCGTTGCTGCTGAATGCCAACTTGCGCCGGGCAAGTTTGAAAAATGCCGATCTTTATAAAGCTGATTTGACGGGGGCCGATTTGACGGAGGCAAAGATAGAGGGGGCGATGTTCGACAGTGCTCAAACCGCATCTGCCAAGGGTTTCAAGGAAGCAATCGGGGATGCTGCCAAGTAAGCGGTTTGCCCGGATTGTGACCGATGCCGAATGAGAAAAGTTGTTTGTCGGTTTATGACTCGCAGACAAGATCCAGGGCCTTGGCAATCTTGTTGTAATCGGCAAGATGATCGTCCCTGAGGATGGTTTCGATCTCGTCGAGTGTTTGTCGCATTTTTGCAACCTGCATTTCCAAGCTCTGTATTGTTTCCGAGGCTGCATTTTCCGTTGTATCCATGGCAACTTGTAAATCTTGGGCGCTGCGCAGAATGGTTTGCATATTGGCTATCTTGTCGAGACGCAGGAAAAGTTCGTCAAAATTAATCGGTTTTTCCAGGTAGTCGACAGCGCCTTTTTTCATCGCTTCAACAGCCGAATTCACCGACGAATGGGCAGTGATCAGAACCACTTCTGTTCTGCTGTTAATATCTTTTGCTATTTCAAGTACTTCAATGCCACCTAGCGTGCCCGGCATCATCAGGTCGGTAAGAACGACATCAAAAAACTGCTGCCCGAGCATTTTTTCCGCAACATATCCGTCTTCGGCCACCTGGACCTGGTAATTTTCTTTCTTTAACCGTTGCTCAAGAAGCCGCCTGATAACGGGATCATCGTCGACAACCAGAATAGATAGATTTTTCATGGGGATGCCTCTTTATTGCTTTTGGTAAAAAATTGATCGGAGATGTCGTTTGGGTATAAACCTGGGACATACACCGGTAAGAGACTCCGTTGATCCGATGACAAGATATCCATCATCAGCCAGGCTGTCGGCAAGTTTATTGAAAAGCTTCTTCCTGTCCTCAAGAGTAAAGTAGATGGCGACGTTTCGGCAGAAAATGATATCGAATTTTCCCAAGGCAGTGAAAGGATGCATGAGATTGAGTTTGCGAAAGTTGACCATCGCTCTGATTTCATCTTTGATCTTCCATGAGTCGCCGAAGAGTGTGAAAAATTTTTGCAGGTATTTTTTGTCGAGTCCTCGTTCTATTTCGAAGCGGTTGTATTTTCCGTAGCTCGCCTGGGAGACAGCCGCATCCGAGATATCGGTGCCGAGAAGGGTGAATGCATATCCGGGTGTGTCTTTGAGAAGTTCCTTGATGACTATGGCAATGGAGTAGAGTTCCTGGCCCGTAGAAGATGCTGCGCTCCAAATTTTTATCTGCGTTTTAAGAGATGTTTTTGATGACCGTGCATCAATTAACTCCGGTAAAATCTTGTGCTGCATCAATTCGAATGGCCCTTTGTCTCGAAAAAAGAGGGTCTCATTCGTGGTAATGGCGTCAACAATCGATTTTTCGATGGCTTTTGTCGAGTCTTTTTTGGCTTTTACCTGCAGTTCTTGATATGACTTGCAGCCATGCGCCTCGGCAACTGAACTTAATCGAGTTTCAAACAGATATGATTTGCTTTGATCCAAATATATCCCGGTAATTTCCTGGATATATTGAGCCACAAGCTTCAGTTCTGCGGGATTGATCTTTATCATTGCGATTTGAAAGTCGATTGTAATAAGCGAAAAAAGTTTTTTTATTTCAAACTGTTGACAATTTCTGCCGCAATTTTGTTAAGTGGTGCGACGATGTCCAGATAGCCCAACTCGGCTGGTGCCTTGGGCATCCCATAAACAATGCATGAAGATTCATCCTGGCCGATGACAAAGGCCGATTTCTGTTTCAGCACACCTAAACCAAGAGTGCCGTCCGAGCCCATTCCGGTCATGATCACCGCTGTAGCTCGGCCCACATAGTAATCGGCGACTGAGCGAAAAAGATAATCAACCGAAGGTTTGCAGGAATTTTCCGGCGGGTCGTCGGTTATTTTTATTCGCCGTTGCTGGCCATCCGTCCCGGCCATCAATTTCATTTGTTTACCTCCCGGGGCAATATATACCACATTGGGCAGGATATTTTCGCCATTGACCGCTTCTTTTACCGTCAGTGCACATTTCTTGTCGAGACTTGCCGCCAAAGATTTGGTGAAGACCGGTGGCATATGCTGGACAATCAAAACCGGTACCCCAAGATTTCCGGGAAGTTGCGGCAGCATCTGATTAAGAGCATTCGGTCCGCCGGTGGAGATCCCGATGGCGACAATTTCCGACTTTCCTCGTCGCACGGCTGTTGGTTTTGCGGTTAGGGGTTTGAAAACCCGTGTTCCTCCGGGGGGTTGGCACAAAGCACTGCTAGGCGGCAAAGGAGGTGAGCCGGGTATCCTTCCTCGGCTGCTGATAAGCGAAGGCGCATATCGCGATTTGGCAAAAGCTTTGAGAATAGGTTCGAGGGCCGCCCTTATTTCCTTTTTACCCTCAATCTGGTTTTTGCTCTGGGGTTTCAGAATAAAGTCAAAAGCCCCGAGTTCAAGGGCTCGCATGGTCATATCACTGCCTTCGGCGGTCAAGGTCGAAAGCATGATGGCACCGATGCCGGGATGGTTCTTCTGCAACTCCACTAGAACCTCAATGCCGTTCATTTCGGGCATTTCGATATCGAGGGTAAGGATGTCCGGCTTCAGGGCCAGAATCTTTGCTAAGGCAATTTTTCCGTTATGGGCCACCCCGGCCAATTCTACCCCCGGAATTTCTTTAATGATGTCCGAGACGGCTGTTCGGTAGACGATAGTGTCGTCAACTACAAGGACACGGAGATTTTTCGTACTAATCATGCGATCCTTCAATCCTCAAGGCTTAAGACTTTATCGACATTCAAGATTCCGATAAGGCTGGTATCCGTTTTGTAGACTCCGGTGAAAAATTCCCCCTGAATGCCTCGCATATTTGCCGGGGCCAATTCTCTTCTCTCCATGTCGGCCGAGACGACATCGCTAATCTTCTTGACCAACAGTCCGACATGGGCACCGGCGGAATTGACGATAATATTGCGCGGATCCTGGGTAAGATCGGTAGCACCGAGACCCAGTTTTAGACCCAGATCGATAATGGTGACGATTTGCCCCCGCAGATTAAGTATGCCGACCACATAATCGGGGGCTTGGGGAACCTTGGTCATTTGCATCAGTTTGTTAATTTCCTGCACCTTGAGGATATCCATACCGCACAGTGCGTCACCGACGTAAAAGGTGGCCAGTTCCACTATCCGTTTGCTTGTTGCCGTCGTTTTGTCATCTGCCATAATTCATACCATTATATAGTTACCATTCATTTGGTGGCCACGTATCGAGGTTAGTACCGTCTTTTCATGTAATCGTGTACCGAAACCATGAGCCGTTCTTTGTCGAGTTTGATGTGATATTCGTTGACCCCGACGGCCTGCCCTCTGGCCATGTCCTCGGCCGAAGCGAGGGTGGTCAAGGCAATAATCGGTAGTTTCGAATATTTGTCGTCTTGGCGTATTTTATGAGTGAGATCAAAGCCATTCATGTTCGGCATCTCAATATCGGTCACCAGCATGGCAATCAGATCACCATACTCATGGAGCTTATTCCATGCCTCCACTCCATCTTCGGCCTCGATAACCTTATACCCGACTTCAGTCATATAGCCTTTCACTTGATTGCGGAAGAATTTTGAATCCTCGGCGATCAAAATGGTCGGTGGTTCACTTTCATCTGCCGTTTCAACCACGGCTTTTTCCCTTTCAACGAACCACTGGGGAAAGAGGGTTTGCGCCATCTCAAACACATTGACCAACATGGTGGTATGCTGCTCGATAATGATCGATCCCATTATTCCCGGCTGACTGATGGTGGTGTCATCTATATCGGCACTGATTTCAATGGCATCTATCGGCCCTATAGCTAGTAGCCCAATGGCTCTCTTGGCAATATTAAAAACAATGACCAACAGATCTTCATGATCGGCTAAGGGAAGTACCGTTGCCAGGTCATCGACACAAATAAGACTGAGGCTGCCACCGCGGTATTTCATGACTCGTTTGCCGCCAAGTTCTTCGATATCTGAGCGTTTGATTTTTTCGATTCTTTCGACTTGGTTGAGAGGAACGGCAAAATATTCGGTTTTGGAACTTTTAAAAATAAGCAAAGATTGCCGGTCTTTTTGTGCTCTCAAAGCATCTTCGGCGGCCTTGGCGACTTCGGCGGCCCGATCGGATCCGTCTATCGAGTTGAGACGAGCCATTCTCGCCAGATTACTGACATCGAGAATGAGGGCGATGCGGCCATCTCCCATAATTGTAGCTCCGGCATACCCCTTACACTGTTGCAGGTGTCGGCCAAGCGGTTTGATGACGATTTCCTCCGAATCCTGCAAACGATCGACAATCAGGCCGTATTTTATGGCCCCGGTAGAAACCACCACTATATTGAGGGCACTGGAGGCCGAATAGCGGCGATCGAGTACCGAGCGGTTGTACATTTCATCTTTTTGTTGTGATTTCTTATCCGGTTCATTGGGGTTTCGAAAGAGAGGCGACTCCTTGCCGCGCCGATCGGCATTGCTTTCCCTGCGGTCCGGTTTTATTTCTTCTTCAGTATGATCGAAATAGGTTCGTTCTATACCGATTACATCGGCAAGGCGAATGAGGGGCAACAGGGTTCCGCGCAATCGAACGACCTCGGCATCGCCAACTCGCTCGACTCGGTTTTTTACCTGATTTGCCGGGATGCGCAGGAGTTCCTCAAGATTAACCTGTGGTATGGCATAGCGTTCACCTCCGGTTTCAATGATCTGACAGGGGATAATTGCCAGGGTCAGGGGCAGTTTGATGGAGATGGTGGTGCCGGCACCTTTTTCGGAAATAATGTCGACATGGCCCCCAAGCTGATCCAGGTTGGTCTTGACGACATCCATGCCGACTCCCCGGCCGGATACATCGGTGACTTCCTTGGCGGTCGAGAAACCGGGCAGGAAAATGAGGTTGATTTTTTCCTTATCGGACATGGCCTGCGCCTGTTCGGGGGTGAGCAGGCCCTTGCTGATGGCGCTTGCCGCCAGGGCTTCGCCGTCGAGACCTTTGCCATCGTCACTGATCTCTATGACCACCTGTCCGGCCTCATGGTAGGCTTTGAGAACGACCAGGCCGATTTCCGATTTACCGAGTTTTTTCCGGTCTGCCGGTTTTTCGATACCGTGGTCGACCGAATTTCGGACAAGATGGGTAAGAGGATCATTTATGGCCTCGATAATCGTCTTATCAAGTTCGACATCTTTGCCGACGATATTCAGGTCAATAGTTTTGTTGAGTTTTTTGGAGAGATCTCGGACAACTCGGGGGAATTTACTGAAAACGTTACCGATTGGCTGCATGCGGGTCAGCATGATCGCTTCCTGCAGTTCGGAGGTGATCAGGTCGATACGCTGACCGACCGCCTCGGCGTTACGCAAATCATCGGAGCCGATGGTTTGCAGCAGCTGGTTACGACTGAGCACCAGTTCTCCTGCCAGATTCATCAGCGAATCAAGGAGGCTGACATGGACTCGGAGCGTTGTTTCAGCTTTTGCCGGCGGTCCGGCAGTTTTGTTTTTGTCACCGGCAGGTTCAGACCTGCCGGATTGTGTGGTGGTAGAATGTATTTCCGAATCGACTGATTGCTCATCGTCTTCATCTTCTTCCGGCAGGGCAATGGGCTCCGGTTCGGGTTCGGGTTCGGCTTCCGGTTCCGGCTTGGGCTTTGGTTTTGGTTTTGCTGCGACAGGTTTTGTTTTTTCCACCGTCCCGGCAGGAGGTGGTTCACTTTTGTTTTCGGTGTGTTTGACCTTGGCTTTTACCTCTTCGGCTGGAGCCTCCTGCGGTGGTGGTTGGGAGAAGGAACCATCAGCAATGGCGTTGAGAGGGAGTAGATGCGATGAAATATCCACCTCGTTGCTATTGTGGACATCCTCAATCATACTCTGCAGTTGATCCGAGGCGATCAAAAGCACATTAATGATTTCCGGGGTTGGGATCAGTTTTTTGCTGCGGATCATGCCGAGAACATTTTCCGCTGCATGGGAGAGTTCTTGGATGGTGGTAAGGCCCATGAATCCGGCGCCTCCCTTGATGGAGTGAGCCGCACGAAAGACCTTATTGACGAGATCTTCATCGGTATTGGCCCCACCTTCTTCAATTGCTAAAAGGTCGTTCTCAATGTCTGCCAGGTGCTCGAGAGATTCTTCGATAAATCCTTGCAATATTTCGTCGTCTTCGATGTCCATACTCTACTCCCTGCATTTGATTGAATATCCGATAGTATCTATATAAGGTTATACATACGGGGAAAGGTATGTACAGGAGTTTTTAAAAAAAATGCATCAAGCAAGGAATGGCCGGATTGAACGCCACCGGCATCGGGGAAGAGGCTGCAGCTTTGACGGCTCAACGGTAAAAAAAGAAGGAACTACGCCGGTTGAGCCGTTGTTAAGATTAAGCCGTTGACAGGAAAAAGGCGTCAAGAATCGGCGAGCGGCTTCTCGGCTATTTCGACAAGAGTAACTTGATAGGTGAGGTGGTGGCCGGCGAGTGGGTGATTATAATCAACCGTAAGCTTCGAACCTTCGACCGTCATTACCGTTGCCGGCACTTTTTGTTCGACTCCTTCCTTGTCGACCTTAAGGGAAACAACCATCCCCGGCTTGGGGTGGAGGGTATCGACGAGCTTCTGGTTGTCGATGGTCTGAACCAGGTCTTTGAGTCTTTGGCCGTAGCCTTCTTCGGGGGGGACACGAATTTTCCGAGTTTCTCCGATCTGCATCGCCATAATTCCTGCTTCCAGGCTTGGCGGAAGATCTGAATTACCAAGAATTGCCTGGGCCGGTTTGTCCTTTTCAGAGGCGATGAAGACTTCACCGTTGTCCAGCATTCCGGTAAAGGTGAAAACTACCATGTCGTTTGTTTTCGGGTGGGTCATATGGAAACTCCTGATCAATGAAAAGAGGCTGTTGGAAAAACAATTTTTTTGTTCAGCTTGTGAAAAATGCGTGACATACTATAGGAGATGCTCAATTTTATGCAAGGATGAAGAAAGAAAAGTAACAAAACAGAGGTGGCGGCTTGACAAAGTGCTCAGTGCTGTCTAGTTTAGACCTCTTTTCACAATGATACGGCGAAGTCTCAACCAACCCCAAAGAATCTTGGCCTCTTGAGGGTTTGCATTCAGCACGATAATGAAAGGCAATGATACAACTCAATTTTAATAAAACAGCTGATGGCCTCCTGCCGGCAATCGCCCAGGATTTTCAAACGCTTGAAGTTCTTATGCTGGCATATATTAATAAGGTAGCCTGGGAAATGACCCTGAAAACCGGTAAGGCCCATTATTGGAGCCGATCGCGCAATACCTTGTGGTTAAAAGGCGAGACCTCCGGTCATGTGCAGATCATCCACAATATCCTTGTCGATTGTGATGACGACACGGTAGTATTTCAAGTCGAACAGGTGGGAGATGCAGCCTGCCATACCGGCCATAAGGCCTGCTTCTACAGACGGGTTGCGGGCGATGCACTGGTGACGGTGGGCGATAAAATTTTTGACCCTGACACCGTATACGGAAAAAAGTAGTTGATAGTGTTTGTCAACTGATAAAAGAGCACGGAGAAAACTGGTAATGAATCAGCTGAAATTAGGTTTGCCCAAGGGCAGCCTGGAAAACGCCACTATAGAGTTATTTGAGAAAGCCGGCTGGCAGATTAAGCCGGCTGCCAGAAATTATTTTCCAAAGATAGATGACCCCGAGCTTGAGTGTTCGATTTGTCGACCACAGGAGATGTCGCGCTACGTCGAAGGAGGCATGCTGGACGCCGGAATTACCGGCAAGGATTGGACAATGGAGAATAATTCCGACACCATCCTGGTGTGTGATCTGGTCTATTCTAAAGTCAGCAGGCGGCCTACCCGGTGGGTAATCGCCGTGGCCGGGGATTCGGATATCAGGACAATCGAGGATTTGCAAGGCAAAAAGATCTCCACCGAACTGGTCAATGTTACCAAACGGTTTTTTCAGGAAAAAGGCATTGATGTGGAGATAGAATTTTCCTGGGGTGCGACCGAAGCGAAGGTCGTTTCGGGACTAGCCGATGCCATTGTCGAAGTGACGGAAACGGAGAGTACCATTCGTGCCCATGGCTTGCGGATTATTCACGAATTGATGCAGTCGAACACCCAGTTCATCGCCAATAAGAACGCCTGGGATGATCCGTGGAAACGGGAAAAAATCGAAAATATCGCATTGCTTCTGCAAGGGGCTCTGCGAGCGGATCGTATAGTCGGCCTGAAAATGAACGTTTCCAGTGCCAAGATTGAAGATATCGTCGCCATCCTGCCGAGCATAAACGCACCGACCGTGGCAAGTCTTTATAATCAGGACTGGTTTTCGGTGGAAACCGTGGTTTCTGAGGATATCGTCCGCGATCTCATTCCGAAACTTAAAAAACTCGGGGCGGAAGGCATTATTGAGTACTCTCTGAATAAGGTGATTTAGTGCCTTACTCAGGAAAATTTTTCGCAGGAGATACATATGGATTTCTTTAACATCGAATTTCTCCTGAGTGTTCATCGTCTCAACCAGCTCCCTCCGCCGGAGCTTCCGGAAATCGCCTTTGCCGGCAGATCCAATGTCGGCAAATCCAGCCTGATCAATACCCTCACCGGCAGAAAAAGCCTGGTGAAGGTCAGTGCCAGACCGGGGAAAACCCAAGGACTCAACTACTTTCGTGTCGAAGAAAAGTTTTTTCTGGTGGATTTACCCGGTTACGGTTTTGCCAAGGTACCGAAAATTATGCAAAACAGCTGGCAAGCGTTGATAACCACCTACCTGGAGACACGGGAAACGCTGAGATGCGTCGTGGTCATCATGGATATTCGCCATGAACCCAAAGAGCAGGATACCCAACTTGTGCAATGGCTCAGTGAAAAGGCCATTCCCTGCCTTCCGGTGTATACCAAAATCGACAAAATCTCCGGTAGTATTCGCGAAAAAAATGCCAGACTGCTTGACGCCGGACACAGCATCAAGGCGGAAGACAGGATCCTTTTCTCGGCAAAAACCGGGCAAGGGCGTGTCGAGTTACTTGACGCTCTGAGCATCCGGATAGAGAAATGATGCTGTCGGTAGCCTTCCGGACAGCTGGTCTCGCCCATTCCTCTCTGTTTTTCTCTATAACTCTGTACCATTCTACAATTGCGGCAAAAAATAAATACGGCGACTTGTATTGAGGAGATTTTATGCAGGAGTTATCCAAATCGCAAAAAGCACGGATTGCCATACGAACCTTCAAAATCCTCGCCGATTCCATGACCCTCCAGGGTTCCTATAAACCTTCCGGGAGGATTGGGGAAAAATTGGCTGAGGCCTTGAAATTGCTTAGTCCGGAAATTTATGGTTCGATGTCCGATACCCGGGTCGTCGAATTACATGGTTTGGAGTATGTCTTTGACAGGATGCCGAAAGGGATTGAAAAGTGTACGAGGATAACCCTTACCGCCCAGGAAGATTTTAAGGACACTTCATTTGCGAAAATTGTCCCTCTGAAAAGAAGAAGGGTATCGTATGCGGTTTCGGAAAAAGAGTATTGCTTTGTTATAACCACCGGGAAAAGCGAGATATATGACATTCTTACCCATATCACCTTTCTTAATATTGAGGCCTGGAAGATTTATCGACAGGTCTGCAACAGAGCCGAAGGGGTAAGTTCCGAATGGACGGAATTGGAGCGTATCGTTTCCATAGAAGAGTCGCTGGTTGGCGAGGAATTGGAGCAGGCCATCTGGAATCTCTCCATCATTCTCGGGAGGACTTACAAAGAGACGTGGGAAGCCTATGAACATCTTGAGAAAAACCGGCAGGAACACAATACCAACAGCAGCCTTTTTGCGATCATCTACGGTATCGGCAAAAGAGTGATAGAAGAACAAAGTGCCAAGAAAAACGAACTGGTGGTTTACTTCACTCCCTCCTTACATGAGATGATCGATCATCAAACCCATGCGGCTCTCTGGGCCGGGGCCTTGAAGGCATCTCTCGGTCGTTTGCAGCTTCTCGATCGACCGATCCATGTGGTCAGTGCCAATATGCATTCCATGCGAAATCTCCTCTATGGACCGGGAACATTGATCGAATGCGGGGAAACGGTGCCCGACGATCTCTATGCAATGGTGCGAGCGGTTCGCGATAGAGAAAAAGATGTTGAGGCCTATGCGGTCAAGCATGGTTTTACCTTTCGGGCGGATGAATCAGGTTCGACGATTGATGTCAATATTATGGACCTGTCGCAGCTTGACCAACATCATCTCCATTCCTCTCTGAAAATGAACTATCATTATCTCAAGGAAACCCAACCGGTGCTTCTCGTTATCGATTATGCATTTGGTACCCAAGCATTTGATATCATGTACGAACTGCTGCATCCAGATAGTTATGGCGGGGTGGTTAAATCGCTTTCCATCCAGTCTATTTCGATCATGGGGAAAGCTGGGGTGTTGCCGGGTAAAAAAGGTGATATCATGCTTGCCACGGCCCATGTGATGGAGGGAACCGCCGACAACTACATTGTCGATAACGATCTTACGGCCGCCGATTTTGATGACACGGTGACGGTATATACCGGTCCTATGGTGACCGTTCTCGGTACATCGCTGCAGAACCGCGATGTTCTCCAACGTTTTCATTCTTCCGCCTGGCGGGCGGTTGGCTTGGAAATGGAAGGTGGGCATTATCAGCGGGCGATCAGTGGAGCAATAATTCAGGGTCATATCCCGGCCACGATGAAAACCAGATATGCCTATTATGCCTCGGATAATCCGTTGGTGAGCGGCCAGACCCTGGCATCCGGACCGATGGGTGATGAGGGAATCGTTCCCACCTATATGATTTCCAAGGTTATTCTTGAAAAAATTGCCAATTATGACGCCGTTAGTAAAGAGTCCTAAGCGCAGCAACCTGTTGCTGAGTTTTTCTCCATGGATGCTGGCCGTCGCCTGTTCCCTTCTGTTGCTGTTGCTGGCTTTATTTGCAGTCAGTAATTATCAGCGGGAAAAGGAATTGATGGGGGAGGCCTTGGTGCAAAAGGGACTTACCCTGATGCGCTTTATCAACAGCTCTGCCCGTGAGGCAATGCGCGATAATCTCCGTTCATCCGATCCTTTGATCCACTGGGAAGATCAGGTTCGGGCGGCAATGGAGCAGGCGGTTGAGCAACCCGGGGTCGAATCGGTCCAGCTCATTGACCAGGAAGGGGCGATTGTCTCTGCTGCGGGGCTGAATGCCGGCAACAGTGCCATTGATCAAGCGACTCTGGCATTTACCAAATCTTTGAAATCCGGAGGCCCACATCCGTTTGTTTCCCGGATCATCACGGAAAAGCAAGGTGATAAGTCAAATCAAAGGTTTCAGATTGCCGCCTGGCATGTGCCACCGAATACTCCGGACCATCCGGAATTCCTGGACCGGGGGCCTGGCCGGGGGCAGATGATGCGAAGATTTGCCAACAATCCACATTTTGCTGTCATGCAGGAGGAGATGAAACGTTTGCTTGACAAACAGCTCATATATGTCGTGCAGCTCGATTTTGAGCAATTCAATTCGTCGCTCAGGCGACAGTTTCTGCAGATAATTATCCTCTCCATTGCCACACTTCTGGTTGGTATTGCCGGAGCACTCTCCTATTTAACCCTTAGAGGTTTAAAGGGTTCTCAGCAAAGTCTCGGTCAAATTCGGGCATTTACCGATATCCTTGTCTCCTCTTTACCCGTCGGTCTCATTGCCACCGACAGCCAGGGAGTGATTCGCGTCTGTAACGACGCAGCCGGAGAGGTCCTTGGTATAGAGAGCGACCGTATCCGAGGGAAAATACCGGAAATCTGCCTGCCACCAGGATTGGCTAAGATGTTTTTTGCCAATAACCATGCGGAAAAGGCCGAAAGACAGAAAGAAATCCCCTTGGATTTAGACCCGAAAAAGCCGATGACCTTGCAATTGGCCTCGATGGTCGTATTGGATAATGATGGCCGTTTGGCCGGAGAGGTGCTGCTTATTCGAGATCTCACAGAGGTCAAATCACTAGAAAAGGAGTTGCAGCGCAGTGAACGTTTGGCGGTCCTTGGAAAGATGGCTGCCGGAGTCGCTCATGAACTGAGAAATCCGCTGAGTTCTATTAAGGGACTGGCGGTGCTCTTGAAATCACAGGTAATTGCATCCACTGGTGGGGTGGAAACTGCCGATATTCTGGTGAAAGAGGTGGAAAGGCTGAATCGCAGTATCGGCGAATTGTTGGATTATGCACGGCCCGGTCAGCTGACTCGGGAACCGACGGCAATAGACGACATAATTAAAAAAACCGTGTCGCTGGTGCAGATCGATGCGGAATCCTATAAAATCACTCTAGTTCTTGGACTTGCGGCGGAATTACCCATGGTTCAGATTGACCGAGATAAATGTAACCAGGTATTGCTGAATCTTTTTCTAAACGCCATACAGGCGATGCCGAATGGCGGTGTTTTAACCGTACGGACGGAGCGTGATGGCGGAATGATCGTTGTCAGTATAAGGGACAGCGGGGTAGGCATTCCCCAGGAAAATCTTCAGCGGGTGTTCGACCCCTATTTTACCACAAAAAGCAATGGGACAGGATTGGGACTTGCCTTATCCGCCAAGATCGTCGAGGAGCATGGTGGAGCGATGAAGATTTTCAGTACACCGAATGAGTATACCGAGGTTCGGGTGATGCTGCCGCTCTGAGGCCCGCTCGGTTTTCTAGCGTCTGGTGGAGGATAAAAGAGGATTGGTTTTTATCGTAGGAGTGGCCAGAATGGCTGATACTATGGCATAAAAGTGCCCTGGATGGGAATCAAAAAGAAATGAATTCATAAGGCATCCTACAGACATTGCCACCACCACCCCTTGCAGCAGGTATTTTCTTGGCGGCTGAAGTGAAAAAGAGCCGATAAACTGAGAGACAAGCAGGGTTATAAATAAAAACAAACCCACTAGACCCGTCTGAACGGCGAGTAGGAGATAGGCGTTGTGCGGGTTATCAGTCGATTGGGTTTCGCTGTCTTTGATCCTTTCTTGAACTGTTCTAAAAGATCCCGTGCCGTGTCCGAAAATCGGCTTCTGTTTGATGAGATCGATACTGTTTTGCCACCAGTCGAATCGCATGCCAAGGGAGGTTCTTGAAGATTCTGCCTGATAATTTCGTATTTCGTCAACAGCCTCATTCACCCTTGTAGAAAAATTGCTGGAGGTGAAAAAGGTGATACCAATGACTATTGACACGAGAAACGTTGCTGCCAGTGATTTTCTCCAGGAAAGTCGCTGGAAGAAGGTGAGAATGATAAGGGCTATATATATCAGCATGCCGGTTCGTCCGGGAGCGATATAAAATAGATTAAAAGTGGTAAGAAGAAAGAGTGCCAGCCACAAATAAATGTACTGTCTGGATTCAAAGATTCTTTGCAGGCACCAGAAAGCCAGGACGGCCATGAATAAGCTGTGGGTAATGTGATATACTACCGAATGACCGAAGCGTTCCGAGGGAATGATGGAAAAAAAGATACCATAGGATATGAAGAGAAGGACAACACAGCCGGCAATGAAGCTATCCTCGGCTAACCTGGTGGCCCCTTCGTTGTCCCTGAAAAGGGAGACAACCATGGCAAAATACACAAGTTCTCGATATTTTTTCAAGATCTCCAGGGCGTTGGGCAACGGTGTCGGGCTATAGCTGACTCCGACGATAAGCAGCAGAAACAAAGCAATAGCCAAACCTACCGACACATTCTTCTTCATGAGTTGGGGAAGGGAAAAAACATCGCCGGACAACACCCAGAAAACCGCCGCAAGGGCTGCCGTCGCCCCCATGAGGGAGGTGGAAAGGGGGATGAAAAAGCAGGAAAGAATGGTGCAAAAAATCCCTGCGGTGCGGGTCATATTGCGAAAATGTGTTAGTTTTTTCATTACTTGTACTGCATGTTATACAGCAGCTCATATTCGCCTTTTTCGGCAATAAGGGTATCATGGGTGCCCTGCTCGACGATAAGCCCATCCTTGATGACGATTATTCTTGAGGCATTTTTAATTGTTGAGAGACGATGGGCAATAACAAAGGTTGTACGGTTTTTCATAAGATTTTCCAAGGCCTTTTGCACCTCCCGTTCCGATTCGGTATCGAGGGCTGAGGTCGCTTCATCGAGGATGAGAATCGGGGCATTTTTCAGGATTGCCCGGGCAATGGAGAGGCGCTGACGCTCACCGCCGGAAAGCCTTGCCCCTCCCTCGCCGATAACCGTATCAAAGCCTGCGGGGAGAGCCTCTATGAACTCAAGGGCATAGGCGGCTTGCGCGGCATCACGGATCCTTTGTTCCGAGGCCTGCTGGTCTCCATAGGCGATATTGCTGCGCACGGTATCGTTAAAGAGGATCGTCTGTTGTGTTACCATGGCAATCTGGCCGCGCAGAGAGGCCACCGTCACATCCCGGATATCCGTGCCGTCAATGGTGATACTCCCTTCCTTCAGGTCAAGGAAACGGGGAATGAGGTTGGTGAAGGTGGTCTTGCCACCGCCGCTTGGACCGACAATGGCCAGGGCTTCGCCTGCGGGAACACTGAGATTGATATTCGATAACACCGGGTTTTCGTCATCGTAGCGAAAGGTAAGGTTTTTAAAATCGATCACCGAAGTGAATGGCGGAAGCGGAATAGCACCTCTTTTATCCTCTATTTCCGGTTCGATATCGAGAATAGCGAAAACTCGGGTGGCGGCGGCAAGGCCTTGCTGAATGGTGGCGTTGATGCGAGTAACGCCCTTGACTGGTTCGTAGGCGGCGATCAGTGCCGTAAGAAAGGCAAAAAAAGTTCCAGGGGTGGCACTTCCACTGATAACTTCATTGCCACCGAACCAAATAATGAGAGCAATTGCACCGCCACCGATAAATTCCATCAGCGGGTGCTGCATGCAACGGTACTTGGCATCTTTCATGGTGAGGACAAAAAGTTTGCTCACCTGCTGGAGAAATCGATTCCCCTCATATTCTTCCTTGGAAAACGCCTTGACGATGCGGTTGCCGGTTATCGTTTCGTGGAGGATGTTCGAGACATTCGCCACTTCTTCTTGAGTCGAGGTGCTCAGTCGCCGGAAAAGGCGGCCGAATTTCACTATCGGGTAGGCGGCAATCGGTAAAATGATAAAGGAAATCATGGCCAAGCGCCAATTCATGAAAAATACCAGGCCGAGCAGGATGAGCACTTGAAAGAAGTCGCGCACCGATCCGACCAGGGCATTCGATACGGCCTGCTGCAGCAGGGTGACATCGGAAATAATGCGCGACATCAGGGTTCCGGTCGGCATCTTGTTAAAAAAAGACAGCGATTGCCTGTGGATATGGTTGAAGATCTGCAGACGAAAATCACGAATGACCGATTGGCCAACCTGTTCAAGCAAAATGGTGTAAAGGTAATAGGCAATTCCTTTGAAAAAGAAGATAATGACCACAACGAGAGGCACGAGTTTCAGGAAAAAGATATTCTTTTCCATGAAAATCTTGTCGAGGACATCTTTCACCAGATAAGCCTGTGCCCCGGTAAAACCGGCGACGCAGATCATGGCCAGCATAGCGATCAGCAGTTTGTGTCGATAAGGAACGATAACTCTATATAATCGCTTAAGTATTTCTTTGTTGGTCATGGGCCTTTGGGCAATGGTCAAAATGAAAAAGGCAGTGGGAAACTAGAAAAGTTTTCTACTGCCGATAGCGTTTAATTTCTTGGTCGAGAACGTACTTAGTAATACACCAGCAATCTCGAATATTGAAGAAATATTTATAAAAATATCTGCCTGATCGATCGTTTTATCGGTGGATAATCTTTCTTGCTCCATAGACGATGAAAGAGGCTGAACCACTGTTCCGGATATGCCCTTATGAAAGGTTCGTAGAGACGGACGCAGCGAGACGAGATATCGATGATGCTTTGGTCATTGATTTCATCATAATGGGGCAGCGGAACTTCCTCAAAATCGATATGCAGTTCCCCGTCTTTCATGTAATAAACACTGGTGAAAACAGGGGCACCGGTTCTTTGGTAGAGGATTGCGGCTCCTTTGGCACAGGCCAGGGGGCGGTTGAAAAAGGGCACACTGGCGCCGCGACTCGTGTAGCTTTGGTCAAGGCTGATGATGAGTAATCGGTTATCCAGCAGGGCTTTTTCATAGGCCTTCATCCCGTCATAGCTACTGAGGTGGGTAAGGCTTGTGCCGTAGTGTCCGCGCTGGCGAACGAAGAAATCGTCGGAGAGCGGGTTGCTCTGCTTCTGGTAGATAAGGCTTGTCGGCAGATTGGCAATGTTGAACCAGGCAAAGTAGGCTTCAAACCAACTGGCATGAATCGTCGTAAGAATCACCCCTTTCCCACCTTGCAGCGCGCGATCAAGCTTCTCTCGCCCCGTTATCCGGGTATTTTTGACGAGTCTGGTCAGGCTGTTCCGGTGCAGTATGAAAACCAGGCCAAAGGTTCTGGTAAACTGCAAATATACTTTTCTGAGGAGATGCAATTTCTCCGCATGGCTAAGGTCCGGAAAAACCGTCGAGAGATTATTATAAGCGACTTTGATGCGGAAGGGGAAAATCACCCATGCCAGATAGCCGATTATCGTGCAAAGAGCAAGAATTGCCGGGACAGGGAGGAGATTTATAAAAAAAATAACGGATCTCAAAAGGGAGTATTCGAGTTTATGTTTAATTTTCATGGTGGATTGGGATGTACGATGTTGGCGGCTTACATCGGGAAAAGGAAAAGTTCTGAAAGAGGAAATACTACTACACCACTCTCGTTCTGAAAAAAAGCTGTTTTTAAATGAGTGCTGGAAATATATCGTGCGGTTATAAAAGTTTCGTCTATCTTCACTCCTAAGGTTTCGCTGCCGGAATTGATTGTTATAATTACTCCATCAGCTTATTTCTCGAAGGCAAATATAATATTTTATTATTTCGGGTAGTTTCTACCGGTTGAAGACTCAACGATTGAACAAATTCAATACGACATGCATACAATTAATCGAATCCTGACAAAAACCATTTTCCTGTTGTCGCTTTTCTTCTTCTTTTCCTTGGTTACAGCCAGCCATGCGGAAAAGATATTCGGCGAAAAGGTGTGCTTGCCTTCGACATGGCCATCGGCGGTCAGTGACTTGGCTGTCGACCCTGAGTTACATCAGGGCGAATTGGCTAATGGTTTTCGCTATGTTTTGCACAAAAACCAGGAGCCAAAAAATCGGGTGTCGGTTTTTCTCTATGTTAAGACAGGCTCCCTCAACGAAGAGGAAAATCAACGGGGCGTGGCTCATTTCCTTGAACATATGATGTTTAAAGGAACGGAAAATTATCCGGCGGGAAGCTTGGTCGAATATTTTCAATCCATCGGCATGGGTTTCGGTGATGATGCCAATGCTCATACCACCTTTGACCAGACGGTTTACAACCTCTTTTTGCCGAACGGTTCTGACAAGGAACTCAGTGCCGGCTTCTCTGTCATTGCCGATTATGCCCGTCGCGCAAAACTTCATGACGATCAGATCAATATGGAGCGCGGCGTCATTCTCGCAGAAAAGCGAGCCAGGGATTCGGCATCCTATCGAACCCATGTTGCCAGCATGGAATTTGCCTTCCGCGGCACGAGACTTGCGGAAAGAATGGTGATCGGGATCGAGAGCATTTTGCAACAAGCCGATAGGACTCTCCTTAAAACATTTTACGATAGCTGGTATCGACCGGAAAACATGATTCTTATCGTCGTCGGAGATATGGATCCGAAGAACGCCGAGCAGCTTGTCAAAAAACATTTCTCCCAGCTTTCTCCGATCGGTTTAAAACCTGATTGTCCAAGGTTCGGAGGGCTGACACATAGGGGACTTGAGGGTTTCTATCATTTCGAGCCGGAATTGGGCAAAACCAATGTGTCCATTGAATCGTTTTGGGATCTGCAGTTACAGAATGATTCGCTGCAGCTGGAAACGGAAGAAATCATACGGTCGATGGGGGCGATGATCATGGGATATCGACTCCAACGACTGCAGGAAGAAAAAAACTCACCCTTTGCGAACGCCTCTTACAGTTCCGCAGATATCATCGAGCGTATCGGCTATGGTACTATTTCTGCCCAGACTGATGGCGGAAAATGGCGGGAAAGCCTGTCTCTTCTGGATAAAACTCTGCGACAGGCAATCCAGTTCGGATTTACCGAACAGGAAGTGACGCGAAGTAAAAAAGAAATACTCGCCGACCTGGATGCCCGCGTCCTCACAGCCAAATCTGAAAATTCTCGGAAGATCGCCCAAAAATTACTCAGGCATCTGGGAAGTAACCGCGTGTACCAGTCGGCGGAACAGGAGAAAACTTTGTTCGACCCGATAGTTCAACATATTACTGCGGCTCAGGTCAACCAAGAGTTTCGAGCGGTATGGGGCCATGACAGCCGCCTGGTATCGGTTACCGGTGACGCTCGGTTAGGTGAGGATGGCTCTAGAATTATAACCGATCTTTATCGGCAAGCCCTTCAGGAACAAGTCGCGGCCCCTCTGCGTGGACAAAACGACACCTTTCCTTACCTGCCGGTTTCTTCGTCGCCGGATAGCCCTCCGGAACACAGGTATTACAAAGACATTGATGTCGAAAGGCTGGTTTTTGCAAATGGCCTCATCGTCAATCTTAAAAAATCCGATTACCAGAAAAACAGTGTGCAGGTACTGGCAAGTTTTGGCGAAGGGAAACAGAGCGAACCGGCCCGGGGAATGGCCATGCTAGCTGAAGATACCATCAATATTTCAGGCTCTGGACAGTTCCCACAATCGGCGATTGATAATCTTGTGGCCGGAAGTTCTGTTGAATTGCGGTTCCATATTGGGGAAGGTGCCTTCACTTGGTCCGGAAGCGCCCTCTTTAAGGATTTCGATTTGTTGATCCAGATGCTGCAAACCATGCTTTACGATCAGGGTTTTCGGGAAAACCAGTTTGCCAATGTCATGAATAAGGTGGAACTCATGTATCAGAAAATCAGTCGTGAAGTCGACGGTGCAATGGTTCTTGAGGTGCAGCCCTTTCTAGCCGATGGCAATCCGCATTTTGGTCTGCCGGCCTGGAAGGAGATTGCCAAACTTGATTATCCCGCATTGGAAAAGTGGGTCAGGTCTTTTTCCCGGCCCAATGAGTTGGAACTCTCCGTCGTTGGTGATTTTGACCGAGATGAAGTCGTAAAAGCCCTCGGTAAATATTTTGGTGGCGCGACACTTCAGAGTCCGCATAATTCCGAGGCGCCGGCAGTCCGATTCCCCGCGGGGGAAACGCTCAAGGTAGACGTTAAAACCTCGATGGATAAATCGCTTGTGGTGATCGCATGGCCGACCGAAGATTTTTGGGATATCCAGCGTACCAGAAGACTGCATATGTTGGCCAGCGTGCTTGAAGACAGGGTAAGGAAAGTGATCAGAGAGACCATGGGGGCGGCTTATTCCCCATCCGTATCGAATTTTAACAGCCGGGTTTACCCTGGATATGGTTTCTTGCTTGCTCAGGTGATTGTCAAGCCTGGTGATGAAGAGGCGATAATCAAGGAAATTTTGCGGATAGCCGACTACCTGAAAGAAAATGGGGTAAGCAGCGATGAACTCATGCGGGCCAAAAGACCGATGATGACGTCGATTACCGACATGATCAGAACAAACCAATATTGGCTATCTTCTGTCCTCGCACTTTCCAGCAGATATCCGCAGCAATTGGAGTGGCCAAAAACAATTCTCAGTGATTTCTCGTCAATCGATGAAGAGGATTTGACCCAACTTGCCCGGAAATACCTGAACAATTCCCGGGCCGCCGTGGTGAGGGTGGTGCCAAGTGAAATATTTACACAGGCGGCAAAAACTACGGTTGTTGAAAAACGGGAGGAGGAGGCTCCCCGGAAAGCAATCCAATGAGGAGTATTCTTGGTTTCGTTTTTTGCAATCGATTTTTTCTGTCTATTGTTTGCTGAACCTGCTATAATTTCAGTATTTCGGACAAGAGAATAGTGAAGCCATCTTCTTCGCAAAAGGATTCCGCCATGAATCAGTTAGAACAAGTGCCACAAATGTCTTACGGTTTTCGGTTTGGTCAAATGAAGAGAAAACACCGGAGAGCCGGATTGTCCGGATTTGTAGGTGACCTTGCCGATGGGAATTTGGTTATTGGTGGGAATGTCGAGGATATTTCCATAGGCGGTTTTAAGATTACCGATATACCGCATTCGTTTACCGCTGAGAAACATACCTACACGGCTATTTTGTCCGGCGGAGGGAAACATTATCGGTTGCTGGCAAAGCCATGTTGGAAAAGGCAGGGATCAGGGAAAGGCAATGTCGATATCGGTTTTAAAATTCTCGATGCCCCGTGGGAGTGGGTGGAGTTCACTATGAACGAAATCCCGGAATTCGACTATGAGGACTCTTTTATTTTTCAAGCCTAGCCCCGACCAACAGCGATCTGGTTTCTCTTATCGCTAAACTTTCAAAGGAGCGGTGGACCTTTTGCACAAGAGGTTCATCGCTCCTTTTTTATTGGTGGGATGTTTACAGGGTCAGCTTGATGAGGCAGTGGGCATATATCCCGCGCGGATCGTCAAGGAGTATGAAATCGTCGAATTTACTCTGCAAGATCTTTTTCACCTTGTTCACCAGAGGATAGTCATTTTTACTTACGAGGGTGGCAAGGGGCGCTATTTGGGTGGTAAAGAATTGCAGCACCTGCTCTTTGAGAGTGGCCGTCGGGCGAATATATTCAGTAGTGTAGTCGGCTACCCCGGCAAGATTCGCAGCTGCGTCAATGGCTTCCTCAAGTGATCCGAGCTTGTCGACGAGGCCGATCTCCAGTGCCGCCTTACCGTTGTAAACTCTGCCCTCGGCGAGTTCTTCGACGCGAGATTTCTCTAATTCTCTGCCGGTAGCGACGATTTGCAGAAACTGGTCATAATTATGGGCAACTGCCTGTTGAATAGCATTTTTCAAGGGTTCGGGCAGGGGTTGAGTGAGGTTGAGACCTGCCGCGAGGGGAGTGGTGCCTGTACCGTCACTATAGACGCCCAAGGAAGATAAGGTTTTTTCAAAAGTGGGAATAGCCCCGAAAATGCCGATCGATCCGGTGATGGTCGCTTCCGATGCCCAAATTTCATCGGCATCGGCGGCTATCCAATAGCCGCCGGATGCGGCAACAGCCCCCATCGAAACGACTACGGGTTTACCTTTTTTTTGCAGCAACAGCAATTCCTGACGAATGATTTCCGATGCAAATGCTGAACCTCCACCGGAGTTGATGCGCAATACAAGGGCTTTTATCTGCTTGTCCTCTCTTGCTTTTTTAATGAGCGCCGCAAGAGAATCCCCGCCGATAAGTCCGGCAGGCTGTTTGCCGGGAAGAATATTGCCTTCGGCTATGATAAGGCCGACCTTATCTCCTTTCCAATCGATTTTTCGATAGGACGGAAGGAGGGAGTCGTAATAATCGGCGGACCCGACCATGGGTGGTTTAACCTCGGAGTTTTTCGTTAAGGCAGCAAGGTAGGCAGTTATATCCGATCTGTTTGCTAATTGGTCGACCAATCCTGTTTTCAGGGCGAGCTGTGCCGTATCACCCCCGGTGCTTTGCAAGGCCTCGGAGATATGTGCCGTGTAGTTTTCTATGGTCTCTTTCGAAATCTTGCGTTGTTGCAGAATATCATCATTATATACCTGCCAAAGAGCCGACAGCCATTCCTCGTTCTGTTTGCGATCCTCCGGTGACATGTTGTTTCTGGTGAATGGTTCGATTGCCGATTTATATGTTCCGACCTTGAAGATATTGTAGTTGATTGCCAGTCTTTCCATGGCTTCTCGAAAGTAGAGGCGATATACGCCAAAACCGTGGATATCCACGCCGCCCATGGGATTGAGGAAAATCTTGTCGGCGTATGATGCCAGATAGTATTGCGATTGACTGTAATAGTCCTCGGCGGCAATAATGGTTTTCCCCGATTTTTTGAAATTGACAAGGGCCTGACCGATAGTTTGCAACTGGTTCAATCCGGCATTTTCCATATGTTTGAGATTCAGAAGCAGAGCAACGATCCGATCGTCTGTGGCGGCGCTGTCGATGATATCGAGAATATCCTGCAAGGCTGTTTCCGGTTCTTTAGCCTCTTCGTCAATTGAGTCCCCAAGAAATTTTTCAACAGATCCAAAAACCCTTTTCTCTTCAACGATATCACCGGAAATATCGAGCCGGAGAATACTTGGAGAAGGGATATGTGAACCTCCCTTCGGGATAAAAGTAAAAAGAACACATACCAGAATCGTCAGCAGCACCAGGTTGAACAGAGTGTTTCTGACAAAGGTGAAAATCTTTCCGACATATTTAAAGATGTTGAGAATTGCAAGAAGGAGATCTTTCATATAATCAGCGAGTGATATTCCAGGGATTGAACGGCAATAAAGCCGCCCCTTCGTTATGTGGGGGAATGGTCGTTGTTTTGCCTTGAGGCTTACAAGAAGTGCACGTTCCGATCACAATCCCGACAAGTAAAAGTGCCGGGATGTCGGTCTTGGGTAACGATAACCATAATGTTTGCGAGTACAATAGAACAATGCATCTATCCATACATAAACGGCAGTTTTAACTGCCGGGGAAGAGCGGTCCGGCCGGTAAGTTTTGAGATCGTGAGACCGACAAGCCTGATCTTCTCGGTACCGGCATAGGTTGTGGCAAGGAGGCCGGGGAGCAGGGGGAGAATATCGTCCGCCGAGAACATGGCGGTTTTTAAGGTTATTGAGCGGGTTATCGTTGTAAAATTCTTATAGCGAACCTTCAGGGTCAGGGTATAGCCGCCCTTGTTCTTTTTGTGCAACGATTTTTCAATGTCTTTGGCAAGTTCAGCAAGGATCTTTCGGAGTTCGTCGAGATTGTCGGTATCGTAGGGGAGGGTAGTTTCACTGCCGATGGATTTACGAACCCGCATCGGTTCGACGGGACGATCATCAATGCCTCTGACAATGTCGTAGAGAAATGAGCCGATCTTGCCGAAATGAAAGACCAATCGTTCCACCTCCCATTGTCTCAGGTCGAAACCGGTGTTGATGCCCAGTTGCCGCATCTTTTTTTCCGTCACCTGGCCAACTCCAAAGAATTTGCGGATCGGCAGAGTATCGAGAAAGTGTTGGGCGGTTTCCGGCGGGATGGTGGTGATACCTTGCGGTTTGTTGATGTCGGAGGCAACCTTTGCCAAAAATTTATTATAAGAAATTCCGGCGGACGCCGTTAATTGCAACTCTTCAAATATCTGCCGACAAATCTGCTTTGCGAGAAGAGTGGCGGAGGGGTGTTTTTCTCCCATGTTGGTAACATCGAGAAAAGCTTCATCCAAGGACAGAGGTTCGACAAAGGCTGTATATTGACGGAAAATTGCCATAATTTTGCTGGATATTTCCACATATCTGTCCATGCGCGGCGGCGTGAAGATTGCTTCCGGGCATAATCTGGCGGCTTTCGAACACGGCATGGCCGAGTGAATACCGAATTTACGCGCTTCGTAGGAACAGGCAGCGACAACACCTCTACTTTGCGGATTGCCTCCGACGATCAAGGGTTTACCCCGGAAGAGTACGTGGTCTTTTTGCTCGATTGAAGCAAAAAACGCGTCCATATCGATATGAATGATTTTTCGCGTGCTGCACATCCTCTGAAATCTGCCTTCCAAAAACATCAAGGAGTGTTTTAATCTGCAATTATTGGTAAAGTCGGGGCAGATTAAAAGCGGTTCGTTTGAGTCATTACTATGGCATACCTGGGTGAAATGCAAAACATTCTTTTTGAGATAATGGAGCAGCATGGATAAAAAACAGATCATTGAGGCCAGTTTGCTTTTCGGAGGACTTCCGGCCCGGCAACTTGAAGACATTGCGCAAATTGCCGTCGAAAAAACCTTCCAACGCGGGGAGAGTATCTTCTTTGAAGGCGACAAGGGCATCGGTTTTTACATGGTCGGTGAGGGTCGAGTCAAAATTTTCAAGGTGTCGCCAGGCGGAAAGGAACATATTCTCCATATCTTTGGCGAAGGAGAACCTTTTGGCGAGGTGCCGGTTTTTTACGGTCAACCTTTTCCGGCAAGCGCTGAAGCCCTGGTGAAAACCCGAACCATTTTTTTCCCCCGCGACCGCTTTGTCCTCTTGGTCGAGGCTAACCCCTCAATCGCCTTGAATATGTTGGCGGTCCTTTCCATGCGGTTGCGCAGATTTGCCAGCCAGATCGAGAGCCTCTCCTTGAAAGAAGTTCCTACCCGGTTGGCAAATTATCTTATCTATTTAAGCACGGAACAGGGGAACAACGATGTGGTTGAACTGGATATTTCCAAAGGCCAACTCGCCAGCCTCTTGGGAACTATTCCCGAGACCCTGTCAAGAATATTTGCCAAAATGACTGAAGAGGGGTTGATCAGGGTAAACGGGCGGACAATCAGCCTCCTTGATAAAGAGGCTCTCAGTGAAAAGGAATAATTGCCGGAAGGAAAAGCATCTGCATCCCACGGGTAAGAATTAAAGAATCAGAGTTTTGCTTTGCCGAAATTCAACTAACGCTTGACTTGAAAGGCGTATTTCATTACCTAAGGACACTCCGAGACGACGGCTCATACTACCCAGCCAAAGCGAGTGACCAGGAAAAGATGGTCGCCTGCGAAGAAATATAAAACGGGCAAACTGTTTGGAGAGTGCAATGCCAAAGATGAAGGCGCAACAGCCGCTGATCTCTGTCATTATTCCCGCATACAATCACCAACGATTCATTGGAGCGGCAGTTGACAGCGTTTTGCAGCAAACCGTATCCGATCTCGAATTGATTGTTATCGATGACGGCTCTACCGACAATACCGGCGAGATTGTCAAAAGCTGCAGCGATCCGCGCCTGACGTATCTTTATCAAGAAAATAAAGATGCCTATAACACCATCAACCGAGGTCTGTCCCTTGCAAAAGGGCTATATGTTTCCATACTTAACTCCGATGACGTTTATGCCTTGAATCGTTTCGAGCGTCTTCTTAAGGAGTGCGAGGAGCGAAAAGCAGAGTGTATTTTTTCCGATGTCATACCCATCTCCGACACTGGGGAGGAATATATCGATCCGAGTTTTGCATGGAATATCTGGCATTTGAAGAACAGAACCTGGTATTTCGCCTGTCAGGATATCTATGCTGCCTTTTTAAAAGGCAATTTTATGGTCACAACCTCGAATCTTTTCATGACAGCAAAGGCAGTGCAAACGGTAGGCAATTTTTGTGCTTTGCGATATCTGCATGACTACGATTATATCTTCCGGATGATGCTGGCCTTCCCGGAAGGAGTACATTATCTAGATCAGGAAAAACTGCTGTATTATCGTATTCACTCCGGCAATACCCTCGGTGAAGCGGCGATAATCGGCAGGGAGCAGGATCAGGCTTTGATAAAAAAATACATGGCGGTAAAACTCCCCGAGGTATATGGCAGATATATTCTAGCCGGGGCAGAACGATTGGTTGAGCTTGGCCAAGAACTCCATGAGGTCAGGAAAATCCTTGAACCTTCAGCAATGCAAGGGGTACGCCCGGCTTTCAAGGAATTTTTGCAGAGTCTGAAAATCTGGATCGCCCAAAAAAACAGATAAACAACCTATGGATTTCACAACATATTACTCCTTGGCCTCAATGGTTAAGGCCGGCCGACGAAAGGCAAGCGACAAGGATGTAATCTCTTTTGATCTTTTTGACACCCTCTTTATTCGCCGGATACACAATCCGGACCTGGTGAAATTGCCGGTTGCCAGGTATATCACCGAGCTTGCAGAACAACATGATCGGCATTGGCACTGGCGTAAAGTGCAACAGCTGCGAGACGACATCGAGCGCCGACATAGGGCCGAGACCGGAACGAAATTTATCGACCACGAAGCCTGTTATCCGCTTTTTATGCACGAACTCTTGGAGGAGATATTTCAGAACTCGTATGATGAGGTACTGCTGGAAAAAGTAACCGACTATGAGCTGGCCATGGAAAATTCCATGTTGGTACCGCGCCGAATGCTTGTTGATTGGATAAAAGAACTTGCCGGGGCAGGCAAGAAAATATTCATTATTTCCGATATGTACCTCCCCTCTACCCATCTGCGCCAGGTGATCAAATATGCTGGATTGGGTGAATGGATCGACGAAGTCATCTCGTCCGCCGATAGTTTTTTAGCTAAGGCATCCGGCAAAGCCTACCCGATGATAGCCGAAAAGTATTCTGTCTTGCCCAGTGCCTGGTTGCACGTTGGCGACAATCCTATTTCCGATGGTCTCCGGGCCGGGGAAAACGGAATCGAAGCTATGATTATTCACGACCCGAGGGAGGACCAGCGTAAGTCGATTGTTAAACGCTATTATAATTACGGTGTCAATGAGCCCTTTTGGCGCGGGAGAATATTGCAGCAACTCATGGCACCTCTGGAGTCCGAAAATGGCAAGAATTCGGTGTTGTACTCAGAAGGTTATAATTTTCTCGGACCGCTGATTGGGGTATTTATTCAACAGGTCGCAAGATTCTGTAGAGAAAAGAAAATCACCAAGGTTTTTTTTCTGTCCCGAGAGGGATGGACGTTCAAACGCTACTGGGAAAAAGCGGTGCCGCACCTTTTCCCAGCCGGAGACCTGCCGGAAATCGACTACCTGTATGTCAGCAGAATGGCCTTGGCCGGGGCTTCATGCGCTTACCAGGGGCTGACAAAAATCAATGCGGGCATAGCCTTCTTGCCCACCGGAAATCGTGATTTTCGTGACGTTTGTCGAATTTTCAGCCTGAGACCCGAAGCCTTTACTTCTCATTTAGCCAAGTTTAACCTGAAGGCCGATACTTGCCTCAGTCCTGCCCATGAAGGCTATGATCCTGAGAGTCGGAAAAACTTCGATGAGCTGCTTGAGGATGCATCTTTCCAAGAGGAAGTGAAACGTCAGACGCAGGAACCCAGTTTGGCCATGCAGCGGTATTTTGCACAGGCCGGGATGTTTGATCATAAAAATGTCGCTCTGGTCGATATCGGCTGGTTGGGAACCATTCAGCGTTTCCTCTTTGAAGCGATTGCCCATCGACCGGACTGCCCCACCTGTTTCGGTTTACTCTTTGGGGCCACTCGCGGGATTTCTTATCCTGAAAGCGAAAAAAATATTCTCAAGGGAATCATGTATGATCGGAATTGTTTCGATCTGGCTGCCAGCACCCTCTTTTATGCCCAGGATATTTTTGAAGAAGCGTGTCGTGCGCCACATCCGACGCTGAACGGATACAAACTGACCGAGGAGGGGTTTGAGCTGACGTTCAGACAAACAGACGATGCTATTGGCCAAGCGGAATTGGAGCAGGACGGATATTTTGTTCCTCTCCAACAGGGAATTATTGATTCTGCCGAGAGATTCGCTGCTGCCGCCGCTTTTTTGGGGTATCATTTTGATGATTGGAAGCCGTGGATCAATTATCTTTTCGTCAGCAAACTCGCTTTTCCACGCGCCAAAGAGGTTGCCAAGATCAGACACAGGCATCATCTCGACGATTTTCACGGCTCAAAAAATCCTAGATCCAACTTTGGTAAAGGTCTTGTGCCTTTGTGGAGTCAGCCGCAACCACAGTTAAAATTCAATCCGTTTCTGCGGATGCGGTGCTTTTTCAGCCATCTGCGGAGGAGGATTAACGAATGAAAAGTCCCCTGAATAAACGCTATGATCTTGAAGGGTTAGAGATTTCAAGGCTGGCGAGATTGGCGCTGTGGAGGAAAATCGTGCCCATGGGTAATTTTCGTGGCGGGCCGGGAGGCAAGTGCCTCGCCGTTCTGATGTTCCTGCACTATTTGGGATATCCGTTGTATCTGGCACTTGCCCGCTATGGCAATCGCCTTCATCTTCTTCGACGGATAGTTGTAAAATATCGGTTCTAGGTGTTGTGCGCCGCACAATGGGCTATTTCTTCAGGGCAATAGCGAGAATGCTTTTTTTGTTGGGATGAAGTTTGAATTGTCGAGATGATACGGTTTTTTCGATAACCATCGCGCAGTTGCCGATTTGGATTTTTGTTCCGCTAAAGATGGTACCGACAACGTCGATCTTGATTTTTTCAATGGCTATTCCCCCTTCACTGCTGTATTCCTCACCGAGTTCCCTTTCTTCATCTTCCGGGCCACTCACCTTGGAATAACAGCCTGTTCCCGGGATCATATTCAACCGTAGCAGGCGGAGTTTGGTATCGGCAAGTTCCTTCTCCATGTGCTTGACTTTTTTTGAGGTCGAACTGCCATGGTAAAGCTGTAACCATTGAATGATCGCATCCTGCTGTTCCACCACACTGGCCTTAAGGCTATTAAAGTGGGCAAGACGTTCGGCTATTATCCCGGCTGCTATAAATGACGGGTTGCAGTTTGCCGATCCGACGTCGCCGATGGTAATATTCCCCTCGGCGATGAGGACACCACCTATAATTTTACTCGATTGATGACAACGGATATCGGCACCGGCACGGATGTCGCTGTAATAAGATTGCTTACGGATGACCGCAATTCCCCCGCACTTGAGCGTACCCTGTTCGATAAAATGAATATCAGCATCGCCTTTCGCCTCAAGGAGGCTGCTTTTACCGGTAATGCCGCCCTTGATTACGAGGTTGCCGAGGCTGACAATCTTGGCGGACATAACTGATCCGCTAATTTCTACATCGCCACCGACCGTCACCCGAAATCCGGGTTGTACAGAGCCGCGAATGGTGACGCAGTTCATGCTTTCAACGTTACCCGTCTTGTAGTCGATGTCACCGAGTAATACCTGGTGCGCACATACCTTGATGACATTGTTGTTGACGATGGAAAGTACGCCATTTTTGCTGGCGGTTACCTGTAATGTCTCCCGTGAGAATTTCACATCGTTGAGGAGTTCAATTTTAATGTCTTTTCCTGCCCTGGCAGGTGTTTCTTCGCCATAGATATTGATGCCCGGGGCTCCTTGCACGGCAGGAATCTTGGTGGCGACGCACTGCCCGGCACTTACTCCAACCATTATTCGCCTTTCTCTGAAATCGATGGAACCGTTTTCGAGGATTGTACCGGCAATTGGTCCGATTTCCATGTCATATCGCAGATATGCATCGACACTTTGACCGACGGCCTGGCCACGAGCGATGACTATGCTTTTAAACTCCTTTTCGCCGCTTTGCAGAAAGGCATTCACTTCTTTGATGGCCTCCTGATCAATGCCGAAAATGATTTTTTGCTCTGCTATAAGGTCCGTAAGATTTTCTTGCAATAAAGAATGCCCTTCCTCTAATGGTGGATGAATGATGAGTGTTACCAGCATGTTATCTGGCGAAATTTTCAACAGGGGTTCTACCGAGACGACGGTAATGGGCTCGGGCACATCGCTACGGCGAATTTTTTTAACTTTCGGGTAGCCGGGAATGGTTGCAACAATAGCACTTTCATCTTCGGAGAGTTGTGCAAAGTCGCCTGGTTCAAGGGGTTTTTTTTCAAAACCTTTTGCGGCAAATCTATGAAAATTGGGGAAGTCGGCGAGGAGTTGTCCCCCTTTAACGAGTTCGGTCACCGGGATTTTATCGGTTGTATAATCGTCGCCGATTTTCAAGAAGTTTGTTACAAAATGCAATGTCGGCTCAAGGAGCTTTTTTGGGTCAAGACCACCGGCAAAAGGTTGCTCGCTCATGTTGCTATCCATATGAGAAGAAAAAAAGATGCAGGGCGTTAAAAAGGAATATTTCATTTTTATCTTATCATAATTCCCCTATCGGGTTCCAGCATTAACCTCTGAATACCATTTACTTTTAGTGGCTGCACCCGTATGATGGCACGATGAATAACCAGAGAAAAGCCTATACTTGCGCCTTAATCACTGTCGGACTGTGGTCGACGATTGCTACTGTCAGCAAGTTGAGCCTCAGGTATCTCAGTCCCGGCGAACTCCTCATGTATGCAACCCTTGTTTCCAGTGTTGTTGTGTTCTTGGTCATGCTTGCCCAGAAAAAGGTGCGAACCCTTTTGGTCTTGACACGGCGGGACTGGTTGCTGTCTGTCCGGTTTGGATTGCTCAACCCTTTTCTTTATTATCTCATTCTTTTCCAGGCATACGATCTTCTGCCGGCTCAACAGGCGCAAATAATCAATTATACCTGGGCGATAACTCTCACCCTTCTGTCGATACCCCTTCTTGGTCAAAGAGTGAGAAGAGGGCAGTGGCTGGCTATCGGTGTGAGTTATGTCGGTGTCCTGGTTATTGCTACTCAAGGGAATTTGCTGGCCTTGCACTTTGATAATCCTCGGGGCGTGGGGCTGGCTCTCTTTTCGACGGTTATCTGGGCACTCTATTGGATTCTCAATACCCGGGATAAGCGTGATCCGGTCATCGGCCTGTTTCTTAATTTTGTCTGCGCGATTCCCTTCATCACCGGCTATGTTTGGTGTACCGATGGTTTTCGTCCGGTAGCTCTGCTCGGTCTCGCAGGAGGTGTTTATATTGGGATATTCGAGATGGGGGTGTCTTTCATCCTCTGGCTGATGGCCTTGAAATACACCGATAATACAGCAAAAATCGCCAATCTTATTTTTATCGCCCCCTTTGCCTCACTTTTTTTAATTCATTTTCTCGTGGGCGAAGAGATTTTTCCTTCAACCTTGGTCGGGCTGGTATTGGTTCTGGCTGGGTTGGCTATCCAATCCTTTTGCACCTCTGCAAAAGGAAGAGGGAAAACACTCCAGTAATTCTTTTTTGGAGTTTTCTTTCTGTCGATAACGGGATTTAACTATTTTTGTTCCGATTTCAGGACAGCGAGGAAGGCGGTCTGCGGAATATCCACATTGCCAACCGTTTTCATACGTTTTTTTCCTGCTTTTTGTTTTTCCAGAAGTTTTCGTTTTCGCGTGATATCTCCGCCGTAGCATTTGGCCGTGACATCCTTGCGGAGTGCGGAGACGGTTGTTCTCGCTATAATATTCCCGCCGATAGTCGCCTGGATGGCGATCTTGAACATCTGCCGCGGAATCTCTTCTTTAAGCATTTCACAGGCGTGCAGGCCCCTGGCCCTGGCATTGTCGCGATGCACAAGTTGCGACAGGGCGTCGACGATCTCGCCATTGACGAGAATATCGACCTTGACCAAATCACTTTTGCGATAATCGAGCATGTCGTAATTGAAAGAACCGTAGCCTTGGGTGAGCGACTTCAAGCGGTCATAAAAATCATAAATAACCTCTGCCAGGGGGAGTTCACACTGTAATTCGATCCTTCCCGGGGTCGGGTAGTGGAAGCTGGTATTTTCCCCACGCCGTTCCATGCAGAGGGTCATCACCACCCCCATGTATTTTTCCGGAATGAGAATCGTTGCTTTGATAAAAGGTTCTTCAACCTTGGCAATATGGGTCGGATCGGGAAAGTGGGCGGGGTTGTCGACATGTTTGCTGCTTCCATCGGAAAGATGGAAGATATATTGTACCGAGGGTACGGTGAGGATCAGTGAGATATCAAATTCACGTTCAAGACGTTCCTGGATAACCTCAAGATGCAAAAGACCGAGAAAGCCGCAACGAAATCCGAATCCGAGAGCTACTGAAGAATCTTTTTCAAAAGTGAGGGCGGCATCATTTAACTTGAGTTTTTCAAGAGCTGTCGCCAGATCCTCATATTCGTCGGTGCTGATGGGATAAATCGACGAGAAGACCACTTGCTGTATTTCTCTGAAACCCGGAAGTGGGGCAGCGGCGGGGGCATCCCGTAAGGTTATGGTATCGCCCGGTCGGGTATCCTGAACCGTTTTAATGCCGGCCAGAATATAACCGATTTGTCCTGCGGATAACTGTTTCGCCGGTTCCTTGTGCAATTTGAAGAAGCCCACCTCGTCGACACGGTATTCCCGGCCATTGGCCATGAAACGAATAACATCTCCGGCTTTTACCGTTCCATTGATAATACGCACGGAAATGAGTGTCCCACGAAAGGAATCATAATTGGCATCAAAAATAAGAGCTTGCAGCGGAGCGTTCGGATCACCCTTCGGAGCCGGCAGTTTTTTAACAATGGTCTCGAAGAGTTTCGGGATCCCGGTGCCGAGTTTGGCGGAACAGAACTGCACCAGGTCACTGTCAAGGCCGAGATCCTCTTCAATCTGGACGGCGATTTTTTCGGGCTCGGCGGAAGGGAGGTCAATTTTATTAATTACCGGGATTATTTCCAAATCGTTTTCCATCGCCAGGTAAAGATTGGCTAGAGTTTGTGCCTCTACGCCTTGTGCGGCATCAATGAGGAGCAGTGCCCCTTCGCAGGAACTGAGGGCTCGTGAGACCTCGTAGCTGAAATCAACGTGTCCCGGTGTGTCCACGAGGTTAAGAAAGTATTCCTGACCGTCTTCGGCGGTGTAAGGCAGACAGATGGTTTGACTCTTGATCGTAATCCCCCGTTCACGTTCAATTTCCATATTGTCGAGAAGCTGATCCTTGAATTCCCGGTCGGAGACAAGATTGCAGAATTGAATCATCCTGTCTGCGAGGGTGGATTTGCCGTGGTCAATATGCGCAATTATGCTGAAATTTCTAATATTTTTCATGAGTTCCGAGGATTATTGAACGGTAACAGGAAGGATTGACGCCTGTAGTGGAGATTATTGGCAAGAAACTTTCGGATATTTAGCATATATAAGCATCGATTAAAATAAAATTCTCAAATCGATAGAGCCTGTGATAAATTCGAATCTGAGCGAAGATGAAGCGGATTGACCGTTTTGGGCGTTTGATAATATCATTGCACTTTCATCCATGTAAGGTAATATCAAAATCTTTCTGAAATTTTCTGGACACATTTTCCGGAGAAATAAGTTGATGAATAAAGATACCCTTATGGACCCTGAAATAGATATAGATCCCCTGGATGATCCCGAACTGGAAACCGAAGTTGACGGCATAGACGAAGCCTACGACAATTCGCTGGTTGCGGTCTCCGACGAGGAAAATCTGCCGGCACTCAGCAATCCGGCGTTGCATCGTTATCTTCAGGAAATCAGTCAATATGAGTTATTGACTCGGGAAGAGACCGACGAATTGGCTGTCAGATTTCGAGAGCAGGGCGACCAGGATGCGGCCTATCGGCTGGTCAGCTCCAACTTGCGACTGGTGGTAAAAGTTGCCATGGATTTCCAAAAGTATTGGATGCAAAACTTTATGGATCTTATCCAGGAGGGCAATGTTGGATTGGTGCAGGCGACAAAAAAATTTGATCCTTATCGCGGTGTCAAGTTTTCCTATTATGCGGCATACTGGATACGGGCATATGTCCTTAAATTTATTATGGACAACTGGCGGCTGGTAAAAATCGGCACCACCCAAGCTCAGCGTAAGTTGTTTTTCAGCCTGAACAAAGAAAGAAAACTCCTTGAGGGCCAAGGGTTTAACCCTGAACCGAAACTCTTGGCGGAACGTTTAAACGTCAAGGAACGTGAAGTGGTTGAGATGGGTCAGCGCATGGATAATTGGGATGTTTCCCTGGAGAGTCCTGTGCGCTCCGATTCGGAAGATGAGCAGAAGAATTTCCTGCCCAGCGAAGGCCCCGGAATTGAGTCCATGGTGGCTGGAAAAGAGATCAAAGCAAAGCTGGGAGAGCTTATCGAAATACTTAAAGATAAACTCAACGACAAAGAAAAGATGATTCTCGAAAAACGTCTGTTGACCGACGAGCCGTTAACTTTGCAGAATATTGCCGATCGATTTGCCATTTCCCGAGAGCGAGTCCGGCAGATTGAGGTTAATCTGTTGAAAAAGATGAAAAAATATCTTGAATCAGAAATGCCTGATATTGTAGATTATTTTGATGGCGAAAAGATTATTATAAGTTCAAAATCCTAGTCGATCTTAGCTGTATTCCGGCGGACCCGATATTCCACTAGACAATCCCGAAAGAGTTCCAAATATAAAAAATTTATGAAAGTCCCCTTACTTGATCTTCAGGCACAACTCAGCTATCTCGAAGATGATCTCATTGCTGCGGTCACCCGTGTCATTAAGTCAACCAGATATATTCAAGGCCCGGAAGTTGAAAGTCTTGAGCAAGAAATTGCCGAATACTCTGGAGCGGCATATGGAATTGGAGTGACCAGCGGTACGGATGCACTGTTGGTTTGTTTGATGGGCTTAGGGATTGGACCAGGAGATAAGGTTTTAACGTCACCCTACTCATTTTTTGCTACCATGGGGGTTATTTTGAGGTTGGGGGCAATCCCTGTCTTTGCCGATATTGACCCGGTCAGCTTTAACATTGATCCGCTAAAAATAGGCGAACTCCTGGCCGCTGATAAGGAACGAAAAATCAAGGCAATCATTCCTGTTCATTTATATGGTCAATGCGCCGATATGGCGGCGATACTCAAATTGGCGGAACAATACCAGTTGCCGGTTATTGAGGATGCTGCTCAGGCTATCGGAGCGGAATATCCGATAGTACAAAACGGAATACTAGAATTTAAACGGGCTGGTTCCATGGGTACAGCCGGTTGTTTTTCCTTTTTTCCGAGTAAAAACCTTGGCGGAATAGGAGATGGCGGAATGGTCATTGCCCAGGAAAAAGCCATCGCCGAAAGACTTGTCCTTTTGCGCAACCATGGAGCGCATCCCAAATATTACCATAAAATGGTGGGTGGCAATTTTCGACTCGATCCTATTCAAGCCGCGGCACTCCGAGTTAAGCTCCCGTATCTCGAAAGGTGGCACAAACAGCGGGCTGAAAATGCAGGGTGCTACAATCGCCTGTTCACGGAAACGGGTCTTGTTGCCACGCAAAAAGTGCAACTTCCGGCAAGTGTCTTCGCTGAAGATTTGGACGGAGGGAATGCGGGCCGGAATATACATATATATAACCAATATGTACTGCGTGTGGAGAGGCGTAATGAATTAATCCGCTGGTTAGTCCAAAACGACATTGGTTGTGAAATCTATTATCCGGTACCTTTGCATAAACAGGAATGTTTAGGGTTGCTGGCAACCGAAACACATTGTCCGGAGGCAGAAAAAGCAGCAGAGGAAACTCTTGCTTTGCCGATCTATCCTGAGCTTTCCTCTGATATGCAATTATATATCGTTGAGAAAATAGTGCAATTTTACCGCTAATCCGTTGTAAAAAATTTGGGCTCAAAGGAATAATTGGAACGGTACTCTGCTTAATACCTCCTTGGGCAAAAAAAACCGTAACAACATCGATAAAAATAGCCCTTGGTTCGTAACGGCTCCTAAATGGTTTGCATGAACATGTGGTCGAGATGTACAGTACATGCATTCCTTTCTTGTTCTCTGCTTCTACCCTTGCATCGGCGTATAACTTTTGTCTTGAGGCAGGAAAACGCTACTAACTCGCTTTGAACTTCAGGGCACCCCTGGTTGGTTGAAAGCATCTCTTTTAACGAATTGTTTGGCAGACATGAGTTTTATTGGACTGAAGACAGTCGTTATGAGTCGCCTCTTATTGTTTTGTTTTATTTTTACCGGGGTGTTTGTTTTCCCCAGCTCTGCTCGAGAAGGAATTGTTCCGGAGAGGGATATCTCCCTAATTGACATTGACCATGGAGCCCCGGAATGGAACCTCCTCTGGGACAAGGCGAGGAGTCTCGTCAGGGCAGAAAAATATCTCCAGGCAGCAGACGTTTATTCCCAATTTATCACACACAAACCCAATATCGAACAGGCCAACTGGGAATATTGCAAAGTCCTCCTGAAAACAGGAGATTTTAAAACTGCTGTAAAAATCATAGAAACTCTGCTGCAAAAAAATTCTCATAGAATTGAATATTTCCTTACTGGAGGGCAGGCCGCGGCTCAAGGTAAAGACTGGGAAACGGCGGCGAGGTATTACGGACGAGCCCTAGAAAAAGATCCAACAGGGGATCTTTCCGATGTTGCACTTGAAGGATTGTCAGGCAGTCTTAGAAGTATGGGGAAAAAAGAATTTGCCTTACCCCTTGCTGCGAACCTCTTTGCTCGACAACCGGAAAATCTCAAAGTACTTCAGGAAATGGCCCTGGATGCCAACAATATTGGGAAAAATGACATAGCTCAACAGCTATTTAAGAAATTACTAGAAAGGCAAGATGTCGATGACAAGGTTCTTTTCCAGGCGGTCAAGATTTTTGATATTCCTGGAAATGAAAAAGAAAACAGTGTCCTTTTAGAAAAATACCTCAAGCGATTCCCCGATTATCTGCCATTTCGGCATAAACTTGTCGATTACTACCTGAACACTCACCAATATGATGCCGCCCTTGAGCATCTTGTATACCTCATTGATCACCTGGAAAACAATGACGCCTTCCTCAAGAAAGCCGGAACAGTTAATCTTTATCAATTAGGAAGACCTGATAAAGCTTTGATTTATTTTGAAAGATATTTTCACAAACATCCCGATTCTCAAGAGATCAAACAAAACATAACAAATATTCAGTACATTCTCGCCAACGATTTTCTTTCCATCGTCGAAAATGATGGGGCGTGGCTGTTGTGGCGCGATCTTGCCAAAGTGACACCGAATCGAATAGCTATCTATCTGCAGATGGCCGATTTGCTAGAGGGCAAAGGGATGATGAAGGAATGTCTCGACATCCTCGCAATTATTCATCATCACCACCCGGATGACGAAACCATCTCCAGGCGTCTGGCTCAGAAATATTCAGATAGTAAGCAGTATGAAAATGCCCTCAACTCTCTTGATCAGATAGTTCAGAAACACAACAGGACTAAAGCCTATTATCTATTAAGGGCCAAAATTGAGATTGAATTGGAGCGGGAATCCGATGCGTTATCTTCCTATGAAGCTGCTTTACAAATTGATGCCGGCGATTTTGAGGTGAGAAAAACCTCTCTTGAGCTGGCTGGTTCCCTTGGCGATGTCACGAAACTGAAAGCAATTTTTGAGGGAGGGATGAAAAATGGCAAGCGACCACCGGACAAGGAGATATTATTTACTTATTTAGACGAGTTGGCTAGAAATCATCTGTTTCGCGAATATGGACTCATAAGTAATCGATTTAGGAGTGATTATTCTCGAGACAAAAAAACACTAGACAGGATGGATTTGCACCTTGCAAGTGTTCTTCGACAGGAAGGAAAAACCAGGAAAGCCGAACAGCTGCTCAGGCAGCTTCTGACAGATAAACGGTCCGTCAATGAAGTGCTTTTCAAACTAACCGATAATGCCTTGGTCGACAAAAACCTTACGACCGCAAAGGCATGGTATGGCGTGTTGGTGAAAAGCACTGTTTCCGAAAAAACGGATTCTCCGTATAGCTCGGACGGTTATCGTCGTCTTCTCCTCAAAGTGAGAATTGCCAAAGCTGAAAGAGAATATGAGGCTGCCGACTCTTTGATCGAAGATTTCTTGAACACCGCACCGAATTATCAATCCGGCAAAGAGATTATCCCCTTACGGGCCGAACTGGAAAAAGAGCGTTGCTGGTTGAGATACTATCTCGGTGACTACAAAGGTGTTTTGCAGCATTTGGAAAAACATCGGGATACCGGTATCTTTGACCCGGAGATCATTACTCTGCGAAGCCTTCTCGAGAAAAAACTTAAACAACATTCAAATGAAGATATTTATAATAACAACTTGTTAGTTAGGTCTGGCCCGAGAACCAGCCACCTTCTGGCAATTATTGGTACTGACCTTGGACACCAAGATTATGATGATGCCGAGCACCGGATACAAACAGTATTACAGCGTTGCCCTGAGTCAGTGGTTGGCAGAGTTCTATTGGCAAAACTGCTTTTTGCCCGTGGAAGATACAGTGAAGCGGTGGCGCCACTTATCCAGTTAAGCAAGTTATTTCCGGAAGAATCATATTTTACTAAAAGACTTGTAGAAGTTGAAATCCGGCGAGGCAATTATGGCAAGGGGCTGGCACTGTTGGAACAAAACAATGGAGGAATGGAAAACGTCGATACTGCCATCTCCGGGCTTGCCCCTTCCGACGACATTGAAGAATTGCTCACACAGGCAAGGTTGTTGTGGGGGGATAAACAACATGAAAAAGCTTTGCAGATCTATCGAAAACTTTTGTTTCCTTCGACTCTGGAACTGTTGATTGAGGAATTTCGCCAAAAGCAGATAAATTATCTCTATCTTGCCAGGGAGAAAACGATCTGGAACTCCATCCTTGTTCTTCTCCAATCAGAACCGGACACTATTGCCGAATTGATGGAGCCGGCTTTTCTTGGTGAAAATTTCACCAATGAAGCTGGGAAAATAGTTGCAGATCATTATGAGCTCTATAGCTGGCAGAAGATGATTAGTACCGAATATCTCGCCAGAAAGGCCAATTTCGAAAAAAATTATACTTTCGCCGAACAGAGCTATAAGCGGCTAGTGGATGAACAAGGAACCCAAGAGGGGATGATTGATCTCGCAGCCATTTATGGTAGGGTTGGCAAATATCGTAAAGAAGCGCAGGTATACGAGGCCATTCAAAACTCCGGAACCACGTCACCGGAATTGGAGAAGTCTATCGAAAGGAGTTCACTGCAATTAAGTCCGCAGAATATCTTCAATGCAACATTTTCCACCAAGGATGGGCGTGGCGGTTTTATTGATATGGAAACACGCAGGGTGGGCACTTCGTTCTGGTTCACTCCCGACCTTGATACGGATATTCGTTTAGAATATTCAAACAATCACTATCAATCTGTTCACACATCGGCATCAACTGGAGGCAATTCGCTCTATAGCTCAGCCATATATGAATTCGCCAAGGATTACGAACTCATTTTGGGTGGAGGTATAGACCAGATGGATAACACCAGCAATGCACAATTGCTCTATAAAATCGAGCTGAAAGGCCAGTTGGACGAGTTTTTTCATACCTCAATCGAGTGGGGAAAAAGCTTGGTTGACGATACGGTAATGGCCCTGAACGAAGGGATAACACTGCAGGAAATTGAAACGGGGATTTATTGCGAAACCCCTCTCGGTTTGACCTTTGGTGGTGATTTCCGTCATCGCAACTACAGTGACAATAACAGCCAGAATAAAATTCACGGTTATACCTCCTACGGAATATTCGGAGAATCCGTTCACCTGTCTCTTCGTTACGATTACCAGTTTTTTAAAAATACTGAAAGTAATCGACAAGATCTGCAGGTTCCGGACACTCAGGTTCATAACGTATTGAATTATTGGAGTCCCGCTTCATTTTCAGAAAACTTTCTTACCTTGCACTTTCAGCACGATTTCCTTGGGTACCAACAGGGGGAGAAACGGAAAATCAGTTATTATTCACTTGATAATTCCATTGGCTATGATGACCTGAACATATTATCTTATTCCGGCAAGTTTGATATTTTCCTTGAAATGAATCCGCATTTCCTATTAAAAGGCAACGTTACATTTACAAAGAGTGATGTTTTTGAAGAGAAAGGTTTGTATTTCTCTCTGCATTATCGTTGGTAATATCAATATCTTGACTTTTAGCTCCTGCAGGAGAATCCTTTACCTCTTGGATTCTTGCAGGATTTTTTTATGGAGGAGTAAATGATTACAAGAATACCTATGTCGAAAACCGGCAATCAAAAATTGCGCGATGAGTTGTATCGTTTAGAGAGGATTGAACGAAGTAAGGTGGTTAAGGCGATTGAAACAGCACGGGAACATGGCGATCTGAAGGAGAATGCCGAATACCATGCCGCCAAAGATCGCCAAGGACATATCGAGGGTAGGATTATTGAATTAAAAGATAAGCTGGCAAGGGCTGAGGTTATCGATTGCTCAAAAGTCAATTCGAAAATCATAGTGTTCGGCACAGTTGTGCAACTGCTGGATCTTGACACTGAAGAAGAAATCACCTATCAGCTTTTGGGTCCGGAGGAGGCCGATGTTAAAAAAGGTTCTATTTCAGTCTTATCTCCTTTGGGAAAAAGCATGCTTGGCAAAGAGGTCGGAGACGAAGTGCAAACCATTACACCAGGCGGGACAAGAGAGTTTGAGGTAATCGCCATCCATTCCTCGAAGTTTCAATAAAACCGGGAAAGAAACGGGAGAGAAAGAACTATTCCGGCAGATTGGCCGGATCAATTTGAATGCCCGTTAGAAAGATTGATAGCATTTGAGTAACAATTTCCTCAACGGAATAGTTGGTTTCAAGAGATGCATTCCAAACACGGGATATCTCGTCAAGTGCTCCAAAAAAGGCCCTTTTAGCGAGATCGGGTTTGATGTCGGGTCGGTAGATTCCCGTTTTTTGTCCATGTTTGATAATTACAGCAACGATTCCGACATATTTGCTGAATTTATTGTCGCGGTATTCTTTAATGACTTTGTGGGTTTGCCGAAGCTCAATTTGGATAACTTCAGCAAGGTACCTGTTTTTTTTCATTGCCATGAGGTGTTGAGAGGCAAAGATCTCCAGCTGTTTACGGGGATCGTATTCTGCACTCAATAATTTTTCCGTATTCTCTACAATCTTTCCCACTTCTTCTTCAAATACCGATAGCAGAATATCGTACTTATTGTTGAAATAGAGGTAAATTGTTCCGTCAGCAACCTTGGCTTCCTTGGCAATATCGGATATTCTAGCCGTGAAAAAGCCTTTCTTGGCAAATACCTTCGTTGCTGCTGAAATAATTTTTGTGTGTTTATTTTCTGCTTTCATTCCCAAAAAGAACGATCAAATGTAAATAGATAAAAGCATGAAAAAACATGAATGGTCATTCATTCATGTAATATTTCGTTACCGATTTGTCAACGATCAATCAAATCGACAGGTGTTGGTCGGTATGTCTAACCCATCTAACTGATTTGAATACATGCGATAATAATAATTTGAGACTGGAGTTAAACCTATGAAGATTCTAGTAATTGGGGCAGGTGGTCGTGAGCATGCTTTGGTGTGGAAGATCAAACAAAGCAAAAAAGTCGAAAAGGTATATTGCGCCCCAGGCAATGCCGGAATCAGTCGGATAGCTGAATGTGTCGACATCGCGGTGACGGATGTGGAGGCACTCATGGAATTCGCTAAAAAAGAAGGTATTTCTCTTACTGTGGTTGGTCCCGAATCCTCCCTGGTGGCTGGAATTGTTGATGTCTTTGAGGCCAATGGATTACGTATCTTCGGACCCAGCCAGCGGGCAGCGGAACTTGAGGGCAGTAAGGTTTACTGCAAAGAATTTCTGAAAAAATATACTATTCCAACCGCTTCATTTGCAGTCTTTACCGATAGAAAGAAGGCAAAAAAATATATTGATAGTTGTGGGGCGCCTCTTGTCGTAAAAGCCGATGGTCTCGCTGCCGGCAAAGGGGTGATTGTTGCAAAGACTGTTGATGAGGCGAAACAGGCTGTCGATTTTATCATGGCAGAGAAGGCTTTCGGCAGTGCCGGAGACAGAATAGTCATTGAAACATGTCTCGTTGGAGAGGAAGCCTCCTTCATTGCTTTTACTGATGGGAAAACCATATTACCCTTGCCGACATCTCAAGACCATAAGGCAATATTTGAAAATGACCAAGGTTCCAATACCGGTGGCATGGGCGCATACTCACCTGCGCCTGTTGTCACCAGTGAGATTGCCGATTTTGTGATGAACCGTATCATGCTGCCGACTATCAAAGGCATGGAAGCAGAAGGACGGCCATACAAAGGTATGCTGTATGCAGGACTTATGATATCCGGAAAGGATATTAATGTCCTGGAGTTCAATTGTCGATTCGGTGATCCGGAAGCACAGCCTCTCCTCATGCGCTTAAAAAGCGATATAATCGACATCTTCGAGTCAGTCATAGACAGGACCTTGGGACAGGTGGAAATGAAAATTGATCCGCGTCCAACCGTTTGTGTCGTTATGGCAGCCGGTGGTTATCCTGGTGCCTACGAAAAAGGCAAGACAATAAAAGGACTTGCTAAAGCCGCTGAATGCCGGGGAGTAGAGGTGTTTCATGCCGGGACAGCAAGAAAACAGGGAAGGTCCGTGACTAATGGCGGTCGAGTTCTTGGTGTAACCGCTATAGGAAAGGACTTGCACGAGGCAATTTCCCGAGCTTACGGTGCAGTTGATTTGATACGATGGACAAATTGCTATTTTCGACGAGATATTGGTGCCAAAGCTTTACATCGAGGGGTAGCACCATCGAGAAAGCCTCTCGTTGGCATTGTTATGGGCAGTGACTCCGATCTGCAGGTTATGAAAAATGCGGCGGATTTTCTTCAATCAATGGAAATTTGCTGTGAAATAACTGTGGCATCCGCCCACCGAAGCCCGGAAAGGGCAACTGAATATGCAAAAACAGCTGAGCAGAGAGGGTTGAAGATTATTATCGCCGGAGCCGGCATGGCTGCACATCTAGCCGGCGTTCTCGCCTCTCATACCAATCTTCCGGTCATTGGTGTACCGCTGGATGCCTCATCCCTAAAAGGGTTGGACGCCTTGTTGGCCACTGTGCAGATGCCTCCGGGGGTTCCTGTGGCAACCATGGGAATTGGTAAGGCAGGAGCGAAAAATGCGGGTGTACTGGCTCTCCGGATTCTCGCCTTATCCGATCCGGAACTTGCTGAAAAATTAGTAAAATTCCGAGAAAATATGGCCAGAGAAGTAGAGGAAAAGGCGAAGAAAATTCATGGCTGAAAAGATTACACAAGAGCTGCTCGGTTCGTCAATTGACCGGGCAGTAACATGCATACGTGAAGGGGGAATAGTTGCTTTTCCGACGGAGACCTATTACGGCCTCGCTGTCGATCCCGATTTTCTTGCAGCGATTACCAAGCTTTTCAAGGTTAAGAGACGCCAAGCTGACAACCCCCTGCTTCTGCTCATTGAAAACAGGGAACAATTACAATTGATAGCAGAGAATATCCCACCTGAATTTGTACCACTTATGGAAAAATATTGGCCGGGACCACTGACTTTAGTGTTTCCGGCAAAAAAAGAGATTTGTCGACAGCTTATCGGCAACTCCGGTACTGTTGGGGTGAGGGTATCTTCCCATCCTATTGCTGCTCAGCTGGTCAGGAGAATGGGCAAACCGATAACTGCAACAAGTGCCAATATATCTGGTCAGTTGCCAGCCAGTACGGCAGCGGAAGTGTTGACAATGTTTGGAAGTTCTTTGAGCTACATAGTCGATGGAGGACAAACCCCCGCAGGACTTTGTTCGACTGTTCTTGGTTTCCATGACGGGAAATGTACAGTATTGCGCCAGGGGCAGATTGATCTCGCTACCGAACTGAGACAAGAGGTTGTCCACCTAACCCGCTCCAGCATAATAACCCCTGTTAAAAACTCATGAAAAGGATGGCCTGACGATTTGCTTCCTACCTACAAAATGTGATAATATAGTCCAACAGTTGTGAGAGGGTGGAGGGGCTTCATGGGTGTCCGATTGCTGGTTTGGCTTTTAACCCGAGGATTTCATAATGAATGCGTTAAAATGGGATAAGGTTTTTGCTCTGGAGCAGGCTGCCGACGATGCGGAGTTATTGCAGGAGTTGCTGGAAATATTCAAAGATTCCTTGCAGTCTGATATTCTACTCATCGAGCAAGGCCTGGCGGAAGAAGGGGCTATAAAAGTGTGCAGAGCCGCCCATTCAATCAAGGGGGCAGCGGCGAGCCTCGGGATAGTGGGAATTCACGAAATTGCCCTTGCCATCGAGGAAGAAAGCAGAGCTGGGGGATTGGAGATTGCCCGCAGCAAACTGTCTCTTCTGAAATCAATGAGGGAGGAGTTAGAAAATCTCTAATCGTCGCTCCCTCTTCAGCAAAAATCAATTTCAACGCATCCTGGGAACAGGCTGGCGCAAAAGTGAATACATATTTCTTTATACTCTGGTGAGTTGCCGATATTTTATTCGGTGTGGTTGGTCGGCAGCACTTCCTAGCCTGGCTTTTCGGTCTTTCTCATAGTCTGAATAGTTGCCCTCGAACCAGACAACCTTTGAATCGCCTTCGAACGCCAAGATATGGGTGGCGATCCTGTCGAGAAACCATCGGTCATGGCTGATGACAACTGCACATCCGCCGAAATTTTCGAGTGCTTCCTCGAGCGCCCTCAGGGTATTCACGTCGAGATCATTGGTCGGTTCGTCGAGAAGCAGGACATTGCCACCTTTTTTTAAGGTGCGTGCCAGGTGCACCCGATTGCGCTGTCCGCCGGACAGGAGTCCGACCTTCTTTTGTTGATCCGTACCGGAAAAATTGAACTTACCGACGTAAGCCCGGCTGTTGATTTCACGGTTGCCGAGCCAAATCGTGTCTTGTCCGTCGGCAATCGCTTGCCATATGGTTTGTGACGGATCCAGTTCGTCACGGTTTTGATCGACATACGCGAGTTTTACGGTTTCCCCGATTCGAATAGAACCAATATCTGCCGTTTCCTGGCCAATAATCATTTTGAACAAGGTGGTTTTCCCGGCCCCGTTTGGACCAATTACCCCGACTATTCCCCCCGGGGGCAGACTGAAATTCATTTGTTCAACGAGGACACGATCCCCGAAACATTTGCTAACATTCTCAGCTTCGATGACGACTTTACCAAGACGTTGACCGGGGGGAATATAGATTTCCAGTTCTTTGGCCAGTTGTTCCGTTTCCTGAGAAAACAATTTTTCATAGGAGCTGATACGGGCCTTTGATTTGCTCCTTCTGCCTTTTGGCGACATTTTTATCCATTCAAGTTCCCGGCGGAGGGTCCGTTGACGTTCGGTCTCTTTCTTCTCCTCAATGGCTAAACGCTTTTCTTTTTGTTCGAGCCAGGAGGAATAGTTGCCTTTCCAGGGAATTCCCAGGCCTCGGTCGAGTTCGAGAATCCATCCGGCGACGTTATCGAGGAAATATCGGTCATGGGTTACGGCAATGATGGTCCCCGGATAGGCCTGAAGATGCTGTTCCAGCCATGCCACCGATTCGGCATCCAGGTGATTGGTAGGTTCGTCAAGAAGAAGGATGTCGGGTTGTTTTAGGAGAATTCTACACAAGGCCACTCGGCGTTTTTCGCCACCGGACAGAACTCCGCATTTCGTCTCGGATGGCGGGCAACGCAGGGCGTCCATGGCCATTTCCAGGCGACTATCGAGATCCCAGGCGTTCAGATGATCGAGTTTTTCCTGCACAATTCCCTGCCGTTCAATCAGATTCTGCATTTCATCGTCTGACATCGGCTCAGCGAATTTTTCATTGATTTGATTAAATTCCTTAAGGAGATCTACTGTCTCCTGGACGCCTTCTTCAACAATCTCTTTGACTGTCTTGTCGGCGTCAAGCTGTGGTTCCTGCTCGAGATAGTCAACTTTATGACCGGGGGCGAGATGCGTTTCTCCATTGAATTCTTTGTCAATCCCAGCGAGAATTTTCAAAAGGGTACTTTTACCGGATCCATTGAGGCCGAGAACGCCAATCTTAGCACCATAAAAGTATGAGAGCGAAATATCTTTCAGAATTGGTTTATTATCATAATATTTACTTACTTTGATCATCGAGTAGATGATTTTCTTGTCGTCGGTACTCATTTGCATTCCTTTGATTTGTTCAGGGGAAAAAGAGAAGATGATTTGTTGAAAATACGACCCGTATCTTGATTGCGATAGTACACAAAAAGACTGTGATAATCAAACGTCAGATTATCACTTCAGATTTTGTCCACGGCGTTTGTTGTTATGCTGAGTAAAGGCAAAAAGGAGGATGTTATTTCTGGAACTTTCGAGTTTTCAGCAGGTATATATAATATGCATTAATTTTTCCGATGAGATCTTCTGTTTCCCTGTAGGGGGCATGTTGGCCGAAACTGAGTGATTCAGTGTTTTCTCCAGCATTCCAAGCAGATACCACAAGGTCCAGGCGACCATCAAATCTATGATTATATTTAGCTATAAGGTAACAGGTGAGAAGGATATTGATGGCCGGGTCGAAAAGGTCTTCTTCCCTGAGACTATCTAATTTATTTTTGGAAACATGGCGAAAAAAGGTGAGGGATTTTGCCAACTCTTTACCGGCTTGCGAACCTGTCGGGAAGAGGATTTGGCCAAGCCCGCGGGCATTCTTTTCAGAAACAGCCTTAGCGTTGGCACCGGATTCTGCGAGGATGAGCGCTCTTACGAAATCGGCACTGACTTTATGTTTTGGCAGAAAATAACTGAAATCGGAAAAATACCGAATATATTCGTCAAATTGTCCTAATTTTTCAATATCTTGCTGGACTATTTCGCTGTTTCGGTATTTTACGACGGAATTTTGTAAACTCCCATAACTTGTAGTTGCTATCGATAGTGAAAAAACGATGAGCAACAAATATGTTGTCGTTTGCGATTTCCGACTAATCATCTCACACAATAATTCACTATTTTCCTGTGCGCTTCGCTTCTGAGGAACTGTTCAATTGATTTGCAAAGGAGATAAGGATCCATGGCACCTGTATGTTCGCGGATGGAGTGCATTGCCAAGCTGGCAGCACCAATGTCGACAGTTCTGACACCAAGTCGGGCAGCGGTTATCGGCCCTATTGTGCTGCCACAGGGCAAGTCACTGCGCATGACAAATTCCTGGGGGATAACTTCCGCCTCCTTGCAAACATTTTTAAAGATGGCGGCACTGATGCTGTTGGTGGCATATCGTTGATTGGCATTAAGTTTGATGACCGGTCCCTTATTAAGATGAATTTCATGGGCAGCATCGATTTTTTCCATAAAGTTCGGGTGTGCGGCATGGGCATTGTCCATGGATACAAGAAAGGAATTACAGAGAGCTATCCGTCGAGAGGTGGGGTCTGTGATGATACGTTCCAAGACCGAATCGAGGAAGGAACCGTGCGCTCCAGAAGCAGAGGTTGAACCATTTTCTTCGTGATTGGCACAGAACAGAAGGACATTTTTCCTTCGCTCTGCTTTACCTAGGGCAAGCATCCCGGCGTGACAGCTTAGCAGATTATCGAGCCGGGCGGAGCTGATAAACTCATTTTTTGCTCCAGTATATGCAGGTTCTTGAAAATCGTAGCAAAACATATCGAAGGAAAGGATTTCTGCAACATCAGCTTTCTTGTGTTCTTGTTGTATTTGAGCCAAGAGAAGGGTAGTGAAGTCAGGAAGTTGTCCATCGACCGACTGGGAAAGGAGCGGTGGAAGATGTTTTTGCTGGTTTATTTCGCCGTTTTTGTTTGCATCACGATCAAAATGGATGGCGATGCTGGGAATGGTGAGCAGGGGACGGTGAAAATCAACCAGATACACTCCCAGGTTTCCATCGCTCATTCTGCAGCATACGCGTCCGGCTAATGATAGGTCCCGATCAAACCAAGGCGCGAGCAGACTGCCTCCGTAGACTTCTACGCCGAGCTGCAGATAAGAGCCTACTCTTATCTCTGCCCGCGGTTTGATCTGCAGGCATGGACTGTCGGTATGTGCCGCCAGCATCCTGAAACCTTGTTCGCATGATTCATCACTTCCCAGGATGAAGGCTATGACAGCTCCGTTGTCTCTGGTGAGATAATAGCCATGTCCTTGCGTAAGCTGCCAACGTTCGTTTTCTTGCAGGCCAATAAATCCCTGTTGAAAAAGATGTTTTTCAATGTTTGTGACTGCATGGAAAGGGGTAGGAGATGAAAAGAGAAAAGAAAAGAGATTGCTATTATAAGGAGTGAAATTCATTAATTGTTTTTAGTTGTTAACCGGCAAAAGAAGCCGTAACGAAATGGATAAAATGTACTGGTTATTTGGCAACGGCCCCTAATAGCCGGCGATTCGTTGATATGATGCAATCATCGTTCGTACTGTGTTTTGAGGAGGAAAAAGTGGCGTATTTCTGAATTTTTGCTTTTCATTAGGTGCCATTTGTCCAACAGCGGGGTTTTGCGCAGTATCGGCATGAAGCAGCTTCTCCTGGCGTTGTACAAGGACTTCTTGTCTTGCTTCAGATTCCATGTTACTTGCATAAGCAGCAATACTTCGATCCGCGGCAGAGGGAGATGCAGGTGCGAGAGCAGCCCGTTTAATGGTTTGCATTTTGGAAATTGTCGCTTCAGGGGTTCTTTCCTTACTGAGATCTACTTCGACCTCGCCACCAACTGCGTAAGAAACACCATCAGGTCCTTTCTCATAAGTAAAGGAAGGGCCACCCCGAGAGTATTGTCCGGCCGCAGCGAGATGGGCCTGTTCATGGGTGCGAACCTCTGCATCACGTTGCTTGAGTTCCTGAAGCTCTTGAATTTGCTGGTTATCCAAGTTTTCTGCAGCCTTTGTCCCAACGCGCGTATTGCTGTTCTTTTCTGAGGAGGAATGTGATCGCGCAAGCTTTTGCCCTTCTTGGGAGAGCGTTACAATATCTTGGCCACTCTGCTCATCAAGAGTCTTTGTCTTCTTGGTTGATATCCCCGTCGGGAGCTGGTAATCACCTAAAATTGTGGATAAATCACCTGATGCCCCACTATGAGACGTCGAAGAAAGTTCCATAATTTGTCCCTGCTTTAAACTGAGTGATAATATTGTATATCACATTGCAGGCTATGGCAAACCCTATGTAAGCCATTTTTTCGTCACTCATTTCACGACTGGCATTGTTTGAGAGGTTATCGGCAAGTTCCTTGGGTTTGTATGGCGGGGTTTAGTCTCGATTTCCGTAGTTTTCTTTTAAATCATAGAGGGTGTCCAAGTACTCCTCTTTGAATTTCAAATTATTACCCGTATTTTCTATTTCTTCAATGAGCGAGTCAATAGCGGGTCGAAGATCAATGCCGAGTCGGCTGTTGCCTTGTCGATTTGCTTTGTCAATAATCAACACCGCATAATAGCTTATTGTCATGCGCGAAGCCGAATCACGTCGAAAGAGATAGAGACGTCCGCCAATGGTATTGAGGAAAAAACCGGCATAATCGTACAAATTATCCTTTGGAATGGTCAAGGAAAATTCTTTTTTTAGATACTCAGGATGATCGGTAAGAGTATAAAATGTCTTAAGAATATTTTCAAAAGAGTCCTTTTCTCGGTCAAGAATTCCTTTCAGGATCAATATGTTGTCCTTGCCCAAGATTCGATAGAAATGAGCGGTATTTTTCAACAGAGTAAAATAATCATCAGTTTCTCTGGTAACCGAAGGTGGGTTATCGATAAGAGCCTGTAACAGTTTGGAGAAATGTTTTTTGCTTGGTTCTTTTAAATGGAAGTCCTGCATATACGGCTGTTGGTCAAGATGAGAATAAAAGGCAATTAATTCATCTACAGCATGCTGATATGGATCTCCTTTTACCTGTTGAGCTGATGTCTTTTTTGATATCGATGCTTCATCTTTCGGTATACCTGCAAGATTTTGTGAAGCAGTCTCGTTTTTCAATTGAAGATCGGATTGCGGGACGATATCGTTGGCACCAGGAACTGTCGATCGACTTCGGGAGGCTATCGTTTGGCTGGATTCGACTGTCTTTGAATTTTCATTAGGGTTTTGCGATGCAATGGGAGCTTGATTGGTCGAAGAAGTGTGTTTATTTTGAGCAAAATTATTAATAAGTTCAGGGTGTTTGTACTTCATGAAAAGAAAAATGCTACTGGTGAAAGCAACGACCAATGCTATCAAAAAAAACAAAGTTCTTTTTGATCCGGATTTTACTCGAGATCGAGGTTGATCCGGACGATGTGGATCTTTCATGGCGATAAGACAATTGAATCAAACTAAAAAGAGAAGTCGACAGTGACTAATAAAAGATACTCCATAGTTCAGCTAAAGTCACGAGAGAGAATTTTTATGTCGAATTATTGGCTGAAGAGATTGCACAAATGTTTTTATTGCTTGACTCAACTCGCCGAAAACACTATTTTGATATGTCTAATTCGCTTGGGAACTCACTATTAACGTGCAATATTTTATAGTTTATAACTATCATTACTAAAACACACATGGAGGAACACTAATGGCTATTTCTGTTGTTGGACATGCAAATCCTGATACCGATTCCGTAACTTCTGCAATCGCCTTTGCCGCCCTGCTGACTGCCCAGGGAATGGAAGCAAAAGCCTGTATGCAGATAGCTGCAAAAGATCTCAACCCTGAATCAACCACAGTTCTCAAGCGTTTTGGCCTTGCCGCTCCTGAACTGCTAACTGATGCAGCTGGGAAAGAAATTGCTTTGGTTGATTTCAGTGACATCGCTCAAGGTCCGGCTAATTTGACTGCAGCAACATTGGTTGCCGTTGTTGATCATCATAAAATTGGTGATGTAACCACCAATAGTCCTATTTTGTTCCGAGCTGAGCCGGTTGGTTGTACTGGGACTGTATTAAACAAAATGTTTAAGGAAGCAGGTATTGCCATCCCCAAAAATATTGCAGGCGGCATGCTGGCAGCTATCCTTAGCGACACCGTTAATTTCAAATCCCCCACCTGCACCGATGCTGATAAAGCAGCGGTAAAAGATCTTAAAGTTGTTGCGGGTGTCGGCAATACCGATGAACTTTTCATGGAAATGCTCAAAGCCAAATCAGCGGTTGCCGGAATTCCTGCAAAAGACTTATTGTTCCGCGATTACAAAGATTTCGATATGAAAGGCAGCAAAGTCGGTGTCGGCCAGTTGGAGCTTGCCGCGCTTGATCAGGTTGCCGATGTCCGTGCAGATCTCGTGAAGGCAATGGAAGCAGTCAAAGCCGATGGTCGCCATTCCGTATTGCTCATGCTCACTGACGTAGTGAAAGAAGGAACCGAATTGGTGGTGCTCTCCGATGACCCCGCATTGATCGAAAAAGCATTCGGTACCAAACTTACCGGTAATTCAATGTGGATTCCCGGAATGATGAGCCGCAAAAAGCAAACCATTCCCAATTTACAGAAAGCTTTTGGTTGCTAACAATCCAAGTCTTTTCTTGGTATTTGACTATAAAGGAGAGTGGTTACTTTTTTAGTAACCGCCCTCCTTTTTTTATGTTGAAAAAGGGATGAGGCCAATTCTTTTGAAACACTCCTAAAAGGATGGGCGGGAGGTAATCAAGATTAGGAATTCTCGATTACCTTTGGGGCCGAGAATGGGCGAGGGGATAACTCCCAGGCTGATCAACTCTAGTCCTTCGATAAAATGTTGGATTTTCTCAGTAGCTTGTTGATGCAAGGTGGGGTCAGTTACAACACCTCCATTGCCCACTGAATCTCTAGGGAGTTCAAATTGTGGTTTTATAAGGGCAAGAATCGTGACCTGCTTTTGGAAAAGGCGTACCAGAGAGGGAAGCAAGGCAGTAATGGAAATAAACGACACGTCCATCACTGCGAGGTTAATCTCTTCTTGATGAATATCTTCCCTTGATATGTTACGGGCGTTAAATCGTTCTAAGACAACAACTTTCGAATTTTGTCGGATTTTCCAGGACAGTTGTCCGTAGGCGACATCGATGGCATAAACTTTGCGCGCATTATGCTGGAGAAGGCAGTCAGTAAAGCCCCCTGTCGATGCGCCAATGTCTATACAGGTCCAATTTTCCGGATTAATGCGAAAATGAACAAGACCTTTTTCCAATTTGAGACCGCCTCGGGAAACATATGGGCAGCGCTCCTTGAAACGAATGTTAGCGGTAGTGGGATACAAAGAACCTGGTTTGTCGGCTATTCTATCGTCAATATACACCTGACCGGCACCTATCATCGCTCGGGCTGTTTCAAGGGATGACACCAGGTTGCAATCGCACAAAAGTTGATCGAGTCGGACCTTCAAGGTTTCATTTTTGGTGGGAAACTAAAGTTTGCCAAGACGTTCCTGGGCAATACTTGCTTCCCGAGAAGAACCGTGTTTTTTTAGGAGTTTTTTGTAAATCACCTTAGCAGTCTCTTTGTCTGCAAGCTTTTCAAAGGCCATCCCTTGTTTCAGCATGGCAGCCGGTGCCTTCTCATGTCCGGAAGATTGTGAAATAATTTTCTGATACTGCATTATAGCTTTATCATATTCTTTCTGATTAAAGAGACATTCCCCCATCATGTATCTGGCCTCCACGGCATCGCCTGAAGATGAATTTCCGGCGATCTGTTCAAAGATCGGCAGTGCCTCGGCGAAGCTGTTCTTCTCAAACAGTTTTTGCGCCTTTTTCATGTTATTGTCGGCTGGTTCACCCATTGCTGCCGAGGCTGGTGGTGGTTGTGTCGATTGGCTGGACTTTTCCTTGGTGGTCGACTGGGGGGCAGATTTCTCTTTGGCAGTCGCTGGTGCAGCCTGTTTAGCTACAGTTTCTCCAGCATCAGATGCATCGCTAGCGGCGGCATCCTTTTTCTCCTTTTTCTTGTCAACCGGGACTTGCTTGGTACTACTCCCTTCAGGCTGAACAGCAGGATTAGCGGTTTGAGTTTTTTTCTTTGCGAGTTCCGCCATGAGTGCAGTTTCTTTTGCCTTACGTTCTGCTTCTTTGAGACGGGCTTCTTGGATAGCTTTTACACTTTCCTGCTGTTGATTCATTTTTTCTGCAAGTTTTGATTCTTTTTCTCGTTGTGACTCCTCAAAACGGCGTATTGCCTCTTCTCGTTTTGCAGCTTCCACTTGGGCTACATTGGAAATTGATGTTTCCAATTCTTTGTTTTGTTCTTTTAGCTTTTGATTGTAATGTTGGGTTTCATCCAGCTGTCCTTTGAGCTCATTAATTTCTTTCTCAAACTGATCCATTTGCCCGGAAGCCGCAGCTTGTTTCTTCTGCAGCGGGACTGTCGTTGATTTCATGTCCTCCAGCTTTTTATTGACAATGCGTAATTGATAGCGAAGTTCTTCGACATCGTTTTGTGATGCGCATTGAACGAGGAATGGAACGACCGCCATAATCAAAAGGATATTAATAACGAATTTCTTCATGATCTTGTAGCCTGTTGTAGAAATAATGTCAGAGTGTTTATCTTGACCATTGAGGATATGTCTGGCTTCCCGGGAAGTTAAAAAGTTTTCGTTCAAAAGAACCGTTTTTCATTATACCGTAAATGGTCTGTTTATTGCCATCACGTTTTGCAAAGATTATTTGGTTGCCGTCTGGGGACCAGCTCGGTGCTTCATGATTACTCATATCGTGGGTGAGTTGTTTTGGTGAAGCTCCGGTTTGTGGGTTTACGGTAAATAACTGGTATACTCCGTCACGCAGGCTCGAATACACGATGAGGCTTTCTGTTGGAGACCAGCTCGGTTCGGCGTTTTCAGTGCCCTCAAATGTTAATCTTCGAACATTTCTTGTTCGCATGTCTAAGACAAACAATTGCGGTTTTCCTGTTCTATCCGAGACGAAGACGACAGTAGATCCATCGGGAGACCAGGCGGGTGATACATTAATGCCCGAATGATTAGTTAATTGTTCGATAATTTCCCCTTTTTTATCGAGAAGATAAAGATCGGGATTACCGTCTTTGGACAGTGTTAGAATCATAGTCTCACCGTCTGCCGACCAAGAAGGGGCAAGGTTAAGGCCTTTACGTCGAGAAAGTGCCTGGGTGGTCTTATCTTGGCGAAGGTCGGTGATATACAGGTTTTGATTACCGCTGTGGTATGAGGTGTAAGACAAAAAGGTTCCACCGGGGACAAATCTCGGGGAGACGACGAGGTGTTTATGACGAGTAACCTGCCTGAGACTTTTTCCTAAAATGTCGGTAAGAAATACTTCTTTTACAGTATTATCTCTATTAACGAAAGCGATTTGGGTGGCGGCAATTCCCGGTTTGCCGGTTAATGCCTCTATGACACTGTCACAAAATTTAAACAGCATCTGGTTTTTTTGATCCATGCTGCCGGAGAATGTCTTCCCCATAACGATTTCGTCTCCCGCCACATCCTGCAATCTCATTTCCAGTTTGAGTATGTCGGCAGAAAGAGAATATTGTCCTAAAATGGTGTAGTCGGCACCCAATTTTTTCCAATCTGCCGATTGATTTTCGCCATATTTTTCAGTAGGGATAATGGCAATGATCCCGTGGAACTGCAGAGCCTGGCCGACAATATCTGCTATTTCTTTGCCGAGGTTTTGTTTTTGGTCATTGAGGCTCTTATTTTGAAACGAAGGTACGGCAATATTGATCTTGCGAATCTCGGGGGCGGAGATGTCGAGATATACACGGTCTGCCGCGATCGCGCTGTGGATCAAGCACAGAAAGATAGAAACAGTCAATGAAGATACTAGTGACAATTTTTTAAGCATGGGTTTTATCATGGCGGTTATAGGAGTATTGGACGTTGTTATTGAATGCTTCCTGGCTTGAAACGAACACCTACCTCATACCGCAGCTTTTTCAAAGCCGGTGGAATAGGCGGCAAAGGATTGGCTTTCTCAATTGTTTTGCTGACATACTGATCAAATAGCGGATCTCCTGATTTGCTTTCAAAAACCATGTTAGCAATATCTCCATCAATTTTGATGGTAATGACCACAATCGAGGTTACGTTTGGATCTTTTTGCAAATTCTCAGGAATTGACCAGAATTGTTGAAGTCGATTGGCAATAGCAGCGTTATATTGACTTTCAAGTAGAGTATTGCTTCCGCCAACGGCAGGAGCCGCTGCGTTAGTTTGCGGTCCAACTGCTGACTCAGCGCTTTGCGTCATCCGACCTTTATTGCTTTGAGTAAGAACGCGCCGTTCCTCTTCCAAGGCTTCCTGCGCAATTCGAGCTCTCTCCGTTAAGACGGATTCTTCTCTGAGTGCCTCTGCTAGCTTTTGAACTTTTTTCAGTTCTTGGTCATTTTTCTTTGGTGGAACGTCCTGCTCTTTAACCTCTTTAATGATCTTCTGTTTGAGTGGCTTGAGTGAGATAGCTTTTTGCGGTGTCGGCGCGGGTGTCGGCACTGGCGCAGGTTCAATTTTGGGTGGAATATCGGCAATCGGCGCTTCCTTTTTGGCCTTCGGCGGAGCCGGGGCAGGAGGGGGAGGTGCAGATTCCTGTATTTTTTTGGCAGGAGATGGCGCAGGTGCCTGGGGTTTGGCCGAAGGTGGGGCCGCAACCGGTTCGGCAATATTCACCAGACTCACCGTGTAAATGTCCGCAAATTTAGGTTTTGCCTTAAAAAAGCCAGGAAGATAAAACGCCGCCAAGAGGATCATGACGTGTATTCCAATAGCAACATTTAATGGAAGTTTCCATTCATTCGGTAGCATAGAAACTTCTTGGTAACCGTGACCCACTCTTCTACTCTTTCTCAGGAGGCTTGGTGATCATACCTAATTTATCAAAACCGGCTGACTTAATGTCGGCCATCACCTGAGCAACTTCCCCGTATGGAACATTTTTATCGGCATTCAAAAATATGAGCTGATCCTTGTTTACGGAATAGTGTTTTTTCAGTTCCTGTACCATGAGAGCCCTCACCTGGGGAACTTTATTGATACTTATTGCACCACTTTTATCTATGGTTACAATGATATTATTGTCTTCTTGCCGTAGGGATTTTGCAGTAACTTCAGGGAGATCGACATTTAACCCCTGGGTCATCATTGGTGCTGTGATCATGAAGATAATAAGCAGCACCAACATAACATCTACAAGAGGTGTGACATTAATATCTGCTACCAATTTTTTCCTGCCGCCAGAGTTTGATGGTCCCATGATATTTTATACCCTGCTCAGCAGATCTCTTTCCACTAAATTCAGAAAATCTGTAGAAAAATTCGATACTTGCCCATCAACTAGGTCGAGTTTATTAGAAAAGTAGTTATAAAAAATAACGGCAGGGATGGCCACGGCAAGACCGGCGGCGGTGGCAATTAATGCCTCCGAGATGCCCGGAGCGACGACGGCAAGGGATGCCGAACCGCGCTGTCCAATATCATGGAAGGAGGCCATAATTCCCCAGACTGTGCCAAAAAGACCTATAAATGGAGTGGCACTCCCCGTTGTTGCAAGAAAAGGCAGGTTGCTGCCAAGCTGGCTCATTTTTTGCGATTCTGCCTTTCTGACAGCTCGTTTCAAATTATCCATGGTGGCAAGCTGCATTTCCAAGGTTTCGTTGCCTCGGCTGTCATCCTTACGGTTACGGATTTTATTGATTTTTTGCAGCTCGCTGAAGCCCGCGATAAAAACTGCCGCTTGCGGGCTATATTCATACTCTGCGGCAGCGGTGTTTGCTTCATTAAGATTTGAAGAATTCCAAAATGACTCGAGAAAATCTTCAGAGTCGAGGCGCACCTTCTTAAACAGGCGAGCCTTCATTATCACAATAGTCCATGAGGTAAGTGAAAAAATGAGGAGGGTAAGCATTACCAGCTGGCCGACTGGGCCTGCGTGGGTAATCATATCGAGAATTGATAACTGCACGGAGAGATCCTTCTTTAATCAGTGCAACCGCATGATGGGAGGCGGTCGTTCTTGACCCGGTTTAGCTCGGTTATTTGATGTATTAAATGGTTATTACTCTATAGACTTTTTCAAAGCTGGTATCTTACCTGCTTTTCTTAAAAATTCAACCGGACAATGAGAACATCATTAAGATTTGCCGGAGAGGCGCTTATGGTCAAGATGAGATGGGATCAGGGAGGGGATTTTACCATTGCACAGACGAAATCGACTATCACAGCCACCTTTTCGGCGACCTTCAAGGTGCCTTGAAAAAAGCAGGCATTAGCGATTGTCTCGGTTAATGTAACTTTAATCTGAACGGTATCACCCGGAAATACAGGTTTTTTGAATTTTGCGCCGCCAATTCTCGTCAAAACCGGGAGCTGGAATTCTCCTTGGGAGCGGGGACTATTTCTCTTTGCCATGAGCAGGGCACCGCTCTGAAAAATCGCTTCGCAGAGAATCACCCCGGGCATGATCGGATTTCCAGGATAGTGACCGTGGAAAACATCCAAGTCCGGGGCAATATCTTTCTCCGTAATTATCCAGTTTTCCGCACATGCGATGATTCTGTCTACCCAAAGAAAAGGTGGGCGGTGAGGAATAAGAGCCAAGATTTCTTTTATCTGCTGCATGATTAGAGACCACCGCTTACTTCAAGCACTGTTCCACTGATGTAGGCAGCCCGATTGCCCGCGAGAAAAAGCACCGCCTCGGCAACTTCATCGGGGGTTCCGAACCTTCGCATGGGGACCATTTTTTTATATTCGGCAAGGAGGTCAAGGTCAAGACCTGCGATAAAATCAGTAGAAATGAAGCCTGGGGAGACACAATTCACCGTGATTTTTTTTCTGGCGACCTCTTTAGCAAGGGTTTTGGTGAGGGCCACCTGGCCGGCTTTTGATGCGGCGTAATTTGCCTGTCCGGAAAAACCAAGGTGGGCAACAGGTGAGGTAATATTGATAATTCTCCCGTATTTGTGCTTCATCATCAGCAACACAGCCTGTTTCGCCATAAGGTATGTGCCGGTAAGGTTAGTGTTCAATACGTCCTGCCATTGGTTGTAGCTCATCATAGCGAGCATGGCATCTCTGCGAATTCCGGCATTATTGACAAGGACATCGAGAGATGGATATTTTTCGTCAATTCTAGTGAACAATGCAGCAACTTGTTGTTCGTCGGCGACATTGCACTGGAGAAGTTCGAAGCGATCGGCAAACTGTCTGTTTTCATCGGCAAAGAGTTGAGCGGCCTCATTGTTTCCCGCATATACACCGACAATGTGCGCCTCTGCTTCAAGAAAACGTCTGGCAATTGCCTTGCCGATTCCTCGGGTAGCTCCACTTATTAAAACTGTCTGGTCAGTGAACTTTTCCATGATGCCCATCTAAGAACGGAGAAAGCTATCGACATCATTGGATACGATAACCCCATAGTTAATCGCCCCTAGCCAGCCGGACATGATAATTCCCACCGATCCCACATGGAAAAGTCCGGCAACTTCTTTAAATATTGACCGAGAAACGTTCAATCCTTCAAATTTTGTGCCAAAAGATGTACCCTTGGTGTGCAGAGTGTAGCTGTTGAATGTTCTTGGGGTGGCCGCTTCCATCCAGTCAATTTTATCTTTTACACCAGGTAGATAGCGTTCAAGATCGGTAAGAGTCCTGTCTATCAAAAGCTGTTTTTCCTGCTGATAGTTTGTTTCCTCAAGGTACGCCCAGTCTTCAAAGCGGCTGTTCATAGAAGCGACGATGGTATATCGATTTTGTCCAGGGCGCGTCTTCGGGTAATAAAGTGAAAAGGTCTTTGAATGTGAGTGCTTATCGAGTAACTCCTCGGAATCGAATTCCGGGGCGGAGGAAGTGAAAAGGAGGTCTCCGACATCATCGATCGTTTCCATTTCCTTAATACCGAAATAGACCTGACAACTTGAGGTGTTAACCCTTATCTTGTCTGCTTTTTCAAGAAAATCATCGGAATAAGCCTGACGATCTGTAAGATTATTGATGGTGTTGGTAATTCCGCTGTTGGACACTACCGCTTTAGCAGCGATGGTTTTTCCTAATACTTCAACTCCCCGAACCCTACCTCTTTCAATGATAATTTTTTCCACCTTTGAATTGGTACAGATAGTTACACCGTTTTTTTCCAACTCGGCGGTCATCAAACCAATCAGTCTGTCGGTACCGCCTTCAAAGGTGTAAACTCCTTTGTTCATAAAGTTTGAAAATACAATGCCATAGGTTATTGCAGGATCATCAAGTGTTGACCCGTTGGCATAGGTTATCGGTTCCATCAGGAGCCGATGTACATCAGACCTGCCCGGGAAAAAATCGTTGAACAATTCCCTCGTGGTCATGGTCTGATCATCATAAAAATTCATGCCGGCTACAACCGAAAAAAAACGGTCGATAGTCGTACCGGGAATTTTGAAATGACCTTGGAGTAACCGGGTAAAGTCTTCTTTGTCAAAGGTTGTACGCAAGGAAAATTGGGGATTATCAAAGACAATATTTTTGAGCTGGACGATTGAGTCCGTTATTGCTTTGTTCCAATATTTTTTGCAGGTTTTGAGCATGCCGTAGGGAAAACCGTGCAGGGAAACATCGAAAATATGCCCGCGTCGTTTGAACCAGGTGGCAAGCCCACCCAGCCGGTGATGAAATTCCAGAAGGAGGACCTTATGCCCGCAGTACGCCAAGCGATTGGCGGTAGTTAGCCCGCCAAGACCCGAACCAACAACTATCACGTCATATTGTTCGGCAAGTTGAGAAAATGAGACAGGCATAGGATAACGACTTGAGGAAAGGATCTAAAGTTTTGGCAGGATGTGTTGATTGACGATCGAAACTCCACTAAGCATGGAGCCGATAATTCCCAAAAAGCCTTGGTCCGTTCCGGCAAGAAAGAGATTGGGGTAGCCGATATTACCATCTTTTATTTTTTCCGGGCTGCCATAGATGGCTCCGTTGATCTTTACTGTATAACGTTCAATGGTAACAGGAGTGAAGGTGTTTTCATATACAATATTTGTCGCAAAACTGCCAATCATATTCTCCAGCATTTGCGCGGAATGGCGGGCTGTATCCTGTTTTTTATCGGAATATTGGTCAGGTGTTGTCGAAAGGTGTTTCCATTTGCCGTAGTTTGCCAAATGGGTCGAGCGAATTTCCATCATACTCTTTTGGGGAATACCTTGAAAGCTCCCCGGAAAACAAATGACGCCACTCCGGAAATCTACGAAATCCAATGGATTTTCATAGAGAAATTTCTCTCCGTCATTAAAAAAAATTATTGTCTTGTTTTTCGGAAGAGTTGTTGGTGATTGTTGAGGCAGTTGATACATCGTTTCGACAAAGCCGAGTCGGGTGAGGTTAGTCGAATTTGAAACTCTAGTACCCGAAATAAGCCTGAGGGTTTCCTCATGGCCGATGGTGGAGAGGATATAGTCACATTCCAATATTTCTCCGTCATCAAGTTCCACGCCTATGGCACTGTTTTTCCTGGTAAGGATTTTTTTAACGCCGCAATTTTTCCTTACGTGTCCACCCAGTTCAAGGTAATGACAGGTTAAGAGATCAATCAGATCTTTAATGCTGCCCAAAGGACGAAACATGCCTTCCAAAAAAATTGCTCTGAACATTATGACAAACTGGCTGAGATCTATGTCATTTTCCCGGCTGGAACCATAAAACATGAGCGGGCAAAGAATCATCTCGGCAAGGAGCGGGGCCTGGAGTATTTCTGCCAGAAAACATCTGGTTGAACGAAAAGGAGATGGCAGAAATGGATCGAAATGCTTTATAAAATCGAGCATTTTTTGAAACCTGACGGCTGCTCGCGGGAATTTGTTTCGCACTTCTGTGTTGAAGACGCCAACATCGTTAGAAAATGTTAACGACTCAAGATGGCGAAAAACAACTTCGCTTTGCATCTGTTGACAAAAGGTAAAATCCTTTCGCTGCAGTTTCAGTTGTCGTAGCAGCCTATTTATCGGAGCCTGCCTATCGCCGGGGTCGGCATAGTTGGTAATGGCATGCAGTCCGGTCTCATAAAGGGTGTTATTTCTATAAAAATATGAGTTGAGTCCGCCCAGTCGGGAGTGTTTTTCTACGAGAAGAATTTCGGGGATAAACCGTGCTGCTCGAATGGCAGCGGCCAGTCCGGAAAGACCGCCGCCAATTACCAGAAGAGGGTGCCTCACAACATCAGGCGTCTTTTAGGAGCGGTTGGAGGTAGTTTACGCAGCTGTTGAGTGTGGCAAGGTGGGGATAATCTTCTTCGGGTATCTGCAGCTTGTGCCGTTTTCGCAGTTCCATTACGATATCAAGGAAATCCATGGAATCGAGTTCCAGTTGATCGCGTAAAGCTTTATCGTGATCGAGACCTTCGAAGTCTGCCTCATCGTCTATGTCCTTAATTATTTCGAGAATAAGATTTTTAATATCTTCACTTGTCATGTAAATCTCCGGATGTGACGGGTGGTAGAATAAGGTTCAAAATATGCGAGTCCCCACGTTGGCAGGGAGTATTTATTTGAGCAATGGCAAAACACTTCCTATAACATACCGGAACAATCTTGTTGATACTTATTTGTAGCAGAACAAGAAAATTTTCAACCCATGTAATTTTTTACAATGACAGTTGAATTAATACCGACCATTCCGAAGGAGTTGTTTAAAAGTATATCAATGTTATGAGCTTGTACAGCCTTATTAACCACCAAATTTTTGAGTTCACATTCCGGGTCGAGATTCTCGATGTTGATTGTCGGGTGGACAATATTGTCGGAAAATGACGGTAAGTTGCCGGCCAATTCAAGAACGCCGGCCGCTCCCATCGCATGGCCGATGATGCTTTTGCTGTTATTGACATACGTTGCCGGGCAATTGCCGAAGACCTCAACAAGAGCTTTGCACTCTTCGATATCTCCCTGTTTGGTGCCTGTTGCGTGTGTATTGATCAGATCAACATCTTCCGGCTGGAGATGAGCCCTGTGCAGTGCCAGGCGCATACATTCAGCCTGGCGCTTGCCATAAGGCAGAACAAAATCCTTGGCATCGGAGTTCATCGCATAACCGACTATCTCGCCGTAGATATGTGCTCCCCTGGCAAGGGCCCTCTCCAGATGTTCCATTACATAAATACAACCGCCCTCGGAGATGACAATGCCGTTTCTGTCACGATCAAAGGGTCTTGACGCCATTCTCGGATCACTCGCCTCAGCGAGGGCTCCTTGGGCTTTGAAACTGGCAAAGATGCCGAAAGAGCCGACAGATTCAGATATTCCGCCGGCTAATGCCATGTCGACTTCTCCCAGCTTCAACATCTGAACGGCTTGAATGAGGGAGGCGTTGCCCGCTGCGCAAGCGGCACCGATCACGTAGTGTGGCCCTGTTATCCCGAGATTCATGGTAATTTCGCCGGCCGGGTTATTGAGAACGGTTCGGGGATTGTGATGATGTGTCCAATAATTTACATCATATTGGTACTTGCTGATATTATAAACTTCATTCTCAGTCTCGACTGTGCCATGTTCGGTTAAGCCGATATACACCCCGATTCGCGAAGGGTCGTAAGTATGGATGTCCAGCTTGCCATCCCTCAGGGCCTCGTTGGCACAGTATACTCCCAGGCATCCTGCACGAGTCCCTTTTTTATTCTCCTTTTTCTTTCTATAAAGAGTTTCGGGAAAGGTACAGATGCCTGCCGGGGCCTTGCCGAAATAGCGGAGTTCGATCTCCTGTATTTCACTTATACCATGTATCAGTTTTTGCCGAAATTCTTGGAGATTGGATGCATTGGGTGCGGCAAGCCCGATGCCGGTTATGACTATTCTGCTGTTGAGCATGGGAGATGTCGTTTCCTGGAAGTGTTTGGTTCAAAAAAGCATATGACGCTATTGGCGTCATATCTCATATGGCAAAAAATGGTGCAACTTTTTCAAGTAATACCCGTAGACAAAAGGGGGGCTGAAAAAAATAGTGTAATTTACAGAAAAACTCAATCACAATGAGGCCATTATTCGATTTTAGGAGCCGTTAGGAAATAACTAGACCATTTATAACCATTTCCTTACGGCTCCTTATACCCCTCAAGGGGGTACTGAAAAGAGTGCCGTTCCAGGCAGGCCTTCCGCCCTGTTATTTTTTTACAACGGCTTAGCGCTAATATGTGAACTTGGTCTTCTTGCGACTACCGATCCTTCCGGCGAACATACCCATTAAGAATACTGCTGCACCAGCTCCGAACCACAAAAATCGGGTCTGATCCTCCTTTTTTGCGACGGTTTTTTGTAAGTCGGCAATAAGGTTACCTCGTTTTTCGTATTCCGAGATGAGCAAGGCATAGTTTTCGGGAGTTTGCTCTATCTGGTTGGTAGAAACAGGGTTTGAATCGGCCGCAAGCCCCGAAGGGGGGGGAGAAGACTCAGGAGTTCGATGCTGTTGAGTATTCAATTCCTCCTGAAGCAGTGAAATGAATTTTTCGGCATCGCTCAGTTTTTGTTGGATTTCTTGGCAAAGGGGGGTTCTAGATGTTTTCTCTCCAACGACAGAGTCAGTGGGCAAAAGAGATTTCGCAGTGAGCTGATTTTTTAGATCCGAGATTTCCTGTTTGAGCTGTTTGATTAGCAGTTTTTTTGTGGGTTCACTTTTTAGATAGTGTTTGGCGATCCAGCCCTGTTTGCCGTCGGCAGTCTCAATCTTCATATAATTACCGCTTTCTTCGATAAGTTGCACAGGATCATCGGATTGAACCGTTGCAACGACGTTAGAAGACTTTTCAAGGCGATCCTTAATGTTGATGACCAAGATATCCGAGATGTAACGGATAGTATCACTTTCTGATTGTGAAGCTGCAAATCCTGGAAATATATGAAGTAAAATTAATAACATACAAAAAGACAAGATGGTATGTGCTCTCAACATATTTTTTCTCCGTTTGCTGCTTAGTGTATAGTGGGTTGGAACTTGCGTAAAGCCTTTTTGATTTTTGTTCTTGTCGCAAAAAATATAACCTGCAATAATTGTGATTTGTATACAAGTTTCGAAGTCTTGTGTCAAATACCAGTGCTTGTAAACTCATATGCATTGATATCGAAAACATTCAAGTGTCTGGTAGTAATCTTTTTTACTAACCTGTAATATAAGTTGGTATTCAAAAAATAAAATTATATATTAGTAAGTTAGTGAATGAATCAAAAGGGCGGTGAGCACCTGAACTAGTTGTTTTCTAATGATTTTTTAGGACTTTCTGATGGATAATAAGTCGGGCCCAAAAAATGATGTTCTAGAAAATATCAAACAGAGCATCTCTTTGTCGGAGGAAAAGAGAAGACAACAGCGGCTTGAACACAATTTTACCAAACTCACGCAAGGGAATATCCAGATTCTCAAAAATGACGAATTTATCCGAGGGCTAGTCGATTATCTCTTAGGGCATACAGATGAAGACAAGGATCTTAAAAGGAAAATCCTGATAAGTCTAGGGGAAGCGGCAATTTTCGAAGACAGAAATATCAGAGAAAGGACACTTACGGTTCTATCCTTGGCGGGTGAGCATTTTCTCAAGAGCAGTGAAAAAGGTGGAATCCTTCTTGTTGTCCACAGTTTCTGCAAGTGGCTGGAGTATGAAAAAGAGATGTTACCAGGCCTGGTGGTGGTCATCAAACGGATGGAAGAGCTTACCTTGTGGCTCCTGGAACAATCTTTCTGGAAAGAAGCTGAGATGGTTATTGCAATTTTTCATCTTATCCAAGGTGGCAGTAATGAAAAAAGCTCTGCATTTCGAAGCCTTGTAGCGCAAACTCTCGATAAATTTGCAACTAAAGCAACCCTTGAACATTTGACCGACGGCTATCTTCTGGGAGATAGCCGTCAACTGCTTTTTCGAAACATTCTTCTTTTTTTTGAAACTCGCGCCGCGGTATATCTCTTAAACAGGACTATTCAGAGTCTTAGCAGAAAGGAACGGCTGGCGCTGATTCATCTGATACCCATGTTTGGTTCGCAGGTCTTGCCGATCCTTGAGGGGTGTTTGAAGAACAGCCCCTCGTGGGCCGTGGTCAGAAATGTCCTCTGTATCTTGTCGGAGATTGATAGTGATTCCTGCTACACCTTCATAAAGCAATATTTTAGCCATGAAGACAAGCGAGTACAATATGAATTGATTTGTTGCGTTGTGAGATTCGGCGGCTCCGAATTAAAATACCGATTACTGGAAGGTCTCGGAATCGTAAATGATGATCTGAAAGTTCACATTATTCAGCTTCTAGTTGAGTATGTGCCAAGAGAAGAGGCGGTATTGGGTGGGTTGTCTGAATTTATCGAAAAAAGAAACATTTTCTCGTCTCGTTCCAGAAACAAACTTGTTGGTGCTGCTATAGCTGCTCTGAAGTGCTTTTCCAGCATTAAAAGTGTTGAAATCCTCCGAAACCTGCAAGACGAATACAGCAAGCTGCCGGGTAATGAACAAATGCAGCTGCAAATTGAAGAGGCTCTTAAATCTCTGACACCACAACTCCGACATCATCAACAACGTGTTGAAAAAAAATCTGAGCCGGTATCCTTTGACAGTGATCCACAACAAATGCGAAAAGCGCTCAGTAAGTTGGTGAGCATAGAAGAAAACCTTCGCAAACTGGTTCGAGCTGGTGATATGAGTGGTGCCGGGCGACTCTTGCACGAAGAGGCTCTCTCCGCAGCGCGGGCCAAGGAATTCTTGTTGGCGGAAAAGCTACGGGACAGATTTTTGGAAATTAACCCTATGGCTCTTGTTGAGGCGGTTGCTCTCGGGGATTTGATCGAGGAGGAAAAGACCACGTCCCACGCCAGCCACCATCTTGGTGTTTGGCGTGAACTCTATGAGGAAATGACCACCGAAGAATTCAATGCACTTTATTCTGTCTTTCGCCAGGAAGAATGCCGGAAGGGCGATATGATTGTGCGAGTGGGAGAAACAGATGATGTCCTCTATTTTTTATATAATGGGTACGTAAGTCTCAACTGTTTATCCGGGAGCAATGAAAATTTTCTAAAACGCATGGGTCCAGGCAGTGTTTTAGGGGGGGATCAATTTTTTTCTGCTTCGGTTTGGACCGTCACCCTGAGGGCCCTCTCCGACGTTCAGTTACAGGTCCTTGATCACGCTGAATTTCAAAAGATTGCCGAAGATTTTCCGGGGATGGAGGAAAAACTACGGCAATATTGCGATAAATATGGGGGCATACCGGAACTTCTGAAGATGTCCGGAGATGATCGACGGGAATATCCCCGCTATCAACTGTCACTTTTCACCCAAAATCTGCTCTTTGACCTCTATGGCAACAAAGGAAAGAGAAGTTTTAAGGGCGAATTGATAGATATTTCACGTAACGGTTTAGCCTTTATTATTAAGATCTCCAGCCGGAACAATGCGAAATTGCTGTTAGGGAGACAGATTATTTCAACACTGCTCCTGGCTGGAGGTGAAGTCCTCGCCGAATGCAGTGGAATCGTTGTCGGTGTTCGATATCATGATGTGGTCGCAAAAGATTCAACTGTGCATGTCAAACTTTCGCAACGAATCGAGGATGCTGCCTTTTCGAGGATCATAGCTTTACGCCGATAATTACAGGATAATGCAGGAGAGGATCGAGTTGTGGCTAAAAAAATAATGGAAAACAGATTGCTCATCCGCGGCCTGGAGATTTCTCCTCCGATTGCTTTGGCGCCCATGGTAGGACTGTCACATTCCGCCTTGCGGACATTAGTGCAGGAAGAGGGTGGCATCGGGTTGTTGTTTACCGAAATGCTGGCTGCCGAACGTTTACCTCACGACAATAACAATTATTCACCTTTGTTAATTAGAAGTTCAGGTGAATATCCGCTTTTTTACCAACTTGTGACCGCAGATACAGAAGCCATAGGGCCGGCCACAGAAAAACTGCATGCCTTTGGGGCACAAGGCATTGACCTGAACCTCGGTTGCCCGGCACCGCTGCAGAAGAGACAGGGCGCGGGCCTGTCTCTTACGGAGAATCAGGCACAGATGTGCAAAGTGCTTCGCAGGTTGCGGGCATGCACTGACCTTCCGGTAAGTGTAAAGATTCGTTTGGGTGATAGCTTAGATACCGGCAAATTGAGAGGGTTGTGTCGCTTCCTGGAGGATGAAGGAGTCGATCTGATCACTATCCATGCTAGATTAAACGGCGAAAAGTTTTGTCGCAAACCGAGATGGGAAACTATTGGTTCAATTCGTCATACTTTCGCAGTCCCGATACTGGTTAACGGCGGCATCTTTAGTGTTGCCGATGCGAAGAGCAGCCTCGAACAGTCCGGTGCCGATGGGCTGATGATCGGTCGAGGGGCAGTAGAGAAGCCTTGGTTATGTGGCGATATTGCACGAGAGATATATGGAATGCCGATAACCTGTCGGCAACACTCTGATATGGAATTATATTTTAAATTTGTGGGTCTTTTGGAGCAACGCTTTGCACCGGAGAGACGTTTAGGACGGTTGAAGCAGTTTACCACCTATTATGCCGCTCTGTTTACTTTTGGACATCATTTAGCCTCTTCAATTCAATCCAGCAATTCAATAGATCAGGCCAAACAAAGGGCCGCCGATTTCTTTGCTCGAAACGTTTATCGATCCACTTCAATGGAGGTACCCTATGATAGATCTTATTAAAAAGGCAGTGTTGACCGGTATGGGCGTTGCTTCGCTTACCAAAGAAAAAATTGATGAATTTTCCCGGGAGTTGATAGATAAAGGGTGTCCTTTCGGCAAGCCTGCCATGACGCCAAAAAATTGATCTGCTACAATCGGTACCCTTCTTATAACCAATGGAGGATTACCGATGGATCAATCACCAGCAT
>Ga0118677_10000066_pt1 | contig 192517 bp, 271 predicted proteins | sample AliMusrvi5mmetaG_FD_86154 | JGI IMG/M metagenome (GOLD analysis project Ga0118677, IMG submission 86154) | reverse complement strand
CGTCCTTGACGTGGAAATACTCCTCGCCAATCTTGGCAATGGCCTTCGCCTCGGTGGCCTTGTCGAAGTGTGATTTTTTGATGTCGTCGAGGGCTCGATTGTAGTCTTTGGCCGCGTCCTTCACACCGGAGAACTTCGCTGTCGTAGCATCTATGGCCTGCTGATGCTCCTTCTCGTGCCCTGTCCAGTCGGTAGCGGCAATCGCCGCCATCTGATGCCTGTACGCGTCGGCCTTTGACTCGGTAACTCCGAACGTTGACGTCAGCTTATAGAACTCACGGATCATGGTATCCGTGGTGATGATACCAAGCTTATTAATCTCGACATTCCGGCGAATGGTATCGTTGAGCTTGCCGATTTCAGATGCTGCCTCTGGAGCGATACCGGCCTGCTTTAACTGTGCGTCGTGCATCTCGCGTGTAGCTCGACCGGCCTCGAAGTGAACCTGATGCCCGGCCTTCTCCGATGCCTCCTTTTCCAGCTTCTCGATGGCACGCGGATTAGCTATCAAATCATCAAGTTGCTTACGGGCACGCTCCTGCACCTTGATCTGCTGCATGGGACTGCCGAACATGCCCTCGGTAAGGGCTGTTGCCGCCGCCTTACGGCCCTTCATGGTTTCCGGCATCATGCCTTCTTCCCACATCTTACCCATCGCCTTAGCAATGGCTCCAGCCTTTGTTTCGGCTACCTGCTTCCACACCTCCAGTGCGTCAGCATATTCCTTATTAGCCGCGTCAACTTCGGCTCCAGCCTTATCGACCGTAGCCGTACTCGGGCCTTTCAGTGGCAGGGCACTCCACTCGTCATTCAGCTTTGACCATTTATCGTAGGCTTCGTGGGCCTTGTCGAATGCCTTATCAACTTCGTCCTGAGCGTGCTTGGCCGAGTCCGACATACTGTCGAACATCTCCCCGCCGGAGGACATGTGCTGCGTCGAATCATTCCCCGCAAAAAACTTATTGAACTCAGACTCGTGCAGTTTAGCCGCCTTGTCCTGAGCGTGCTGAAGGCGTTCGGTTTCCTCACGTGCCCCTTCCGCCTTATCGGCAGCATCGTCTGTAGCCTGTGCTGCGTTCCACCAAGCAACAGCTAGGGCCGCCACGGCAGCGACAGCCAGCATAACCCAGCCGGCGGGATTGGACGCCTGAACCGCGACATTAGCCGCAGCCTCGCGGTATTTGGCGGCGGTGTTGGCGTTAGTCGCCACCGTATCGACAGTCGTAGCAAGGGCATCGCCGACCTCGGATGTGGCCTTCGCTTTTGCCGTAGCCATGCAGAACAAGTTGGCGATAGCCGAAAGCTTCGTGACCGCAGCCAGAGTTTCCGTGACCTTGATCACCTTCTGGATAGTCCACGCGACGCTCACAGCCCCAGCAACCAAGCCCGCAAATGATGCTGCAAACGTGGCAACGAACTGGTGTCGTGTGAACCACTGCACTAGCTCAGCCAGAGTCTTTGACAGCATCTTCACAGTTGGTGCTACGGCAATCGTAATCGTCTGAGCCAAACCTTCCAGCGAGTGGTGAAGCTCCTGATACGCCAGTTTTGCCTGAAGAACCTGTGTGGCCTTCTGGTCGTCGATGGCGACGCCCATCTCCTCGGCCTTCTTCTTATACTCCTCCATCGCCTCCCCGCCTTCTTGGAAGGCTCGGATGGCTTCTGGACCAAGACCTAGCTGGCGGGCAATGGCCATGCGTTCGCTACCGCCCTGAATTTCGTTGATGTGAGACAACACGTCAGTGAGGGCGGTCGCAGCATCCTCGGACTTCAGGGTATCAAGATCGAGACCCATGCGGCGGATGGCTTTACCCAGACGTCCCGATCCCATTTCAGCCTGACCCAAACGCATCTCAAAGCGCTGGATCATACCCATCGCCTGCTCGGCACTTCCGCCTTGCTCCTGAATAGCAATGCTGAACGCCTGCACGGTCTTGATGTTCATATCGTACTGATCGGACAACCGCTTCATGGCCACGATATGATTGGCCGAGGCGTTGGTAACGTAAGCAAACGCAATTTCCGCTAGGCCGGCAACAAGGGCGACCTTATTAGATAGGCTCTCGAAAGCCTCCTTGGACTTATCGATAGCTCCCAGAAGCGGACTAGGATCAGCTTCAAATGTTGTATCAACGTCACCATGAGCCATATTACTATCCTCCGCGTAGCATAGCCTGCAGGGCGCGGGCCTCCTCCATCGTACCGCAAACCTCTACGGATTTTCCTTGCGAGTCCTCAAAGTACATGAGCTGCTGATCCGCCGTCATGTTCGCCACAATGTCCGGCCCGAACCCGTAGCGACTCGCAAGAGCCCTGTAAACCTCGCCGCTATCAGGCATTACGCCTGTTTCGCGGCTGCGGGAGGGCGGGTTTCACCAACGGCGTTCAGGAGCTTCCATGCCTCGTACACGTTCTTGGTGTCGCCCGGACTGGCCTCGATCATCTGGTGCACTTCCTCAATCGTGATAGCAGGATGAGATTTGCGAAGAAGCTGCCACGTCCAGTATGAGAATCCATCGGGAACAGACGCAATATCACGCATCGACATGCGAGCGTCGAGGCGGCTGATCAAAGACATGACACGAGACTCCTCGCGGTCATGATCAGGCTCGTTCAACTCGGGATCGATGGCGGCCTTGGCTATGCGAAGCTGGCGGGCCTGCAGCCATAGGGTGAGTTCACCCCACTGCCGGTCGGACAGCATACTGGCCATGAATGTCTTCTCGCCAATCTGCACGGGTACGGATGCTCCCGTAGCTTGAGCTTGCGTCGTCACTATATTCTCCTTTAGATGATGAAGGAACTATTTTAGGCTGGGGCACGGCGGAGGTCATCTTACCCGGAAGCCGAATCATCCAGGCCGACCGCCGCCCCCAGCCATTGAATCAACTGCGAGGTAGCGTCCAGGGCCACCAGTACGTTGCGGGCGTCAGGTAGGACGATCCCACGCTGCCGTATGCCGGCGGTTTGATCATGCCAAACGTCGGTGTACCACCGCTGGCGGTCAGGTACAGGTTGCTGATATTGGCCACGGCCTTAAGGCCGCCGTTGGTTGTTGCCCCGAGGATATTCGCTGTCTTGCGGTCAACCTCGATGCCTGAGTGTGCCTGGAACTGGATCCAGTCGACTTCCCAATAACGAGCCGCGCTGCTGTTCTGCAGGGTTCCCGTGACTGCGATGCCCGGTGCGCTGTTGCTGGTCGTGCCGTCCAATCGAAGGAACGTGGCACCCGCCGAGAATTCAGTCAACGGCGGCGGCGTCGTGTAGATACGAACGCCAAGAATGGCCTTGTTCGGGATAAGTTCTTCGGGGATGGCGTACTGCGTCACGCTGACCGTGGCGTCCATATTGCCTCGCACGCGACCGCACCAGTTACGCCAGATGCCACCCGGCGACCCGCCCGTGGCGATGCTCTGGTCGAGGTTGGCTGTCGCGCTGGAGTGGTAGTTCTTGTTGGACGTCTTCAGGGACAAGTCTACCGACCGCACGTCCTTGAGAACATACCATGTCTGGCTTGCGGGTGTGGATGCGGGCAGGGCGATGGCCACCACGCATCCCGCGGCACTCGCCACGTTCATGGGGCTGCTGTCGTAAGGAGCCAGTACCTCCGTCGCACTGGGATTGAGCTGTCCGTTGGCAATGCCGTTGTAGGCACACGACATCTTGACGCTATGCTCGATTTCCTTCGCACCCTCGATATCCAGCTTGACGCTGACCTCATCGACGATGCCGCGGCCACTCATGTACTTGGCCAGCGGGCCTACGGTGCTCGACGTCACAAACCCGTAAATCATGAGGAAGTCGCCCGGAAAGTACGCGGGCGAATCACCATAGGCCATGTAATTTCCGTCCCAGTCGTCGTTGCCCGCCACGCGGTCCATCGCCTGAGCCGTAGCCGATGACGCGACCTCCGATAGCTCGGCCTTGTGGTTGATGTCCCACTTGCCGATGGCATTAATCGTATTGGTCGGAGCGGCGGGCAGTGACACCGCACTGTCGGCAGCGTTTCCGACAAAGCCGTTGATGCCGGAATAGACGGTTAATGTTGCGGGCATGATATACTCCCTCGATTTTTAGTTTGCTGTTGCGTGTAAGATTACGAGTTAACCTCAATGTACATGACCAGGGTGGCGGCGTTTGCACTGGTCGGCGTCAAACCCCAGTTCGTTGCTCCAGTGCCGCTGGTTCCCGACGCTCCGCTCGATCCGCGGTTCGTCGCCGTGGTTGCCGTAACCGTAGTGCCGGCCAGCGTGAGCGGATTGGTTCCGCCTGACGCGGCATCCCACATATACGGGACGCCCGCCGTGAGGCAGAACTTATACGTTGTCGCTGGACCACCAGATGCTGTAATATCGACCTCGACGTCAGCACCAGTGGCGAGCAAGTAGACCATCACGGCGTTGGCCGAAATCAGCCCGTTAAGGGCGTTGATGGTTTGAGCCACACCCACGATACCCGCACCAGCGTTCGGAATCGTAACCGGACCCACCTGGTCACCGTCTGCGGATGTGGCCGATAGGTTAAGGGCGGGCAACTGTACACCATTGATGGTGTAGTTCTTGGCGATGAGAAGGGGACGAAGTCCAACTGGCGTAGGCATTGCATGCTCCTATTTAATCTTTGTTTCTTCTTTGATTCGTTTTATGGCTTCCTGCAAGTCTTCCATCATACCGGCCTTGCAGTCTTCATCCAGTTCTTCGGGGATGATCTCACGTGGTGGCATGCGGTCGTTACCCTGTTGATGAATGGCTGCTAATTCTGACGTAAGTATTCCACCATCAGCCTCGCCGCCGACGAACAAAAGGCCACCTCGCCCCAACAAGGGGCTCGCCTCTTGTATGATCGACGATCCATCATCCAAGGACGATACCGCGTCACGCAAAGTACCATTAGCGTCCAGTATAGGGAAATTGCCCCCACCAAGCGAGACAGAATTTGGATTCCGTCTTGGTGATACTTCTCCGCCCTTCGTGCGGGCCAGCTTAAGTGGCTTCTGCCCGTGGGCCTCGCGGATGGCGTTCACCTCACGGGCACGGGCTTTCATGGTTGCTTCGGCTAGAGCCGTCCAGTCGCCACCACCCTGTGATGATTTTGCGAAATGATCGGCAACGAACTGCCGAACCCGCCGCATCCACGAACGATCAAGCTCCTCCAGAGCAGCATCACCTGAAGTATCCTTACGTGCAATACGAACGACGCGATCACGCAGGTTGCGGAATCCCGACATATCGATTTTGCACTTCACATTCAATTTCACAGGGCAGCCTCTTCGACTTCCACACAACCATACAGCCCCTGCGGTATGATACCAAGTCCAATGATATCACCGGGCTGCGGCCCAGCCGTCATGTTACTGGTGACCACGTAAGCCCCACCGACAGGCCCTGAAACCACGGTAAAGTACCGACCGGCTTGAGCCCCGCTGCTGAGCGAGTACGGCTGACCCGCAGTCAAGGTAGCCGCGGTGTAGATAAGGGTGGGCGTGCTTACGCCCACGTTCGATATCGTACTCAGGCAAATAGCGTCGCCGGCGGCGGGCCACAGGGCCGTAGTGCCCGCCGTGTTGGCGAAGTTGCTCGTGACCGTATAAGTTGGGGCTGATCCTGAAACCACGGTAAAGTACCGGCCCGCTTGCCCGCCCGTGAGCATCGTGCCGGTCTGCCCGGCTGACAGAGTTGCCGCCGTTTTGATCGTAGTCGCGTTGCTGCCAGTCACGCTGATGGTTGCGGTAGCGATGGTCGGTGCGCCTGGGTAAGTCGATATGATAACAAAGTCGAGCCAATCATACTGGCTCAGCGTGGACAAGATCAGCGTCGGTACGCACAAAGCCAAGCGGTTCCCGCCGCCACCCGCCGATGCTGTAATTCCCGCGTTCGCCACCTGGAGCCAGTGGTTTGTTGGGCTGCCTGTCGACCAAACGTCCAAGTGCGGTGCTGTTGCCCCGCCGCCTGCCACCACGGCGACGTAGAAGTACCCGTTGCCGCCTGTGGCGTTGTCCTGCACCACTTGACCCACCAGATAGACTCCAGCCGCACCGTCGCCGTTGCCCGCGGCCCAGGAGGCTGGAGACCAGCCCGCTGATCCGAAGAACATCGGGCCGGGCGAGCTAAGTACCGATACGCCGTTGCGTCGCACGTCCAGCACCACGTTCGACGTGTGGGCGGCGTTCGTATCGATCAGCCGAGCCCCGAAGTAGACGCTGTTCAGCGTTGCCCCGTTGGTCGTCTGCACGAGGTGCAGGCAGTTCGTGCCTGGAATGAGAATGGCGTCAGGCCCGTGCGACTTACGATAGCGATGCCACAATTTGGCGGCGGCGATACCCGCGTTCTGGGCGACGATTGTGTCGTTCACACACCCAGCGGACAGCACGGTAGTACCGGCCTGAAGCGTGCCCGTGACCGTAAGGTTGTCGTTGATCATACTCATAACTTAAAATTCTCCTATGCTGATATCGCCGGGTTGTAGGGCTATCAAGTTCCTGGTAGTGAACCACATCTCCAATGATATGTTAAATAAGGCCGCCCATGTATTAATGCCCTTCGCTGCGTCGGCGAGGTTCTTGCCCTCTGGTATATCATCCACACGCAGCACCTTGATGAACTGGTCTGTACATACCCGCCCCTGCCACGTCAGCGTCGTGAGGTAGGTTTCCCAGTTAGCCAGCGCACCAACAATGATGAATTGTAGCGGATGGAGCCAGACATTTACACGCAGATCACCGAGGGCCACCAGTATCTGATATCGCTTGACGAGCTTGGTACTGTTCGACGCGATGCCGCTTGGCAGGTACGATACACCGCCCCGCGGCTGGATACGCACCAGAGGTCGGTCGGCAGGCAGTTCATTTGATGCCGGTCCCATTACCTTCTCGGGCTGACGATTCCCCATATCGTAGTGGATCTGGTTCGTCGTAGGAACCACCGACGTAAACGCGGGCGACGCGTTAAGCGTGCTCCACAGGCCGGTGAACGCTAGGCTGAATGGATCATTTCCGATGACTAAGGACATTAGAACACTCCCGCAAACTAATCGGTTACCATCCCGTGGGAGGCGGCGGACTACCATCGCTGAAGCACGCCTGCTGGCCGCCGTCCGAGGTCAGTATCATGTTTGCCAAGGCATCGAGGTTGATCTCCTGGCTGCGAACTTGGTGCATACGCATGCTATCCGTTCGCACCAGGGCTGGAGCCTCGGTGATACTGGGATCCAGGGCCGCGTTAAGTTCCATCTTCCCGGCGAGGATTTGCTTGATGGTGTCCATAGCTTCTTTCCGCTTGGCCATCACGAAGGTCTTCAGGGGCGACGCCCCACCCTCACCGCTGTAGTCGTCAGTGGTTCGCGGTTCGTACATCTTACTGCCGCTCAGGTGCGAGCATATCTCCTCGACCTCCAGCGGTGGCGGCAGGGTGAACGGCGTCAGGTAGCGGCTGCGGCGGAACCAGGAATCCACTAGGCTCTCCGTCCAGTTAATGATGTGCTGGGCTCGTGCGCTCATCGTACCCTTCACGGTTACTGCGCCGTTCACGACCGTGTCGCCGGTGTCGCTCGCTCCCAGCCGCAACCAGATCACGATATTGTCGATGCCAAAACACAATGCCACGTCGTCGATAGCGTGATATCGGCCCGATGCCGTCACCGTGATTCCACTTGCGCTCGTGATCGTGCCCGTGCTCATGATTAACGCCTTTGAGTAATTTTGGTCAGGGTCGGTACTACACCCAGAGTTGTGATGTTACCGATGTTCGTTGCGTATGATCCCATGCCGCCCCACACGCCGTCCGTGGGATACGGGCCGGTGTTGCCACGAAGGCCGTTCGTGGGGGAGTCTGTAATGCCGATAGCGGTGGCCGATGTCACAGCCGCGGCGACCCACACGCCCAGGGCAGTGCTGCTGTACACGGCTGCGGTGCCGGCACTATTGAAGAACACAAGGGTGCCATTGTGAATGACCCCGACGTTGATGTTATAGACCCCGTCCAGGCCCGCGGCCTTGCTGCCGCTGATGGATACCTGGGATACGGCGGGCAGATATCCCTGGATGCCGCCCAGCATGGCGGCGGTGGCGGCGTCTTGGATGGTGATGGCGGTGATGTTGGAGATCTCGCTACTTCCCCCAGAGGTCACCGTCCAATTATATAGGATTCCGCGACTTAAGCTAATTCCCGTTATGCTATCTCCCTCGGAACTGGCCATGGTCCAATAAGCACCTGTCCCAGCAATCGTAATATACGATAATTGGTCCGTTGTGGTCCAATACACACCACCGGAATCACCAGCCTCAGACGGATAAAACGAGTAATCGAACGCAGCACCACTTGGGCGGTTCCCAATCATCCGAATACCGGCAATTCCAAACATCTGGATTATATCCGACAACGCCAGCCCGCCCGCTTCTCCGGCGGCCTTAGTCGCGGCAGTCGTGCTTTGTAGATTCAGTGCTTTGGTAATCTTCTCTGGAATAGTGTCCGGAGTTGCACCAGAGAATCCTGCTACCCCGAGCGCGGTGGTTGCGGCGTTCTGTGCCGCTTGTGCCGTCAGCACCGCAGTTCCAACTCCGGGACTAACGTCCACCGGCACGCCATAAGCCACACTGGAAGCGGCTGGCACTATGCAGGTTCCAGATGTAGCATCGACGCTAATTCCAGATCGCACATTGGCCGCGGCTGGAACATAACAGGTTCCATCGCTAGCACCACCTGCCTTGTAATATCCGATCCCCTTGTGTCGGGCGTCGGCAGTGGGGCAGTCCACGCGGGTTCCTGTAGGATACCCCGCTGCCCCCACTAGCACAGTGGAGGGATCGACGATGGTTCCCGTGCCTGTGGCCAATTGATAGCTCTTGGCAGATGTGATTAGGTATCCGTCAATCGTGGTAGGGTTCGGAACAACGGCATCACCGGTATAGGCGATGGTATAGACATTGCCGCCGAACATCATAACTTGCCAAGCCGCCGTTACGAGTGCGGCATTCAGAGTTGGAGTTGCCTGATACGCTGCCGCTGCTGGACAAGCTATGCTGGTATAGAATACTCTAGTACCACTCGTTGAAGTGCAATAAACTGCATAGCAACCAGTGTTTGCGTGAAGGTTTCCGTACCATGACAAAATACCTGTATTACCGCTGGAGTTAGAGGTATAGACGCCGTAAGCTCCAACTACCGTAGCGAATATGTCACCTACCCATGAATAAATAGCAAGACTCTGATTGCCAAAACTGACCCCATGAGCACCTGAAACGGTTCCGCCGTAGACGTTTCCATACCAGGAATAGATATTTTGAGTAGATGAAACATTATTGATCCCATAAGCACCATTAGCAGTTCCGCCGTAGACGTTTCCATACCAGGAAACCACAGTTGCGCCATGATTAAGATAAAGTCCAATTATAGTAGTCGCTCGAATATCCCCATACCAGTTATAGATTATCCCTGCTCCGGCGAATGCAGAATATCCAAAATATACTCCGTATGCACTGGCGGACCCACCAGCTGTAACATTACCGAACCAGGATCGCACTACGCCATTTCTGCTATATAAACCAGCAGAACTAGAACCAGCCCCACCCGTAACATTTCCATACCATGAAATTACTGTGCCAGCTAATGCGTTGCCACCAGAGCCAGATAAATCCATTCCATAAACAGAGCCGGAAGAACCACCAGTTATATTTCCGGTCCCCGAAACAGAGCATCCATCGTTGACAAAGATTGCAGTGACAGTCGTGGCAGTGATGGTTTGAGCATTGATGACACAATTCGTGCCATTGACGATCACCTGAGCCGCTGTGGTGATTGTGGCACAGTTCAATATGGAATTGTTGCCCATCGTGAGCGTGCCGGTGCCAGTGCCGTTGACTAGGGAGAGACAGTTGGCGGTGGCGGCAAGCGTGACTGCTTTCCCATTCAGGTCCACGGCATCCGTGATAGTGGGAATGGTCCCACTCGGCCAGGGTGCATTTGGAGTGATACTGTTCCAGTCACCATTTCCGGCAGCAGCTATTGACATAACCTAACTCCTATGCCAGTGTAATCGTGCCATCATCGTGACGGGTGTACGGCAAGCCTGCCGACAAGTATTTCGCGTCGAGCAATGACGAGTCGATCGAGTAGATTGCCGCCGTGAAAATCGCCGACGTGTCGAAGATCGCACAGGCATTCGTGCCCATCGCCGACAGCTTTTCGGCGGGGGTAAACACGGGATTGTTCCAGACTCCTTCCCATTGCTTCGTCACGACATCAAGCGATTGCTGCAAGAGTGCCTGCCCGTCCTGGATCAACCGCACCTGCTCTAGTTCTAGCTTTGCGGACTTGATCTGCTCGGGGGTGGGAGGGGTGGTAACTAAAATAAACGGATTAGACATAATTTATCTCCAATTTTCAGGTATCCAACCAAAACAATGCCACCAGATCGCCAGCAGGATGAGGGCGAGTAGGCCGCCCGTGTATCTGTTGATGGCCCGCAGTCCATCGCAGTAATCGCATCCGTCGCGCAACTTCCCGCGAAATGCGAGAAAAGCATCCCACAGGAGGCCTCCGCAAAGCGATCCGAGTATGATGGCAATCGAGTAGTTGAGATAGTTCATTTAGGCCCCGCCTTCGCGTTCTTGTCGGGACATAGCTCGACGATCTTCGCCTTTATCTTAACGTCCTCGGCCTCCAGCCGCTCAAACTTCTTCTTGCGCGTCGACAGCTCTTCCTGAATGCTATTCAACTGATCCGTGTTGTGCTGGATCAGCTCATGATTCTTCTTGGGCGTATCGATGTATCCCCGCTGGGCGACCGTGAATAACGCGACGATCAAAATCCCAAGCATCGCGGATGGGAACCACGTCGCATGCAGCAGCTCCTTAGCGAGCCCCGACTTGAATACACGATCGACGATATCCGCGATCTTGCTTAGAATCTTTTCGATCATGATCCGCCCTTATCTATTTCCTGCGATGCGCGCTGGCACGACGAACAACGACGAAGCACCTGCTCAAACCAGGCTAGTTGTTTGGTATGACCGTCAGAGATCAGCTCCAGCTTTGTGAGTCGCTGCTTTCGCTCCTCGACGCATGACGTGGATCCATAGACCCAGCAGTAGCCGAGTCCGTCCTGATTTTTCACGGGGATGCCCGCCTGCTTCACGATGTCGGACAGCATGCTGCCCTGGCCCGTGGTGATGCGTTCGATCCATTCATCGCGGGGGATGATGGCGTTCAGGGGCTCACCGGCCTCCATGATGCGGGGCTGGTTCGGGTTATACCATCCCTTGTAGCCCGTGCCGTTTGGCGCACCACGGGATGCCTTGGTCGCCGAATACTGGCGACGGTTGCGGGAGGTCATGACGAGATAAGGAAACGCAGACATGGTACTTTCTCTCCGGAGTGTGGATGGTTGATGATTACTCGCTCACGTACTTCTTGAGGAGACTGAGGGTGTCGGTGACCGTACCGGGAAGCTCCTGGTCGATCACCATGTTGCCCTTCTGATCCCAGGCTTGGATCCAGGGCACGGTTTTCTTCGCGCTCAGGAGGGCGGTCTCCTTGGTTCGTTTACCTACCCTGCCTCGCTTCGGATGACTCCTTCGCAGCCTCCATAGCGATAGCTTGGATTAAAGTGGTTTGTTTCTCGTGGTCGAGCATACATGGCCGATTATCTAAAGCCTTATTCAGTGTTTCCACCGCCGCCGTATTCGACTGTATAGCCATAGTGCATTGCCGCACCTGCTCCAGCATCGTGGTCTCGACGAACTTCTCCAATTCCGAAACACGATTCTCCAGCCGGTTTTTGTCGGTGGTCAGATCAGCGTAACGGGCGTCCTGGCTTTTCATGAGCCAGCGGATAAGAACACCAACCAGAAGCAGGCAGGCTATGACGACGATTGTTAGGAGCACAGCTTCGTAACCACGGTGCTCAGCCATGCGAATTGCGGTATCAGTTCCTGGCACGTCCATGATGTCCTTTCTGCAACAACAACGGCTTACCTTGGATGAGCCGTACCGAGATGATCAGCAGGGCTCATCGGAAGCTAAGCCGTCACGCTTACTTGGGGGCCGGTGCCGCTGGAATAGCGGGGACAGACCCTAGCGGAGCGTTCGGCGTGCAGGCTGCTGGTGCGCAGCACGCGGGGGCACACGCGGTACACTTGGCCGCAGGGGCACAAGCTGAGCACGTAGCCTTAGCCGCGTGTCTCGCCTCACGGCGGGCCTCCCGGTCGGCAACGCGAGCCTGGTGACGTTCGACGACGCCCTTCAGTAAATTTCGTACCGGAGCGATGTGACGTCGGCCCTCGCAGATCGCAGTCTCACAGGTGGCACATGTGGTGCAGGTCGCAACCTGGGCACAGGCAGCCGGAAGAACGGTAACCGGAGCACAGGGCTTCGGTACGGGGGTCCAGGGCCAAGCCATTGCGGGCGAGGCGAGGAGGAACAAGGCCGCCACGGCGACCAACAGGTAACACGCGAACTTCATTTGGAAATTCTCCTTCCAAGGTTTTGACCGACTTACGGCAGGGCCACACAGCCCTGCCTTGTCGGTCCAGGTCATCTTTCGGTTGCGTTTATTATACAGGATTCGGCGGGGAACAAAAACCCCGTTTATCCTACTGGTCGAGAGTCACCACAATTGGCGAAGCCGCACCATCGGGAGTGGCCGAGTCCTCGTCCAGGCAGAACCAACCGTCGCTGGTCAATCCCTGAATGCCAGGCCAGCTTGTGCCCCAGGAGTTGCGGGCCAGCACACCGACCGTGTTGTCGGGAAGGATGATGGCGTCCATGAAGATGATCAGGTGACCCCACCAATCCAAGCCCGCCGCGACCGGCATGCCCTTGAGCAGGAGGCTGATCACCTCATCGTAGATCGGGAACTCATTGCCGATATCGTACCATCGCTGCACGCGGTGCTTGAGGGCGTTGGCTTGCCAACCCGCCTGCCAACCACGCCAGTTCAGGCTGTTGGGGGCGTTCATGAAGCTGCTCTCGCACGCACCATACGTCTCAAGCTGCTGGAACGCCTCGCTGGCGTAGCCGCCCTGGTTGCGCCATCCGGTGCAGGGACCGCCGACACTTTCCGGAGACAGTTCGACGTGGGGCAGGCCGGCCTTGATACGGGCCACCTGAACGCAGGTGGTGGATCCGTAGACCCAGCAGTAACCCAGGCCGTCCTGATCCTTCACGGGCATGCCAGCCTGTTTCACCAAGTCGGACAGGAAGTTGCCCTGCCCGGCGATGATGCGATCCTTCCACTCGCTGCGAGGAATGATCTCGGTGAGGGGCTCGCCAGCCTCCATCATCTTGTTCGTGCCGGGCTTGGTCCAGCCCATGTAGCCCTTGCTGTTCGGCGTCCCGCGGGACGCCTTGGTCGCGGCGTACTGCCGGCGGTTACGGGAAGTCAAAACCAAGTAGGGAAATGCAGACATGATCGTATGCTCCAGGTTCTTCGGTTAAAGGATGATTAGTCGCCGCCGTACTTCTTCAGCAGCGTCAACGTATCCGCGACGGACGACGGCAGGGACTGGTCGATAACCAATTCACCCTTGGTATCCCATGCGCGAATCCACGGGAAGTTGCCGTGCTGTATGATGTCTCGTTCCAGCGGCAACCAGATGGCTGTATCGCCGGTGGGGTCGTTGGACGACGGGATGATCCGATAGCTGTGCTTGGTGACGGTTTGCATGGTGCATGTTCCGTTACCGTTGCACTTGCGTATCTGACCATCTTCGTTCGGGCAATGAGCGTCCAGCCACGTGCGTAGCTTAGGCGACGTGAAGATCACCCACTGTGCTTCCTGAATGTCAGCCATCGGGTTGTAGCAGACCAGAACGCGAAGGTTGCTCGTGGTTCCGGGCTGCGGCGTAGGAGGCTGTGGTGCGGGCGGGTTCGGATCGACTGGGGCGGTCACGTTCACGGTAGCCGTGCCGCTGATGTTGCCGCTGGTGGCCGTCACGTCGCCTTCACAGGCCGAAGCCCTGGCGGTCAGCATACCGTTGCTGTTGATCGTGCCTACGCTGGTCGTCCACTTGAACGCGGGCTGCTTATCCATCTTCACGCCGGTCTGGTCGTAGGCCGCGGCAGCAAATATCTGCACGCTGCCTGTTGCCAGGGCGACCTTGGTCGGGGATACGGTGATCTTCGTCAGCACGGGCGTCGGGCGGTGTCGGCGACTTACCTCGCCCATAAACGCCAGCCATGCTTCCTCGCTGGCAGTCTGGGCTGTTTTCAGGCCGTCTTGTGTCTTGGCCAGGGCGGCTGCTGCGTCGTCCGTTATAGCCTGAGCCTTCTTGAGGGCCGCGTCGGCGGTCTGTGAGGCCAGCAGAAGGCTGACTAGGGGATCGGACGGCTCGGGCGTGGGTGCGGGCGACGGTGGCGGTGTCGGGGCAGGAATGGGCGTTGGTGCGGGTGTCGGCGTGGGAACTGGGTCCGCCGCCTTCGGTTTAGCGGGCAGGACGCCCGCGGGTACTTGGTGATCGGCCACGGTCGCCTTCGGCGGCGGAGGCACATCGGAGTCATTCGTGCCCGCGGCGGCAGCCAGCAGGGCCATGCAGGCGAGCAATGTCGTGACAAACATTACTGCGCAGGAGAAGAGATACTTTCGCATGATTCGGTCTCGTTCGGCTGTTTGTGATTGCAGTGGAGGTTGCTATCGAAGATGATGGTTCGTTCGAGAACCAAGTCGAACCGGGTGGACCGCGCGCAGTTGTGCTGGGGGTCGAGAACAATTAGCGTCTTACCGTAACTGATCTCGACGCCGCAGCACCCTGTATTCTCGTCGTCCACCCGGTTAATTACAATCCGGTTCCCGTCCATTGAAACCTCGGGCGGGTTAGGCCGGCTTCAGGACGGTCAGAAGGATGTTGATCACCAAGCTCACCCAAGGCGGCAGGGAGATGCCCAGCTTCTGGAGTTCGGCCAGGATTTCCGGCAGGCTGGTGAGGCCCTGCTTGATGAGGGCGACGATGGCCGACACGAGTTGACCGCCGTATGCCTCTTCACACATGGTGACGGCATGGGCCTGGGCTTCGTCGTGGGTGGCGTGGACTGAAAGAGCGATGACCATTTGAGTAATCTCCAAACAATTGTTGGTTGTACCGTCGATGATAGTTGGCGTTCGGCCCGGTACTGTCTGCCGAAACGCCGCGGCCCGCTTGCGCGGGCCGTTACGTTTCCAATGTTTAATCAACCCCCGCTACTATCAGGGTTCGTACTTAGCTGGCCCGGCCCTTGATCAGGGTCAGCGGACGGCAGCACAGCGGCAGAGGGTTGCTCTGCGTGTGAAGCTGAACGCCGCGGTTGAAGGGCAGCGGCTCCTGCTTGGCGTAGATCGGCAAGCCGGGGGTGTTCACCGTCTCGGCGAAGTCTGCCGGGGCGTAGTAGGTCATGAACAACTGGGGAACGCCGACCGGGAAGATCGTGCAGCTATTCGGGTCTTGGAAGACCGTGCCGCCGACCGTACCGCGGTAGTTTTCCCACACGATTCCGCCGTAATCGAAACCCTTGCGCACGTCCTGGCGCAGGTTCTGGGCCTGGAACCAGTTCAGGAAGGTCGCACGAACGTCGTCGTGATCGATCAAGGCGTCGAAGAAGTTCGCACCGCAGAACGCGTGCAGGTGATCGTAGGTCGCCATGCCCAGGCTCTTCTCCATGTCGCGGGCGATGCTCACGCACGTTCCACGGACGTCATACGTCGGATCGGAGAAGTTGAACGTGTAGCAGTGCTGACCGGCACCCAAGCCGAGCAACGTCGGGCTGTTGCCCTTACCGCCGATGTCGAGATAGGCTTGGCCCATGCCGAATTCGGGGTTGTACGCTGCCGCGCTGCTGTCGGGCGTGGTGGCCTGAGCGTAGCCGCTGGTGAAGCCCACCGGAACCGGAACGTTGGCCATGCCGAACTCGTTGAAGAGATCGTAGAGGGTTGTGCCGTCCGGGTTCAGGATCACACCGTGCAGTGCGCCCATGCGCAGGTATTCGAGGGTGACCTCGTGGTGCGACCGCATTTCCATCAGTCGCTCGTTGACAAGCCCCGCCACCGTGAGAAGTTCGTTCTCGGACCCGAAGGCTCGCACGCCCATGACATCGGCGGCCAGAATCTGGCCGTCCATCGGGATGTGCGGGATCAGGAAAGAACGAGCCTTCCGCATGGTACGGTAGTCGCTCGCCGACTGTGCCCCACGGGGCATCGGGTTCAGCAGTGCCAGGACGCCGTTCTTTTCCTCGACGACCACCGTCAAGGTGTTGACCGACTTGTCCTGGAACAGGCCCATCTCGCCCAGGCGTCCCGGTTTGTAGGGCAGCTTGAGGATGGACTGTGTCAGCGCGGTCATGCTGTAGGCATCGCCGCGAAAGACGTCAAGAATCATGGTTAAAACTCCTTCTGAGACGGGTTACATTCGCTTGTTCGCACGTGGCTCATGCCGCCGTGGTCAATGTATTCGGTTCCAAGGCATCGGCCTTTGTCACGCCTATAGGCCCGTCGCCGCGATCCTGTCGCAGCCAACGGGCCGTAAGGTGGTTCGTACCGTTTCGGTTTACAGGCCGACGATACCCTGCGTGGGAGTCATCACACGCTCGTTGAGGTCGACGTCCTGAGCCGTGCCGAAGCTCGGCTGCGTGAGGACTACCATCAACTGGTAGTATTCGAGTTGCTGGTTGGCCAGGGCAATCGTGGCCGCACTCGCCGCTTCGGTGAAGGCCACTTGCGTGAGGCCCGAGGCCAGCACGTTGGTGTTCTGCACCGGAACATAGGTGAGGTAGCCAGGCTTCAACATGGCTTCGCGGACCACCACCAGAAGCTGGGCTGACTGGCCTGCGGCCACCGTGACCTGCTGAAGGCTCACGCAGGAGGCGGGCTGCTGGGGCAGAACACCTTCCTGAACGACGATGACCGGGATGCCGTTAGCACCTGCACCCGTCAAGCTCGCCGGGTAGACGGTGAACGGAAGCAGGCCGTCCTGGGGCATGGCCGAGGCGGGAATGGTCAGCGTCAGAATCGCTGCGGTTGTCCAGGTCGCGGTGACACCCGCGAGGTCGGGGCTGAGCTGCTGCAAGGCGGCCACGATTGTGGCCGCGGCGGCGTTGTACGCCAAGGCTCCGGTGATTTCCTGGCCCAGGCTGTAAGCACCGTAGCCCAGCGAACCGTAGCCGATCTGGAACGTACCGCCGGTGGGCGTCGCGGCGAGGGTGATCGTCACCGTGGTCGACTGACCCAGCGGGTTGTCGGCCAGCGGGTAGACCACGCCAGACTTGGCTGCGGACAGCAAGGCCCAGGCCGTGCCCGAACCAGGCGTCTGGGTCGTGTTGTTCACGGTGCAGACGTAGTTCGCACCGCTGTAGTTGACCACGGCACCGATCATGTAGTTGACGTTGCTGGTGTACGCGGGGAAGGTCGCCATGACGGCGTTGCCTGCCAGAACCTGGCCCTTCAAGATGGTCATGGCGGCGGTCGTGGGATTCACGACGTTGACCAATTTGCGGGACTCGTAGTTCGGGCGTTCTTGCAGGATGATATCACCAATCCTGATGAGTTCGCCGAGAACGGGATAAGAAGGCATGACTAAATCTCCTTTGTTTTAAGTGCGACGGCTGTGCTTTCCGATGCCGTAGTGTTTCCTATCAGGATCGACTGATCTCCCAATGCTTCGTTCAGTGTGCCATCTCTATGCACGTCGTTCAACGATTATTTTTGCTGGTCTAAACCGGCAAGTATTGGGTTTTGTATCATGTTCTCCTGCGGACACATCAACATCATTTATCCCAGTCTGTTGATTTCCACAGAAACCGTCAAGGCACAAATTGATATGCCTCATCGTCTTAAAATGGCGTTGGTATCATACAGCACGCTTAGCCCGCACGGATTCCCGCAACGAACTTCGCACGCCGATAGTGTTTTTGGATACTGACGGCCCATCGCAGTGCCGATAGTAGAACAGCACCTCCGGTACAATAACCGCGGTATAGCCACGGTCTAGTGCCCGCACCCAGAATTCCCAGTCCTCAACACCGTCGAACTTGGTGTCGAATCCACCGATGGTTTCCCAGATCACACGCTGGAATAGACAGGTCACCACCAAGCTGTTCTCCCGCATCATATCGTTATATGTGGGCTGCAAATTGTTCTGCCGCCACAGCCGGTTGTCCGTGCCAAAGTTCTGCACGTAAGTTCCAACGATATCACGTCGCCGACGCAGAGTCACCTCGATGAAGTTCTTATGTAGAATATCGTCTGCGTCCAACGGCAGAATGTGGCTTCCAGTGGCTGCAGCAATGCCGGCGTTGCGAGCAGCAGACGGGCCACTGTGGGGCTGCTGTATGAGCTTCACACCCATTTCAGTGGCGACCGCAGCAGTATCATCCGTCGATCCGTCGTCGACAACAATGACCTCGTGTGCGGGCCAGGACTGCTTATAGGCCGACGTTATAGCTGAACGCAGCCACCGACCGTGATTGTAACACGGAATGATGACGCTGACTCGGTTGCTCGTCGATCTCGGCGGAGCCGGCGGAGGCGGCGGCTCGGGCATACCAAGAATCTTCCAGTACACCTCACACTGGTCGTAAAGCAGTGGTGTGGAATCCCACGGATCGAACCGAACAAACCCGCCAGCGGGCAAACAGGCTCGCCACGCCTCCTTAAGGTTTGGATTCATCATAGCTGCTGCATAGCTGTAAGTACTGTTCGGGCACAGCACGATGTCGCAGTGGGCAAGATCGGCCCAGTCCTCCTCTGGCGATCCAGAAAGTATTCGCGGCGGTGCCGGCGTGCGGAGGTCTTCCGGAACCGGACCTTCGGAAGCGATGACTAATATCGGGTTCTTCAGGCGGCTCCAGTTCGCGGCCAGCCAGTTTTCGTACCATGCCCAGGGTGCTCGCCACTTGATGGTCTTGTTATCGTAATCACCTGCCCGATGATGGATACCAACAACGGTATTCGTCCCGTCACCGAGAGCTGGTCGGTCAATGGTGAACCACTTCTGTAGCTCGTCCTTCCAGGGCTTGTACCATGACGTGTTCCACTGGGCATAGCCGAGGAATTCGCGGTTAACGAACTCCGGCCCGGCAGGCGGTCTTGTTCCGAAATCAGGCTTACCCTGAGAGTTATACGTTTCCTCAAGCGGCACGGTGGCCGTCGTCACAGGCTCGAACCAGAAATCGAATGGCCATCCCTCGGGACGCGGGGCCTGCACAGTGAGACCGTACATTTTGGCGTAGCAGTGGAGAAACGAAGCCTGAAAAACTTGGTTCGCCAGTCGACCGTAGCGACCAAGATTCGACATTGTTATGACACCGGACATATTTCCTCCTCAAATAATTTGTCGATGACCTGCCCAATCTCACCACATCGTGGATCCTGAGCACAAATCACGTAGTTGCCTTGTTCAGAATCATTGGCCGTATGCTCGTATTCCATTCCAGCCACAGCATCCAGTTGCCCACCTGCCCGCAGCCAGATGAGGTTAAAAGTTCTGGAATCGTTGCCGTCCCACACGCCGTCCGGATACCCGTGACCTAATCCTATAATATCGGGCATGAACGAACTGAGCGATCTGCCACGGTACGGGCTGAACACGGTCGTGAACTCGTCCCGTCTAACAGTCTGGTTGCCCGTGTTGATAAAGCAGCAGAAGCAGGATTGGGCTGCGGCGTCTTTGATATTGCGTCCGTTCCACGTGCCGACGACGCTGCGGTAGTTGAACAGCGGCCTAGCAAACGTGGGGCAGTACCACGACGTGGGCCGCTTCGCCCTGCTGATCACCAGGTCCAAATATTCACGGCTCATCACATTGTCGCTGTCACACGTGATGACCCATTCGGACGTGCTGCGAACAATCGCCTCGATCTTGTTGCCGAAGCATTTCAAGCGGCGGTCATTACGGTGAAGAACAACCTTGGAAAATGGAGCGAGGATTTGCACGAGGGCGTCGTAGTCCTCGCTACAGTCGTCAACGACCGTGATTTCATTGATGTCGGGATGATCCTGTGCAGCCCGCAGGCATGCCCGAATACGCTCGCCGCAACGGCGACGGGTACTGCTCTCCTGAAACGCAGTGACGGCGAACGTGAAGCTCATGCTGGTGTGCCCTTCATTTGTGCTAGTTGCTGTGCGGCCTCTAGGATTATATCTTCCTGGCCCGCCACAATACGGCGGCGACCAAGTTCAAAAAATACGTCGCGTGGATCAACATGGTACTGCTTGGAAATGCGGTCGACGTGCTTGCCAAATGCCGAGAACACACCGGCCATACCACTAACGATGCTGATCGAATTAATGATCGGAACCGATGGGATGATCTCTCTTTCCGCCAAGTCGCTCAGGTCAAGAATACCGTACAAACTGATGCCCGTCGATACGCCCATCTTCTCCATTACCGCAACCAGCACCTCTAGTTGAGCATTACCAGCACCAGGCCCAAATCCACGGGCCGTACCGTCGATGATTGTAGCCCCGGCCTGCACGGCGGTGATCGAGTTAGCGATAGCCATGCCTAGATTATTGTGGGCGTGAAAACCCACGGGAATACTGAGACCTCGCACCAGGGTTCCTACCCGATTGGTGACGTCTGGCGGAAGCATCGCCCCGGCTGAGTCCATAAGAATTATGGCTTCAGCTCCGTATGATTCCATCTTGGCCGCCTGCTCCAGAAGCTCGTCGATGGGAGCCATGTGGCTCATCATCAACACACCGATAGCCTCCTTGCCCTGATCTCGGACAAATTCGATGTGCCGCTGCGTGATATCGGCTTCGGTACAGTGGCTGGCCACACGAACCACGTCCACTCCCAGATCAACCGCCTGCCGCAGATCTTTGTTGATCGTGGCGAACCCCGGAATACAGTGAATACCCAACCGCGAACGCCAGAGCTTCTCGCGGGCCGTTCTAATCATGGTGGCGTCATCTTCTCGGCTTAACCCAACCTGTAGGGAAGATGCACCAATGCCGTTACCGTGCCCGACCTCGACAATGGGAACACCAGCAATTTCAGCGGCTTCTGCGTAGCGGGCGATCTGGGCACAGGTCAGTTGATGGCCAACCGCGTGGCTGCCGTCGCGTAATGTTGGATCGCTGATTTTAACTGTGACCATTGGTCGAGCCCTTCCGTAGCATAGAGTGTCGAGCGAACGCCTCGCACGCGGCGACTGCGGCGCAGTTGATTATATCAAGATTGCCCGCGTACTTAGGCAGATAGTCACCCAGACCTAGAACCTTCACCATCATCACAATGCGATTAGATTCAACTCGCGGCGATACGACCAGATTGTAGTTTGGAACGTACTGCTGGACTTGCTGTATCATTGCGTTGACGGCGGGTAGTAACTTCTGTAAGTCCGGTTCCCTAACCATTGCTGATATCGTTGTCTGGGCATCGATGCACGGCTGGGCCGGGTTAAGGTTCAGTATCACCTTGGTTCGAGCACATCCCGAGAACTCGCTGACCGCGGCCTCGGTTGTCTCGATGTATTCATCGAGGTTCACACGCGTGGCCGGGCCAGCACTACGAGAGGCTATGCTTGATGTAACCTCGATATACGACACGTCCTGCTGGGTCTGTCCGATCACGTAAGCCAGCGGTATCGATGTCTGGCCACCACAGCTAATCATGCTGATGTGATTTTGGTTTAGGCACGCGTCTAAATTAACAGTTGGTACGCACTTCATGCCCAGGTTCGACGGGGTCATATCAATGACCCGCTTGCCCAGCTTCTGTAAAACGGGCCAGTGCCGTTTATGATCCATAGCTGACGTGGCATCGAACACCAGATCGCAGCAATCCGGATTCTGTACGATGGCCTCAATGCTTTGATCGCTGATAGGCACACCAACCCGGTTAGCCTTCGCCATACCCTGAGACGATAGGCTTCGCCCAATGAACAATGAGCACTCCAGAACCGGAGATCGCAGCACCTTCATCAGCAGGTCGGTTCCGATGTTACCACTGCCAAGAATCGCGATCTTCATTTTCCCTGAAGTAGTCATTGCCGTGCATCCTTAAGGTTCCGTTGATACTCATCTCGCGGCAGGAACGGGAACATATCGTCGTAGGGTGCTGACGCCATGCTACCATCTTCGAGCTTGCGTGAAGCAACGCGAGGCATCAGTAGCTGATTCTTCGGCGTCATGACCTCACATATCATAGCACCCTGGTGCGATATCAATTCGTTCAGTCCGTTGTTCATCTCGTCCAGGCTGGATATCCGTATGAACTTGATGCCGTAGGCCGCCGCGATCTTCTTCAGATCGGGGCAACTCACGCCAGACTCTCGACTGGATCCGATCAGTCTGCCGTCCTGAAAGTTCTGCTGTGTCAAGCGTATGAGCAGGTAGCCGTCATTATTCAGCACCACGGTTTTGATGGGATAGCCGTTGTGAACCATTGTCTGCAATTCCTGCAAGTTGAACTGCAACGACCCGTCGCCTGTAATGCAGTAAACCTCCTTTCCGGTCGCAGCGGCAACGCCGACCGATCCGGGCCAGTAGCCCATCGTTGATAGCCCGCCTGTAATGATGTGTCGCTGGCCACGTTTCACCTCAAATGCCTGAGAATACACGTGGAAGCATGACCCCGTATCGAGCACACCCACAGCATCGGCGGGCAACCTTCGGGAAAGCTCTGATATGAATCGATAGGAATTAACGCCGTCAGTCTCGTGTTCGTACTCTGGAAGGTTCACCGGATAGGTTCGCTTCCAGTGCTGGGTTCGCCGCAACCAGTTATCGTTATCCAGCTTGTAATCACCTAGTTCTTCCCGCATCTTAATCAAGAACTCAGTAGCGTCTGACAGTACCGCGATATCAGGAATCACGGACGGCTTAATAAGTTCCTGAGCATCCACGTCCACCATAATTTTCTGTGCACCGCTGGCGAAGTTCTTGAAGTCGTAGCCGACCAGACCTATTCCAAGACGGCAGCCAATGACCAGCAACAGATCGCAGTTTTGAATGGTGAAGTTCGCGGCCCGATCACCGTATGTCCCCGGCCTGCCCACAAACAACGGATGATCGTGTTCGATCAAATCCATGCCCAGACGGGATGTTAGAACTGGTATGCCCCATGACTCAGCGCACTGCCGAAGCCGATCCACAGCTCCTGAAAGCCGCACACCAGCTCCCGCCAAAATGCACGGGCGGCTACTCAGACAGATGCTCTTCGCCGCACGATGAAGCATTTCCGGAAAGCTCTGCGACGCCGTATTTATGCGAGGGGTGTAACCCGCGTGCTCATCTGGATCAAACGTCGCAGCCTGAATATCAATAGGCACTTCAATCCAAACTGGCCCCACCCTCGGCGACTTAGCCATGTATATGGCCTTCTCGACCTTGTACCGAACGCTGGTGATATCATCAAGCATAACCGCGTACTTGGTCACCTGCTGGAAGATCGGCAGCGTGTTAAATCCTTGCAGGGCGAACTGTCTCGGGCCGGTCTGCTTGGCCTGCGATACCTTGGACTGGCCAGCCACTACAATGCACGGCGATGTATCAACAAGAGCCCCCACAACGCCGGTCAGCGTGTTCAGGGCGGCTGGGCCAGCAGTGACGTAAGCTACGCCCAACTCGCCGGTGAACCGCCCGTAAGCCTCGGCGGCCATCGCGGCGGCCTGCTCGTGGTGACAGCACGTGTATGTCTGGTGCTTGTGCTGCAACAGGGCATCGGTAAGGTGCATGATCATACCGCCCGAGACCATGAACACATTCCTGCCGCCGGCCCGGTATAGCTGATCGGTTATGTAGTCTGCAACGCGAAGCCTCATGCTTACCTCACGACATTTTCTAACCCCATCTTCATATACGAAGTGCGGTGATCATTGGGCGATCCTGGGACGTGCATAATGTAGTCGCCGGCCTCCCAACGAATGTGCTTAATACAAAATTCCTTCTTGCCAAACCCGTGGAAGCGGGCTGCCTGTTCGGGATATCGTTCGCAAACAGCAGTCAGTACAGCGTCGTCGTGGTATAGATGTGAACGCATCCATTCGCCGTGCTCGCCCGGATCCGCGTCCGGTGCGATCCACCTATCGGGGGCACAGGATGGGATGCACGTCGATCCGTAGTTCATCCACACCGGATGGGATTCATTCAGCATCCACGATATCCAGTCCGTGATGATGCCTATGCCCTCGGGCGAATTCCTGACGATAACGGAATCACACTCGTAACCAAAGTCATCGAGGGGCAGGGCCACGTGGGCATGCGGCGGCATGACGTTTTCCAGTTTGATTGTCATGTTCGTGACTACGGTATCCACGCCAAGCCATACCAACAGGTCACAGTCTGTAAGCTGCTCTAGAAGCAGGTGCTTGCATCCGGAAATTCTGCCTGAGAACTCGCAACCTGCACTATTAAACTGGCACACCACATTCTGCACTTCCCACCGCGGAGGATTTCCGATCACAGGACGTAGTGAGTCTCGATTTTCAGCACGGGCTCCCACATAACCCAGCCGGTCGGCACTCGCCTGCCAGTCCAGATCTTTGGCATAGGTATAGCCGTGCCGCGAGCAGTACTCCTCCATGTTTGGATGGTGCATATCGAACCATTCCTGAGCCCAGGGGTTCTCTATCCGACCGCAAATGAATTTAACCTTCACGGCTATCTCCGGTAAATGTAGTTACAGCACGTTTGAGCCACACGGTTGTAGCCGTTACGAGTCAGGATGGGTTCCCATTCCGACGAGGAGTCGGCTCCAGATACGCCGTGAACGACGTATTCAACACACAGCACCCTGGGGCGAAACAGGTTCCAGTCAATGCCATCCAGTACGGCCTTCTCGAAACCTTCCACGTCGACGGAACATAAGTCACACTTGTCACGAATCTCAGGAAACGTGGCCAGAATCTCGCGAGTCGGCATCACCTCAACTAGCCCGTCCGTTCGCTCCTCCATGTTCCAATCATTACGCAGCGAGCTAACCTGCCCGCAAATACGCATTTTTGCATAACCGGCATAGTCGCCGGCGGCTGTAGGCCAGAGCTTATCCTGCCATCGCTGCCGAAGGATGCGGATGTGAAACGACGGCACGGGCTCGACAAGTAGACCACGCCATCCCCGTTTGTAAAACTGCCACGTGTTGGAGTTATCCACGGGATCAGCAGCTCCGATGTCCACGTAACAGCCATTCGGCTCGGGCAGCAGCTTGGCTAGTATCTCGTCCTCCTCGGTCTGAGAACCGTCACGGCCCACTCGCGGATACGTCCGCTGTATATGATTGCCCAGGCCGCGGAGAAGGTCGCCGATCTGTCCAAGCTGTTCGGGATTTAAGTTCATAACTAAGTCCTTTCCATAATCATACGAAAGATTTGTCGGCTCATTCCATCCAGCGTGAAGTAGTCATCATACAATCTATCCGCCAAAGACAAAGCGGACTGACGCCAACTATCTGAAATGCTCTTGAGCCTTTCCGGTAACGAATCGATATCACCCTGTGAACAAAGAACGCTGAACTCACGCCAGTCGATCACGTCGGTGTACGGTAGCCACGGTTCATCGTAGATGTAGACCGGAATACACCCAAGCTCTATCGCCTCATACATCCGGAAGCTGGTTCGACCATAACCACGTGGTGATAGAGCGAAGACGGTCTTGATCATCTCTTGGCAAAAGTAGTCTGATCCCTTGTACACGGAATCTACCAAACATTGCGGCTCTCGCAGGAACCGCGAGGCTATGCCCTGACGTATACGACGGGCCGATGAGTCCGGGTCGGACCCCGACCTCCGCATTTTGCCATCGGTCTTCTTCGGACCACAGGCGTTCACCTCACCGATGAACGACGCAAACCAGGGTCGTGTGCCCCCACGTGCCCGCGTGTGCGGGCTGCAGATCAAAGGTACGGGTATGTCCCCAACCCCGCCTGCCCCGAACACAAGTAGGTTTTTCGGGGTATCCTCGTAGATGCCGTCGTCGCACTGCACCACGGTGAAGTATCGTTCGCCCGGTGACAGACTATCCAGCACGGACTGGTGCTGTGGACATGCCTCCAGGTCGCAGTCGTTGCGGGCCTGACGGCTCCTCACGTAGTTATTAGTCCACCGCACAGGCAGGTATATCCAGTCGGTATCCAGGTCGGAGGCGTGCTGATGAGTAAACTCATCGAAATGCCCCTCCAGCCCGTTGCTGGTATTGTGCGACGGATACCTATGCCCGGGACTCCGCAGTTCGTCGGGTACTGTATGGATACGCATTATCGCCCCGCCACAAATTGGTGTATGACCGACAGAACATGTGAAATCATCTCCGCCGTCAGTCCTGGATGAACTCCCACAAAAAATGTATTCTCGGTAATGATATCCGAGTTATCCAGCGTACCACTGACACGGTAGTCAATGTCCGCATAGGCCGGATGTCGGATCAGGTTCCCACAAAACAGGCTGCGTGTTTCGATGCGGGCCTGCTCCAGGGCGGCAACGATATCCCGCCTAGTGAACGGAGCATCAGGACGCACAGTGATGACGTAACCGAACCACGACGGATCCGACTTCGGCGGGGCGGAGTGCGGTATCAGGTGATCTAGTTCCTGTATCGATTGGTGAATGATATTATGGTTACGCCTGCGGGCGGCAATAAACGCGTCGAGTTTTCCCAGTTGGGCGACACCAATTGCTGCCTGTAAGTCTGTGAGCTTAAGATTGTAGCCAATATGGCTGTAGACATACTTATGATCGTATCCGAACGGCAGGTTGCCAAACTGCTGGGAGAAACGCTGGCGGCACGTATCGCTTCGACCTCCAACGCAGAAACAGTCCCGCCCCCAGTCGCGGAAGCTCGCCACTATGCGTGCAAGGTCTTCGTTGCCGGTCACCACGGCTCCGCCCTCGCCCATAGTAATATGATGTGCTGGGTAGAAGCTGATGGTTGCCAAGTCGCCGAATGTGCCGGTCTGCCGATAGTCGTAAACGCTACCAAGGGCATCGCAGTTATCCTCGATGAGCCATAGCCCGCGGCTATCGCACAAGTCGCGTATCTCCGCCGCGGCGAACGGGACGCCCATCGTGTGAGCCATCATAACCGCACGCGTTCTCGGGCTTATCGCAGCTTCGATGCTATCAACCGATGGAACGTAAGTGCCCAAGTCCACATCTACAAAAACCGGAACCGCCCGGTTCTGGATGATGGGATTGACCGTCGTTGGGAAACCGGTGGCCACTGTGATCACCTCATCACCAGGCTGGATGCGGCGATCCTTCAACTTCGGCGACGTCAACGCTGAGACCGCCAGAAGATTCGCCGATGATCCAGAGTTGGTAAGAAGTACGTGACCAGCACCAAGCCACTGTGCGAGATTATTCTCAAACTCCTTCGCGTATCTTCCGGCGGTGAGCCAGAAATCCAGAGATGATCCAACAAGGTACATCAGCTCCTGATCATCGAAATTTCGCCCGGAGTAGTGAACCACATCTACACCCGGCGTGAACTTACGTGCGGGGGCTGCTTCGTGGTACTGCCGCACGAGGTCTAATATTTGTCGGCGGATGGCTTCGCGGGTCATGATAGTACGGTGCTTCTTTCATAAGACTCGATCTGCCGCAACGTCAAGCTGCGGATGTTGTCCGGTGCTGCAATAGCTTCACGATACCAGATGGCCGTGTTCCTGACCGCGTCGGCAAATCGCCACACAGGACACCAACCAAGCATGGTGCATGCCTTATCGATACTCAGTTTCAGTAGTTTAGCCTCATGCATCGTTGACACTTCCGCAGGATGTTCCCACCTCCCAGGCCAATGCTTTAGTATCTCCTCGACCAATTCCCGCACCGTATGATTGGAATCGTCTGGCCCAAAGTTAAAGGCGTCGGCGAGATCGGTACTGCCTTGATAAATACGCATAGCCAGAATCATGTAGCCGGATAATGCGTCCATAACGTGCTGCCAAGGCCTGGTGAATTCGGGGTTGCGGACAAAGATCGGCTTTCCTTCACCGAGGGCACGCACGCAGTCGGGTACGATGCGGTCCTTGGCCCAATCGCCGCCGCCAATTACGTTACCAGCCCTGACGCTGGCAACACGCACGTTACCGTGAAGGAAAGAACTGCGGTACGCACTAACCGCCAGTTCGGACATCGCCTTGCTGGAACTGTACGGATCGCGGCCACCCAGCCTGTCGACCTCCTTGTACGGATAACGCCAGTGCTGATTCTCGTAGCACTTATCGGAAGTGACGACGATAACGACACACGGCTTTTCCAGGCTGCGGGCAGCTTCCAGCACATGAATCGTACCCATGACGTTGGTTGCGTAGGTCTCGACGGGCGTCAGATACCCGGTGCGAACAATAGGCTGAGCCGCCAGATGAAATATAAAGTCAGGCTGCGTTTGCACCACGGCGTCTCGGACGCTGTCACAGTTGCGTATATCAGCGAACTGATGTGACACAAGACGATCACCATGCCGAAGACTGACAAATAGCGATGGATTCGTCGGCGGTGTGAGTGCATAGCCATGCACGTCGGCCCGCAAGTGCATGAGCCACTCGCTCAACCACGATCCCTTAAATCCAGTGTTGCCTGTAACCAGAACGGACTTGCCCGCGTAGCCTGAATTAGTATCTACCAAACCTTCCACGGGGCACGTCCTTCCATCCATAGACGGTTCAAATGCTGCATATCGGGTACGGTATCCATTGGATGCCACCATCCCTCATGCGTGTATGCGTGAACCTGACCGCCACTGACCAATCGGCTAATCGTATCCACCTCCAGAACTGATGATGGATCGTTCGGTATATAGTCGCCGATCTTGTTATGGCACACCATGAACCCACCGTTGATGTATCCTGGCTCCTGAACCTTCTCGGCGAACCCATCGACGTGGCCCGTGCTGGGGTCGATGTGCAGCAGTCCAAATCGTCCCTGAGAATGCACACCGCTCAGGGTAAGGATACGACTGTGTTTATGATGATCCGCAATCAGGCTCGGTATGTCGATATTGGATAACCCGTCACCGTAGGTCATCAGGAACGTTTCGTCGGGGGCGACGTAGGGCAGAGCCTGCACTACCCGATATCCTGTCATGGAATCCTTGCCCGTTTCAGCAAGGGTAACCGTCCACTTCGCCCCGTTACTGCGGTTGTGGAATACGGGCGTATTGGTCTCCAGATTTATAGTTACGTCGCACGTGTTCCAGAGGTAGTTCCGGAAGTAATCCTTGATGCAGTCACCCTTATATCCCAGGCACAGGATGAATTCCGTATGCCCGTAGTGAGCATAGTACCGCATGATGTGCCATAGGATAGGATGATCGCCTATCGGCACCATAGGCTTCGGACGAAACTCGGTTTCTTCCTGTAATCGCGTGCCGCGACCACCACACAAAATTACAACCTTCATTTACGCGTCTCCTCAATCAACATCCGTAGCCCGTAATGAATATCAATCTCGGGTTTCCATCCCAGGTCACGCAGACGCTGAGTATCCGCTTGCGTTGATTTCAAATCGTAAGACTTAACGGGACGCCGCCCAAATTCAAGACGTAATGTGGGATCAATCATATCCCGAATCATAATGGCCACATCCCGCATTCTAACCGGCGTGCCACTTCCTACGTCAAAAACACCAGTCGCTCCGCACGTCGCCACTTTAACGAAAGCCGAGGCGGCATCGCTTACGTGCAAAAAGTCCCACATCAATTCGCAGTTCGATAGTACGGGTACGCGACCGTGAAGAAGCTCGTCAATGATGTACGGTATGAATCGAACCGATGTATCACCCGTCCCGTAGACGCTGAACACCCTCATCCAGGCGAAGTCGATGCCGCGACGTCGACACTCGGTACTCGCCTCACTGCGGGCCTTTTCCCGTATCTTTGCATGAACCGTATCGCTGCGGTAAACCTCGGACTGGCTGCCGACACCTATGAACTTGCGACAGTTGACCGAGGCCAGCAGGTTACGTAAGAACAGCACGCCCTGCTCCTGATACTGTTCATCATGATACAGTTGCGAAGACGTCGGCCACCCGCAGTTGATTATGACGTCGGCATTGATCGTGCTCAGCGGTGTGTCGTGATAAATAGGCGTTGCCGATGGGAAACACCGCATCAGGTGTCCACCAATAAACCCTCGTGATCCTGTGATTGCAACGTCCACAACTACGCCTTTTTGAACAGTACGTTCTCTCCGTACTTATGAACAGCCATGTGATTGTGTAGTAATGCGTGAAGCTCATCGAACGTCGGTTCACCATCGTAAAGCGGCGTATCGTGAAGTTCAATGTAGATGTACGTTGTAGCGTCCAACGTTCGTCGACCTCCCATGATGACGTCACGCTGAGCACCCTGAGCGTCTATCCACGCAAAGTCAAAACCATCAAATCCCTCATCGTCGAGTCTCACGCACGGCACAGACTGATCAACGGAAAACGATATTTCCCGCGAACGATTCAGGTGCTCGGTTGGCCGGCGGATTGAGCTGGAGTAATCCCAGTCATCCCCGTGACCAGGCACTTTCCCGTGGCTGGCGTACCAGTTCACCGAACCAACCTCCGCTCCCACGGCTACCTGCCGAAACACCAGCCGCGGATGGCTTCCTACGCGTTGAATAAACCGGGCCGCGGGTCGCGGATCCGGCTCGTAAGCCACCACGGAGCAGTTCGCAATCTCAGTAAAGAACTTCTCAGTCGACTCGCCGTCGTGAGCACCCACCTCAAGAATACGAGGTGCGGCGATACCGCTGAGAAATGTCCTTACCTCCATGACAGTAATTTCGACGTTGTGATTTATCATGGTATATCATGTCCCCACTTATCTTTGAATCGACATTTACCTATTACCGAGTTGAGATCATGCCGCCACTTCTCCTCGTTGAGATGCAAGACCTGAACCGCGTTATTCACCACGAACTTAGCGTCGCGTTTAAGTCCGATCAACTGCATGCAGTAATCAACGTCCTCGTAACATGGGAACGTCTCGTCGAATCGTGCCGCAGCCCGGTAAATGGCTATGCATGCTGACGGAGCCCATCGAACAGCCGATTGGTCGATGCCCGTCTCGCGATTGGGGAAGCATCCACCCATGAACATTTTGCCGTTGGCATTCAGCAACTTAGCAGTTACCACAACGTGCTGTGAATCCGAGCGTAGTGTAGAAACTAAGTCGCGGGCGAAGAACTGCGGGAAACGATGAATGTCGTCATCAACCATGACGACCACGGGTGTGGCGGCGGCGTCCAGACCAACGTTCCGGTTGAACGCGGGCGATCCCTGCCGTCCCGTCACGATCAGGCGATCACCAATAGATGGTTCCGCAGCCGTGATTTCATCGAGAAGGTCTCGGAGGTCTTCACGGCTGCGGAACGTAGGGATTACGATTGTGTAGTCGGCGTCCATGCGAAGTTTCAACCCTTTCGCACGGGCTAACTACTGGCGAGCCTTGACGGCGGCGTCGGCCTGAGCGGTGTGCTGGGAAAGCTTCACCTCGGCGTCTCGCAGGAGGATGTCGGCGGGACACTGCGACAACGACAACCTGCAGTCGTCGTCGTCGTCGTCGTCGTCATCGTCGTCATTATCATCATCATCATCGTCGTCATCGTCATCGTCATCGTCGTCCTTGGGGGCGGCGGAGGCGAGGGCGAGAGCACCCTCCTCGCCAGCCTTGCGAGCCAAGACGAGTTGAGCTTCGATTCCGCTGAGGATCATCTCCTCAGCGTTATCGGCGGTGATCTGGCTGAGTTCAAGACCCAGCTTCTCAGCGATTTTTGCAATTTGCATAGTGGGTTAAATCTCCTTGTTTACGGGCGGTTCTCGATACTTAGCGACTTGCCTGGGCTGCGGTCTTCTGCCGTTCCCATTCGGCCCGCCGGCGTTCGGCATCGGCCATCAGGTCAGGGTTCGCCCCACCTGCATCGCTGTCGTCACCGGGGATGGCTTCGGCCTTCCCCGTTTTGCGGCTCAGCCGCACGGCTCCCCTGGCCTGTGCTCCCGTCAATTCGGTCAGCACAGGCGGCTCATTGTGAGCGATGATTTCCAGCACCTTGTCCAAGGTGTCGTCACCGCGTGCCAGGCTCAGGGACAGCCGGTCGGGGACGAATAGCTTCTTGAGTTGTTCCGATGCTGCGGGCGTCAGGCGACCAGCCTCAATGAGATTGCCCAGGCGAAGCTCCAGGTTCTCGCTCTTCAGGCTCACCTCGATTTCGCTGACGGTGCGAGCTGCTGGCTTGACCTCGCTGTGGGCAGCCTTGATCTCGGCCTCCATCGCTTGGCGACTCAGACTCAGGGCCTGGTCAGCCTCCGCCATAACCGATTCGGTGATTCGCTTCTCCATCGACTCGATGCCGGAAAGGATCATGGCCTCCGCGTTGTCAGCGGTCACACCGCTCAGGTCTTCGTAACCGAGGCGGTTCAGAATCACCGCAATATTCATGCCCTTGCGTCCCGTGGCCTCCGGTGCAGCGGCTGCCGGGACGACCGGCTTGTTACGGTCGCCGAGAACCGGGGCTGCCTGCGAAAGGGCAACGCCGCCGTCGTTGGCGACTGTGACGGGCTGACCGCTGCTCAGGGTCTGGTCGTCGTCGTCATCGTCGTCATCGTCGTCATCGTCGTCATCGTCGCTGTCATCATTATCGTCGTCATCATCGTCATCGTCGTCCTTGGCGGAAGATGCGAGTGCGACGTCGGCGGTTTCGGAAGCCACGACCGTACCGCTGGAAAGGGCGACGGTGCGTGCCTCGATTTCGGCGGAGATGGTAGCCTGAGCCTCGGTGTCGCCGCCTTCAGCGGCAGCTTCCAGGGAAGCGACCAGGGCGTCGTCAGTTTGCTGTTCCACGGGGATGGTTGCTGTAGCGGGCATGGGTATTCCTTCGTTCCAGGCTAGGGATAAACTGCGTGTATTCTTGTCGTCGGACGTCATTCCGCACTTAGGGCACTTATCACCCTTCAACGGATCGCCGCACTCGCACTCCGACGACGCGTTATCATCGTCGTCTTCACCGCGGGCACGGGCTTGGGCCTCCGCAACGAATTCGGCATCGTCAGCCAGCTTGTCGGCCACAGCCTGTTTGGCGGCCTCCTCGTCGGGCTTAATGGTCGGTACGGAACCCACCGTTGCGTCCAGCTTCCCATCTTCGCCATCATTTGGCTTCCCGTCAAGGGACAAACTGGTTGGTTTGGCTTGCCCCGCATCAACTTCTGCCCGGTACTTCACAAACATCAGGTGCGGCTCGCAGGACAAAACGTTCTCAAGATCATTACCCGGCTCTCCAAGATCATACACCACTATCGTGATGTTACGAGGAGCGTCGGTCACGTGGCCGGTGCTGTTGTTGGCCGTATTCGTGTCTCGCACACGACGCACGATACCCTCGTAGGCAGGATCGGTGTTCACAAAGATGCCTGCCTCGTTCTCCGATGGCGTTTCGTCAACGACCTTCTTGATTCCCGCGATGCGGTCACCTCGCTTCAAACCACGCATGAAGTTGCGAAGGCTAGCCTCATCAATAAACTCCTGACCCTCCTCGGGTTTCAGGCCCTCGGCGATCATTGTTACGTTGCCCGCGTCATCTGCTGTGGGAGCCCAGGGCAGAAGCACGGTGGCCTGCGGCACACTGGTATCACCAGAGGCGTCGGCACTTTCCATACTGGCCGCGACGGATTGCCACGGGGACAGACCGGGGATGACCGGATCCACGCAGGCACAAATATGCACGATGGGTCGCTGATACTTGTGGCCTTCGCCGTCCACAAGCTCACGTGGGCTGTACAGGCTGACGTCGGTGCGACCAATCAGGTCGATGGCGTCCTGCCCAATGGCCTCAACCTCGCCCCACAGGGCCAGCAGGCCGGGGTCCTTGGTGGACGGGGCGACGTCCAGCTTCCGCCAGTAGCCGCGGTTGGCTTCGGGCCGATTGGTGTGGCCAGCGGGGAAGTAGACGTCCACCTTGTTCTTCGTCATCTCGCCGAAGGTGTTAACCCAATGATTCAGGCTATCCTTCGTGACGGTGAACGCCAAGTTGTCGGCTGCCTTCTGGAAGTCACCCTCGCGGATGATCTCCTTGCGGAACCTCCGGATAGGCTTACCGTCAGCAGTTGTGTCGCCGCTAAGCTCGATAGCCGGGCAACCCAAGCTGGGCATAATCAGGTAGTTATCGACTGAGTCCATTAGGCTCAGGCCGAGATGTTTCGCGGGCATTTGAACTCTCCTTTTATGTGATGGTCTACCGCCGCCGCCCATGCCCGCACGCATACCCATGCCGCCGCTTCCGCCGCGGCCACCGTGACTGGCGTGAGCTTCGTGACCACCGTGGCCACCTTCGTGCTTGCCGTGCGGCTGCTTGCCGTGGGCTGGTTCGTGCGGCTTCTTACCGTCAGCCGCCGGCTTGCCCTTCTCGGGTTTCTCGTTCTTGCCACCCTTCGGTTCGGCCTTCGGCGGTTTGCCGCCCTTACCCGCGTCCTTACCACCCTTCGGTGCTGGAACGTTCTTCGGGTTTGCCTTGTCGGGTTGCTTGCCGTCCTTCGCGTCGGGTTTCTTCCCATCCTTCGCGTCGGGCTGCTTGCCGTCCTGCGGAGGTTGTGCGGGATTCGCGGGCTTTGACGCGTCGTCGGCGTGCTGATGAAGCATGGAATCGTGCTTTGCCCTGGCCTCACCACGCGTCATGATCTGTTCAGGCTTGGCTGATTTCAGAGCTAGTAACTGGCCCTGAGCGTGGGCCGCAGCCAGAAGGTGTTTGCGTTCGCCCTCCAGATCGCCGGTTTTGTTCAGTTCATCGGCTCGTGACTTATGGGCCAGGGCGGATAGTGCAGACATCTTCATAAGGTGACCGTGGGCCGTCACCTTATCGCCGGCCTTCACCGATGCCTTCGCTGCCGCATAATGAGCCATTGCAAACTTCATGGCCTGCTGGGAGGTTGGTGAACCGTCCTTCCTGACCGCGGCATTCGCCGCCTCATGGTCGTGCCCCATCGCCTTGGCAACACGGTCGTGTGATTCCTCATGATCAAGAACACCGTGGGCAAGGGTGTGGGAATTCGCGGCGTGTTGGGCAGCCTGGTCGCCGTGGTCTTCAGCCTTCTTCTCGTTGCCCGGCACATGTCGATTCGCAAGCTGAGCATTCACCTGTGCCGTGGCCGCAGATGTCTCGTTGTCAAAGTGGTGACTGGCTTCAGCAACCGATGGCGGTGCGTGTTGCGGGGCTGCCTGTGGGGCAGCCGTAGAAGCGGCCTCAGCAGCCTTCGGGTCGTCCATCTTATCGGCAATCTCACGCAGCTTCTGAGCGTGGCCGCGGGCCTCCTCGGCACTGCTGTAGTGATCCGCCGGCCCCTTCTCGCCCTTGTCGAGACGCTTGGCCTGCGACTCCGCACTAATGGCCGCCTGCTTGAAGTCGCGGCTGGTGAACTCGCCCGATTGCGGATGATCTGAATTACTCTTGAGAGCATCCAGCATCTTCTTATCCTTGACCTCGTTCGCTCCGACAACGTTACCGCGATCCTTCGTATGGCTGATCGTGGCACCGTGCATCGCAGTCGTGGGCATAGGCTCGATGCGTCCACCTTCCGGCTTTTTGTCGTCCTTCGGTGCGGGCTTATCAGCAGTCTCCTTCGGTGTCGTCTCGGGAGGTGCTTGTTTGCCAGCCTTGGGATCGGTGACCTTGGGCTCGGGTGCAGCAGCCTGCGGTTCCTCCTTGCCGAACGTGGACTTCGCCGTGTGGGCGGCAGCTACCTTGCTGGCATGGTCAGCGACTGCAGCCAGATGCTTGTCGCGTTCGTCGATGTGCTTGTCAGCCTGGGCTCGGAATGCCGCGGCGGCGGTATCGTTGCCTGTAAGGTGATGCAGGTCGCCAGCAACCTGGTTGGCAATCGCCGCCGCCCCGTGGAACTTACTGGCCAGCCAGGATCGCTTTGCTCCGACGTCCTCACCAACGGCTTTCACCTTGTCCCCGATGGCCTGCTTCGCCTCGGCCAGCTTCTTGCCGGGATACTCCTTCACCGCCTTGGCGATCTCGCCGGTTCGCTTCACGCCTTTATCGATGATATCTTTGGCCTGAGCCAGCTTATCACCAGGGTAGTTCTTCACCTTGGTGGCCACGTCCTGCACCTTCTTCATGCCGGCGGTGATCTTCTCGTGGGCCTCGTCCATCTTCTGCTTCACGTTGCCCTTCAGGGCGTCGTAAGCAGTACTGGAATAGCGATGAGCCTCGGCAGAAGCATGATCTTCTGGTGCTCCGGTCTTCTTGGCCTTCGCGTCGTGAGCCCCAGCCGCGTCGTCATGATGTTCGGATTTGCCGGATCCGTGGGCACGCTTCGAGAGGAAGGCCGCGACCTGATGTTCTTTGGACCCGCCGCCGTCCTTGATGAATATATGGGCACCATTGACGGTGACCCAACTTCCGTCACCGTCGTCGCCCGACGCCAGGGTTAGTACCGGGACGTCGGGGACGACTGGAGTAACGTGTGATGCAGGCTGCGTGTGGCCCGGAAGTTCTAAGATGATATCCATTGGTACAGACCATTAGTTGGAGTATGGTGATGCTCCTAGTCTAACGGCCTGTAGCAAAAAGCTCAATGGATAATGCCGTCAGCCTATCATTCCAGGCCGCGAAAAGTGATCAGGCGGCGGGAGTGTTCGCCGTCACCGCAGCGGTCAGGCTGGCGATGTTCGCATCGAGGTTCGCGTTCGCCGCCGTAAGGGCGTCGGATGCGGCCTGGATAGCGACAGGATCATTGGCGGCAATTGCTGCAGCGAGCTGATCGGCCAGGGCCTTGTTCTGGGCCACAACGCCGGTGAGCAACGTCTCGACGGACTGTGTGACCGCAGTGAGGCCGGTAACCTTGGCGGTCAGGGCATCGGTTTCGGTCTTGAGGTCGGCAAGGGATGCCATTTCGTATTTCTCCTGTTGATAGATGGTACGCAACACGGGCAAGATGGCCGCGGCTACCGCCTGAGCGGTCGCCTGGGCGATCTTCTTGATGCTCGCGTCACTGAGATCAGTGGTAAAACCAAACATACTAACATCCTAACAGGTGCTGATTGAACGAGCAAGGTGGATTTAGTATCATACGCAAAGTTAAGGCCCGCCGCTGGGTGCTTGAGGTAGCCTATGGTTGGAAGGGGATCCTCCTGAAACCACAGCGGCGGGTTATATGCGTCGCCTTCCAACCAATTAGATGTTCATCGTAGAGATCGGCGGCTTCGAGTGCAAGCTCGGTTACCGACCGTATGATATTGTAACCCGTAAAGAAGCCGGGCGGAGGTCGCCCGACACGTCACCAGACACTGCCGTATCCGATCTTGGTAAGACCGCGGTAAGATCTCGGTAAGATCTCGACCCGTTCGCACAATCCCGGCACCATGCGGGCACCATTTCCTTACGCAGTCAGAAAGCCCTGCCTTACCGCGTTTACCCCTCTAATGCCGCTGTTGTAAGTCTATACACCGTTAGGATTTATGACGACGCAATTTGCTCGTAAATAACCCGAGTTTTGCGCCGATTTGAACAATTCTTCGATATTCTACGATTGTTTGCGTCGCTGCCCGTTCGCTGACTGTTCGCTTCCTGTTTCAGCCAGCAATGCTATCTGCCAGGCCCAGAAACAATTCAAGCCCGCTGGCCGTGGCGTTCGGCGATCAGCGGGCTATAAGTGTGCGCTCAGTACGTGAGCTTTAGGTATCGAACAAAACGCCCGCCTCACGCGGGCGTGGTATGGCCGTAACCTCCGGGCCGCTGTCGCGGCCTCATGTGGGCTACGCGGGTGCCGACCCCGCAGACGCGGCATTCGTCATAGAGCGTGCAACCTAGCTCGACCCGGCATGCACGGGCCTTCAGTATCGAAATCACCAACGCTAGGTAAATTGGGGATAGCATATCGTCTCCGATTCACTAGACACAGTATAACATAAGGACGGACGGAATCGAACCATCATCTCGACAGCTTTAGAATGCTGGTGACTTACCAATTAGCCCACGCCCCCGTTATCTGGCGACGGATCATGCCGTCTGTTCATGCAGGACGGGATCCGTGGTTACGGCCCAGTCCGTGATGCTGGCCGGCGTGATCTCGACCTTGAGGTGATCGCCGTAGCCGACCATCGACCGCACGATCTCAAACACGCGTTTGACGTCCAACCGCTTACTGGTCTTCTCGCAAACCCCGTAGGGCACGCCGCGGGCGAAAGCATAGGCAAGCTGAGTGGCTCGGGCCTCGTCGCGGAGGATGCCGATGCGGTGCAGCCGCAGGCCCGTGGCGGTCATGATGCGGTTGTCGCCGGTCTTGGCAATCTCGGCGGTGAGAGCCTCGACCTTCGCCTTGGGAAGGGCGAAATCGACAATGCCGGTTCTCATAACGCGGCGTTGAAGGCGGCTCAGACGGAAGGGCCGAAGGGCACGAGCCTCTTCAGCACGGATGATTCTGGCTTCCTCGGCCAGGGATTTGATTTTCACGCGGTACTTCGCGCGGGTGTATCTCGATAACATGTTCGTTCTCCTTGGTATTTGATGCGTTACGTTGATTCAGACACGTCGAAACGCGGAGAACGGGAGGAGATCTGCATCTACAACATGATATTGACCTTGATGGGAAACAGGTGAAGGTTCAACCGTCACCAGACACATCCTAGCCAATACGCACGGGAACTTCCAGCGTCGCCGGGCTGTCATTCCGAGTCATGACGGCCCGGTAGTACGATCCCGTGATCACCTTCGGTAGGGTTCGGATGAACTTCTCGGGATCAGCCTTGGGATCGATATCGTACCTGCCGCTGTCGTCGAGGCATTGCAGAGGCTCATTGATTAGGCGTACACCATCATCCGTAGCGGACAGAACTCCACCATCGAATGTCACGTCGCCGACCTTACTCCACTCGCCGCTGGCTGCCTCGTAAATTTCAACAATGATCATGATTTGTCCTTTCAAGCCCGCAGGCTGATTTCTCGGAAGTTTTTAGCACGCAGGAGGTTATCATAGCGGGCCTTGCACTTCTCGATGGCTTTCGGCCCGATGTCCAGCTTCTTCAGGGCCACCTCAATGTCACCCCACTTGCCTCGCCACGCCGACTTGATCTCATCAGAGATCGGAGTACGGTTTTGGCTGGCGTGTCCGAGGAACCCGCGGTCGTCGAGGGACTTATCGACGTCTGGCAGGGAGTAGCCGTGGTCGATGAGGTGTATTTTGCCGTCGTCCGCTCCGTCCTTGTCAATCAGCCAGTTGTTCTGATGCCGGTCGGTCAGGCCCATGACGTAATCGAACGCCGCACAGCGGGCTGCATCCTTCTCCCCGTCCCAGGCATTGGCCGACTTGCGTGCCGTCTTACAGCCGTCGCAGAAGTCCTGGGCACTACCAGTACCAGACACGGTCTCCCCGCCTTCTGATTTAATTTTCGGCTGGTTACGCATAACCGTCACCGGCACGATGTCGGTCATGCCTACGCACTTGGCCATGCTGTACGCGGCGGCTTCGCGGCGGGCTCCAGGCCCTGAACCCGAGCTTTCGTACCACACGCCCGAGTAGTCAGCCTCGCCGTTGACGGGCTTGAACACGTGCTTCTTGCCGTCCTGATCCGTGATTAGGAATGTCTGGCTGACGTGGTTCCACTTATCCACGCCGGGGATATCCCCGATCTTCTTGGCCGGGGTGCTGGCTAGTTCACCTTCCCGCTTGACCTTGTCGGCGGGGGTGATCGATACCTGTGCCGGTTGAGCGGGCTGGTTCCGCGTCGCGGCCATCGCGTCGTCGATGGACTTCACAGCGTTCTTGACGTCTGGGTGCTGGTCGGTGACCTTGTTCGCCGCGTCGAGTTTGTCGTTGTATTTCGCGGCCTTGACCTCGTGCTCATCGGCCCTATGGCCGTGCTGCGACTCTTCGGTGTTCTTCCCTTCCGCACGGGCGGCTGCCGCCGCGTCGTCATGAATCTTTGCCGCTGCCAGGCAGGCCACAGCACGATCACGATACACACCCGCCCCACGTTCCCCTCTGATGATACGATCTCGAACAACACGTTCGGCAGCATCGGCCCGGTCGGCTCGATCCTTATGATCAGCATACTTCTGGGCCGGCGGAGCGGCTGGGGCTGCGGCGGGTGCTTTGGCTGCTGGGGCGGGTTTGGCAGCCTGCTGCTTCTGCCACTCAGCGGCTGCGGCGGCTTGGCGGCCAGCCACGCCGGGGTCGGTGCCCCCAATGCGGCCACGCAGAATAGCCTTCTGCTCGTCGGTCAGGTTGGGCATGTCGGCCCCACGCCCGCCGCGTGTGAGGCCGCGGGCTCCGATGGGCAGTTCTGCCCGAATAGTTGGATCCGGCGGCACTTTAAGCCCAGCACGGTTCAGGGCGTTCTTGGCCTGCTGGAGGTTCATGCCCTCCCGGCCACACCACCGCAGGAGCTTCCGCATGGGCTGCTTGAAGTTGGTGAAGGCTGGGTGGGGCTGACCCATCCGCACAAGCATCGCCGCATCGCCTGACGCGACTGCGTTGGCTGCACCCTGAGCTGCACCGCCTCCTCCTGTCCATTGATTTCCGTGGAATTCGTGGCCTGGGGTATCGCCAAGCACCAGAGGAATATCGAGGGACGCAGCCAAGCTGGGCATGTCCGTACCGTCCGGAGTCACGCCCGTGGCTCGGTCGTCGATGATTCTGATCATGTTCGGGGTCTTCTCGTTGGTGATCGGAAGTACCTGCCCCAGTTCCTCCATGCACAGGTCTTCGATGGCTCCGCGGGCGATGCTGTTCGGATCGTTTGCCACGCGGGCCGTAAAAATCACCACCTGCTTACCCGCGTCGAGGGCGGCACGCACCTCGTCCCAGCGTTCGTCGATGGGGTCGCCGTGGGCGGCGGGGTTGTACGGGCCATCCAGCCGTTTGACCAGCGTACCATCGAAGTCGATGCCGATGGTTTCATCACGTTTGCCGGTTGCCATGTGCAGTTCCAGCGGAATATCTAATGATGCGGTCACGTTACCATCCTCCACAAACTTGAGTTCATGATCTGGCTTTGGCCCAAGGAGAACCACGTTCCCCTGCGAATTCGCATGATACACGTTATGGTGCGGAACTACCTCCTCGTGGACGTTGCCCGCTTCACCCACCCACGCCTTCCTCGGCTCGGTAGGATGAGCCAGCATCTTGGAGTAGTGCGGTCGGCCTCCCGATGAAGATTTGACCAGAACGGTTTTCACCTTGGTAGGATCAAGACCGCTGCGGGCCATACGCTTCTGCCAGGCGTCGCCCCAAGGCTGCTTATCGTACACCGGCAGGCCACCGTACTGGTTACCGTGGAACGTATGCCCAGGCAGGTCGCCGAGGACAACATCACCTTTCAGGTAGGCATCGAACAGGTCTCGGAACGCCGTGATGACGTCCGCTGATAGACCGAACGCGTTACCCGTGAACACATTCACTGCCCCACCGCACTTCGGGCACTTGCCGTTCTCGTCGCAGTCCTGATCACAGTCCAGGCACTTCACGGTCTTCTCCAGCGAGGCTGCAATCTCGCCCTGAACGACCATCCGCTTCACCTCCTGGTTTTCGGCGGCGTCCCAGATATCGGCGACCTGCGAGTTATAGTACCGGCCAAGCTCGGTGTAGATTTGCTGGCGGTTCCAACCGGCGTCGCGGCAGGCAATCAATCGCATGGCCAGGGAGTGGAGCAAGGCACGGGCCTGTAGTGGTGCAGTCTCCTCGGTGAACTTGACCAATTCCTTTTTCTTCTTGCGACGGGACAAACGGATAGCCTGCCGATCATCGCGTGAGAACATGGCGAGCATCCCGCCCTGCTGTGGTTTGGTTTCTGGCATTTTGGCTTTCTCCCACTGCGTTTCGTAATCCATCAATGGCCGTAGTTTTTCCAGAGCGGTCAGGTGCTTACCCGCACACGTCTTATGCACGTCATGTGTATGCGGCTCGTCCTGCTTTACCTCGCCTAGCGGGATACCTTCACCACACGCACTACACCAAGGCTGGCTGCCATCATCTCGGCAATACGGGCACCCCATGCCCCTGCGGCTGTGACGATAGTTGTGCTTCTTGCACAGCGGATGGTTATATTCGTAATCGTAGTTACCCATTGGCAGCTTCTCCTGCGTTGGGCTGAATGTTTTGAATGATACGTCGCTCAGTGCCAGTTCATCACGGGCAGCGTAGATTGACTCAAGGCTGGCGGCAATTGCCGTAGACAGGGCACCATTCGACGACCAGTCCTTCAGCTTCTTGACCGCGGCCACACCGTTCTCCCACGATCCCACATCGGCCTTGCCGGTCTGGTCGCCCATCTCCAGGTCTACGGGTTTGTGGTGTTTCGCAATAATATCGGAGATGGCCGCGTACTGCTCGTCGGTAGGCTCGGACCGGATGTCCAGTTTGTATCCGTCAGGCGACCAGCGAATGAACCCGTTGCGGGCAAGCTCTTGGTGCAGGTTTCCCTCGGCGGCGTTGCTGTGGCTCAAGTAACCCTCACGCTTGTTGCGGTTCAGGTCGACGAGCTTCCCGTCAGGTCGGATGAAGCCGGCTGATTTAGTATCCGTGGTCGTGGGCAGCTTCGCCAAGGGCGACTGCGTCCACTGGTTGCCGTGGAAGGCATGGCCCTCGACATCGCCAAGCTCCAGCGGTACGTCCGTGCTGAACTTCAGATGGCCACTGACGTGCTTCGTGCCGCCCACACCGGGCCGGGTCTCGAAGTCACCGTCGCCCACCTGGGACTCGCCGCCGAACACGTTTCTGCGAGTCGAGGCGGTGCGGCCATCTTGCTTGCGGTAGTTATGCCCGCCCAGAACGTTGGGCTCCACAATCGTATCGTCATCATCATCCTCTTCGTCCTCGTCGTGGGATAACGTAACCGCAGTTCCATTTTTCAGCAGGCCCGCGGGCTCGGCAGTCTTCCCCGACTCCACCCACGCTTTAAATTGACCCAGAGGTATCTGTACCATGTCGGCTACGTTCGCCCAGCCGGGGCTGTAGCTGTCGAAGTACGCCTTCACTGCGGCGTCGGCGTTGGGATAGCCGAACATGGCCTTGGCCTCGTCGAACTCGCCGGGGGAACCCACCTTGGTCTGGTCGATGACGTAGACTGTATCGGTCTCCGGGCCATTCCCGATGTCGGGGGCCACGAAGATATCCATGTGATCACCATCAGCCTCGCTCCGCGGAGCCCAGTTGCCGTCGATCTTGTAGATGTAACCGTAGTGCCCGCCCTTCATCACGGTAGACCACGGGCCATTCGCTCCGATACCGCAGCGGGTGCTCATGTGCGGGTTCTCGATGGCGATACCCAGTCCAGCTATGGTGACACGGCCCTTCTTGTATGATCCAGACTGCTGCTGTGCTGGACTAGAATGAAGGTCGGTTTCCAATGCAGCTTTCGCTAGTTGATGCCTAACATCTTGATCAGCATCAGTGTTTATGCTAGAACATAGAAGTTGCCCCTGCGTGCTGGAAACACCAGGGGCATGACCGCAACCTACTAAGGAGGTTTTAGTATGGTCATCATACGACGACGAATTGCTACTGTCCACTCTGGATTTCCCGTCGATTCCCGACCGCTGTTCGATCTCTATCGGCAAATCAAGACTGCCACGGGACGCAGGGTCACAACCCGCTACGATGGATGGCGGCGTACAGTGGTTCGAGCCCTGTCGCCTACCGTTGGCATCGACTACACTATTCATTTTCCTATCGGTACTTCTGGTCGATGCGACCAGAAGATTATGTTTTTCACGGATAAGTTTGCCTCCGATGTTCGTCGGTTCATTGACGACTCGACGCTGTTCAACCAACGCTCGATTCGTGCCAGAAACCGCACCGCCGAGGCCATCCGTACTGGTCAAAAACGCTGCAAGCGGTGTGGCGACGACTTTCCCGTGGGAAGTTTTAATAAAGTTCTGCTGAAGACTGGCAGAACGAGTTTTGAGGGTGTCTGTCACGGATGCAGAAAGCGAGCTAAGGCTGCTTACAAAACCAGGAAGTTCAAATCGCTCGATTTCGCCCTTCGTACCGTCATGGACAACGTTCGCCTGCGATGTCGCCAAACGCATAGGAAGTGCAATATCGACTTCGATTACATCCGTGACCTTTGGAACAGTCAAAACGGCACATGCTTCTACACAGGGTTGCCCATGATTTACGCCCGTAAGGTTGGAACCAGACGGCGTCATGGACACCGACGCATCAACCCTATGATTGTTTCCGTTGACCGCATCGACTCCGCTAAGGGCTACGTCAAGGGCAACATCGTTTTGTGTGCTGGTGCAATCAACATCATGAAGCATGCCCTGCCCATATCCGAATTCTACAGGTTGGTCGATGCCCTCTACACGCACCGACATCAGTAGTGTCCCGGCCTTCTTCGCAGCCTCGGAGGCTTCGGTATCGGTGTCAGCAGCCGCCTGTGCCAAGTCCCGCTGCACACGGTTCCGGCCCCCGTCCTTGATATCGTCGAAAGTCACTAGGGCCAGTTCCAGCGGTACGTCCAGGCTTAGCTTCGCTGCACGCTTCTTGCTGCCCAACACGGCGATTTCACCACTAGCCGGCGGGGCAGGTGCGGTGTAGATGATGGCGTCGTAACCACGCTTCTTCGCTTCTTTGGCAAGTTTCACATCGAACTTCTGGCCACCCACAACTTCGCTCTTGTTGCGAGCAGCCAGGCCATCCATCATATCGCCGTAGTGTTTGCCGAAGAGCTTCATGCTCACGTCGTCCTGATGACCGGCCAGGAGGACATTGGTGAGGTGAAGATCATCAGCCTTGACCTCCTCGCCTGGATGCAGGGATGCGTAAGCTTTCGCCCCCTGATCGTCCGATGCATAGAACACACCACGACCGTACTTGTCATCTCGGCTGCCGACTCGCCATCCCTTGATATCGACCGGCCCTACGTCTCGCGTGCCAGTCGGGCGACCGTTCTTCACCAGCAGGCCGTTCTTCCGCAGTTCGTCGAACCGGCTGCCATCGTCGGGGCCTGTGAGGCTACCCAACGGCGGTGGCGGCTGCGGTGGCATGTTCGACACCTCGCGATGGATATCCGCGTATTCGTCCTGTGCCTTCCGCCACGCCGCGGCCAGCGGTTCCTTGGCCTCCGGGCTGGCCTTCGCGGTGATCAAGGCGTCCAGTGCCTCGCGGGCCTTACTCGCCTTGATGGCAGCGACCTCTAGGCGAGCCGCACCCTCCGTCCACTGATTACCATGAAACTCATGGCCCGCTACGTCACCGAGGCGTAGCGGAGACGCATACGGTTTAACACCTGAGTAAAACGACCTTATCTTGCTCACGGCCAAATCAGGGGTTTCTGGTTCTATCTCAATGTACGTGCTCTCGCCCTTGCTATCAAATAGTTCCAGGTTGGATACCTTATCTTCAGCAGCATGCTTATGCACCATCGCCGCGATGCGTTCGTACTGTGCATCATTCGGTTCCTTGTGGATATCAAAAGATTGATGCTCTGGGTAGTACCGAATGAAACCATGTGCGAATGCCACATCTAGCTGACTGTGGCTACCAGCCGCCTTTAGATGCGTTAAAGGGCCACCCTTTAATTCCCTACCGTTCTTGTCGAACTTGAAGCCGATGCTTCTACCCATATCAATCAGCTTCGCATCTGGCCGAATGAAACCGGCGTCATCCTGATTTTCTGTGGTGGGTAACTTTGACAGTCCGTGATTTGTCCACTGATTGCCGTGAAACTCGTGACCAGCAACGTCACCAAGGCGTAGTGGCGACACGTACGGCTGCTTGCCAGTTTGATAGTACATCCGAACTCGATCTGATATACCCCTGACCTCAGCATCACTGTTCGCACTGACGTATGCGTTATCCGCGGCACCCGATGGTATATTTTTGGCTCCGTACATTTGAACCCGTGCTCGGTAGCCTCGCTGCACGGCATCCTCTGCCATATCCTGAATAGTCTGATACTGGCTATCCGTCGGCTCTTTGTGTATCTCAAAACTTCCGTTCCCCGTATGACGAATGAACCCAACATGCATCGCCTTGGCCAGAGCGTTCATGGCACGAGGCTCGTCCTCGTAAACACCATCTTCCCCGAGAGCCGCCGCCGCGTGTGTTTTGACATCGTCAAATGCATCGCTGTGCCCGACATCTACCAATTGGGCGTCGGGGCGAATGAATCCAGACTGAGACTTATCGTCCGTCGTTGGAAGTTTGGCAAGAAGATGCTTTGTCCACTGGTTCCCACGGAACTCGTGCCCAACAGTGTCACCCAATTCAAGCGAATCGTCGAGGTTCATCTGGATACGCATGCCAGCCTTGCCGCTGCCTCCACTTAGCCTGTCGTGCAGCATGTGGGCCTCCTCTAGCAGCTTGGCGATGAACTTGGTATTCTTCTGCCCAGCCGCCCACTTGCCCACTGCATCCACACGAGCCTTGAGCTGATCGATGGGATCGTGTGCCGCCGATGCAAAGTCGTTCCTGATCGCTTGCAGTTCATTGGCCGCATGCTTCATGGTCTTGAACGTACGTTCCAGCGGTTGCGGAGCCCCAGGTCCGTGTACCAAAATCGGCATTAGACGCGACGGTCCCGATCCGGTCTCGCTGCCCATTCCAGGCTTAAATCCAGATGAGCTAACGTGAACGCTGACCTTCCTGGGCAGCCTACCCTCGGGAATCATGCGTGGTAAATGACTTGGACCGTGTTCGGCCCAGTACTTACTTGCCGCCTCTGCACGACTGCCCGCCTTAACCGTAGTCGTGTGAACAAACGATTCACCTATTCCCTTGGGATGCATCTCCTTGGGAAAATAGTCTTTGGCTATTCCAACAGTGTACTGATTGCCACGAAACTCGTGACCCGCTACGTCCCCCAGTTCAATAGGCACATCGAGAGACAGACAAACCGTCGAACCAATCGCCTGTAGATAGGCATTGACTACCCTGTAATAGGTACTGTTAAATAGCGGACTGTGCCTATCCTCTGGTTCACAATCTGGGCTGTGGGTCATCACATGATGCACAATCTCATGCAGGAGAACTGGTATGGTCTGCCCAGCTCCCCATAACTGTGCTGTATCATTCTTGTAATGACCAACCCGCTGGAATCCATCGTTGGTCAGGCCGCTGTCGCCCACCATAAATTTCACAGTCAGGCGTAACAGATTAAGCTCGTCGCACGTAATGTCGGCTGCGTGCTGTGCGGTAGGCAAGTCTATCTTGCCGCCAAAGATATGGGCTAGATCAGAGTCGCTCTCGATCCTACGCTGTATCAGTGGCTTGTTGGTCGTGCCCGAAATGATTCTGTCGGCATTCTTCTGAACCTGCGGGTCCCTGACGTGCTGAACCAAACCGTTGTACGATACTGGCACGCCCGGAGCGAAGAAGCTCGCATCGCGACCGATATCAATTGGAACCTCCAAGGACAGGGTATGATCCTTGTTCTTCGATAAATGTTTGTTGACCATCCCCGATGCCCCGATCATGTCTGAAACAGTACCGAGACTTTCCTGCGACCCGTCGCTACCCTTGAAGTACACGCGGTAGCCACGCAGTTGGCCGACATAACCTTCATCCGGGCTAGCACTATATTCACCACGCTGGCTTTGCACCGTGAAACCTTGCTGCGTTTCTGATCTTGCAGTTACGTCGCCACCCGCACGATGCGATTTCCACGCCACGGGTTTAGCAATGAGTGCCGCTTCGGCAGCAGCAGCTTGTGCTACCTCTGGATGATGCAGTTCCTGCTCCAGGGATGCCTTACGCTGTTCATGAGTCTCGGCCCAGTTAATATGATCCCGATATATCTGGTTGTTGTGATCGATCATGGCATCGGCAGCCGCCCGCCGCTTCGTCGCCGCGTCTGCTGTGGCAGCCAAGGCCGCGGTCAGGGATTCCGGCGTCTTCTTCTGCATGGCCACGTTGTCCAGTCGGGATGAATGATCTGTTGCGTTTTCAGCATCACGCGACAGCGTACCCTTCCCATCCCGATTCGCCCGTGCCACGCGTACCGCTTGTCTTGCCTCCACGGCGTCTGCTTCCGGCTTCGCTGCCGGTGCCGGTTCCTTGGCGGCGTCGGGCATATTCACGCCCTTGATGCTGTTCTTCGTTACATGATCACGCACCTTTTCGACAGCTTCCTGGTTTGGCATCAACCAATTCTTCCCGTTGGGATTCCAGCGACCGCCGGCACTCTTGATCACGTCCTTGATGCCGAAGGTAGCACCATGAATCACAAGTGGTGCTGCCGCTGGAGATGATACACGCGGTGCGGGTGATGCTGTACTGGCGTTGTACTTGCCCGCCATCACGTCTCGCATCATCTTCGTGCTTTCGGCGTTGGGCATGACCCAGTCTTTAGTTTTACCATCCCACTGCCCGCCGTAATGACTAATGAGGTCTTTGACTCGGTACGTGTTCCCGCTGATGACGTTTCCTGCCGCCCGGCTCGCGGCACGGCTCTGTGCCGTCCCAAACCCAGGCGTAGACGGCAGTGTCGCTGCCGCGGCCTTTAGCTTATCCTCATCGATACCAGATCCACCTTCAAGGATAAAGACGTGGTGGCCGCCATGTGTCGTGATCCAGTATCCAGACTCGCCCCGATTGTTTTTGTCGCCAGTAGGCTTCGGCGTATCACCAGACAAAGAAAATGCGGCATCGCGGTATTCAGAGAATCGTCTCATATTTCCTTCGCCCAGCACCTGAAACGGCACATCGCGGTACGTGTGCGAGTTCACCACCATACCGGGGCGAGCCGAGTCATGAGTAACGACCTCCACATCGAACGACTGCGTCTCCACATCCTCACCGTACGCATCATGTAGCCCATCCGCGATCTCGGACATCTTGGAGCTATCGATGCCCACGGTCTGTACGCTGTTGCCAGCCACCCGCACCCATCCGTGCTCTGCTGCCGCCCACAACCTGGAATCGCCGAACCCCTGTGCCACCGACAGGGTATCAGGGCTCAAGCCGATTTCCTCGAATAGCTTTTTAGCCTCTGGCGTACTGTAATCGCTACCCCTCAGAATATCAGCTTCATCGGGATGATCCTCGGCATATTTTTCGATGATGGTATCTGCATCATCATCGTCGGAGTCCACACCGAGGGAATCGGCAAGATCACTTCGTGCCTGCTGGATGGCGTACGCCTCGTGGTTCATATCATCGATATCACCATCAGCCGACATCGCCGTGGATCCCTGTAGCCAGAACTCACCCCGCATGGTCTGATCGTGGCCTTCTTCCACTTCGGTCATTCCGCCATCACCACCTCCCGTATCGGGAGCCAGTTTAGCATTGCCCGTCCACTGATTGCCGTGGAACGCATGGCCTTCCACATCTCCGAGAAAGATCGGGATATCAATGATCATATTTAACCTACTGGATGTCTTCGTCAACCTGGATTGCGGAGCATTTATCTAAGCCCATCTTTTTGAAGGTCGACGTCCAATCTGGAACGAAGATCTGCTGGGCTTCCTTCAAGCTCATTCTACCAGCTATTACCTCAGCACGCACGTGGGCCTCCAGACGATCTTTGATATGAGCATTCCAATCTCCGGTATAGGGCTGCGGCCAGCATCATATTGACTGTATACGGCGACGACGTGGGTGATATTTCCCACGTGTTGGCGTTGTTAGAATTCGATCAATGCTCCACCCCATGCGTTGTCTGCCACAAATACATCCGTGACTTAAACCTTTCAGCCTAGCCCATTCGGCTACACTGTGTGTTTCGCCGTTGAATGTCATCTTATCCATTTTATGATATGGCTCTGATATAGCACGTTCAAATGACCAGCCTTCCCGCAGCCGCGTTGCCAGTTGTATGCGGTTTTTGCTAAGTTCACGAGCCCACGCTGCTATATGCTGGGTTTTTCCATTGTACGCAATCAGTTTCGACCGCAGCGACGTGTGTGCTGATTCCATTCGCGTCATCCAACGGCAGTTGCTTAGCTCGTATAACCCGTCAGCATCAATGCGACCTATGATCGGTCGATCTACAGGGCGAGGTCCCATATCAGCATAGAAATTTTCAAATTTTAACCAACGGATACAAAACAGACTACGTCGTCTTTTTATTGTGGCATTCCAAGCTATATAAACAGGCTCAGACGACTTGAGATGAAATCGCTCGGCGAATCTGATTGATACCTGAATCGGGTTCTCTTTAGCATTTCGCCAAAATGTCCGTATCTTTTCACGAGTCTCAGGAGAATTGACAGATCCGATTTGGCGTCCCGTAGCAGGCACACTGTTGTAGCCGAACTGTGAATCAGTAGCATGTAGACGATCAATCCAGTACTGTTCTCGATCAAGGCATAGGTCTGGTTGGCAACGTTCTAACACGACGAACTCAAATGCCACCTCACCGTACTTGTTCCAGGCCGATTGTAAATGCGACGTGTGATGATTTCCGTATCGTAGTGCCCCTTTATGTTGCCCAAAACGATGTTCAAAATCACGAGCAGCACTACCAACATAAACTTTACCGTTTACCGTATTTCGGATACAGTAAACGCCGGTCTTCCAACCACCAACTGGTGCTATACGTCTTCGTTTCATAACATTCAATATAACTCATGTACGACCATTTAGGAAGTAGAAGATCGATCTATTCATGATCATCGTCAGGACATGAACGTACAGCACTAATATTCGGGGGCGTAGACAAACCCTCTCGGATGTAGACCTTCGTCCAATCGGGCTCAAGGAATACATCCTGACCCTGTTTGAGTGTCATCTTCCCAGACTTCACTTTTGCCAGAATACGATCCTCAAGCCGATCTTTGATGTGCGCTCCCCACTGCACATTATAAGGCTCGGGCCACAGGTTCTCTATTGTAGATGATCCACCTAACGCATTCATAAGTCGGTGATCAATCTCAAATTCACCGCTGTGATCATGGTACGGCCCGATGGTCTTATCATACCCGTACCTTTCCCAGACAGCCTTCTTCAATGATTCCGGAACGTTGCGGTGGCTCTGCGTGCCGCCAGCCTGCTTGGTATCATCCAAAGTCCAGCCTGCTGAAACTTTGCCAGGCGTCAGGATCATGTTGGGCAAGTAGGCTGGATGATTTTGCGTTGCCGTTACGGGCTGACTGCATGGCTTTTGCTCGGTTTTTAACACAGTCAAATCAGGACCGTGTGTGCATCCCAAAACAAACATCATACACCATATCATACACCTCATCATACTGACCTCCTATAAAGCCGCTAGAAACAGGGGTTTATGGCGATACTGTTCCTTCGCCGTATCTAGTATCTTACCGCGTTGTGCCATATCATTTCAATATGCTCTCCCATTTCGTCGGAAACCGACATAATGGAAAACCCTATGCAGTTGCTAGGGTATTATGCACTTTGCACTGAGTCGCCGGCGGTGGCGTCGGTGATCTCCGACATGCAGGTCGGCAAATCGTGGGGAGCAGTAGACCGTCAGCAGCCTACCTAAGATAAATGGCCTCGTCGTACTGCTTGTCGTTCACAATCGACCCGCAAACGACTGTGTTGGCAGGGTTCCAAACTGCTTGTAAACTGGCAACTGAAATAATTCTGGACGGAATTCTGCCCTAATTTTGCCCTAATACCAGCCTAAACCTAAAACTTCCTGCGGAATAGCTGTTCGCTTATCAAATAATTGCCGCTACGTGTAAGGGCTCTGCCAAAAAAGCGTATCGTATAAGGGGCGATCTGCTCGGAATTCCCGTTCAGGCGGTTAAGGCCACACCGTAGTACGTTATGGGACTTCCGTCTTTTCGCCGGTTGCTTCGCTTCCGTAGTGGCGGGTTAGCCGCGTGCCAAACGTCCTGACTGCCGTAGTGCGGTTGAACCGTCCGCCAAAGTGACTCGCTTTATCTATCAGTCTCCCGACCCGCTATACCTGAAAACACCGACCCTAACCGACCCTAACCGTCCCTAACCGTCCCTAACCGACTAAAGTCGTATCATACTGGCACACGAATTGCGTGATATTCCTTCCAGAACCCTCTAACCCATAGAAACCACTATTATGACTACTGAGCAAACCACCCACCCGTTGGCGTGCTTTTCTGATGACCTTCGTTACAACATCGATCAGCACTTCCGCTGCTGGAACGAAAACTGCGAGTTCGGCGATGAAATCATTATGAACGACAACGGCATCTTTACTATGATCTGCCAAGTCGTGGAAGATGGCGATCTCCTTAACGCCTCCGACGTCCCGACCACTACCTTGCCCGATGGCTGGAATAAGCAGATCCAAGACTGGTGCGACGCCCACGCTAACCACGGTTATCGATCCGACTACTAGATTCAACTGGCACGGCATTCGCATGATATGCCTTCCAGAAACTACCCAAAACCAGCTAGGATACCCAACCATGCTTACGAAATTCTGCGTTGAGTTCTGGGGCTCGCACCCAAACGCCGGCAACGACGACTGCTGGACTGGCGATGACTTCTCGACCGAGGCAGCCGCCCGCGAGCAGTTCAACAACCCGGTGTTCCCCCTGTATAGCCCGACCGGCAGCGTAGCCTATATCCAGCTTACCCGCGTCGAAAACGGCAACGAGGTTCACCAGCTTGCCGTCCGCAAGAACCCAGGCTTCATGCCCGGTCGCCCCCACGCCAGCAACGACTGGCAGCACGAGATCGCCATGCAGGCGGGCATGATGGGCGGCTGCGAAGCCTACAACGATGCATACGGTTATTGAATCCGGCTGGCACGGCGGTTGCATGATACTAGAGGCAAACCCCAAGGACTACAAACATGGCCCGCTACCTTCCTTACCGCCTTCAGCTTGCCGCCGCCTTTGCGACGGTTCCCTGCCACGCCTGCAACAGCGAGGTCTGCCAGTGCGAGGCCGAGCGTCTGGCCACCGAGGCCGCTGAAGCCGAGCGTGACTACGAGGCTTACCGGGCCGAACAAGAAGCCCGCTGGGAAATGGTCACCGTCCCCTTCGCGGTGCTGGCCTACGACAAGGGCACTTGGACGGACGACAACGGCGTCGAGGTGTTCGAGAACTGGCCCGAGTGGTTCGCGGTCAGCTTCCACACCACCCGCAAGGGAGCAGAAGTCGAGGCTGCCTACCATGAGGCTCAGTGCCCCACGCAGCCGTTTCGCGTCGAGGAGAACTACCGAGTCGAGGCCGAAGAGCTACAATACAAACCCATCCACGAGGACTAAGCCGTGAATATCCTAGCCACCAAGATCGACGGCAAGACAACCTACACCCTCCGCGAGGAAATTCGCCCCGCTGGCCCATCCGGTGAATCCCGGTCGATCTATTGGGTGCTTTCGCACACCACCGACCCCAACAACTATCACCGCCTGTGGGACGGCGTCAACGGCCTGACCGCCCGCAGCAAGTATGAATCCATGCCCGGCACGCCAGTTGCATGATGTACTACCAAGGAGAACAGCCATGAAACGCGAACAAACCACCTTCACCTTCAGCACCCACGAGAACGCCGAGAAGTTCTCCAAGTGGCTGCGGGACAACGTCATGGACCGCGACGTCGGTAGCCCAAAGTTTATCGACATGCGTCAGGTCGGCCACGAGATCTGCTGCGTCGAGTATTCCGCCGAGGGCGAGTTTGCTCGCGGCGTAGCCACAGGCATCGACATGACATCCGTGACTATCTGCCCGCACTGCGACCAGCCGAGCGACGAGTCGGGATGCGAATAAATTGAACCGTACAACCCAAAGGAACCAAGCCATGTCCAATTTCCGAATAGTCTGTGTCCGCGATAACGAGGGCGAGACCCATCACCACTGGGCATCCGAGAAGGAGGTCGAGGAACTGCGGGAAGACCACGATCACCTGCTTGCGGTCTGGACTGAGGAAGAATACATCGCCCGCTGGGGACGCGAAGCTCTGGACACCCTCGCCGACGTTGCCCCACCGTGGGCTCAAGACCCCGACTACGGCGGAGCATTCGACGGCTTCACCGTCACCTCCGACGCCGACCCTGGACTGTAAACCATGAAACCAACAGGAGACGAAATTGAAGCAAGGGACTGGTGCTGATATGAACCTCATACCTGTAGCCGACGACCCCCAGTGCCAGAAGTGCCCGCTGTTCGACCATCACCGCAAACGCTGCACGAAGAACGACCACGAACCGACCGAGTCTGGTCTCACCGTAATGGTACGAGGCATCGCGGTCATTCTGGTGTCGGCTCTGGTAGCCTGCTATATCATCGCAGCCTTGTTCGGAAGATGACGTGTCCAGTAACAAAACCGCTATTTCAAGATCAGGAGAAGCCTCATGTTCATTCCCCAGTTCATCCGCAACCTTTTTGCCCGCAAGCACGACGAGTTCGCCTCCCTCATGCGAGCGTTCCAGGCCGTTCCCGATCCCATCCACAAGTGGAGCATCCCGTTTCCGGTTGCCGTGTTCGGAACCCTACGTTTCGCGGGCGGCAACCATCCTTTGATGGGCTTGCCGGTCGGATCCAAGGCTCCCGACAACGGTGACGACGACGGCATGGGCTGGTACGAGCGTCGCCCGTGGACCGACGCCCGTTACAGCCGCGTGATCAAGGCATTCCTGCCGAACTTCACGGTGCAGGGCATTCAGGTTCTGGCTTGCCCCGAGCACGCCGTGTACTTTGAAGTGTTCGTGTACGATGCCGAGAACTGGGCGAAGGCGATCACCAAAATCGACCGTCTGGAGGCGTTCCGCCCACAGGACGCCGACCATTCCTGGTACTACCGCACCCTCGTCAACCTGCGAGTCTTGCCCGACACCTTCGACACCCCCGGCAGTATATGCCAACACGTGCATATCAACCCGTCGCATTGGGAACAGTACCCGACCATGCCGTGCTGGATTTACTCGTCCAACCGCGAGAACCGAAAGAGCCGTTCCTTCGATGGTTCGCCGATCATTTGGGCGGGCGAACGGGCCAGGGAGGAAGTGCTGGTATGACGCACGAAGAATACCTCATCGACGTCGTTCATCGCGGCTACGCTGATATCCTCATCCAGAGCAAAGATGACTTTGTGTGGCTGGATATCTTCATCAGCCATGCTGGACTGGTATGGAGAGCGGATCATATCAACCGCGTACAGTTCGACTGGCCGACCGTATCGGCTATGCTTCAGCCCGAAGGGTTGTTCGTTCCCGGTTGGAATCATGGTGTCCGGTTTCACGGAGCGTTGCGACTGAAGTGGCGACCACTGGAAGTAGGCAACTGCTATGATCACGCTATCGAATGGATCTCCACCACGTCCCGCGAGGTATGGTGTGAGAACTGGAACCACGCCACGGTGGACGAGGTTAAGCCGTGCATCCAAAAGTACCTCAGCGTCGCCCTACCCAAAGCCGAAGCTCGGGTGTCGTTCCTGAGAACCGTCCAAGCGGCGTTAGACTGATAGGAAATCACCATGCCCGCACGTCGAACGATTGCTCGACAGCCAATCATGAAACGGGGCTTCCTGTTCTTCAACGGGAAGGTTCTGGATCCGTCCGACTTCACCGATACGGAATACCGAGTCGCTGACCTGATCGGGCGTTGCCGAGACTGCGGCAAAGTGCTGTACGCCATCGACGCCGTCCCCGTACCCGATCCTTACGAACAAGACATCAACGGTGATGATACACCGTTCGTGCTATGCGACGGCTGCCGCGACGTTCTTGTGGACGAGACCTAGCCACCGCTGCCCTTCGTGAGGCTTCGCCCGCGAGGCGGCGGGGCTTGGCTGGCCTGGGGCACGCCTAGTGCCTGTGCCCCCGTCTTCTCGCCTGTGACGCCTTTCGGTGGCAGGCCACCCGACGCCCGCATGTGTCGGATGACGTCGAGAATGGTCTTCTGCTGACCGGGCTGTAGGCCCATCTGGTTTGCCAAAGCCTTCTGGCGGGCCGTATCCGCTGCCTGTGCGGCTGCTTCCTTCGCCGCGGCTTCCGCCTGGGGATTGCTCGTGGCGGGGCCTGGTGCGGCCTTTCCGTTGGGCTGCTGCGGCGACACGCCGGTGTGGGCAATCGCCCCGGCTGCGGCCCCGCCAGCCCCTGGTGATCCCGATCCAGGCGGCGGTGCTATCATCGGGCCACCCGGAGCAAGCTGGCCGATTTCTGCCTGCCCGGCCTGCCGCACCACACCCTTGTTCAGGGGGACCTCAACCTCGGACATGAGGGCCGAGAAATCGATGTGCGGGAAGATGGCCGGTCCCATCTGCTGGTTTGTAAGCATCGCCGTGAACAGACTGCGGGCGTAGCTGATGCGGTCGTCCGAGATCGGAGAGCTTTCCAACCACACGGATCCCACAGCATCCTTGCCGTAGTTCATGGCCAGAAGGTGATCGACAACCTGAGTATTGACGCTTTGCGTTACCTGCAAATCCATGTTTTGCAGGATGACCGTCATGATATCGGCGTGCCCTTGAGCCTCCGCCTTCGTGCCGAACTGACCCTCGGTGATGGCCCGCTCTGGAATGTTCATCGCCCGGCACTTCAGGGAGTCGAGGTACTTCAAGCGATCAACGAAGCTCGACTGGCGGGCTCCGCGGTCCTCTAAGAAGTCAATCTTCCAGGCACTACTCGCGTTTTCACCGCCGGCTTCCATGCCTTCGACGTATTGGGCCAGAATATTCGGCACCGACATGCTGCCGCCCGCTTCCAAGCCCCTGATGATGTCGTTAGCGATGGATGCGTTGCTCACCTGAGCACCGTTGACGTTGCTGCTGCCCATCGGATAGTAAACCACGAAGTGGCTGCCCGCAATCTTCATGTCGTAACGCTGGGCACCGATCTCGACGTTGTCCCACTTCTCGACCGTCTCGCGGGCCTGCTCCAGAAGTGGATAGCCATGCCACATCGTGCCTTCCACGCGGTAGCTGATCAACATCGCCTTGGCTGGAGCCTCGACGAACACGATACCCTGCCGGAAGCCGGCGAAGTCGCCGGTGTACAGGTAGACCATGATACTGGTCATGTCCTGAAGCAGCGGTTTGACTTTCCGCAGCACGACCATCTTCTTGGGCTTCGGCTTGGGCGGATCCTTGGGTGGTTCGACCTTGGTCGGGACAGCACCATTGCTGTCAGGCTGGCCGAACGCAAGCTGGAGATTGGTCTTGCTCGTGCCATCAGGAACTGACGGCGGCACGGGTGCTGGCATCTGCGGCTGATCCGCATCCTTCGATGCTGGCCGGTCAGGAGGCGGCGTCCACATATCGACACCGAACACTTTCTCGTATCCCTGCCAGCCGAAGTCGATCATGCCATAAATGGCCTTCTCCATGATGTGGAAGCGATGCTTCACAAGCATGTCCGTGATGAACGCCACGCGTTCGGTCTCGACACCCTCCTTCGACTTCACCTGCCATGTGCTACTGAGAATCGGGGCGGCGATTACTGCCCGGCACAGGGCTATCGTCGGATCCTTGCGGATCTTCCGATACTCCTCGTATGTGGTGTAATACTTGCGATAGAGGTTGATCACCGATGGGTCGGAGATCATCACTATCGGGGCCTGGGGCACGCCGTAGATAATGCCGGTCTGGCCGGTGGTCAGTTCATGGGTAAGAACTTCCGGGCTGCCAGGTTGCAGCACCATGTTCGTCTGGGGCATGGCCTGCCCCTGCACCTGAATGACCTGCGGGCTGCGGGCCTGCTGATCGGAGCGACGCCCTGTGCTGCCCGAGTAGTAAGCACTGCCCTGCGTTCCAGGCCCGGCACCTGCTGGGTACTGGTTACCCGACATATCGACGCCCGCAGCATGCACCTGACCGTCAGGCATGTTCATGTTGGGATCGCCGAATCCCTGCGACAGGGAGAGAATCCTGCGACGGGTTACCGGCGTGGGTGTGCTGATTCGTCGCCGCACGGGCGGTCCGTTGGATGACTGAATAGGCATGTGTTATACCTGCGTTGGTGTCTCGTCCGGAACCTCGGTGGCGAAGAAGTATGTCCCATGATACCGCATGAGAATCGCGTCGAGGAATGCCTCTGGGTCGCCGACCGGGTCAACCTCGTCGCCGAACGTCGTCTCAATCGGCTCCTTGGCAATAGCCAGCACGCGTTCCGAACCGCTGGCCTGAATAACGCCATCCTGAATCCAAATGCGACCGACCTCGGTAGCCTCACCGTCATCGTTCCTAGACCAGAATATGAACATTGCTGTCTCCTAGCTTCGCATGAAGTCCCTGAAGGTCGTCGCGGCCATCAACTTATCGTAGCGTTTTTTAGCCAGATGTATAGCCGTATCCTCGATTCCGCACTTTTTAAGGCCAGCTTCGATCTGTGGCCACTTGCCGTTCCAGGCGGATTTGACGTCGGCTGGAATGTTCTTGTGCTGATCAACGTTCTGGGCGAAGGCGTCGTTCTGGGCGAAATGACTATGGCAGTCCTGCGTCGGAAGACTGAAGCCGTGATCAATCAGACCGATGCGTCCGTCCGGCTTCAACCGCCAGTTGCCCGGATGTCGATCCACGTTCTGGATGATGTAGTCAAAGATCAAAGCCCGCTGCTGATCTTGCATACCGTCGTAAGCCTGCTCGTGGGCCTGCATGTGGGCCACCAGTCCCTTACGTTGTGCTGCTATCAGTATATCACCCGCGTCCTTGCCCGGCACGTTATCCATGATTACACCGACGCCATGATCGGGGTGGTGTCGTTCCTGGCTGGCGGGAACCATATCGGTCATGCCGACCGCCTTGGCCACCTCCCAGGCAGCAAGCTCGCGCTTGTAGCACTGGCCTGCGGTGAACCCGTGGGCAATGAACGCGCGGGCGGCTTGCCCCTTGCGGTCGTAAGGAAGATCATTCACAGTCTGACCCGGTCGCAGGTAGCCGCACTCGCCGTTCTGCGGCTTGTAGAAGCCAACTATGTTCTTACCGTTCTTTGCCGCGTAGCAGTCACTGATGTGCGTCCCACCCACCTTCTTTAATTCGGTGATGGGATCGGACTGGAGCTTCTTTTCAACGTCGGCAATCGCCGCCGGCGTCTTCGGCGGAGGTGCAGCGGGTGCTGGTGCCGCAGCCTGGGCCGGCGGAACTGCACTGGCGTGCCCGGCCCTAGCAGCGATTGCGTTGCCGCGGTTCCGCACGTCATCATCACCACCCTGAGCCCGCATGTTAGCGGGCAGCTTCGAGTTGTAGTATTGAGCACGAGTGTCGTGATGATTGGCCCGTTCCATGTGCTGTATCATCGCCGCGTTGTTGCCCGCGTCGTTCGCAGCCATCGCCGCAGCCCGGTGAGCGTTCGCGGCAGCCAGCCCGGCCAGGGCACGCTCGCGGTAAGTCGCCTGACTACGATCACCCGCGTTGATCCTGGCCCGCAGACCACGTATTTCCCCATCGGCCTGGTCGGCGATGTCCTTGCGGGTGCTGTAGCCTACCTGCCCCGTGGCCGTCACATGGGCCGGTGTAGCCATAATGCGGTTCACGGCTGCCACGCCCGCAGCGTTGGGGCTTGGTGCGGCGGCTGGGGCCTGTTGGGCTCGCTGTCCGACCTTGGCCTGGAACTCGGCAGCACGGGCTACCTGTGCGTCCGTGAGGCCCGGTGCGGTGCGGTACACACCGCCGCGTAGAACGGCCTTTTGATCAGCGGTAAACGGGTGGATAGGGGCCTGCTCGCCCTTGCGACCAATGCCTCTCGCCCCAATGGGTAGTTCAGCTCGAATCGTCGGCAGCGGAGCATCCATACCGGCCCGGTTCAGGGCCGCTTTTGTTGCGGCTGCGTTCATGCCTTCCTTGCCGCACCACCGTATGATCTGGCGTGCGTTGACACTGGCGAAGGCGGGGTGGCGACCGCCAGCCCCGCCCGCACCTCCGCCGTTGTCCGGTGCTAATTTTGCGTTGCCACCGCCCCCGGTCCACTGATTTCCGTGGAACGGATGCCCGGCCAGATCGCCCAGTTCCAATGGGACGTCCAGATTGGCCTTCACCTCGCCGCTGGACTTCGTGATGCGGGTCTCCAGCATCACCTGTCCATCCGGCGGCGGCTTGCGGAACTTGAAGTTGAGATCAGACGAGAACTGCTTCGGGTCGCCGCCATAGGTCTCGGCAAACTTGCCAAACTGCCGCTGGCCGAAGTCGCCCATCTTGTTCAGGCGGGTCACCTCGGCACTTTCCTTCAGGTCGACTCGCACGTGCCCACTGTCCCACTTGATGTCGCTGATCTCGCCGCCCAGCATACCCAGTGTGAACTTGGGCGTCAGCGGCCCCATCTCATCGGCGGCCTTTGTCAGGGCGGCCTTCACCTTGTCGGGCAGGTCTGACTTTGCTGTCTGCTCCTTGATCTGGGCTCGGGCATCCTCCAGGCTGAGCTTCTTCTCGGCGAACGCCTCCAGAGTCTTCTCGTTGGCCGGGACGTAGCGGTACATCGGCGGCAGCTTCTCCTTACTGAACAATGCAAGGTTGTCGGCTACGCGGCTGGCGGATCCAAGCGGGTCGCTTTCCCAGTTCATGTCCGTGGCGTCGTGGGTGGCGATGACGTGTTCGATCTGGCCCGTGGCTGCCGTACCAAATGCCTTGTCGGTCAGGTTGCCAATGTTGGCCCGGAAGTGCTGGGCCGACCACCGCGGGTGACCCTCGTCGAGGAAGTTTCGGGACGGCTCGGTCAGGTAACCAGCATCGTGGAAGATCATGGCAGTCGCCAGCATGGCCTTCTGCTCGGCTGTCCCCTGACCCGGTATCTGGTCGAGGATTTGCGATCCCACACGAATATTGCCCTCGATATGATGAATGCCGTGGTCGCCAAGCTGGCGGGTACACGCCTCCATCTCCTGAGCAGCCAGGTGTTCAGCAGCCTGCATCGACAAGTCGCGGGCCGTCTCGTCATCCACGCCGGCCTTGGTCAGGTTACCTGAATAATCAGACAGAGTCTTCTTGATCATAACCGACGCTTCCGGCGTCAAGCGATCCTTCATCTGGTCGACACGGGCATGAAGATCAGATTCGAGCTTGCCGGTGTTGGGAGCCTTGGGCAGATCGCCGACATACTCGTGAATCCGCTTGGGGATGGAGACCGAAGCGTTGGCCATGCGGTCACGCTCGGTGACTGACTTGCCCTTCCAGGCCGAGACGCGTTCGCCAATGTTCGGCTGCTGATAATCCTCTGCCTTGAACTTCTTGGCATGCGTCTTGACATTGTTCTTCTTGAAGTGCTCCTTAATGGCGTCGTCGAAGCTCTGACCGGTCTTGATGAAAACCGGACTGCCGTGCATGGTGACCCACCTGCCGTCTTCATCATCCGTGCCACTGAGCTTGATATCGACAGCATCATGAATCGTAGCCTCGCCGGGCAGGATGATGTCTACGTCCATGCTCAGGACGTGGTCAGGAAACCTGGGCGGAACGGGATATGTATTGGGTGGTCGATCCTCATAGTTCTCGAACTGATGATGCTCGCGGAACGTCTTGTCCCGCTTACCGCCACGGTTCTTGATTTGCTGCTGGATGGCCGCCCAGCGTGCGTCGCTAACACCATCGGGCTTCTTCGCCCCAGGAGCGCGAGCTTCGTCATACGGTACGCTGGGATGCGTATCACGATCCAACGGTTCGTTACTCCAGTGACCTCGTTTGGACTGCACGGGCGGCTGAACTTCTTTCACCTTGGGCGTTGGTTTGCTGTCACCCAGGCCGGTCTTGCCCCGCAGGTCCGCAGCCAGTTTATCGGCCTCCAGAGCGGCGTCCTCGTGCAGGCCGGCGGCAGTACCGTGGGCGTTGGCCTCATCATACTTGCCGTCCTTGCGGAACGCGTCCTCCTTAGTATGATGTCCTTCGGCCAGGGAATCATGAATGACACTGATGTTGTCCAGAGACTCGGGCAGGTTGACTCGCTCGCGACCTCCCGTGCGACCACGGGCCTGCTCGCGGAAGTAGTCCATATCATCAACGTCGATCTTGTCGTCATTGTTGAGGTGACCGGACAGGGCACGTGTCGCGTCCATCGCCTTTTCGCTCTTGCCGTCACTAGCCGTCATGATATCAGCACTGGAACCAGCACCGCTATCACGAGGTGCAGATCCGCCGCGATGACCGGGCCGTCCCGAGTGTCCATGATTTCCGCTGCCAGGACCACCCAACGTGATATCCACGTTGAGCGATACGGTTAGCGGCTTCACCAGGGCGGAATCATCCTTGAGCTTGCCCGGCTTGGTCGGCCACTCGTGATCTCCTGCGGACTCTGCATGATCTTTTGCAAGACCAATAAGATCATCAGCGAGGGCATGATGTTTGTCATAGTTCACACGATATGTGGCAGCATCGGCAGCCTTGCGATGAGCATCGGCGGCCTCGATTAGGGCATCACCGATGCGATGATGGTCACTTTCTGATGGATCGCTGTGGAGTTGAAACGCCTCGTGCAGACGGCGGGCTTCCCTCTCCATGCGTTTTGCATTCACCATTGATCCCGCAAATTTGGGGTTCTCACCCACGTCGAACACGTCGCCGTGCGGATCGGGAGCGTGCTGGTTACCACGGAACGGGTGACCTGCGACGTCTCCGAGAATGATGGGTACTTCCAGAACGGGCATTATGATTGCTCCTTGGGGCTGCTGACCATTATGACAGGTTTCTGCCTGTAGGCCAAGGGAAGCTGCCCACGAAGGTATATCGGTGCTGAGGAATGATTTGTGCGGCGACTGATACCTAACATGATTTTCAGGCTGACTGAAGAACTGATCAATGCTGCTCATCACATCATCCGGGTTGCTCCTGAACTGCTTCACCACGCCACCGTCTGGTCGTCGGTACGTTGTCGTCACTGGATCATCTTTAAAAGGCTTACCCAGACCGCTGTGCAAATCGAGGTCTATGGTCTTCCCGCTGACCATCGTATCCAGTATGAATTCCCGCAATGATGCCCGCTGTTCTGATGTGGGTTTGCTACCAACCTCGACGATGCCGAAGTCCGCGTCCACCCGCAACATACCATTAGCAATGATCTCCTGTAAACGGCCTGGGTTTCTGGGAAACAGATCAGCATGGTTCATGCAACCAGGTCGGCCCTTGTTCATGTTCACGTATTTGCCGTCTGGCCGCACAAACCCAGCCTTGCTGGAATCATCGGTCGTCGGCATGTCCATGATCTTCTGCCAGGCGGCATTCGTATCACGAACGTCAGATTGTTTAGACCGACCTGTGTACTGGTTCCCGCGGAACTCATGACCGGCTGTATCACCAAGAATGATCGGTACGTCTATAATCATTGTTCCTCCGAGGCTTTCGCCATACCCACCGACGTCAGCCCGACGTCGGATTCACGTGCTGGGGCCTTTCTCAGAAACCAGAATGATTCCTTGTTTGCCTCCAGCATCTGGATCAGCACGGGGCATGATATGTGCGTCCTGTGGGAGATCGTACCCAGGGTCGTGTCTCCGGTCTTCACGAGTAAAACCCGCACCTCAATTGCCATCTCATCATGAGCGTTCATATCACACCTCCAATGCGTTTATCATAGCAACTACTCGCCAGCCAATGGATTGATTCTCAGACTGCGGCTGGCCCGCGGATCCATGTATCCGGGCACTTGCGACGTCAGGCCGGGGTTAGGCAACGTTGCCTGCGTTGGCAGGGAAATGCTGACGTCGGGAAGCTCCATGACGTTCAAACGCAGCGGGAACACACGCCAGATGATATAGTCACATGAATCTGCATGATGCCCTACCATACCTTCTTCGGTCGGCAGTTCGCGGGTGTGCTCACGCCACGCACGGTGCATGTAGTCGTCGATCAGGTGCGTGCATCGTGGGTCGATGAGTAATCGACGTTCATTTTCACCATTCTTGATTAGGGCGTTCGTGCAGGCAAACCTGTCGGTGCGGGGCGGGTTGCTCTTCTGCCAATGAATAGTTCGACCCACCTCGCGGAATCTGGCGTCGTTGAAGATCTGGGTGTAGTCAGATGATGCTGCCGACGTCTTGCGTGCTCGGCCCGTGGCGTCACCGTAGAACCAGAAGCCACTGCGATGATTCCGCCCTGGCGTGCCGTAGCGGTTCCACAGGGAGTCGAGCATCCTCTGGGTGTTCGTATTGAGCAGATGGAACTCGTCGAACACCTCAAAGTGATTGTCGACCTTGTGTCCCAGGGTGATCGCACCTGGGTTCACGTTGAAGTCCATGCCTACGCGGATGGGCAGATCAGGTCGGTACGGACATGGCCGCACGTTGCCCGTGCCGTCCTCCGCCGCTGAGAAACTGTGGTAAATGCCGCCGCCCACCTCCAGCCACTGGGCACCGAACTGCTCCTCAAAGTCCTGCGGATCCCACGTGCGACGGTAGAAGTCCAGGCGGGCCTGGGGCACGATGCCGTCTGCGGGCCAAATGAACGCAGCTTCTTCTGGAACTGTACCGTTGGCCTCGGACTCGCGGCGTTTCCGCATCGCACGCAGGAACTGCTTCTTGAACTCATACGCCCCGATGCCGAACCGCTTAGGCACACCGATCTTCCACAGCCAGCCGTCGCGGTGCGTCAGGGCGGGGAGAATAGCTCGGTCAACCATGCCGTGGTCGACGTCGGAGGCTTCGTCTACAACGCCACCATCGTACTGCACGCCTTCCATGCGCTGTGCGCTGTCCAGACCGAATAGCTTAAGTTCACTGCCGAAGATCGTCCTGATCGTGAGTTCGCTGTGTGATATGCCATGTGGTGCGATCCACGACGGCGGCACGAAGTGCAGCATATCCTGCCACACCACTGATTTAACCTGCCGGTACGTTGGGGCAGCGTAGAAATAGCGTGGGTCATACCACGGCTTGCGGATACCCAGACTCATAGCCAGCTTACGCTTGGCCATCTCACTGTTATGAACAACTGCCCCCTCCACAATGAAGTTATGCTCGCCTTCCACCTCCAGATCATACGTCTGTCGCACGCCACCATCCTCGATGGCCACGACGCGTTCCCAAACCACATCACCATCAGCGAGGTTGTCGAATGATCCGTCCGAGTGCTTCCTGATCTTCTCGAACATGGCCCGCGACACCCGCCGAGAATTCCTGTTTCGCCACAGGCTCATATTCTGAAGCAGATCGGGTGCAGCCCCGCGAATTCTGGCATTGTGCGGTGTGATGTGGTATCGCCGAATTACAACGTGGTCGCTAAATTCCTGTTCGGTGATGGGCAAAAGATCATTACAGTTCGGTCGGGTCAGTGCCTTGGCCGCGATGAGTGCCCGCTGCACAGCAGTCTCTTTCCCCAGCATGCCGATCTCCTCAGCAAACCGCACAATGCCGTCCGAGCATACCGTCTCCAGCCGCCATGAATGAAACCGCTGTCCAGTGCGACGGCTGCGTGCCGCGTGATGTCTATGAGTGAAACTACCACGGATGCCGAATTTGAGGAGCAGGGCCGACATCTGCCGTACCATAAGACGATTCGCCAAGCCCGTACCGATAGTGTAAGCGACCCGCCCGCCCCTTTCTGTTTTCGGGCAGCAGTAACCGTCACAGCCGTAGAACACGCTCAGGAATCGGGCAAGCTGATCGCGGGGCAGCTTAAATACGCAGTCGGGGATGAACTTCGTTTTACTGTCCCGCCCCCATAAACCGAGGCGTTCCAGCAGCAACCTCGCCTGATGCCGCACGCCAAGATTCGCATCGTGCCGTGGAGCATTCATCTTCAAGTACCATGCACACCCATCATCACTGGTGGGCGTCAAATCCCAACCCGCCGCAACCTCGTGCAGACGGTTCACGATAGCGGGCGTCTGGTTGCTGATGGTGTACGCCGCACCTTCAGCCAGCCACATAGCGAGGAAATCGAGGTCATCATCAGCCATGCGTTCTGTGCCGAACTGCGGATCCGATCTGAGCACCGCCACAAGATCATTTACCCGCACATCGCCCGCGTTCACCCAATGATTGCCGTTGACCAGCAGAGGGTGATTATCTGTGCATGGCAACACACGTCCCGACAGGCGGATGTTCAGAGTGGGCCGCATGCCGTTGTTCATGAGACCCACCACCTTCGTCGTTTGCCGCCGCAGGTGACGGCTGACGTTCACAACATGATCGTCAGCTTTCACATCCTCAATGGCTCGCACGGTGCCGTCGGCCATCGTCACGAGACCGCCCTCGACGATGCACTTGCCTGCACCACGGGAAGCACAGGCGTAGATCATTTTGCAGTAGCGGGCGGTGTTCCACATCGCCTCCTGCTCGGCGTGGCGATCAAGAATCTTCCATTGAGCCCCACCGACATCGACGAACTGCGGTACAGCTAACGGCATGGTGAACCTCCTGCGGTTCTAGCCGCGGCTGCGTGACTTCGGAGCATCGATGTACGGGCTGATCGACGCGTTCTCCAGCCAGGCGAACGACGCCTTGGCGTACAGCGGTGCGTTAATCCACCGTCCCTGAGCCGGCGGAAGATCGTCACCGCGGTCGAATGCGTCCCAGAACTCCGGAGTGTCGCACGCAAAGACTCGGTTCCAGCCATCCTTGCGGTAGGCCATCAGTATGCTGATACTAAATGACGGCTCCTGCTCAGGCGTCAGGATTCTGTCCACCTTATAAGCCTTGGCCCACAGGGTTCCCGCTGACCAGTCCTTGAACTGGACGGCATTCACGCTGCCGTAGGTATACAACAGACTCGAAGGAACATAGTCGAGGTCCAGGTAGACCTCAAACTCTGCGTCCTTGGTTAGTTCCAGCTTCGGTTTGGTAGCTGACGAAAACAGGGCCTTCGGCCCTGCTACGACCGCCGCAAAGAATGCGGAGGCTCGCTGTAGAAAACTTCGGCGATTCATGATGACCTTCAAATAGGATTATCGGCTGCACCACATATTCGGATTGCCTGACGGGCAGGTGCTGCGGGGTGATTTCGGACCCGCTTTTTCCTCAAGTTTGCGTAGCTGCGTCTCGTGGTAGTCGGCGTCGTCCGACATACGATTCCACCGCACGCCACCTGAGTAAGGCTTTAGCAGTGTAGTCACTTCTTTGATGCCCGCCAAGGCATCCGCGTGCATGTTCATGAGGTTTTCAATGTCGGTCGTTTTGCCGGCGTCGAAATCCTTCTGCAACGCACGAGCATTGTCCGACTTGCTACCCAACTTGTCCAGGGCTTCTTTCACCTCGTCGCCTCGGAATGGCATGGATCCCTGATAGCCCTTACCGTACTTATCCAGATCAGTTAGAGGCAAATCCATCATCTGGTCTTCGGACATCACACCATAGTCCGGTCGTTTCTCGTATTCGATATCGGGCTGCGGCTCAGGTGGAGCAGCGGGAGCAGCCTCCGCCAGTGGCTGATTATCGATGCGACGACGCACGGGGCTGTTGGTCATCAACGCACCGTGGGGGCTGCTTTCCCCACCGGCCACGGCTGTGGCTGCGTGATGCCGAGCCAAGTCTTTGTAGGCTTTCACTGCCGCTAGGGATGCTTGGGCCTCGACCTTGTTGCCAGCACGAGCGTGATCCCCAGCCAGCACTTCGACCTTATTGGCCGCCGACTTGGCGGCTTTGGCTGCCGCCTTATGATCCTTAACCGATCCAGAAGCTGACGCAACCGCTGATGCATGACGCACCGTATCGTGAATCTTCTCAGGTTCCTTGAGGAAACTGCCCTTGGGCTTGCCGTTGGCTAGAGCTGCGGTCATTCCTTCGCGGGCCGTGGATATGGCCGCCTCGATGCGAGCCCAACGGCCATGATCGTCGCGAGCCTGGTCGGGATCACCAGCCAAACACAACGCCCGCATGTGGCGTTCGGTGCGACGGATATCGAGGCTCAGGAATAGATCGACAATAATGGACATATTAAATAGGCGGCACGAAGCCGAGCATGATAATACTCACAGTCGCAGATGCGTTACCGTAAAACTTCATCAAGATGAGATCGCCGTAATTGATCGGAATCATTATGCCGTTTGTCGGCACAGGCACTGAAGATGCACTTGCGGTAGCATTGTAGGCCATGAACACGCCCGAACCTGATGCTGCAATCAAGACTGCTTGTAGCGTGGCCTGTAACGACGCCGCTGGCGCAGACCATCCAGTGCATGCCGTAATAAGCGTGCTTGCCGCAGGCGGCACAACGGCGGCCATGCCACGAACCGACATGGCGTTCACCGTGGCGGAAAGTGGCACGCCTGTCGCGGCATTCCGCATGGTGTGATTCTCGTGCTCACGCGTGAAGATATAGCCGGGAGGCGGAACGAACCGACCGTCAGCGTTCGGCTGAAACACACCCGATTGTAGATTCTGAGCTACCTGAGTAGCTGGTTGCGTAATTCCGGGCATCGTATGATCTCCTTACTCGTGAAGTTTGGCTCGGGCTGTATCGAGCTTCTTGCCCGCTGCCGCGTAGTGGGCCATCGCTGCAGATTTCGATGCCGAAGCACCCTGAGCGAGGTCTCGCAGCTTGCTCTTGACCTTGTCTGGAAACTTTTCGCTGACCACACCGCTGATCGGCGGGCCGAACTTGTCCTGCTGGAGGGCCGTGGGAAGCTTCGGGTCACCACCCATCTTCTTGACCGTTTTGTCGACCAGGGCCGTATGCTTGGCTTCCATCGCCTTGGCGTTGGAGAAGTGAACGTCGCCGTGGGCCACGTGGTCTGCCTTCGACGCTCCAGGCATCCGCTGTCGCAGAATCTTGCCGGCATCGTTATAGCCTGCGGTCAGAGGGCTCACCGTGCCGTTGTACTTCGGCATCTTCTGCTGGTCGCGATAAATCGGATCCGTATGCTTCGGAGTACGACCCGCGATTCCACCAGGATCGATGGCACTCGTCAGGGGACCGGGCCGCTGCGGGGCAATGCCCGTATCGATGGCACTCGTCAGCGGCCCAGGCTTCGGGCCGGCAATGCCGGTGTCGATGGCCGCGTTACGACGCCTCAGAACGCGGGCCAGATCGCCCGAACTGCTGCCGGTCGTCTGGCGACCGGATCCACTTGTGCTCACGTCCCATTTGTTGTTGCGGGCGTCAACACCAACGTGCAGGTCAGGGTTCTTGTCGCTGGTGTAAGTATGATGAACGTATGGATCGTTTCCAGCATTGCCGGTTCCGATGCCGGTCGAGTGGCTGTAATGGAACCCGTTGTCCACGATGGTGTTGTAATGCGGGTTGTTGACGTGCCCCAGGTGAACGCCCTGACCGGCGAAGTTTGGCTTCTGGATGCCGAGTGACTCTGCCTGCTTCTGGGCATGATTCTTATCGCCCGCGAGCGACGGATGCAGCTTGCCGACCTTATCGGCGTGCTCCTCACCGCCCGGCGAGAACTGGTTGCCGCGGAATGGATGGCCTGGGGTATCGCCCAGAACCAAAGCACCCACTTCGCCCAGCACCAACACTCGCCCCGACAGCATCACCTCGAAGTTCCGCCCGCTGCTCAGGGTCAAAGCACGCTGACGAGCCAAAGCCGCGAGGGCATGATAGTTCTCATCCTCAAGGGCGTCGCCGAACATCTTCAGCTTGTCCTTGTGGCCGATCTTGTTGACGCGGCGGATGAGGGCTTTCTCGTCCATCGAGCGAATTCGCATCTTTTCATGATCCCATGCTTTCTGATCCTTGGCGTCACGTCGCCGACCCTGAAGCTCACGGTCGCGGCGGTTCTCACGTTCGATACGCTGCTGCCGTTCACGAATACGGGGATTGGGTACACCACCAAAGTCACGGGCGATCTTGGCGGGCATTTTGCCTGCGGGTGTGGGGCGATCAGCAGCCTGCCGCACACCAATGCGAGCACGGTTCGCGTCGGCGGCTGCCTTATCGGCGGCCTGCACCCGCCGCGACATCGCCTCGTCGGTCGTGCTCAGTTGCGGTTTGGCAGCCGGTGGCGGAGCAACCGGGGCAGGCGGTGCCACTGGTGCTGGGTTGGCAGCCTGCCACATGGCCTTGTGAGCGTCGTAAGCCTTCGCCGCCATGCGGTGGTGATTCTCGTTTTCCAGGGCCAGGGCGAACATGGCCATCTTGTCGGGATCTTTGATCTTGCCGATGCGACGTTCCAGGGCGGCGTCGTCCATCGTCCTGAGACGCTTGTACTCATGGTCCATCGCCTTCTCATAGGCACGCTCGCCCATGCGGTTGCGTAGATCGTCATGATCCGGCATTCGGTACTTGGCTCGTGGGGCGGCACCGCCGGATCCACCGCCGTTATCCGGAGCCAACTTTGCTCCGCCCGCACCGCCCGACCACTGGTTACCGTGGAAAGGATGACCCGCAAGATCACCAAGCTCAAGGTCAAGGCCGCGGGAAAGCTTGCCCGTGGACGACTTGTCGTCGTGATCAACGGCGGCGTCTTCGTGGGCACGGGCTAACGCACTGTAGGCCGCAGAAAGCTTCTCGTGCATGTCCTGGTGGTTCGCGCCGTGCTCGGATGCCTCGCGACTATCGGCACGGTTATACTCCCTGCCGCGTAGCGGGCCGTCCGTGGGGCCGTCCTCGGCTGACTGACTGTATTTGGCCGCCATCTTCTCAGCGTAGTCCTGGGCCGCACCGTGTGCGTTGGAGGCGGTGTCGTGATCGCTGCTGTTGCACTTCGGGCCGCACTTGCTGCTGGCCTTCTGGGCATCATCTGAGGACGCCGTTACCTCGTCATCGTCATGGGTATCGACGCCCCGTTTGTCCGCTACACGCTTCAGGCGTTCGACGGTGTCGCGAGCCTTACCTACAGCGGCCCAGCGACCGTTCTCGTCGCGGGCCTGGTCGCCGCCCAGAGAAATAGCCTTGCCGCTAACCGGAAGGCTGAGAAACATATCGACGATGAAGTTCTGCATGATACCACCTTATTCGTAATATACGCCGCCCAGGTCTCCCCGCACCTTCTTCAGGCCGGCATCCAAGTTGGCTTGCTCCCGAGCACTAACGCGTCGCGGCTTGGACTTGGCTTCAGGATGATCGGCCTCGATGGATTTGGCGGCAGCCTCGTTGGCTGCCTTGGCCTTCATCTGGGCACTGGCGGCTTCACCGTCACGAGTTACGTCGCGGTAGTCGACGTGATTGTAAGTATCCTCGTGCTCCAGCCACGCCTTCTTATGATATTTTGCTGCGGAACGGTAAGCCACAACGGCCTTGCCGAACTTGCCTTTGGCGAGATGACCCTTAGCCTCGTCTGCCTTGGCCTGGGCCATGTCCGCATGATTCTTGGCACCCATAGCACCGTTCAGTGCTCTGGTCTTAGCGTTGGCCTCGGACGACGCGGTCTCGGCTGATGCAGTATACTGATTGCCGTGAAACGCGTGACCCGCCACGTCGCCCAGAACGAGCGACGGCTGGCTCAAGAATAGATCGACGATGTAATTCTGCACGGCGGTCTCCTTTGATATTTACTTCGCCAGAGCAGCCATACGCTCGGCCATCACCACTGTCGCGGGACGTTCCAGAACCCATGCACCCTGGCTGAACACCAGAGGCAGGTTCTCGCCACGGCTCAGGGACACCAAACGTTCACCCGCGGCCTTGGCGAGGTCGTGTTTTCCCGCCCGCTTAAGGGCACCGACGAAGCGTTCCAGTTTGTCCTTGTTCTTGATCTTGTTGATGCGAGTGGCCAAGTCGCGGTCGTTCATGGTCAGAATTCGCATCTGCTCATGCTCTTCATTCGATGTGGCGGCCACCACCTTCTTCTCGGCCCGCCCGTAACTCTTGGTCTGACGGGCAGCCGGCTTGACGTCGCTGCGGAGAACGGGCTTGCCTTCACCTGGGGCACGCTCGACAATCCGCTTGGCCGCCGCACGGGCTCCCACCGCAGCACCAGCCTCGCCACCGGCGTACTGGTTGCCGTGGAACGCGTGCCCGGCCTGTTCGAGAACGAGGTCGCCGTGGCTCAGGGAGGTGTCCTGACCACCGCCCTTCGCGTCCCACTTGTCGCAGTCGGCATCGTGCTTGGCCATCAGGGCGTTCATGGACGCACGGCTCGGGGCACCCTTCTTGCCGAAGGCCAGTTTCAGATCACCGCGACTCAGGGCTGCCGGTGCGGCTGCGGCTTCATCGTGGGACGCCTGGTTGATTTTCTTCCATCCCTTGTCGCGGCTGGCCCGCAGGGAATAGATATCCTCTAGCGGGATGGCCCGCACGGGAATCTTCTTCTCGATGCCGCCCTGCTCCGCTGCCTTGGGCTTGCTGTTGCCGCCTTGCAGGAGATTCTTCTTGAGTTCCTTCACCTCTTCCGCCGGCAGGACGCGGCCCGTGGCATTGTCACGCCACTGCTCGTGCTCGCGTCGCACGTTGCCCTTGGCGTCGGTGTGCGGACGAAGCTGGAGGTATTCACGTCCGGTATCGACGTGCTTGATGATCTGGGGGTTGTCGGCATCGTGCTGGCCGGCACCTTCGGGATGGGCCTTCGAGACCCACATGGGCTGCTTCTCGAAGTCCTGATCGAGACCCTCACGGCCCTGCTGGGCCTGCACGTTCTTCTCGTAATTGAACCCGACGTGGAAACGACCGACCGCTTCGCGGGTGACGCCCTGCGGGTACAGCTCCTCGGTCTTCTTGCCCTTGTTCGGATGCTCGCCGCCGTCCGCTGCGATGCCACGGTGCTTCTTGACCAGTTCACCGTTGGCTGCGGAGAAGACCTTACGGTGGGCGACGCTGATGATGTTGTTGCCCTTCTTGAGGTCGTTGTTCAGGAACTCGCGGGTCTTCGCACCGTGGATGCTGCCCGGCCCGTACTGGTTCCCGTGGAACTCGTGTCCCGTCACATCGCCCAATCGAAGAACTTCAAACTCGCCGCAGCCAAGGGACAGAAGGAGAACATCCGTCGTCGGCTTGCTGCTCGTGCCCAGCTTGATTTCCTTCGTACCGAAAAGCTGGTTACTCAGGCTCATGGCCCAGTCACCCACCGGACGGTTATCGAACATCCTCGTCATGACGATTCTCCTTTGTAAGATCATTTGATTAGACAATACCCTGCAGCACGGCTGCTGTGCGTCCAACCATAGACGCGATGGTGACTCCAATCGGGTTCAGTAGCTGGCCCGCGTTCTTGGTTCCGCCGTTGGGCAGGATGACCCAATACGGATCGGTGCCCGCTGCTGGTGCGGCTATGCCAAGAATCTTACAGAAGTTGTAGGGACCGATGAGACCCGTAAGACCCAGACCGTTCGGGATGCCGGCGGCGGTCGGTGCTGTGCCGGTAATCGCCCGGTAGCACATGTAGGTGCTGCCGTTTGTCGCAAGCATCCCAGGAACGTAGGACGTACCGCCCGCGTAGGCTCCGGGCGAACCGATACTGGTCGTGGCCGTGATGCTGGTCAACCACCGCATCGTGGTGTTGGGGTTGCCCCAGTCCTTGATGTTGTAAGCCTCGCTGTACTGAGCCAGACTTCCGCCCGTCGTCAGCAAGGTTCCAGGCTGGCGAGCGTTACCGGACACTCCGTAGCCGTCGCTGACACCCTGCGAAACGTTGGGTCCGAAAAGCTGGGAGGTCTGACCTGCGGCGATGTTCTGCACGTCAACCCGCACCTGATCGAGGACGTCCACCACCGTACCGTAGACCGCCCGCAGTCCGATGACCGCACCCGTGCCGCTGCTGGCCGCACCGGAGGAGTTGACAGCCGTGGTCGTGGCGAAGCCCGCCTTGTATCCCGTACCGGGAACCAAGGGCAAGACGGCGGTCACACCGCCCGTCGCGCTGATTCTGGCCACCACCACCTTGCCGCCCGACGCCCCGGTCTGCACCAGGGTCAGGATGTCGCCGATGCGGTAGTTCTGCCCCGCACCGCCCGGCTGTGTGGCAGCCTTGGCCCAGGGTAGAAGGTCCGAGCCTGACGTCAGCACCGCCCGTCGAAACGGCTTCTTGTAGAAGGCGTCGATGGCCGCGTACTGCGTGGCCGAGATGTAGCCCGCTGTCGTGCCCGGCCCAGTGTACATGAGGCGGGCCATTCGCAGCAGGGCGAACTGGAAGTAGCGAATCTTCCGCCGCGGCGGCATTTCGCTGGACTGGTAGGTCTTCAATGTGGCCATTGTAATGGTGCTCCGTATGGTTTACTGAACTTCGGCGTCCGCCGTGCCGGTGACACGCGCTTGCAGGCCCGCTTCCCGCATGGCACGCACCACGCGTGCCCCGCAGTCGATGATCACGATCATAGCGTCCGTCTCAATGCGGGCCTGTGCGCCATTTCGCGAGACGGTTTGTTGAATTGCGTAGGTGTCCGTTGACCGGCGACGCAGAGTGGCCAGGGTGCGTTCCAACGCGTGCAGCCTGTTCACAATGGTCGGATCCGGTTCGGGCACGCTGCCCACCACCGTGGGATCGCCGAAGCGGCGTCGCAGGAGGATGCCCTGCATTTCCCAGATGGCTCGGGCCAATTCCGCCGTGCGGCTTGCCAGGCCATCACCTGTGGCGATGTCCTCGATATCGGCGAGGAGGACGTCAAGGACAGCCTCGTCGGGATATGGCGTGCGGGGCGGCGGAGTGTATTGCGGCTGCTCGCGGATGATGCGACGGCGGCTGCTGGTGTTCGTTGTTGATTCGGCTACTTCTGGCATTTCGGAAATCTCCTAATTCGGCTTCGGATGATCGCGGGCTTATTTGCCCGCCTTGTGCTGCTCCCATGCAGCTTTGTTGACGTAGTACTGGCTGTGCTCATGCACGCTTGGCGACTGCCCCTTGGGCGTGACCAGCACCTGATTGTTTTGGGATCGCGTCGCGCTGCCACCGGCGGGATTGTGCTCGACGTAATCGCCTGCGGGAAGATGACCCGCGTAGGGCACACCGGCCTGATATCCGTGCGACGGGATTTTGCCGGCGGGAACGGTGACGGCTGACGCGAGCTTTGTTGCTTCGGCGTCGTGATTGGCCGCCTCTTCGAGATGACCCTTGACCTTGTTCTGATACTCCCGCTTGTTCTCCTGCCACTTTTCTAATGGCTCGTAACCTTCATCCTCGTACCGTGACGCGGGGTATGGAACCTTGGGGGCGGCTGGGAAATCGTCGAGGGCCTCGTTGATGACACTGGCCGCACGCCGGTTCAAGTCGGCTGCGGTCTTATGGGCCTCGGGCGTGTTCTTATCGTAAGCATCGTTCGTGGCGTCGATGGCCTTATCGGAAGCCTTATCGGGATCGCCGCCGTCCGTGTACTGATTGCCGCGAAACTTGTGGCCGGCAACATCACCCAGAACCAGGTCACCGCCACGAAGGTTATCATGACTCAAGGTCATGTCGGAAGCGTGGCCCGGCTTGATTCCCAAAAAGGTGTCAATGGTCTTGTTCAGGCTCGACATGATGTTACCTATGATACGATATGACGCAGCAGCACTGCAAGGGCTTAACTGCATTGACTTCCATAATACACGGTTGGGGCAATCTTAGCGATACCATTACTTTTCTCATTTTACAATGATCTAAGTATGATCAACCCTTGGCATGCTGCTCAGCTTGGCGACGATAGAATCGTGCCCGACCGAAGTGATTACTCGCTCGGTTCGTGCTGCCGGCAGCTCGGTGCTTCACGGCAGAATCGGCAAACGCCTCAGATGCCCTGACTGCCAACGAGGCTTTCTCGCCCGGTGATGCCGTGGATGCTCGGTACGCCTTGCCCGCCTGCTGGGCCGTCTTCATGGCCGCGTCAGCACGCTCCTGCATGGCCGCGTAAGCTGGATGATCCTTGAGCTTGCCCTTGCGGTCTTCAAACTCGTGGTCGCTGGCCCCGTGCTCGTGCAGGTGCATGAAGGCCATCAGGGCTCGGGCCTGCTCGTCATGGTCTTCGGTTCCGGGCTGGTCTCCGACCGCCTCGGCCAGCTTGGCGGCCTTCATGTGCTTCACCGCGGCATCGCCCAGGCGGTTGCCGATCCAGTGGTGCATGGAATCCTCGATGTCGGGCGTCAGGGCCTGCGGCGGTCCACCGTGGTGGTGGGCGTTCATGGCCTCGCCCGCAGCTATGCGGGCGGCGTAGTCGGCCTGCTCGTACTGGATAGCCTTCTTCGCGTCGGGCTCCTTGGGCTGGCCAGCACTGTACTGATTGCCGCGGAATTCATGCCCCGCAACGTCACCAAGCTCCAGCGGCACATCCAGACTCAACCGAGCGTCGCGGGGGCGGCGGGGAGGATGGGCTTCAGCCTGGGCCTTGGCCGCGTTATCTCGCAGGGCCTGCATCCTGCCGGCGGATGGCAGTCTGACCACGTGCTCGCCTGCTCCGCGTATGCGTCGCGATTCCTCCTCGTGTTCGCGAGCCGCAGAGATTGCTGCCTTCTGGGCGGCGTGGTGCATGCTGGCGAACTCCAGGCTGACGTCACTGCCGTCTTCTTCATGATGCTGGGCGGCGAGAACATGACCTTTAGCAGCCTTCTGGAACTGCTCGGCGGCCTTATCATGATCTGCCGCCGCACCGGAGGCAATGGCTTTCTTCGCCGTCACCAGGGCCACGTTGTTATCGCTGGTCGACGCGATGCTCTTGGCTAGTGCGCCCTTCTGCACCGTACCGGCTAGGGGGAACAACTTATAGTTCCGGATGGCGGCGTTAGCCTTGGCAGATGATTCTGTTGCCGTGAACTGGTTGCCATGAAACGCGTGCCCTGCGACGTCACCAAGCTCGATAGGTAGATCATGACTCAGGCCCTTGATCTGGAAATCATTCTGACGGCCCTGCACGTTGGCATTGTGAGCATCCCCGTACTTGCGACCATGCTCGTCATCATCTTCCGGGTTCCAGCCGGCGGCAATGGCCTGCCTACGCATCTCATCTGCCTGGAGACTCATGCGTTTTCCCTGAGCCATCGAAGTATGACGTGTTGCCAGGTCTTCCAGCTTCTCAGGATCATTGGCAGCACTCTTCGCCACGGGCAAACCACGGTTCTCATACACGCCCCGCACGGTTCTGCCGACAGCCGCAGCCTCCCTCAGATGACCCGCAGCATCGAGATGATGCTGTATGGCCTCGGGTGTATCCCCGGCAGCCAGAGCCCGTGATGCTGCTTGTCCAGCCTGCGTTGTATGGTACTTGTGCTCAACGTAGGCTGACATACTTACATCATTTGCCGCCGCGTGCGTATCATCATGAAGTTGCTGAGCTGCCGTGACTGCATTGCTTTGCGCTACCGCCGGCAATGCAGTCAAATCTGTCTGGGGACGGTCATGATACGGCTCGATCATATTCTTACCCACGCTTTGCTGCGGGTTTATGGGCAGTCCCGCATCGTGCGTGATCACAACAGCATTGCCGCGGTCTTCGACGACCCGGAAGTCACGAGCATCATCTCCGGGATCCTGCCACTCCGGTTTGATGGCTACCCGCTGGCCTGCCAGGTACTGGCCGTGCTGCTCGGCGGCTCCCTCCAGATACTTAGCCGTCTCAATATGCTCTCGTGCCGCCATTCTGTGCTGGCCGCGTTCAAGCTGGGTCAGCCTTGGTGCCTCAGAGGCATTCGCATGACCTTCGGCGGCGTCGCGACAACGTGATGCTGCGGCAGAATACAGGCCGTCCTTGACGAGACGCTTCGCATCATCTGAAGCGTCCACATGACGTTTGCCAGCCCGTGCGCCCTTCGTACTGTTGGTGGCGTCACTAGCCTTCTTCACAGCATCAACGGCTCCCTGGTGCGTGTACTGATTCCCGTGGAACTCGTGACCTGCAACGTCACCAAGCTCAAGATCAATATTTAGGCCATGACCTAAATTTAGGTCATCGGCTAACGCGGTGTCAGTTTGGCTCATGGCCATATCCTCTGGTTTGGTACTTCCAGTCCAAGACTGGAGATGATGGTTCGCCAGTTCCTGTAGGGCCTCGCCGGCAGAGCGACAGGCGTCGGCGGCGTCTTCATGATATGAATCGTGACCATCGGAACTGTTCAGGTCAGCATCGTTGTGCAGGTCGGCTGTGTGATGATACTCGTTCGCAGCCCTCGCACAGGCTTTGAAAGCAGCGTCGTTCGACCGGCCCGAGGCTGACTCCTTCAGGGCGACCACGGCTGCCGTGTTGGCCGCACCGTGTGCGTCGCGTGCGGCTGCTCCGCGGCGACCGGGCGGTGAGCCAATGGCTTCCTTGCTGGCCTTGGCGGCGTAGTCTACGGCCTCCTGTGCGGTCGCGGCGAACCTCCCACGGGCGTCCCGTTCCTGGCCCTCGCCGTGGCTGGCCCGCAGATCTCCCCGCAGGGCGGTAGCTCCGTCGCCAACAGCGTCGTCCTTGGGCTGGCACGTCTGGCCGCAGGTCGGGCACTTACCATCCTGACACGCACCCTTGCAGGCCGGGCAGGTGGCATCCTGGCTCAATGCGGCGTCCTTACCGCCACCGATGAGAACCGGGTGTCCGTTGATCGTGACCCAATGAGCATCGTCCGGAAGTTTGGATCCGGCGTTGTGCGTGCGGGCCTTCACGCGGTGCTGGGATGCTGCATCGGACAGGCCCGCCTTCTCGGCCTTGCGGGCTGCGTCATTCCGGTCTAGATAAGCGTTCCTGTGCGCCCGCCGCAGGTTGACCAGATTGCCGTGGGACGGATCCGCACGGTGGGCGTCCTCGGCGGATTTGACCTGGGACGCACGACGGTCGGCCCGTGCAGATGCCGTGGCGTGCTTCTTCAGGTTGCCAGCCTTTTCCTTTTCGGCCTTCTTGGCAGCTTCGGCCTTCGCCTTATCATCTGCAACCTTTTTATCGGCGGCGGCCTTCTCCCTGGCCAGTCGTTGGCTGCGGGCCACGAAGCCCTCCTGTGGAGTCTGGGCGAGATTTCTGCGGCCCACGTTAAGAACGCGTCCAATAGCACGGTCGCCAAACACGTTCGTGTTCCAGGCCCCGCCCCGTCCGCGGTTGCGGCCCGCGTCGGTTCGGTCCTTGACGAACTTCTGCCAGTGCTTCTTGTCGGCTGCGGACATCATATCATGGGAGATCTCGTGATGCCCGCCGGGGTTGGCCTCCTGGTCATGCATCATATCGTATGCATGGTCGGCAGACTTGGCCGGGCCGTACAGGTTACCTTCTGATATTCCGGGCTGCTCGATGTAGTCGCTGTGGAAGTCGCTGCCCATCTCCGACCGCATGCGGTCGGCTTTATCTTCATCGGGATAAGGTGCGACGGCGCAGTACCATTTGCCCTTCTCGGGTTCAAAGACCACGCAGTCCCGCTGCACGGACAGAATCAGGGCGGGCATCTCAACGGGGATATCTAGGGCTGACATGATACATCCTTGGTTAGCGGCGGGCATGCTTCATGCGGTTCATGGCATGCCAAACATCGCAGGCATAATGATGCTGCGATGAAATTTGTGGCTTCAGTGATGAACTTCTCACGACGAGACGCTTCGTCCTTCTCATAGCGGCGGAACTTCTCATACAGGTTCTCAGCCAGGCGGCGAGCAAACTCGTCGTGATTACGCATCGCATCTCGGGCCTCCGTATCACATAGCATAACGGATGAAGGCCGTTCAGGCGACGTTATGGCTTGGGGCACGGCCCGCCCGCGGGGCAGCACGCTTTCTCTAGCGGCACCTTGATGGCGTAAGTGCAGACCGACTGATCGAACTTGCCCAACTGCTTAGCCTTATCATTGGAGTAGCTGGCTTCACATGTTCCCGGATACTCGCCGTTGGGCACGCAGGCACATAGCTCGTGTTTGACCACGCAGCCGCAGGGACTGACGCTCTTGATCATGTGCAACGTCTTGGGCTGCTCGGGATTGGGCTTGCCGTCTTTGAACGCCGGCGGCTTGGTCATGTAGTCGTAGACCGTGGCTTTGCACGGCCCATTCTTATGCGGGCACTCGGCAGGCACGGGAGCCGAGATGATGACCAGGCCGGGGTGCGTGACGTCGGGACATTCAATCTCGAAGTCGGCCCCAATGAAAGATGCTGCCAGTAGTAACGCTGCGGTTAACATGATCTGTCTCCTAGAGGTTAGTTACTCAGACCAATCTGAGATTTGAGCGTAACGCTTTGCGATATCCAGTTCGATCTGGAGCCGCTTGTTTTGTGCCCCGCTGCTGCACGCCTCGCCGCACCAATGATTCGCGGCGGCCAGCAAGATGATATTCAGGCAGACAGAAATAATTAGGGCTGTGAGTAATACGGCGATCATATTTCCTCCGTGTTGGTTCGACAGGTCGCTTCCTCCATACGAATGATCATGTCGTAGATACGACGTGTTGACTCGTTGCAGGTTGCATCTGGCCCGGCCCGGCTGCCTACTTCATCGGTCTGCAACCACGATTCGTCTACGGCGGAGACCTTCGTATCGACGTGCGTGCGAGTGTTGGTCTCACGTATCCGCCCCAGGGTATTTTCCATGCGAAGCAAACGCTGCTTCAGGCTGTGTATCATATTGAGCCCCCTGGAAATGCAGCCCGCCCAGTCATTGGGCTTAAACGTTGCTCGCCTCGGGTGCTTCTAGATTTAAATGTGGGGCGGGGGCCTGAATCTGTTGCCGGGTCGGAAAAGCGAGTGGCGGCTGTGTTTGGCGCGTCCGACCCGATTTTCAAAGCTGTAGTCCCCGTGACCCCCCGTCCATGAGAAGCATCACGTCTCCTGTCTACATAGATACTGTCTACATAGATACTGTCTACATAGATACTGTCTACATAGATACTGTCTACATCCGCCCCCATGACTTCCGTTTGCTTCGGTATGATATCCTTATCATATTGTTGTTGAATCAACGTGTGACGCGACGCACAACCACGCAACATGTCTATACAGATCTTGTTACGTCGCTGTGCGTTCATTACGCTACTCCTGTACACCGTCTTCGATCACGCGACGCAACCGTGATCTCCTGCGATCACTGGATGTCTTGCGTTGCACACGTCCATTAGATTACAGTTACTGTTCGCGTGTGTATGATCTTCATTCATCGTTCGTTTCATGAAGACGCGTCCTGTCACGCGTCTCACGCTCGTCCTTGGGTTTAAATCTTCCCTTAGAGTTGCCCAGCCATCTGTATGACGTACACATCGTGCAACGCACGCTGCGTCTACGCTTACCGTTGGTCTTACGTCGTGTGCCCATGTGCGTGTGTGATCTCGTGGCTAACAGATGATCTTGGGTTGTTGGTCAGGCAGCGGGTCTCCAGTCGTTACCCTATTGGGCACACGTGGGTCCTGGATAGGCGGGCCAACAGGAAACGTCCCTAGCCCAGGCTGCACTGTAGGCCCGCATGCACACGACCGCACCCACGGGGCGTTGGCCCTTCCACACTTCGGGCACGTCCATCCTTCGTTCATGGCTTGGCTACCTCATGTGCCGTAATAGTGATACTGCCGCCCGCGTCAACGACCGGCTTATCGTTGGCGACCAATTGGCGTAACAGGCCGATGGCACTTAGGCCGTGAAATTGGGCCTCTGTGTAACTGGCCTGTGTGATGATCATGTTGTCCTTGTCCTTGGCGACAACGTTGTAGGTCATGGTCATGATTTCGGCTCCTGTGATGTTGAAAAGTAAATACAATCGCTCTCGTGAAAATGCCTTGTTGTTCCGCCCTTGTAAATCTTGATTTCGGCCTGTGGGAATTCCTCGTGGAACATGGCCTCAGTTAATACGTGCAAATGCAACTTGTCTGTGGGCCAGTTAATCGGCTCGAAGACTCGCAGCACTTTTGCACATGACTTCGCCTTCCTTAGTATCATTCTGGGATCGACTACATGCTGCAGCACGTTGAAGATCCACGCTTCATCGAAAATCGAGGGTGCCTCGTACTGCTCGAACGGCAGGGGGATGATCTCGACGTCGTCTCGTTGCAGCTTGTCATGATACGCGACCCACAGCGGATCAACGTTCACGGCTCTGCGAAACATCGGCAAGTTGCCGCATACCGGAAAGTTTCCACCGCCGATCTCCAGGATCGTTCTGTCTGCTACGTCCTCGGCTGTGATGGCGAGATACTGGAAAACCTCATAGTTTCGGCGACTAACATCAGCGTTCTGGCCGTGATGCTTCTCATGGCTCTGGGCCTCGATCCATTGTTTGTTCATTTTGGCCCCTTCAAGCTCGTCATACTATCGTACAACAGGAAAGCGGTTCGTTGAAATTCTCGCACTGCCTTTCTCAACTTGGTCTGGGCCTCGCTGGATGCGGCTTTAATATCCATCATTTTTAAGGCCCTTGTGTCGGCCTCGATATTCGCGGCCAGATGAGCGGCCCTCAAATTGGCTTGTGGATCCGGCTCGGGTTTTACGGGATTTTCGGGCAAGCTGGCTATGGTCAGTTTACGATCCATGATATTACGCCAGCCTGTACTTCGTGAACGTCCAGAAGGTCTCGAACAATGGGCAGTAGCGGCAGAACCTGTGAAACTCCGCCGTAGCCTCGTCCTGGAGAAGCCTGATGATTCTGGTTTCAGACTTCGACTTGTGCTCGCCGGTTTGTGATATGACCCACTTGCCGCGGAAGGCCCGCGCTAGATTGAGCCTGTAATCCTCGGATGCATGAGTCGGCTCGACAGTCATATCATCAAAAACAACGTCGTACTTGTCGGCGTTCTCGTACAAGTATCGGAACGCGTCACCTACGTTCACGTGCAGCTTGTGGGCCTCGCCGTTAAGGCTTATGGGAAAGTGCCGCCGGCAAACGTCGAGAACCTCGCTATCAATCTCACAGCATGTGACTCGTGCCACGTTGGGCAGGTCGCATAGCTCGGCTGCCAGGCTGCCGTCGCCTCCGCCCATGATCAAGACCCGCATGTGATCCATGTCGGGCAGCAGGTCGAGCATAGCCCGATCATACTCAGTATCACTGTTGGCCGACATAACATCGTCGCCCACGATGAGGGTCTTGCCATGAGCCTCATGATCCATGACCCTAATGATCTGAAAAGGCGACTTGCGCTCTTCGAGAATTCCAGAGAACTTGTACCTGACCGGCCCGACGCGGTCTTCACTGTAGATAGTCAGGGATAATCCGTCATCGTCCCACTGTGAGTTCATTTGTCTTTCCTGTCAGGTCATCGTGAGGTGCATCCCGATACAGGAAGTTAACTTTCCTGAACTTGGGCTTGAATCGTTCGTCGATCATCTTCAGGACGACCGACTGGTCATACGGCTTGCACGAGAAGATATCGAAGTACATGCTGCCGATGCGGTTGTCGCCGTGCATGGAGATGTTACTGGTTGTGATAAGCTGTAACGCACTCCAGCCACCATCGGAATCCGTGCCGAAGTTATACAGGAACGGCTCGCCCACGGCGGTCATCTTGATGGCCGCGACCAGATCCTTGATGAACTTCTTGATCTGCTTGCCGTCGTCGATGTTCTTGTTGCAGCCGGAGCAGTCCACCATCATGTGAAAGCCCCAATGCTCCTTGCCGTCTTCGCCCGTGAACAGATCATTTCGGGGATCGCGTTTGAGGTCGACTACGGGCGACTCGGGAATCGCGGCGGCATCTACGGGAGCGTCGCCCTGGGCCAGTTTGAGGTCGGCCTCGCGACCAGGCCGCAGGGACAGGAAAGAATTCAGTTCGTGGTTCATACTATTGCGCCTCTCGTGATATGAAAATGAGCGTGGCCCGCACTCGATGCGTCGATGCTCGGCTCGATGGTTATCGTGTCAAAGTCCTCGTCGCCAATCAACGTCCACGTATGATCCTGTCGTGCCGGATGGCACAAGATGTACTGGTCGTCGATGGCTTCGCGTCCCTTATGATGAAACTGTACCGCCAACCTGATATTCCTGCAACAGGGACAGTCGAACGTCAGGCCCACAAGTACGGTCTCGCCGGCGAAGGTCCACCACCGCGGGTTCAGTTCTCTCAGCCTCATGATTTCCCTTCATGAAACTCGATGCCCACAATCCTGGGCACGCTGCCTTCGTACATCGTGGCTTGTTCGTTGGCTCGCCGGATGTCAACTTCGGTCTGCTTGAAGGGCAGGGTCAGGCATCGGAACCAGGCCGACACGACCTTGCCGTTGTGGGTCTCGATATCGAGGTAGTTACCCTCGCTATGCACGCTGCCGCCGTAGTATCGCGTGCCCTTGGCCCGGCAGGCGGCCTGTTGGTGCTTATGCCCACCGAAGGCCAGCAGGCCCGCTAGAAAGCCGTGTATGCGAGCCAGGGCCGTGGGCTTGGGCTGTTGTTCGCTTACAAAAGGCGGCTCGACGAGATGCTCGATGATATTGCGGGCGTCGCGTAGCAGGTCGCACGACATCCAGCGGCCCGCGTCTTTGTGCTGGCGGGACGCCTCGTCGAGTTGCTCCAGAACCGGCACTTCTTCGAGATTCTCCCGAATGAACACGGCCTTCTTCTCTGGGAACCAGGCGGGCCACGAGCATACCATACAGTCGACTCCGCGATAGCCTTCGACTCGCAGCATAGTACCGTCGCCGGCACGATCACGAACGATACTGTTCTCGCGGATCATAATATGATCTCCGTTAGGGCTTGTTGGCCTTCGGAATTTCCGGAGCCAGCGGGATATCAACCAGAGGAACCGTAGGATGCGGGCTATGCGTTCCCTGCCGCGACATCACGATCTTGACGGTCGATAGCACCTCGTCGATCTTCTTCTCGTTGTTCGCGGCGATACTGGCCGCAGCGTCGATCTTCTTGTTGCCGTCCTCGACTTTGGCGAGGGCTTTGTCGACATCGGTCTTGATGGCCGTAACAGTGGACTCGATGCCAGCCACCTTGGCCGATGTTTCGACTTGCCGAGTGCTCACCGTAGTAAGCCAAGTCTTCATGCTGTCCACCGTGACCTCGTCCTTGGTCTGCTGCACGAGCTTCGCGTCATGATCGGCCTGGCAATGGTTGCGATACTCGATATAGCCGATGACCACACCGATGCATCCGAACAGTCCTAACCACAATTCCCAACGGGTGTTGGTCTTTGGGCCGTGTTTGCTGGTCATCTTGATTTCAACGTCGTTGGCGTCGGTCGACATCATTTGCCTCCAGTGGACTTGCCCTTCAGTTCTTCGATTTCTTTCTGCATATTCGAGATGACCACGCCTCGATCAGAAAGTACCTTCTTCATGTCGTTGATATCTTCCTGCATGGTTTTCATATACTCGCCATTCTTGGCGATAGCTGCCGCATTACTCTTCATCTGGCTGGGCACGTATCCCGAGTCGCTGGCCAGATTGATCAACAGGATCGCGAGGAGCAAACCCATGAAGCCCAGCACCGCATATAGAATCTTGCGTAACGTCCTGATTTCCGGATCCGTGTATCGGCTCGCCTCCTGATGATTTGTGGGCTTAGTGCGAAGCCTCAGACAGCATCTTACCGTTTTCAGGAAATAACCGCCACATCGCAAATTACGGGCTGATAACTCGACGAAAAGATTCGCAGTGCATCAACACATAAACCGTAAGGCACGAGGTCATGATAGAAACTATCGCAGCCACGATCATAACATAAGCCAACTTCATGATATGCCTCACGCGAACAGTATGAACACCGAAAGCAGGGCTTCCAGTGCCGATAGGATCTGTGGCAAGTGACCCTCGATCCAAGTGATGATACTGCCCCAGTTGAACGTGGCCATCATCAGTTCGCCGATGCCGTAGCCGAGGTTATCAGCGGCGGCCATCGATGCGACCTTACCATGCATGACGTCGATCAGGTTGCACGTCTCGCCTTTGTCGTTCTTCCGCATGGGCCGGGCTAGGGCTTCATGCACCGTGTCGGCCTGCTGCTGCGTGATCTTGCCCGCCCGCAACTGCGTGTGGGTCGCCCGATACATTGCCAAGCTGAACAGCGGATGGTGGAATAGGGCTTCGCTCATGTTAAAAATCCCTTGGGTTTCAGGTGCGTTCCAGCCTAAGTAGCCAGTCGCGTGCGTGGTTTCGATACCGCCCATTATAGCCTGCTATCAGAAACCGTCCTGAGCCTCGTTGCGGGCCGCAACCAGGCGTTCCAGTTCGGCCTCCAGATCGCGGACTCGCTCCTCGGTAGCAAAGTCGGCAACCCTGCCGCACATGCGTTCCATGAGGCTGAGCAGGTACATGCTCTTGCCACTGCGGGCATGACGGATCCAGTCGGCCACGAAGCCCTCCAGAACTTCATCCGTCATCTGGGCTCGGATAGCCGCCTGGATGCGGTTCTGCTCGCGCACATACGGATTGCCGCCACTGCACCGATTACCTCTGAGAAACTTGCCCGACACCGGATCCCTGCCCGATGATGTCGACGTTGCTGCTTCGGTGGGCAACGCCGGCGGATCCTGCTTCGTATTCGGGTCGGAAGTGATACGCCTTCGATTGATACTCATTATCGTCCTACCAGTTGAATTACCGGCTGCGTTCCGGTCGCCGTAGATCGCTACCGCGTGCGGCAGCCAGGCAACCCACAGATAAAAACGCAGCATCCATAACCATCGATCTTACATCGGGACCGGACTGCGTCAATACAAGTTAGCGGTTATTTCAGATCTTTCATCCAAAGATCATACTCTAACGCCACGTCGCGGTACTGCCTATGAAAGTGTTCCACGCTTTCGGCATCCCGCAGTTCGCTTGCGATCTGCATAGCACAAATGTTCCTGATCATTCGCAGATGGTAACCGATTACGCGTCGCAGTTGTTTGCACGCTTTGATCAACTGCCACGCACATGCCAGGTTGATGAACGCGGCGGCGATAAAAACGAACCACATAACGGTCACAGTTCACCACCGTTGGGCAGATTCTGGATGCGTCGTCGCTTCGGGCGTAACTGCGGAGCAGTCGCACCAGGCGGGTCACGCAGATTGGGAATGCACGGCTCTTGGTCGATTTGCCGAATGCTGGCAAAAACGGCGGGCGGTATCTGCATCGCACGCATCACTCGCTGTTCTAACTCACGCATCTCCTCGGTGATATCTCGGGCTCGCGGCGTATTGGGGTTGCGCGGCTCACACGTCGGCCCAGTTGGTACGACGTAGCGAAGATCGAGGGCGTCTTCAATACTACCGCCGTTGTGGACGCTTGGAATGACCGCGACCACCGAATCATGCATTGGGGCCGCTGTATAGCGGTGCCGATCCATCGCGTCGCGGAACGGCTCCATCGCTTCAAACGCACCATTCAGTGCCGTATCCAGGCCCGTACCAGCGAACACGTCCATCAGGGTGCGGCCCTGCGGCGGGTCTCGCAGTTCGGGCGGCTCAGGCCGCGGCGTTGCGCTCTGCACAGCCCACCGTAGACAATGCAAAGAGTTGATCATACAACTGCTCCATCCCGATGGTGACGACGGATCAGGACTTGAATGTCTGATCACAGCTTCGCCCGCTTCCTTCAGAGCATCGCGATGCTGGGTGATGCGGGCGACGAAGTTGACCAGTTCATGATACTCCTCAGACGACGCATGGTTGCGTCGGGCTTGGTTGTAATTCCCCAGCAGTCTGTCCAGCGTTCGTCGTTCGTCTTGCGTCATGATTTTACTCCATCCATGCCAGACACCCCGGCGTGCTACATCGTCCCCAGCAATGCCCGTTGATAGCCGCTATCGATAGCGTCAGCCGCCCGCCGCAGCCAGTCGGGCAATCTACGGTCTCCTGAGCGTTCTGGCGTTTGTGGCGGCTCCTGAAGGCATCCACGGTATCGGCGGCCATAGCATGACGTTCGAGAATACGGATTAGTTCGATGTTCCTGGCTCGGCCCTCGGCCCGCGTGAACATAGCGAAATGATCACACGGCACGCGGTTTGAGTCCGATGCGTCGCTCAGTTTCCGGCACGGTGCACGCAGTGCCCAGCCGATGTCAACCCCGCCTATCAGTCGCCTGATATCGATGTCCATAGCACACGGACGATCCTCTAACATGCCGCGAAAATGTCGGCATATCTGATCAGGCCCGGCCATCTTCGGGGCGGTTCTCATCCTGCGTCGTTCAGGCATGGTCATCTTTCAGTGGCGACGGCTTCATCATACGATGACGCAATCACGATCATAGTTCACCACCTTCACCCACGGGATTGTCGATGAAGTCCAGAAACTGTCGGCGTTGGTGGCCAGTCATGCTGCGAACTTGGTCTACTGTCCAGCCATAGTATTCAGCCAGGCGTAGCTCGATGCAATCCTCGGGCGGTCGCAGGCCGATCATTACGATGTCCCACACGTTAGTGTTGTTGTTTCCGTTGCGGCCAACCAGCATGACCGTGCCCAGGGATAAGCTGCGTCGGACCGTGCTGGGCGACTCGCGGCCCGCACGAATGTTCTCCACGATGACTCCAGTATCACGCACCTTGATCCGCACGCCAGACGGCTCCATACGGTCGGACATCAGCATCATGGCGTGTGCTTCGCCCAGTGGCCGCAGTTCCTCCAGCAGCACGCACGACAGTATCTGGCTATATGAATCCGACCGCCGTCTGGTGAAGCATGACGTCATTTTGCGTCGTTCGACTGTTCTCGTGATTCGGAGTCGCTCCGGACGCTGCCGAACGTCATTGATCTCGATAACGATGAGGTTTTCTACAGTGCCACGATCACACCGCGGGTTAAATCGTGGGTCAGCAAACGTATTGCGATAACGTGGGTTTGGGTAGTTCTCATTCACGAGAGCATCACGACCATCGGAGAAACAGATCTCAGTCTCGGTTATGATCACCAAGTTTCGCGGCCCGCCAAAGTTGGACCAGGCACATCGTAGCTCGACATCGTAGACTGACGGCACGCGTCCACCGACCAGAAGCGGCCTGATGTACATAACCAGGGCATTGACGTTGTGGCCCAGGCTGTCGGCGATGACCTTCATCATCACCTTGCCCGCCTTCGTGATCACGAGCATACCCGTCATAAACTACACCGTAATCTTTCTAGAGTTGGATCGTAGCGATAGTTGTGCTTGACGCAGATATCCTGACACTGCTCCCAGGTGATGTTGCCCGCCTTGTACTGAGCAATCGCGTCGTTGGCCGCCGCCCGGTCGGCGTTCAGTTCGGCCCGCAGCTTCACCACCATATCGTGTAGCGGGCCGCGGTGCGGCTGGCACTTGTGCAGGGGCAGGCCCAGTGCCTGGAAGAACCGGCCCAGCCAGCCGATCTGGTCACCACACTTCTGACAACAGCTACTCGGGTACATGATCTTCTCCTGGGCCTATCGCGGCCATCACTCGATGGTAGAGATCTTCAGGGAACTCGGGAAGCTGTAGTTCGCTTCTCACAATCTTCCCGATATCGGCACGCTCCAGTTCCAAACACGTGCGGATAATATCGTTTTGGGCGACGACGAACTCATCGTAGGGCTTCGTCGAGTCAAACTCGTTCTGGAACCGAATCAGCGTCTGCTGCGATACGCCCGATAGGTTCTTCCACACCTCACGCATCAACACAACTCGATCATTTTCTGTCATGATTTCGCCTTACAAATTAATCGTGGATCTCTTGTTTAGTAACGCCACCCATTTAATTTGCCACCCATCCCAGGTTGTTGTGCCATACCACGTCGCCGCGCTCCCGCGGCGTCAGTTCACGATAGTAGTCTCGATGCGACCAGTGATAGTTACGATCCTCACCATCGTGGTGAACCCGCGGCTTCACATGCAGGAGGTTGCCGTCCACGTCACCGACAATGAACTCGCATCCCGCACGCGGGCCTTGTATCTGGATCACTATGTCACCCGCTTCGATCATTATTTCGTACCTTCACGCAACGGTCCCACGACTCACCAAACACCCTCTCCCAGTCATTGCTGCTCACATCGAGGTAGCGGGCAACCCAGGATCGCACGTCAAGCCGGGTTTGCAGGCCCTCGCGGTGCTTGATCAGGGACAGGCCGGCGTCTGGCGTACCGGGCCGCAGGTCGTCGATGCTCAGGCGGGGCACGTCGGGCAGCAGTGGCCGCACCACGTCGCTGAAGGCCCGATAGTAGTCCGGAATGCCTGTGTCGCTAGGCAGGGCCAAACTGAACGCCAGGGGCGGGTATAGCTGGCCGTGCATTTCATCCTCCAGCCAGCAATGTACCTCCCGCACCTTGCCGCGAGCAAGCCTTCGCAGGGGCACGACATGCTCCTTCCACGTGAACTCGCCCGTGCCTTGCCAGATATCGAAGAATCCGCTGTCGTATGATCCCGGCTGGCAGTCCTTCAGGAACTGGAACAGGTCGGCTCGCACCACGCGTCGGTATTCCTTCCGCAGGGCCATGCGGCACAGATTCGGCCACACCAAGTCGATGATACGCTGGTCGTTCTCCACGACGGTGATGCCCTTGACCCGGCGATTGTAAGTCGCGTATGTGGGAGCAACTCCCAAGCCCAGACCGCCGATCAGGGTATTGCCGTGCAGATACTGGACGGCGTCGTCCATCTGCCATAGCTCGCAGGGCACTGTGGACATCCACGTGCCGCCCTCGTACTTCAGGGCGTTCGTGATGACGTCACTGGAGAACCGCAGCGAGACTGGTCGCTTTCCCATCAGAATCGCGTTACGCATCGACACCAGATCGATGGGTACGCCGGCCTTGATGGTACTGATCACCACCTCGACGTCCTCGATCTTGCCGGGAGGTATCATCGGCATGCGTCGCAGCAGGCGGCACATGCGAGTGTTCGTATCCTCGGGCGTCTTGTTGCGTACCAGGGTTCGGCTCATTGTCCATCACTCCTTTTCGTAAAATCACCGGGAAACACAGCACGTTCCAAACGATCAATACGTGCAAGTATGTCCGCACTAGCGGTCTCCGTAATAACTGAAATATTCGCTAGTGCGGAATCCAGCAGTTCATCGATGGCTTGTGATCTGTACATCCGCCTGCCGATCTGACCCTGACGCATAACACGATATGCCTCGATCTTTTGATACCGAGTTTTGCGAATTCGAGCGTCTTTCGATAGTTTTGGAACGTTCTCCATTAGTCTCCAAGCTCCTCTTCGATCTGCTGGTCGATACCCGCCAGAAGCGTCGCTACCTGTATCTCGACCGAATGACGCAGGGCACGCAGGGCCAGCAGCCGTGTCGAGTACAGAAACTTCGGATCCTGCGTCGTCGTATGATCATCTTGCCCAAAGGCATGGCTGACGCAGCCTGAACAGGCGGGCTCAACATGCGGCCCGCTGTGGCCACCGATGTAGTTGTTGTAGAGAAAGCCCTTGGTCAGGCCGCTGCCGCTGGGCGGGGCAACGTCGGGCCTCACGTCCTCGGTAAACCGCATGGCCTTCGCCAGCCTGAGTTCCTGCTGCAGGTCTGCCATTGCCTGCTGTTCCTTCTTCGTCATAGCCATCATACGTCCTTTACTCGGAAAGTGATCTTCAGTACGCCCGCCATCAACCGCTTTGCCACGGGTTCCCAAAGCTGGCCGTCGTAAAAGCGTGTACGGGGCCGCTGGTTACAAGAATATTGGTCACGATAGTGATTCTCCTATGCCTTATCCAGACACGGGAGGTTCAATATCATTTGTGAATCAAATAGATCGTCGGCTGCGGCTGAGGTGATTCAGGCGTGCCACGGTAGTACTTAGCCGTAACCAGAGTGTTCTCGTCCAGGCGACCAAGCTCCAGGATTACCTGAGTCTGATCCAGTTCCTGCCGCGGTATCGCCTCAAGCCATTGCAGAAGTTGCAGGCCAGTCATGATTTGTCACCTTATCAGATCATCTCCACGATATCGTGGGCCAACTCATCGGGCCAACGGTCACCACGACGTTGATCTTCAGCCAATTCAGTACCAAGCCATCGAATCTTCAGATCGGCGGCTGTCGGCCACACACGCTTGTACTTTACGGCGTTATGCATAACGTCGTCGGTGACACTCGTGTCGTATTCATCGACAACCGCGTTTGGAACGAAAACAACGGCGTCACGACCACGATGGCCGTACCACGGCTGATCTAGTCCGACGCTAAGGCGTCCTTTGGCGTTAGCTATCGCGTCCGATTTGCTCGTATGAATCGAACACATATAGCCATCTTTCAAGTTCTTAACAGCGTAAAGCAACATGATTCATACCTCCTATCACACTGGACACGGCCCGCCAATATGATATTAGTTCATTTCGGGGCCGAAATGCGGAGAATTCGGATCGCCGACCGCCTGGTTCAGGCTTTCCGCCGGCGGATCCGCGATCACCTCGATGCCGGGCGGCGGTTCGGTCCACTGATCGCCCAGTTGCGATTTCCAGAACTCGATCATGCCGGGCAGGCAGTGTGCCGCGGCGTCAGCCCAGGTCGGCCAACGGCCACGCAGTTCGCGGAACCGCATTTGATAGTAGATGCTGCTCGCGTTATGAGGGAAATGCGGCTCATGTTTGTGGCCGCAGACCGGGCACATATCCTTGGACGGAGGGAGTAGAAGCATTACGGTGCGAACTCCAGAGTTTCCATGTGCCTTCGACTCCTAAGTATATCTTCGTGCGACACGCGAGGTGGTCTGAACTCGTTGCGCACCACGCGACCGTTCATGAGTTCGTTGTAATCAAAACGAACTTCAGTGGCCTGTCTAAATGAGACGTCCTCACAGGCGAAGTCACACAGAGCGTTCTTAAATATGATAGCTATTCGTGGAATAAGAAGTTCGCCGCGAATGAACCTGCGTCCTCGATCACGCAGACGATACCAGCCCTTCTTCAATACGCGTTCCTCGCGCCCGGCCACAATGATCAACTCAAATCGCTGCTCGACTACACCCCAGTGTCGCATATACGATGAATCGCCCCATGATCCACTCGTGGTGTTATCGTGACCCTCAACTAGCCTGACAATCTCAATCCACTCCTCGCCGGTATTGTCGGTATATTCCTGCATCCACTTCAGTATGCAGCAGTATTCACTAACGAATGGCCGTGGATAGAGACAGCACAGCCCTCCGCACACCTCACAGTGAAACTTCTCGCAGTCCCATAGACGTCTCTCGTAATCTTCCTGCGTCTGGCGTATAACCGTCTCACGAGTAATAGTTTGCATCCGGCGTCGTTCGGGCATCGCGTTTCTCCTTCTCGTAAGCTAAGGCCAACGTCAGATTTACCGTTAGCACCGAGGATAAATGCTGCTGTTCAGGCGGCGTATTGATGTACCGCTGCACGGCTTCGCGGGCCGCTGGCGATAGACTTTCAAGATAGCGGTCGATGTCGAACATCATCCTATCCAGACATGCGGGTAGTCGCTCATGTGGCCCTCGTAAATCAACCAGAACACTTCGTCTCCGCCGATGGTCTCACCGCTTTCGGATGCATAATCATCGATCATGTTTCTGATCTCGGTTGGGCCGACGTTCTGGCCTGCGGTCAGGCGTTGCTGTAAGTAGTCTAGTAGGCTCATGATCAAAGCTCCCAGCCAGGCCGCGATGATGGCGGCGGTGCAGGTGGTTCGGGCGGCGGTGTCTGCATGCGGCGGCGTACTATGACTGGCCTCGTCAGTTCCCGTACCAGGGCGATCATAGCGTTTGTGGCAGTCTCAACGTCGGGCATGCGGCGACTCATGAAGGCCGCCTGCCTGTCTTCCAGTATCTGCTTAATGCGGTTCTTGACGTCTTCGTCGGACATAACCTCGCGGCCACGCACGAAGTCCTCGGAGAACCGCATGATCTGGCCACGATACTCTGACTTACGATAGGCATCGTTGGCCGCGACGAGGCGGGTTAGTAGATTATGCAGAAAGTCGGTGTCGCCTTGGTTCATGCCTAACCAGACACGGCTCACCGAGATGATTCAGGCACTGTCCCGCCCTGGGGTTTGGCTCGCTCTAGATTAGCCTCGCGTGCGCTCAGGTTGATGGGCTTCGACCGGCAGCCATGACACAGCGTGTGGTACTTTTCCTTCGGCTGGAACGTCTGATAACACCGCATACACGGTCGCTTCGGGGGCAGGTCTTCTGCGTCATCTTCTTCGATTAGAACGTCCGTGCTCATGCTGCTTCCTTATTTCTACAAGTCGGCGGGCCGTCACCTCGATGGCCCCGGCTCGCACAGCTACTGCCCGCCGTGCTCGGGTTAGGTCGTAATGATCGCCGTGCCGCCATCCCCTTCGCAAGCCGATACTGCGGGCGAACGCTTCGAGTTCCGCGTCGCTGTCGGCCATAAGATGACAGGCTTCAGCATAGGGCCAGTTGCGGATAAACGCCATAGACGTATCACGTAGATCATCCACGTAGACCGACATCACTACTCTGCTGCCTCTCCATCCTGGCCATCATTTCGTTGTAGCTCGTCACGTCACGCGGCAGGATGGGTCGAGGCTGCCTCCCAGTGTAGTGCGTAAATAACTTGGCGTGTTCCTCGCAGTAGAACGTCGTCCAGCCCATCACATAGTCCATAACCGACTTGCCGCCCAGGCCACTGAAGAACACCGGCGTCTGAATTTCCTCAAAGGCCAGGGTGGGTTTGGTCCTGCACTCCTCGCCTGGCTTACCGAGAAACTTACCATAGAAGTTATGGTTGTGCTGACAAACGTGAATATCTGTGCTCATGACTTCGGCTTTTGCTTCAGTTCGTCGATGTATCGGCCCAGACGTTCAGACACGTGCAGCAAGTCCTCGTTCTCATATACGGCGTTGCAATCCTCCTCGGTTTCGCACGGCAGCACGGCGCAGCACAACAGTTCGTACCGCAGCCGGCGGTTGATGATGTGCATCTCCGATAGCTGGCACTCCAAGGAGTGTTGGTCCCGTCCATCGGAATCGATGCGGCTGCCACACACCCATGCGTATGGCATGCCGCTGATTCTCCTGGTCGGCTGGGCACCACACTTCTGACAGTGATCCTTTGGAAACTTACTGTCGGGGCAGTAGTTCTGTAGATCGGTGTTCATGATCGCGGACTCATTAGAACGAGGCAAACCAGAGCGGCTACAGTCAGCACCACCATCACGATAAACGTCCAGCAGCCCATCGCGTTGCAGCGGCACGGCCAGTAGCCGCACTCCTGGCACTTCATAGTTCGGTCGTTCATTGTCGCGGGGCTGGCTTGTCGGCGGGGCCATGATGACCCTCGGCAACGGGGCCTTCGACGTAGTCGGGCTGCGTCATGACCGGCTTCTCGCTGATCACGTTCAGGCGGCACACATCCATCCAGTACTGGTCGAGGCGTTTGCCGTCTTTGTCGAAGCCGAGGTCCAGGGTCGCCTGGATGCAACCGTACAGGTCGAACGAGATCGACGAGCAGACGCCCTCCAGTCCGGTGACCTTGTCTTTGACCTTGTGGCCCAGCAGGGCCAGATGCTGTTGTACGTTCGTCACTTATGATTCTCCTTGGGTTTGTATTTTGCGTCGTTCGATCACCTTCTCCTCGGCGGCGATGCGGCGTGCCAGGCTGGCAACAAATCTCCACGTCGGGGCCGAGGAATCGAACCAGGGCGCACTTACGGTTACCTTACCAAACACCGTAGCACCAGGGGCTCCCCACCATCTCTGGCCACGAGTTGTGATCGGCATGATCTCGATGAGCCCAGCCCACTGTGGGATATCATCGTGCGTCAGCAGGCCACCAGGCGTTGCGTAGTAAAACTCGTTGCACAGCATCCTGGCCCGGCGTTGCTTCATGCGATTCTTAACGTCGCTGCGAAAATCGGGGCGTGATACTTTGATCTCGATGGATACCCGCCGGCAGCGACGGTCGGATTCTATTCCCCATAAGTCCATCGTGCGCTCGCCGTCGTCGCCGAAGCCTGACCCGACACGCATCTGCCGCATCCAGATCATTTTTCCCCAGGCCCGCATGTTCCGCACGGCGTGTTCGACTTCATCGGCAGTCACGCAGTATCTCCAGCATGGTGTCGGTGATCTCGACGTTGGTGGCCAGCAGCCTGCCGTTATGCAGTACGCGACCGTCCGCTTTGAACCGCAATTGGTTATCAGGGCCGGCAGCCAAGACGATCTCGTTAGATTCGGTGGCCTTAGCGTGGCGACCGATCACTATCGTATCGTGTACGTCGATCATCTCGACCTCACGGGCTTCAGCACGGGGCGACCGTTCTCGATCACAGACTGCACCATATCATCGGAGAAGTCCGGGGCGTCGATGGCCTCGGTTAGAATGACTCCCGTGACGGTGGCTCCATCACGAACGGATCCGTCTGGAACCACCATCGTCAGCGGCGGGCCATTATTGAACTCAAGCGTCAGCATGCGTACCTTCATTTGCAATGAATCCTTACCTTACGTGATGCGTCCTCAAACTTCCGCAGGCCGCTCAGGAACTTCGCGGTATCCCGCTGACTGCGGGCCGCCTTGACTGTAATGGCGTTGATTTCAGCACGCACGACGCCCTCCGCCCGCCTCTCGATCTTCAGCAGAGCCTTGGCCATCATCCAGCAGTGCCAATGCGCTTCTTCAAGCGTGAACTCGAACCCGCGACCGAAGTCGAAGTACTGATTGCCAACCACAAGCCATGTGCGGCACTCCTTGCGGCCCGTGACGCGAATCCAGCGATCAGCACAGTCCCGTTCTTGCACGGTAGCCTTTGGCGGAAGTACCGGCTTGTAATGTCGCGTCGTGATCATAGTTGATGCCTCCAGTGCGTCGGTTGATAGTAAACGTACATGCCACCATCCATGAACCACAGTCGCCCGTTCGAGCCACCACGCCGCATCCGCTGGATGTTCCGTTCGCCCTCGTGGTCGCTGATTTTGGTCTCGACGGCTACATCCATCGGCGGCGAAGTGTCCGTGATCGGCTGCCAGGTTTGTATGTAGCGTCGGGTCATCGCTTCATCACCTTCGTTAGTGTTCGGATCGCGTAGCAAACATGGCTGCCGCAGGCACAGTTCTCACCATGCAGCAGCACCGGAGCAGGCAGGTCGCGTCTCAAGGCGGCAATAGATTCATCGATAGCCGCAGCAAGCTCACCCTGACGGTTGCTGACGGCCAGGGCGGGCCGCAGTAGGGCATCGAGTTTTGGCAAAGGAAAGAACTTGTGTGCCTTACCTCCCTTGCCTACGTTCATCATGGCCATCACTGCCTCGCCGGGATTATTCTTGTCCGGCGGCATCCGAGACCACAGGCCCTGCTTGCCGTCGATCATGAACACCTGTCGCCCGCAATGAATGATGCGTGCCGAGACTGTGTTGGGGTAGTTTTCGATATGGGCCATTTCTCGCACGTCGATTTCTTTTTGACAGTGAGGACACTTCATTTACACGTTCCCATGTTCTGGCCGCACCGCGGGCATACGCCTTCGATGGTCTTGCCGCACACGCATACGAGGTCGGGCTGATCCTTCATGACGTTAGTCCCTCGTGCCATATTTGCAACCGCTAGGTCTACGGGCGGCTTCGACATCTCCTCCACCCAGGCAATCCATCTATCCCATCGAGCCACCGTCGCCATCTGCTTCTCGTACCGGCGGGCACGTTCGCCGTCGCTCAGGCAGCTATGCGGCTTCGCAAACTTGTCGGCCCACTGCTGGCTCTTCGCCCGCTGGGCCTTCAGGTAGATCAGCAGGCCGATAGCCGGGGCCTTCTCCGCATCAGTCTGCTTGAATCCGCAGGCCGGGCAATAGGGCGTCGTGACTTCGGTTCCGCAGCGGCAAGTGCTCATGTGGGCTCCTCCATCGCCTTGCGGTTGCTGTGCTGGTACTGAGCGAATGTATCGGCCAGCCAGTATGAGCGACTCGCCAAGCAGTCCACGCACACCAGGGTGATGCTGGCGTTCCCCGGCATGTTGGCCCGCGGATGCGGGATCTCGCCGTAGGTCGCCAGTCGCCACGTGCGATGGCCGCAGAACAGCCTCTTCAAGAAGTGGATGATTCTCATGGCTTCTCCGCCTTCATGCTGATCACGCAGAACGACTCGCTGCGGGAAATCTGGCCACCGTTCTGATAGTTGAACTTGTGGTACAAAATATGATGCCCCTGCCAGTCGAAGGTAGACCAGCCGTTGCCCACCTCGCGGACGTTCGTCGCTCCCGTGGGAAGGGTGTCACTGGTCGGGGCCACCGTGGTTTCGCCGCAGCCGATACATAAAACCAGCAGGGCTAGAGCTAGAAGTCGTTTCATGTTTGGATCCTCCTTCGCGTTGGGGTGGCAGGGGCCGCTGTTTGGCCCCACAGGCGGTCAAAGTCACTGGCCAGCCGTTCTATCGACCTGCGGGCGACGGGCTCACGTGCGGCCACAGGCGGCGTCACAGCGGGTCGTGACGGGGCCTGGGCTGGCGTTCGGGTAGTTAAGGCCGATACATCGGCCAGGGGCTTGTCCCAGGCGGGCAAACCGGCGTCTTCCTCGCCCCACGGCAAATGGCCGGGAGCCTCGCCGGTCTCGGACCTCGTGTACTGGCCGAACTTGTCCCGAACCATGACCACCGGCGGCCCAGACTTATTTATGAGCCCGTGGAAGATGATCTCGGCAGTAGCTTGGTCGATGTCGTGCATGGTGCTTTCAATACTGGACACCGCTGCGGCGTATGATTATCCCAGGGCAGCCTCTCGTATTCACGATCTGGATGATGACAGGAGAACCCGCCGTGGCTGTCCAGGTTATGAACGCAGCCCCAGCAATACGGCCCATCGTCGCACTGCTTCGGTCCAACTTGCATCACCCGTCCTCCATCAGTCGCACGTTGTTTTCTTCCCACGGGCTTGGATCGTCGCTCCCGCCATGTTCCATCGGACAGCCTGGGCCGGCTGAGAATAGCTGGGCCGGTCGGCTGCTGATCGTGTCGCGGAACAGTTCGTCGGCACACTCACGGCAGTACATCATCTCGTGGCAGTGCGGCGTGATGCCGGCTCGCGATAGCTTATCCATACGATTTGATGGATCGAATCTACACCGGCACGCTTTGCAGGTAGGCCGCAGGTCACTCATCATAGCCCCTTCTGATCACGCTCCAGTTTGATGCGGGGACTGTTCAAGTACCTGTGCATCTCACGCCACAGGCGGCGGGACTCATCGGTCAGCCATATTAGGTAGTCCAGTGGAACAGCATCGATACGCTTACCCTCGTACTTCCCAAACCTCATGGTCGCCGTCTGGCCATAGGCTTTGGCCTCGACATCGTTCATGGGTACGGTCGCCGCAGTTCCCTGTTCCGGACGAACAGGTGCTGGTAGCCAGGGACTTATCAGTTCGCCTAAACGATTAGCAACAATACGACGACCGAGATCATTCATATCACTAACTTCGCTAATGACCAAGGCTGCCAACTCGGATGCAACTTCACCTGGACTCATTTAGGTTGATTCCTTACTAAATTCCGTTCCACAATCGCCTCTGCAACTCGAAGTAAAGGCCCCTCACCCCAGACACCCATAGCGTTATTCACTAGTAACCAAACAATTCTAATGTTACCCTGAACGTAACCACACGATGGATCAATACGATCTAACGACATCTTTCCGTAGTCAGTAGTTTGCTCAAACGGCATAGCCGTTATAGCACAAACACCGCCCTGTAAATCATAAACCTGACGCAGGTATTCTAGCGATATGTTGCAATCCAGGTTACGTCTGGCACTACGAGCACGTGCGTTTCGCATCATACACTCTAACGCTATGGAAACATCTACGTGACGACGATCTCGATGCTTGCGTTGACTCTTGCCAATTATCGCCCTTGCCTTGTCTGGATCATTCTTCCAAAGTTCTGCCCATCTTTTTGCACTACGCATATTTATAGATTCACGATTCCGTAGGTAACACTGGCGATTTGTGTACCTCTTTCTAGCCTTCCTAATTTCTTCAGGACTTGTTTGAATTCGTCGTCGTTCTAGCATGGCGATGCTCCTTATGCAGTCCGCCAGAGGCCCTGGAGCATCGCCAAACGCAGACAGGGCGTGGCGGACATGATTTGGGCATTGGCGATGCTCGACTAGACTCATGGTACATTAAACCACAGCCGATAGCAACTCACGGCTTCACCTTCGCTTTCGCCGCCTTCTCCCGCATCGCCGCGGTCGCCCGCAGGAACGCCTCGGCGTAGTCAAGCTGGCCCTGAACGTAGCCGTCGTGCCAGTCCTGCGAAGAGTTTACATCAGGAAGGGCTGGATGACCTCGGCGAGCCTATTGGCCACAATACGCCGACCAAGGTCGTCCATACCCTTCACCTCATCGTTGAGGATGGCTACAAGCTCGGCTGCGACTTCTGCTGGGCTGTTCATGGCATGTGTCCGAAATAGCGGCTAACCGCGGTATATGATGCTTCGCCGTAGCACACGTGCATCCAAATGGCAGCAGCGATCCACCGAGGCAATTGTGCCCAAGATTTATCCCATTGATAGAGTGCCCAACTAATCGTTGACCACCCAAAGTAAAACGCCAAAGCATCGTATCCCACGGACAGAACGACCGCCGTGCAACAGATGCTCGCTAGTATGATCGATAGCGTGCTCATGTTTGTTAACCTCCTACGTTCAGGTTAACAGTCATCCGCAAGCCGTGCAAGGCTTACGGCATCGTTGTCATTCTCCGTTTGCTCATGAGCTTGGTGTAGACATGCTGGAGGCCACCCTGCACCTCGGCGAAGAACTCATCGTCGGCATCGCAGCGGTCCAGAAGCTCCTCCAGCCAGGCGTTGGCCCACTTCGTGATCTTCTTGCGGCTACCCTCGGCCACCTCTTCCAGTTCAGCCACCTTCTTCTTCAGGTCGGTGATGGTTTTCTCGTGCAGGCCGATGAGCTTCACCAGTTGCAAGGCTTCGGGCTTGTCTGTGTCGCAGCCCCACACCAGGGCATGGATGATATCCCGCAAATCCGGGTAACCTTCGCCCTTAACGCCGGTAGCCTTGACGACGATGTTGCAGCACGCGATGTTCTTCGCCACCAGCATCTCGGCCAGTTCCTTCACGCCCGTGCCGGGCGGGACGTCCTTCGGGTTGAGGTGATGCTCCATGATCGCCTTCGCCCGGTACATGGCCTCGACGCTACAGTGCTTGGCCGCGGCCAACTGCTCGTTCGCCTTGTCGAGTTCCATGCCACGCAGGTTGGACTCGAAGCTGTGATGATCTTTCAGGCGTTCGGCGTTCTTCAAACGAGACATCACCGCTTTGGCGGCGTCCACGATGTCGACGATGCTGTCGTCAGGCTCGGGTATCAGAACGTCCCGCACCTCCTTCAGTATCTTGGAAAGGTCGTGGGCCGGTCCTACGCTACTATCGCTCATGGTTTGTTCTCCTTATGCTGTACCAGACACATGCTAAATGAGGGCAGGGAGTAGAACGTGAGATACTACTCCCCTGACAATGCTGCGAATACAATTCGCGGCTTGTTTACTTCACGGCCTCGGCGGTCTTGACCGCAGCCTTGGCCTTCGCGGGCGGCACGTCCGCTGTGGGCATCGACAATAGCATGGTTGGCCCTGCACCGCTGCTGCCGTTCATTAGGTACACCGGCATGCGGCCATCCCAGGTCTCCAGCATGCGGCTCTGGATTTCAAGCTGCTTCAGCATCAGGTACGCCTGCGGGTTCTCCTGAAGTTTCTGTAGCTCATACGCCTTGGCGTCGGCGACAGCCTGGATGCCCTTGGCTTCGCCCTGCTTGATGGCCAGCACCTTGGCTGCCTCGCCCTCGCCCACGGCCTGCAAAGCCTTCTTACGCTCCGTGGCGGCTTCCTGTTCGGCCTTGGCGACGTTCTTGTCCTGCTGCTGCTGGAAGACCTTGTCAATGGATGTCTGGATGTTAGGATTTGCGTAGGTCAAACCACCCTTCATACCAATGCTTGTGATGGTAATTCCTCGCTCGACGAAGTACTTCTGAGCCTCGTCTCGCATCGCCTTCAGGAACTCGGTCTTCCTATTGCGACCTTCATCCATCGTGTACTTGGCCGCCTCGTCGGAGAAAACCCGCTGGAGAACGGCTCGCACCTCGGTATCCATGACGTCTTCAAGCCCTACGGTCTTAACGACGTAGTCATCCTTGTATCCGCCGCCCGCCTTGATGACCCTATCCTTGTTCGCCGGATAGTTGAAGAAGAACTTAACCGCGTCTTCCTCAGTCAGAATACGGGCAACGATGGAGATGCCGCAGGAGAAGTTCACCGAATCACTGGACTCGACGTCAATGGCCTGGTCCCTGAACGACGTTCCTGTGTGCGGGGCTGCGGTCCACTCTCGCGTACATGGAACGCGATCTACAATGAAAACCTGAGCGTCGGGGATAAACTTGCCGTTGTTCCAACCATGACCCATGTCCTGCCAGCGGTACGGAATAAGGATGCGCTTCGACTGCACCCAGGGTTTGCCCTCGGCAGTCTGCTGAATGAACATCTGCGTGGTCTTCGTCGCCGTTTGCTTGCTGTTGTCCTCCTTCTTCACCATGAATGCCGTCTCGGAATTACCGACATCGACGAAGACCGGAGTATCGTAGGGCGACTGACACCCACCGACAAGCAATAGCAGCAACAACGCTGGTGACATACTGGTCGCAAAGGTTTTGCCCGCCTTCGTGGCGCGCTTCAGTTCGGGCATGAAGGTCAGCAAGGTCAGCAGGGAGAACGAAGTCCAGATGATCGTGCCTGGGTACTGCTTGGCGACTTGCCAGAATCGCATGTTCTGCTGCTCATGCCGGGAGCGACTGTGATCAAGCTGGTTGTAAGCCATTTGGTCGTTCACCTCCGGAACGACAGCGTAGTGCCAGTAGCTGTGAGCCACCAATGCAGCCACGAACATGAATCCTATCAGAAACACTTTTGCAAACATAAATCACCTCCGGGTCTAGAAATAGGGTAAAACGTCATTGAGCATCCAGACACGTCGGGTTCGTATGACGCCTGGATGATTTAGCGAGCCACCTCAACTGCGACGGTGGTCGCTACGATATCGGGGTGGCCGTCCTGATGAGTGTCGGTGATCGCGTACCGCGTCACCACCTTCGATCCTGCACAACCCGCACATACTAACAGAACCAGAATAGCTACGATCCGCATGATATCATCCTTGACTCTAGGGTTTGTAATCTACTCGCACACTGGTTTGATTCGGCTGCCCGGCACGTTGTTCTTGAGGCACGCGGGACACAGCACCGGGTCTTCGGTCTGCCAGCCCTTGGCCTCGTGGTCGTCCTTGCGTTGCAGGCGGGTGCAGTAATGGCACTGGAGGCGTTGCGGCTTCCCACGTCGCACACGCAGGCCCGACAGTGGCATACCTGCGGCGGCCATAGCCAGTAGCGGCGAGAAGGACATCGGGCGTCGTTTTACGGGCATGCCGGTCTTGGGCGGGCCTGCTATCTGTACCATAACGGCGTCTTTGCCAGTCTCGTCCTTCACCACCTGCATGGCATCTTCCAGGTTGGCGGGCGGTATGCTGCTGTCGGAAGTATTCACAATAATCGTTCCTCCATTATTGATGATGTCGCGTAAGCGTTCTTTGTCCATTGGTCACCGTACTAAGTTGAAGCAGTGGTCGTTCAGCCGTACCTTATCTCCTGGTTTCACGTTTGTCCCGCACTAGACGCCGGCGGTCGGTCGAAACTGGATCGGCCTTGCGTCGTTCTTTGGCCCTGGTGGCTCGACGGGCGTCCCGCCACCATACCATACGATGATACGTTACGTCTATAAACACCACCAGCAGTAGACCCAGGCCACCACCTATCATCACGCACATGATCTCACGCATTACAGTTCTCCCGTGGACTGAATCCTTCGTCGCACGACGGTTCGCTTGCCGCGTGTAATCTTTCTTCGTTTGACTGGTTCCGGACCAAGACGGTTCAACGTCCAGCCGACCGGCAGGACGATGCCATGCTCGGTTTCTCTGTCCATCAGGCCGGCAAGTATCGTGATAGCCAGTTGGCTGTTGCTGACAACTCGGCTGCCCTGGCGAGACTCACCGGGCGGGTATGTCAGCACCCATATCACGCGGTCGGTATTTGCCTCGACGTGGGCAATAATACGTTGTTCAGCATTAACGAACGTTCGCGGCAGCGTGTAGCCCACGGGAAGCCGCTGGACGTTCGGCTCGGCGGGCGTCACCTGGCTGTGGGATCGCAGTCGTCGCAGATCGGCTTCTGTAATATAGGGCTGATGTTGCTGCTCAACTGCTGCTTCCAGTCGGCGTATAAACTCCGCTCGCGGTACGTCACCACGACCGAAAAGGTTGCTGAATGACATCGCGTCAGCGTGTGCGCTCGAATAGTTACTGTCCTGCGTCAGCAAGCTGCCCGGTATTCCCAGCGACTCATTAGCCCGCCGTGCGGCGTCGGTGGTAACAGCGGCTATGGCCTCGGGCGTCGGTGGTGGCGGTGTTGGCCCCAAGCGATGCTGTCGCCGCTCGGGTGGCCGGGCTCCATACATAGGCGGAATATCCAGTCGGGATCCACGTCGACGGGCTTCGATGATGTTGGCCGCATGACCGTAGTCCTCACGGTTCCGCTGCGGGTAGAGATGAATAATACTGTCAGTATCACTAATCTGCTGACCAAACGGCAGCCCTTCCTGAATAACGATGTATTCTCCGGTTCGCAGGCCGTAGAGGGACACAAGGTGCATGGCGTCGATGAAATGGCGGTCGCCGTCAGACATGCTGGTGACGTAGCCGGGATGCACTGCGTACCGCGGCCCGTTCATCGGTTCAGGATTGTTTGGGTTCTGCTGTGGCATGACGCTAAGCTCCTACCTTCGACGCGAAAGATCACTGCCCCGCACCCAGGTTAGTCCGCCACCTCGATGATTTCCGTTGTGTCCTTGCCAGTACGAGCATCGACAGCCGCGACACTCTTCTGGACACGGGCCGAACAGCCATCGTAAGAGTCTCTTCACGGCTTCACCGCAATCTGTCGTTCCAATTCGTGGATACGGGCCTGGGCCTGCCGGTACAGCTCAACCGGCACGGTCGTGGGGTCGACCTTCACCGCCCGGTTCTGGAGACGCTGAATGGCTCGCAGATCTTCCAGGCTTTTGTCGCGGCGACGATTGAGAATGGCACGAAGCTGAAAGTTCTCATCCTTGATCTCCTCCAGAGCCTCGACCAAGGGTATGCCGCCGTACCGCAAGGTCACGCCCGCCAGGAGCCCTTCCAGTTCCTCGATGCGGTTACGGGCGGCCTGAGCCATCTCGGAGCAGTGTGCCCCGTACAACGGCCCCTTGCGGGCGATCTCGGCCAGGGCTTGCAAGAGAAGTTCGTTAGCTTCATCTACCGGATCGGCATTGTCGATGGGCGGTTCCACGGCGTTTCTCCTTTTGGGCCAGCACACGGCGGCCACGTTCGGTAATCGTGATGCTGCAGTATCGTCGCCGCACCCACCGTTTAACCAGACACTGCACTTCTATCACGGTAATGTACTTTGCGATGACAGTTTGAACAAAGCACTATGCACTTCCGAACCTCGGCTATGATTAGATCAATGGGAACACTAGTATTTATCATGTGCCTAACGCTATCAACTTTCTCGCCAGTAACATGATGAAAATCTAAACACGCAATATGCGTTTCCCCACACGAGCATCTATCAACACCGAGCACAGCAAGTAGACGTAACTTCATGTTCTCGCTACGCTTCCGATAACGTATACGACATGATTCCCGTGCATAGCTCGTTCTTACATAAATCCTCGCAGCCTCTCTTCGGCATGATAGACACGTGGATACGGGCCGACCGCGTGACATACAGAAGTTGCCCGTAATCGGTTTAGTGTACCCACATTTAGCACATCGCTTCGTTGCTATTTTCTGTCGTTCAACCACGACTGTTCTCCAAACGCCGCCCGCCCCACCAGCAGAAGTAGCCGCGAAGTTAGATCGCTGGTGGGGCGTTTGGCGTGTACGGGAGTTCGCGGCTACCGTCGAGTTAACAACTCAGTATAGCTTATCATATCAAACAGTACAACACATATCCACGGTTCGGCGTTGCAGCAACTCATCCAGACACCGCGACTCAAATCGAGACACCCGTATCATCTGCCTGAATCGCAGTCCGTAGACACTGTCCCAGATATAGGCCATGTCCCAGCCGTACTTGGCCGTATCCCGCAGGATTTGTAGCTGCCGGCGGGTCATATCGTGTCATGCACCGTGCGTTTGCCGGCCTTGCGGTCGTGATACTGAGCTTCTATCCAAGCAAATGTTCGTGCCAGGCCGACGCGGAACGATGTCCGTGGCTGCCAGCCCAGGTAGTGCTGAATCATCGTGTTGTCGCTGTTGCGACCAGCCACACCCTTGGGGGCACTGAGATCGTACAGTCGCTTCAGCTTCACGCCTCCGATTTCCTCGGCGATATCCACCAAGTCATTGACAGAGATCGACTCATTGGATCCGAGGTTGATGGGCGTCGCGATAAGATCACTGCATTGCGTAATACGGTCGATGCCGTCCAGACAGTCCTCGATCCACATGTAGCTGCGATTCTGCGTGCCGTCGCCCCATATCGTGATCTCGTGCTTGCCGGTTTCCCTGGCCTCGATCACCTTGCGGCAGATAGCTGCTGGTGCCTTCTCACGGCCACCGTCCCACGTGCCGTGCGGGCCGTAGACGTTGTGGAAGCGGGCGATGAAGGTCTTCATGCCGCGTTCGGCCCAATACTCCTGACAGAACATCTCCGAGAGGAGCTTCTCCCAGCCGTAACCACGCTCCGCCATCGCGGGGTAGGCATCAGTCTCCTTCAGTGCCAGGCACTCGGCAGTCTTCTGCAAGTTGATGTTGTAGGCACAGGCTGACGATGAGTAGAAATACTTCTGGCAACCAGCACGCCAGGCGGCTTCGATCATGTGAGTATTAATCAACACGCTTCGCAGGCACTGGATACGGAACCTCTCGATGAAGCCCATGCCACCCATATCGGCTGCCAGGTTGTAGACTGCGGTCGCGCCCTCACATACGCGATGGCAGTTCTCCTCGATGCTCACATCAAGACTCAGGTTCTCGACGCCGTCGCTGACCTGATACCAGTCGGGCAGTGGCTTCTTATCCACAGCCCTGATGTGAACATGACCTTTCTCGTTAAGTCGTCGCACTAATGATCCGCCGATGAACCCACCGGACCCTGTAACCACAATCACGTCGCTCACGCTTAATTTCTCCTTAGATTTCACCACTATCGGGTAATGTTTGAATACGTCGCCGCACCGGCCTGGGTGCGTCTTCCATCGCTGGCGTCCATAACTGGCCACCGTTGGTTTCGATCCACTGCGGAATCACAGGCGGACCTACGCTCTCCAGCCGCCATCCTATTTCACCAGGCTCGGAGGCAGGAAGGGCTACACCCACCGGCCAGCGGTCGCAGCTTTCCAGGGCCTGTAGTATTTGAACCGATAATTCACAGTTTTCGACTTCCCTGCCACCCTGATAAGATCTGCCGGGCGGATAGTACAGCACCCAGGCACGCTGGTTCGACGGGCAGGCTGCGGCGATTGCCGACTCTGGCCTGTTCGTGTGCCGCCGGCGGTCGATCCACTCCCGCATCTTCTGGTAGGCTTCACTCGATGGCAACACGCTCAGATACACGCAGTCACCTACATAATTGGCTGTTGGCATGAATACGTCGTATTCACCAACCACCAAACCGTAGTTCTGCACTAGCATACGGGCTTCGGTTATGTCACCGTTCCGTTGCGGGCATATTATATAGTGACTCGGCATTTACTTCACGCCAGAAAATACCCACGCCGACAGCCTCTGGTACGTTCCGCCGAACATATTAACGACGTGTCGAATGCCCTTCATCACCACCTCGCTGGCAAACGTCCACACGAAGCTCCAGGGCCACAGGGTCACCCAGGCCACGAGCCTCTTGCGGTTCGGAGCGAACGACGGCGGCTGAATGTGCGGTGGCTTGTCCTCCGACCACTTCATGCCGTAGTTATTAATGAACCGATAGGATCCGTTCTTGACCCAACCGTCCTCGGTGTTGGGGTTATCAACGTAGTGATCGTTGACGTAGTTACGTGACACGCCGTTCAGATACGCAGCGTGTGCAGCGTTATATTCCTTCAGCACCCGCTTCAGGAATATGATCCATCGGGGAAAGCTCCAGAGCATTCCAAGAACCACCCAGGCAATCGGATAAAGCACAAAGTGCCAGGGATGCTCCAGCATCAGCGGCCACAGATTGCCGAATAACAGCCAGGCCAACAGGAATGCGACCACACCGAATACGGTCCAGCCGGGAGCATCATCGTTCTCGGCACAGAAAAAGAACATGGCGGTTGCCACCACCAGCAGCAAGTAGAATGCTAGGCTGCCGAGGACAAAGATCGAGGTAAACATGACGTGTCTCCTTGTGTTAAGATTCTTCCTCGCCTTCGGTTTTGTCCGATAGGCTTTCCATCCAGCGTGCGATACCGTCTCGCTCACCAGCATCATCAGTGTAACGCATCGCCAGCCGCAGGGTCACCAGGGCGTCGGCGTAATGCCCACCCTCCTGCTGCTGCGATGCTTGTCTCAGAAGGTCATCGTATCGCGGGCTCATGCTTCGTACTTCGCCTCGGCGACGCGGGCCTTGGCCTCCATCTCCCTCGCGGCAGAGGTGTACTTCGTCATCTCTACGCTGTCACCGTCTGCATCCAGGTGCGACGGGGGCCATCCGTGCTTGCGAACGGAAAGCATCATGCGGTTCCAGCACTTGAGTAACGTATTACAAACGGCGGTGATAACACCAGCAAACAGGGCCAATATCATGAACGTCCCGCAAAACGACCAGAAGCCAGCGGTGCCATGTTCCAAGATGTTCTCGATCATATTTATTGTCCTGCCAAGTACAGCCCCAGGCGTATCGACGTCAGAATTACGGCGGATAGCACGCAGAGCACTACTGCACCTAACACGCACGCATGACGACAGTCACAATCAGGATGACGTTTGATCTGCACCAGGGCATAGATACTCAGTATCAAGGCTAAGGTCACAGACGAGAGAACGGCGACGCATACGATTATCATATTATACCTCACCAGCTTCTCTGGCGACATTCGGTCACCAGCCTCTGCCAACATGCATCACAGTGTACACCAGCAACCAGTCCGTTGTCGATACGCCACTGACCGGGCCTACCACAAGAACATAACCGTTCCTTCTTCAATTTGGCCTTTCGCTTCTTCATCATACGACGGTAGTCTCTCCACGTCCGCCGGCGTTCGCTGCCGTTCATGTATCGTCGAGGGTTCATGGGGGATATGAGGCAGTTGTGTTGTCGCCTTACGTGGCATCTGGACCCCGCCGTGCATAAGCATCCCAGCCAAGGGCCGTAACGTCCTCATGCGAGGCTTCCGATATCATCACCAGAGCGTCGATCAGCTTCAAGTCTCGCAAAGCGGCCAGATGCTGCTTGATGCCGTCCAGTAGGGTAACGCAGCCCTCGCTTTGCAGATGCTCTAGAAACAGACTGCGAATCTCCTGCCGTTCACGATGATACACTTCATTCATGCGTTCCACCTCGGTGATACTGAGGTGAACCTCCTGCATGAGATCGTCCACCATAATCTCGATGTTCGGATCCTTGTCCTGGAGCTTGCGGCAGTTCCGCCACCAGAACACGGCGTTCTCCCGCAGCTTCTTCGCCTCGCCATCCAGCTTCTGACGTTCCTGCATAAACACCATGAGGTTGTGGAACTCGATAGACCAACCGTGCTGACCTTCCTGGAGATCGATCTCGTCACCTCGCAGGCCGTGGGCGATAGCCTGGAATTTAGCCCGCACTGCTTCGTATTCTACTCGTGTAGCGTTGTAATCTGTCTCCAGTGCCGCCATCTTCCGCGTAATCTCGTGGCACTTCTTTTCCCAAGTGTCACGACTGAGTTTCAGGCCGTGAACCATCGTCAGCACGCGACCCAGCGTCGGGTTGCCTGGTTTGCTGGCAACGTACTGGTCGCAAATCTTGTCGATGCTGTTCAGCACACCCAGGGCTGCATGCAGCTTCTTGAACAGGACGTCGGAGCAGGAATGCCCACCGTGCGTGCCTGTGGGCCACGCGTAGCCGCACGTGCAGCATACGCTAGTCTTCGGGTCGCGTACCGGCTGCATGAACGCAGGCTGCTGCTTCTCCTCCAGGCCGATAGCTCGACGAATGATACGGTTCAAAGCCTCCAGAGGTTTCACGCGGGCTTCCGGTTCCAGGTTGAGCAGGGAGGCACAGATCACCTTCTCGTCCATGCACTCGTGGCACTCGCAGGGCCTGCCCGTAGGCTCGCCACGCACCGTAGCCTGCATGCCGTGGCAGCGATGCTCCCAGCCGTCCCGCACGTTACAGCCGTCGCAGATGTTCGGCGGCAGGTCGATGTGGGCTACCGTGCAGCCCTCGGCCTGTAACTCAGCGGTCGTCTTCTCTGGTTCATCGATCAGGTCGGCCACGGTCCTGCCGCAGTGCGAGCATCCGCCGGTGCAGACAGCCGTGCGGGGTCATCGGCCCGTGACAGGTTGGGCATGTATTCATAGCAGTCTCCTTTACAAGATTCGGGTAGGGCATACGGGCCAGCAGCTTGTCGGCCTCCTCGGGCGTGACGCTGACCGGAAGATCGTAATCTTCGGTGTTGGCCAGGATGCCGTCCGCACAGAAGTCAAGGGTGATGTCGCTGTGCCGCACCGCCTCTTCGACCACGCGGATGGCGTCGGCCCGCGTGAAGCACAGGGCGAACTCCTGCGAGTCATAAGCCTTGATGATCGTATCGACGGCGAGGCAGTGATCCGAAGCGCACTGGAGAACGCCAGTGCGGTTGCGTGCCCGCAGGAACTCGATGGCCTGCTGCAACGATGACTTGACGGTATCGCTCATGATTTATCCTTGGGAAGTAGTTTGAACTCTTCGGGCTTGTAACCACCGCGGGTGCCATCGTCGAAACGGATGGTGTACAACAAACCGATCATCTCGTTGAACCCCACGATCTCGCCAGGTACGCCCCACTTACGTTCGCCGAGAAGATCGGCAAACAACTGATTCTCGGTCTCGGTGCGAACGGTACGCGACCTCGTCGTCACGACTCGCGTGCCCAGCGGTATCGGGGGCCACATCACCTCAACATCGCTGGCGTCCTCCAGCGTCTCCAGTTCGGCCCGTTCGTATTCATAGCTGGAACGATCTCGCAGGATGTGCCAGGCCAGCCAGCCGTTGTTGGTGTCGATGGCCCGCTTGATGCGGTTGTAATCATCGGTCTCCTGCTGCCAGGCGTTCAGCGACCGCCGGTACTGCTTGAACGTCTCCTTCGCCGCAGCCTGCATGGACGCTGGCATCTTCTCGATGTCGGCCTCCGCGAAGTCGGGCTTCGTGGGAGCGACGCCAGGGGCGTAGTACCAGCCGCCCTCATCGAAACGGGCCTTCAGGACTGACAGTGCAGCCTGGGCCAGCAGTTTGTCGGTCGATGCGTCGAAGTGGCGGGTGCCGTGCTTTTCTTCCAGAACGAGAATGCGTTTCATGATCATCCACGGGGTTCGTCGCCGGGAACGACAGCTTCGCCCAGCGGCATGGGTCGGTTCTCAGGGTATTCGGGATACGTCTTGGGATGGGCGGCGTGCCATGCAACAGCAGCCTCCTGATTCTTGCGATCCTCGTCGTCGCGGGCCTGTGTAATACGCTTGTGGGCCTCGATCAGTTCCAGGCGGGCCTCCTCCTTCTTCGCCTCTTCATCCAGGTCGGGGGCGATCTCCACAACCGCCTCGGTATCCGGGTCGGTTGCCGGCAGTTCGGTCTGATCGTCGCCGCTGCTGTGGCTATGCTCCATCTCGGCGGGCATATCACCGAACGTCTCGCCCAGGTAGCGGAAGACGTAGTCGAGGATGCTCTTGGCATACCGCACGCACGTCTCGCCCTTGGTGTAACCCATAGGCTCAAACTTCGTGTGGCTGAACTTCTCCACGAGCTTGTACAGCGGCCACCCGCTTTGCAGGCAGAAGCTGGTCAGGGTGGCGATGCCGTCGAGCAGGCCGTCGATGGTGCTGCCCTCCTTCCGCGTCGTCAGGAAGATCTCGCACAGCCTGCCGTCAGGAAAGGTGTTCGAGATGATGAAGAATTCGACCGGATCGGGCGACGTGCCGTCATCGGACATGGCGAGGATGGTGGCCTTGTGCGTCAGGCCAAATCGGGTCTCGGTTGGTTTTTCACGGTTCATATCGGTCTCCTTGATAAGGGCGGAACGGGCGAGCGACGCCTCCGAATCACAGAGAGTCACTAGGCCCGAAGGCCACGCCATTCTAAGGGATGCCGTGCGTAGCGATCCCAACCATCCCTGCGTCGTAACGCCGCCCGCACCATGCATCACCAGACACGAACTACATACCGGAAAACACAATAATCCAGTCGTGCAATGAACTGCCTGACGATACGTTAGCTACATAAACTTGCTGGCTTTTTAGCCCGAGGGCATTCACATACAGCTCCTTGACCACCCAGTGTTCATCCTGCCACGCCAACTGAACTGTAATTGGTGATTTAAGGCTTGCCGCACGAGCATCGTCTTTCCATTCGGATGACGGTATAGAGTACTCGTCGCGGAACGTAACCGTCGCCGTGTACGGCGTTATCATCGAATCCGTCTTCTTGACATCATAATGCAAGTCATGAGCAGTCGCACCACGCGGCGTGCCGCGTGCCACGCGAGCCAGAATATCCTTCATGGCCGAGACTGGATCGGGTTTGACCGGAACGGAAACCAGGACAGGATCAGCAGACTGTTTGGCGTTGGGTGTCGACGTTACGGATGTCTCGAACGAGCATCCGGCAACGATCAACAAAAGTACGAGACTCGCAAACTTCATGATACTACCTTTCGAGTTAGTGGAGATGTAAACCTGCATCACGTCACCAGACACTACTCAAGCGGTGCATTTCCGATATCATATCTCCCGTCACCGGCTCGCGTCAGGGTGCGGTACTGAAACGGCATTACGCCAGCGTTGGGCGGGGATTGGCTATCGGGTACGATATCGAACGATGGATGATATACAATGAACGCAAACGCCGCACGATGCGGCTCGTGGTGAACGCTGCGTATGACAGCCCCGTGCGGCAATTCGGGGTCGATGCCGACCACGATGTAGTCGGGATCCTCGCGGTAGAAGGCGATCAGCAGTTCTCGCTCGCGGATGTAGTATATCATCTCGCGGCGTTCCCGGTTGGGGGCATGGGACATGTCCATGACTCGCCCGCGGGCCACGCCACGCAAATCTTCACCGATGGCGGGGCATCGCGGTTGGGCCTCGCAGATGACTCCCGATTGACCGTTTCCCATGTGGAACGCTAGGTTCTCGGGGCCACCCAGCGGTAACGGGGCTGCCCGCCCGCCTGAACGCGGCACGTTGCTCACGTTGGGCCTTGCGGAAGATACGCGGCCCGTTTCCGTACTATGCCACTGAAGCCGCCTGTCGAGGTTTACGGCCTCGTCAAAGGCTACGCCGCTGATCTCCTGTCCGCGAAGCGGTACGTTATCCGGTGGAACCCACAGCCCGGCGATACCGGCACGCTGCCCTGGCGGGTAGGCCACCTCCATGTTCAGCACCACCTGACCGTTACACACATAAGCTGTACAGTTCCTAACCGTCGCCGGCTCACCGTTGATGTTGATGAATCGGTTCATCAAGTCGACGTTGATGTTGCCCGGGTCAGGGCTCGCGATCCTCATACCGAATTGACCGGCACGCATCGGTTCGGGGCGTAGGGACGGCGGAACGGGTGGCGGACCACCTGTGTTCATACGTCGTCGAACTACAGGCGGTGTCTGGATGCGTCTACGTTCGGGCATGACTTGCTCCTATACGACGTCTAGACACGAAGATTCGCTTTACTTCGTCCACATCGGTGCGGAGCGTAACCAGTTGCCGCATGATTGCCAGTCCATCATCGCGGAACTTCAGCAGGGCGGCCCTGCGGGACGCGCTGACCTTAACTGAATCGATGTTATCGTAAATAGCGTCGATGCTGCCCCACTGCCGAATAGCCTCGCTGGCCGTCTTCTCGCCCCATCCCGGACAACCAGGCACACCGTCTCCAGAATCACCAGCGAGGGTCTGATAATCAATCCACTGACGCGGCGTCAGGCCCTTCTGATCGAGAAGAAGCTGCGGCGTCATCCACTCAATGTTTGTGATACCCGATCCCAACAGGTGGAACTTCTTGATGATCGTTACGCGGTCGGCAACCAAGCACTGGTTGAGGTCTTTGTCGGGCGACGCGAGCACGGCATCACTGCCCACGGCGACCGCCCTGGCGGCTAAGGCAGCTAGGCAATCATCCGCTTCAAAACCGTTTACCTGAACCACCACGGCCCAGTCCTTCAGCACGCCCAGAGCATTCTCCAGTACGAAGTGCAGGTTCTCGTCGTGCGGGCGTTCGCCCCGTTTGGCCTTATAGGGCGGATAGAGATCATGCCGGAAGCTCCTGCGGTCGAGGCACACCACCACCAGCTTCGGCTGTAGGTTCCGCGTCAGGGCGTCGATGCGGCGCACCACAGTCTCCAGCACATCGTGCCCGTTGTTGGCATGGTAGATAGTGTGCAGCCAGTTCGTACCGTCGATGCCGAGATAGACTTGACGGCTGGCCCGTGTGGTAGCGACATCGAACAATGATCGATCCGGGCGGCGGATTGCCATCATATCCTCACGGATACGTGAACTCCGGTCAGCAGCGACTTGGTCACTCCCGCCGGCATCTCGGAGCTTGAATATTCCTTGCGGCCCAGCGATATGCTCAGCACGGTCAGGCCGGTCCGTAGCTCGAACTCTCGCACCAGCGTGCCCACCGATTCAGCTAACGCTATTTTGGCTCGCTTGGCCTCGTCGATGTTCATGCTTTGGATTTCCGGTACTTTGACCTCGTTCATCAGGGCGCACATCTTACGGATGGCCTTCTCCTCGATCTGGCGGATGCGGGCGACGGTGGTCTTGAAGATGTGGGCCACCTCCTGAAATGTGTAGCAGTAGCCATCGCCAAAACCGAACCGCAGCTTGAGTATCTCACGCTCGCGATAGGTGATCTTGCTGAGATGAATCACTACAGCGTCTTTGCCCAGCACGGAGATCGCCGTGCCGAACTTTTGCAGTACTTCAGATCTTGTTGGTTTTTTGGTCATATTACTTCTTTCCGAATCTAAGCCAAATATCACTGCCACTACCACAGGCCGGGCTGAACCAAACACGCTCGCGGCCCGCGTTCCCGCGAAGAAACTGCCCGCCCTTCTCTACCTTCTTGTTAGCCCCATCCTGACCCTGGTTTCCGTAGCCTCCTGCGGCTGTCCACGCGTGAACTGCCCATCCGTTCTGCTCAAGGATATCACCTTCCGGTGTATAGCCGCAGTACGCGATGCGGTAGATATTCGTGTCTTTGTTCGCTCGGCACCACGCGGGGTCGGTATGCTGGATGCACCACTCCTTGATCTTGGTGCTGATGTCGGCATCCTGATTTGTGTATAGGGTGCCGTTGAAGTTGGCATCAGCACCGTAGGGCGGGTCGAACATGATGCCTATTTTGCCCGTTCCCGTGAACGCGGGCGTCACGGCCCGCGACCAGTCACCGCTGAGGACTAATGTCTGTCGCATGCGGTACGACAGGGCTCGCATCCACGACTTGAGGTAGTCAAGCTCCTGCCGCAGCACGCCCCGGTTCCCCACGCAGGGCACGCTACAGGTGATGCCGTTGCCGTCCCGTCGCGGGTCGTCCTTCTCCAGGCACACAAGCTCGTCGTTGATGACGTACCACGGGCCGTCGCCGCTACAGAACCCACCGCCCAGCTTCATGCAGATGCCCCACAGCCACCACGCGCCGAGCTTCACGTCACAGAAGTCGGTACTGCCGCCCACGAGCTTCCGCATGCGATCCCTGGATCGCGTGAGGTGCGAGTGGATGGCGTGCAGTTCCATCTCGGCCAGCATGATACCGTTGCAGATCTCAGCCACCTCGTCGGGATGACGGCTGATGGCCCTCCACGCGTTCACCAGGAGGGCATCGTAGTCGTTGAGGACTTCACGGCCCACCCACGGCTGTGGTCGCACGAGGTACGTTGCTGCGGATCCCATGCACGGCTCGATATAGCAGTCGAGGGTCTTGGGATCCAGGCGACTCCATATCTCATTAGCGACACCGCTTTTTCCGCCGAAGTACGGATAGGGGGCAACAAGTAGCTTCTCGTCCACGTTCCCGCTATCACCAATATGCCTGCGAGCAGGGGTCGCAATCGAGCGACGGACGAGGGTACGCTGGTCGGATGTCGGTTCTTCCGCGACGGGAACCTCCACGGACGAGATGATGCGGCGTCGTGTAGGTACGGTTTCGATATTTCGGCGTTCCATTTACTTCGGCTTTCCTTTACTCCCTAGTTTAGACGCGGCCCATTCCAGTCGATCCTGGGCGACGCGAGCGATGCGTCGTAGCTCAGCCGAATCAAACCGGCTGGCCTGCATAACTTCAACAAACTCAACATCGGTTTTGGCCATCCGAGCCATATCAAGGGGATCGGTGGGCCACAGAGATTCACTGTGAATTCTGTTCGTGGGTTTGTGCGGCTGCGGCCTGGGCTTCATGGTGATCTCCTATTCCATCGCCTGACTGCTTCGGTCAGGCCCGCGGCTGCGATCTTGGGATACCAGTAGCTCAGACAGTTCTTCTGAATGTTGTCGATGATACTACTCATCGGAATCCTCTTCGTTACAGATTTCTTTGTGACCACAGTCGACGTTCCTCGCCTTTCTTCTTGTACGGGGCTCGATATAGTGATTTGCATACAGGGCAAGGTTGGCAACCGTACATATTGCTGTTTGCATGGTCGTGCTTGATGATGTTACTCGCCAGCTTCGGCATGTCTCGTCACCCATGTCGCCCGGCGTACCCGTCGCTGGCGACGCTCGATGTCGTGGTGTCGCTGGCAGTACCGCCCGGCCACGGCCTTCTCTGGGCACTTGATGCACAGACCGGCCCGCTGGTGCAGTATCTGGTACTTCCGCTGCCGCGATACATGTTCCATGACTAACCTATACCCGGCACCTGAATAGAGCAGACCGTGTCGTTCGGCGTCGTACTGCTCCACGTGTCGCCGCGTTCATGGCCGACCACGTATGCTTGCAGGAGGCTCAGGCCCTTCTGAATCACCAGGGATGGTGTAAGGTCGTAAGCATCGCACATGTGGTCGATGAAGGCTTCGGCTTCCGGTGTGAACTCTATTTCCATGATATTACATCCATTGTCCAAGGTGGGATCCGCTTTCGTCGCGGGTCACGGTAAGTACACCATCAAACAACCCGCTGTCCAGGCTGCGGTGATCGACGATAAAGATTCGTTTGTTTTCCACGCGGGCTCGCGTGCGTAGAAAGTCCAGCAAGTCGGCAACACCCTGCACGTTCAGGTGTGCTGTCGGCTCGTCCCATATCTCGCAGTCGCACATCACGCCTGCGTAGTCGCTGACCAGCTTCATCATGCCAACCGTAGTCGCTATCCGCAGACGCTGCACCTCGCCGCCGCAGTATGATTCCCACTTCGACGCAATCTCCGAACCCGGAGGTGCGATCATGGTCTGCATGCCGTGGGATAAAGTGCCGGCCTTGGTTTTGCGTTCGACGACGAACTCCACATTCCATCCGTCCAGGCCGAGGGTCGCCACGTCGCTGTTCACGTGCGTTTCAAGCTGACGGAGAGCGTCCTCCATGATGCTCAGCCGCAGGTTCTTGAAGCCGCGGGTGGCCCAGAACTCCATGAACCGCTCATTCCGCTTCGCCACCCGCAGGTCGAACAGGCAGTCCCGCATGCTTTCGCCGAGGGCTCGCATGTTCTCCAGAGTTTCCTCATATTCCAGGGTGCGTTCACCGCTGGCACTAGCAGTCGCCTCCAGCCTCGCGATATCGGCCCGCACATGACGCAGATCGGCCTCGGATTGCTCGCGGGCGGAATCGGTGCGGCGTACCTGGGTCTCCATCTCCTGCCGGGACCGCTGGAGGGTACTGACCGTGCGGTCATGCCCCGCCACCGTCTGGCGGATTTCGGTGAGGGATCGGCGGGCCTCAGTTTCAACGGTCTCCAGTTCCTGCCGTTTGGTCTTGGCCGCGGCCACCTTGTTCGCCCGCGTTGCAAGCTCGGTGTCGAAATGATCTCGCGACACCACCTGCCCGCACTCCACGCAGCGGGGGAATGCCCGCTTCAGGCGTTCTACCTCGCCGCTCAGGCGTATGATCTCGGTTTTCTGGGCGGTTACCTTGGCCGACGCCCCGGCCTGTGCCGCCACAAGGTCTTCCACCTGTATCTGGGCCTCACGTCTCGCCGCTGTGGCCTCGTCTACGGCCCGCTGGGCTATGTGTACCTTTCGCCGCATCCAGGCCACGTCCCGCCGCATAGAGGCTATGTCGGCCTCGTATTGGGTCGCTTCGGCCTCCAGGCGTGTACGGTCTTCCTCAAGCTGACGGCGGCTGCGGGTGATAATGGCGTCGAGGCTCGCCAATCGGTCGGCCACCTCCTCGTAACGGCCCTTCACCTGGGCTTGGTTGGTGCTGGCCTCCGCCGCCTTGATGGCTGCGGCGTTAGCGGCGTCCCTGGCTCGGGCAGCACACTCCTGCCAATAGTCCAGGCCAAGAACGAAACTGAACAGGGCCAGTTTCTCGGCGGGTAGCAGGTCAACGAAGTGGCGGGCGAACTGCCCAACCAATGCTGCGAAGCTGAAGCAATCGAAGTTCAGACCGATGGCTTGGTTCGCTGCGTCCTGATCGATTTCCTGGCCGTCGAGGGTGATGCTTCCGGGCTGCGTAGACCGCCGCATGATATGCTGCTGGTTGCCCTTCAGGTACTTCACCTCGACCGCAGATGATCGCGGCCCGTTCCACGATGCCACTTCCCCGCCACGCAGGCCGCGTGACGTCTTGCCATAGAAACACCACGGGATGGACTCGACGAGGGTAGACTTGCCCGCACCGTTGGAATGTAGCTGGGGGGCGACGGTGTTGTCACCCCCAATCATGTATAATCCGGGACGTTCAGGAAGAACCCAGCGTGTTTCCTCGGCGAACGACTTGAATCCCTTCAGGGTGACTTCCTGTATATGCATCATTTCTCCTTGAACCGACTACCACGTGCGGTAGATGATCGGGTCGTCCACCCACACCACGCGGCGGGTATATCCGTGACGTTGCTCGATGTAAGACGGCGGCTGAACTTGCTTCTTGCAGTTTCGCTGCTCGATACGGGACGGCGGCTGTACCTGATGCCAGACACCGCACTCGCCGCACTTCCGCCACTCGGGAGCAGGAACCACGGTGATCTCATACGTTGATTCCACCCACACCGGGGCCGGATAGACGGTGACGTTGTATGTCGTCTCGTCCCACACCTCTTGCCACGCCGCATTCGCCGTTCCGCAAAGCAGCATCATGGCACAAATCAAACCAGCAAACCACTTCATGATGACCTCCACAAGTTAGTATAGACCGACTGCCGCCGGCGTTCAATCAACCACTACCGTCGCGGTAGTTTATTTCGTTATCGTCGTCATCTCCACCCGCAGACGCGTGCAGTAGCACGGCCTCACGTATGCCGCATGCAGCCGCCTGCTGAAAGAACCTAATTGCCTGGTCGGGGAACTCCGTGAACCGCCGGCGTACTGATTCCACGTCCTCGGTAGCCAGCCAGTTAAATAGGAAGTCCTGCACAGCATCATCTGTTTTCTCCCAGACGCTGCGTAGCTCCTCCAGAGCCATGTCCTGGTTCGACCGGCCACGCAGGAAAGCAATGCGTTCGTCTTCATTCATGATTTCACCTCAGCCGCGTATGCGGCGTCCTCCTCGGCCTGGTTTCGTAAACCAAGCTCGACGTCCCATGTATTACCTCGTTGTAGGCTACACCACATGAACGATACATTCTTCCCACTATCGGTTTTTACTACATAAGTTTTACCGCTAGGTCCGCACTCATCGATAACGCCATGTAGCCCACGATGTTCCGCGGGATCGCATAGGACTTCTTCGCCTACACTGAACGTAGTCATGATTTCTTTTTCCCACCTCGGCGTTCCTCAATCCAGCCTGTAGCCCACTTCCGAGTCACATTCTCCAGAGCCTCACTAGCCAGCTTGGATTCCTTCGCTATGCGGGTCACGTCCTTCGTCATCTTCTTGGCGATCACGTCGCCGTGCTTGGCCATGATTCGCATGTAGCTGGCATGGCTCGCGAGCTTACCCACTCCCTCAGCCAGAGCGTAACGGATGGTGTTCAACTGCGACAGAGTCATGGTCAAGGTGACCACGCTGGTTCGTTTGCTAGAATCAACGCTGATCTTCATGATCTGCCCCGCTTTTTCTGTTCCGGATTACCAGTTCGCACTGCCCGATGCCGTTCACCCATACGTTCCAGCACCATATCAGCCAGCGTGCCCTTAACCCAGGACCGCTTGGCGAAGAACTCGATTCTCAGTCGGGTTGCCGGAGGCGAGCAGCCGTTGTGATCGAAGAACGGTGTCTCGTTGCAAAAGTCGCCAACCTGATATTCCTTACCCCGATAGTAGATCGGGTCTTGGCCGCACCCAAGTGCGTCCAGAATATAGGCGGCCACCTCGGCTGTAACGTAGTTCGTCATGATTGGTCTTTCTTCTCTCGCCGGGCTGCTATCAGCTTATGCAAAGCATGCCGGGCAGGCGACTGTGGGTCTTTGACCTTCTCGACAGCATCCTTCGACTCCTGGCGGCGGGTCTTGCGTGCTTTGCTGATCTTCGCCTGGTCGCCGGCATCCAGAAGTTCTACGATGCGGACAGCCAATTCGGTGTAGCGGGCCGCAATAAGATCAGCATGAGCAATCCTACCCGCAGCCACCTCCTCGCTGGTCTTGCCAGCGGCGAGATCCTTCCGGACGTATCGCTTCGAGTGTCGCCGATAAGCTCGGGCTTGTTGCAGGGCCGCAAGCGTCGTCAGCAAATCGTAGCGGGACAGGTGCAGGAACATCAGCGGCTACTCCGGGTCGATTCGGCCATAATGATTTCGCGGCAAAAACTACATGTGTGGGAGTAAAACACGGCGTTCACGCACCCACATCGAACACAGGTCTCGTCTACAGAAACTCCACGCCTTATCAGACACTCGTAGCCGTCAGCGTTGGACGTTAGATCATCCACGGCGATCCAGTATTCGGACGTTCCGCGGCTCGCACACCACACGTCCCAGTTCAGGTACAGATCGCCGGGCTTCACCGCACCACGCCATACACGATAGTGTCCTATCGGCAGTTCAATGACCGCTGGTTTGCCCTCCCGTAGTGGATCGTTGCCGAACTCCTGCGTGATGACCAAGGTATTCATCGTTTGCCTCCGATGTTCACGCCAAACATGGTTTCACCGTGCAGGCAGCGGCAGCACGGGCACATGCACGCAGGCTGGCACGGCATGTTGCCAGGATGACCGATATAGCCCTTGTGGCCACAGCCTAGATACATGCACTGCACGCCGGTGCTGCCGTCATCCAGCTTGCAGGCCCGGTACGATGGGAAACCCGAAGGTGCTGTGCCGTCGCCGATGATCATACTTGCCTCTCGACGTAAGTTGTGGAATCTCCCCAGGCCACGCCGGTCATATCCATGCTGATTAATCCTGCCTTGCGAACGTAATGCGTCACCAGCAAGTCGTTCTCAGGTTCGGGCAGGTAACCTATCGGCAGGCCCAGTTCCGCAGCGAAGAGTCGCTCCTCTCGCAGACCGACCGATTCCTGCCATCCCTCGATCTCCGTGATCAGCATCGCCTGGCTACGTTCCAGCATCATGTGGTCGAACCGCTTCCAGTATTCCCAGTCCAGAGGCAGCCCGTGGGCCACAGCAATTGGGTGAGCATGCACGATAGGTGCGAACACGAAGCACCCGGCCCGCTTCAGAATCGATGCGCAGTGCGTCACGATCTCAAACCGCCGTCGCCTCACATCAGCGTCCTTGTGCGTGTACGGCGACGATAGGTAGATCAGCTTCCCTGTCATTCTTCGTTACTCCCTAATCCCATGCCCGGCCTTACGCATGGCGGTACGGGCAAATGATCGACGGTGCAGACCGTGTGGAACTCGCTGTGCTGCCCACGCGTCGTAACCTTGGATCCCAGGTAACTGGCGAGGTTCTCGGTAACCTCCTCCTGCGTTGCCTTCTTGCTCGTGTATAACTTCAACACCTTGCGAATCTCCTCAACCATGATTTCTCTGGTGAGGGTGATGTCCACCTCGTAGCAGTCAACGTCATCGTTGATGGGACTGATGCATCTCAGGTCGGTGGTGTGTGTTACAATCACAGCCCGCGCCTCCCTAGTATGCGACGGATGTCGGAAACTCCACTAATCGTGTTACCAACATTCCGAAACGGGGTCATGTTCCCTGGACGCAAACCGGATGAATTCGTCATCGGCGGTATTGGTTCCAGTTCCCGTTCCTCGGTGATCGGAGGCCCGCCCACGATGTTACCGTTTCGATTCTTCGCCGGGCGGGCAAGCAAATGCGTCACGGTGTCGTAACGAAGCACGTCGACCTGCTGACGGGTAGTTTTGTCCCGCACGCCGCGTCGCCATTCAGCAGGAATAGGGACGACATTGTCGTTGTCGTCGAATGCATGTCCCACCTCCCAGTCGATCAGCATGACTTCAGTCTCTTTGCTATCGCGTCCAGTTCATCGAGCTTAGCCTTTAACCCACGCCACGCCTGAAGTTCGGTATCGGCCATGAACCCTTGATCCTTCAAGCCGTCGCTCCACGCGACATAAACCCAATACCGACCGTTGGCGTACCGCGTAATATCGTAATTAGAGAATCCGGGCAGCTTCATGCACTGCCGCTTGATGCTGTTGATCTCGTTGGCTGGTGCCCGTCTACTTGTTCCCATTGCCGACACCTTACAGGTTATTTCTTATGCTATCCAGACACTTGGCTGTCCGCGTCAGCCGCCACGCCGATAGTCGCGGGCGGCTTCATTGTAGCCAGCCGCGTTGCCCTCGGCAATCACGTCCTGTAGAAACCACCAGTACTTCTTCTTGATTTCCTGCCAGGCCGTCTCACCAGCAATCAGCTTGGCGTACACTTCATCATTCGTCCCATCACACTCCAGGCAAACGAACGGGTTGCCGCCCGGAACGCCAAGCTGGCAACACTGCGGCGTATTGGTCATGATGAACCGCAGTACATCGCCCTCCACGAAGTCATGCCCGCACAGGGCACAGGCAAACTGGCGATGCCTCGACCACGCCACCACTGTTGCGGCGTCAACTACATGCTGCTCTCCGTCGCACATTCCCCTGGGCATGATTAATCCAACCGTTCTACCTTGTCCACAGTGTACTGCGATCCCTGCTGGGCCGGTGCAATCATGTACTGGTGATAATGAATCTTGACCTTGTGTCCGTCCAGGGCTTCCAGTTGCTGGCCGATGCCGTCGTCGCGGCTGGAGAACTCGAACACATTCGTGCCCTTGTCCTCGCCGGACTTCCGCAAGTTGAAGTCGGACAGCTTCAGTTCGCCCTCCCAGGACTTCCAGATCACGCCCTTATTACTGATCTTGTAAAGCTCGCCTGTACGCGAACCATCCGAATACTCGGGCATGAAACCGCCGCCTAGCTTGATGGCGGCACAGGACGGGATGAGAATTAGGGCTGCGATAATAACCACGATGCCCAGCTTGGCATTGCCGTCGAGGCGTCTGGGGGACTGATAGGAACGCGTAATGATCTCCTTGGGTCTGGTGTGCCTCGCGTTACGTTACGCCCGGCTGATCATTCAGACACAGATGATTCTAGACGTCGCCGCGTCAATTGCCGGCCTACGGTTTCCTCCGGGTTGGCCCGTGGAAACTGCGGGCCGGCCAAGCACGCCTTGCCCGCTGCCTTCAGGTCGTCGCTGATCTGGTCGGCGTTGCTGGCGCAGTAGTGATTGAACAGGTCACCGGGCGGCAGACGCCGGGCGGCCAAGTCCATCGGGCTCATGTGGTGAACATCGCGTTCCACGAGCCTGCACCCGCACAGCACGGCCCTTTGGCGTTCGGCAAACTCCTGCACCCGCCGGCGGCACTCGTTCCAGGTGTCAAACTCGGCCCGCTTCAGCCGCACCTCGATCTTGATCATGTCGCCGGGGTTCACCCGCATATCGGTAAGCCGGTCGGTGCCATCGATGACCAGCTTCCGCTTGGCCGGGAACGGCGGGTTGATATCCTCGTAGTCCCGACCACTGTCGAAGATCACCCGCGGTATGTATTCATCGCCGAAGTCAACGTGGTACGGTGCCCCGACATACTCGATGTTCGCCAGCCGCTGCGGAACATGAACGTCCCCGCAGTATACCCTCGCCCGCGTACCCGAGAACGTCGAAGTCGGCAGGCCATCTAAACGCTTCCCGCCGCCGATACTGGCCCCGTGGAATGTCTGGTGGGCGAATATGTAGTCGAAGTCGGACATCCTGTAGCCTTCGGCGTACTGCCGCACAGCCCGCGTGTGAGGCAGGAACAGGCACTTGGACTCGCCGAGGGTGCGCTTGGTAGGCTCCAGAAAGAACTCCACGCCCGTATGCCGCAGCCAACGGAAGTAGGGCACGTCGGGGTTCACGTAATCGTGGTTGCCCATCAGAACGATAGTCGGAGCGGCGTCGTCGAGGAGTTTCAGCCCATCGGCAATAGCGTTCGCCAGGGCCGAAGAGTGTCGATCCTTGGATTCCGTCAAATCCCCAAGGATTATGATATAGTTCACGTGCCGCCGCGTCGCCTCACCCGCCAGCCACTCAAAGATTCTCAATCGATAGGCGTCTCGCAGGTTATCGGTCTCGTGCAGGTCGCTGGCTATCAGTAAGTTCATGATGGTTCCTTAACTCCGTAGCGGAACGGGCTTGTGATGTAGCCGTCAGTTCCTTCGCATAGTTCGGGCGTGTTCAGGTGGCGGATACATTCACGATACTTGTTGTATCGGGTGCTGTCCACCCGTACTAACAGACACCCGCACCGTTCACATCGCGGCTGAATTGATTCCGCCATTCGTCACCACGCCATAGTATGTGATCAGCAGGGCGTCGCATACCGCCATTTGCTCCTTCTTCGTCTTCTGCCACACGTCCAGATCGGGCATCAGTTCCTGAGCCCGCTTGCGGATATCCTCTTTGTGTTCAGCCTGGAGCAGTGCTTTGACCGCCTTGGTCGTCCGTGTGCTGCCGTCCTGCTTGCGGAAGTCCACGGGCACTGGCTTGCGGGTCGTCGGGATGTTCATGGCCCGCTGCCAAGTGGCGGGCTGCACCTTAACCGGGATGATATCCAGAGCTGTCATGAACGCCAGAAGTCGCCCGTAACCTACGCCAAACTTGAATGCCCCAGCCACGCCCATCGCATAGGCATGCACGGCCTCGATGTAGACGCTGACGTTGCTTGGATCCGCGATATGCTGCCGCAGCCAAGCCCACAGTTCGTCGTTCCCTTCGGGCATCCGCTTGACCAACATGATCGCGTTGGGTCCGGTCTCGGTGACAGCCAAGCCACCGTTCATGCCGGGATCGATACCCATGATCAGTCTGCGTTCGGGAGTGATCACCTCACGCCAGTCGGTAGTTTTAATGCGGCGGCGTTCGGTCACGCGGTCTCCAGTTTATGCACCAGCCGTAGAAGCTCGATACCGACGTCCTTCAGGTCTGGGTAGTGCTGGCTTGCGGCAGCATAGGCCACAGCAGCCTCGCGGCACGAGGCGATGTGGCCTATGCTGCCACCACTGTCCAGACGCAGTACGAAGTACACGGCGTTCGGGTCGCACGTCGTACCATCGGCCTTGGTGACCTTATACCGCTGGTGAAGTCCGTTAGGATTCTCTTCGGCTGTTGGTATCATCCTATCTCATCCCTTGGGGTTCGGTTGCTCGGAACTTCACGATCACGCATGGCGTTGATCGCCTCCTGTGCCTTGCCTACGTTGGCGAAGGTACGAATGCCATCAGTCTTGGCCACGTGATGCCGGCACCAGCCCGCACCATCGATAGGGAGATGCAGGGCTGGGTTCAGTTCGCAGTGCTCGGCCTCGGCGTTGTGGTTGCCGCTACAGTCGCTCTCCCTGTAATGAACACAGGTCGAACAGCAGCGTACCGGGTCATGGTAACCCATCTCATCCAGCAGGGCCTTCACCACGCTATCGTTCTTACTTCTCACCTTCGACCTCCTTACGAATCTGCTCGCACTAAACCACCGTTTCGTATCTTCACCAGCATCGGGTCACCGTGCCGCTTGAACCGCTGGTAGTGCTTCCGACACATTCCTAATTCAAAGGACTGATCACCACAAAAACATACTACACTAGTTTTCCGCTTTCCTCGTTTCCCGTGCTGCCAGTGCCACTTAGTATGACATCGCGGGCATAGCGTCATTCGGTTAGACGGATCGTTGTTCTCTTTGTCGCCATCGATGTGATGTGTTCCTAACCGCTTCCGCTGTCGTTTGCACATCTCGCACCGCCGTTTCTTCGGCAGTTTGCTGTTCCTGGTTGCTACGGTCTCCAGAGACAGCTTCGGCACCTCGATCAGCTTGTAGCCGATGCGCTCGTTACGGCACAAGGCGACCTGCCGGTCGGCGGGCACGTGCGGCGTCTCGTTGCCGGCACCGACATAGGTCTGCTGCGATACGCCCCACACGTAGAAGGGCATGATGTATTCACCGTCCACGATCACGTGAACCGTATCGCCGGGTTTCGGTAAGGTAATCATCCTAAGTCTTCTCCACAGTTATTACAGCGCATGTCAGGCTCCAGGGCGTTCACGTTATACCACACCACGCCGCCTGGATGATTTCGCACGCGGCACCAGAAATTCGTCCAACCCGTGCAGCCGTCGAACAGGTATAGCCACCAACTTAAACTAAACCATTTCATCATCGCATCCACAGGGTTGTTGCTAAATCACCCGGCACTTCGCGGGCCAGACGCACCTTGAAGTCGGGGAACGGTACGTCATACACAACCAGTCCAGACACGGTGGCGTTGTACGCGTTGCAGATACGTGGTATAGTGTCTGCTATGGATATCACGTGTAACCTCTGCGGCGTTCCTCAACCGACCACCGAATTTTCGGGACTACGCAACCGTTCGTATAGATGTAAAACGTGCTGCACAAAAAGGAAAAACGAGTGGCGACGTCAGGTACGGGTTGCTGTACTACAAATGCTCGGCGGATGTTGCTGCAAATGTGGGTACAACAAACATCCTGAAATATTACAAGCAGATCATATTGTTGCTATCGGCGGCGGACGTCATAGAACTGGTGATAACACGGTCAGGGCCTATAAAAACCCCGAACTCTACCAACTCATGTGCCCAAACTGCCATGCTCTGAAAACTATCAAGGATAAGATCATTCTTCGGAACAAACAGACTAAACATTCAACGCCAAAGGCTACACCCGCCGCTTAGAATGACCGACATCACCACGTCGCTCGGCACGTCTGGAAGCAGTTGTATCCTAAGATTCGTAAACTCAACATCATAGACCTTCAGCTTTGGTACGATCACTCGCGTACCACCCATCGCACGCCATTGTTGGAGTGGGATATTCCACCCATAACCATATCCAAAACTGCCCCATCCGATGGTCTTGCCGTTGCGGGACAGTGCGTTGTTCAGCAGCTTCGGCCCGCGATGTCCGTAAGCCTTCCAGATCATTCGCAGCGGAACCACAATCACGTCTTGCATTAGCCTGGCAATTTCATGATATAGCTCGGTCTTACTCTCAGCCTTCGAGACCTGGCAGTGGTGATGCCAGAACCAGTAGCATAACTGGTAGCCGCGGAGGCAGAAGTCGGCGTCCTTGCGCAGGCGGCTCTGATAGATGATCGCCTGGTCAGTGTTGCCGACCGACTTGCTCTCGAAGAACAGCCGGCGGGAATACTGGATGTCTGGACAAATCTCGCAGCGGCAGTCCGTCCGGAGTCGCACGCTGCTGGTGAGGCATGCGGTTGCTTCCTCCATGAAATCGCCCACCATCACGCGACACATACCGTGCGTCATCTCTTGCGTATCAAACATCATACGTTGACGTTCAACTGATCTCGGCTTCGGGAGTTGGTGTCGATTCAGCCTCATGATATCGTCTTTCCGTAACAACTCTTGCGTATTAGCAATAGCTTTGCTACAATAAAGCAAAGGAGATAACTATGTCCCGCCACGCCATACCACTTGATGTTAGATTCCACACTGTGCCCAAACGCCGAAGAATCGGAGGATGTTTGATCTGGATGGGCGGAACCAGAAGTGGCTATGGAATGATAGGATCCGGTGGCACGAACTCGAAGCCACTGTACGCCCACCGCGTCGCTTATGAACTCGCTTACGGCCCAATACCGGATGGTATGTATGTCTGTCACCACTGTGATAACCCACCGTGCGTCGAGCCTACACACCTGTTCCTCGGAACACAGCAAGATAACGAAGACGACTGTGTTTCCAAAAGACGGCACATGCACGGAGCCACCCACTATAACGCTAAGATGACTACACCCCAGGTTATTGAAGCTCGTCTCCTTTACGCGACTGGTGAATTTGGGTACTACCGACTCGGAATACGATTTAACGTCAACCCCACAACGATTCGTAACATCATCAAGGGCTATACACGACAGCTTGAATAGACGTTCAAAATGGGACATCGTCCACCCTACCACGGTTCGCGGCTATGGTTCGCAGCCTAAGATTCCTATAAGAACAGTTCGCCCTATTCTTATCTCGATGATCTACATCGTAACCATCCGGTATTAGTTTTCGGCGAACGGCCATGTAAACTAATCTGTGAACCATAGCACCCTTGCGGTGACCGTTCCAGTAGATGCGGACGCTGGGGTAACCATTACGGTCTAAATCCTGCTTGAGGATGACCCACTGCTTCGTCCACTCGTGACAAACCTTGCGGTGCTTACGAACCACGCCGGTTATCGGATTGACCTTGAGATGACCTTCCTCGATCAGTTGTAGTATTTGATCATCGGTCATCCTGCGGTATTTGCGCTCGCGGTAGTTTCGCAGCTTCTCGACGTAGACTGCGTCGGTTCGCCATTTGCCGCCGCAGGCAAGGCACTTCACCTCGGAATACTTACTGGCCACCTCGTCGCCGGTCGTCGATGTAGCCACGAACCGCCGCGTGCAAACGTAGTTACTCCGGGTTCTACATCCCGGCAGACAGCGGCAGCCTTGAGCCATAGTCTCATCCCTTGGTATTCCTGATGAATGGGCGTAGGAACCACCAGGGACGGCGTTCGGGCTGACCTGGGATATGGTGAACGAGACCCCACAGCCTGTCGTATTGTTGCTCGCTGAGCTTCAGGCCGTTAACGGCCCGGATAAATGCCCACATGGTTCTCAGCGAGTCCACGGTTCACCTCTGTGGTTTAATCTCATGCGACGGTCGATGATACGTCGGGCCACACGCGATGCGCAGTCCAGATCTTCGGGCGACAGAATACCTTGCTGTACAAGCTGAATCATGTGCATCGCCGCCTCATGAATCTTCGGATCATTCTGGTAACGCCGTTCGTCGTCCTCGGCCTGGCAGTTCAACGGGTCGTCGTCCATATCATTCGTACCTCGGCTTTATTAACCACAGGTCGGGTCGGCCCTGAACTGATGTGATGCTAATAGAATGGGCGAAGGGAAACATGGCCTTCGCCTGCTCCATCGCCTCGCCCGTGGTTTTGCCCAACACGATATGAGAATCGGGACGCGTGCTATCGTAAATCTCCGGTGATGACTCCAGCACGCCGCGGACGACGAAGCCCACCACGTATCCTACAGCCACCGCAATTCCGGTTACGATCCACATGGCCGTCACCTCCTAGCGACGTCCGCGTCGTGCCGCCCAGCGAGCAAATAGGCCCTGGCGTTCGCGCCCGCCCCGTGACGATCCGTACTGATCACCCTGCGGTGTCGTTTCAGGGGCGACGGCTGGGGGCGTCTGGCCGACTTCGCGTCGGGCCTCGGCTGTTTGCAGGGGATGCGTGATAGCCCGCACAGCGTTTGCCACAGGGCCGTTGGGTCGATTGCCCACGAATAACTGGCAGAACTTGACCCCGTTGTTGTATGACGCTGCGGCCCCGGCGTAGGTAAAGTTGCCGGTTGTATTGCACGCCAGCCAGCCACTGCTGATAGCTCCGCCGTCGCAGCCGCCGAAGTCGGCCCATGATCCCCTGGGCAGGAACGCGAAGTCGTTCCCGGTGTGGTGATGCATGCCGTAACTGGCACGATAGTCGGCGCAGGCCATCGCACCCTGCGTCATCGCTGCGTCCCGCTGGAATGCAGGCATACCGTGCTGGGCACGAATTGCGTTCACTTCATCGAGAGCATCGGTCGCGGCATTGGCAATGCCCGCAATGCATACGACCACAAAGAACAAAACTGACTTCATCATCTTCTTCCTCCTAATGGTGAAATTCGCCTTAGCTACCGTACTTCGAGAAGTTCGGCGAGAATGACTCCTCGATCTTGTCCCACTCGGCCCGCACCACTGCGGACATACGCTTGGATTCGCTAATGTACATTTCACGCGGCTGTTTGTCCAGCCACTTCAGGTACGTTCCAGGTTTTCGTTCATCGAACAGTTCCCACTTCTTCACCTCAACTAACCAGTCTGCCATCGATTCGATGTCATCGATGCCGTAGTCAAAGATCACGGGGAACTCGCACTCGCGGAACGGCGGGCCACACTTGTTCTTCTTGCACTTGGCCTTGATGCGAACACCGACCACGCGTTCGATGCCGTTGACCGAGCGTTTGATCTGGCCAATATGCGACAGCCACACCACCCACGAAGCGTAGAAGTCCAGGGCTTTGCCGCCGGCACGCGTCGCCTTCTCGCCGAACGATACATTCAGCTTGTCGCGTAGCTGCGAGATGACTATCAGGGTCACCTTGGCGGAGTTCAAAGGGCCGGCCAGGGTGCGGAAGAACTGTGACATGCGTTTGGCCTTCGCCATACCGTAACTGGCCTTGTCCATACCGCCATCCAGTTCGGCCTGATCGCTCAGGGCATCAAGGCTATCGATGATATACAAGCCTGGCACGCGACGGCGTTCACACTCGGCAATGAAGTCCTTCACGTCCTGAAAGAACACCTCGACGATACGGCACTCCTCGACGAAGCTGATTCTGTCCATCGGCAGTCCCATGCGGCGGGCATAATTCACATCGAACGCGGCCTCGGCGTCGTTATATCGCGTGATGCCGGTCGGATAGGCGATGGAAAAGTTGGCACACGCCTCGATGCATACGCCTGTCTTGTTCGTTGACTGCCAGCCAGCGAAGTTCACCACGCGGCCTTCAGGGAACGCTCCGCCACCACCACCACCAATCTCGCAGTCCAGAAGGGTACAGCCCGAACCGAATCGTTTAACACGGATATCCTCCATGTCGCCCGTGAGCCCGTAGGCCCCACCGTCGCGTACCAACGGCTCGTCATCGGTATCGCGGGCGGTCTTGCGGCGAGTAGCCTTAGCCGTGCGACGTGGGGCTGCACGTGACCCGCGGGCCGGTGTTTCATCTTCGGTTGACTCGACGTCTTCGTCCTCTTCCTCACGCTGCGGAGGTGGGGGCGTTGCCGTTACGAGACGTCGTCGAACTATTTTCTTCGCCATGATCTAACCTTCCTGATGCCCCGTATGCACAGTCCTATGAAGAAGACATACAACATTCCGGGTGCGGTCAAAATGATGAACGGGAAAGTCCAAATCTTGTGAACTTTCTCCGCCTCGTCGCATACGTCTAAAAACCAGTTCATAGTTACCTCGGCTGACTAGACACGATCACGGTTGCTTTCCCGTTTCCGTAGTCTGATACCGCATCCGCATCTCGACGCCTGACATACCACAGCGAGGACAGCGTTGCCTGATGGAATCGTACTTGAACCAGTACGGCATGAAGAAGCACGGATGCGGTAGGCCACGGAGGCGTTCGCCTGGATCCATCCGGTCAGCACTCGCCTGTCGAAGAAGTAGATCGATCTCGGCATCGTCATTATCGACAGGCGAGGTGACCGGACTCGCTGGAACCATAGCTCATGATCTCCATATAAAGCGAGCCCGGCTATTTCGGAATCGCCGCCGGGCGGGGCACGTGCAGGCCCCTCAGAGACCGTCGTCATCTGCATGCCTGCACTTGTTCATTCTGCCGTAGAACGATCATATCGTTCGCGCCTGCATGTCGTTGACGCATTGCTGGCTTAACCGTTTTCGATACCATCGGTCGCTACGAGCTACCTACTGCATCGTTCGTATCTAACCACCTCCGCTATCACCGTAGTATGCTAGGTAGGAGTGCAAACCCAGCGCGTCTACGAGCACATCGTCGTCTGATCCAAGAACAAACCCGTCGCTTCGCAATCGGGTGGTGAAGGCTGGTCTCGCAGGCAACCCTGCCGCCTTGCGTTGACAGGCCATGCTGCGGTCGAGTGGAACGCCCATCAGGTGTGCTCAAGCGCGTCCATCCCAATCCGTCCTGATTCCGGCCAGCCCTCACCACCCGCCTCTCCCCCACTGGGACTGAGAGGCGAAGCCTTGCGGCTACCCACCAGTCTACCCGTCGCCGGGTTTTCCTTCTAGTGCAGGTAGTCGCAATCATTCGGTTCAGCTTTCGCTGCGGCGGCGTCCCTCGGCCACGCGATCCCGCAAGCTCGTGCGTGCGGGCGGGGCGTCGTCGGCATCGGCGTCGCGGCTTCGGCTGCGGGTCTCGCGGGCCGGTGGGTCAGTAGCCTCCTCGGCAGCACGGCTGCTGCGGCGGCGGGCTGGCGGGGCGTCGTCGTGGCCCGTGTCGCGGGCTGGCGGCGGGTCACGGTCGTCATCGACGTCCGCGTCGGCTTCTCGGCTGCGGCCCCCGTTGCGGCCAGCACGGGCCGGTGGCGGGTCATCGTCGTGGTCGTCGCGGTCGCGTCCTCGCCCACGTGCGGGCGGCGGATCATCATCAACGTCAGCGTCGCGTCCCCGGATCGCCGGTCGGCGGGCTCGGTTGTCGTCATCGTCGTCGGCGATATCGCGTGCTCGGCTACGGCTGCCGCGATCACCATCGTCGTCGTCGCGGGCGTGCCTGCGGTCGTCACCGCGATTTCCACCGCCTCGGCGATCATCTCCACCTTCGTCGCGGTTGCGGCGTTGCCCGGCCAGAGCAGCCTTGATGTGCTCATAGTCGTGGAAGGTGAGAAGCTCGGGAATCGGATTCTCGGCGATGGTACGCAACCAGTCGTCCTGACGGTCAGGGTTGTCGCTCAGCGGCGTGCTGCGGCGAGCAATGGCGATGCCACCGTACTTCGTCTTGATGCCGGTGCCGGTCACAGAAAACTCGATGTCGAATCCCTCCTCGGGATGATCGATGCACACGGCTTCGCGGGTTTCCTTGTCCATGCTCAGCTTGTTCAAGTCGCGGTCCATCGACCACGCCATGTTCCAAAGCTGCGGGCCACTGTTGCGTTCGTCGCGGTCGATCACGTATGCGATCACCCGCTTTGTCGGCTGAAGGTTGCGGATGTAATCGTCGAAGTCCTTATCCGCCATCGACATCCCAGCAGCACCCAGTGCGGCGACGCGTTCACGCTCTTCGCACACCGGGCAGGCTTCGCCCTTCATCTTCTTCAGGCAGAAGTACTTCTGATTGTCCGCGCCCACGCTGAAGTGAACATAGACCTCCAGGCCAAAGTCATCGGCACCTTCCGGATCCCAGTCGTCGGAACGTGTGGGATGGACGATCCCCAGTTCTTCCAGCAGATGATCGTTCCACGACGGCGGGCAGATACGCAGCCGCCAGTCGCCCTCCTTGATGGAGACGACGTCAACATCGCTGCGGAACAGCGAGTCGAAAGCACCACCGCTCTGGTTGGCACGCCGCTGTACGGTGGCCGATGAGCGTTCGCGGTATTGAAAACCGCCGCGATTTCGGTCGTTGCCTCTTGTAGGCATGGGTTCACCTCATTGGTTACAGGTTCTTGGTTCCAGCGTTACGGGTCGCCTTATCGTCCCGCTTGCTACTCCTACACTAAACACATCTGCCGTTGGCTTCCGCGATCATTCTCGCGAGGTGCTGTTCATGCGACGTCGCTGGTCCGCCACGGCTTGGCGGGCCTCGTCACCTGCACGTTCTTCGGCGGCACGTCGGTCACCGGCGAGGCTTGCGTTGGCCCAATAGCCTGCGGCGTACAGATCGCCGAGAGACTTGAGCATGTAGCCTCGTTCTTTCCATGCATCACGTTCGGCCTCAGCCATCGCGGCGTCACGTTCAGCTCGAATATACTCGTGATGTGCATCGATTCGTTCGGAGTCTGTCGTGAGACGAGCATCGATCTGAGCCTCCGTAACACGTCCACCCTCGGCGGTCAGTTCCTCGCGGATAGCAAGGGCACGTTCGGCTGCGACCACCTTCATTCTGTCCTTCGCAAAATCACGCACCGAGGCGAGCCTCGCAGCTTCCTGGCCGGCATTCAGTGATTTCTCCGGCTGCTCGCAGACCTCGCGATCCAGGGCGTGCTTGTCGATGCGAAGGTTGCTTCGCGTTGTCGTTCGTTCGTTGGTTGGCATAACCGTTCTCCTCTGCCTACACTAGACACGTTGAATTTTTCTTCGGGGTCGATAAACCAAAATCACCTCTACCTTATCATTGTTGCCCTGCGTGCGACTCGTTTGCTGATTCCAATTCCACAACCCACGAGGGTACAACTCATCCACTAATGAACACGTGTTGATTCGTACCACCACGCGTGCGTTCTGGAACCGCGTCAGGATTTGGGCCAGCCGCGTATGATGTTCTCGCGTGAACTTGTGCCTATACACATCACCATCTTCGGGCCACGGCGGGTCGCAGTAGATGGCGTGCTCGGGATCATCCTCGCAGGTCTCTAGAAACTCGAAGCAGTCCATACACGTGAAGTTACATCGCTGGATGACCTTCCGCCACGCAGCCAGGCTCTCGACGGCGGAGCGATACCGCGTATTAGAATCACCACCGTTCGCGTTCCACCGCACCGACAGGTTGCCCGTGAACTCCCTGTCGCCGCCAGCATTCCCACTGCGGCCCATCCAACAGGCGATGAAGTACTGCCTCGCAGCCTCGTAGTTCAGCGCGCGGGCACCCATAGGAATCAACTGATCATTGTCCGTGTCAGCCGAGGTAGCCTGAGCGTGTGCCAGCGTCTCCGGATGGAACAGTTCGTCCCGCAGACTTTCGATCATGGCCGGTCCCAGCGTCGCGTCCTTCAGCACCTGGGCGAGGTTGATCATGTGCCGGTGCATATCATTGCAGACGATGGATCGGGCCTGGATGTACAGCACCTCCGACAATCCGCCGCAGAACGGTATACCCACCCACTTGAAGCCGGTCAGATGCTCACCGATGCGTTCGGCAACCGTTCTCGCGGATCCGAACCAAGGCACGACGGTCTTAATCTTTGGAAGGCTCACGCTGGGTCTGCCGTTGGTTAATAGTGATATTCGGTGCGGCAATCTTCATGGCATCAATGCGTCGGGACAACGGTGATGTTGGCTGACCGTCATCCCCGTAATTCACATCGCACTTCAACCCAGCACGAGCCAGAGCCTGAGCGATCACCTCAACGACAGTCGACTTCCCCGACATCGCGGGGCCAGTCACGGTAATGTATAAGTGCTTCGGCACAGGTTTCTCCTTGGGAGGTTCGGGCTTCACGCACCACATACGCACAGCGTCCAGCATGATGCTATCGGTCACCATGTTCGTGTTCCGGCTACCAGCCTTCAAACCACGTGCCGCCCGGTACAAGGCGTTTGGTGTAATCTCATCCGGGCGTTTGTCCCGGCAGAACGCCCGCACGCGAGTCCATTCGATAGCAGTAAGGCTGTTGATCATTTCAGCAGTACGCGGGCCAGCATGACGTACAGTTCGGCATGTTTGTTGGCAGAGTAAAGCGGCCCCGGCAGGAAGCAGTCCATCACCTCGATGGCCGCACCAGCCGCGGCTGGGTTCTTGGCGTTGCGGACGATGGACGCGAAGTACTGCACGATCTGGATGCGGATGCCCTCGGGGTCGAGGTTGCTCAGGCCGCCTAGCACCTTCATGGCCTTCTCCCAGGAGATTCCGCCCTTGCTCATGGCAAGGCATAGCTCTCGCAGGTCGGGGTTCTCATACGCACCCTGCAACAGCACCGCTGCCTCGCGGCGATCCTCGGCAGTTCGACACTTGTCGAGATTCGTTAAGGCCATACGCGGACTGCCGTCCGACTCGTGGGCAATAAGATCAAGGATATCGTCGTCGAGGTTCAGCTTCTGCTCTTCGTTCACGATTTGCAGCAGGACGAACAGGGTCTTGGCATCCAGCGGTTCGAGATTGTAGCTCGCTCCGCGGGTCATGATGGTGGCCGGCACCTTGCCACTGACCGTGGTGCAGAAGATCCAGTACCCGTAGGGTGGCGGCTCCTCGGCTGACTTCAGCAGGCACTGCCAGGCCTGCCCCGACAAAGCATGTGCCTCGTCCACGCAGATCAGCTTCTTGCCGCCGGCGATCATGGGCTTGTACCGCATCCACTCGACCAGTTCGCGGGCCTTCTCGGCACTGCTGTAGACCGGGCCGTCGACCTCCTTGTAGTCCATGAGCAGGTCGTTGCCGCCGCACACATAATTCCTGATAGCGCGGGAGAACGTGGTCTTGCCCAGGCCGCTCGGCCCGGTGAACACGAAGCATCGTTTGCTTCGTGAATCCAGAACTGCCTTGACGCTGGTACTGATAGACTCGTGGCCGAGGATATCATCGAACGTGCCGGGACGGTAGATGTTACAAAAGTCCGCTTCGGGCGATGGTGCAGGCTTCTCAGCCTTGGCCGGTATCAACGATTCCTGCGTGTTGCGTGTCAGTTTGCGGCGTTCCGCCATTGGGTATCTCCTTAAGTTCAGCGACAACGGTTACATGCCGCAATTGCCCGTATTGGTCTCTGCTGTATACGTGGACGACATCGGCCACGAGGTAGTTTCTTTTATCACCGTCTATCTGGACACCTTCACCGATCCGCGGCGGGGAGTCCTGATTCACGCTGTCGGTACGGTCATCGGAATATCCTAAGATAACTTTCATTTGAACTTTGCCTCCATGATCTTCCAGTCAGCCAGGACTACGGTTGATCTCCGGCGGCTCTCCTCCACATGACTGGCTGCACGCATAAACTCAAGCTGATTGGCAAGGCGGCGGGCCTGGTCGCGTTCGGCCTTCACAGCGTTGTAATCGCTGCGTGCCTGTTTGCACGTGTGCTCGATAGACCGTACACGATCCGACCAGTACGGCGGCGGATCGTTCGGGCCTAGCTCGTTCAGCATCTCCGATACTTTCGACCGCTGCGACACGGTCATCGGAACCTCGCACAGGAAGTCGACCAAATCGCGGAATCTATTTGTGGCGTCAATCATCATAACTCCTCGTCAATCATTCCCATGCTGAGTGCCTGCCTGTGCCAGTACGCGTTGAATGCTTCACCCTCGGCGTCAACCTCACCGATGGCCTCGGCCATCAGGTCGACACCGCTGGCCTCCAAGGCATCCCGCAGTCGTATCAGCTTATCCGCCGTGGGATCCTTGGAACAGAACAGGTCGGTGGCAGCCTCGGCGATCTTGTACAGGTGATACTTACGAATGACCTTGCCCTTGCGGGCACGTTCAGATTCGGGCAGGTTGTATTCGCCGCGGGGCAACTTACCGGGGTGCAGGAGAAGATCGCGGGGCAGGCCCAGGCGTAGCCTGTGGTTCGCTGCACTGCGGCTAATGCCGGTCTCGGCCATGATATCGCTGGCCGTCAGGGCGGGCGGCTCGGGATCGCTGATGGGGATACCGGGGTATCGCTTCTCCCACTCGGCCTCGATTTCCCGCTGTCGCTGCTGAACCGTGTCGTGATCTTCGCAGTTGCCGTTATGCCGCAGTTGCTGGTCGTTGTCTTCCCACGCCTGAATAAGGTCGGCGTCGGCCAAATCCACCAGGGCCGGTTCGGCGTCGAGCAAGTCCACGAGGCTGCCCTTGCGTAGCTCACGCCTCATGGAACGGGGACGGTAGGTCGTGCTACACGCACGTGAATCGTACCTCGGTGGCCGAATTGGGCGGGTTCGCTGATAGTTCATGGTTGTTACTCCCATGCCTATCTAGACACGGCTACGGAATATCATGTTCAGGCTTCGTCGCTATACCACGTCCCGATAGCCTTCTGATTCGACCAGTTGGAACCGATAGAAACCTCCACGCCCAGCGGGCATGCCTTGATGTCCCAGTTCTCGTAACCGGGGTGCAACATGGTTTCAACCATTTCGGCCATCACGTCGTCGGCGGCCTCCTTCTTGGCGAAGGTCGTCAGGTCGTCGTGAATATTCATATTCATCACCAGGGCCATGTTATTGTCCCGCAGGCCCTTCTGAGCCAGCCGATTGCCGGCGTCCACCACAAGGTCGCTGGCACTGCCCTGAATAGGCGTATTAGCGATCTGGTTGATCGACAGCGGCCCGCGGCGGCGACGCCCGTTCATGCAGGTGACATAGCCGTTCTTCTCGTAGTCCGACATCAGCTTGTTCTGCCATGCCTTGACATCACGATACTCAATCCAGAATTCCTTTTCGATGTCCTCGCAGGTTCTCTCCACCTTCTTGCGGACGCTTTCGGCCCTGTCGCGGTCGAACTGTGACATGCTGGCCAGAACGTTGCGGGAGGCAGTCGTATGGATGGCACCGTACAGAAACGGGAAGGTGATCAGGCTCTTGATCGCCGAGCGTGCCTTCTTGATATCACCGTGACCGACCAGTTCCAAATACAACGGCACGCCCTCGCTGAGCATGATCGCGTACTTCATGTGAATGTCGGCCCGTTCGCGGACAGCCTTCAGCAACCGCTTGTCGCCCGACATTTGGGCCGCCACGCAGACTTCCAGTTGCTTCATATCGGCGGATACAATGAGCCAGCCTTCAGGGGCCGATACCATCTTCCGCACCTCGGCGTGTTCACGCTTGGGAAAGTTCTGCATATTCGGGCCGTCAGACGACAGCCGCCCGGTATCGGTGAACGTCCCATTGAAGTTGGCATGCAGATTGCCGTCCTCGTAAACCAAGCTACCCGCACCGGCACGCATGGGCAGAAGATAAGTATCGCGTATCTTCGTCCACTCGCGGAACTCGCTGATACTGTGGGCCAGTGGCGAATCAATAGTGCTGAATACGCTGCTATCGGTCGTGAAAACTTCCTCGCCGTTGGCGTCCTTGCGGTACAGGGCTTCGATGTGCCCGAACACCTTCTCCAGGCATTCGCGGCTGCCCTTACCGTTGATGATGAACGGCGTGCCCCATGTATTGCGATACTGATGAGCCTCGGGCGTATCAAGGGCGGATTGCGTTACCAACCTGATCTTGGTGTTAGTGTCTGTCAGCAGTTCCTCGACCACCGGCTGGCTGACGGGAACGCCCTTGTGCTGCATCAAGACGAGGAACGGTACGCGACGAACATGATCGAGATACGTGTTCAGCATACCCGTCGCTTTCAGTGCCCGGTTCTGCTCTTCGTACAGAAGCCTATGGCACTTAGCATCAAGGGCGTTGTACCGCAGGAGCTTCCCGATCTCGGCCACCTCACCACGCTTGGCATCGACGTCGCTGTACTTCTTCAGCCGCGTGCCCAAGCGTTCCAGGCACAGGCTATCGAGGCTTTGCATCCTGTCCTCTTTGCGTTCGTCGAGGGTGTACGCTTGGTTCTGCGTGCAACCCCACGTATTCCACAGATCATCCTTCAGGATTTGCACGCCGTAGAACCGCAGCAGCCACTCCATATCGAAGCTGGCGTTGTGGACAACCTTCATCATCTTGGTTAGCAGGAATCCTCGGATGGCACTCGTCAGTACGATCTCGTCCTCTGCCGACCACCACGCATCACTGTGGCCTATCGGGAATGCAAACGCCGTCTTGGGCGTGCTGATGGCCATGCTCAGAATTCGGGATCCGCTGGCGTAGGGACGCACGCGGTTGGTTTCCAGGTCGAGGCCGCAGATCTTCGCCTTCGCGGCGTCCTCTAGCATCTTCACCACCCACTTGACGCCGAGCTTGGGCGTCGCCAGTTCCACGCCATCCTCCAGAGCATCGATGTTCCAGGGCAGGTCACCCAGGTCGATACCCTTCTTGGTCTCGGCGAAACACCGCTTGATATCGTGCTTGAACATGACGGCATGCTGGCGAGCCTCGCGGTCGGGTCCACCCTTGTCACCGCCCTGCCGTATGATAAAGGACGGATGCATCACCGGATACATCCAGCACCGATGACTCCCTACCTGCACGGGCAGGCGACGCCCACGCCACGTTGTGATTCGTGGCTCACCGCCGATGAACCAACTCAGGGCAGTTGCTCCGCAGGCAAGGATTGCCGCAGGCTTGGTGCGTTCGATATCAGCCACGAGGTGCTGTCGGCATGACTCCACCTCGGACATCGTCGGCACACGGTTGTTCTCGGGCCGTGCTCGCACCGGGTTGTTGAATCTACAGATACTGATATCGGGCAGATGGCGGCGTAGCTCTTGGCCCGCCTTGCCAACAAACGGTTCACCCGCTTCAGCCTCATCTTTGCCTGGGGCTTCGCCCAGAACGTAGATGAGGGGCCGCGACGTTCCCGATGGCTTCACCTGGGAATCCTCGATTCCACCGCAGGTATCGACCAGCGGGCATGCGTCGCAGCCCCTCTCGTTATAGTACGCCTCGTCGCGGCCAGTCGTCCGCGGCTTGACCCTCCCCGTTGTCGGGGCCTTCAGGTCTATTCTGGTGAAAAACTTACCGTCGCCCATTGTTACTTTCCTCCTGTAGTCTCCACCAGACACGGCAAGCCCGCAGGCTTGCCACTGAACGCGTCACGTTGCCTCGCCGGCGGGCTTCTCTGCGGCGGGCGGCTGTTCTTGCGAGCAATCGCAGCCCGCCGCACACGCGGCTTCCTGCGGTCCGGTCTGGCCGGTAGCCTCAACGGACGTTGGGTCTTTGGCTCGCTTGCGGCGGTCGGCCTCGGCCATCGCCTTCTCCAGCATAGCCTGTTTCTCACGCTGGCTCTTGCCCAGGCGTTCAAACGCTGCCGTCACGGTCTGGTGGGCCTGCTCAGCCAGGCCGGTCGCGACGTCGTTCGACCAAGACCTGTGGGCCTTGATGCGTTCGCTGAAACCTAACTGAATGCAGGCAAAGTACAGGCTCACGAACTGGTCGTTCATGATCCGCTCCGCCTGCTGCTGAAGGCTCTGGTTGAGCATCTCCTTCACTTCGTCGGCGGAATACACTGTTCGCTCTTCGCCCAAAATGGGAATCATGATTGCGTTTCTTCCTCTTGTGGTGCTGGGGTTGCCGTGGCATCCGTCACGGTGGCCTGAACGTACATGAAACCATCACCGCTGCGTAGGCCGACGCAGTTCGCGCTGATGGCTATCTCGTTGGACACCGACGCCGCCTTCCGCAACACAGCGGCTTTCACCTTAATGGGTCCGCCCTCACCAGGGAAGTCCAATTCGTCGTCGACGGTGCCAAAGTCCTCGTCGGTATGCAGACGCATCTTGCCGTTGGCTACGGTGATCTCCGTGATCGTATCGCGGCCACCGGCTGCCTCCACGCGATCCAGAGTCGGTGCGAGCCCTGCGGGCACGGCCACCCACTCCAGACCATCGATAATGGCGGCGATGATCTCGTCGTATCGTTCGGGCTTGGCCTCGGACGGGAAGCTGCCGTACAGGTGTGCTGCACTATCACCTTCGCCGAACACGGCGTGCAGATACTCGTCGGCAAACTGAATCGCCGAGCATGGTTGGCTGCCGACCACCCGCTGCACCGCCCACATGAACCGGGACGGTATGATCAGGGCACTGCCGACCAGAACGTCGTCGCTGGCTCCCGGCACAATGCTGCGGGTGATACCCATGCCAATTGTGCTGTAGAAGACCATCGCGTTCTCGACCGCGCTCATGGTGATGCCCGCGAGGTCAGGTCGCTGTGGGTCATCGCTCATCGACCACGAAGCTCGCTCCAGTGCCTCGGTCCACGCCCGTCGCCAGTCGACGGTCACGCCCGCGAGTTCGGGCATCTCCTTGGAAGTGATCTCCAGCTTCCGCATCGTGACGTTGGTGCGTCCGCAGGTGATGCGAACGGAATCGCCGACGTTCGTGAACTCCACATCGGTGCCGTTGCACTTCGACAGGAGGGACGTCAGCTTGTCGCCCGGCAGGGCCGTCTCGATGCCGATGTCCATGTTGGCCCATAGGCCGAACACGCCGTTGTGGGTTGATACCCGCCCATCTCGGAACACGAACTGCCCCGTGTCATCGTTGGCGTCTCCGCTCAACCCCAGGCCGACCATCTTCAATCGAGCCACTGCATCCACTAACCGCATGATCTATCTCCTTGATTGTTATTGATTCTAAAGAACGGGCCAGCAGGGACTTTCACCCCGCACCTCCAGCTTTTGACCGGCGACTTGCTGTTTGCCCACAGCCCGTCCGGAGAAGCTACACCTTTGGTTTTGCGTGACCGGCGTCGGTGCTGATAGGCGCGCCGGCCTTACATAACGGACACTCCTCGGCGGAATAACTTACAGCATCGAGGGATGCTATGGTCTCCAGGCTCACCATCTCCACGCCACCGCGGTTCAATACGGCTCGCTTGACCTGTACCAGCCCACCTGCGTCGCTACTGCCACGAACCAGACGATTCACCTCGGCGACTACCTTGTCCAGACTGCCGCCCGTGGTCAGGACATCCTCGACGATGAGAACCTCCTTCCACTTATCGCTCCATGACTGGAACCAGAATCCATCGGTCGTCTTCTCCGCACCAACCCACGGCTGACCCATGATATCGCCAATCGCGCGAGCGAGCTTTGCACCGCCCGTCTCCGGGCCGACCACCACATCGAAGCGGTAGCCGTCAGGAAGACTGTCGACGATCATCTGGCCCACCTGACGTACAGCATCGGCATCGTTGAGCAACACGTCCTTGTTAAAGTACTGCGGCCCGTGCCGACCAGACTTGTAGACGTAGTGCCCGTTCAGCAGCCCACCCAGTTCCTTCAGTGCAGATAGCAACCAGAACTCGTCGTGAACCCGCTGTAGGGCTCGCCACCGCAAGATGCCGTTGGGCGGGGAAAGTATCGGCCTGCCTACCACGATGCCGTCAGCACCCGCCACAGCGGCCTCGGCGGGCGTCGTGACGCGTTTCTGGTCGCCCTTGTCCGAAGCCCAATCCGGGCGAATGCCGGGCGTCAGCTTCAGCAGGTCGGGGCTTACCTGCACAGCCAGATCGGCTGCCGAACAGATCAGCCCCTGCACACCGGCCTCGGCAGCCAGCTTGGCGAACGTTTCGACTGCGTAGCCCGTAGATATCACGCCGTAGCTGATGCCAGCCTCTTGTTCGGACAGGCTGGTCAGCACAGTGACGGCGAAGACCGCCGATTCACCGCGATTCTCAACGGCGGCCTTCATCATACGAACGCCACCGCTGGCATGCACGTTGAAGATCGTGGGATGAAACCGCCGAAGGGCACGAGATGCTCCTCCCACGGTATTGGGGATGTCCTTGAACTTCAGGTCGATGAACATCGGCCTGTTGCGGACGATGCTGACCACGTGCGGCAGCCCCAGTGCGGTCACCACCTCCAGGCCGACTTTGACACCGAACGGTCGATTGGCCCTGTCCAATTCGTGCAGGGCTTCGATCATCGCATCGGAGTCGGGAACGTCTATCGCCACCCACACTTCAGCACGGGTAGCATCAAACATACGCTTCGACATGATTGTCTCCTTGCGATTAGCGGAACGCGAACGGGCCGAGAGGCACCGCATATTCGGCTGCGACACCTCCCGGCCAGAAACACGTTTCGTCAGACGCTGACCTTGGCCTTGAGCTTGCCCAGGTCGGAGAGCAGGCGGATGGTCGACTTGACGTCGTAGTACGTCGCGTTGAAGGTGATATCGCTGATCTTGTAACCTTCCTCGTCGAGCTTCGCCTTCAGGGCGGGCTGCTCCAAGGTCGGGTCTTCGCAGATCAGCTCACGCATGCGACGGGATCCGCCACGCTTCTCGCCGTCCGCGGCGGGAGCCTTCTCGGCCTTCTTCGGCTTCTCGGCCTTGGCCGGTTTCTCGGCCTTGGTGACGGCTGACTTATCAGCCTTGGCGGGCTTGGCCTTGGCGGGCGCGGGAGCTTCTTCGGCTGCGGCCTCCTCGGCGGCGTCGGTCTCGTCACCTTCGACCTCATCGCCCTCGGCTTCGGCCTCGGCAGGATCGGCGTCGGCGGGTGCGGCGTCGGCGGGTGCGGCCTTGCCGCCGAATCCCGGAATCGGACGCTTGCTGTCGTAGGATTCGGACGCGACGTTCATCCACTCCTGAGCCTCGACCGACAGCTTCTTCCAGTCGTCGTCGCCCAGGTTGTTGGACTCCAGAGCAATGCGGGTCAAGTACGTCTGCTCCGCTTCCTTTGACCCTCGCACCTTTTGGCCTGTGGCCTTCAGCAGTTCACTTTCAATCGACATGATCAAACTTCTCCTTGGTTGGTTGCTCCCGCATCGGCGGGTGCTTCGGTTAAATTTTCAGGTTCCACGCGGCGAACCGATACGTCACCGGCAGCCTCGACTCCGAGCTTGACGCGGCAATCGGTCGACTCTAAAACCGTAACGGTAATTCGGTCGTCGATCACTATGCTTTCGCCCGGTTTGCGTTTCACTACATACACGGCTACTCGTCCTCAATGCCCATATAGGCAAGGGCTATGGCCATCACCTTCTCGTCACCCCCGACCACGCGTCGCAGGTAATTCAAAGGCGGTTCGTTTCGCTTCTGGCGAATCGCTATGAAACGCCGCCCGCGATACCACTGGTTGCCGTCCACGCCAATGCGGGCCTTCAACCACCGTATCACCTCTGGCTCATCATCCAGACACACCTCGTCGTGATGTTTGTCCAGAACTTCTCGATCATGTTCGCCGAGCCAGAACCCACCGCATCCGCGGCGGGCTGCCGACTTCATATCGCGTTCCAGCGACCAGAAGCGGTTGAACAAGCACCTCTTGTAGATGCCCATGAAATGGCGTTCGCTTTTGACGAGTTCGCCGTACTTAGCCACGGCCTTGTCGAACACCAGGAACGCCTCTTGCATAAGGTCGTCCACATCATATTGCCCGGCCAGTTGACGGGCATACGCAGCACACTTTCGTTGGGCGTAACCAGCAATTTCACCCAACCATCGACGGTACTCCCTCATAGAGCTATCCTTTCTGACAAACAGTGAATTAGCGAGGCATCGTACATCTTACCCCGAAGCCGATCCGCGTCAAGGCCGGTTTCGGATTCGTTATCGGATTTTTTCAGGGTAGGATTCGCGGCTGTTTTGGGCCGCTGTTTGGCGGTGCATTCACGCTCCGCTGGCGGGCCTTAGTAGCCCTCCGTTTCATATCATATTCTGGTGTTCGCCCTTCGCGGGCAGCCTGGTCAGCGTCGCGTTGAACCATCTGGCGAGCACAGTCTGCGGTACTGCGAATGGTCATCGGTGCGTCCAATCGTGCGGGTTCAGCTTGGCGGCCTGCTCTTCCTTCGCCAGCTTCGCGTTGGCGTACCACTTGCAGACTGCGTCCCACTGCTTCAGCAGTTGTGCCCTGGGGGCCAGCCGCACCCGCTTGTAGCTCACGGTGCAGCTTTCGATAGCGGATCCACGAATTATGTTATAGGCCCACGTCTCGGAGAACTCGCGGGCCAGCTTCGGCGTCGTGCCGGCGGGCAGGATAACGCACTGCACGTGGTCGCTGCCGCGACTGCTGACCAGCCTGAAGATCCACGCCTGTGGTTTGCCTCGCGGCTTCTTGGGCTTCTTGGCCTTCGCCGACTTGGCGGGGTTCGGGTTCTTCTTGGTGAACGTCTTCATAATGCTACCTCCTCGATTAGCTCACGCTCGCGGCGGGTCGCATCGACCAGCCAGTATTTCTTCGCGGCGTCGCAGATACGCATGGCGATATAGTTCTCACCGAATGCGATCAGACGAGCCATAGGCCCGTCGTCTTGGAACACCAAGTCGACTTGGCTACGGAGATCGCCCTTGCGGAATGTCAGACACAGCCTGCCGCACAAGGTCATACTATCGAGCAGGTCGTTGCGGCTATCGCATCCACCACCGTAGCGGGCTCGCAGACGTTCGACGGTCGCCGTGTAGGTACGAGCGAACTGGATGGCCTCCAGCAAAGAGTAGCTCACCTCGCCGGTCATGGCCTTCCGCATGAATTCCTCGCAGCCCAGTTCCACGCCATTGCTGCGTTCCAGCCTGATCTTGTACGTCCGAATGGCCTCCCGCAGGTCTTCGATCATACTCCAGAATGTGTTCTGGCCGAGAGAAGGAAGGTTATCGAACCACGCCTGCCAGCGGTCGTCGAATGTTGCCTGGGCGTTGCGGAGCGTTCGGGCGGCGGCGGTTAATAGCTCAGTGCTCATGACTTCGTGCCTTTCATTTGTTGCGGCTGTTTCGGGCAACTAATTCCGGGTTGCCCTTCCTTGCAGGTCAGGATGACCGGCTTGCTGGCCACCCGCAGGAAGATGTCGATCTCGTCCCGCATCTGCTTCAGTATCTTCAGGCTGGCCGCAGGAGTATCACCCTGCTCATACGCGTTGGGCAAGCTAGAAGTGATACGAGGCGTGTTGCCTGTGGACGTCCAGTCCGAATACGGAACCCATCGACTGAATCTTCCGACCCTAATGTAGTAACCGCCCGAACAGTAGTCGTAGGAAACCCTGATCTTCCTCATGATATTCCTTTCGGTTTACAGTTCACCGTTCACGCCGACGTTGGCGGCTGCTCGGTGAGCGGACATGGTCTCGCTCCGCATCCAGCCAAAGGGTGTGCGGGTCATACGGCCAGGATGCAGGAGGTTCACCACCCCCTCGTCGAACTTGTAGGTCTGACCGTTCGCCAACTTGGCGTGGATGGGCATCTTGCGGGCGCGGGGGTTGCATCCGCAAATGGTGAAGGTCTTGCCACCCTTCGTGAATGTCTTGCCGAAGTCCTCGGTCTCCAGACCGAACTGGCAGCAGCAGCGGTTGAATTCGTCTTGTCCAGGATTCGCCCCGTTTGCTGTGTTGACCACATCCAACTTGAAGGTGATCGAGTTGGCCATGAAACTGGCGTTGCCGAGCTTCAGGGTCAGGCCAAGTTCGGCGGCGATGCCGTTCAGCTTGGCTTGAAGTTGGTCGCGGGTCGCCTTGACGGTAGCCTTCGTGTACATGGTAGCTTTCCTTGCGGTGTTTCGTCGCGGGCCGGTCGGCCTCGCTATCGCAGGTCATATCATGCAACCCGTGTGCCGTTCGGATTCATTTTCGGCGGCGGGCCAGACGCTGCTGTTTGCCCAGTTCGGTCTCCTCCTGCCAGACCCGGAAGCCGTGAAGCCGCCCATAGGTATTCCACAGGCGGGCGTACTGCGTTAAGGCCGTAGCGATGGTCAGGTGCTGGCCAATTCTGGTCTTGCGGCCCTCCTCGCCGAAATCGGTGAACGTCTCCACCGCAGCGTTCAGCAGGCTGCGTTCGCCGGTCGTCGCTGATGCCATATACTGGCGACGGGGCAGCTTCGCGGCGTGCTTCCGCAGTTGCTCGTTCTCGCGTTGCATGGCGGCGGTCAGCTTCAGGTGCTGCTCCCAGGCTCGGCGGCGGTCGTAGTCAGTACACCAGGGTGCCCAATCGTCGGGCATGGGAGCGAGGTCGGCTGTGCGGGGCATGATACGGTCTCCATTGTTTAAATACCCGTGCCGAGGTCGGCTGGCTTTCGCCAACCGTATGCCGCCCAAGGCATCTCGGCACGGGGAGCAGAAGTTCGTTGGTTACGGGGTTGTTGCTTCGACCTTGAAGGTCACGCTGCGTTCACCGCTGGTGATACCTACACCCACGTCGAAGTTCAGGTCGAGGTTGCGGAAGCGGTCGCTACTGGTCAAAAACTCGATGGCCACGCGGTCTAGTGCCTGCTGGATGGCCTCCTGAAGCATTTCGATGTGGGCCTCGCCAAACTTGCTCTTCGGCGTGACGGGCATCGGCGGTAACACGCCGTTTCCGTCCTGAGCCACAACCGAATCGTAAGACCACCTGCGAGCCTGTTCCGACATGCGGTTCCATACTGTCGGTGACAGATCGAACGTGGCTTGGCTGATTCGCTTCAGGTAATCTTGCTCGTCCTCGGTCGGGCGGCGACCAACCTGGTTTGTCGCGGCCAGGATTTCACTTTCGACGCTCATGGTGATTCATCCTCGTCGGGCGTCAGCACGAAGTCGTCATCGAGTATAGACTCGGTTGCGAAATGCTTCTCGCATACCTTGTGGATCATCGCGTCGAACGCCTTCTCCTGCTTCTCACCCCATCCATCGATGGCCTCGCGTACTGCCGGCAGGCCGCCTTGCTCGAAGATCGCAGGTATTTCTAGCTCAACAAAAATAGCCCAAGGGTAAGACAACAAGGCATGGTCGGGTAAGATCTGCTTCATCTTAAAACGAAGGCGGCGGAAGGCCCACCGATACCACCAACCCCTGCTCGTGGACTTCGTATACCACGCCGTGCGGTGCAGGGCCAGACTCGCAACCACATTGACTGCGTACAGGGCGAAGATCACAGCAACCAGCTTCGACCACCACGGGCCGCGAATGCAGACGAACATCAGATAGAGGTAGAACACCACCCCAACCACCGTCTGCACCCGCCCTGGCCACAACTTGAACTTGCTCATGATCTTGCTCCATTTATCTTGCTGCCGAAGAATTCGCCCAAATCATGATCCAACCGCGTCGAACGTCGGCAGAACGGCACCCGCCGGAATCTGCTTACACTCATCGTAAACATCGGACGCTGAATTGAACCAGTCCTTGGCATCCTGTGACAAGGCATCCCACACCGACTCGGGCATGTCATCGACAGCCCATGCGATTCGATTCAAGTAGACCTGCTCGGTCTCTTCCGCACCACGTGGGTGTTGTCCAGTTGCCTGCAAAAGTTCAGTCTCGATATTCATAACTTCTCCTTACAGATTCGCAATTAGAGTAAATGTAGTACGTTAAATCGTGCCAAGACTTACAGCGTAACTGCGGCGGTCGCGGCCTCGCTTTTGATGGTGGGAAACCGCAGAACGTCAACGAAGTCGTCGGGAACCGTTTTGACTACGCCCGGAATCCCGTCCGTGACGCTGCTGATGTAGTACCCTCGCTTGACTCGCGAGAAGACTAGCGGGTTGCCCGACTTCACCAAGAGCAGCCGCACCGGGTTGGCCCAAAGGCCCATCACCGCCAGCGGGCCGGTCGTTTGCTCCGCAGCCCACTTGGCTCGGTCGGCGAGGCTTCCAGGCCAGTGCTGGATGAGCTTGCCGAGGACTTCGCTATCGCACTCGGTCTGCAATTCCAGCTTGTACTGTGCCGCCAGTTCGCGGTAGTTATGCACCACACCGTTGTGGACGAGCCAGCCGCGACCCGCTTTGTGCGGATGGTTGTTCTCGTTAATCTGGACGTTACCGTGCGTCGCCCACCGAGCATGGGCTACAACCGCCAGTGCCCCGTCAACCTGATCGACGTCCGCACCGTTGTTGCTGGCGAATTCGCCCGGTCGCTTCCAGGCGTGAAGCTCACCCTGCTGATCGATCCAGGCCAGCCCTGCGGCGTGACCGCCACGGCGTGCTTCGCACGCGAGAATGATCTTCTTCAGGGTTTCGATGTGCGGGCCGCGCCCGTCTTGACTGATAAAGCCACTGATTCCGCACACAGTAATCTTCCTTTCAATATGGTGTATTGTTCTTTCCTGCTGGCTATATCATGCACTTCGCGTGCCATAAGCCCTGGCCGGTTTTGTAATCGATTTTTCCACATCCCATCCGTGAGCAATCCGCATTCGCAGCGTACTTTCATTATCCAACACGCACCGTGCGTCCTGAAACCACTGACCCACCGTTTTCGTTTCGCCCCAGGCCGTGAACCACTCCACGTTCAAATTGTTGCGGACATTCTCAGCCTGCGTAACCCACCGGCAGTTGCCGGGAGTATAATTCTTCCTTCCGTCCTTGCGGTCGCATACCAGCCCGTCGCGGTAGCCGTTCGCCAGTGCCCAATCCCTGAAGTTCAGGTAGCGGTGCCATGATCGGCACATCCGTATCCCTTGGGCTCCGTAGTGCCGATAGCTGGTACTGTTACGGTTGTAGCAGCGGCCTCGTATCCCTTCCCAAATATCGTGCAGCCTTGTCCCGCTTTCTCCGTGGTTGTCGCGGGCCGGTATAGCCCGCCCTGCGGACACCTCGACGTTCCAGGTCGTCTGGCCTAGTTGTACCAGCCTGCTCACTCTCGCGTAACACGGCGGGCACAGGCCCCGCGACAGGGCTTTGCAGCGGCATCCCTCAGTCATACATTCGTCTGGCTGCGTTCGGCGTTTCATAACGTCCTCCTACAGCTATTCTAGACGGGTGTCCGCGATTAGTCAACTAGCCATCACGGGCACACTTACTTCAGCATATCTGGGCGATTCTGCTTTACCCAGTCGATCAGGTCTTGCAGATCGGCGGAATGCGTCACGCAGTCCGCGTTGGTTATTACGACAACCAGTCGATCAGCATATTCGTCCGAAACTTCGTCCGAATAGTCTTCGACTGACATCACGCTAACTTCCAGACCCTCATCGTAACTGCGAATTTCCTGTTCTTCACACATGATACTCGTCCTTCTGCTCTATGGGTTTGGTTCGGTAAGGCCCGTGGGTGCGGGCGGGCTTCTCTAGACACTACCATGCATCTGGTGTGCCTTTGGTTTACAACTCGTCGCGGGCCTCGCTATCGTAGCGTTTGGCAAGGCGGCGAAACTCGGCCATGATCGTGTCGGCAGGAATCAGGTCGGGGGCGATCAAGCCGTACTTGTTTCCGCCGTGCCGCCGTGCATAGGCTTCAGCCCAGGCAAGGTAGCCGAGGAGACGCTCGCACTCACCCGCGCCCTCGCCCTTCTTCCGCCAGCCACCTTGCAGGGGCTTGGGCGACCAAGCTGGGCATCGCTTGCCGTTTTGGGCTCGCTCGACGATGCCCAGGCAAACCTGAATCCACCCGACTATCTTCGTGGCAGAAATGCTGCCGCTGAAGATTCGGAACTCGACCGTCTGCTTGCCACCGGGCCGAATGTTGGCGAGGTTCAAAGCGTGGTAGCGGTCGGAGGTAGCGTGACGCTGCACCTGCGTTGGTCGCAGGTACTGCCGCACCGGCTTGCTGTAGCGTCCTCGCTCGCGAGCCTTCGTGCCCGTGATCGCGTACAGTCCCTTCTCAAGGTATGCCACTATCGTGATGAGACGTTTCAGGCTTTCCGCGTTCACCTCGCTGCGGCTCTGGTCCCATCCGATATGGACGTGGACGCCGCAGGTCGTGTTGACGATATGACCTTTTTCCCGCAGGGCTTGGCAGGCGGCGACCACTTGGGCCATCCCCGCCGCACCGCGAAGAATCGGGCTGATCACCTCGCAGGCGTTCTGGTTGCTGTTGTTGCAGCTAATGCTGCCGTCCCCCTTGCACCGCCATCCGTGCGGCAGGTAGGGAACCTGAACTGGCGACCCGTAAGCTCCGACCCGCAGGCCAGCGTTGCGGGCGTCTTGGCCCGCAATGGTCTCGATCTCAACACCAAAGGTCAGCTCATTCGCGTTCATGTTTCTGCTCTCGGTTAGGCCCGCCCGCGTTTGGGTCTCGCGGGCGGGCGGGTTTGGTTTCTACCGTAGTATCATGCAACCGCCGTGCCAGTCGCATTCAATTCTACAGTTCGCCGTCTGCGTCGGGCGGGGTGACCTCGTCCTCGACCTCGCCGAGGTTGTCGTTCACCATCGGCTGCTCGTAATGGGCCGAGACGGGGGCGGGCTCCAGGTTGCCGATTCGCTCGACCAACCCGTAGGTTTCACGCTGGCCGTTGCTACGGCGAACCAAATCGGGGTGGGCCGCGACCACTTCGCGGATCCACTCGGCGGGACGGCAAGTCTTCGCCACAAGGGCATCGACGCTGCGGAACATAAAGGCTTGGTTGTCCAAGGCCAGGAACAAGGCGTACTCAGGCGTATCCTCGTCGGTGATCACTTCGCGCCAGGGCATGGTATTCTTCCTTCTGCTTTCAGGGTTTACCCAGAGGTCTTTCTGCTCCCCACTTCGTTTCAGAAGTGCAACCCTCGCCGAGTTGTGCGGTTGGGGCCATACTATCCCCGATTGTAGGCAGCCTCGCGGCACCGCATTTGAAGGAGCAGGAAAACATCTGGGTTGTCGGGTTGTTTAGCCTCGCGGCTCTGTGGGTAGTATCATGCAACCGCCGTGCCAATTGCCAAAATTTGAATTCGCGGATTTCAGTCGTATTCCACGATAGTCCTGCCAGCCTGGGCCTGCCCGCTGACCGTTAGCCTGCGGCGGGGCAATGGACCGCGAACGGTCGGGGCTGGCGGGGCGTTGTCGAGGGACTTGCGGGTCAGGGGGCGGCGGGCGATAGGTCGCCGAACCAAACCTGCCGACGCGTGCGACGGTATTGGGGGCAGTTCGGCGGGTTCGGGCGTCTTGGCCCGTTCTACCACCGTACCCACTGCCACGCCACGGCGGGCCGCCTGTGCGGCCACGGCGGGCTTGTGGGCCTTGCTATTGGCCCGCGTATCGGCCACAGACGGTCGGGGCGGCTGCGGTACGAACTTGGGGGCATCGGGGTCGGGGCGAGAACCCGGCGATGGTACGATCCGCCATTCGGCGGCCACGCTCCCGTCAGGGTTCTTGCGGGTGACGTGGGCCTCCATATCATACTCGCCCTTGGGCTTGCCCTCGATCTTCACCTCTTCATAGGTAATGCCGGTGCCTGCTGTCGCAACGAAGCAGCTATGTGCCGCCCATCGCAGGTTGCTTCCAGTGCCGTAGCTGACCGGCCTCCAGGTCGTATCCTTTGGTGTCTTGAATAGTGCTGTGACGTGCATCATCGGCGGCCTCCTTTCTGCCGCCCGGTTTTGGCTTTGGCAACCAGGCCGCGGTGTAGAAGTTCACGGGCCAGTGCGGTTTCGCGGGCCGTCTCGCGGGTGATCGTCTTACGGTCAAGCTGTGTTGCCGTCAATGGGTTGTCGTCGGATGCCAATCGCACCTCATACGCCACACCCTCACCGTCCTCGGCCCTGTCTACAGGATACCGTTTCCCGCGATAGGTGATCCAGAAGTATTCGCGGGATCGTAGCGGCTGGCGGGTACAGCCACGCCAAACCGGCCAGACTGTGGTCGCCCGGTTCACGACCATCGTACCTTCGTGTTCGATCTCGTTTGTCCCTTGATCGATACAAGGCGGCACAAACCGCCAAATCCGAACCAGGGCGACGAAGCGTTTTGCCTTCATGGGAAATCCTCCTTTCCCAACCAGACACGCGATCATACATCCTTAGCCTGGATTTTCCAGGCGACGGCTATTAACTGCGGCAACAGCCTCAGCCAGGATGTCGTTGAAACGTCGGGCGGCGGGGTAACTCAGTCCGCACAGGTTCAAACAGATATTACCGCTTCCCAAATGAGCCCCACAGTGCGGACAAATCCATTCGCTGAATGCATCTCCCATGCCAAGGGCCTTGACATAGCAGTTCGGATCATCGCATGGCGTTGCCGGCAGGCCGCTGATAATAGGCGTGATCATATCAGACGCCTCGTGTCGCATTCCGGCTGCGGTGGCGGGCGACGAGTTCATCAAAGGTGGCCTGGTTCAGTATCTCATCCCCCTCGTCCACAGGCGGATTCTTCGCCGCGATCTGGGCCTTCATGCTGGCGATGAACACCTCGGACAGGTCGTTAGCCTGGGCGTCGGGGGCCACCGTCAACTGCCGAGGCGGCGGGGCAGCAACCGGGGGCTTGGCCGACAACAGCGGACTGTCCTCGACTTTGACGTACCCGGCGTCTTTGCGGCGTTTGCGCTTTGGCCTCGGCTTCGGCGTACCGTTCGTGAGCGCGCGGGTATCCTCGGTCACGCCCACACCAGCCTTGCCCGCGTTAGCCCGGCACTTCGCGTTGGAATCAAACGCCTTCCTCTCCGATGACTGGGCTCGCAGCGAGTCAGACGCTACCACAGCCTTGGCTGAAGACGCTCCGACGTGGGTTGCGGTCTTGTACGGGTCGGACATCAGCTTCCTGCGTCCTCCGCGAACATGGCCCAGGGTGATTCTGATCATCTTACCGTCGACCAGAAACATCTTGCCGTTGGGGTAAATGCGGGGTGGATTGGCATCGGGGTTATCAACCTCAAAGTGATCTTCAACCATCCGGTGAGTCGCATCGGGGTTGTTGATCAGCCAGCGGGCGACTACATCCGAGCCGCTTTCTCGTTTAGGTCGTCGGAAGGGCATCGTACTTCTCCTGTGGTTGCAAGTTCTAATACCTCGTGTCACTAGACACATGCACAAACAACTACAGGCTGGGCAGAAAGATGATTCTGTCCAGCCTGCACCAACCTAAATCGTTGGCGTATCGATCAGCCGGTCAATCCGACTTCCGATAGCTTCCAGGTGCCGGGCTCGCCGCCTTTGGCGAAACGGGCCTTGTCACCCTTACGCTTGATCTCGTTTTGGATTGCGGCGACCAGGGTCTGCTTGGGCGTCTTGCCTTCCGGCTTCCAGCCCGCCTCCTGGCACGCAGTCAACAGATCGTTCGCGGACATCTCCTTGTTCTTACGCCGGCGGAGAACCTTCACCGCCGCTGCCGTGCCCGACATGGGCTTCTCGGCCTTACCGTTCGACTCCGCTGCGGCCTTTGGCTTCTCGGCCTTGGCTGGCTTCGCCGCCTCAGTTGTCTGCGCCCGCCGCCGTGCAGGAGCAGCCGTGGCAGTTCCGCCCTCGGTGTCTTCGCTCTTCGATGCTTTTGCTTTTGCCATGACATCTCCTCGGTTGGTCGTCCCTGTCGGCAAATCAGCAGGGGCGATGGGTTCGGGCCGAACGTCGGCCCATATCTAAATACACTCTAGTTAATTCTATGCTACCGTCAAGCCCTTGGAATCCGTATTCTGGCAAATCGGTCATTTCATCCAGACACCATCATCACCGATAACTAAAATCATCCTTGACTAGCCAAGTCGCCGAGTCTATCTTGGTACTGACGCGAGGCAAGCGATCCTTTCTGACGCCGGCGGTGATCATTACGGTCACCGACCGGCTTCTTTACTTTGAGGACTTGCCCCCGAGGCTGTGCTTGACCTACACTTCCATAGTTGGAAGACTGGATAAAAAATACCGCCAGATCATCATGGTGGGATTAGTTAGATAGTAAGCCGACGCGACCACTACCAGCGGTCACGTCGGCTTTTTTCGTTTCCTCTAGCCGAAGGCGTATCATGATGCGAGTTATGAACCGCAAGCCTAACGAATCAGTTATCATTGGCGGCAACGATGGCATCAGCCGCCGGATCAGCGTTCACGTGGTGGCCATCAACAACGGAACCGTGACGCTGGGTTTCGACTGCATAGACGTGCAGCGTAAGGAAATGTGGGACTCCATCCACATCGAAACCCGCCCGCGGCCTGCATACATGAACAAACCGCTAGAACTCGTCGCACGTTAGACGGCGTTACTCGCTGCGTCCTATATTCCGCCATCCGATACTACGCAATTCGCGGATAGTATTGCGCACGTAACTTCGGCCAAATGAAATGGCTGGACGTTTCGGCTCGTAGCCCTCGTCTTCCAGCATTCGCATAACGTCGTCGACGGTCAGGTCGGGATCGCGGCAAAATAACTCACGAGCACGGGAGGTGACTGCTTTAGCTTGTAGTGCGGGCATGTTGTATTACCTTCTTTCTACATCACTGAACACATCATATCTTCGCTCGCCCGCCAAGAAGTTCCTCCATCAGGTTCTTGCCGGCTCGAACTGCCGCCAGTATCTTCACGTCGATGGTGTTTCGCATCACGAGATCGTAATAGTGAACGCTCTCGGTCTGCCCGGCCCGGTGGCAGCGTTTCTCAGCCTGCTGCCTGACGATGGGGCTCACGGGACACTCGTAGAATACGCAGTAGTTCGCGGCCTGGAGGTTCAGGCCCAACGCACCGGCCTGGTCGTTGAGGATCAGCACGCGGCAGTCGGGATCCGTCCGGAACCTGTCGATGCGTTTCGTCTTGTTGTTCGCCCCGCCCCACACCCGCTCATAGTTCATGCCAAGGATGAATCCCACAAGCCCTTCCAGAATCTCGCCCGTATGGACGTAGCTGTGGAATATCACCATCTTCTTGTTGGGCGGCAGAAGCTCCAGTAGTTCCTGTGCGGCGTCGAGCTTTGGATTCGGCCTGAAGTCCGAATACACCTTATCGCCGGTCTCGTTGCGGCCCGTCATGAACCCAGAGGTAAGCTGCCGCATCAACACGAACACATTCTGCATCACCGTGATATCGCCGGTGGCCTCGCGGAAATCGTGAACCACGCGTTCGTAATGGGTCAGCAAATCGGCAGGGGCCGGCACATGGATGGTCTGGAATATCTGCGCAGGCAGATCCATGCACTCCTTCTCGTCGTATCGCAGCGTACTGTGGTCGAGGAATCGGCGGATGTCCTTCTGGTGGCTTTTCTTCAGCGTCCACTCCGTGCCGCCGAAGTATCCCTGCTTGCCCGAGAAACACGCCTCACGCAGAAGGCCCAGGCTTTCGCCCAGGCTTTCACCGTAATCAATGACATAGTACTGCGACCACAGGTCTTGCGGATCGCTGCCGAATGGTGTGCCGGTCAAGCAATACCGGAATCGGGCGTGCGTTCCAATCTTGCGGCACAGACGGAAGTACAGGCTGTCCTGTGACTTGATACTGGTACTTTCGTCGCAAACCAGGATATCGAACTGTTTGATGATTTTGTCGGCGTGCCTGCCGATCACCCACTTGTTCTTGCCCGGCTTCTTGGTGTTGCGTTCGGTCTTGCTGCACATAGCCAGGAACCCCTGGTACGTTACCACCACGACGTCCACGTCGGGCCGTGTGGCCTGCTCGATGCGGGCCTCGCGTCCTTCTGCATCGATCACCTGCACCCGCAGGTGCGGGGCGTGCAGGCGGGCCTCATCCTCCCACACGCCACAGACGGTGACGGTCGGCACAAGCACTAGAGCCTTCTTCGCCACGCCACACGACAGCTTATCGCAGATAATCATGTAGCTTGTATATGTCTTGCCCAGCCCCAGGCCGAACATTAGCATCAACGCGTCGTATTTGGCCGCCGCCAGAAAGGCCACCTTCTGGTGGTGGCGGGGCGGCGTATGAAACACGGGCGACGGATCCAGGGCGGCGATGCGTCTATCGACTTCCGCCGGCGGGATGAGCTTCAGACGCGACACGCTCCGCAGCGGTCGGTCTAACCAATCGAGAATTGCGGTCTTTGCAATCATATCTCGCCTGTGCTGGCCATGCGGCGACGCACGGGCGGCGTCACCGTGATCGATGGCTGCATGCACCGCTGATAGCTCTCGCTGTCCATCAAGTCCTGAAGCTGACGGCACTCAATGCTCTTCCTACCGTGCCGGTGGGCGACCGAGAAGAACCAGCCCACCTCGTAGTCGTGGTGCTTGCCGCAGAACAACGGGCGTTCATAGTCATCCCGCTTCACCGAACCGTCGCTGGCCAACTTCGGCACGAGGTGCGACAGTTCGTGGTCGATCAGAGCCGTGCGTTCCTCGGAGTCCATCTCCTCCCACGCCTCCCTGTCGATCTTCAGGTGGGTGTCCGCTTGGCCCAAGGCTCGTTCGTCGGGCTTTGTCTGGCGGATAATGGCGTAGGCTTTGTGCCCGTGAAATTTAAGGGCCGGGCCAGTCGGGTCGCCGTTCTGGTCGCGAGGCGGCATAGCCATCAGAATATCGACCGTGGTCTCCAGGGCCGATAGCCCACCGTGGTATAACCGCATGACGCTGTTGACGAATTCCTTCACCGAATCGTCGGCGACCTCATAGGTTGTTGGCATAATATTTGGGTCCGATTGTTGGTGCTATACGCAACGAGGATACCATCCACGTCGACTGGCAACAAGACCAGACACCGTCAAACTTGGATCATACTGAATGGATCGATGCGTTCCGTTACGGCGGCCCGCATCAGCTTATCCATCGCTCGGGCCTCCAACTGCCGAATGCGTTCTTTGCCGACGCCAAGGGCCTTGCCGACGTCCGTAAGAGTCATCGCGTCGCGATCAAGTCCGAATCGGCTGACAATGATGAAATGCTCGCGTTCGTCAAGGTGCTGAAGCATCTTGGCGATTCCATGCTGCCGGGCCTGCATCACGTCAACACGATGCGGAAGGTCGCTTAACGGGCTTTCCACGTTATCCAGCGGGTTCTCCTCGCCCGTGCGGAAACGTGCCAGTTGCCGAATCTCCACAGCGATGCTGCGTGAATAGTTCTTGATCAATGCCCAGGTCGCATAGGTTGAAAACCTGAAGCCGCGGTCGTAATCGAACCTGTCCACAGCCCGCATCAGGGAGATATTGCCGTCGCTAATCAGGTCGAACAGTTCATCGCTGCTGTGTGCATACCGGCGGGCGATGTTCACCACCAGTCGCAAGTTGGCCGTGATGATCTCGTTGCGGACGGCCATAGCCTGGTCGGCTAATTGCAGAATCTCATGCATGGCCCGCACGGATGGCCGGTGCGAATCAAGATCATCTCGCAGGCGGGACGTCTTGTATTTCAAGTAGTTCATCTTGCGGAACAGGTGAGCCTCCTGTTCCCGCGTCAGCAGGGGCGTATCGTACAGTGCCCGCAGGTACGGAGGCAGGCCCGGTGTGGGTTTCACGGCCTTCACGGGCGGTCCTACCGGGCGATCCGCAAGGATGCGTGCCTCCTGTCGGGATTTGACGCGGCTAAATGATATGTTCGGAATATAAACCAAGTCCAGCTCACGCACCCGAACAATCAGGCGGTGACGAACAGCGTCAATGGGTCTGCGGGCCACGGATGTGAGCATGTTATTTCTCCTAGCGAACCAGACACGCCTCATTATGACAGGTTCTATCAAACGTGGCCACTTGCATTAGCACTTCCGCTATATGCCGCAAGAACCGGGTCCGGTCGGGCTCTTCCCTGAGCCCGACCTCGCGGCGGAGCGACGGCAGTCTCTCCGTCGTCCTCCGCTTCCCGTTCAGGCACTCGTTGCCGCCCACTTCGCGCGGTATTAGAATCGCGATCCGGCGATCCACGCGGCGGGTAACAATCCTTGTCGATGTAAGCACAGTCCACGGCGAACGTATTCGTATCGTAGCACTGGCTGATGAGAAACTCGAAGCTGCTCTTGACGTTGCGGCCCAGCACGAACAGGCGGGCGAGGTTGGCCTTCTTCTCGTCGTCGGTCTGGCTGTAGAAGATGCCCTTGTCAAACGTCATCACCTTGCCGAACGATTCAGCAACGTCGTGAGCCCGCACGTTCTTCTTGTGAGCCCCGTCGCGGTTCGTCTGGCTGGCCACCACCACGGCACACGCCATCTCACTGGCGATGCCGCGAAGCCCGACCAGAATTTTGTCTAGCTGAATACGATAGTCGCGGTTGCTGGACTGGTCTTCCTTCATCAGGTCGGGATAATCAACCAGGAGCAGGTCGGGGACGTAGTTATGCACGCTTTCCAAGGCCCGCAGCCACTTCCGCAGGGCCATCACCGAAAGCTGGCCGCTGGGGAACTCCTTAATCTTCAGGGGTAGCCTGCCCTTGAACTTCCGCAGGAACTTGTTGATGACTCGGTCGCCCTCGTCGGTGCCGAACCGGGCTGGGTTGGGAACCTCCGTGGTGCCGCAGTCGAGGAACTTGCCTTCCTCGTCCTTTTGAATCCACGGCCTGGTGATCGTATCTGCGTCGCCCATCGTCGTCATGGTTCGCACATAGCGATACATGATCTCCTCTTGCGACATCTCCAAGGTCACGTGGCAGACCTTCTTGCGCTGGAGCATGGCCCGCTTGCCAAACTGTACCATCGCAAAGGTCTTGCCGTGCTTCGCTGGGGCGACGAACATCAGCATCTCTTTGCGGGCGGGCGTCACGCGATGCTTGTCGAGGATTTCGATGCCGGTCTCGAAGCTGTCGTTCTGCTCGCGGTGCTGCGGGCCAACGAACTTACCCAGAAGATTCAGGTCGAGGCCAGGGTCAAGGGCTGCGTCACGTTCGTCGGCGGCCTTCACCATCGCGTGCATCGCGGCCTCGTCATCGCCGGCGTTGTGCAGTTCGATGATCCTTCGCAGTGCCAGGCTCATGTTCTGCGTTCGCATGAACCGCCGCAGCTTGGGGACGGTGTAGTCCTCGTTGACGGTCGTCTTGGCGTCGAGAATCGACCGCTGAATGTGATCGTAAGTATCCTCGTCGTCGGGGTAGCGTTCCCGCAGTTCCTCGATCATGTTGATGAACAGATCTTTGGGCGGGCAGTGATGCTCGTCGATATAGGCGTACAGCTTATCGGCGAGGTTGCGTACCTCGGCGGGTTCGTACAGGGTCGTGGGACAGATAGCTGAGATTGTTTTGCCGCCGCGGTCGCGGTAACAGCAAATGGTGAGCAGGTCTATCTGCTCAAGGTAATTCATGCTCACAATTAAATGACTCCGTCCGGTTTGGGCCGGTTGCATCGCACGTCGGCCCAAGATTCCTCTTCGGGTGCTTCTTCCATATCAAACGTGATCTCCACGGGATGGGCAACGTAACGCTTGATCATTACGAGCAGGCGGGATGCGATGTAGTCTTCGGTTCGCATTTCCACGTCTTCCATCCGGCGACGTTCGTCCTGAAGTCGCTGCAGCATACGGACACAGGTGGCTGATCCCAACCTGAAGTAATGGCTGCGTGCCCCACGCAGGCCGATGGACGTCATTTCGCTGATACGCTGCCAGTCGCTACGCGACGGATGCAGGGCGTTGCTGATCTCGTCTGCCATGATTGCTGAGAGACGACTGTTGCTGGTTCGGTTGTTATATGATATTGGTCGCACAGGGCGAGCAGGTACTTGTCGACTTGGCACTGTATGATCTCCTTCTGGTGTACTGTGCTGGGTTACGATATTTTCATGATCTTGCAGGACGGTTGTCTCATCCTCGACAGGCCGTATTGGACGTCTTCGCTGGAAGCGTCGCGTTGATGATCCAGGGGTGGATGATCTATTGGTGTCTTCCCTGCCAACAACTGGCGGCTGCTGTCGTCGCCGCTTTGCGGCGGCAACGTACTCGTTGCTTCTGTTTAGGTGTTCTGTTTCATGGTCGGACAGCTTTTGTCCGATTAACCGGACAAGAGTTGTCCGATTCACTTCGTCACAACCGGCTGTATGATCTGCTGTATGATCTGCGGGACGTGTATCATCAACAGCAGCGGTATCTTCTGTGACTGCATTGGTTTCTGCGGTTTCCAACCACGGGAGAAACTCGTATCGTCGCCCCTTGATGATCTTGATGATACCGGCATCGATCAGTTCCCTGCGGCGGCGATATTCCTCCCTCGCACACCAACCAAGGGTCTCGGCGGTTTCGCCTGGGCTCATATAGAACCGGCATGATTTCCAGTGTGCCCGCTGCCTGCAAAACTCGTACAGCAGCATGCCACGCTTGCTGATATGATCCAGGCGGCGGAGGCGGGTAGCCTCACGGCTTCGGTATTCTGATTCGTGTAATCTAGCCATGCCTACAATTCCCCGTTGCGAGAACGCGGACTGACGCGTTTCCGTGTTTTATTTAATTCGACTACCAGTTCGCTGTAGTATTCACGGTCGGGTAGGAACTCCCACCGACACCCTGTTCTACACATGATGATAAAGCGACGCTCAAGCTCCCAGATGTGGTGTAGAGTCTCCTGGTGGCTCCATCGAAACCGCTGCATGACGTCCCGATTACGCATCGGGAACCGGCACGTATCTTTGTCCGTGTGATAAAAGCACTCCAGCATGAGCAGAAGGTCACGCTTGCTAAGATCGTCGAGTAGCTGCTGATCGATGGCTAGAATAAGCCGTCGTGTAGATTCCGAGATAGTACGATGTGGCCCTTGACCGTCCTGTATGATCGTGTTAGGATGAGGAGTAGGCACTAGCAACCTCCGATTGCTGCAAGCCATGAACAGGCGACCGTCGCGGGTCGCCTGTTCCTCGTTTATCGGTATTTCGTTAGCAACTTCCCAACATAGCGAGGTTGCCACCTCCCGTCAACGCGAGGTTATCAAACGCCCGGCCCGCGGCTGCCCACGTCCGCTATGGGCGGGCGTCGCCGCCGCGGTGTGGCGTCGGATCCGAAGATCCGCCCCTGGCACTATTACTGGCCACCGCAGGCCGAGCTAACGACTAGACACGATGAGCTTTGCCGTGTCTATTTGTGGTACGGGGCATGCCGCACGCGGCGCGGATGCTGAATAGTTACGCAGGGCGGCGGTCGCTACCGCGCAATGGAGGCGACCGACTCGCAGCGTAGCCATTCGCCTGCGGGTTCGATCCCCGTATGCTCCACATGAGGTGATCATGAACGTTAAAGAAATCCTCGACCGCTTCCGTATTAAGTACGTCACGGACGGCAAGAACACGAAGCGAGGCTGCGTAAGCATCCACTGCCCGATGTGTGGCGAAGCCGACCGCAGCGAACACGGTAATATCAGTTTGCGTGACGGCGGTTACTTCTGCTGGCGTAACAAAAACCACGGCATGAGTTTCCAACGGATCATCTCACTGCTCGCCGGCCACGAGGCGGCCCGCAGTATCGGCGAAGATGAAGGTCCGCCGCTGGAAGGTTACGAAGCCGCGGTCGCCGCGTTCATGGCCAAGGAGCATCCCGTAAAGAAATCGGTCAAGGTGATCAATTGGCCGCAGGAAGCCCGCATAATACACCCTGAAGGCGTCACGCGGGACTATTGGGATTACATGCGTTATGACCGCAAGATACCCAACCGCGATATCGCCTGGGCCTGCGACGAGTATGACCTGAAGTGTGCCGTAACCGGCAAACATGCCAATCGCATCCTGTTCCCGATTCACGACTGGGCCGGAAACATGATCGCGTTCTACGGCAGGGCGATCACCAAGTCCCGACTGCGGTACAAAGCCGAGCCCGCCGGCCCGCAGCCAAAGTGGGGCATCTTCGGACTGCCGCAGGCCAAACACGGCGGACGAAAGCTCATCGTGAACGAAGGCCCGTTCGATGCCCTGAACCTGAACGTCTACGCTCCTCGCGGATGCTACGCGGTATCGGTGCAAACCACATCGATCACGCCGCAGCAGAAGGTCATCCTCAACAAGCTGTCGGAGCGTTTCGATGAGGTGGTGATTCTCCTCGACCAGGCGGCGGAGGAGCAGGCTCTGGTCCTGGCCGGTCAGCTTATCCACGAGAACCGCACGGCTCTGGTTCCGGAACACCGCAAGGATCCCGGCGAGATGAACGCCGCCGAGGCGGCTACCATCTGGAAGTAGAAAAGGCCGACGAGGTGTTTGCCGAGACATCTTCGTTCATGGTAGATGTAGTCCCGGCGTGCAGTCGGCCTAGTGGAGGCGGCGGGGATCGAACCCGCGTCCCGCGACATTTCCGATCAAGCGTCTACGTGTGTAGTCGATCCTATTTGCAAGCTGTCGTCTCGCGATCCCCGGATCAACAGGGTTGTCGTTCGACCAGCCGGTAGCATTTTTAATCCACGGCGTGACCAGCAGCGACCGTGAACGATCCGAGTTTACAGCCGGCTTTTGAACCTCTCGGATGGGTTCGCAGTCGGCTCGTGGTTATTAGGCCACGAGGGCGAAGGCCGGAGCCTTCTCGAACTTGTTTTTGGCAAGTAAGTTTTTGGTCGGCTATTAACGTGGCCTGCTGACCAACCACGACACGCAACTCAATCTTCTAGCTGCCCGGTCGAATCCAATTCGCCCCCGGTTGCCGACAATCTGCTGCCGTCCCGCACGCTGTCGGCGTTCGTGCGGGCGACCTAACCTAGCCTGATGGCTACGAGTGGCGGAGACAGGATTTGAACCTGCGACCTTGAGATTATGAATCTCATGAGCTACCGGACTGCTCCACTCCGCGTCATACTTACCAGACTCGGGCACGGGAGTGGAGGTTCATCACCTCCACTCCCGCGTTTCTATCCACCACCTCGGTAACATCCCTCGGTGATGCTCCCGTCCCTATTATTTGAAGCCCAACGTGTACTAAGCACGCGGCTGAACCGCAGCATAGTACACGTTGGGCCTTGTGTCAACGATGACCCTTCGTCAGTTATCCTCGTCTTCGATATCGTCAGCCCGCGGCTTGGGCTCGCTCTTGGCCCGCTGTGCGGCTTCGGTGCGGTCGTGCCGCTGCTGGCGATACTGCTGGGTCACGTCGCCGCTGGCGAGGCCCAGGTTCAGCATTGCCAGGTCCATGATTTCGTCGGCGGTCGCTGGCGGCGGAAGATCAGCATCGTCGTGACGGATCCACGCGTCGTAGGGCAGGGCGCAGTAGTTCATGCTGTGGTGCGTGCGACGGTTGATGAGCATGAACTCGATGGGTCGCTCGCCCTCGGAGTCGGGCTTGCACTTGGCTTCGATCAGCAGTCGGATGATCTCCTCCAGCTTCGTGACGTCGTCGTTCGTGATCTTGGCCCAGCCTCCAGCCTCACTCTTCCGCCGGTGCTGAAGGAATTCGTCGATCTTCGTGCGTAGTTTTGTGTTCATATATCGTAGACCCAGGCGGGCCGTGCGTTGCTTGGTCGGCAGGCTCAGCACCGTCAACTCGGTTTGACCCGATTACGCTCGGATGCTGAGCCCACCGTTCAGGATTACAGTTCGCCGACCTCCTCGTCGGTGCGGGTCGGCTTGCTGGTGATGTCGATCACCTGCGGGGCGGGAGGCAACACCTGCGGGTCGCTCTCCGTACCCAGGGCCGGTGCTTGGCTCGGGGCGGCGACGGGAAGGTTGTGGTCGCGGTGCAGGCCACCCGCGACAAAAATACCGTTCTCGCCGCGAAGGCGGGCGAAGCTGCGGGGGAAGACCTTCTTGAACAAGGTCATGGCCTTGACCATCGGCTCGACTCCGTCGAACGTGCCTCGCTGTACGTCCTCAAAGGCCACGCTCATGAAGTACAGGAACAGATACGTCACCACCGAGAGCTTACCATTGATCTCGATGGCGTTCATTTCCGGGTTGAAGCGGCTCTCCCCACTGTTGGTCTCGACATCGTCGATGTCGATCATCAGGGCCGGGCCGCTGCCGCCGCAAATGGCGTCGTGAAACTCGCGGAACTTGGCGATACGCAGGTCGAGGTCGCCCTTCCACGGCTTGCTGCGGGCGAAGTTCTGAGCGGCCTCCAAGAGGTCTTGGCTGAACTCGATGGACTCGTTGACCAGTTCGGTCGGGGCGGGCATAGGTCGGTTTTCGGGCATGGTGGAACTCCTTAGTTCTTCAGGTTGCTATCATACTGGACACGGTGACCGCCGCGTTGGCGGTTGTTTTTCCGTTGGGCATATCATGCACTTGACGTGCCGTTTACTACTTTTTCAGTTTCGTACAACTCGATGGATGACATCAGGATGGTCGGCTGATCGGCATCGTGCTTGTTCAGAATCGCCAAGACGTCGGCGGCAAATTTCAGGGCTGCCGCGAAGTCTTGCTGGTACGAACACTTGCTGATCAGCTTTCTGGTTAGGTCATCCATAGTTTAGCTCAAAAGGGAAAGCTGTACGTTGGGCGTGTTGTAGGTCGGAATGCCCGCCCGCACAAGGGCTTTTTGGGCAGCGGCTGTAGGTTCTACACCCAGAGCGTTCAGCACGCCCCGCTGCTCTGCCGTAAGGTCGATATCCTCGTCAGCCGCGTGTACGGCGGCGACCGCAAGGCCCAAGCCTCGCTTCGCGGCACACTCAGGCCCGATGCCCAGCTCGATGCTGGCCGGGGTGGTCAGGCGGCGACCGCAGCAGCCGCACCGTCCTTCGTGGTGCAGGCTGAAACCAGCCGCTTCGATCTGCTCGCTGCGGCCTTCCCAAATCGCCTTCATGGTTCGGGCGAACAGCCGCAGGGGGTGGCAGGTCTCGGGCAGGGCCTTCTTGCCGCGAATGAAAATTCCGGTCGCGGCGTCGAGCATCCCCTGGTACTGATAGTCGTTGGTGTTATCAGGGCCGGTCAGCAGGGCCACGAACCACTTCTCGTTTGGGTACTGCGGGGTCGGGGCCTTGTGCGTGACCTTGTAGGTATAGTGCGGCTTGGCACTCGCGTTGGCTGCTTGGAAGGCCGGCGAAACCTCAAGGGTGAAGATGGCCTTGCCGCCGAGGATGAATGTTTTGTCTAGCATGGTCGTTTCAGGGGTTTGTGGTTTATAGAACCGAGGCGGGTGAACCGTAAGCGTTTATTACTATCGGTTAGCCTACCTATTTCAGAAGAATTAACATGCGAATCACGTGCCGGTCTGAATCCGAATTCGGTTTATCTTAGCGTTCGCCCCTCGAATGGCTGTAGCCGCCTGGTTGTACGCGATGGCGGCTTCCCTTGCCGTAGGAAAACACCCCACGTATTGTAGTAACCCGTTACAGCGAATTTGGGCTAAGTAGTACTTTCCAAGATGGAGACTTACACCCCTGTACAGTACGGTATGATTCGTTGTCCTTCGGTTAAGCTGCTGATCACTTCGCGTAGCCCACCTTACGTTCTTCACCCACTCATTCTCCCGGCACTGGTCGCATTCACCACAGGTGTAGCTACCCTCGTTATCTTCGCGGTCAAGAGTGTAGCCTTCTGGTCGTGGGCCTAGAACCTGGGTGAACTTAGTAAAATCTTGTAAACCCAAGCAGACCGTAATTCCACGACCACCATAGTTAAAATAGGCTTGGTGGCTTGAATTAAAACAGCGGTACTTCATGTCCCGCCACGCCGTACCAACTGGATTACGCGACATAATATAACTCCGAAATGACGCCAACCCGCCCCACGTTTGACCTCACAAGTCACGCAGGACGGGTTGGTTAGTCATGATTCGTTTGTCGGCCAAGTTGTGAGGTCAACCGACTGCCCTTATTCTAGTCGGTTTACCTGCGGCGTCAACGGGACGCCGCACTTTGGGCCGTCACCCGACTCGGTCGTGTTTGCTTTCTGCCTACCCTATCATGCGAAGGCTGTGCCATTCGCTGTGAATCCACCGAACTGCTCTTGGGGCCGCAGGAACCCGTGGGCTCACGCGCGAGTGTTGCCCAGCCATGATTTTCGAGCCAGTTCGGTTTCTGAGGTGATCCCTGCGGAATCGAACCGCTGCGGTCTTACTCCCGTAAGACCTGACCCGCAGGTTTTACCCCGCGTTCTAAGGACCGTTCGCTCCTGCGGCCTCGTGCCCTCGATCTTGGCGTCGGGGGACGGAGCCGGTATTGCTTGTACTTCGCACCTCGCTTGTCGGGCCTTCACCTCACTCAGGCAAGGGCCGCAGGAACGGTAAGCATATCATGCGAATGCCGTGCCAATAAATCCGAATTCGACGGTCTACGTCTCATTGGGTGAAATCTGGCCATTGGGTCGCGGCCCGATGCGACCGTTCGGCCCCTGTTTCAGCCTGGTAGCCCGTTGTAGGCCCATTGGCTGGCCCAGGAGGAATACATACAAGTCGCAGTTCCAAAGCCTTCAGGATTAGGGCTACGGTGCGGACGCCCAGCGGAGCGTCGAGACGCAGGGCTGGCGCGGGGCCATAGGGATCGAGGATGTGGCCCACTTCAAACTCGCGTCCGCAGTCCACCTTCAGGCACTCGATCTTCAGGCCCTGCTCCAGCCATTCCTTTTTGTCGGGCGTGAGGGTGATCCTCACGCCAGCTTCTTCGCTGCTGAGAATTGTTGGTTCGTTTGCGTTCATCGTCGAACTCCTTGATCAAGTTGTCTCCGCGAAGCGATGCTCTGACGCTCGGCAATACGGCAAACTTCAACGAAGTCGGTATTACGCAGTCGGCCCTCTGCGATGTGGCAATCCACACGGTCGCGGGGCAGGTTGAACTCGGCCATCAGAGTCAGAGCCAGTTGCTCGTATCGCTCCTTGCGGTGCTGACGCAACTGCCGTTTGATGGCCGCGACCTCGGTTTGGTCGGCGGCGACCAGATCTTTCAGTGCCTGTATCACGTTCAGGTTCCTTAGTTCTTATGCTCTTTGAGATGCAGCTTGCGAACCTTGGCCTTCACCAACCGCAGCGACTTCTTCACTGGGTTGTTCCTGCTGCTCTTTTTGATGGCTCGTTTACCGTTCATGGTTCACCTGCTATGCTTAGGAGGTTGGTGGGCGAGGAGCTACGAGCCCTCGCCCACCTAACCCGTCCGAAGAAAAGACCCCACAAAGCCTCGCTAGGGCTTACCGCCGTGGGTTCAGCGGTTTCCGACCGGCCAGCGACGAGTCCTGCTAGGTGCTGGCTTAACGGCGGTCGGTGGGTTGCACCAAGGCCCGCGACGATTCTTTGCGGGCTTACCGGCAGGGTGCTATCGGCTGGCATATCATGCGAATGGCGTGCCAGCCGAATCTGCTTTATGCTATGTACAGGCAATACGTGCGGCTGCCGACATCGACCGACCAGCAGTTCGACTCGCCCGTGCAAATGAACTCGACACCGGCCTCGGCGGCTTTTGCGACCTTGTTGTAGATCAGCTTGACCGTGCGGTCGCTGACGTCCTCGTCAGCCACCGCGTATCCGCAGCGTCGGGCCGCTTCGGCTCGGTGGGCCGAGGCTACGGTATGCTTGCCGCTGCATCCGCAGCAGCAGGCGTTCGCCCTGCCGCTGTAAACTTGGATCACGTCAGCCAGGGCGGACAGTTGAATCGTTGTGGCGGTCATGTTCGTTTCCTTGCTTGGGCGGGCGTTGGCCCGCGAGGTTGTATTTCTAGGAGGCATATCATGCGAACGCTGTGCCAATTGAATCAAATACCGGAACTTGGTCACCGAGGTTGGTCACTGGCGACTGCCGAAGGGCCAGGTTGGTCACAGGGCTGGTTTGTGCTATTATGACTGCTGTTCGGCCATACCACCTAACAAACCAAACCTACCCGTCCCGCTGTGCGTCTCCAGTGGTATGGCCATGCACGGCGGGCGGGTGGAGTCTAATGATGTTAGGCTACTGTGATTTCTGCGGAGGGCGGTACAGCGGCAACGCCAACCAGATGTTCTGCTCTCGATCTTGTGCATCAAACGCGGCTAGGCGATCAGTGCGGCGACGCATCGCTACTGCCGATCATATCTGGGATTGTTCTGGCACACGATTCCTCCGAACCACATCCGCAACGTCAAGCTGCAAGTGCAACAGCGATACGGGTGCGGCCCATGAGCTAATCGTTTCTGTCGATATGCTTCGACGTGGGTGGGACGTTTACCGTGCGATCTCGGCGGGGTGTGGGCATGATCTCGTTGTGGGTATCGGCGACCGCCTGCTCACCGTACAGGTATCGACTGGCAAAATGTACAAGACCACGAGTCTTGTTCAGCACTGCAAAAACCGCCAGTTCCAGAACGGTAAGTGTGACGTTTTAGCCCTTGTCACCGGAGACATGATACTCTATGCCTTCAGGTCGCCCGAAGACGAGGTGCTATTTCGGAATCAGACTGTGGAAGCTCCGCCCGTGTAAGCCGCCTGTATAGGCCCGCTGTGCGGCAGGCGGCTCGGGTGGCCCGGTAGCCGCAGTCGGGAACACCTCGCCACGTCTGGCCTACAGTGGCCCGCACGCGGCATAAAGTCGCCTCACAGCTCCCACGTCGGGCGTTCTTCCTCGATATGGCCACCAATTCGGCGTCGGCGGGGCTTGGGCACGACGGGCGGCGGGGCAACGCTGGCTGCGTAAACCGCCCCCTCGCGGAATGCCACCTCGGCGGTGTTGGTCTTGTGCAAGACGAGCATATCATCGGTACGTCGCACCACGTATCCGTACCAGCGGTTTTTGAACCTCTTACTGCGGTCGGTCAGCAGGTCAGCCCCGAACTCAACCACGTCACCTATTTGCAACGGTCGCAGCCTGTAGTAACCGTCGTCGCCGTCGCGCACCCGCATCATCCACGCTCGATCCAGGCCTCCCGGTGCGTTCGGGGCAAGCCGCACAGACGCCATCCAGTTCCTGCTGCCGGGCGTCTTCTCATAGACCGGCACCCGCAGTAGCACGTCGCGGCACATCGGGAAATCAAAATCACCAGGCCGCAGGCCCAGATTTGCTCGGCGAGTGTCCTCCTCCCATCGCATTCGTACCCATTCTCGTACAGCGTCCCGATAGACAACTAGGGCCTGCCTGACGTCGGGAACCCACGAGAAGTCCGCGATGGGTACAGTGATGCCGTCGCGTGTGATACCGCCTCGCATATCGAGGACAGCTTCGTCGCGGTCGAGGTCGGCCTGATCGACGACGGCGGCCCAATCATCCGGTGCGGTCGTTGCCCGGAACACCTCGATATCAAACTCGGCTGCCCCATTGCCGCCGGCGGTCACGTCGGCACGGCGACCGGCCTCGCTCAGCCTAACTCGGATGAAGACTCGCATGTGGGGCAATTGACTAGTCCTCGATGATCATGGTTTTTCTGGTATTCCTGATAAGACCAGACACCGAATCACCGAAGAACGCGTCGATTTGCTTCGCGTATTTTGCAATAAGTTTCACGCTGAGCCTGCCGCCCTCGTGCAGTGTTTTCCACTCACTGTTGGCCCCGCCCAGCGGGCGTCCGCTGCCGTCTTCAGCATCGGTCATAAGCTGAGAATGATAGTAGTCGGTACATCCCCTGCCGGCCCAACCCGTGAAGCCCGGCATCCACCACAGTTCCTTCACGGGCTTTCCGCCCCGCACGAGCCTGACCAGCACCTTGCGAAAATTGCCCCACTCACATCCGCCCTCAACCTTGGGCCGCACGATCTGGTCTACGATGGTGATCTTCATGATTGTGCTTGCTTCCTGTGCTGGTGGCAGTACCCGTTCGCCTTTGGCTTGCGACTGCACTTGCGAATGCCGAATAAATCGTGATCGACGATGTTGGCCTGGCAGGTGATCTTGTCGCTGCCGTCATCGCGGCTCTTCTGCACTTTGACCGCCCCGGCGAACGTCATAAAGAAGGAGTGGCCCAGCGTGTCGCGGCGAATCGGATCCCGCCATAGCTCGACACCGCCCCTGTCCTGCCTCGCCCAGCCTTTGGCCTTCAGGTGTTTCCGCAGCGGATTAGCCCAGTCTTTGGATTTCATAGGTACTTCCGATCAAGATGACTTTCCGTTTCGTTCTACGGGTTGGAGGGTCAGGTCGCCCTTCACAAAGTAAATCTGGCATGTGTTCGATGATACGTCATCGAATAACAGTGCGTTACTCTTCGCACTCGATCCTGAGAACACCTTCACCTTCGGGTTCTGCGGGTCACGGCTGTTGTGCTCAATTACTATGTATCGCATCATATCCTCAATCTGGTCTACTCGTTTCGTTTCACGCTAGTTGTCCAGATGCGAGTAACAGCTCAGAACATTATCGTAGGTAGTCATGGCTGTTTTATGCAGACTCGTGCTAAGAATCAAAACGTCCTGCTGGGGCGGCTGCTCTGGAAACGCATCCAGGCGATTTTGACGACACGCTCGGAATATTGCATTCCAGTCAACCCGTTTGTGAATGAACAGGATGCAGAATATATCTTTCTCTGGTACACCGTCATCTCCGTAAATCCCCACGGGGCACTCATACAGCACGGATCCATCGACGTCTCCGGTAAGATCGACGGCTGCACCGATAGCCTCCATGACCGACATCGCGTCCTCGCCATCAAATCCAATAGCCATCCACCATTTGCGGGAATAGTACTTCGCACGAATTTCCTGGTACATCTCAGGATTGGTGCGGGGTACAGCTACATACTTAACGTCGCTGTCGTTCATGGCTTGTCTCCTTGTTGATCATTAGACACGTCCACCGGCCCTTCCTCGCCGGTCGGCTGTTGAAGAACAGCCTCGCGGTGAATGATTGCTCCCTTGATCGGCACGATCTTGGCCACGGTACGGCCCTCGCCCGTCCACCGCAGGCCCAGGTGCGGGCGGCGATAGTGCGGCATCACCTCGACACGTTTGCCGATATCCCAACCCAACACGCCGCGACGTTCCGCCTTGGCAACGTACTTCTGGTCACCGCTGCGATCATAGTCGTTCCGGTCGGCGGCGAGGACGATGCGTTCGATCAATTCGGGATCATCATCCAGTAGGGACAAGGTGAACACCAGACGCCACACATCTAGCATTAGTTCCTCGGGAATCTGGATGCCGTCCATCGCGGATTCCCGCTTCTTGCAACCGCCGAAGGTCTCCAGCAGCGGCTGGTCGGGCCGCAGCGGCACCCAGTTCGTTGATACCACGGGCAGGCCGCTTATCGTTTCTCCGTAGTCCTGTGCCGTGAAATAGGCCGGGTGACCTGCGGTTGTGCTGACCGGACCAACCAGCATCGACCGCAGAGTCACGCCGTCGCGGGTCAACGGGTTTCCTTCCTGCGGGAACCGCAGACACATGACCTGCTTGGGAGACTTCAGCATCTTGCCCGTGATCTGTGACAGGTCGAGGCGGGTCAGCATCGGGATGATCTTAGGCCACACGTTATAGAAGGGCCGGTTATGCTCCGCCCACCAGCCTTCCATGAACAGGTGAACGCCCAGCACTTCAGCCTCGGCGGATGTTCCGATGCAATGCATATCACGAAAGTGGTTCGCGTAGAACACCGCAGATGAGACGCCTCTGGGAACCATGCCCAGGCGTTTGGCCGAAACGTAGAACAGTGGGAACTCGTGGAAGTTCATCGAGCCTCCTCAAGGCAGCTTTCAACGAGCGTGCTGAGATTTCTATCGCTGCCTGGTGGGGCGGTAATGACTGGTATGTTGAACCGCTTCGCCAATTTGACCTCGCGTGCTGTTCCTTCGGCGGGCACGTCCCGCGGCGTCAGCACCACGATGACGTCGGCGTTCATGATCGCGGCATCGTTAATCCGCTGAAGCCCTTCGTTCCAGCGGCCCTGGATCGCTCGGTGTTGAAGGATCATGTAGTACTCCGTATGCGTCGCCGTTCCACGCCGTGAATAGCGTGATATACCATCTTGATCCAGGCTCGGAACTGAGCATCGGTCATATTCTGTTTTGCTACGTTACACTGCCCGCACACCACTTGGCAGCTAGGCGGGAATCCTGCGGCAATAAGCATCAGAAACCACTGCCGCGTATCATATCCCCGCGTTTTGCGGCAACCGTCACCGTTAGTATGATCGAACTGCAAATTCGTCGTGCTGTGGCAGTAAACACACTCCCTGCCGTAAGCATCAAACATACGTTCCCGCAACTCCTTGCGGTAACGTTTACCGTTCCTTCGATTTAGGATTTGTGCCTTTTCCTTGTATCGTCCGTAGTGGCACTGGCTACAAATGTAATTCCTGTTCCGTTTGTGGCCTTCAGGAACCTCTCGCTCGTTGCATACTCTGCATAGCATACTTACGCCCTCCAAACATAGTATAGGCTATACAGGGCATAATGTCTAGACCTGTGGCGAATAGACGGCGAATCCGGCCTTCACCAAGGCCACCCGCACTGCGTCCCGCCACTGCACGTATTCCTGATGCCGCAGGCTATCCCACTGACCTTCCTGCCACCAGAACTTGATCGGGCCGGCGAGGACGATGATGGGCGGCTCGCGGTCGGGAGACTCGTCCACCTGAATCGCACCATGACCTTCGATGGCCAGTCTATCGATCACGCGACCGCTGGCCGTCACAGGGAAGTGAACCCACGATCCTCTGTCGACTCCGGACGGAGCACAGGATCCGCCGCAGGTCGGACAAACCGGGCCTTCGGGGTGCTTGTTGGGGCATGTCATGACGCGGTCTCCTCGATGAACTCGACCGTCATCGGCACCCGCAGGTACGGGTGCAGTTCGTGACTGTCGATCTTGCAGTCGGGCTTGCCCTCGATCTCCCACGGCATGATCTGAAAGCTCTTGCCGAAGGGATGATACTTTTTCTGCTCGGGCTTGAAGGTGACGCAGTAGCCCGAAACGTACCAGTCCAGGCCCTCATACGACGGGAAGCAGACACGTTCACGGTTGAACACAGGCCGGTCGCCGAGCAGGTAGATGCGGCGGATGACGTACTTATCGCCCGCCTTGTGTTCACCTCGCTGCACGCCGTCCATGCCCTGCTGCCACTCGCGTTCCTCCTCGTAATAAGCACCCTCCCAGGTTTGGCCCTTGATGGTGACTCGGCACGGGCGAACGTTGCTAGTATTCGGCAGGCTGCGAATCCACTCGCAGACACTTGGGGTTCCGATAGTCATGATTCAGTTCCTTTCTGACCAGCGGTATCATGCGAATCGTATGCCGACTCGACAGCTTCGCAGCACTGGACAACCTTTTCAGCGGGCTGCGTCTGTGCCGCGACGGCCAGCAAGATGTTCGGCAGGGCCTGAGCCAGGGTCGCCCGACTGTTCTGGTACGCGGGTGTGGCAGAGCAGGTAGCCCACAGTTCAGCGGTGATGTCCTGACCCTCGCCCGGTACTGCACCGAGGTTCTCGTTGTAGCACTTGCGGCCCTCCCGCCACCAGCACCGGCCACACTTGGGTCGGGCCTCGCTGCCAAGAAACTTGAGGAATTCTTCGTGGTTCATATCACCATTCTCCGCTTCCAAATCTACCACCGTCGTAACTCCACTGCGAGTGCGGTGTCGTCAGGTGTGGGTTGCCCCGCTTGGGCACGTCGTTGGTCGGTCCGTTGTAATACTCCCGGACGAAACACTTCTCGCATAAAATCTCGCCGATCGCGCGAAACATCGTCTTGTTGTAAATACGGCCCTGCAACGTGATCACTGATCCAGACTCGGGATCGGTGTACATCACGGGCGGGTCTTGGTATCCGACCGCCCCGCAGGCATCGCACTTGTTACACCAGCCCTGCACCGTGGGCAGTTCCTCATGCAGGTACTGATCGGTCAGCTTCGTCTTGATCTTCCGAAGCTCCATCACCTCCGCTAGGGATAACGAGGCGAATTACTTTTCATATTCGTTCATGGCTCATTCTCCCGCGTCGTCCTCGCGTTCCACAAGCGGGCAGCAGCACGCTTCGCAGTGCGGGTTGCCGCAGCAGCCGCACGAATCGCAAAGATTCTCGCCACACTCGCTGCACACCGGCGGGCACTCGTAATCGAGTTCGTCGATATCTTCGTCCATGACTATGCCCTTGGATTCAGGTTTCGGATGGCCGCAAGGAATGCGTCGCGGTTGTGGTAGTTCCGCTGATCGATCACGCCCGCCCGCGTTCGCACGGCCAGGGTGCCCTCTACATATCGCAGTATCATTCCGGTAAGCCCGCCTGGGCCAACACGGTCGAGGCCATGCCGCACGCGTTCGGCGGTCATCTCGTCGTCGCCCTGATCGCGGTACTGCTTCAGGACTTTGACCCGGATGCGGCGAGCGATCTGGCCGGTCGTGTAGATGCGGCCCGCCTTTTTCACCTGCTCGTGAATCTCGCTGACGAAGTCAAACCAGCCGCGGGCGTCGAGGGTCGGTTGCGTCGCTGTGGTCATAATGGTTTGTCCAGTTCTTCACCAGTGATTTCAGGCGTCGTGTTCGTCCAGCCTTTCGGCTCATACTTCCAGACACGACCATTGTAAGAGATCATGTACTTCCGCTTGCCGTTCTGGCGTACCAGCCCGCCCTGCCAGTTGCCGTTCCCAAGGCTAAAGTAGCTGATGTATAGGCGAACGGTCTCGGATGCTTCGCGGAGGGTGGCGACCTCGGCGGTTCGGCCCTTCGCTCGTTCGTGTTTGAGTTCGACGGTTAGCACGGTGCGTCTCCATCATCTTCGGGGCCGTTTTCGGGGCCGTGCAACTCGCGGGGAGGTGGCTCGCTGAATCGCTGCGACATTGCCTCGACAGCGAGGCGGGCTACCGGCGACGTGGGCGGCACAAGGTCTCGCCGCAGGGCCAGCACGGGCTGTTTCCCTGCACGGCGACGTAGCCGATACGGTCGGTCTTGCCCTTGTAGACGCGGTTCACCGCGAACTGGCCGTGTGGCAAGGGAACCAGAACAACGGATACGCCGCTGTCGGTCATTACTGTGGGTCGGTTCTTCATGGTTGGTTACCTTTCGGTTCAGGCTGCTCGGGTGTGCTGGACGAGGCGGTCGAATCGGCCCGAAGCGGGTCGGCTGGCCATGCCTCGGCTCTTGCCCATTGAAGTACTGTGGACACCAATGCCCCGCGACGTCGCGGCGGCGGTGAAGTGGTGGTGAAACTCGCGGCGGCGGGCCGAACCCTCGCGGGCGGCTTGTTCGTCGATCTCGTTCCAGGCGTTTTTTTCTCGTTCAGACATTCTAGCATTCCTTCGCTGCTGGTTTGAGCGGCGGTCAGCGTATTCGGTGGGGTATGCCCACCTTGTTTTGCTGCCCGAAGGCTTGGGAGCCCGCAGGATTTACGCTGACCGTTTACGATGGAAGTATCATGCGAATCGCGTGCCAACCGAATTCAAACAAGCGAACTCACCGTACATTTCAACAGCCGCCGTGTTGTAGGCCAAAGCTGCTTCTTCAACGGTCAAGAATATGCCAAGATGCCGACCACCCTTGCGAAGTCCATCGCCGATGCGGGCTCGGAATTTACCACGATGCCTAACTACACCTTTGTAGCCGGTCGTGTTGTTGCTCTGTAGATCGCGGTTGGCCATATTCTGCGTACCGTTGGCCAGCCGCAGATTGCTGCGGCGGTTATCGAGCTTGTTGCCATTCTTATGGTCTGGGCTTACGCCGGGAGGAGCCCGCATAATGATCTGGTGCATCTGATACGATTCGCCGGCCCGAGACAACCGGCGAACTAGGCTGCTGACGGCATAGCCTTTGGTTCCGTTGTAGCACCACTTGCTGAATCGCGTCAGCCATTCGTAATCGGCTGCATCCACGATAGCAAACCGGCCCTGCGTCAGCGGTATGAACCGCACGCTCGTTATTCTGCGTCTTTCCGGCATGATATGATCCTAACGACACCAACCCGCCCCACGTTTGACCTTGCGAGTGACGTGAGACGGGTTGGGCGTAAATGAATCAAAGCTCGTCGGCCAAGTGCAAGGTCAACCGACTAACGTTAGTCTAGCTGATCTACTCGCTACGTCAACCGTGGTGGCCCAGGCGGTGAGGACTTCACCGCCCGCCGACCGTCGCCTCTTGTATCCGCAGGGTGCAGGTCTACGAGACCTGCACCCGCATTCCGCTTATTGAGCGGCTGTTGTTTCGTATGCCGGTCTTATCATGCAACCGGCGTGCCGTTCGTATTTATTGCTGTAGCCGACCGGACGCCAACCACGCGTCGAGCTTCGTACAGCACCAGTCGTTGTGGTACTTCATCAGTTTGCCACCGTTCTTGGTGCAACGGCGGATTTCGTACATCCGCCGCTGGTGCGGTTTCAGGTGTCGCAGGAGCAGGCTGTCGCGGATGCTGATGACCTTGTAGAATCCCTTCTTGAACGGCGGAACGCCGGGCAGTGATGGCTCGTCCTGCGTGTTGTAGAATATGTCACCGACGTTCATAGCCTACACCTTCTCCTTGAATCTGACACTCACTACTCCGCCACCGAGACGTTTCGTCACGGGCACCCACACACGGCCATCGTACTGGCACCATTCGCCATACTTGAGATACCACGCGGCCAGTTGTTTGGTCGTCCACGTATAGGTCTTGTACGGGCACCAGTTTGGGCATTCGACTGCTGGTCTTCTAATTCTCATAATTCAGTTCCTTTCGCTGGTCGTATCATGCACGTCATGTGCCAACAGTTTGAATTCTTCGGCGGGTGACGGGTTGGTACTTGCTGATGTAGAGTAGCAGGTTAGCCACCAGTGTTCGGTCGTCCTTGAGAAGTCCAAGGGCGGAATTACATCTGTGGCACAATAGGGCTCGCACCTTGCCGGTGGCGTGGTCGTGATCGACGTGCATGTGCCGAATCACTCCTAGCCGTTTACTTGTTTCAGGCTGACCGCACGCAGCACATACGCCACCCTGAGCGTTAAACATCTCCTCGTATGTTTTGTGGGTCATCTTATATTTTGCCTGAAGATGTGCCGCCCGCCGGTACGCTTTGGCCCGTTCAGGATGGGCCACCAGCCATGCCTTGGTACTGGCGTTGATTTGCTTCCGGTGCTGTTGGCGATACGCCTTGGTTTTTCCGTTGATATTGCCTGTGTTGGCCACCCGCATTTGCGATAACCGCTCCCGCACGAGCTTGCGGGATGCCGCCACATCAGCGTAGTATTTGGTTTGGTTGCGGCGGTGCGAATCCTCGGCTCGTTTCCTACACCAAGATGAGTTCTTTTTGAGGCGGGCATAGTTCTTACAATGCCGTGCATTGCGTCTCTCCCGTTGAACAGGGTCAGCAAGGATAGCCGCCGCACGTCGTGCGTCATTCGCCTTTTTGTCGGCAGGGTTTTTGTACGGCATGATCGTTGAATTAAAAGCCCGCCCCGCAGGTGTTGTCAGCACAGCATCTAGAAGATGCAGAGCCTCTGCGGGACGGGGGTGTTTGGGGTATGTGCTGACAACACTAGTATTATAGTTTGTCTAGCCCGAGGTCAACCTCAGATTTCCCAGGTGGGCCGAAGTTCGGCGTTGGCGGTTTGCATGCGGCGGCGGGCCACAACTCGCTCGGCTCGGCTCGGGCGGTCTTCGGTAAGGTAAACCCACTCGCCCTTGCCCTTGACCTTGAGGGCGAACATGGTTTCCAGTTTGAAAACCCGCACCGGGATTTCCTTCGCCAAATCCTGCTTCTTGCTCGGGCTGACCTTGGGCAGGTAGTTGGCCTTGAGGTCGGCCACCTCTTCGGCGGTCAGGATCCGCTGGGTAGCGATATCCCGCCACACGCTGTACTCTTTCTGAATCCTCCCCTGTTTGTCCTGGTACGGTCGCGTGTAAAGGTACTCGCTGGCGGGCCGGTCAACGTGGAAAACCAAGCTGGGGTAGTCGGCAAAGTGGCGGCCCTTGGCGTTGCCGTCCTTGTCGCACCACAGGCCCTCGACCACGTAGGGGTCGCCGGCTTTGCCCTCGCGTTCCCGCTGGGCGTCGACGTTCTTGGCGTAGTCGAACCCCAGGAAAAACCGACCTTGGGCCTCACGCTGCACCCCCATCAGATAAACCTCGGAGGTCGGCTGGCCGGTCGCTCGGCTCTTTTGCAAAAGGCCGTCGCCTGCTGTCTTCTTGCTGATGTAGGCAAGGCTGATGATGTTGCAGCCGGCGTGTAACTGCGTGTCCAGAAAGCTTCTAATCGTAGCGGGCATGGCTTTTTCCTTGGTTGGGCCTCGGCGGGCGGGGTGCCTGCCTCGGCGGGTTCGTGTTTTCTACGGGGCATATCATGCGAACGGCGTGCCAGTGAATCAGAATTCGTATTGGCCTAAATCCGGCCCGTTTTGCCCGTTTCCGCTCCGCCCGGCCCACCATATTACGTGTCTGGTTTTAATGCGGCCTGGCACGGCGTTCGCATGATATGGTCGGTAGAAAAATACACCCTGCCGGCCCCACGCGGCCCGGCCACCCAACCGAAGGAAAGTACCATGCCAGCCTTCCGAAACCTCGCAGACGGCGAAGTCGCCTATGTTCAGGGTTCGGCCCGCGAGCCCTACCAGATCAAGAACGTTCACGGCGTGTATAGCTGTTCTTGCCCCGCGTGGCGGAACCAACACCTGCACCCCGATATGCGAACCTGCAAGCATATCAAGGCCCTTCGCGGAGTCGCCGCAGAACTGGCCCGCCTGGGCCAGCAGGTCGCCGTACAGGTAGCACCCGCCGCCGTAGCAGCCCCGGTCGCAGTTTCAGCCGCACGACGCTCGGTAGCCCGCGTGAGCCGCTCAGCGGCCCCCGTAGCGGTCGGGGTTGCAGGCGACCTGCCCTGCCTGCTGGCCGAGAAATGGACGCCCGATATCGAACGACCAAGTTGGGAATTGTGAGCACTTGAAAGTTAGACGGGGTCGTGCTAGAATAAGAACGGTCAAGGTGCCTATACCTTGACCGTTCACCACTACAACCTATTACAGAGGCTGTCATGGCTAAAAGCCATTCTAGCGTTGAAAACGTCCGAAGAAAATACAGGCGATCTACACGACGATCTCAGTATCCAACTGAATACAGTATTTGGACTGGCATGCTACAGAGATGCTACAACTCGAACCGCCGTGAATACGCAAACTACGGTGGTCGAGGAATTCGCGTCTGTGATCGTTGGATCGAGTCATTCGATAATTTCCTAGCCGACATAGGGCCTCGCCCGTCGCCCGGCCATAGTATTGATCGCTACCCCGATAACGACGGCAACTACTGTCCAGAAAACTGCCGCTGGGCCACATGGCTGGAACAGCAGGGCAACCGTCGTAAGGCCATGTACACTTACGACGGAATTACCTTATCGGCTCCTGGCTGGGCACGTCGTCTTGGCATTACAAAGGAAGCTGTGAATATCCGCCTGCACGTTGACCCACATCGTGCCTTTCGCACTGAAATTCGGAAAGCCCCGCTAACTTACAATGGTCAAACAGCCAGTCTAACGGAATGGGCACGACGCATAGGAATTTCCTGGGGAACGCTTCGTGAACGTATTCAAAAACACGGAGTCGAAATTGCCCTATCCATGCCCAAAATGAGTTCAGGCCGCAAGCCGCTTCTGATACGCCGTCGAATTCAAAATATTGGCACGTAAGATGCATGATGTAGCCTACGGAAACACAAACTCCAAGGAACTTAACCATGAACTTGAAAAACGGCGAATCAACTACCATGCAAGGATCGGGTAAAAACCCGTACATCCTTAAGAACACGAACGGGGCCTACAGTTGCTCCTGTCCGTCCTGGAGAAACCAACATCTGCATCCAGACCAGAGGACGTGCAAGCACCTGAAGAAATTCCGAGGTGAAGCTTCCGAAAACGAACGTCTTGGTTTGGCTACTGCATCAATCGCAAGTACTACGTTACGGCCTGCTATCGAAAAACCAACGGTCGAAGCCCCGCCCGTACTGTTGGCCGAAAAGTGGGACGGTGTCCAAGATCCGACTGGATGGCACATGAGCGAGAAGCTCGACGGGGTTCGGGCTTGGTGGGACGGCAAGAAGTTCATAAGCCGCCTGGGCAACGAATTCCACGCCCCGCAGTGGTTCAAAGACGCGATGCCCAAGAACGTCTGTCTGGACGGCGAACTTTGGCTCGGACGCAAGCGGTTTCAGGAAACCATGAGCATCGTCCGTCGCCTGAACCCCGGCGAGGAATGGCATCAGATCAAGTACATGGTCTTCGACGCCCCCAAGCACGGCGGCGAGTTTGAGGAACGGTACGAATACCTCCGCGAGGTCGTCCAAGGCGAAGGACCGGCCCAGGTGGTTCGACAGGTTCGCTGCAAGGGCGAAGAACACCTGCGGCAGCACCTCGCCTCGGTCGAAGCTCAGGGTGCGGAAGGTTTGATGCTTCGCAAGCCCAAGTCGAAGTACGAAGCCCGCCGCAGCACGACCCTCCTGAAGGTGAAGACCCGACATGATATGGAAGCCAGAGTCGTCGGTATCACCCAGGGCAAGGGCAGGCACCGAGGCGTGATGGGTGCAGTGATTTGCGAGATGCCAGACGGCCAGACGTTTTCGGTCGGGTCTGGTTTTTCAGACGAACAGCGGTCGAACCCACCGACTATCGGCAGCCGCATCACTTACAGCTATCAAGAGTTGACCGACCGAGGAGTTCCACGCTTTCCTACGTTCTTACGAATGGCGGAAAACCAAGCTTGACGCTTTCCGCAAGTTGGGCTAGAATACAAACAGCCTGGAGGGGCCAACCTCCAGGCTGTTCTATCCACAACATGCAGTAGAAGTGCAGTCATGGCTAAACGTAAATCTAGCGAACGTCAGACACTGGGTCAAGCGAACCGAACGTGCATCTAGCTCGCGGTTGGTGCCGAAAGCACTACCTGCGATGGAAAACACACGGTGACCCGCTAGCGATTTTGATCGGAGATCGGGAGGCTAGTCTCGCAGACCGTCTATGGTCTCGCGTTGCAAAAGTAGACGATGCCACTAGCTGCTGGGAATGGCTCGGTGGTCACGGAAGCACGGGCTATGGAGAGTTGCAAGTTCGCGGGGTACGGACCGCATGTGGCGGCATGGATCATAACCCACGGTCCTATACCGGAAGGCCAGAGTGTCTGTCATCATTGTGATAACCGTGGGTGCTGCCGTCCCGACCACCTGTTTTTAGGATCACAAGAAGACAATATTCGAGATGCTGTTTCCAAAGGTCGAATGCCCAGGGGCGAGCAGCACTGCCGGTCAAAACTGACAGAAGACGATATTCATGAAGTATGGAGACTACGCGGAATCGGGTGGTTGATTCGAGAAATCGCAACAGAACTTGACGTGAGCAAGGGTGCGGTGCAGCACGTCCTACACGGTAGAACATGGCTAACCCACGACGCCGAGGCTACGGTAATCGGCTACGTCGCGGGCAAGGGCCGCCATCGCGGACGCCTCGGTGCCCTGCGATGCCGGGCGACGAACGGTAAAGAGTTCTCGGTCGGCAGCGGGTTCGACGACGTACAACGCGAAGAGTCCCGATTCCCGGTCGGCACCGTGATCACCTTCCGCTACCAAGAACTGACCGACGACGGAGTGCCTCGGTTCCCGACCTACCTGCGAATCCGCGACGAGGTTTGATTCGACGGGCACGGCGATTGCATGATACGGATACCGAAAGGAACCGTATCATGCCCAAGAACAAACAGAAGCCCGAACGCCACGCTGCGGTGAATTGTTCGTGCGACAAGTGCTGGAAGCCCAAGCCCGCCGACGAGAAGGAGGCGGCGGCTTGGTGGCAAGCCCTGTATGCCCGCCACGACTGGCCCAAGGACGATCTCGGATACCTGAAAGGATAAACCATGCCGCGACCCCCGATCACTATTTACAACGGCGGCAACGACGCCGTCACCGAATCCACCCTGAACGCCCTGCGGCGTACATATACCGATATGACGTTCGCTAAGGTCGCACGTAACGGCGGCAACGGTATCGATATCACTGCCGTTCGCAACACTGGCAGGCCGATTAGCCGCGACTGGATTCATACACTGGTGGCGTTTGCTCACGGTGCTGAAGCCGGTGTCCGCCACGGTGCTGAAGCCAGTGTCTGCCACGGTCGTCCCGCAGCATACTCGGGCTGCGAGTTCTGCTGCCCGATGGAAGGCGACCCGTTCGTCAACCGGCCCCTCGGTGCGGACTGGACGTGCCCGTACTGCACTAAGCACTTTACCGGAGAGGAAATCGACTGATATGAGAAGCATTCATGTTCGCGGTCAAGACCGCACATACAAAGGCATCAGCTACGACTTCGATCCCAACTGCGAATGGATCGGCCTGGCTTTGATCATCGGCGACGTGCGGCTGTTCTACTGCGATGGTCCTGAAGCCGCTACCGAACTGCACGAGTATGTCGAGAGCTTTGAGGACGGCGGGCGGCTGATCGGCGTGTATCGCCGTGTTCCGGGCACGCTGGCCCCGTTCTACGATAGCTTCAAGTGGACGCCCACCGTTGCCCCGCAGCCCACAGGCCCCGACGTTGTGCCCACGGACGGAGACGAAGCCGATATTGCCGGCCACGAGACCCTACACCGTGACGGACCATGCCAACTGAAGGTTGTCGGCAGCGGCGACTGGACGTGGGATATCACCTCGGCCACGCCCATCCACGTTCATGATATGACCGAGGCCGAGCAGGATCAGTACTACGGCAAAACCGAGGAGCCCAAAGATGAATAAGCCCTGGCCACCGAAAGAAAGCGTCGAACGCTTTGATCGTGAGATCGGAGCGTGCCTCGACGACACCCCCGTGCAGCGGACGCTTTTCGATATCGCTCCAAGCCATTACGATGAACCAAAACGGAAAGCCCCGCGACGAAAGCTGACCGTCAACCACCGAACTCATTAGGAGACTACCGTGTCCATATTTCCCCAAGGCAGAAGTATGCGTGAACTGGCCCGCGGCAATTTGGCCGAAGTGGCGGTGAATAACGCCGAGGACAGCGCGATACGGCTGCGAATTGCCATCGCCCGCATCGCCCAGTGCCTGTGCGTGCAGACCGATGAACTGCCGGTGATCGGGGCGAACTTCCAGGCTCTGGATGAAATGGCCCGCAGCAACGACTGCGGCTGGCACGCCTTGGCCGCCGTATGCAGCGACCGGGCCTTGGCCATGCAGGAGGCGACCGCCTGGAACGCGGACGGATCCCGCAACACTGAGTATGACCTGCCGCAGGCGAACACCAGCGGCCCCGACCACCTTTGCGGCCCGATGTGCCCGTGCGGAGAATGAACCATGCCCCGATACCTATGCCGCAGCAACGGGCGGGCAGTCGTGATCACCTCCGAAAGCCTGAAGACCGCCGAACGCGAAGCCCTCGCAGCATTTGAGGAACGGTACGGCTTCGCTCCCGACGAGGAGCTTGGTGATGAAATTCAGGTTTTGCGTGTTTCGGCACGCGGTTCGCATGATACTGAACCTAGAAAGGTAGAACGCTGACCCCGCCTGCATCGAGGGAGCTTCCCAAGGATACGCGTGCCTTGGGTAAACTTGGTGCAGGCGAAGTCAGCGTAACGCGGGGACGACCGCTTTCCGCCCGACTGAAGCCAAGTAGACGGTGGACGCATACGTGCTTGGGAGCAGTAGGAAGGGCGGCGCGCGGGCGTCCCTGCGAAAGGAAAGAACCATGAAACCATATCAGCACATCAAGCTCGACCCCTGCCCCGACGTCGCGGACGGCAAGCTGGAAGGCCGCAAGGCTTCGGCTGTGAACCTCCGCGTCCGCGGTGGCAAGGCTCGCAGCAACCAGTCCCCCAAGCACAAAGCGGAGTCTCGCCGCTACCTGAAGCGTGTCGACAAAGCCCTTGCCGCACGCCGACTCAAGAAGGAGATCGAATAGTGTTCACCAGATTTGTAGGCTACACGATTTTCGGTTCCGGTATTTGCGGATGCACGCATTACTACACAACCGAGGTAACCCAGTTCTGGAGTCCCGCCCTGGGATGTGTAGTTTCCATGATCATTGGTGCTGCGATACTGGCGTACACCGATTACAGGACATCGATATGAAGATCAACCCCATCAAACTCTGCCGCGAACCCTGGAGCAAGTGCATTCAACACCTGCCCGCGGTCAAGGTTACGACGAAAAAGGTCGCCCGCAAGTTTCGCCATGAAACCAAGGCGGCCCTCCGCGAAGGACGCGAACCACCCGTGGTCGCCTCGGGCGGTGAAAGGTATTAGAAAGCCCAACATGCGTCTTGTACTCAAATCTGATATGCTTGCGTTCCTGCGGGACAAACTGAACCCCAACGCGTCAGCGGCCTTAGCTGAAGTCATCAACAGCTCAGCATCGGGATCCGTCGAGACATGGGGCCAGACCGTGATCTGGAGCTTGAACCCGGCCAACCCCGACACCAAGTACGTCATCGTGATTTCGCACGGTGCGAATTGCCCCGTGTACCAAAAGAGCTAAGTCATGACCACCGAACAACTCAACGAACTACGACGCCTGTGCGACGCTTGGCTGCGAGGCCGCGAGGCCACGCCCGGCTGCGAACTGGTGAATGAAGAACGCATGGCCTGGCTGGCTTCGGGCATGATGTATGATCTCGCAGCCCTTGTCGTGGACGCTCGCCGCCTGACCGACGAGATCGACAAGCTGAACCCAGCATGTACCAGCATCGGTCCTGGCATGTTGCAAACCATCATCGAACTGTCTCGCCGCGTAGCGGCTCACGTTAAGGAATCCTGATATGCCTACTGCTACCTTCCAGATCGAACGCTATATCCGCAAGAACCAGACATTCCCGTTTGACTGGGGTACGGTTCGTGGGCAGGCTCGGGCCTTGGAGAACTTCCGCCGCCTGCACTTCACCCGGAACGAGGCTGGCTTGATCGACGTTCGACCCGGCACTTATTACGTTGGCAAGGCCGAATACAAAGCCCACCGCAAGCCTCATATCATCGTGCAGTCGCAGGAGGAAGCCGAAGCCCTGTCGGCCTACCACTGCCCGTGGGCCTGCATCAGCATCACCAGCCCGATCTCACGCGACGCCGACTTGAACGATGCCCACCGCGTCGATATCCTGCGGTTGAAGTTTCACGATGCCACGCCGACGTCACCCTGGCTTCGCCCCGGCGATAAGCTGTTCTCGGTGGACCAGGGCCGTCAGGTTCTGGAATTCGCGGCCAAGGTGTGGCCCAAGATCGACGTGCTTGTGGTTCACTGCCAAGCCGGTATCTCGCGATCAGCAGGCACGGCTGCGGCCCTATCGAACATCTACTTCGGCGACGACGGCGAGTTCGTGAACGGCGGCTGCCACGGGCGGTTCCGCCCCAACAAACATGTCTATGATATCATCATGGGCCTGCACCGGCAGCTTGCCCGCGAGGAGGCGTTGCAGAACCAGGCGTCCTGATCACCGCCGGCGTGCAATAACGCGACGGCGGTCGTTGCGAGCACGCGTGACACGATCTAACGGCGGGTTCCGGTTCGGCAACAGTTGACGCACCCTACGCCACATTTCGGATGCCCAAAACGCGTGCCCTCCGCATCCGTGAATTATCGATGGCTTTGAATTCGTCTCGAAGTTCACCACGCGGTCGCCCACCACGTCGACAGCAACTCCTGAATAGTACCACTGAAATACATGGCAGTAATGATCGAGCTTGCATGTATCTGGGTGATGATCGTACCAATGCTCCAGTGCCATCTGGTTATTGCCTGCGGCAGCGGGCCAGAAGTCCGGAGCTGACAGTATGTCGGCGAACGCACCCGCGTAGGCTACAACACCACCTCCGTTAACGTGACCGAAGCTCGTCGGCGACCTGGGATGCGGGAAATTTGGATCCTCGCACCCAGACCAGTACTGACGCTCTGCATGCAACAACACCGGCGTATCTGCGGCCAGAAACTTGTCTAGAATTTCCTGCGGGCCGGCGTTGTAGAACACATCCCATCCGTCGCTAAATAATATGATTTCGTTTCTCGGAACGCTGCGGCATACATCAATCATTCTTGCTATGTGCGTTCGTCCCGACCAGTCAGCGGGCCATAACAAAACCTCCAGCGGTATCTCGTAGTACTGTGTTGATTCCACCATCATCCACGGCTGTCGGTTGCGGCTCAGATTTCTATTATCTTGAAGGGGTAGTGACGAGTATGTAAAAAACCTCATCGTGACTTTCTCCCCGCGGCGGCTAAACGTCGCTCACGGTTCTTGATCATCTCGTCACGCGTATCACCAAGATGCTCCGGGCGTAGAATCGGGAATCCTGGCGATACCTCAGCGAAGTACCGCATCACCTCTTTCTCGTATGGCCACTTTGGATTGCTCACCGGAACACGACCTAGAATTAACTTCGATTCCCTCCGCATGCGGTGAGCTACATACGGATGGTTACGCCAGCAACACAGAATACCGACGCCACGTGTACGCCTAACCCAGTCGGCAGTCAACACGCCCTTATCGGAAATCAGGCTGCGCACCAACCGCGTGCTGCACTCGTCACCGATGCTGCGATACGACTGCCCGTTCTTGCGAGTGCTCCAGTAGATGCGGGAATGGTTATCGAGGAACCGCGTCGCCATCATCTCACGCCAGTACGTGCGCATGTTCACTAGATACTCGCCACCGTTCTGATGATGCCTGACGGGGTTCGGCATCTCGTCGCACGCCTCGCCCGGCCCGTAGTCGGCCCATAAAATATACCGATGATTATCTAGCAAATTGAACAACGGCGTCGGATCACGAACCGGGTAGGCATCCGCGTCCAGCCACATCACACGCTCAGCATCGGCATGCATTACGGCATACGTCTTGGCAGCCCACCCACCGTACTCCTTGGCCGGGTGTGCGGGCTGCATGGCACGCGTATCAATCAGCTCAACATTCTCATAGTTGCTTAGGTCAGTACGCCACGGGCCTTTATGAAATATTTTGATCGGGATACCACATTTCACGTTATCACGCAGCAGCCGTACCATGATTACAATGCCGTCTTCGTACATACCCTCACCAGCGGTGACAATACATCGCGGCAGTTTGAATGTCGCTGGCGGTTGTAGATCGCTGTGAATGATTTCACCTACGGCTCGATGAACTTCGTGAATTGTCGTGATCGGTCCCATATCAATCGTACATACGTGGCACAACGATGACATGGGAGCAAACGCAGTTTCAATCGTCGAGTCCTCGTGCGGGATCAGTTTCCGCGACCATTCATCGCACGTCGACATGCGACGCAACAATCGCACAGTACATCGAGCGTACTTCGAGCGCGAGCAGTTGTAGTTACTCGAATGATTGTCATCAAACTTATCGCACCAGTACTTCATGTCGTCGCGCCGGTGGTGTTCGCAAGTTCGGCAGATCGCCAGACGCTGCACAGCCTCATCGATGGGCGCACGTTCCTGCTGTGGTGGCAAGTAGTCCTGTACTGGTGGCCCGTGCAGAACCGATGATCCTGGACATTGCATCACTAGCGTAGATTCTAGCGTGCATCGCGTGCGAGCACACACGCGGCAAACATGCCAGTAATTTTGTGTGCCGGTTTCAAGCGTTGTCTCGAAATCGCAGTTCATATCCGTTTGATGTCTCCGGGCCAAGCGATACGCCATCCCGGAGGCTTCGGATCAGGCAACAGTATACACCGCTGCTGATGACCTACGACGCCAACCATGCGCGGGATGATTCCGAACGTGGCCGCTTTAACGCGAAAGAAGTTACATTCACAATTCTGCCGATGACTATGAATCGATCTGGTGGCAAACCACGGCATGCCCATTGTAATTAACAGATCGCGAGATACCTTAAAGCAGGCAGCACCAAAGTCGCCGTCGCCGTAATGACCCTTCGACCCGTAGCGATCAGCATAGCCACAGTAGACCAGTTCCTCCGTCGCCGTGAATATGGCACTGGTGCTGGTCACCGGAACCATATCGTGGTCGATCATCATCAAATGCGACTTACCGACATCATCAGCGAGAAAACGCTCACAGTTTTGGTTGCGGGCGTTATCAATTCCGTAGTCCTCACTCCCGTACTTCCATCCGGGGCAGTTATCGGACAGCCATAATGCCAACTCTTTGCACGGTGGCGTGCCGTTCGACATCACGATCACCTGTAATGAAGCCATCGCTGTCATGATTTATCCCGGTGTCCAATCCCAACCATACGTCGTTCCGTTCCACGACCATGATCCCTTCGGTGCGGGCAGGCCCCACGGAGAATGCCATGCTGGTGTAACATCTGGATATCCGTATCTGTGTGAACCGCAATCCCAATAACCCATATAGTGACCAGCGTCGTCAAACACCAGTGCTGAGTATCCCGATGGTCCGCACAGACCTCCGCCGTTCGGACCGGCAACCCATGCCTTACTGCAGTCTGGAATTTGCCGCGATACCTGCGGTGTCAGGTGACAACCGTCGAGACCGATCCAGCAATCGCAGCCGTGAATGCTGGTTTCCGACACACCAGACACTTCTGAGCCCTCGCTATGTTCGCTATGCTCACTGCCCTCACTGCCCTCGGATTGTTCGCTGCCGCTGGTCTCCATGCAGCATAACCCGAATGATATTGGTTCCCACCATGCATCCGAGTTATAGGAACTCGCATCAGGAACGCTTGCAAATGAACTTGTCTCAACGTCGCTACCCATGCTGCTCACGGGCCGTGGGTTGTCGCTGATCGTAACATAAGCACACGTTCCCGCTGGAACGTAGAACAACCCACCCGTAGCCTCTATCGCAAGCAAACTCGCCAGTACAGTATCCAACGGGTCACAGATTCCTATGATATCTGGATTATCAGGATCAGGTTGCACTTGACCGTTAATAGTGCGTAGCACCACGGCGTTGGCTGTACCGCATTCATATAAATCATCGAGCAGCCGCACGCGACGAATCTTCGGCGTATGCGAGATCACCTCCCAGCGACCGCTTCCGCAACCTCCGTCGCCCATCTCCCAGCGAGCCCACACGACACTACCAACTAACGCGTCGCTGTGCTTGCTGACATCATCGTGCAGCGTTTCCTGCCATCCATTGTCGACAGCCTTCTGTGCGGTGTATGATTGACCATCCCAGAACATGGGCGTGCCCTGGCATGTTCCGTTTGGCTCCAGCCTGGTGTGCAGCTCAAACGGCATCGTACACGCGTGGGCGTTTCCTACACGCACGACGCATAATTGTGCCCCCGACTTGGGAACACCGTCATCTTCGACCGGCTGCCAGATGATCTGAGCACTACCAATTGGATACGCCTGCAGATGATTGTTACCGTCCACAACATCCGCGAATCCGTACCATTCATGGCCCTCGTCGATATTGACCCAGGCCACCACAGGACCGCTCATGACGCCCTCGGCGTTATCGTGTTCGTCGGCGTCGGCGACCGTCACCGCGAACTTACCGAACGACGTCGGTCCGTTATTGGGTGGTGAAGTCTCCAGATGCGGCAGTACGCCCATCATATCCAGCGGGCGGGAGAGAAGCTCGTTCATCCCGTCGTGGTCGGGCGTGTCCTCGTCGCCGGTTGGGGACTGCATCGGCCAGGGAACGGCCACGGCTGCGCCACAGCTTATACCGCCGCTGCTGCTGTCGTCGCTGGTGGTATTAGGCAGGTTGTGTACCTTGACCTGCATCCACGGGGCGGGCATAGCCTTTATGCGGCGAGCCGAACCGTTGTCTTCAGTCACGCCCTCCGCTTCGGTGTTGGATCTCTGGAGGTTGCGGACAATCTCGTTCCACTGCGATGCCAGTATGGGATCGCCCGCACTCAGAACGCGTAATCGTTCACCCGCCATCACGGACCTCCTGTGGGCCATGCTGTGGAGAACGTACCGCTACCGCCACCACTCATACCCCAGATCTGGCCGAAGTCAGCGGGTGGATACTGGAAGAACGGCCCCCACCGCGGTGCTGCGTCGGTTCCGGAGTTAACGATCATAGAGTCGAACGCTCCGCACGATAGATACTTGTTCCCCTTGGAATCCTGAATCCAGCTATTGATGTCGGAACGTGGAAAAACGTTCCAGCCCTGCGGCTTGAACTTGAGTTTGTACTCCACCTGCCAGTACGGATCGTCGACGAAATTCCATTTGCGACTGACATTGGGCGTATCGAACAGCAGCGTGCCGGGAGCGAATGACAGGCCCAGCAGTTTGGCTATAACAACGTCGTCGTTGACGCATCCCAGGTAGCACGTAAGCCACCACGGCAAGTCTTTCACCTTGTAAAACGTCAGGCCGTAGTCCAGACCCAGCATACGCCGACCCGGAGCTTCGTTCTCATTGATCGGTGTACCCAGCTTTTGGAATCGTGGCGTCATGCCGCCCAGAAAGTTATTAACTGCCTTCTGGATATCCGCCGCCTTGCCCTGGACATTGACCGGCGTGTTTGCGTTGGGCGGGCCTGCTACGTTAACACCGCGTGCATTGACGATGGGGCTGGTCTTGAGCATGTTCGTGAACTGATCCATGCTCGTCGGAGCGGCCTTCGCCTCCTTCGCGTTCCGCGGTGGCGGTTTGATGGCCAAGTCTCGGGCTGCGCTCACGGCGTTCATCAACGGCTGAACGGCAGCGACCGAGTCCTTGAAGTACGGTCCGTGCCCGGTTCCCGACGCTGCATAGCATCCACCGCTTGTGTTAATCGCAATGGTGCAGGGCTTCGTCTTGCACGCGTTCATGATGATGGTTACGGTATCGTTGAAAACCTCATCAACTGATCGCCCCCAGTTAATCTTTCCGAATCCCTGTGTGAGGGCGGACTTCATTAGCTGATAGCGACCATCGGGAATGACAGCAGAGCTTGTATCCGTGGCCCAGCGGAACCTCCGGTAATCCAACGTCATGATTTCCAGAGTGGGCGTGAGTGTCTCGCTGATCAGATCTTTCGTCTCGGCCTGCACCTTATAGGTGATATCCACCTGGGCGAAGTCGTAGTCGGCACCGCCGTAATCTGTCGGGTTCGTCATGTTCCTGACAGCACCCGGATGCGGTTTGGCTGTGCCACTGACGGCACGAGCCCCGCTTTTCTTTAGACGCGGATACAGGTTCTGGTTGCCGATGATATCGGCAAGAAGATCGTAACGCTTACTCCACGCACACTTGAGATTCACCGTGGCCTGGAACGAACCGCCCTTATCGTTACTGCCAGATTCCTGGGGCGATCCCAGCATCTCCTCACACCATATCGTCGATGAATATGACACTTATTCCTCCTAGCCCACGCGGGCCGTAATACCCTTAGTCAGCAACTGCAAAGCCTGGTCGCTGGTCTTCGAGTACGCAATCTGCTCCTGCTGGGCTTTCTGCTGGGCCACCATAACATCGTGAATACGCTGCTGAATACGAAGTGCGGGATCCTGCGTCGAACGCGAGAACGCTGACTTGGCGATGCGGTCGTAAGTCGCCGATGCTCCCTCAAGCTGCACCGAACGCTGCTTCTCGGGGGCGAACATGTCCATCTTCGACTTAACCTCGGCCCCGTAGCCGGCTGTTCCGAATTTAGCAATTAGCTCCGCCCGGTTCTCGGTGAGGTTCCGCAAGGCATCAGCCAACTCACCTGGGACTCCACCTCTGCTTGCCTTCATACCCTCGCCGCTGAGACCCATAGCTTGCGACCACTTCTCATCGGCCTGGTGTTCCAGCTTACGACGCAATGCCGCCACCTGCGGACCGTTGCCAAATATACCGGCGTCAAACGCCTCACGGATATGAGCCGACGTTTCGTTCAGCACCTCGCTAGGCGACCGCACGTCGCTCGCACCGGCCTCCTTGGCGAGCTTGTTCATGATGGCGACCTGCTCCTTGCGGTAGCCCACGGCGGTCATAGCCTCCCTGTGCAGTTCCAGAGAAGCCAGTTCAAACTGCATCACACCAGCTTTGCCGCCGCGGGCCATTTCAGCAGCTTCCTTGTAGCCACCCATCTCCAGCATGGCCGCCTTCTGCTCGCCGGTCATATCACCAACGCCCGTACCCGGCTTGTTACCGAACGCTCCCGCGAACTGAAGCTCATCGATGCGACGCCATTTCTCCGTGTCCTTATCGGTAGCTGTGAGGGATCCTTCGCCGAACGCCTTCTTGCGGGCTTCCTGCATGGCCCGATCCAGCAAACTCGGTGCGCCCGCGAGCATTGTTTCCAGTTCCTTCTTACGCTGTAGGAAGTCCTGGCCTTCTTCCTTGATGCCGAAAGTGCTGGATACGTGGGCTCGGTTCGCCTTGGCCTTCTCGTCCGAGGACATGTTAGATCGGTTGATGGCGTCGCTGGCCTTCTGATATTCCAGCACGGCGTCCTTGACGTGGAAATACTCCTCGCCAATCTTGGCAATGGCCTTCGCCTCGGTGGCCTTGTCGAAGTGTGATTTTTTGATGTCGTCGAGGGCTCGATTGTAGTCTTTGGCCGCGTCCTT